>Ga0310690_10000083_pt1 | contig 211208 bp, 196 predicted proteins | sample AusTroGonzalo_MG_2_FD_207661 | JGI IMG/M metagenome (GOLD analysis project Ga0310690, IMG submission 207661) | Bovine rumen microbial communities from tropical cattle in Woodstock, Queensland, Australia - Gonzalo_04 (v2) (version 2) | ecosystem: Host-associated > Mammals > Digestive system >... | reverse complement strand
ACATTTCCGATTGGCCTTGCAGCCCGCCATCTCCCTCATGGTGAGCTTGTCGAACCACGCACGATATCATTGCAACAAGCGTATTCTGCTCTTCCCAGCCATGTCGCTGAGAACAAAGCATGTGGCGCGTTCGGGCTTCTCGGGCACCCCATGCAGGGTTATCGTTTCAGCCATGGTCCAGCCTTTCTCCAATCGGCTTTGTACAGGCCGGGTGCAGTCCCTGCGTCCGGTGCTGCTGCGAACGGCCATCTCCACCACCAACACCATAAAACCAACAAAAGGGGTTCTCACATGAAGACACTATTGATGAGCAGCGTCATGGCCTTTGCCCTGATGGGTGCCGCGGGCGCGGCTTCGGCAGCCGAGTGCGGTGACGTGACCATTGCCAGCATGAACTGGCAATCGGCGGAGGTTCTGGCCAATCTCGACAAGATCATTCTCAACAAGGGCTATGGCTGCAATGCCGACATCGTGCAGGGCGATACGATCCCGACCCTGACATCGATGACCGAAAAGGGCCAGCCGGACATCGCTCCCGAAGGCTGGGTCGATTTCATGCGCGATATCCTCGACAAGGCCGTTGCCGACGGCAAGCTCGTCTATACCGGAAAATCGCTGTCGGACGGCGGCGTTCAGGGCTGGTGGATTCCGAAATACATCGCCGATGCCCACCCCGACATCAAGACCATCGACGATGCGCTGAAACATCCCGAACTGTTCCCGGCGCCGGAAGACGCTTCCAAGGGCGCTGTGTTCAATGGTCCTCCCGGCTGGGGCGGCACGCTGGCGACCGCACAGTTCTTCAAGGCCTATGATGCGGAGAAGAAGGGCTTTACCCTGGTTGACACCGGGTCGGCTGCCGGCCTCGACGGGTCGCTCGCCAAGGCCTATGAACGCAAGCAGGGCTGGGTCGGTTACTACTGGGAACCCACCGCCCTCCTCGGCAAGTACCAGATGGTCAGGCTTGATCACGGCGCACCTTTCAACGCGGCGGAATGGAAGCGCTGCAACACCGTGGCCGATTGCGCCGACCCGAAAAAGAACGCCTGGGAACTGGCCGAAGTGGATACGGTGGTCACCAAGAAGTTCAGCGAAAAGTCCGGCCCGGTCATGGACTATCTGAAGGCGCGGTCATGGTCCAACAAGACCGTCAACGAACTGCTCGCCTGGATGACCGACAATCAGGCAACCGGCGAAGACGGTGCAAAATACTTCCTCAAGAACCACGAGGACATCTGGACCAAATGGGTCAGCGCCGACGTGGCAACAAAGGTGAAGGCTTCGCTGAAGTAACACTGGCTGGCGTCGTTTATCTCCCCCTCATTGGGGGAGATAGCTGCCGCATCACGCGGGCGCCGTCAAAACCGGATGGCGTAACGCAGCCCGTCATAGATGGCGGCATGGATATTGCGGGCGTGCACCGCATCGCCGATCCGCAACAGATCGAATTGCCCCTCCGCCAGCCGCTGCGGGAAAATGGCGCCGCCATTGACCAGGTTGCCGTAATCCACCGCACCGCCATTGCGCGACAGCGGCTTCAACTCGCGGTAGAGATCATCGATCGGCAAGGTGCCGTGCTCGACAACCACCTGATCCACCAGCCGTTCCTCGTGATAGTCCGGATCGAAATCCGAGCCCAGTGTCGCGACAAGCTGGTTGCCGTTGCGGGCGACGCTCATCAGCCGCGTGTTGATGGTCACCCGCACGCCGTGCTCGTGGAACGCCCGCATATAGGGCACGTGGTTCATGCCGCCCATTTCCGGTGCGAAAAACCGTTCCGGGCTGACAAGTTCGAGCTTTGAACCGGCGCGCGCGATCATCTCCGCCGCGCTCATGCCCTGATGGCCGCCATTGTCGTCATAGAGCAGCACCGTTTCGCCCGGCTTCACCGCGCCCGCCAGGATATTCCAGCTTGAGGTGACCAGATCATCGCCCGCCGCCAGGGGCGGATTTTGCGGCAACCCTCCGGTGGCGATCACCACCACATCGGGCGAAAGCCCAAGCACATCGCCGGTTTCGGCCCAGACATTGTAGCGCAGGGAAACACCCAGCCGCTGCAGCTCCTCGAGCCGCCAGTCGACAATGCCGATCATCTCCTTGCGCCGCGGATTCTGCGCGGCAAGGCGCACCTGCCCGCCCGCATGGTCCGAGGCCTCCAGCACGGTGACGCTATGCCCGCCTTCGGCCGCAACACGCGCCGCCTCCAGTCCGGCAGGCCCTGCCCCGACGACCACGACCGTCCGGCTGGTTGCCGCTTTGGCGATGGCGTGCGGCATGCTGCCTTCGCGGCCGGTCGCCGCATTGTGGATGCACAGGGCCTCGCCGCCCTCATAGATGCGGTCAAGGCAATAGGTCGCGCCGACACAGGGGCGGATGCGGTGTTCCTCGCCCGCCTCGATTTTCCGCACGATATGCGGATCGGCAATATGGGCGCGGGTCATGCCGACCATGTCGAGCTTGCCCTCGGCAATGGCATGGCGGGCCGTGGCCACATCGGCGATGCGCGCCGCATGGAAGACCGGAAACTTTGTTTCCTGCCTGACATCCCCGGCAAAATCGAGATGCGGCGACGAGCGCATGCCCTGCACCGGAATGACCTCGTTGAGCGCCGCATCCGTATCGATATGGCCGCGAATGATGTTGAGAAAGTCGAACTTGCCCGATGCCGCGATGCGCCGGGCGATCTCGACGCCCTCCCGCCGCGACAGGCCCTGCTCCCAGTCCTCGTCGGCCACCATGCGGATGCCGACGATGAAATCCGGGCCGACGGACCGGCGCACGGCGTCGATCACCGCCCAGGTGAAGCGCAGGCGATTGTCGAGCGAGCCGCCATATTCATCGTCGCGCCGGTTGGTGGCGGGCGACCAGAACCCGTCCATGAGATGGCCGTAGGCCTCGAACTCGATGCCGTCGAGCCCCGCCGCCTGCATGCGCTGCGCCGCCGATGCATAGTCGGCAACAATCCGCTCGATATCCCAGTCTTCCGCTTCCTTGGGAAAGGCCCGGTGGGCAGGCTCGCGCACCGGCGAAGCCGAAACCACGGGCAGCCAGTCAGCCTTGTTCCAGCTGGTGCGGCGGCCGAGATGCGTCAGCTGGATCATCACGGCGGCGCCGTGTTCATGGCAATCGTCGGCAAGGTCGCGCAGCCAGGGCACGATCTCGTCCTTATAGGCATGCAGATTGCCGAAGGCCGGCGGCGACTCGCGCGACACGACCGCCGACCCCGCCGTCATCGTCAGGGCGATGCCGCCCTTGGCCTTCTCCGCATGGTAAAGCCGGTAGCGGGTCTTCGGCATCCCGTCTTCCGAATAGGCCGGCTCGTGGCTGGTCGACATCAGACGGTTTTTCAGGCGCAGATGTTTCAGCTGATAGGGTTGCAGAAGCGGATCGGCATGTGAGGACAATGGTCTGGGTTCCCGTTGTTTTCCGCGATCCTACAGCGGGAATCACCCGACGGGTTTCTCCCGCGCGACCTATTGTGGTGCGGATTCGTCAGATGCACGCCGCAGCCCGTCCGGCCTTGCGATTTCAGTGCAAAGCTTACCGGCATTCACAACCGCTTGATCGCACAGAAATTCCCTAAATCCGCTCCGCCGCGCCGCGTCTACATCCTGGATGAAATTTTTCATGCCGTGTTTCGCATGGATGCAACCAACAGCGGAGAGATCGTCCCGATGATCAGTGAAATCACCTGCCCTGACAACAAGAGCGCCCTGTGCGCCGACATCATGAGCGGCCTGCCGGAATGGTTCGAGGAACCGGATGGCATTGCCGCCTGCGCCGATCTGGTGACCGGGCTGCCCGTTCTCGCCCATACGGACATGGGAACCTGCACCGGCTTCATCGCGCTCAAATACCACCCGCCGGCGGCGGCGGAAATCCTTGTGATCGCCACACGCCGGCAATTCCATGGCCGGGGGATCGGCCGTTCCCTCCTCCAGGCCGCCGAAGCCCATGCGCGCCAGTCCGGCTGCTCCCTGCTGACGGTCAAGACGCTGGCGCCGCGCGGCCGGCATGAACCGCATCTCGACAGCACGCGCGCCTTCTATGACCGCAACGGTTTTCTCAAGGCGGAAATCTTCCCCACATTGTGGGCGGAAGGCCATCCATGCCTCTTTTTGGTCAAACCGCTGAACTAGGCGATCATTTCAAATCTCCTGTCCGGAGCCGGTTTTGCTCGATCCATCGCCATCCTCCGCGCTTCTACCGTGTTGATGAAATGCGATGCGGCTTGGAATTGTTCTGCCAACCGGTGTATAGGCAGGTCCGGCAGGGCCTTGCCCGCATGCTAAAGCCCGCATTGTAAGGAAAGACGCGCGTCGACATGACCATAGCGAATTCGCAGAAAATCACCGCATGGGAAGATATCACGGCTGCCGTGAACAATTTTCATCTCGCCGCGCTTCTCGGCTGGCAGGACGTGGCGCAGCGCTACCGGCGCTCCAGCGTGGGCGCCTTCTGGCTGACCATCAACATGGGCGTGCTGATCGGCGCCCTGGGCGTGATATTCGGCACCATTTTCCGCTCGCCCATGTCCGAGTTCCTGCCCTTCATCTGCGTCGGCCTCATCATGTGGGGGTATTTTTCGCAGCTCATCAACGAGGGCTGCCTCAGCTTCATCTCCAATACCGAGACGATGCTGCAATTGCCGCTGCCGTTCTTCACCTATGTCCTGCGCACCTGGTGGCGCAACTCGATCATCCTGTTCCACAACATCGTCATTTTCCCCATCGTGCTCTTGCTGTTCGGCAAGTTCATGGGATGGACCGCCCTGCTGGTCTTCCCGGCGTTCGTTCTCGTCTCGCTCAACCTTCTGTGGATGATGGTGGTGCTGGCGGTGGTGTGCACGCGCTACCGCGACCTGACGCAGATCATCCAGAACGTCATGCAGGTCGGCATGTATGTGACGCCCATCATGTGGCAGCCGCACCAGCTGCCGGCGGACAAATCCATGCTGATGCTGGATCTCAACCCGTTTTATCATCTCATCAGCGTGGTCCGCGAGCCGCTGCTCGGGCAGACGGGCACCGCGCTCAATTGGGGCATGGTCGCCGGCATGGCCATCATCGGATGGATCGTCGCCCTGCTCTTCCTCAACCGCTACCGCTCGCGCATCACCTATTGGCTCTAAACCCTTTCGGCACGCCCCACCCTTTTCCTGCGAAGGCCAACATGACTTCTATGATACTCGATAACGTCACTGTGGATTTTCCGATCTACAATGCGAAAAGCCGGTCCCTCAAGAACCAGGTCATGAGTCTGGCGACGGGCGGCACCATCGGCTCGAACGCCGAAGGCCATGTGATCATCCGCGGCCTGGAATCGATCAGCCTGAGCCTGAACGACGGCGAACGGCTCGGCCTGATCGGCCACAACGGCTCGGGGAAAACCACGCTGTTGCGCGTGATGAGCGGCGTGTACTATCCCTCCGGCGGGCGCATCGCCATCAACGGCAAATGCACCTCGCTGATCAACATCTCGCTGGGCATCGATGCGGAAGCCACCGGGCGGGAAAACATCCGCATCCGCGGCGCGCTGCTCGGCTTTTCCAAGCGCGAGATGGCCGCCAAACAGGCGGAGATCGAAGAATTCTCCGAACTCGGCAACTTCCTCGACATGCCGGTCAGGACCTATTCGACCGGCATGCAGCTGCGCCTGGCCTTTTCGATCTCGACCGTCATCCAGCCGGAAATCCTGATCATGGACGAATGGCTGGCGGCGGGCGATGAAAGCTTTCAGAACAAGGCCAATGAGCGCCTGCACGACCTCGTCAACAAGACCAAGATCCTGATCATCGCCAGCCACTCCAGACAGTTGCTCCTCGCCAATTGCAGCCGTATCGTCTGGCTCGAGCATGGCAAGGTCAAGATGGATGGAGATGCCGAAACCGTCGCGAATGCGTATTTCGGCCACCAATAGCGCCAAGCACGAAACATGCTGGAGACATCCGGGTCGCTCTTGACCCGCGCGGAAGGACAATGCCTCCTGACATGAAGCTGTCAGGAGGCCTGTTGTATGCGGGACCATCGCGATGAAGGATCCATTCCATGCATGACACAGACATGAACCGCCTTTTCGAGAGATTATGGCGCGGCGAAGCGGCCATGGAAGAATGGAGCGCAGCCGTCACCGGCGGTTCCGCGCAAGCCGTCTGCGACGATATGATCGTTGTCTCCACGCATTACGTCGTCGGCAATGTCACGGCAATCCGCACCGGCGCCGGACTGGTGCTCATCGATACGGGCGGCCGGGAGACCGCGCGGGAAACGCTCGACGTGATCCGCCGCTGGGACAGCAGTCCCGTCCACACGGTCATCTATACCCACGGCCATATCGACCATACCTGGGGTGCCCGCCTCCTGGATGCGGAAGCGGACGCCAACGGCGTTGCCCGCCCGCGGATCGTTGCACACCGCAACGTCTTGCAGCGCTTCGCACGCTATGACCAGTCGCAGGATCTGAACAGTCTCGTCATGGGACGCCAGTTCAACAAAGCCGGCTATGTCTTCCCCGGCGAGCACCGGCGCCCCGACGAGGTCTATGACGATCGGCTCAGCCTCGATATCGGCGGCCTGCGCATGGAACTGACGCATGGGCGCGGCGAAACGGACGATGCAACCTTTGTCTGGCTGCCGCAGAAGAAAACTCTGGTCAGCGGCGATTTTGTCATTTGGGTGTTCCCAAATGCCGGCAATCCGCGCAAGGTGCAGCGATATCCGCAGGATTGGGCGTCAACGCTGCGCAATATGCATACGCTCGAACCCCACATCCTGGTTCCCGGCCATGGACCGGTCGTTGCTGGCGCCGCGCGCGTGGCGCAGATGCTGGATGACGCTGCCAGCGCCCTGGAGAGCCTCGTTAGCCAGACACTTGAGCGGATGAACGGGGGCGACACGCTGAATTCAATCCTGCAGAGCGTCCAGGCGCCCTCGGAGCTTCTCGGCAAACCCTATCTTCTGCCGAAATATGATGATCCCGCCTTTGTCGTGCGCAGCGTCTGGCATCTCTATGCCGGCTGGTTTGACGGAAACCCCGCGCATCTCAAGCCGGCGGCTGACCGGGACCTCGGCCGGGAAATCGCGCGCCTTGCAGGCGGCGTCGAAAACCTGGCGCAACGAGCCGAGGCGCTGCGGGCCGCGGGCCAGGCCCGCCTGGCCGTACACCTGATCGAATTTGCCGTGGCGGCCGCGCCGCAGGACAAGGCGGTGCACCGCGTGCGCGCGGCCATCTATGCCGACTGCATCGACGCGGAGACCTCCTTGATCGGCAAGGCGATCCTAGCCTATTCGCAGCGCGAGTCCGAAGAACACCTGCAATAGCAGGCTCAGGCGGCAAAGCGCCGGGCCTAGCATGCTTCGCCGGCACAGGGCCGGGACGGCCGCTATCCAGCCATTCTTATCTGGCTTTGTTTCCCCTGCTGGCAGGTGTGCATCCGGCAACCTGCAGACGCCCGCATGACCCAAGTAGGGACATCGTCGTCACCTTGATTTCCTGATGCAACCGTTGTTGGATACTTCCGGGATATTGGAGGAAAAAAGCAAATGACAAAGCACAAGTCATCATCTCCAGCACTGTCGAACGAGATCACAACCGATCAATACTACGATCGCGGAGATTCCGTGAAGGTCAGATGGCCCTTTGGCATCGAAGTAATCAGGATCCATATTCCACGTGACTGTCATTATAAAGTAAAACTGGCACCCACCGACGAGAACGAATACAACGTCGACGTCATCACCAGCCGCGGGCTGACACGCGCCGAAAAAGATTGCATTGCAACCGCCTATTATGAAACGACGCCCTTTGTCCTGGAGTCCGACATCACGTTCGTGGTTGCGCAACGCGGCTTTACCGATGGTGTGCCCGATGCGGAGTGGACGACCAACAGCGGCCCGAGTTTTTGACCTGATCGGCGACGCCCCGGACTTTCCCCCTCTTTCCGCCCGGGGATGACCGCTATTGTTCTGGTATTGCCAGCGGCATCCACGCGGATGATGACGGGTCTGATCCCCGGAGCCTCATTCTGCCATCGCCGCATTCAGCAATCCTTGGATCAGCCTGGAGTTCACACCATCAGGATTGTGCAGATCGTAATGATCATACCATTTCTGGGGCGCTTCAGGGTGCGGCCCGACCAAAGTCGCGCTGCCTTTGCCAAATGCGTAACGAGCGGCCGCCAGATCGCCATTCTGATAATGGGCAAGTTCCCGGAAACCTGAATTCGCATGATTTCTGGGCAGATGCGGACCATCCTGAAAATATGTCCACAATGACGCCCCTGCCCATTGAACCGGCACCACGTGATCGCCGATATCGGACACGGAAAACCCCGGCCTCCCGACCTCGGAATCCGTTTCTCCTTCGACGATGTCAAAGCCCAAATCCGTACCGAGATACGCGCCCATGCAAATTCCAAAATACCGGCCGCCTTTGGATACAAAATCCCGGACGGCCTGGATGCCCGCCTTGCCCAGGCTTCTCCTTGCGCCGTCAATGTCCTGTCCGCCGCCGGGTTGTACATATAAGGAAGCTCCAATGAAACTGGATGGCACCAGCTTCAGCTGCTCATTGGGGCCGATGAATTTAACATCAAAATGAAAGGTGCTGTTCCTCAGGGCTTCGGCGGCCGCCGATGAACAATCATCACAACCGGCAGGCCCGCGATATACGAGCGCAACGGCGGATTGCGATGCATTGGCGGGAGCATTCAACACGAGAAAACATGCGAGAAGTGCGTATTTTGCGGCGCTGAACATCAGAACAAATCCTTTAGAGTGATGCGGTGCGATCTACCCTAAATCGAATTGCGGTTTAATTTTGAGAAGGAACCAGCCAGAGCAAGCTGCACGGAGTGACGAGGTCTAGAACCTCAGACCGGCCTTTGCATTGAAGCCATGGCGAATGGCGCCGCCTTCTCCAAGCGTGGTGTTGTAGGCAAGGCCGAGATTCAGCCCCTGGTCGAGGACCACGTCGAAACCCAGGCCCAGCCGGACCGCGTTGCGAACCGTGCCATCCCCCTTGAGACTGAACAACGGGCCGCCGGACCAATCGATATAATTCAGGTCAATGTCGCTCGCATTTGCCATGTCGTAGCGCCATTCGGCCTTCAGGTTCGGCGTGAACGTGTAGCCGGTGAAACGATAGGTATAATCCGCCTCAAAACCCACGACGGCAACGAGTGAATTCACCGTCTGGTTGCCGTAGCGCAGGCTGTTCGATCCGCCATCCCTTTCGTTGAAGGCATCGAGCTTCGTCCAGGATGCGTCCATCCCGACATAAGGAGTGAAGTAGAGGGCATCCCGGCTTATTTCATACCCGGCCTTCACGCTGCCGAACACCTGCTGCCCATCGCGGGAACCATTGGCGAAGCCGCCATCTTCCGTCAGGTAGCGCTTGCTGTCGAAGGAAAGCGCGCCATAGCCGAGCACGGCTTCAAAATAGGTATTCCTGATCGGCCGCCAGCTGGCATAGGTTCCGATGCTCCAGCTTTCACCTTCGCTGCGCGTACCATTGCTGCCAATATCCGTCCTGTCCCTGCCGTAACCAAGACCGATACCGGCGGTCAACCGTTCGTTGAAACGGTAATCCAGCCCGGCACTCACACCGGAGGTTGTAAAATCCCGGGCTGATCCGGAGGATTTGCCGGATGTGTCGCCAATGTCGACCTGACCGGCCGTCCAGACGCCGAAGCGGGATGGAACCGGCTTTTCCGCGACCACTCTGTTGAACGGCTCGGCAGGCCGGGTTCGTCTCGGCTCGGTGAAAAACCCGAGCGGCGTTGCGTCGGCCGGGTCGCGCCGATCTTTTGTCCCGTCGTCGCTGCGCGGCGTGTTCAGGCTGATGCCCTGGCTGGACTCATTGCCGCCGCCCCGGCGCAGCTGGCGCAACCGGTCGCCATAGTTCGACAGCTGGGCATCGGCAAACCGGCGCGCACCTTCCGCCTGGGCGTTGACGATACCGATGACTTCCACGTCCTTTGATGGGTCGGCCCTTGCCATCACCGTAATCGTAACATTAGCGGGCGCCGATGTGGTGAATGCATTGCCAAGGGTGTAGCTGACCGTAGCAACACCGCTGAACGTGGCGGCGGGCGTGAAATCCAGCTGGAAAGCCCGGCTGCCACCGTCGCGAATGGTTGCGGTGCCCGACCCCGATGGACTGAGCGACACCATTGTCGCGGCGGTAAACGGACCGCCGGTTGCACCGTCCGTCAGGTTCACCGTCACCGGCGTTCCCGCCCTTGTGGAGACGGAATGGGCCGCGGCCACCGGCAGCGGATTGACCGTCAGCGTGATCGTGGCCGGCGGCGACGCTCCGAACACGTTGCTCAGGGTATAGCCGATGCTGACCGCGCCTGACGCCCCGGCTGGCGGCGTGTAGATGATATTGGTGCCCGACACGGTCGCGCTACCGAAAGCCGGTGGGGTCACAATGGCCGCGCCCGTGAACGGACCGCCGGTGGCGCCCGCCGTCGTGTCAATGGTGGTGGCATGTCCAGCCATCGTTGCAGCGCTATGCGCAGCGGCAACCGGGACAGCCTGCGGCGATACGGTGATGGTGACCGTCGCCGGGGCGGAGGTGCCGCCGGGCCCGGTGACGCTGTAGGTGAAAGTATCGGTGCCGAAGAAATTTGCGGCCGGCGTATACACGGCGCTAAGACCGTTCACGGTCACCGTGCCGTGCAAGGGCGCGCTGGTGACGGCAATGGAGGTTATTGGGCCGCCATCGTTGAAAATCACGGGAATGGTGACGGCCTGGTTGGCCAAGGTTGCGGCGGCATCGTTGACCGCAACCGGCGCGGCCTGATTGATTATCAATGTGTAGGCCTGAGCACCGTTGAAACTCTGATGGTCCGTCGCCGTGATGGTAAAACTGTACGCTCCAGCCGTATCCGGTGCACCAGACAAAAAGCCCGCGCTGCTTAACGTCATGCCGTTTGGCAGTCCGCCGGATGTGATTGCAAACGTATAGGGGCCCACCCCGCCGGTCGCCACCATTGTTTGGGAATAGTTGACGCCGGTTTTGCCGTTGGGAAGAGTTGAAGGCGCCAAGCTGATGCTAGCGGCATTGACAGTCAGCGTATAATTATTCGTGGCGGAAAACGGCGCGCCGGGGCCTGTGCTGGTATCCGTCGCCCGCACGCTGAAAGGGAAAGTACCGCTGGCGGTTGGCAGCCCCGATAGGGCTCCCGTCGCGGTGTTGAATGTCATGCCCGCGGGAGGTGCGCCGCTCACAATCGTGAACCTATAGGGGGCTGTGCCACCACTGGCTGAGAATGTCTGGCTATAAGCGGAACCAGAACTGGCATCCGGCAGCGTCGGCCCTGCCGGACTTAACGTCACTGTTAATTGCGATACAGTCAGTGTGAAAGTGCTGACGATTGTGAAGGGGCCATCACCGGTGCTGCTGTCCTGCGCACTCACCATCACGGAATAGTTGCCGGCAACCTGCGGAGTCCCGGAGAAGGTAACGCTGTTGCCTGTCACTGGCGTGACGAGCATGCCTTGCGGGATGCCGCTGATGAGAACGTTACGGAAAGGCGCTTGGCCGCCAGCGAAAGTGTAGGTCTGCGTATATGGGGTGCCTACCTGGGTGATATGCGACGAGGATGGCGTGATGGTAAGAACAGGCGGTGAGACTGTCATGTCAACAGTGGCTGGAGCCGACGTTCCGTCCAGGTTGGTGGCGGTATAGGTGAAACTGTCAGCTCCGGCATAGCCGCGTACCGGCGTGTAGGTGATCGACGTTCCGGATGCAGTCGCAGTCCCATTCGCTGCAGCGCTTGCTACCGCCACTGATGTCGGCGCGCCGCCGCCAATACTGAGCGTTACAGGATTGGCAGTGCTGCCATAGCCGACGGTGACGTGCACGGGACCTACAATCGGCGCTGTCTGGGCCTGCGACAGGGCGGGCCAGAATACGGCCAAACAGACGAAGAACAGCCATGCCGCCAATGGTGTTGGGCGAGCACCACATACCTGCCGGTGGGGGACAAGCCCCTCCGGCCAATTCGATCTCGGCATTATTCCCCCGCCCCATTGCATCCCCAACGCAACCATCATCCCTAATGTGCGCCGTTCATTGCATCAATACGGCAGATGCCGTAGTTCCCGACTATTTTGACCGGAACCGGAGAGACCGTGATGTTCGCAGGCAGAGTGCCGGCCGGAAATGCAATAGGGCAGCCGTTAGGCTGCCCTATTCTGCAATGATTTCAATGTTGAAGAGAAACCAAATGGTGCGGTCGAGAAGACTCGAACTTCCACGTCTTGCGACACAGCGACCTCAACGCTGCGCGTCTACCAATTCCGCCACGACCGCACTGTGGTAGAAGCCGAACGTGTCGGCTCGCGGCATGTAGCAAATGAATTTCAGTGAAACAAGCCCTGTCGGCAATAAACCCGAATGTTTTTCACAAAGCCGGGTGAAAGTTATGCCGCACCCCGCACACTGGAAATCTTCCAGGAAAAAGTCCATATGCGGCTCACCATCTTTATCCCAAGGGAATCGGCGCTTTGATGGCCGCAAACGGCCCATCCGCCGCCATTCATCCGGGATGAAGCGACAGTCGAAAGTTTGGTTTCCGATCATGAAGAACAACCGCGACGATCTCGTCTCCGCGTTTTTTGCCCAAAGCGATTCCCCGAAAGTGGAGTGGCGCGTCGCCGATGGGCTGACCGATTACGATGCCGCCCTCGCCTTCATGGAAGACCGCGTCGCGGCGATTCGCGCCGGTACGGCAAAGGAGTTGGTCTGGCTGGTCGAACATCCGCCGCTCTACACCGCCGGCACCAGCGCCAAGGACGGCGACCTTCTGGCTGCCGACCGCTTTCCCGTTTATGCCACGGGGCGCGGCGGCGAATACACCTATCACGGCCCCGGCCAGCGCGTGGCCTATGTCATGCTCGACCTGAAGCGGCGGCGCGAGGATATCCGCGCCTTCGTGGCGGCACTGGAGCAATGGATCATTGCCACGCTTGGCGCGTTCAACGTGCGCGGCGAGCGGCGCGAGGACCGCGTCGGCGTCTGGGTGACCCGGCCGGAACGCCCGCCGCTGCCGGACGGGTCTCCCGCCGAAGACAAGATCGCTGCCATCGGCATCCGCCTGCGCAAATGGGTGAGCTTCCACGGCATCTCGATCAATGTGGAACCGGAGCTTGCCCATTTCGACGGCATCGTGCCGTGCGGTGTGCGCGGCCATGGCGTGACCAGCCTCGTCGATCTCGGCCTGCCCGTCGGCATGGACGATCTCGACCGGGCGCTGCGGGACGCATTCGAGCCTGTGTTCGGGCCGGTCGAGCGCTAGAGGATTTGGCAGAACCGATCTGCGTGGTTCAACAAGCTCACCATGAGGGAGCTTGCTGACTGCAATCACCCCACATCCCTCATGGTGAGCTTGTCGAACCACGCACTATGGTCATGCAACCGGATCAGGCAAACTCCATGATCACCGCATCCACGGCCAGGCTGTCACCCTGCTTGGCATTGATGGCCGATACGGTGAGATCGCGGTCGGCGCGCAGCACGTTTTCCATCTTCATGGCTTCGACAATCGCCAGCGTTTCACCCGCCTTCACCTCTTGACCCTCCGCCACGTTGATCGAGACGATCAGGCCGGGCATCGGGCAGAGCAGCATTTTCGACGTATCCGGCGGCAGTTTCACCGGCATCAGTTTTTCCAGCGCCGCCACATGCGTCTGCATGGCATGGCCGATCACCGACATGCCCTTCCAGTCGATGCGCACGCCGTTGAGCACCGGACGCAGCTGCGCCTTCACCGCGCGGTCGTCGATATAGCCGTCCCAGACCGCATCTCCGGGCCGCCAGTCGCTGCGGATGGTGATGGCTTCGCCACCATGCAGCGACAGTTCGATCTTGACCGGCGGCTTGGCCACGCTGCGGTGAATTTTCGCCGGCACGTATTCATCGTTGATCCGCACCTCCCATTCGGCGCGGATCCTGCCCGTATGCGGCCGCAGGCGGTCGCTGAGGCCGTCGAGGCGTCCCTTGCGCACCAGTTCCACCACAAGGGCAATGGCGGCCAGCACGTCCCTGTCGCCGGCCGTTGGTGCAATCGGATGGAAACCGTCGGGAAATTCCTCCGCAATGAAGCCGGTGGACAGCCGCCCTTCCCGCCAACGCGGATGCTGCATCAGCGCCGCCAGGAACGGGATGTTGTGCTCGATGCCGTCGACCACGAAGGTATCGAGCGCATCGGCCATGGCGTCGATGGCTTCCAGCCGGGTCGGCGCCCAGGTGCAGAGCTTTGCCACCATGGGGTCGTAGAACATCGAAATTTCCGAGCCTTCCGTCACACCGGTATCGTTGCGGATGATGGTCTTGCCGACCGGGCCTTCGCTTGGCGGGCGGTAACGGGTCAGGCGGCCGATCGACGGCAGGAAATTGCGGTAGGGATCTTCGGCATAGAGGCGGCTTTCGATGGCCCAGCCGTTCAGCTTGACGTCCGACTGTTTCAGCGCGAGCTTTTCGCCCGCCGCCACGCGGATCATCTGCTCGACCAGATCGATGCCGGTGATCAGTTCGGTCACCGGATGTTCGACCTGCAGACGGGTGTTCATCTCGAGGAAATAGAAGTTGCGGTGCTTGTCGACAATGAACTCGACCGTACCGGCGCTTTGGTAATCCACCGCCTTGGCCAGGGCCACGGCCTGTTCGCCCATGGCCTTGCGGGTGGCCTCGTCGAGGAATGGCGACGGGGCTTCCTCAACCACCTTCTGGTTGCGGCGCTGCACGGAGCACTCGCGCTCACCGAGATAGATGCAATTGCCAAAACTGTCGCCCAGCACCTGGATTTCGATGTGGCGCGGCTCGACCACGAATTTTTCGATGAAAACCCGGTCATCCCCGAAGGAATTGCGCGCTTCCGAGGTGGCGCGTTCAAAGCCGTCGCGCACTTCGCTCTCGTCCCAGGCGATGCGCATGCCCTTGCCGCCGCCGCCGGCGGAGGCCTTGATCATCACGGGATAACCGATTTCACCGGCGATCTTTTCCGCATGCGCCGCATCGGTGATGATGTCGAGAAAACCCGGAACCGTATTCACCTTGGCGGCATTGGCGAATTTCTTCGATTCGATCTTGTCGCCCATGGCGATGATCGCCCTGGGTTTCGGCCCGATGAAGACGATGCCCTGCTTCTCCAGCGCTTCGCAGAAGGAGGCGCGCTCGGACAGGAAGCCATAGCCGGGATGAACGGCCTCAGCCCCGGTCGCCTTGCAGGCGGCAATGATCTTGTCGGCGACGAGATAGCTCTCGGAGGCCGCCGCCGGACCGATATGCACCGCCTCGTCGGCCATATCGACATGAACCGCATCGCGATCCGCGTCGGAATAGACCGCCACCGTGGCGATACCCATTTTCCTTGCCGACTTGATCACGCGGCAGGCAATTTCCCCACGGTTGGCAATCAGGATTTTCTTGAACACTTTTATGGACCTCCCGCACAAAATGCGCCTCTGGTTCTATTGCCAATGGCTGATTTGCTCAACTGCTATTGTCAGTGCTTGCATGGAAAGCAGACCGGTTAATTGAAAGCGGGCTCCGGCGTTTTCTGCTTTTTCCCCTCGCGCCAGACCACATAGGCACCCGAGGCAATGATGATGGCGATGCCCAGCCATTTCGACGCGGTCGGAAACTCCTGGAATACGAACAGGCCGATGATGACGGCCATGACGATTTCCAGATACTGGAACGGCGCCAGCAGTGACGCCGGCGCAAGGCGCGAAGCCTGCACCACGAGGAGATGCCCGCCCGTGGCGATCGCGCCGATGGCAAACAAAAGGAACCAGGACATGCCGGTTGCGGGCGTGCCCAGCGTCATGTCGCTGACGCCGAAGGCGGCGCCGAGGAACAGCGCGACGATCACCGTCACCGTACCGCCGATGCCGGCATAGAGCTGCATGACCAGCGGCGTGTCGTGCACGCCCAGGCGGCGATTGAGAACGAGATAGACCGCAAATAGCGCCGCCGTACCCAGCGGCAGCAGCGAAACCCAGCCGAACAGCTCCCAGCTCGGCTGGATGACGATCAGCGTCCCGATGAACCCGACCGCAACGGCAATGCGCCGGCGCCAGCCGACGGTTTCCTTCAGCACCACAGCCGAGAGCAGCGTCAGCATCAGCGGCTCGACGAAAAACACCGCCATCGCGTCGGCAAGCGGCATGTATTTGACGGCGGCAAAGAAGCACAGGCTGCCGATGCCCATCAGAAAACCGCGCAGCAGGTTGCCCCAGAGGTTGTGCGGCTTGAGCGAGCGCATGCCGGTCAGCGCCACGATGATCAGCATGGTCAGGATCGTCTGGACAACGAAGCGTGACAACGTCACCGTGGCCGGCGGCAGGCTGTCCACGGTCGACAGCCATTTGGCGATGGCATCCATCATCGGCAGGATAAACATCGCACCGGCCATCGTTCCGACGCCCCTCATTTGCGGCGAGGTTGTGTTTTCCATGGTGCGGCCTTTCCGGGACAAATGGCTCAGGTGGGGCCCCAGCCATATCGGCTCTGCGGAAAAATGCAATCATCCGCATAATGCAAAATGGAAGCAGAATGCCGCCGGATTTGACTTTTCTGCTTCCAAATGGTGCAAAAGCTTTCGTCTACACTTTAAAAACAAGAAAAAGATGGAGAAAGCCATGAATTTCATCTCCAACATCATCACCGCCATGCCCGACACGGACACGCTGGGCGGCCGCCTTTCCCGCGCGCGCGACGCCAAGTCGATGACGGTGGCGCAGCTCGCGGTGCGTGTCGGCGTCAAGCCGGAAACCATCGCGGCCTGGGAATCCGACCGGTCGGAGCCCGGTGTCCACCGCCTGTTCATGCTGGCCGGATCGCTCGGGGTCACGCAGACCTGGCTCATACACGGGGTCGGACAATCGCCCGACGAGAGCGACACGGCGGACGAAAACCGCCTGCTGAAAAGCCAGATCGCCAATCTCAAGGCTCTGCACCAGGAGCTGGGCGAGCGGATCGAAGAGCTCGAAAAAGCCGTCTCGCGCCTCAAAGCCGCTTGAAACTTGGGTTTTAACCGCATAGTTCTGTGGTGAACCCCGGAACAGATCACGAACGCCCATCGCGTTTCCCGGCGAAGCATGTCAAGATTGCCGGTGATTCGCAGCCCCTGTAGCATTGGCCAAAATACGATATGGATGACAATAACGACCTCTTTTCAGCGGTAGTCAAAACAGCCCGGGAACGCCAGGCAGCGGTGGACCAGACCAGGGTCGAACCCGCCGCGACGCCGGTGGCACCGCCTGTGAAAATCGCGCCGGTTGCGGCCGCGAAGGCCCCGGCACGGGCCGCCCCCGACAGCAGCGGCGGCTACAATGCGGCGCAGATCCAGGTTCTCGATGGTCTCGAACCCGTTCGCCGCCGTCCGGGCATGTATATCGGCGGCACCGACGAGCGGGCGATGCACCATCTCTTTGCCGAAGTCATCGACAACTCGATGGATGAGGCGGTTGCCGGGCACGCCAACTTCATCGATATCGAACTGGACGAGAACGGCTATCTCTCGGTCACCGACAATGGCCGCGGCATCCCGGTCGATCCGCATCCCGATCCCAAGCAGCTCGGCAAATCCGCGCTCGAAGTCATCATGACCACCCTGCATGCTGGCGGCAAATTCGATTCCGACGTCTACGAAACTTCCGGCGGTCTGCACGGCGTCGGCATATCGGTGGTGAACGCCCTGTCCGATCACGTGGAAGTGGAAGTGGCCCGCAACCGGCGCCTCTACCGCCAGCGCTTCTCGCGCGGCCATCCGCTCGGACCGATCGAGGATGTCGGCGAGGTGCACAACCGTCGCGGCACGCGCGTGACCTTCCATCCGGACCCGGAGATTTTCGGCCAGGGCGCCAAGTTCGATCCGGCCCGGCTTTTCAAGATGGCCCGGTCAAAGGCCTATCTCTTCGGCGGCGTGGAAATCCGCTGGAACTGCGCGCCATCCCTGCTCGACCCGAAGGACCCGACGCCTGACAAGGCGGTGTTTCACTTCCCCGGCGGGTTGAAGGACTATCTGGCGGCCTCGCTCGGCAAGGATTTTCAGGTCACGCGCGACATGTTCGCGGGCAGGACGGAAAAGTCCGGCGGGCACGGCGCGCTGGAATGGGCGGTTGCCTGGTATGGCGGCGACGGCTTTGTCCATTCCTACTGCAACACGATTCCCACGGGCGAAGGCGGCACGCATGAGGCGGGCCTGCGCATCGCCCTCACCCGCGGCCTGAAGGCCTATGCGGAACTGACCGGCAACAAGCGCGCGTCGATCATCACCACCGATGACGTGATGATCTCGTCGGCGGCCATGCTGTCGGTGTTCATCCGCGAGCCGGAATTCGTCGGCCAGACCAAGGACAAGCTTGCCACGGTCGAAGCGCAGCGCATTGTCGAAAATGCCATCCGCGATCCATTCGATCATTGGCTTGCCGCCTCGCCGCAGGAAGCGTCGAAGCTGCTGGACTGGGTGGTGGAGCGTGCCGACGAGCGCGTCAAGCGCCGCCAGGAAAAGGAAGTCAACCGCAAGTCGGCGGTGCGCAAGCTGCGCCTGCCGGGCAAGCTGGCCGACTGTACCCAGACGGGTGCGCTCGGCGCCGAACTCTTCATCGTCGAGGGTGATTCCGCCGGCGGCTCGGCCAAGCAGGCGCGGGACCGCGCCACGCAGGCGGTGCTGCCGCTGCGCGGCAAGATTCTCAACGTCGTCAGCGCCGGGCGGGAAAAGATGACGGCCAACCAGCAGATCGGCGACCTGATCCAGGCGCTCGGCTGCGGCACGCGGTCAAAATACCGCGACGAGGATTTGCGCTACGACCGCATTATCATCATGACCGATGCCGACGTCGACGGTGCGCACATCGCTTCGCTGCTGATCACCTTCTTCTATCAGGAAATGCCGGAACTCATCCGCAACGGCCACCTGTTCCTCGGCGTGCCGCCGCTCTACCGCATCGCCCAGGGAGGCAAGGTCGCCTATGCCCGCGATGACGCGCACAAGGATGAACTGATGCGCACCCTGTTCACCGGCAAGGGCAAGATCGAAATCGGACGGTTCAAGGGCCTCGGCGAAATGCGCGCCGACCAGCTCAAGGAAACCACGATGGACCGCAAGAAGCGCACGCTTTTGCGGGTGCAGATCGACGAGGAGTGGATCGAGGAAACAAAACTCGCGGTCGATGATCTGATGGGCACGAAACCGGAAGCCCGCTTCCGCTTCATCCAGGACCGCGCCGCGTTCGTGGAAGAGCTGGACATCTGATATTCAGCGATGAAACCTGTTTCAAATGGCGGTGCTTTGCATCGCCATTTTGTTTTGGGCAAGCGCTCAATGGCTTTCACCCCCCTCTGTCCTGCCGGACATCTCCCCCACAAGGGGGGAGATCAGCTTTCACAGCTGTTTCAGCTAATCTTCAAGGATGAAAGTTGACCGAGATGATTGATGCCGATGCGATCTCCCCCCTTGTGGGGGAGATGGGCGGCAGGACAGGGGGGGGTGAAAAGTATTTGGGCTGAAACTTATCCACCACATCCCAAGCCGAGATATTCTCATCCCTGTCCTTTCCGGCGGGAATGCTTCCGGAAACCTTCGAAAGTCGGGAAAGGACCGGCACTTCATCCCGCAGGGAAAACCTGCGGGATGAGGAGGTTGCGCTGAGGCTGTGCGCGTTTCCGATGAGGAAACAAGGCAGAACAGGCAAGACCTGAAATCGCCGGGGCGGGTGGTCCCAGGATCGCAAGCATAGCATACCACATACCCCAAGACCCGCGTTCCAGGGACCGCCCGTCTTTCCTCTTTTGCAATGGCCAGATGCGATCGCGGGCGTGGCAAGGCAATGCCGCGCCCGGCGCATCCCATCCGCTGTGCGTGCCGTGTCAGCAGCTTACTGCAGGATTTCCTTGACGATGCCGCTGGCCTTGGTGAAGTCCATCTGGCCGGCGTATTTTTCCTTCAGCGCATTCATGCACTTGCCCATGTCGCGCAGGCCGCCCGCGCCGATTTCCTCGATGACCTGCGAGCAGGCCTGGCGGATATCCTCGTCGCCCAGCTGCTTGGGCAGGAAGCCCCGGATGATCTCGATCTCGCTGCGCTCCTGCTCGGCAAGCTCAAGCCGGTTGCCGTCCTCGTACAGCTTGGCGGATTCCTCGCGCTGCTTGATCATCTTGGCCAGAATCGCGCTGATCTCGTCGCCCGTGACCGGGTCCTTGCCCGATCCGCGATTGAGAATATCCCGATCCTGAATGGCGGCCATGATCAGGCGCAGCGTCGAGACGCGGCGCTTGTCCTGTGCCTTGATGGCGGTTGTCAGTGCCCCGGCGATGGTATCGCGCATGGCTTTACTCTCCTGTTGTCCGCGCAGCCTACCGGCGGGTCCGAACGAAATCAATCATCGCGGCGGACCGGTTCGGCACCGATTTCCACGAAGAGTTGTCGTGTCGCAATTGACCGGAAGCGCGGTTTTCTCTAAGGTCCGTGACCTAGCCAGACATTTTGGGTTGTTGCAGCGGTGGTAAGGTCAATCGACCACCGCGTTCAGCCATGTCATATGGAATACCGAACGGCATTTTTCAATGCCCAATGAAGAACGACGACGCAAGCCCACGCAGGAGTGCCGCATGACCGCCCCGATAACGACAGACGCAGGTGCAAAGACCGCAGCCTGGACAGAATTCAAGCCGACAGCGGTGCTGGTTCTGGCCGATGGAACGGTGATCGAGGGCAAGGGACTGGGTGCGACCGGCGCCTGCGAGGCGGAAGTCTGCTTCAACACCGCGCTGACCGGCTACGAGGAAATCCTCACCGATCCTTCCTATGCCGGCCAGATCGTCACCTTCACCTTCCCCCATATCGGCAATGTCGGCACCAACCGGGAAGACATTGAAGACCTGACCCCGGCCAACCGCGCCGGTGCCGTCGGCGCCATCTTCAAGGCTGACATCACGGCACCGTCGAGCTACCGCGCCGCCGAACATCTCGACGATTGGCTGAAGGCGCGCGGCGTGATCGCCCTTGCCGGTGTCGATACCCGTGCGCTCACCGCCCTCATCCGCGAAAAGGGCATGCCCAATGGCGTCATCGCCCACGATCCCGCCGGCAATTTCGACATCCCTGCCCTGACCAAACGCGCTGCCGCCTGGCACGGCCTGCTCGACCTCGATCTGGCCAAGGACGTCACGTCAGGCCAGAGCGCGGTCTGGACCGAGAAGCCATGGGTGTGGAACGAGGGTTTTGACCAGCAGACCGCACCGGAATTCCACGTGGTTGCCATCGATTACGGCATCAAGCGCAATATCCTGCGCCTCATCGCCGGCCTTGGCGCCAAGGTCACCATCGTTCCGGCCACGGCAACGGCGGACGACGTGCTTGCCCACAAGCCCGACGGCATTTTCCTGTCGAACGGCCCCGGCGATCCCGCTGCCACGGGCAAATATGCGGTTCCGGCCATCCAGGACCTGATCAAGACCGACATTCCCGTGTTCGGCATCTGCCTCGGTCACCAGATGCTGGCGCTGGCGCTCGGCGGCGACACCAAGAAGATGCATCAGGGCCACCACGGCGCCAACCATCCGGTGCGCGACGACACCACCGGCAAGGTCGAGATCGTTTCGATGAACCACGGCTTTGCCGTCGATGCGGATTCCCTGCCCGACGGTGTGGAAGAAACCCACGTCTCGCTGTTCGATGGCAGCAATTGCGGCCTGCGCGTCACCGGCAAGGCCATCTTCTCGGTGCAGCACCATCCGGAAGCCTCGCCCGGCCCGCAGGACTCGCACTACCTGTTCCGCCGCTTCGCCAACCTGATCCGCGCCCGTCAGGGTCTTGCGCCCCTGCCCGAGCGCGATCAGGCCGCCTAAGATAAATATTGCATCCCCATGGTGCGTGGTTCGACAAGCTCACCATGAGGGAGGACGAGGATTGCAAGGGGTATGTTCTGCAACCTTTGCAATTTGCATTGAAATCAGCCCACCTCCCTCATGGTGAGCTTGTCGAACCACGCACAGCGGGAATGCAGCTTATAACTTAAGCAACGTCCCGGCCGGTACTGGCTTTCAGGATGGCAAACCATTGCTGGCGCTCGAGCGTGATATCGAGCGCCGCCACCATTTTCGCCAGGCGCTCCCGCTTCAGGCTGCCGAGCACGGGAACGAGCCGCGCCGGATGGCGCAGCAGCCAGGCAATGGCAACCGCCGAGATATCATCGACACCCAGTTCAGCCCCCACCGCCTGCAACGCGGCACGCACGCGCTGCTCCTGCTCGCCCGTGCCGGTAAACAGACTACCGCCGCCAAGCGGTGACCAGATCATCGGCGCATAGCGCAGGCGCTGGGCGTGATCGAGGCTGCCATCGGTGAGCGGCGCCGTTGAGGTGACCGACATCTCGATCTGGTTGGTTACAACGGGAAATGGCAGGCGCGAAGCCAGCAGATCGATCTGCGACGGCGTGAAATTCGACACGCCCACGGCGCGCACCTTTCCGGCCTTCACCACATCCTGCAATCCCGCCGCCGTGTCATCCGCATCCATCAGCGGATCGGGGCGGTGCAGCAGCAGCACGTCGATATAATCGGTCCTGAGGTTCTGCAGCGAGCGGTCGACGGACGCCTTGATATGCGCCGCGCTGGTATCGTAGTGCTTCACCCGGTTCTCCGGGCGCTGGTCCGATGTCAGCATGATATCGCATTTGGTGATCAGCTCGATCGACTGGCGCTTGCCGCTCCAGCCGGCAAGGCCCGCACCGAAAGCCGCCTCGACACCATAATTGCCGTAGATATCGGCGTGGTCGAAACTGGTCAGGCCAAGCGCAATCGCCTCATCGATCAGGCGCGCCACCTCGGCCGGCGCCGGCTTTGCGCCCTGATCGAGCAGCCGCCACGCGCCCAGCACCAGCCGGGACAGCGACAGACCTTCGGAATTGAGCGGGATACGGTTTTGGGCGGACATGGAAAACCTCGTTTCGGCGGGTGGGACCCGTTGCATATCGTAAAGGGAGGGCCAGTCAAAGGTGCGCATGCGAATCTGCGATCCTCGTTGACAATAATGCACGGCGATTGTACCTATCGATACAGACTTTACCAATCAGTACAATCCATGGAGATGACCATGCCGGAACAACGCCCGCCACTTCCTCCCTTTACCCGCGAGACTGCGATCCAGAAGGTCAGGGCCGCAGAGGACGGCTGGAACAGCCGCAATCCCGAACGGGTGGCGCTTGCCTATAGCGTGGACAGTTACTGGCGCAACCGGGCCGAGTTCATCCAGGGCCGTGATGCCATCGCCGCATTTCTCACGCGCAAATGGAACCGCGAGCTCGATTATCGCCTGATCAAGGAGCTGTGGGCCTTCACCGGCAACCGCATCGCCGTGCGATTTGCCTATGAATACCATGATGATTCCGGCAACTGGTTCCGGGCCTATGGCAACGAAAACTGGGAGTTTGACGAGAATGGCCTGATGCGCACGCGCTTTGCCTGTATCAATGATCTGCCGATCGGGGAATCCGAGCGGAAGTTTTTCTGGGACCGCGCCGCCTCCCGCCCGGCTGACCATCCGGGCCTGTCGGAACTCGGCCTCTGAACATGGCCAAAACCAACGCCGAGCGCGCCGACATCGTACCTGTTCTCGCCGAGATCTTTCGCGAATATGGTTTTGAGGGGGCGAGCCTCGCAGTCATCGGCGACAAGACCGGCCTTGGCCGCGGCAGCCTTTACCACTTCTTTCCCGGCGGCAAGGAAGAGATGGCAACAGCGGTCCTGCACCATATCGATACATGGTTTGAAGACCGGATTTATCACCCTCTGCGCGAGTCGGACGATCCGGCCGCAGCCATCAATGCCATGTGCCGGGCCGTGTCGGATTATTTTCATTCGGGATGCCGCATCTGTGTCGTGGGTGCTTTTGCCCTCGACAATGTTCGGGATCGCTTTGCCGGCGCTATCCTCGACTACTTCGCAGAATGGCGGAATGCGCTTGCGATAGCCCTGCAGAAGACCGGCCACGCCCGTGATCAGGCAATCGACCTCGCGGAAGAAGCGGTGGCCAACATTCAGGGCGCACTGGTTCTTGCCCGCGCGCTGGATGATCCTGCCGTGTTCGAACGGGCCATGCAGCGGATCGAAAAACGTTTGTTATGAGGCTTCGCTCGAGACCAGCGCCGCCTGTTCCAGCGGCTCGTGCGCGGCAATGGCAGGTTTTTCCACCCGCAGGACAAAGACGGCGACGGCGATCACCACGAAGAGCCCGCCGAGTACATAGGGGGCGCCGCCGAAGGCGACCGATGCCGCCGGCGCGGTGAACATCGCAAAAATCTGGGTAAAAATCAGCGGACCGATCACATTGGTGATGCTGAACAGACTGGTCATCGCGCCCTGCAATTCGCCCTGCTCCGACGGCGGAACCTTGGCGGCGGCGATGCTGCGCATGGCTGGATCCGCCAGGCTTTCCAGGCAGGTCGCGACGATGACCGCATAGACCATCCAGCCCTGCCACGCCGCGGCATAGCCGAAGAAACCGAGCGCCGTGAAAACCAGCCCGATCACCGCCGTCCGCCACTCGCCGAAGCGGGCGACGACGCGCGGCAGGATGAAACCCATGACCAGCGCGCCGCCCATGCCGAACACGCCGAGCGACAGGCCGATGTCCCGCTGGTTCCAGTCATAGCGATAGGCGCTGACGAACGACCACACCGAGGGATAGGCCATGTGGCCAAGGGTGAGCATGAAGAAGACGAGGCCGATCCACAGGATCCCCCGGTGGCCGCGCATCTGTTTGAGAGCGCCGAGCGGATTGGCGCGCTTCCAGTCGAACGTCCGGCGGTTCTTCGTTGCAAGCGTTTCCGGCAGGAAGAAATAGGCCACGAGAAAATTCAGGAAGGCGATCAGCGCCGCACCGAAGAACGGCACGCGCGGACCGAACTCGCCGAGCAGGCCGCCGATGATCGGACCGAGGATAAAGCCGACGCCGAAGGCAATGCCGAGAAGGCCGAAATTCTTGGCGCGGTTCTCGTCGGTGCTGACATCGGCGATGTAGGCGGAGGCGGTGGAAAAGCTCGCGCCGCTGACGCCCGCCAGTACGCGGCCGATGAACAGCATGCCGAAACTCGTTGCGAGCGCGCAGATCAGATTGTCGATGGCAAAGGTGAACACCGAGGCAAGCAGCACCGGACGGCGGCCGAAACGGTCGCTCAGATTGCCGATCAGCGGGGCAAAAACGAACTGCATGGCGGCGTAGACGAACAGCAGCCAGCCGCCGTCTATCGCCGCGTGACTGACATCCGATCCCGTCAGCTGTTCGAGATAGGCCGGCATGACCGGCACGATGATCGCGATGCCGATGACATCCATAAGGAGCATGACAAAGACAAGAGTCAGCCCGCGCTTGGCAAGGACAGGATCAATCATCGAAACTCACTTTTGGCGTTCCGGAACGAAATTGATCCGGAAAATGCTCATAATCGATTTCCACGAGTGAAACAATACGTGAACATGATCAGAAAATCTGAGAAAATGCTTGCCGATTATGCTCAGGAATCAATATCTCCTGACATATGCTGCCACATCCCTACCTGGCATAACGGGTCGGCAGCGCGGTGGTTGCCTTCAGCGTCTCCATCGAAACCGAAGCGGATATGTCGAAAAACTCGACCTTTTCCACCAGCGCCTTGTAGATGCCGTCATAGGCTTCGACGCGCGGGAGAACGAGCTTGAGGATATAGTCGAAGGTGCCGGTCATCCGGTGCACTTCGACAATTTCAGGGATATCGATGATCGCGGCGCGGAACTGCTCCAGCCAGTCGGCGGAATGGCGCGCGGTGCGGACAATGACGAACATCGTCGTCGGCAGCCCCATCACCGGCCGGTCGAGCAGAACGACGCGGCGGGCGATATAGCCCTCTTCCTCCAGACGCTGGATGCGGCGGGAACAGGCGGAGACGGACAGGCTGACCCGGTCGGCCAGATCCGACACGGCGATGGACGAATCCGCTTGCAGCAAATCCAGGATTTTACGGTCACGATGGTCGAGCATATCCATTCCCGCGCAATATTTCGGCGTTGCGGCAGGAATATACGCCAATCCTTTGCGTGACGACAGATTTAATCCGCAAACTTTGCGAACCGTTCGCGCGGCATCTGAATTATCATTCCCTCAGTGATTTCAATGGGAGAATGAGAATGCGCACGATTGGGCTGATTGGCGGTATGAGCTGGGAAAGCACTGCCGTCTATTACCGGCAGATCAACGAAGCCGTCCGCGCCCGGCTGGGCGGCCTTGCCTCCGCCAAGGTGGCCTTGCAGTCGCTGGATTTCTCCGAAGTCGTCGCCCTGCAGAAAAGCAACCGCTGGGACGATGCCGCGGCGCTGTTGTCGGATGCAGCCAGGCGGCTTGAAGCGGCCGGCGCCGACTGCGTTCTCATCTGCACCAACACCATGCATCTCGTTGCCAGCGAGGTGGCAGGTTCCGTCAGCATTCCGCTGATCGACATCCGGCAGGAAACCGGCCGGGTGCTTGTCGCCGCCGGCAAGCAACGTCCGCTGCTGCTGGCGACGCGCTACACCATGGAACACGGGTTTTACGCAGACTATATGCGCGATGCATTCGGCATCGAGGTTATGGTTCCCAATGAAATCGACCGGGCAAAAGTCCACGCGGTGATCTTCGACGAACTCTGCTGCGGCATCGTGAAGGAAGAGTCCCGCCAGGCGCTGGAAAAGATCATCGTGCGCGGCAGGGAAGCCGGAGCCGACTGCGTCATTCTCGGCTGCACCGAAATCTGCCTCTCCCTCACCGATGACAATGTCGCCCTGCCGATGTTCGATTCGACCACGATCCATTCCGAGGCGGCCGTATCGCTGGCACTGGGACGGGATTTCACGGATCAGCAGACCGCCGTTTAGCCTCTTGTGATTTCAGGCTTGCAGGTGCGTGGTTCGTGGTTCGACAAGCTCACCATGAGGGAGGTGGGTTAGCTGCATGCCAATCGCGAACGTCGCGGAATAAGGCTCCCTGCAACTCTCAACCTCCCTCATGGTGAGCTTGTCGAACCACGAACCACTCGTCATGCAGCGCGCGTCTTATCAGATCGCGCCGCTGAACGTATCGCAGCTGTCGAGCTTGCCGCTGTCGAAGCCGCGCTTGAACCATGAGCTGCGCTGGGCAGACGTGCCGTGGTTGAAGCTTTCGGGAACCACATAGCCCTGCATCTTGCGCTGCAAGGTGTCGTCGCCGATCTGCTTGGCGGCATTCAGCGCTTCCTCCAGGTCGCCCGCTTCCAGAATACCCTTCTGCTGGGTGAAATGCCCCCAGATACCGGCAAAGCAATCCGCCTGCAGCTCGACCCGCACGGACATGGCATTGGCGTCGGCCTCGCTCATGTTCTGGCGCATCTGGTTGAACTTCGGCAGGACACCGATCAGGTTCTGCACGTGGTGGCCCACTTCATGGGCAAGCACATAGGCCTGGGCAAAGTCGCCCGACGCGCCGAACTTCTTGTCCAGCTCGTTGTAGAAGTTCAGATCGATATAGACCTTGCGGTCGCCCGGACAATAGAACGGTCCTGTCGCCGCGCTGGCGGAACCGCAGGCCGAACGGGTCTGCCCACTGAACAGCACCAGGGTGGGCGGCGGATACTGCTTGCCCTCCGCCTGGAAGATGCCGGTCCAGACATCTTCGGTCTCGGCCAGGACGGTCTTGACGAACTGCGTCATCTGGTCATTGGCCTGCGCCGTCGGGCGTGAGGCGGGCGACTGGCTCTGGCTTTGTCCGGGCGATGATTGATCCATCATACCGCCATCTACCAGAATCTGCATCGGATCGATATTGGTGCAGAATTTCAGGAACAGGAAAATGGCCGCAAGGACAAGGATACCGGATATGCCGCCGCCGCGCACGGACGGTATGCCGCCGCCGCTGGGAAAGCGGAAGCCGCCGCCATTGCCCATGCCGCCGGGAGTGCCGCCATCGTCACCATCGGTGCGGCGGTCCTCAACATTGTCACTTTGCCTACCGCCCTGCCAGCGCATTACCCACCTCCAGATGAACCCTCGGCCATGCCGCTGATATGTTGCACATCAACAGTATAGCTCCTTATTTGTTCCATGCACGATGCTATTTTCAACTGGTGGCTGCAATCAGTTCACGATCAATTTTCATGACCGAATAATGCAGAGTCCGCCCGTTGTTTTCGAGCAGGATGAGCACAAAGCGCCGCCGCATTCCTTTTCCATCCGAAACTGCGGCGAAAAAGCATGGATTTGCGCGTTTTTGGGGTTACGTAATCCGATCGCTTTGCCTATAAGGCAGCCTTAGCCTCGCATTAGGAATTTTGTGTCTGCCCGTACGGTCAAGTCCGTGCGGTTTTTTGTGCAGCACGCTGTTGATAGGAAGAAGCCATGCCAAAACGCACCGACATCAAATCTATTCTGATCATCGGCGCAGGACCGATCATCATCGGTCAGGCATGTGAGTTCGATTATTCCGGCACACAGGCCTGCAAGGCCCTGAAGGAGGAAGGCTACCGCGTCATCCTCGTCAATTCCAACCCGGCCACCATCATGACCGATCCGGAACTGGCCGATGCCACCTACATCGAGCCGATCACCCCGGAAGTCGTCGCCAAGATCATCGCCAAGGAGCGTCCGGACGCCCTGCTGCCGACCATGGGCGGCCAGACCGCGCTGAACACCGCCCTGTCGCTGCGCCGCATGGGCGTGCTCGAACGCTACAATGTCGAAATGATCGGCGCCAATGCCGAAGCCATCGACAAGGCCGAGGACCGCGCGCTGTTCCGCGAGGCCATGGCCAAGATCGGCCTGGAAACACCCAAATCCATGCTGGCCAATGCGACCGACGTGAAAAACCTCGACCGCCGCCTGCACAAGGAGCAGCGCGAAATCGTCAAGGCCAAATATTCCGGCGCCGAACTTGATGCGGCGCTCGACAAGCTGGAAACCGAATGGCAGCTGGGCGAAGGCGACCGCAAGCAGCGCTACGTCTCGCACGCGCTCGGCATGGCCGGTGCGGCGCTCGACCATGTCGGCCTGCCCGCCATCATCCGCCCCTCCTTCACCATGGGCGGCACCGGCGGCGGCATTGCCTACAACCGCACCGAATTCTACGAGATCATCGGCAGCGGTCTCGATGCCTCGCCGACCACCGAAGTGCTGATCGAGGAATCGGTTCTCGGCTGGAAGGAATATGAGATGGAGGTCGTCCGCGACAAGGCGGACAACTGCATCATCATCTGCTCCATCGAGAACATCGATCCGATGGGCGTCCATACCGGTGACTCCATCACCGTTGCCCCCGCCTTGACCCTGACGGACAAGGAATACCAGATTATGCGCAACGCCTCGATTGCGGTGCTGCGCGAGATCGGCGTCGAGACCGGCGGATCGAACGTGCAGTTCGCCGTCAATCCGGAAAACGGCCGCCTGATCGTCATTGAAATGAACCCACGCGTGTCGCGCTCCTCGGCGCTGGCGTCCAAGGCTACCGGCTTTCCCATCGCCAAGATCGCGGCCAAGCTCGCGGTCGGCTACACGCTGGACGAACTGGAAAACGACATCACCGGCGGCGCCACCCCGGCCTCGTTTGAACCATCCATCGACTATGTCGTCACCAAGATCCCGCGCTTTGCCTTCGAGAAATTCCCCGGCGCCGAACCGACGCTGACCACGGCGATGAAGTCCGTCGGCGAAGTCATGGCCATCGGCCGCACCTTCAAGGAATCGCTGCAGAAGGCGCTGCGCGGCCTTGAAACCGGTCTCACCGGTCTCGATGAAATCGCCATTCCCGGCCTTGGTGAAGGCAGCGACAACAATGCCATCCGCGCCGCCATCGGCACGCCGACGCCGGACCGCCTGCGCATGGTGGCCCAGGCGCTGCGCCTCGGCCTTTCCGTCGAGGAAGTGCACGAGGGCTGCAAGATCGACCCGTGGTTCCTGCAGCAGATGGCGGAAATCATCGCTACGGAAGAGCGCGTGCGCGAGCACGGCCTGCCGCAGGACGCGCAGAACCTGCGCATGCTGAAGGGCATGGGCTTCTCCGATGCCCGTCTCGCCAGCCTGGCCAAGGTCGACCCCAACGAGGTGGTCAAGCTGCGCAAGAAGCTTGACGTGCATCCCGTTTTCAAGCGCATCGATACCTGCGCGGCCGAGTTCGCCTCGCCGACCGCCTATATGTACTCGACCTATGAAGTGCCCTTCGCCGGTGCCCTCGCCTCGGAAGCCCAGGTTTCCGACCGTAAGAAGGTCGTCATCCTCGGCGGCGGCCCCAACCGGATCGGCCAGGGCATCGAGTTCGACTATTGCTGCTGCCATGCCGCCTTCGCCCTGCGCGATGCCGGCTATGAAGCCATCATGATCAACTGCAACCCCGAGACGGTATCAACAGACTATGACACCTCGGACCGGTTGTACTTCGAACCGCTGACCGCCGAAGACGTGCTGGAAATCCTGCGCGCCGAACAGACCGCCGGGACACTGCATGGCGTCATCGTCCAGTTCGGCGGCCAGACACCGCTCAAGCTCGCCGATGCGCTGGAGAAGGCCGGTATCCCGATTCTCGGCACCTCGCCGGATGCCATCGATCTGGCTGAGGATCGCGACCGCTTCCAGAAGCTGCTGATCAAGCTCGACCTGACGCAGCCGAAGAACGGCATCGCCTATTCCGTCGAACAGGCCCGCACCATTGCCGGTGAACTCGGCTTCCCGCTGGTGGTACGCCCGTCCTATGTCCTGGGTGGCCGCGCCATGCAGATCATCCATGACGAGCGCGCCCTGCAGAGCTATCTGCTCGACACGGTTCCCGAACTCGTGCCGGAAGACATCAAGCAGAAATATCCGAACGACAAGACCGGCCAGATCAACACCCTGCTCGGCAAGAACCCGCTCCTGTTCGACCGTTATCTCAGCGAAGCCATTGAAGTCGATGTGGATTGCCTGTGCGACGGCAAGAACACCTGGGTTTCCGGCATCATGGAACATATCGAGGAAGCCGGCATTCACTCGGGCGACAGCGCCTGCTCGCTGCCGGTGCATTCGCTTTCGGCGGAGATCGTCGCCCAGCTCGAGGCAGAAACCGCCGCGCTGGCAAAATCGCTCAACGTCGTCGGCCTGATGAACGTGCAGTACGCCATCAAGGACGGCACGATCTATGTGCTTGAAGTCAACCCGCGCGCCTCGCGCACGGTACCCTTCGTTGCCAAGACCATCGGCAAGCCGATCGCCAAGATCGCCGCGCGCATCATGGCGGGCGAAACGCTGGACGAGGCGCTGGCCAATTATGGCGGCAAGCCGTCCGGCACCGCGCGCAAGCACATCGCCGTCAAGGAAGCCGTCTTCCCCTTCGCCCGTTTCCCCGGCGTCGACATCCTGCTCGGACCGGAAATGCGCTCGACCGGCGAAGTGATGGGCCTCGACTACGACTATGCGCTGGCCTTTGCCAAGGCGCAGCTCGGCGCCGGTGTCGACCTGCCGCGTGACGGCACCCTGTTCGTCTCGGTGCGCGACGAGGACAAGCAGCGCATTCTTGCGCCGGTCAAGCGGCTGGCGAATCTCGGCTTCAAGGTCCTGGCGACTGGCGGCACGGCGCGTTTCCTCGCGGAGAACGGCGTTGCCGCGCAGAAGATCAACAAGGTCCAGGAAGGCCGTCCGCATGTCGAGGATGCCATCCGCAACCGGCAGGTGCAGCTGGTGTTCAACACCACCGACAGCGCCAAGGCGATCTCGGACTCAAAATCGCTCCGCCGCGCCACGCTGATGCAGAAGGTGCCCTACTACACGACCCTGTCGGGTGCCGATGCGGTGGCCGAAGCCATTGCGGCGCTCAAGGCAGGCTCGCTCGAAGTGCGGCCGCTGCAGGATTATTTCTGACACTTGCTCCGGTCGCGGCCCTTGCCGTGACCGGATTTTCCCTCACTCAGTTGGGCGTTCCCTCAGGATCGCCCTTCTGCAGCGCCTGCAGATAATCCTCGAGCCGGTCGAGGCTCTCGTCCCAGAAACGCCGGTAATGGTCGAGCCAGTCCGACACTTCGCGCAACGGCCCGGCTTCCAGGCGGCAGGGGCGCCACTGCGCCGCGCGGCCGCGGGCAATCAGCCCGGCCCGCTCCAGCACCTTCAGATGCTTTGAAACCGCAGGCATGCTCATATCGAACGGCGCCGCCAGTTCGGTGACGGAGGTTTCACCTTCGGCTAGCCGCGCCAGAATGGCGCGCCGCGTCGGATCGGCGAGCGCGGCCAGAATGCCACTGAGACGGTCAGGCGTCATATTTTTTACATTACCTATTGGTTAAATAACTAAATAGTTTAATATTGCAAAGCCCGGGCCTTGTCAAGATTCGGCACGCCGATGGTAACGGCAGCAAAGAGCGGAAACCAGACCCGCCGGAGCTTGGACAAAATGACCTGCACCCGCGATTGACCTCAACTTAAGTTGAGGTTTTATAAGCTTCACTCCGCCCGGAATCCATCCACTCAGGAGCACGCATGTTGACCGATATCGAACGACTTACAGACGCACAGTTTCTCCGGCTGTTTCAGGCAAAACGGTTTTTTGTGACAGGCGCGACGGGCAATGTCGGCCGGCACGTCGTCAATGAACTGCTGGAAAACGGCTATCTCGTGCGGGCGCTCACCCGTAATGCGCAGCGCGCCAATCTGCCTGCCGGCGTCGAGGTGGTCGAGGGCGACCTGACGCGGCCGGAAACATTCGAACGGGCGCTTGCCGGCGTGGCCGGCATGCATCTCATCACCATCGGCGGCGACGATTACACGCCTCTCGACAACGGCGCCGAGATTGTCCAGCTGGCGCGCTGGGAGGGCGTGCAGCGCATCAGCGTGCTCAGCGACGAGCGGGCCGGAAGCGTCGAGGAGGCCGTCCGGGCAAGCGATCTGGAATGGACCATCCTGCAGCCCGTCGACCTCATGTCCAACACGCTCGGCTGGATCAAAAGCATCAAATCGGCCAATATCGTGCGCGAGCCCTATGGCAGCACGGCAAGAACCCTCATCCACGAGGCGGATGTGGCAGCCGTGGCCGCCCGGATTCTCAGCCATGGCGGCCACGCCCGCAAGACCCTCAAGCTAACGGGCTGCGAAGTCCTGACCATACCGGACAAGATCAAGGCGATCAGCGCGGTGACGGGCAAGCCGATCCGCTATGTCGAGGTGAGCGAGGAGCACACGCGGCAATCCATGCGTGAACTCGGCATCGGCGAAGACGTCATCGACTATGTGGTGGCGTGGAACAGCAATCCGCCGCCGGAAGGGCGTGCCGTCACCGGAAGCGTCCAGCAGGTCATCGGCCGCACGCCCCGCCGCTTCAGCCACTGGGTTAAGGAGCATGCCCCGCTGTTCATGTGAGGGAAAGGCAAGGCTGCATGTTATTTGGTGCGTGCCTGGTGCGTGGTTCGACAAGCTCACCATGACGAAGGTGGTTTGGTGCAAGATCAATCACAAACGCTGCAGAACGGTGCTCCCTGCAGCCCGCCCACGTCCCTCATGGTGAGCGTGTCGAACCACGCGCCATAAATCGCGCAGCGGCAAAACGCCTAGACGCCGCTCAGGCCTTCCGCTTCCATGCCATGGCCACTGGGATCGCTGACAAAGTGCAGCACCTTGGAAAAGACGTGATTGCTCATGTCCTCGCGCCCGATATGCACCACGGTGGACTTGGCCAGCTTGTCGCGCAGCACGGCCATCACCCGGTCATGCGCGCCCGCTTCCATGGCATCCAGCGCCTCGTCGATAACCACCCAGTCCGGCTTGTGCAGCATCAGGCGGGCAAAGGCCAGGGATTGCTGCTCGTCGTCGCTCAGTTCGCGGTCCCAGCGCGAGCGGAAGTCGAGCATGGTCTTGAGGCGGTCCAGGCCCAGCTCATGCAGCGCCGAAATGAGCTCGCTGTCGGGAAAGGCCCCCTTCCCAAGCGGATAGGACATGACCTCCCGCAGGCTGCCAGGCGGAAAATAGGGTGAGCGCGGCATATAGAGGATCGCCGTGTCTTTCGGCAGGGCAATATTGCCGGCACCCCATGGCCACAGACCGGCAATCGCACGGAAAAGCAATGTCCTGTCGATGCCGGGTTCGCTGGTGATCAGCACCCGTTCGCCTGCATTGACGACCGCCTTTTTTTCCTTCAGGCGCACGGTTGCCAGCGGTGCCGTGATCTTGAGCGTATCGAAAACAAGCTGGTTGCCTTCCGACTGGGAGAACTTGATGCGCTGCTCGACGCTGTTCAGCGTGTCCATCGACTGGACCGCCTGCCGGAATGACGTCACGCGCAAGAGCGTGGCGCGCCAGTCGGCAATGGCGCTGAAATTGTCGACGAACCATTTGAGCGATGCCTGGACCTGATTGAAGGCGCCGACGGCGATGATCAGACCACCGAATGACAGGTTACCGGCAAAATACACGGGTGCGGCCACCAGATAGGGGGCGACCTGCGTGAACCAGCCATAGCCGGAGGTCACCCATACGAGCTGCGTCCAGGCCGTTACCAGCTGGCGGATCGCGGCGAGCAGCGAATCGACGTCCAGACCAAGCCGGACCTTTTCATCCTGTTCGCCCCGGTAGAGCGCAATCGCATCGATATGCTCGTTGACGCGCATCAGCGAAAAGCGCAGGTCGGATTCACGCTGGTAGCGGTCCGCATTGAGCTTGATCAGCTTGCGCCCGACAAACCAGCTGATGGACGAAGCGGAACCGGCATAGAGGATGGCCGCCCACACCATGTAGCCCGGAATGGAAAAACTGTGGCCGGAGACGTTGAAGATGAAGCCGCTGGACAGGCCCCAGAGCACGCCGATGAAGCTCATCATCAAAATGGAGGCTTGCAACAGGCCGAAACCGAGGTCTGTCGACATTTCGGCGAGATGGCGTGCATCCTCGTGCAGACGCTGATCGGGATTGACGCCGATCGGCCCGGAATTCGACAGCTTGAAGGCCCGCCGGGGAACCAGCCACTCGCCGATGAGGTCGCGGGTCAGACCTTCGCGCAGTTTCATGCGGGTCATCTGATTGAACCAGGTCTGCCCGACGGCGAGGATCAACAGGCAGATGGCGATGCCCAGAAAAACCAGCAGTTCGTTGAGAAATGCCGGAAAGTCGCGATGGGAAAGCGCGTCGAGAAAGCGCCCGTTCCATTGCACCAGACGAACCTGGCCGGCGGAGGTGATGATGATGATGGCAAACATGCTGAGCAGCAGCAGGACGAGCCGGTTGCGGACGGGTGATATCCAGTAGACATGCAAGATAACGCGGAGCTGAGAAAGCAGGCCCGCCTGTACTTCGCCGGCAACGGCGATGGCGGACGTCTTGCTCTGTTTGTCTTCCGCCATCAGTTAGAGCCTTTCCTGCCTAAATAGAAACAGTTCTGTTTCTCGGATGGCGAGACAACCCACGCGGAAGGTAGCAAGGCCGATGTTTACCCATCGGACGAAGCTGCCTGACAAAGTGGTTGGCCGCCAGCCGGAAACCCGACGGGCCGGGTGAATTTGGCCCAATGCCATCGGGCTTTGTCTTCACCCGATGGATAAACATCGGCCTCGCCAAATCCCTCGCCCTTGAACCAAATTCCCTCCGGCAGAACGATTCTATTTAGGCAGGAAAGGCTCTAGCCCCGTGGACGACCGTGATTCGGCCTCTCCACTTTATCATTGTTGGTTGGATTGCACCGGATAAAGCGCCGGATTTACCCAAGGGAAGTAAGGCTGAATTCCGCCCGGTCAAGGGCGCGCGCGTGACGGGCACATGCGGCCGATTTGAATCCCGCTTGTTTCGGCTCCGATTCTGTCTTATGTATCCCGCATCGATTTATCGGTCGAGTGACTTTGCGACCTGCGTAACCCGTTGCGCTTCCTGATGAACTCCATTGCATAGGTTCGATTCCCTGGGCAGCATAGCTGTATGTTGCCTGTCTTATATCTCTGAAAGGAATTTCCCATGGCTACGGGAACAGTGAAATGGTTCAACAGCACTAAGGGCTATGGTTTCATCCAGCCTGACACCGGCGGTGCAGACGTATTCGTACACATCTCCGCTGTTGAGCGCGCAGGACTGCGCGGCCTCAATGACGGCCAGAAGGTCAACTACGAAATCGTACAGGATCGTCGTTCGGGCAAGTCGTCCGCTGACAACCTCAGCGTTGCCGGCTAATCGCCGCACGCGAAAATCGACAGGTTTTCGAATATACAAATTTGGAAAGGCGGGATTTTGATCCCGCCTTTTTGCATTTTCCGGGCAGGCTCAGACGATATCGCTTTCGGAGTAATCAGCCACCAGTTGCAGCATGGCGCGCAAACCGACGATGAGACCGCTTTCATCGACCAGGAAAAAATCGGAGTGGTTGCCCGGCGCTTCTTGAGGGTCCTGCCCGTTGCCCGTGATCCCTACCCTGAAGAAAAGCCCTGGAACCGCCTGAGCGAAATACGAGAAGTCCTCGCCGCCCATGCCGCGCTCGATCAGTTTCGTATTCTCCATTCCGGCGACACGGGCAAGCGTCGGGGCCATCTTTGTGGTCAGTTCTTCATTGTTGACAACCGGCGGATAGCCGTTCGCTTCCCAGATAACCTCCACGTCTCCCCCCATTGCCTTGGCAGTAAAGGTAGCCAGTTCGGTGAAGCGTTGCATCAGGTGCTGGCGCTGTTCTTCGGTCGACGTGCGCAGTGTGCCCACGAGTTCCACCTTGGCGGGAATGATATTGTAGCGTGTCCCGCCTTTGAACACACCGACGCTGAGAACCGCCGGCTCGCGCACGATATCGGTTTCCCGGCTGACGAGCGTCTGCGCGGACGATACGATTTCCGATGCGATGACAATGGGATCGACACCATTCCAGGGTGTTGCGCCATGCGTCTGCTTGCCTTTCACCGTCAGGCGGAAACCATCGGAACCCGCGCTGATGGGGCCGGGACGATAGCCAATCGTTCCGGTAGCAAGATTGCTGGTTACATGCAGACCAAAGACAACATCGGGTTTCGGATCGGCGAAGGCGCCCTCTTCCAGCATCTTTCGAGCACCGCCGATCTCGACCCTGGGTAGTTTCTCTTCGGCAGGCTGGAACAGGAGCTTTACCGTTCCCTTGAGATTGGCCCTGTTTCGCGCGAGGATTTCAGCAGCGGCCATCAGAATGGCAACGTGGCAATCATGACCGCATGCGTGCATGACTGACACCTCATCACCCTCCCACATTGTCCGCACCCTCGATGCAAACGGCACATCGGTCTTTTCCTCGACAGGCAGGGCGTCCATATCGGCACGCAGGGCAATGACCGGACCTGCCCCCGCCCCACCTTTCAAAACCGCAACGATACCGGTGGTGGCGACCTTCTCCCGGACCTCATAGCCAAGCGCCTTCAGATGCTGCGCCACGAGCGCCGAGGTGCGGACCTCCTGGTTCCCCAGTTCCGGATTTTCATGGATATCGCGCCGCCAGGCAATCATCCGCTCTTCGATGTCATGCGCCTGCGTATCGAAAACACCATGAATCTTTCGAGCCGGGGCGGGCTCAATACCCAATGCGGCGTGAAGTGGTGAGACGCCCAGCGCGAACAATCCGCAACAGGCACATAGGGTCTTGAGGAACTGACGACGCTCAAGCACGTCATCAATGGCTTCGGCTACAAATCGCTGGGGTGAAGAAGACTTTGCGGGCGTGAACAATTTCATGGCAATCAACCTTCGTGCTGAAAATGAGAGGCAATAAAAATTCATTTCAAATGCAATAAAACAGGATGGTACCCCAACCCGCGGCGCTGTCAAGAACGGGGCCCGGCCATTGGCAGAATGAAACCGCGCCCCCGCAACCGTTCGTTCAGGATATTCACCGCACACAATCGGCAAGCTCGGATCGAGCCCGCCGATTGTGAATCTCGGCGTCCTCAGCCGATCTCGACGACCACCTTGCCGAACGGTCCGCGGTCCAGATGATCGAGCGCGTCGGTAAAATCCGCCATGGTGTAAACGGCATCGATGACGGGGGTAGCACCCGACAGTTCGAACGCGGCAACCAGATCCTCCAATGCCCGCCGGTGCCCGACCTGAATGCCCTCGACGACCACGCGCTTGCGGGCAAACGGGCCAAAGCCGCCGGATATCTCAAAGCCGTCGATCACCCCGATCAGCGAAATGCGTCCGCCGACCGCCGCCGCGCGCAGGGACTTGTCGAGATGGGCGCCACCGATCGTCTCAAGGATGTGGTCGGCGCCGTGATCGCCGGTCAGCCGGTAGACGGCTTCGACCCAATCCTCCTTCTGGCGGTTGATCCCATGATGGGCACCGAGTTCCCTGGCCCAGGCGAGTTTCTTGTCGTCGCCGGAGACAACGATAACATTCGCCCCATGCATCAGCGCAATCTGCATGCCGAAGATCGACACGCCGCCGGTTCCGATGACGACCACGGTCTGCCCGGCCCTGAGCCTGCCGCGTTCGACCAGGGCGGTCCAGGCGGTGAGGCCGGCGCAGGGCAGCGTGCTGGACTGAAGACCGGTCAGCGTGTCAGGCGCCCGAACCGCCCAGTCCTCGTGCAGCACGACATATTCGGCCAGAACCCCCTGCATCGGCCCGCCAAGGGTGCGGCCATTGGGATCGCGCGCCGTGCCGGGACCATTGCCATCGATCCAGTCGGGCAGGAAGGTCGAGATGACGCGGTCGCCCGCGGCAAAGCGCGTCACACCGGCGCCGACCGCCGCAACGGTGCCGGACAGATCCGACAGCGGCGTGAGCGGTTCCGTATGGGGCGCCGGCAATCCAAAGCCGAGATCGACCAGCAGCTTATCGCGGTAATTGAGGGAAGCCGCCGCGGCCTTGACCAGAATTTCACCGGGCCCGGGCGTTGGCACCTCGGCCTCGACCAGTTTGAGATTGTCGCGTCCGGCCCCATTCAGCGTCCAGCGTTTCATCGTCTTCGTCATCATCTCTGTCCTTGCATGCCCCGCCAGCCGGGGTGAGAACAGCGTTTTATATGATCGCAACACGATGCAGTTGCGCCCATTCCACCCATTATTGTATCGTTCCATTCTACAATGGAGCGAAGAATGGACCGGCTTGCAGGTATTCAGGAGTTTGTCACGGTGGTGGATGCCGGCGGATTTTCCGCCGCCGCGCAAAAACTGCACCTGTCGCGCTCGGCGGTCGGCAAGGCGGTCGCCCGGCTGGAGGAGCGGCTTGGCGTGCGTCTCTGCCATCGCACCACGCGGGCGTTCACGCTGACGAGCGACGGCAACGCCTTCTACGCGCATTGCGTGCGCATCCTGGCCGAACTCGACATGGCGGAAGGTGCCCTGGCCTCCGACAGGGAACAACCGGCTGGCCGCCTGCGCATCAGCGTTCCTGTGATATTCGGCCGTTACTGCGTGGCGCCCGTCATCGCCGACCTCTCCCGCCAATACGCGGCGTTGCGCTTCGATGTGTCTTTCACCGACCGGCCGGTGGACCTGATCGAGGAAGGCTATGACCTCGTCGTTCGCAATGCAGTCCTGCCCGACAGCGCCGTCCTCACCGCCCGCCGCATCGCACGCCAGCGCATGACCATCTGTGCAGCGCCGTCCTATCTCGCCGCACGCGGAACCCCGCGCACCATCGGGGATATCGCCGAGCACGACTCCATCGTCTATGGCCGCGACGGCAACACCCGGCCCTGGCTTTTCGCCGATGGCAAAGGCGGTACCTATGCGGCCCCGGCCCGCACCCGGCTGATCCTCGATGATCTGGATACTGCCGCCGATATGGCGGTCGCGGGCATGGGGCTCGCCTGGCTGCCCTGCTGGCTCATCCGCGAACGGGTGCACAGCGGCAGCCTTGTCCGGGTTCTGCCCGACGTCGAACCGCTGGTTTTCGACACCTATGCCGTCTGGCCGCGGGCGCCCTTCATGCCGGCGCGCATGCGCGTGCTCATCGACGCCCTCGCCTCCCGCCTGCCCGGCATGACCGGCACAGGCGGCGAAATCAAGTCAGCCGCCTGACGCCTCCGGCAGCCAGGTGATCGGCACATGGCCCTCGTCACCGGCAACCCGGCTCAGCCATTTCGCCACGGACGGATAGGCCGAGAGATCATAGCCGCCCTGATTGGCCTCGTGGGTATAGGCATAGAGCGCGATGTCGGCGATGCTGATGGCGTCACCGGCGAAATAGGGCGTCTTCTGCAGCTGCTGCTCCATGACGAGCAGCGCCTTGTTGCCGCCTTCCAGCGTGGCCGCCAGCCGTTCCGGCGTCGCATCCTTCGCCCGTTCGGGATAGACAAGCAGGGCGCGGCGCACCGCGATATTGGGCTCGTGCGTATATTGTTCGAAGAACAGCCATTGATACATCAGGCCGCGCGCATAGGAATCATCGGGGATGAACCGGGTTCCCTCGGCCAGATAGAGCAGGATTGCATTGGACTCCGCCAGAAACCGGCCATCGTCAAGCTCCAGCAGCGGCACCTTGCCATTGGGGTTCTTGGCGGTGAATTCCGGTTTTCGCGTCGACCCGTCCGTCGATGAAATGGCCACATGCTCGAACGGCAGGCCGAGCTTCGCCATCAGCAGGCGCGGCTTGTAGCAATTTCCGGAGCTGAGCTGCGAGTAAAGTATCGGCATGGCTGGTCTCCTGTGGCGGGCGAATATCGCCGCTGGTGTCCGGTCTCATCGGTTTGCGTGAAACATCGCATGAACGGCAGTGATGCTTTGAATGTTTCATGTCACACCCTGCATAGAAACAGCGCGATGTGAAGCCTTTTGCGCACGCTTTTGCTTGCGATTCCGTGCCTGTTGCGACATAGCAGACCCGCACACCGGCTACCCCTTGTCAAACACCCGCTTCAGGAGAACGATACCATGGCATTCCTCGCCGACGCCCTTTCCCGCGTGAAGGTTTCCGCAACGATTGCGATCACCCAGAAAGCACGCGATCTGAAAGCCGAGGGCCGGGATGTGATCTCGCTCTCCGTTGGCGAACCGGATTTTGATACGCCCGACAATATCAAGGAAGCCGCCATTGCCGCCATCCGCCGCGGCGAGACCAAATATACCCCGGTTTCCGGCATCGTGCCGCTGCGCGAGGCGATCACCCGCAAGTTCAAGCGCGAAAATGAACTCGAATACAAGCCGAGCCAGACCATCGTCTCCACCGGCGGCAAGCACGTCATCTACAACGCGCTGCTCGCCACGCTCAATCCCGGCGACGAAGTCATCTGCGTTGCGCCATACTGGGTGAGCTACCCGGAAATAGTGGCGCTGTGCGGCGGCACGCCGGTCATCGTCTCGGCCACGCAGCAGCATGAATTCAAGCTGCAGCCGGAAGATCTGGAACGCGCCATCACGCCGAAGACCAAGTGGGTCATTCTCAATTCGCCGTCCAATCCTTCGGGCGCCGCCTACAGCTGGGATGAGCTGAAGAAGATCACCGACGTTCTCGTGCGTCATCCGCATGTCTGGGTTCTCACCGACGACATGTACGAACACCTGACCTATGGCGACTTCAAGTTCGTCACCCCGGCACAGGTCGAGCCAAGCCTCTACGACCGCACGCTGACCATGAACGGCGTGTCGAAAGCCTATGCCATGACCGGCTGGCGCATCGGCTACGCCGCCGGACCGCAGGCGCTGATCAACGCCATGGACATGGTGCAGGGCCAGCAGACATCCGGCACCAGCGCCATTTCGCAATGGGCTGCCGTCGAGGCACTGGACGGCACGCAGGAACACCTGCCGGTGTTCAAGAAGGCGTTCGAAGGCCGCCGCGATCTCATCGTTTCCATGCTGAACCAGGCGCCGCTGCTGCAGTGCCCCAAGCCGGAAGGCGCCTTCTACGTCTACCCGTCCTGCGCAGCCGCCATCGGCAAGACGGCGCCGTCGGGCAAGGTGATCGAAACCGACGAGGATTTCGTCAGCGAATTGCTGTCGAGCGAAGCCGTTGCCGCCGTGCATGGCTCGGCCTTCGGTCTTGGACCGAACCTGCGCATTTCCTATGCGACGTCGGATGCCAAGCTCGAGGAAGCCGGCAAGCGCATCCAGCGCTTCTGCGCCAGCCTGCGCTGATCGCACAACCGGATTGAAGACAAAAAGGGGCCCATCGGCCCCTTTTTCTTTGCGGCAAAGGCTTCACGGCTTTGTGTTGATCGTTCTTGCACGGAAATGGCATATTTCCACCGCAACGCCGCAGAGATGAAAGAACAGTTATGGCCGCCATTCACCGCAAGCCCGCCTGGGCGATAGCCGAAGCCCTGGCAACCCCCGAGGCGGCATTCCTCAACCGGCGGTCGATCCTGCAGGCCTGGGGCCTTGGTGCGCTGGCAACCGCTGCGCTCACGGCACTGCCAAAGGCAGCGCGCGCCGCGGCAGAGCATAAACCCGCCGGCAATCCGGCGTTCTATCCGGCCAGGCGCAATGACGCCTATACGCTCGACCGCAGCCTGACACCGGAAGAGATCAACGCGACATACAACAATTTCTACGAATTCGGATCGGACAAGGGGATTTATGCGGAAGCGCAGAGCCTCATCACCAATCCCTGGGCGATCGACATCGACGGCATGGTGGACAAACCTTTCACCATCGAATTTGCCGATCTTGAAGCAAAAATCCCGCTGGAAGAGCGCCTCTATCGCCATCGCTGTGTTGAGGCATGGTCGATGACCATTCCATGGACCGGCTTTTCGCTGGCCAAACTGGTTGAGCTGGCGAAACCGCTCGCCTCGGCCACATACATCCGCTTCGAGACGTTCAACGATCCGTCCATGGCCAGCGGCCAGAACGGCTTTCTCTATAGCTGGCCCTATGTGGAGGGCGTCACCATGGCGGAAGCGGCCAATGAGCTCGCCTTCCTGGTGACGGGCGCCTATGGCAAGCCCCTGCTCAACCAGTTCGGCGCGCCGATCCGCCTCGCCCTGCCGTGGAAATACGGGTTCAAGTCGATCAAGTCGATCCGCAGGATCACCTTCACCGACAAGCGGCCGGTAAGTTTCTGGGAGGAGCTGGCATCGAACGAGTACGGTTTCTGGGCCAACGTCAATCCGGCGGTGGCACACCCGCGCTGGAGCCAGGCGCAGGAGCGCGTGCTGCACACGGGTGAAACCGTGCCGACGCTGTTGTTCAATGGTTATGGCGATCAGGTCGCGTCCCTCTACACGGGGCTCGAAAACGAAACGCTCTATCGCTGATTTTTTGGAAACATACCCCAGAAAAGAAAAGAGGCCGGACAATTGCCCGGCCTTAAGTTTTGAAGGATGCCATTTCTGGCAAAACCTCCAGAGGGGAACACTAGCGGATGCGCAATGGGAGGAGGAGACGCATCGGCTAGTGATGTGGATATGGGCCCTTTAACCGCTTCTTGCAATCCCCCAATTGTGCAATGCACCCATGCACTAAATGCATACCGACAATTTATCGGCATTTTTGAAATGAGAGCGCGTGTTTGCGGTGCAATCCGGCAAGATCATGCTCCGAACCGGCCCGCTTGCGAAAGAAAATTTTTTCGCAAAAATGCAAAAACAGCCGATCAATAGGACCAGGTGCGCGCCTTCGAGAAAAGGAAATCTCGAAACACGTGCAATTTCGCCGCGTTCTTGATTCCCTCGGGATAACAGAAGAACGTATCGAAGGACGGCAGCTCCATCTCCGGCAGCAGGCGCACGAGGGTCGAATCCTTCTCGACCATGTAATCGGGGAGCACGCCGAGGCCGACACCCTTCTGGATGGCGCGCTTGATCGACAGGAGATTGTTGATCTGCAGAACGGCGGGGCGCAGATTGCCGTCCGACCGGCCTATCCCCTCCAGCCAGTTGAGGTTGGTCAGGTACGACGGGGCCGGCTCACCGAAGCTGACGATGCGATGGGAATCGATCTCATCGATGTTTTCGATCTTGCCGTATTTGGCGATGTAGCCCGGCGAGGCGTAGACGTGCATATGCACTGTGAACAATCGCCGCTGGATCAGGTCAGGCTGCTGCGGCTGGCGCAGGCGGATGGCACAATCCGCGTGGCGCATCGTCAGATCCAGCTCCTCGTTGTCGAGCAGCAGCTGCAACTGCACTTCCGGATAGAGTTCGATGAATTCCTGCACGCGCTCGATCAACCAGCCGGAACCGAGACCAACGGTGGTGGTGACGCGCAGCTTGCCCGACGGGCGGTCCTTGCTTTCGGTGAGGCGCGAGCGGACGTTTTCCAGCTTCATCAGCACTTCATGCGCCGTGCGGTACAGCACCTCGCCCTGCTCGGTCAGGATAAGGCCGCGCGCGTGCCGGTGAAACAGGGGAACGCCGACATCCTGCTCCAATGCGCTCACCTGGCGGGAGATGGCCGATTGCGACAGATGCAGCGTCTCGGCGGCATGGGTGAATGACCCAGCCTCCGCCGCAGCATGGAATATTCGCAATTTGTCCCAGTCAAGCGACATGGCGCAGTCTCTCCCCCATTCCGGTTCCGCATATCGCAACCGGCCTTATCTCAAACGCCCTTATTCGGCAGCCTGGCGCACCGGTTCCTGTGCCGCCAGCCAGCGTTCGGCCTCAAGGGCCGCCATGCAGCCCATTCCGGCCGCAGTCACGGCCTGACGATAGATATCGTCGGTGACATCGCCGGCGGCGAAAACACCGGGAACATCGGTCGCCGTCGAATCCGCAGCGGTCCACAGATAGCCATTCGGCTTATGCTTGAGTTTCCCCTTGAACAGTTCAACTGCCGGTGCATGGCCGATGGCGACAAAAACACCATGCGTTGCAAGGTCCGTCGTCTCGCCTGTCTTGACATTCTTCAGGCGCACGCCGGAAACCGATGCTGCCATAGGCGGCTTTGCCTCCGTACCCGTGATTTCGTCGATGACGTTGTCCCAGACGACTTTGACATTTTCGCGGGCAAACAGGCGATCCTGCAGAATTTTTTCCGCACGGAAATGATCGCGGCGATGCACGACCGTGACGGACTTTGCCAGATTGGCAAGATAGAGCGCTTCCTCGACGGCCGTATTGCCGCCGCCGACAACGACGACATCCTTGTTGCGGTAGAAGAAACCGTCGCATGTGGCACAGGCGGAAACGCCGAAGCCCATGAAGGCCTGTTCGGTCGGGATTCCAAGCCATTTCGCCTGCGCACCCGTCGCGATGATCAGCGCATCGCAGGTGTACTGCGTGCCGCCATCACCGACAAGGCGGAACGGCCGGACGGAAATGTCCACTTCCGTGATGATATCGTGAATGATCTCGGCGCCGACATGTTCGGCCTGAATGCGCATCTGGTCCATCATCCATGGCCCCTGCACCGGATCGGCATAGCCCGGATAGTTCTCGACATCCGTGGTGATCATCAGCTGGCCGCCCTGCTGCAGACCGGCAACGATCACAGGTTTCAGGTTGGCGCGGGCCGCATAGATGGCTGCGGTATAGCCGGCAGGACCGGAACCGATAATGAGGACGGGCACGTGGCGCTGTGACATATCAAGACCTATAAACAGATGTTCAGCCAGAACGGGTTGGGAGCAGACTTATGATCATTTCCAATGCCATAAGGTAGTGGGTCAGCCCCCTCCGTTGCAAGGTCTGCGCGTGATATAGGCCGGTTAGCCACAGCTTGTACGCGGTGTTTTGCCGTTTGGCGCGCATTGTGGCGCCTGACGGAACCGGTTATGAAACATTCCCATGTCTCTCTTCCCGTTCTGAGGTCCGCTCATTTTTCGCACCATCATCAATATTTGCGCGCGATTTGGTCTGGTCATGGCGGCAGCCATGCTGATTCCCGCCGCTGTTGATCTGCATATCGGCAACCGGGACTGGATCACCTTCGTGGAATCGGCGATTTTCACCGGTGTACTCTGCGGGCTTGTCGCCCTCGCCACCCACAATCCCGATATCCGGTTTACCCCGCGCCTCGGCTTTCTCCTGATCGTTTCCGTCTGGCTCACGGCGGCGCTGCTCGGGTCCCTGCCCCTCTATTTCTCGACGCTGCCGATCAGTTTCGCCAAGGCGCTGTTCGAATCCATGTCCGGCATCACCTCGACGGGCGCCACCGTGCTGACAGGGCTCGATGCCATGCCGCGCGGCATCCTGCTCTGGCGCTCGCTCCTGTGCTGGTTCGGCGGTTTCGGTTTCGTCGGCCTCGGCCTGTTGCTGCTGCCGTCGCTGCGCGTGGGCGGCATCCAGCTCCTGCACATGGAATCCTCCGACAAGTCGGAGAAAATCCTGCCGCGCATCCACCAGATCGCCACCGGCATCATCATCGCCTATGTCAGCCTGACGGTGCTGTGCACCCTGTCTTACTTCGCCGCCGGCATGGGCATGTTCGATGCGGTCAATCACGGCATGACGACCGTCGCCACCGCCGGCTTTTCCACCCATGATTCATCCCTGGGCTTCTATGCCCACAACCGGGCCATTCTCGTCATCGCCACCATCTTCATGGTGCTCGGCGCCCTGCCCTTCGTGCTCTACATCAAGGCCGTCATGCCGCAGCGCCTGACCTCGCTCGCCGACCCGCAGGTGACCCTGTTCTTCATCATCATTATCGGCCTCAGCTTTTTTCTGGTGGTGGGGCTTACGCTGGAAACCGGCATCGGGTTTGGCGATGCCCTGATTGCCGCCGCGTTCAATCTCGTCTCGATTATCTCAACCACAGGTTTTGCAACCGAAGATTATACGCGCTGGGGCCCGGAAGCCCTCGGCATTTTCTTCATCGTGACGTTCATCGGCGGCTGTGCCGGGTCGACCTCCGGCGGCATCAAGCTCAATCGCCTGATCATCCTCTGGCAGCTGGCATCCGCCAGCCTGACACGGCTGATCATGCCGAATGCCGTCATCAAAATGCGCTATGGCCGCGCGGAAATCAGCCCGCAGGTGGCGCAATCTGCACTGCTTTTCATCTTCCTCTACATGTCATCCCTGATCGTTGGAGCCACGGCGCTGACGATCCTCGGCAACGATCTCGGCACGTCGATCACCGGGGCACTGACGGCGCTTTCCAATGTCGGGCCGGGTTTCGGCGATACGATCGGGCCGGTCGGCAACTTTTCGACACTCAGCGACCCCTCGCTTCTGCTCCTGAGCTATCTCATGCTGGCGGGCCGGCTCGAAATCATCACGGTCGTCATTCTGTTTACACGCAGCTTCTGGAGCCGGTAGAGGCTTTCCTGCTATGAACCTGTTTGTAACCGGATGCGAATGCATTACACAGCGGCAGGAATCGCCTATGGTGCTCGCTGTAAGCGCCTTTTTGACAGGGATATAATCAGACCATGCCTTTGAAGGCGGACTTGGACGAGATCGACTGGAAAATCCTGAAACAGCTTCAGGACAATGGCCGCATCACCAATGTGGAGCTTGCCGAACGTGTCGGCATATCGGCACCGCCCTGCCTGCGCCGGGTGCGCAAGCTCGAGGAAGGCGGCATCATCCAGGGCTACAGGGCCATCCTGAACGGTTCGATCCTCGGCCAGGATATCGTCGCCTTCTGCATGATCAGGCTGCACCGGCAATCGGACGCCGACCTGAAGAGCTTTGCCGAAAAGACCAACAGCTGGACCATCGTGCGCCGGGCATGGATGGTGTCGGGCGAATCCGACTTCCTCCTGCATTGCGTGGCGAGCGACATCAGCATTTTCCAGAATTTCGTCATCGAAGACCTGACATCGACGCCGAATGTCGATTCCGTCCGCACGTCGCTGACCATCCGCGCGGTCAAGAACGAACCGCTGATGGTGCTCTAACCGCGAATTTTCGAATAGAAGAACAGCAAGACACGGTAATACGGTCGGAGCACTTCGCGCTTCAGCTTGTCCGAAAGAGTCTTTTTGCCCTGGACGACCGTGCCGCCGAGATTGAAATCGATCTCGCGAATGGTGATGGGCCGGGCGGACAGCATGCGCACCGGGTGCAGCCAGCGCATCTGCAGCGTGGTGTCCACCGGCCGGTCGAACCGCTTCGTCGCTGCCAGCAGCGCAATCGCGGCATCGCGGCCGATCAGCTGCATCTGCATGCCGAGGCCGGGCAATGCGGGCTGCATGACGGCGTTACCACCCTGGCGGGCAATATCGCCGCCCTTTTCGCCCCGCGTCCAGCGCGGAAAACGGATGTAGTCACCGGGCCGCACCGTCTCCATCGCCAGTTTCAGCTGATCGGCAAAGCCCGGATCGATATCGACATCGTCCTCGATGACCAGGCCCGCATCGAGATTGCCATCGACAATCGCCTGCCACGCCTTGCGATGCGAGAGAAAGCAGGCGATCTCGGTGGTGCGCAGATGGAAGGGATAAGGCGGGAAATGCCGGGATGTCCGGCTGTAGACCGCCGTGATTTCACCCTCACTGAGCTGCTGCGCGTCGACGGCGTCGATAATCTCCGCTGCAACCGGCAGCCGCTGCATCAATGCCCTGACATGCGCGCCGCGTTTTTCAGCACGCTTGAGGTGAATGATGAACGCGGCAACCTTCATGATCCGGCCCGGATGCTGCCCGCGAACAGGCGCTCGTAGACGGTGAGGATTTTCTCCGCTTCGTTCTGCAGCGGGAAATTTTCCCGCACATGTTCGAGTCCGGCCTTTCCGGCTTCCTCGCATTTTGCCGGATCGGCGAGATAGCGTTCGATGGCCTCTTCCAGTGCCGGCCGGTCACCCGCCGGAACAACGGTGCCCGTGGCGCGCTCCACCATCTCCGCATAGGCACCGGCATCGCTGGTCACAACGGCGGTTTGCGAGGCCATGGCTTCCAGCGGCGTCAGGCCGAAACCTTCATTGCGCGACGGCGCGACATAAAGGGTCATGCGGCGGTACCAGAGTTTCACGTCAGGCACTTCGCCCAGAAAGAGCAGGCGATCCTGCAATCCCGCCCCGGCAATCTTCTCGCGCAGCGCCTGCTCGAACCCCTTGTGCTCGGCGGTTGTCCGGCCCGTCATGACGGCCGTCCATTCGGGATAGCGCGGCAGGAGATTGATCATGGCATCGACGAAAAGATCCGTGCCCTTCGAATGGCGGATACGCCCGGAACAGCCGACAAGATATGTGCCCGGCAGGCCGGAGGCGGCAAAGGCATCCTCGGGCGTTGCCGGCGGATGGAACGTGTCCGTATCCACCCCGTGCATGATCACGGTGTGCGGCACCTGCAGATAGCTGCCGGATTTCGCGCTGGTGGCAATCACGGCATTCATCCGCCGGATCAGCCATTTGGTGAAGGGCTTGTGGTCGCGCTGCGCTGCCGAGGTAAAGAGCAGCGACAGCTTCATGCGCAGGACATGGCGCATCAGAATGCCCGCAAGCATCTCGTTGTTGCGGCGGGCATGCCAGATTCGGAAGGGTCTGGTCTTTGGCCTGAACCAGAAACCGGGCAGCGAACGCCACCCGATTTTCGGCATTGTGTCGGGAAGACCCGGTCCCATGGCCACGATTTTGAGGCCGTTGGCCCGCTGCAGCGGAATGAGCTGCACGATAGTCGAGGTGACCCCGGAAAGCTTGCGCTTGAAATTCGGAGCGATCACCTCGACGTTGCTTACCCGTTCCGGCACGATATCAGGCGAACTTGAACCCGACGATTTCATACGAACGGGCGCCGCCCGGTGCATTGACCTCGATCGTGTCGCCTTCGCTCTTGCCGATCAGGGCACGGGCGATGGGTGAGGAAATGGAAATGCGGCCGGCCTTCGGATCAGCTTCCTGATCGCCGACGATCTGGTAGATCTTCTTGTCTTCCGTATCTTCGTCGATCAGCTGGACGGTGGCGCCAAACTTGATCTTGTCGCCGGACAATTTCGAGATATCGATGATTTCGGCATGCCCGATATAGCCTTCGAGCTCGCTGACGCGGCCTTCATTGTGGCTCTGGGCTTCCTTGGCGGCATGATACTCGGCATTTTCCGAGAGGTCGCCATGGGCGCGCGCTTCCGAAATTGCCAGGATGATGCGGGGCCGCTCTTCCTGCTGACGCCAGCGCAATTCTTCCTTGAGCTTGTCAAATCCGCCTTGAGTCATCGGGACCTTTTCCATGCCCTCTCCTTTCGCAGTCAAGTGTCAAATGCGCCCCGCCAGGGCCGCGCGACACAAAAAGAAAACGGTCACCGAAGCTCAAGACTTCGGAACCGTTCAGTCATTCGTCGTTTAATATAGCACTCTTTCCGGCGATTTCACGAAGAAAGTAGAAAATGTCGCGGATCGGCCGGTTTTCCCTGTGCCGCCGGGGAGCAATGCTCCCTTCGGGGCTCTTGCAGTCCATCACGGCAATCGATAGAGCAGGTTGCGGGCAAGGGATGACCGCGGATATTCTGTGGATTCATCATGACGCAAGGCCGTGCCAATCTGTTGCTGCTTGTCGCAGGCGCCATCTGGGGCCTCGGTTTTGTCGCGCAGGCGAGTGCCGTCGGCAATGTCGGCGCCTTTCTGTTCATCGGACTGCGCTTTGCCCTGGCAAGCCTGACCGTTGCGCCGCTGGCATGGCGCGAAGCACGGCTGGCGAAACACCGCCTCACCCGCCGGGATTACGGCAGCTTCATCTTCATCGGCCTGTTCCTGTCCATCGGCTCGGTTCTGCAGCAGATGGGTCTTGCCACGACAACGGTCACCAATTCCGGCTTTCTCACCGGCCTCTATGTGGTGATGGTGCCGATCCTCGGCGTCATGCTGTTCTGGAGCTGGCCGAGCCCGATCGTCTGGCCCTGTGCGCTGACGGCGCTGGGCGGCATCTATCTCCTGTCGGGCGGGCAGCTCAACAACCTGACGACCGGCGACTGGCTGACCATCCTGTGCGCCGTCTTCTGGGCGCTGCAGATCATCTTCATCAACCGTCTCGCGCATGAAAACGGCCGGCCGTTCATGCTTTCCTTCGTGCAGTTCCTGACCTGCGCCGTGTTCGGCTTTACCCTCGCCGCGTTCATGGAACCGTTCAACTGGCCATCGGTCATGCTGTCCTGGCCGGCGATCCTCTTCGGCGGCGTGTTCTCCTGCGGCATTGCCTTCACCCTGCAGGCGGTCGGCCAGCGCTATACCAGCGCGCCGCAGGCGGCCATCATGCTTTCCTCCGAAGCCCTGTTCGCGGCACTCTTCGGCGCCATCCTCCTCGGCGAGCGCATGACGGTCCACGGCATGATCGGCTGTGCGCTGATCTTCATCGCCATGATCACGGTTGAAATCGTCCCGGCCCTGCGCAACCGGACGGATGCCGCCTAGGGTGCAATTCCTGCCTTGTTGCCGACACAGGCATTACCGCCGCCGCTGACCTTTCCTTTACACTTTGGTCTTATTTTATCCATGTCTGCGCTTGGTTTCAGGCGAAAAGGATGTGGTGACATGAGTTTTGCGTTGTCGTCCGCCGTGCCCTTGCGGCGCCTTGCGACCGTCTTTGTCCTGTGCACGGCAACCGCGCTCAGCGCCTGCGGCATGGGCGATGTGCGCCGCCCGCAGGCCAATGTCGGCCATGGCGCGAGCCCTGCGGAGTCCGACGACTATATAGCGGTGGCGCCCGCCGCGGACATGACACCCGACACCGCTGCCCCCGACAATTCAATGGCTGACAATTCCCTGGCTGGTGAAGAAAACCGCATTGCCAACAATGAAGCCGACCAGCCGGTGGCGCAGGAACAGAACCTGGCGGCGGCAGAGCCCGTGATGACGGAAGAAAACCACGCGCTGACCAGCCGCGAACAGAATTACGGCTATGCCGGCGGCGGTCTGCGCGATCCCATGGCGCGCAGCGAAAGCCGCTACGCCATACCCGCCGGTGAGATCGCCTGCCGGACCCAGCTCAAGCAGCTTGGCGTCGTCTTTCAGGAGCACGCGCCGATCAATGATGGCGGCGTGTGCCGTATCGACAACCCGCTGACAGTCAGCGGCTTCGCCAGCGGCCAGATCCGGCTGAAACCCAGTGCGACGCTGAACTGCCAGATGACCCTGGCCTTTGCCCGCTGGGTCAAGGGCGACCTGCAGCCGTCGACGCGGCTGCGCTATCTCTCCGGCGTCAACACCATTCATCAGGCCTCGAGCTATTCCTGCCGCACCATGAGCAACCGGCCGGGCGCCAACATGTCCGAACATTCCAAGGGCAATGCGCTGGACATCGCCAAGATCACCCTGAACAACGGCACCGACATCAAGGTGCAGAAGCCGGGGTTCTTCGCCTTCCGGCAGCGCGGCCTGCTCAACAATGTCCGCTCCGATGCCTGCGACTACTTCACCACGGTGCTCGGCCCCGGCTACGATATTTTCCACCGCGACCATTTCCACTTCGATCTGATGCAGCGGCGCAACGGCCATCGCGCCTGCCGCTAGCGCGTCCTAATGGTGGCCGGGTTCCCTGATCCGGCCGACATATTCCCAGATCGTCACCATGATCAGGATCAGGCTGGTTGCAGCACCGAGCACGAGCGGCGAGAGTGCGCCGCCCGCAAAGGCCAGAACGGCGCACAGGACCAGTCCCGCCATATGCGACAGCGGTGGCCTGCCCTCCACATAGCCCTTGAACAGCAGGTTGCCGATGAGATAGAGCGCCGTTCCGCCGATGGATGTCCAGAGAACCGAGGGCGCTGAATGGCCGAGCGGATGCGCCAGCACCAGTTCATCGGAAACAGCCACCACGATGATGCCCGCCACCAGCAGCACATGGATATAGGTATAGGCGACGCGGGCGATGCGGCCGGGATCATCAGTCGAGGCGATCTTGTGGTGCGCGCGCAGCTGCCCGACATTGAAATAGATCAGCCACATGGCCACCGAAGCGACGAAGGTGGTCAGGAAGGCCGAGAATGAAATGAAGGTCCATTCCTGCTCGGCGAATGTCGCGCCGGATACAAGGATGGATTCGCCGAGCGCAATGATGATGAACAATGCGGCGCGCTCGGCCATATGGTCGCCGTCCACGTCCCAGTCCGCCGTCGTCGAGGCGCCAAGGCCGGGGGTGCGGAAGCCCAGCGCCGGACCCGCCAGCTCGATCAGCAGCGCAACCAGCCAGAAAAACACCCGGTTTTCCGGATCGGCCAGCCCACCGCTGATCCAGAACACGGCGGAGACGCCAAGCCAGATCGAGATGCGCACGAAGTTGAGATAGTTGGAGCGGTTGTGGTGGCGCATCGCCCACATGACGAAGAGCGAGCGGCCCAGCTGCATGGTGACGAAAGCCAGGGCAAAAACCAGCCCGCGGCCGGCGAAGGCCGTGGGTATGGACGTTGACAGCACCAGCCCCGCCAGCATCAGCACGAACAGCATCACCCGGACCGGCGGCGTCGTCGGATCGAGCCAGTTGGTCACCCACGCCGTGTAGACCCACACCCACCAGACCGCCGCGAGCAGCAGCGCGCTTTCGCCAAGCCCCTTGAGGCTGAGATCATGCAGCAGGAAGTGCGAAATCTGGGTGACGGCAAAGACGAAGACGAGATCGAAGAACAATTCGACGAAATCGACTTTCGCGCTGTCGCTCCCGCCCCGTATACGCGCGTAATTCCGGATTGCCCCAGACAGTGCCATGCATCGCCCTCCAATATCAGACCCTGAAAAAACGCTGCCTGATTAATGCCGCCAATCCAAGCCTTTTACGATCTTAACCACAGGATGGTGCACGTATCCCGCAAGCGGGCGCGTGAAGACTACTGACAAAACGCCCTTGTCATCGCTACGCCGACTGCATCTAATGCTGCAAATCACCACCATTGGGAAAGGCTTACCATGCGCTTCACGGACCGCTATCCGATCATCGTCACCGAGAAAAAAGAGGCTTGCCGCGATTTCTGGATACGGCATCTCGGCTTCACCAGCGGTTTTGACAGCACATGGTTCTGCTGGCTCGCGGGAGAAGACCATACGGCCTCCATCGCCTTCATGACGCCGGACCATCCGTCGGCGCCGCCCGGCCCGGAAAGCTTTGGCGGCAAGGGCATGTGTTTCGAGCTGCAGGTGGATGACGCCGCGGCGGCTTTCGAAAAGGTCACCGCGAGCGGATTGCAGGTGGAATATCCGCTGACCGACGAGCCTTTCGGCCAGCGCCGTTTCGGTTTTCACGATCCGTCGGGCCTGTGGATCGACATTGTCGAGCAGATCGAACCGCAGGCCGGTTTCTGGGACAAGTATATGATCGGAGGCTAGGGTCTGACCTCAGGCCTTGGTTTCCGGCGGCACCGGCGTCGGCTTGCCCGATGTATCAAGCGCCACCATGACGAAATCCGCATGGGTGACCCGCTCCATCAGGTCGGAGAGGTAGCGTTGCGCCCATGCTTCCACCTTCAGCGTGATGGAGGTGCGCCCGACATGTTCGATATGCGTGTAGACGCACAGCGTATCGCCGATCTTGACCGGCTTGGCGAAGGCCATTTCCTTCACCGCCGCCGTCACCACACGGCCGCGCGCGCGTTCCGCCGCGCGGATACCGCAGGACAAGTCCATCTGTGCCATGACCCAGCCGCCAAAAATATCGCCGGCGGCATTGGCATCCGCAGGCATGGCAAGCGTGCGCAGGGTCAGTTCGCCGATCGGCTTGGTTTCTTCACTCACGTCCGGTCTCCATAGGCATGTGCATATGGGCTTATGATGCAGTGCAATAGAGGCAATGGAAAGACCTTCTGTGCAAGAACTGTCAGAAAGCCGACATGCGGGGTCGTTGCACGGTTTTTGACATGCGCGCCCTCTCCCTTAGGGTCGGGCGGACAGTGAACCACCGGAGCAGGCCATGAAAATCACCGATGTAAAAACCTTCGTCGTCGGCAACCCGCCGCCATCGTTTGGAGGCACGTGGTTCATCTTCGTCAAGCTCACCACCGATTCCGGTGTCGTCGGCTATGGCGAGGCCTACAATTCGACGGTCAGCCCGCAGGTCATGCGCAAGGTGATCGAGGACGTCGCCGAGCGCTGGCTGATCGGCCAGGACCCGCACCACATCGAGCGGTTTTTCCGCCGCGCCTATTCCGGCGGCTTCACCCAGCGTCCTGACGTGACCATCATGGGCGCCGTATCGGCGCTGGAAATGGCCTGCTGGGATATCATCGGCAAGGAAGCCGACAAGCCCGTCTATGAATTGCTGGGCGGGCGGGTGCACGAGCGGCTGCGCAGCTACACCTATCTCTATCCCAAACCCGAACTGGGCGAGACCTCGGCGATCTACTGGAATGCCGAAGCCTCGGCGGAGCGCGCCGCGGAATATGTGGCGCAGGGCTACACCGCCGTGAAATTCGATCCGGTCGCGCCCTACACCTCCTTCGACCCGCGCCAGCTCTCGCTCGAAGAACTCGATCTCGGCGAAAAATTTGTGCGTCTGGTGCGTGAGGCTGTCGGCTCCAAGGCGGATATCCTGTTCGGCACCCATGGCCAGATGACACCGACCAGCGCCGTGCGGCTGGCCAGACGGCTCGAGCCCTACGATCCCTTGTGGTTCGAAGAGCCGGTCCCGCCAGATATGCCGGAGAATATGGCCTATGTGCAGCAGCACACCACGATCCCCGTGGCGACGGGCGAACGCCTCACCACGAAATATGAGTTTCAGCGGGTGCTGGTGAACCGTGCTGCCAATATCCTGCAGATGGATCTGGGACGTGTCGGCGGCATTCTGGAAGCCAAGAAGATCGCCGGCATGGCTGAAACGTTTCATGCGCAGATCGCCCCGCATCTCTATTGCGGACCGATCGTCGGTGCGGCCAATATCCAGCTTTCCACCTGCAGCCCGAATTTCCTCATTCTCGAATGCATCCAGGCCTTTGGCGGGTTCCATGCCAAGCTGCTCAAGACGCCGCTTCAATGGGAAAACGGCTATGTCATCCCGCCGACGGCGCCGGGCCTTGGCGTCGAACTCGACGAAGCGGTGGCCGAAGCCCATGCCTATGACGGCCACGAGCTGCATCTGAACATGGGCCGCGACCCGTTGATCGTCTGATCGGCCGCAGCACCCGGTTGTTGAAAAATTGTCACGCCGGCGGCAGTTCGGCGTGCCCGCCGCCGGCCGCGCGGTGCTTTTAAGTTGCAGTGCGGCCGAAATACTGGTTCTAACTTCCGGAGTGCTGTCCGGAGTGTGTTCATGACCGTATCCCGCTTGTCGGCCTTTCTGCTCGTGATGCTTGTGCTGACAGGGTGCGGTGGCCGTGCTGTGCTGGGTCTCACGTCCCAACACGTCGTCAAGGCCAATGCGGCGGTGCCCGCGCCGGTGCTGAATGACAAGACCGGACCCAAGGCCGTCATTCCGATCTTCGTCGCGACCAGCCGTGAGCGGTCGGACAATCTCTCCCTGCCCTATTCGGCCAAGCGCTCCCCAACCCTCAATTTCGCCCGCGTCGATGTCGGCATCCCGCCGAACCACAAGCGCGGCGAAGTGGAAAAGAGCAGTACCAAGCCCAACCCGGCCCGGGATTTTGCCGCAACGGCGTTCCAGCCCTATGGCAGCAAGCAGGTCTTCGTCGAGAAGATCAACGCGGAACTGGCCAAACGTCCCGCCAACCAGCGCGAGCTGTTTGTTTTCGTCCACGGCTACAACAACAATTTTGCCGACAGCGTCTTCCGGCAGGCGCAGTTTGCCTATGATTACGGCCTTCCCGCCGTTTCCGTCCACTATTCCTGGCCCTCGGCGGGTTCGCTCGGCCTTTACGTCTATGACCGCGACAGCGCCACCTATGGCCGCGACGGTCTTGCCGAACTTCTGCAACTGGCCGCGGCGACCAAGGCGACGAAAATCCTGCTGGTCGGCCATTCCATGGGCTCGTTCGTGGTCATGGAAGCCCTGAGCCAACTGGCGCAGACCGGCCATCGCGACGTGTTCCGCCGCCTGTCGGGCGTCATGCTGGCGGCGCCGGACATCGATATCGACGTGTTCCAGGGACAGGTCCGGGATATCGGCGAACTGCCAAAACCCTTTACCGTGCTGGTTTCCCGCGCCGACAGTGCCCTGAGCGTGTCAGGACGGATTACCGGCGGCCACCCGCGCGTCGGCGACGGCTCCAGCATTGCCGTGCTGCAGAAACTCGGCATCGTCGTCCTCGATGCGTCCGACCTCGACGGCGGGTCGCATGGGGTATTTGCAAGCTCGCCGACGCTGATGAACATGGTGCGCAGCGGGCAATTGTCGCAGAAAGTGCTGTCCGGTGATGAGACACCCGCCGGGCAGTCCGTTCTCGCCGATGGCACCTCCGTCATAACAGGCGCAGCGTCGCTTGTGATCTATCTTCCGGCCCGGCTTCTCGGCGCCGTTCAGTAGGCCGCCGGCGGAAGACACGAAACCAACAATCCGCGACATAAATTTTTATCGCGGATTGTTGGTTAAGTCATGATTCCGCTGTATTTTTTTGAAGAATTCGCTCATATATCAATTCTCTCTTTTTCTGAAAGATCGGTCCGTGCCTCTCCATATCGAGCTCGTTGGCAGTCTTGCTGCCTTGATCACCACCCTGTGCTGGGTTCCGCAGATCATCAAGATCGTTCGGCACCGGGAAACCGGCAGCATTTCGCTCATCAGCAATGCTTCGCTGGCACTTGGCGTGCTGCTCTGGCTGTTCTACGGTATCATGATCAGTTCCTGGCCGGTCATCGCGGCAAACGCCACGACGCTGCTGCTGATCCTGACCATTCTCGGCCTCAAGCTGCGCTACGGCTGATACCCGGAACAGGACGGACCCTGACAATCCTCCTGACAACCTTATGTCAGGAGCCTGCCGCTTCCGGCGACTTTTGCGGACTTGGCTCTTTCCATTTTGCCGGACTCCCACCATATTCAACCCATGGTTAAATCTCCTGACAAATATAACGCGGATGGTTTCGGCGAAGCGCCGCAATCGGAACTGGAAGGCACACCGCTCTCCGGCTCGATCAGCGATTGGGCCAAGCAGATTTCCGAGGAAACGGCCAAGCCGCAGCCCAAGGTGACGAAGCCGAAGAAGGCAGCCGCCAAGCCAACCAGCAGTTCCAGGACCTCGCGCGGCACCTCCATCGGCGGATCGAGCGATCCGAAGACGCGCGCCGCGGCCGGACTGAACCCGGTCGCCGGCCTGGATATCGCGCTGGAGGACACGGCGAACCTGCCCGCAGGCGGCGCCACCGCCACCGTTGCCGCGCTCTCCGCCCTGATCGAAAGCGGCAATCCGCTGTTCAAGAACGGCACGGCCTGGCAGCCGCACCGCCCTGCCCGCCCTTCGAAATCCGAAGGCGGCATTGCCATCCGCATGGAAACCGATTTCCAGCCCTCGGGCGACCAGCCGACGGCCATCCGCGATCTCGTCTCCGGCATTGCCGACGATGACAAGACGCAGGTGCTTTTGGGCGTCACCGGTTCGGGCAAGACCTTCACCATGGCCAAGGTCATCGAGGAGACCCAGCGCCCGGCCCTGATCCTCGCGCCGAACAAGACGCTGGCCGCGCAGCTTTATGGGGAGTTCAAATCCTTCTTCCCCAACAATGCGGTCGAGTATTTCGTTTCCTATTACGATTACTACCAGCCGGAAGCCTATGTGCCGCGCTCGGATACGTTCATCGAGAAGGAATCGTCGATCAACGAGCAGATCGACCGGATGCGCCACTCGGCCACCCGTTCGCTCCTGGAACGCGATGACGTGATCATCGTCGCCTCCGTCTCCTGCATCTACGGTATCGGATCGGTCGAGACCTATACGGCCATGACCTTCGAGATGAAGATCGGCGACCGGCTCGACCAGCGGGCGCTGCTCGCCGATCTGGTGGCGCAGCAGTACAAGCGGCGCGAGATGGATTTCACCCGCGGCTCGTTCCGGGTGCGCGGCGACACGATCGAACTGTTCCCGGCCCACCTTGAGGACCGGGCCTGGCGCATTTCCATGTTCGGCGACGAGATCGAGACGATCACGGAATTCGACCCGCTGACGGGCCAGAAAACCGGCGACCTCAGCCAGGTGAAGATTTACGCGAACTCGCACTATGTGACGCCGCGCCCGACGCTGAACCAGGCGATCAAGTCGATCAAGGAAGAGCTGAAGCACCGGCTGGTGGAACTCAACCAGGCCGGACGCCTGCTCGAAGCGCAGCGGTTGGAGCAGCGCTGCACCTTCGACCTGGAAATGCTCGAGGCCACCGGTTCCTGCGCCGGCATCGAGAACTATTCGCGTTACCTCACCGGCCGCAAGCCGGGCGAGCCGCCACCCACGCTGTTCGAATATATCCCCGACAATGCGCTTGTTTTCATCGACGAAAGCCATGTGACTGTTCCGCAGATCGGCGCGATGTACAAGGGCGACTTCAGGCGCAAGGCAACGCTGGCCGAGTACGGCTTCCGCCTGCCCTCGTGCATGGACAACCGTCCGCTGCGTTTCGAGGAATGGGACGCCATGCGCCCGCAGACCGTTGCGGTTTCGGCGACCCCGAGCAATTGGGAAATGGAAGAAGCCGGCGGCGTGTTTGCCGAGCAGGTCATCCGGCCGACCGGCCTGATCGATCCGCCGGTCGAGGTGCGTCCGGCCAAATCGCAGGTCGACGACGTTCTCGGCGAAATCCGCGAGACATCGGCAAAGGGCTACCGCACGCTGGTCACCGTCCTGACCAAGCGCATGGCCGAAGACCTGACGGAATATCTGCACGAGCAGGGCATCCGCGTGCGCTACATGCACTCGGACATCGATACGCTCGAGCGCATCGAAATCCTGCGTGATCTGCGGCTCGGCGCCTTCGACGTGCTCGTCGGCATCAACCTGCTGCGCGAGGGCCTGGACATTCCCGAATGCGGGTTCGTCGCCATTCTCGATGCGGACAAGGAAGGATTCCTGCGCTCGGAAACATCGCTGATCCAGACCATCGGCCGCGCCGCCCGCAACGTCGATGGCAAGGTTGTTCTTTATGCCGATCACGTGACCGGTTCGATGGAACGGGCCATGGCGGAAACCAGCCGCCGCCGCGAAAAGCAGGAGGCCTACAACACGGCCAACGGGATCACGCCCGCCAGCATCAAGAAGAACATCGGCGATATCCTCAACAGCGTGTACGAGCGCGATCACGTCCGGGCCGATATTTCCGGCTTTGCCGAGTCCGGCGCGATGATGGGCAACAACCTCAAATCGCACCTCGAACATCTGGAAAAGCAGATGCGCGAAGCCGCCGACGATCTCGACTTCGAAGTGGCGGCACGGCTGCGCGACGAAATCAAGCGGCTGCGCGAGACGGAGCTGGCCATATCGGACGACCCGATGGCGCGCGAAGTGGAACTGGAAAGCCCGGTCAGCGGCCGCACCAAGGGCCGGCACAATGCCGGGCGCGCCATGCACCGCGTGGTCACCGACGAGAACAGCGATCCGAACTCGCCGCTGTTCCGCAAGAATACGCTGGACGAGATGACAGTCGGCCGGACCGAAAAGCCCGTGCGCGGCGCCGTGCCGGAAAAACCGGCGCTTCCCGGGGCTACCAACCGGAATGACGATACCATCATTCGCCGCGAGCGCAGCGGCATCGGCTCCTATGAGGACGCAAACGATGCGCGTAAGAAGCGCCGGCCGGGCAAGACGGGACGCCCGGGGCGGTAGATCGGAACACTCACCCCCCTCTGGGCTGCCGCCCATCTCCCCCACAAGGGGGGAGATCACATCGGCATCGATGGTTTCGCGTTATTTTCACTGCCGAAGATTGGCTGAACGGTTCTGAGAGCTGATCTCCCCCCTTGTGGGGGAGATGCCCGGCAGGGCAGAGGGGGGTGTAAATCCACTCCCTACTCCGCATCCCTCCCGAACACCTCCGCACCGACCCGCTTGATCTCCCGGGCAAAGTCGGGATCGTCCACGGCACGCGCCAGCACCACGGTGCCCACCAGCCCCGCCATGATGGCGATGGCCTTTTCGCGCTGCCGGGCTTTGCTGCGGCCAGTCACCGCGTTGACGAGGATATCGAGAAGCGCCTTGGTACCCTCGGTGAAACGCGAACGGACGGGACCGCCACGACGGGCGATATCCGGCGCCAATGCGGCCATCATGCAGCCGCTCATCTGTCCCTCACCATGGGCATCACCCGCCAGATAGGATTGGGTGATCGCGCCGAGCGCATCGTCGGGCGAGGCCTCGGACAGGCTGGTCCACCGCCGGACCGATAAAGCCATGGCCGCCGCGCAGGCCTCGGCGATCAGGTCATCCTTCGAATTGAAATGACCATAGAAACCGCCATGGGTGAGCCCCGCGCTTTTCATCACATCGGCGACGCCGATGCCGTCAAAACCCTTTTCGCGGAACTGCTGTCCGGCGATCTCGATGATGCGGGCGCGGTTCTGTGCTGCCTGGTCCCTGCTGACGCGCATGAAACATTCCTTCAAAAAAACTGCATTGACAATTTATATGATGACCGTCATCAATAGTCAATATGATGACCATCATCTAAAAGCCGATTACCCTCCAGGGAACACGAACATGATTTCATCGCCTCTCGCTGCCGCGCTTGCCCGGCGCAATGTCCACTATGGCTGGGTCGTCGTATCCGTCACCTTCCTTACCATGCTTGTGACGGCGGCGGCCGTCGGCGCCCCCGGCGTGCTCATCGTGCCGCTGGAAAAGGAATTCGGCTGGACGACGGAACAGATCGCCACCGCCTTTTCCATCCGGCTGCTGCTGTTCGGGCTGATGGGCCCGTTCGCCGCGGCGTTCATGAACTATTTCGGCGTGCGGAAGGTCGTGTGCGTGGCGCTTGCGCTGATCGCCGGCGGCTCCTTCCTGTCCCTCGGCATGACGCAGATCTGGCAGCTCATCCTGCTTTGGGGCGTGGTGATCGGTTTCGGCACCGGCCTGACCGCCATGGTGCTCGGTGCGACCATTGCCACCCGCTGGTTCACCGACCGGCGCGGGCTGGTGCTGGGCATGCTCACGGCAAGCTCGGCCACCGGACAGCTGGCTTTCATGCCGCTCATGGCCTCCATCAGTGAAAACTACGGCTGGCGCGCGGCGACCATGATGGTCTGCGCCCTGCTCGCCGTCGCAGCGGCCGCCGTCTTCCTGCTGATGCGGGACCGCCCGTCCGATGTCGGCCTGCCCGCCTATGGCGAGAAGGACGTGGCCAAGACCGCACCGATTACCGGCGGCCTGCTGTCGCTCATCATCCTGCCGCTGGCCACCCTCAAGGAAATATCGCGCACCAGCACGTTCTGGGTGCTGTTCGCCACATTCTACATCTGCGGCGCCAGCACCAACGGCCTCATCCAGACCCACTTCGTCGCGCTCTGCGGCGATTACGGGCTTGCGGCCGTCACCGCCGCCAGCGTGCTGGCCATGATGGGTTTCTTCGATTTCTTCGGCACGATCGGCTCCGGCTGGTTGTCCGACCGGGTCGACAATCGCTGGCTGCTGTTCTGGTATTACGGCCTGCGCGGCGCCTCGCTGCTGTTCCTGCCCTACAGCAATTTTTCGATCTACGGCCTGTCGCTGTTCGCCATGTTCTACGGCCTCGACTGGATCGCCACCGTGCCGCCGACGGTCAAGCTGGCAACGGACCGGTTTGGCCGGGAGAAGGCGGGCATGGTGTTCGGCTGGGTCTTTGCCGGTCACCAGCTTGGCGCAGCGTCGGCGGCCTATGGTGGCGGTTTTGCCCGTACGGAATATGCGAGCTACCTCCCGGCCTTCTTCACCGCCGGTATCCTGTGCCTGATCGCCGCGCTGCTGGCGCTGACCATCCGCAAGAGCAGCAAGGACGACCGCGTCGGCGAACCCGCCATCGCCCACTGAACTGAGGATGTAACCATATAAATATGTCTTTATGTGTTATTGACAGTCTACGGGCACGCGCCTACCATACCCCGCATCGTGGTTCTCTGCGCCTTCGGGCGCAGAGCTAAGAGGGAATACGGTGCGATCGCTGCCAGCGGTCCAATCCGGAGCTGCCCCCGCAACTGTAAGCGGCGAGTTCTCGTCAATTTCGTGTCACTGATCCCAGGACGGATCGGGAAGGCCTGACGAGAGCACCGACCCGCAAGCCAGGAGACCTGCCTCGATAGATAACGTCCACGGGCGGGGTGTCCGGTGTGTCGCTTGCAAGCGGACGTCTTGGGCGCCCGTATTTCCTGCATGCGTGCGCCTGACCTTTGCCCTCAACCATCGGGGTAAAGAACTATGTCTATCACCACAAGCAATCTGGGTTTTCCGCGGATCGGCAAACGGCGCGAACTGAAATTCGCGCTGGAAAAATTCTGGTCTGGCCAGTCCCATATCGTCACCCTGCAGGATATCGCCGCCGGGTTGCGTGAGGAGAACTGGGCCTTGCAGCAGAAGCTCGGCTTCGGCCACATACCCAGCAATGATTTCTCGCTCTATGACCACGTGCTGGATACCAGCGTCATGCTGGGCGCGGTGCCGCAGAGCTACGAATGGAAAGGCGGACCGGTTTCGCCCGAAACCTATTTCGCCATGGCGCGCGGCAGCCAGGGCGGCCATGATCACGGCGCCTGCACCCATCACGGGGTGGCCGCACAGGAAATGACGAAGTGGTTCGATACCAACTATCATTTCATGGTGCCCGAACTGACAAAGGGGCAGGAATTCACCCTCGGATCCAACAAGCCGGTCGACGAATACCGCGAAGCGAAGGAGCAGGGCTTTGACACGCGCCCGGTGATTCTCGGGCCGGTTACATTCCTCAAACTGGCCAAGAGCAAGGACGCACAGCTCGACCCGCTATCACTCCTTCCGGGTCTCCTGCCGGTCTATACGGAAATTCTGCGCCGCCTTTCCGCCAACGGCGCCGAATGGGTGCAGATCGACGAGCCCGCACTGGTGCTCGATCTCGATGAAAGCACGCAGACGGCATTCCGCGTGGCATATGAATTCTTCGCGCGCGCCCTTCCCCGCCTGAAACTGTTGCTGACGCCCTATTTCGGTGCGCTTGGCGACAATCTCGACCTGGCGCTCGGGCTGCCCGTTGCCGGCCTGCATCTCGACCTCTGCCGTGCACCGCAGCAGCTCCAGACGATCGTAACCCAAGCGCCTGCCGGACTTGTCCTGTCGCTCGGCGTCATCGACGGCCGCAACGTCTGGCGGGCCGATCTCGAGGCCGTCCTGCGGCGTATCGAACCGGTGATCAGCCAGCGGGGAACAGATCACCTCATTCTCGCCCCGTCCTGCTCGCTGCTGCACACGCCTGTCGATCTCGAGCTTGAAACGGACATCGACCCTGACTTCAAGAGCTGGCTGGCCTTTGCCACGCAGAAGCTTGAGGAATTGTCGATCCTTGGCAGGGCGATCAACACCGGGCGGGACAGCGTCCGGGATGAACTGGCAGCGGCCGCGACGGCAGTGCAAACCCGCAGGACGTCGAGCAAAATTCATGATGCGGCGGTCAAGCGGCGCCTGCAGACAGTGACGGAGGAACTGTCGCGGCGTCAAAGCCCCTATCCTGCCCGCCGGGAAAGGCAGAAATCGCTGGGGCTGCCGGATTTTCCGACCACCACCATCGGTTCCTTTCCGCAGACGGAAGGGGTGCGCAAGGCGCGGGCGGAACATGGCAAGGGGGCGCTGACCGCCAATGCCTATGCCGCCCTGCTGCGCAAGGAAACGGAAAACTCCATCCGCTGGCAGGAGGAAATCGGCATCGATGTGCTGGTGCACGGGGAATTCGAGCGCAATGACATGGTGCAGTATTTCGGCGAGCAACTGTCGGGCTTTGCTTTCACCCGGCATGGCTGGGTGCAGAGCTACGGCTCGCGCTGCGTCCGCCCGCCGGTCATTTTCGGCGATGTCAGCCGCCCGCAGGCGATGACGGTCGAATGGGCAGCCTACGCCCAGTCGCTAACGAACAAGCCCATGAAGGGAATGCTGACGGGGCCGGTGACCATGATGCAATGGTCGTTCGTGCGCGACGATCTTCCGCGCGATCAGGTCTGCCGCCAGATCGGACTGGCATTGCGGGATGAAGTGAGCGATCTGGAAAAAGCCGGAATCCGCATCATCCAGATCGACGAACCGGCCATTCGCGAAGGCCTGCCCATCCGCCGGGCCGATTGGGCCGCCTATCTCGACTGGGCCACCGAATGTTTCCGCCTGTCCGCTTCAGGCGTTCAGGACGAAACGCAGATCCACACGCATATGTGCTATTCGGAGTTCAACGACATCATCGACTCCATTGCGGCCATGGATGCGGATGTGATCTCCATCGAGACATCGCGGTCGAAAATGGAACTGCTCGATGCGTTCGTGACCTACCATTATCCCAACGAGATCGGGCCGGGTGTCTATGATATCCATTCCCCGCGCATCCCGCCGGTGGATGAAATGGCTGGCCTGCTGCGCAAGGCCCGGAAGAATCTTGATCCCGACCAGATTTGGGTCAATCCCGATTGCGGCCTGAAAACCCGCAAATGGGAAGAGGTGAAGCCAGCCCTCGTCAACATGGTCGAAGCCGCAAAGCTTCTGCGGCTGGAACAACAGGACTAATGCGCAACACGCGCGCGGCGACCGGCAGCTTTGGCCCGGTTGCCGCACGTTTCCATGCTGCACCAGCGGCGCGTGTGATTCTTGCTGGTGTCGTAGAACACGATGCAGCAGCGCTCATTGCCGCAGTGGCGGACATTCGTCGCTTCGGTGGAAACAAACCGGGCAAAGTCAGTGGCGATTGCAGCCAATACGCTTTGCGGCCCGCTGGTGACAGGCTTTGCGCTGGTCGCCCACCCGCTGCCTGAATTCTCCAGAACCGTCGCAACCGGATGCTCAGCCATGCGCCGGTTGATATCGGCGACAAAGGCAGGATTGAGCGCCGTCCCGGCCGCGAGACTGTCCGCCGCCCCGCGCAAGTGCGCACGGAACGCCTGCGCCTCGGTCAGGGCCGCGTCGAACGTGGCCGCATCATCCTCGTCAGCCTGAAGATCGGCCGTCTTCGCCCACCGCAGAAACGCACCGTCATTGCCGATGAGATCGATGAGCGCGCCATCGATGATCTGCGTGTTGACGAAATCCAGCCAGAGGGCATTGCCCAGAAAAATGAACGGCATCGCATGTCCTTTCACTCCTAGAAGTAACCATCAAAATTCAATTTGACAAGTTACTCCATTTGAGTAACCATCAAAATGTAATTTAGACGGTGCAACCACCCATCCAACAGGAGCAGGAACGATGTCACAATCGAACGAACACGCACGCCCGGTGATCAGCTACCGGACCGAGGAGATCGACGGTCTCAAGATTTTCTATCGCGAAGCAGGGCCGAAGGACGCGCCGACGCTGCTCCTGCTGCACGGCTTTCCCACCTCGTCGCACATGTTCCGCGACCTCATCCCGCTGCTGGCCGACCGCTACCACGTTGTCGCGCCGGATTATCCCGGCTCGGGCTACAGCGACGCCCCGTCCCACACGGCGTTCCGCTATACGTTCGATCATCTCGCCGACATCATCGACGCATTCACCCGCAAGCTTGGCCTCAAGCGCTACGCTCTTTACGCGCAGGATTTCGGCGGTCCCGTCGGTTTCCGCCTCGCCTCCCGCCATCCCGAACGGGTGACGGCAATTGTCGTGCAGAACGCCGTGGCGCATGAAGAGGGCCTGTCGGACGGCTTTGCCGCCGCGCGCCGCCTGTGGGCCGACCGCAATGCGGAGACGGAGGCCGCCATGCGCCGTCACCTCTCGATCGAGGACACAAGGGGCCAATACCTGTTCGGCGCGAAAGATCCGGCCCGCATCAGCCCCGATGCCTGGACCCACGCGCAGAACGGCCTTGACCGTCCCGGCATTGCCGAGGCCCAGCTTGACCTGCTCCATGATTACCAGTCAAACCTCAAGCAGTACCCGCATTTCCACGCCTATTTCCGCGAGCACCAGCCGCCCATGCTGATTACCTGGGGCAAGCATGATCCGTTCTTCGCGCTTGCCGGGGCCAGGGCCTATGCCGGACAACTGCCCAATGCTGAGCTGCATATTTTCGACGGCGGGCATTTTCTTCTGGAAGACCATGCCGAAGAAGTCGCCGTGCTGATGCGGGAGTTTCTTGGGCGGACGGTAAGCATCTAAAGCAAAAACTGTAGTGCGTGGTTCGACAAGCTAACCATGAGGGATGTTGAGGATTGCAGGGAGTTATAGTCTGCAGCGTTTGTGATTTGCCTTGCACCAAACCACCTCCCTCATGGTGAGCTTCCTGAGCTTGTCGAAGGGCGAACCACGCAACACCGCGATGCAAATCCGGCATCAGTTGGCCACCCATTGCAGGATCAGCGATCCCAGGGTGGCGGATGCGGTGGCCTCGTCGACGCAGCCGCAGGTCATTTCCCGTGAAATGGCCTCGGCAGCGCCGATGATGCCCACGCAGCGCAGGCGCAGATCACCCGCAGAAAGCGCCGAATAGGGTGCCAGCGCGGTGCGATAGAGATCGACATAGCCGTCGATCAGCGCTTTCTGAAATGTTTCCATCTCCTCATCGCCCTTGAGCGCGGCGGAGATGGCGTGCCATTCCGGGCCTATGGAGCGGTAGCAGGCCATATAGGCCTCGCTCATCAGCCGGGCGACGCTCGCCAGCTGCTTCGGTGCCTGTTCCAGCGCCGCCAGCAAATCATCGACCTGCTGCTGGTCCAATTGCTGGTACAGCGCGATCAGCAGGCCGGAGCGTGTGCCGAAATGCTCATAGGCAATCGGCTTGCTCACCCCCGCGCGCTCCGCCAGATAGCCGAGGGTCAGCGCATCCGTTCCCTGTGTGCGAACGATCTCCAGCGCCGTTTCCATGAGCTGCTCCCGCCGCTGGGCTTTCGGCATTTTCTTGGCGGCTGCGGTCTTGCTCATGCAAATTTCCTTTTTCACCAGAATAGCAATCCTGCCCCTTGACTTGCAATCGCACGCCCACATATTACTAAAGGTAACTTACTTATAGTAACATGAAGGGAATTCCCATGTCCACGACCATTGCAGCCCCTGTCCTCATCATTGGCGGATCCGGCATCGTCGGTTCGCAAGCGGCACAAACCCTGCGCAAGCTCCACCCGGATCTGCCGATTGCCATTGGCGGACGCGATCTGGCCAAAGCAAAATCCGTCGCCGATTCTCTCGGCAATGCCGAAGCCGTTTCAGTCGATCTTGACCGGGCCGATCTCGGCCAGCCCGCCGGCAGGGCCTTCAGCGCCGTCGTGCTGTTCGTCAAGGACGAGACGCTCAACAGCCTGAAATTCGCGCAGGCGCACGGACTGCCCTATCTCAGCGTTTCCAGCGGGGTGTTCGAAGTCGGACCGGAAATGGCGCATTACATCCATAAACCCAACAGTTCGGCGATTCTCATGGCCAGTACATGGCTGGCAGGGTCGGCCACCTTCCCCGTGCTTCAGGCCGCCCGAGACTTCCGCCGGATAGACGAAATCACCATTGCGGTGGTGCTGGACGATCAGGACATGGGCGGGCCGGCCGCCTTTGCCGATTTCGAACGGCTGACCCAGTCCGCCCCCAATCCGCTGGCGCTCAAGAACGGCAAATGGCGCTGGGTGACGGGCGCGGAAGCCACGCGCCGTTTCACGGATATTGACGGAAAGCAGATCGAAGCCAGCGCCTATTCCCCCCTCGATGTCCTCAGCCTCGGCGTTGCCACCGGCGCGCACTCCATCCGCTTCGACATGGCGTATGGCGAATCGGCCAGCCGCCGCCGGGGCGAGCCCTTTTCCACCGAGATCGTCATTGAAATCAGTGGCGAATTGAACACCGGCGAGCAGACAACAGCCCGCCTCGATATCGTCCATCCGCAGGGCCAGGCGCCCCTCACCGCCCTGCATGTGGCATTGGCAGTCGAGCGCCTGCTTGGCCTTTCCAGCGGGGAAAAGGTGGCGCCGGGGCTGTATTTCCTCGACGGGCTGATGGAGCCGGATTATGTGGTGGCGCGGATGCAGGAGTTCGGCGCGGTGTTCCGCCGCACCGATGCGGAAAACCATCTGTGGGTTTCCGGGGAGAAGCGGCATATCGCTCGCGCATGAGCGGAAAAGGAATGCTAAGGAGGTCCGCGCGCGTTTGACCGTGCGCGGAATCACCACCGGTCTGGAGAAGCAATGAAGGTCGACATCGACATGGGAGCGGCGCCCGCAGGCGCAAAAGCCATGCTCGACCTGGAAGAGCTTCTGGCCACGCGCCTGCTGGTGCAGGGCAATTCCGGTTCGGGCAAATCCCATCTGCTGCGCCGGCTGCTCGAACAGAGCGCCCAGTGGGTGCAGCAATGCGTCATCGATCCGGAAGGCGACTTTGTCACCCTTGCCGACAAATACGGCCATGTGGTCGTCGACGGCGCCCGCACCGAGAATGAATTGACCCGCATTGCCGCGCGCATCCGCCAGCACCGGGTGTCCGTGGTGCTCGATCTCGAAGGCCTCGATGTCGAACAGCAGATGCGCTGCGCCGCGGCGTTTCTCGGTGGCCTGTTCGATGCCGAGCGCGACTACTGGTATCCCATGCTTGTCGTGGTCGACGAGGCGCAGCTCTTTGCCCCGGCGGTTGCCGGCGAGGTGTCCGACGAGGCGCGCAAATTGTCGCTCGGGGCCATGACCAACCTGATGTGCCGCGGGCGCAAACGCGGACTTGCCGGAGTCATCGCCACGCAGCGGCTGGCCAAGCTGGCCAAGAACGTTGCCGCTGAAGCCTCCAACTTCCTGATGGGCCGCACCTTCCTCGATATCGACATGGCCCGCGCGTCCGACCTGCTCGGCATGGAGCGTCGGCAGGCCGAACAGTTCCGCGATCTGGCGCGCGGACACTTCGTTGCCCTTGGCCCCGCGCTGTCGCGCCGCCCGCTGCCCGTCACCATCGGCCCGGTCGAAACCTCCGCCCGCTCATCCAGCCCGAAGCTGACCCCGCTGCCGCAGCAGGCCGACGATGCGCATGAGCTGATCTTCACGCCGGCGCCTGAAGAGCGGCGCCCGGTCGTGCGGCGCGCGCCCACGCCGCCACCACCCACCCCAACGGCCGACATCCTGGCACAGTTGACCCAAGCCAAGGCAATGGCCGAAGCGGAAGCACCCGCCCTGACGCTGTTCCCGGAAATCGATGAAGCCGAACGCAGCGCGCTGATCGATGCGGTCATGCAGGAAATGCTGGGCGATCCGGATGCCGGTTTCCGCACCGACGCGGTGCTCTATCAGGATTTTCTGGTCCGCTGCCGCATCCGCCGCGTCCCCGGCGACGCGCTGTCGCTGCCAGCCTTCCGCCGCAAGCTGGCTGTCGCCCGCGCCGGTATCGATGGCGAAACCGCACAGAGCGAGCCCTGGCAGCAGGCGCTGGAACTGTCCAAGAGCCTGCCCGACGATGTGCAGGGTGTGTTCTTCATTGTCGCGCAGGCGGCGGTCACCGGCAATCCCTGCCCGTCCGATGCAACGCTCGCCCGCGCCTATGGCACCCATTCCGCCCGGCGCGCCCGGCGTCTCCTGACCTATTTCGAGGAGCAGGGACTGGTGGTGGTCCGCACCGATTTTGCCGGAAACCGCGTCGTCGCCTTCCCCGATCTCGGCTGCGAGACAATGGCGGGCGATCCCAACGGTCCCGATGACGGCGCACAGGAGCAGCACGCCGCCGAATGATCAGCCGATATCGGCGAGCAGCGGTGCGAGATCGCCCAGGTGCTCGATCTGGCGGAAGCGCGGCTCCGCCACCGGCGCATCCACATGTTCGAGCACCCAGGTGAGCGCATGCGGGACATAGATGCCCCAGCCGCCGGCCTGAATGGCCGGAACCACATCCGATTTCAGCGAATTGCCGATCATCATGCTGTGCTGCGGGCCATCGCCATGGCGGCTGAAAATCCGCTCATAGGTGGCCCGGTCCTTGCTGCTGACGATCTCAACCGCATCAAAAAAATCGCCAAGGCCCGATTGCGCCAGCTTGCGCTCCTGATCGAAGAGGTCACCCTTGGTGATCAGGACCAGCCGGTAGCGCCCGGCCAATTGCTCCAGCGTGTCCTGCACATGCGGCAGGGTTTCGATGGGATGACGCAGCATGTCCCGCCCCGCCGCCAGGATTTCGCCGAGAACCGATGACGGTATCTTGCCATCCGTCACCTCCAGCGCCGTCTCGACCAGCGACAGGGTGAAACCCTTGATGCCGAAGCCATAGAGATCGAGATTGCGCCGCTCCACCTCCAGAAGCCGGTCCGACAGGTCAGGCACATCCGTGTGGGGAGCAAGCAGCGTCTCGAAATGCTTTTCCGACAGCCGGAAGAACTGTTCGTTTTCCCAGAGCGTATCGTCTGCGTCAAAACCGATGGTAGTGAGGGAGGACATTCTCGAACTCTCATGCATGTCTCAATGGTGGTGCCAACTGTGTAGCGCCAGCCGCCGGCAAAATCCACCGGCCTGCGGCATGGTATTGCCTTGTTTCGCCACAAATCAAACCCCACCTGCGGCGGACTGCAAACCGGAGCACCAGCCTGTTGACCCAAGCCAAACCGCGACGACGCGCCCTGTTCATCGTCAATCCCAATGCGCGCAGCGGCCGGAAGCCGATCGATCCCATCCGCAAGGCATTGGAAACCGGTGGACTGACGCTTGTCGATGCGGCACCGGACAAGGACGAATCCATCTCCGACGTGATCAGGCGCATGCAGGATGCCTGCGATCTGGTGATCATCGGCGGCGGTGATGGCACGCTGAACGCCGCCGCTGCCGGTCTTGTCGAGACCGGCCTGCCGCTGGGTGTCCTGCCATTGGGCACGGCCAATGATTTCGCCCGGACGATCGGCCTGCCGCCCGTCCCGCTCAAGGCGGCGGAACTGATCCTTTCCAGCGAACCGCGTCCCATTGATCTGGGCGAAGTCAACGGCAACCTGTTCTTCAATGTCGCCAGCATCGGCTTCAGCGCCGAACTGGCCGCGGAATTGACGGAAAAGGCCAAGAAGCGCTGGGGCAAGCTCGGCTATGCCATTGTTGCCGCCCGCCTCCTCGCCCGCTCCCGGCTGTTCACCGCCTATGTCGAGCATGACGGCTCGGTCGAAACAATCCGGACAATGCAGGTTTCCGTCGGCAATGGCCGCCACTATGGCGGCGGCATGACCGTGGAGGAAACCGCGACCGCCGACGACGGGCGGCTGGATTTCTACAGCCTGGAGGTGGATCACTGGTGGCGGCTGCTCGGCCTCCTGCCCAGCCTGCGCAAAGGCACCCACGGCCGCTGGGACGATGTGCGGGCCTTCCAGACCACGCAAGTCACCATCAAAACAAGCAAACCGCGCCCCGTGAACACCGACGGCGACCTTACCACCTGGACACCGGCGCATTTCCGCATCCGGGAGAAGGCAATCCGGGTCTTTGCGCCGCAAACAGACCAAATGTAAACGCGCAGCCATCCCAGTCTTTCATCCGGAATTGCTCTGTGCTTTATGCTCATCAGTGGAATGCGTGACGAATGGGGGCTGGGTGAACGCGCTTTGTAAGATCGCTCTGGGTGCATCTCTCGCCATGCTGACCGCATCGATCGTGCTTGCGGCCGATAACCCGTCCGTACCGGCACCGCCGCAGCCGCCCGCCCCGACCGTCAGCCAGATATGCGCCGCCATCGCCACCCAGGCCGACGGCCACGGCGTGCCGCGCGACTTCTTTGCCCGCCTGATCTGGAAGGAAAGCCGCTTCGATGACCAGGCGGAAAGCCCGGTCGGCGCGCAAGGCATCGCCCAGTTCATGCCGGGCACCGCCCGGGAGCGGCAGCTGGCCAATCCCTTCGATTTCGCCCAGGCGCTTCCGGCATCGGCGGCGCTGCTCAAGGACCTGCGCGCCACCTTCGGCAATTGGGGACTGGCAGCGGCCGCCTACAATGCCGGACCGACACGCGTGGCGAAATGGCTGTCGAGCGGCGGCTTTCTGCCACTCGAAACCGAGGACTATGTGCTTGATATCACGGGGCGTCCGGCCGATGACTTTGCGGCGGGCGCGGAGATCGGCGCTGCGCCGCTCAATGTCAAACTGGGCTTCGATGCCGCCTGCCGCCAATTGCCGGTTGTCCGTTCGGCGACGATCTCGATGGCCCAGATCAAGCCGAAACCCTGGGGCATCCAGATTGCCGGAAACTTCCGCCGCTCGGCCGCCGTGAACCAGATGGAACGGTTGCGCCGCGCCTTTCCTGCCATCCTGAACCAGCACGAGCCGGTCATCAGCCGCTATCGCACGCCGATGGGTCGGCGCGGCATCTATGCCGTGCGCATCGGCGCCGATACGCGCGGCGAAGCCAATGCCATCTGCGCCAAGCTGCATGGCGCGGGCGGCGCATGTATTGTTCTGCGCAACCGTTAGGGCCAGACGTCAATATTTGACCATTTGGACAGTTTTATGCGGCATCACTACCACGTACAACCTCGAATTGCGGTGGCCGGCGCGGTTAATACATGGGTTGCAGGCAACGATTTTGCGCGGCGAAGTATGTCGGCTGCACAGCTGTTCGATATAGTCGCCTAAACGATGGAAAAACTTTTGCTTGCCAAAAAACACTTATTCTAGCAGTCTCAAAGCGTTCGGGCATCTGCGAACACTGGAAGACTGGAAGAACGGCGCGCCGGAACCGCAAGAATACCGGGTCGGGGGAAATCCCGGCAATGATCGGCTCCTTTCCTGAATTCGAGAACTGCCTGCATGATTTACGCCGGATGTATCTTACAAAAGGCGGCACTACCAATCCCGCAAGCCCGGAGGGGAACGCGGTAAGTAAGGAAAAGGAACGGAGCATGGCACAGACCGGTACGGTCAAATTCTTCAACAGTGAAAAAGGCTTTGGCTTTATCAAACCGGATGACGGCGCAGCGGACATTTTTGTCCATATCTCCGCTGTTCAGGCATCCGGCCTCACAGGTCTCGCAGACAATCAGAAGGTTTCCTTCGATACCGAGCCTGACCGTCGTGGCAAGGGCCCCAAGGCCGTCAACATCACGGTTACGGAATAATTCAGGCGGCGCAAGCCGCTTCGGGACCCCCGGACACGCCCGGGGGTTTTCCCTGAAAGTCCACCTCCCCGGTCGCGGCGATGGCTGCGCGTCCGCAAAGCGGATGCTTTGCGTGGAAATCCCCCCCCCCAATATCCGATTTCGGCACCCTTCGCTCGTTCCTTGCCATGGATTTGCTGATATTATGATGTCGATGTGCTTTTCCCGCATGGGATGCAGGGAACGAAAGTGCCCGCTTTCCGTTCAGCTTGCATTCATTCTGGAACGTTTAAAACACACATCACGGCTGGCGCCCCCACTGAAAGTCCAGCCCAACACGATCAGGCGGTTCCAAAAGTTCCGCCAAGGATGCTTCAAAGGAGGCACAGATGTTTAAAGGTATGAAGATTGCCATTCTTGCGACGGCAGCTTTTGCAACGATCGCCGTTCCGCTTGCTTCGTCAGCATCGGCTGATGATTGGGGCTGGCGCCGTCATCATCATCGCGGCGGCGGCGATGCGCTCGCAGCCGGCGCCATTGGCCTTGCCGCAGGTGCGCTCATCGGCGGCGCGCTCGCCCAGCCACGCGAACCCGACGTGATCTATCGCGACTACGATGATCGTCCCGTCTATCGCGCCGCGCCGGTTCGCGTCTATCGCGAAGTGCGCCCGGTCTATTATGGCAGCGCCCAGCCGTGGTCACGCGCCTGGTATCGCTATTGCGCCGACCGCTACCGCTCCTTCAATCCAGAAACCGGTACGTTCCGCGGCTATGACGGACGTGCATATTTCTGCAACGCCAACTGATCGCTGATCAGCCGGATTGAAAAAAGGCCGCCGGATCGCTCCGGCGGGCTTTTTGTCAGGTCAGGAACGGATTGGTGCGGCGCTCTTCGCCGAAACGGCCGCCGGGGCCATGCCCGCAGATGAAGCCGATATCGTCGCCAAGCGGAAACAGCTTGTTCTTGATCGAGTTGACCAGGGTCTCGTGGTCGCCACCCGGCAAATCCGTGCGGCCGACCGAGCCGTTGAACAGGACATCGCCGACATGGGCGAACTTGGCGGCCCGGTTGTAGTAAACCACGTGCCCCGGCGCATGGCCCGGACAATGCAGCACCTCGAACACATGCGACCCGAAGGACACCGTATCGCCATCCGCAAGCCAGCGGTCCGGCGTGCAGTTGCGCACGCCGCTGCCCTGGATGCCGTACTGGACCGCCTTCTCCTCCATAGAATCCAGAAGGAATTTATCCGCCTCGTGCGGACCAATGATATCGACGCCGAGCGCCTCCTTCATATCCATGGCCCCTGCCGCATGATCAATATGGCCATGGGTGATCCAGATGGCGTCGATGGTGATGCCGTTGGAGCGGATGGCATGGAGCACCTGATCATTGTCACCGCCCGGATCGATCAGGACGCCATGCTTGTCATCGCTGTCGAAGAGGATCGTGCAGTTCTGCTGAAAGGCCGTCACGGGGATGATACCGGCCTGCAATTGTCCCATTTTGTTCCAACCCTATGCTTTCGGAAATCTCGTACATCAGGCTTTAGCCCAAATAAAAAGGGCGGCCAATGGGACCGCCCTTGAAAATCGCTTGCATCCTGTGATGATCAGGACTTGGCCAGCGCGTTCTTGATCGCACCAACGATTGCAGTGAGGATAAGACCGCCAACACCGCCACCGGCAACATTGCCGATGATTGAGCCGAGATCCAATCCCGACGATGATGCTGCGTTTGCCACGAGCTGGGCACCACCGGCGCCAAGGTATTGCGTCAAGTAGCCACCCACTAGTCCACCAACGCCGCCGGCAATCGTGTTGCCAGTCGGGCCAAGAGTCAGGTTCTTGAGAATACCGCCGACAACATTGCCGCCGACAGCCCCTGAGATCAGTTGGATGATGAGAGGAAGAAGTGCACCCATAATTGACACCCCGTCAACGTTTCGCGCCAGACTCATGCCTGACACTGGCATGTTGACTAAGTTTTGGGCAATGTCAAACCGGTTGATGCCTCAATAAAGAGGTATCAACCGGTTGTTTTCGTTAGCAAGCTTGCAGTATCGGGCTGAGCGCGCCTTATTTGCGCTCTGATACTGCGAGTTATTCCGCTGCTGCTTTCTTCGGTGTTACTTCGGCGGCGTAATCGTTCATCAGGTTGATCGCGATCTCGCCAACGGTGAAGCGGTATGGCCCGACCTCCGAAACCGGCGTCACTTCCGCAGCCGTCCCGGTCAGGAAGCACTGTTCGAAACCTTCCAGTTCTTCCGGCATGATCGCCCGTTCGACAACCTCATAGCCGCGGCGCTTGGCCAGCTCGATGACCGTGCGGCGGGTGATGCCGTCGAGGAAGCAATCCGGCTTCGGCGTGTGAATGACACCGTCCTTGACGAAGAACACGTTGGCGCCGGTGGCTTCGGCCACCTGGCCGCGCCAGTCGAGCATCAGCGCGTCCGCATAGCCCTTGGCTTCGGCAGCATGCTTGGAGATCGTGCAGATCATGTACAGGCCGGCGGCCTTGGACTTGGACGGGGCCGTCTTCGGATCCGGGCGGCGATATTCCGCCATATCCAGACGGATCCCCTTGAGCTTCTGCGCCGGGTCGAAATAGCTTGGCCACTGCCAGATGGCGATGGCCACGTTGATCCTGTTGTTCTGGGCCGAAACGCCCATCGACTCGCTGCCGCGCCAGGCGATCGGGCGCACATAGGCATCCTGAAAGCCCTGCTTGGCAAGAAGCTTGCGGCAGGCATCGTTCAGTTCTTCGACCGAATAGGGAATGGTGAAGCCAAGAATACGCGCCGATTCGTGCAGACGCTCCGTGTGTTCGTTGAGCTTGAAGATTTCGCCGCCATAGGCGCGCTCACCTTCAAAGACCGAGCTTGCATAGTGCAGGCCATGAGTCAGCACGTGAACCTTAGCATCTGCCCAGCGAACGAATTCGCCATTCATCCAGATGTAACCTTCAAGCTGATCAAATGGTACGGATGCCATGTTTTCCTCCAGGCGTTTGATTCCTGATCGTTTGACGGGTTTGAGACGACGCCAATTGTTCCCGTTTCACAATTGGTGAACCTTGGCTCCCGACAGCGCCGCGCGTTCTTCTTGAACGCGCAAAGGACGCTGTCCATTTCGAATTCACGCCTGATCCCCCGATGAAAATCGTGCCGATTTTCGGGACCATGCGTGGCAGCAATAGGCGTTTCGATGAGGAAAAATGTCCCGGAAACACTTATTGGCTTTTCGTTTCATTCAAAATGCGGCCAACAGCTTGCCAAAAATTATCAGCAGTCTAAAATTAAGTCAACAAGACTGACATATTATTCGGCGACACATGAATGAGAGCGGGAGCCCTGCATGAAACCTTATACACCGGATCGGCATATTGAGACAGCCCTGACCAAGGCGGATGCGCGCGAACTCGACCTCATCGAGCTGTTTTTCTTTGCCTACCGTGACTTCACCGCCGACCCGGATCTGATTCTGGAAAAGCTGACTTTCGGCCGCGCCCATCACCGGGTTCTCTACTTCATCAACCGTAAGCCGGGCATGACCGTTGCGGAACTGCTGGATGTGCTGCAAATCACCAAGCAGAGTCTCGCCCGTGTTCTCAAGCAGCTGATCGACACGGGCCATGTCGTGCAGATACCCGGCCCGCGCGACCGGCGGCAGCGCGAACTCTATCCCACCATGAAGGGCAGAGAACTCGCGCTTGAGCTTGCCGCACCGCAATCACGCCGCATTGGCAGTGCATTGGAGCAAATCGGTCTGGCTGACCGGGCCGTGATCGAACATTTCCTCAAAGCGATGGTCAATCCAGGCCAAAGGCAACAGATCGACAGTCTGCCACAGGCAGGTTAGTTTATGCCGGATAGGGACGTCCGGGGACCAAGGGCGGGCGCCAATGCCCGGAGAGAGAAGGAATGATTTTGGTGAGTGAAGAACTTCCGCTTTCAGACGATGCGCCGCACCTGCTCATTGTCGACGATGACACCCGGATTCGAAACTTGCTGTCGCAATATCTGACCGGCAGCGGCTTTCGCATTACGGTGGCTGCCAATGCGGACGAGGCCAGGCGCAAGCTTGCCGGCATTGACTACGATCTGCTGATCCTCGATGTGATGATGCCGGGTGAAAGCGGCGTGGCCCTCACCCAGTCCCTGCGCCAGGAAAAGAGCGTTCCCATCCTGATGCTCACGGCCCTGTCGGAAACCGACAGCCGCATCAGCGGTCTCGAAGCCGGTGCGGATGATTATCTGCCGAAACCCTTCGATCCGCGCGAACTGATCCTGCGCATCAACAATATCCTGCGCCGCGGCGCCCCGGCATCGCAGGCCAAGATCGAGCAGATCGTTTTCGGCCCCTATACCTTCGTCATCGCCAAGCGCGAGTTGAAGCGTTCGGGCGAACTGATCCGGCTGACCGACCGCGAGCAGGATATCATGGCGATCTTTGCGGCCCGTGCCGGTGAAACCGTGCCCCGGCATGAGCTGACCGGCCAGGAAGGCGATGTCGGCGAACGGACGATCGACGTGCAGATCAACCGGCTGCGCCGCAAGATAGAAAATGATCCGGCCAATCCGGTTTGGTTGCAGACGGTGCGCGGCGTCGGCTATAAATTGAGCGTGGAGTAAACGTCCCGATCCGCGGGATCAGGACGCAATAACCAATGCGCGAGTGGGCACCGATCATATGGCACAAACGGACAGTGCAAAACGCGCATTGGCAGTCAGGCAGCGGCATTGGCGCCGCCGCCGCAGCACGCTGCTCGGCCCCTGGCGGAAGTTTTCCCGCTGGCTGGCGCAGTGGATGCCGAAACGGCTCTATGCCCGCTCGCTGATCATTATCATCGCACCCATGGTGTTGCTGCAGTCGGTCATCGCCTTCGTGTTCATGGAGCGCTACTGGCAGACGGTCACCCAGCGCCTGTCGACGGCCGTGGTGCGCGACATCTCCGGCATCATCGACCTGATGGACTCCTATCCGCAGGACCCCGGCTATGAAAACCTCATCCGCATTGCGCGCGAGAGATTGTCGCTCAACATCTCCATCCTGCCGCCCGACCCCTTGCCTGCACCCGGTCCGAAGCCGTTTTTTTCCATTCTTGACGAACCGCTGAGCGCCGAGATCACCAAGCAGATCAACCGGCCGTTCTGGATCGACACAATAGGCGATTCCGATCTCGTCGAAATCCGCATCCAGCTGGAAGGCAAGGTCCTGCGGGTCTTTGCCCGCCGCAGCCAGGCCTATGCCTCCAACACGCTGATTCTCCTGGTCTGGATGTCCGGCTCGGCGCTGGTGCTGCTGGCCATCGCCATCCTGTTCCTGCGCAACCAGATCAAGCCGATCCAGCAGCTGGCCGCGGCCGCCGACAGTTTCGGCAAGGGCCGGGCGACACCGCCCGATTTCAAGCCGCGCGGCGCGGAGGAAGTCCGGCGGGCGGGCGCGGCCTTCATCGTCATGCGCGAGCGCATCGAACGCCAGATCGAGCAGCGCACCACCATGCTGAGCGGCGTCAGTCACGACCTGCGGACAATCCTCACCCGCTTCAAGCTGCAGCTTGCGCTGGTCGGCCACAAGGTCGATACCGAAGCGATGGAGCAGGACATCGAGGACATGCAGTCCATGCTTGAGGGCTATCTCGCCTTCGCCCGCAGCGAGGCGGAGGAAGAAACCGGCACCTTCAACCTGGAACGCCTCTTCACCAAACTGAAAGAGGAAGGCACCCTGCTGGAGCGCGGCTTCAAGTCCAGCATTCGCGGCGAACCGGAGATTCAGGTCCGGCCCAATGCCTTCTCGCGCCTGATCTCCAACCTGGTATCGAACTCGTTCCGCTACGCCAAGAATGTCGTCGTCACCGCCGATCACCGCGACGGCTGGCTGAGCATCACCATCGACGATGACGGCTCCGGCATCCCCAAGGAGATGCGCGATGAGGTGTTCAAGCCATTCTTCCGGCTGGATGAGGCGCGCAATCAGGATGCCAGCGGCACCGGCCTCGGGCTTGCCATCGCGCTTGACATTGCCCGCAGCCATGGCGGCGATATCACCCTGGACGAAAGCCCCATGGGCGGCCTGCGCGCCGTCGTGCGTATTCCCGCCTGATCGTCAGGCGGCCCGGTTGCCGATCGGCGTCACGCAGGAGGTTTCGGCGGTTGCCTGGACACCGCGCAAATACAGCGCGCAGGTGGTGCGCAGCATCGAGGCGAAATTCGGAATCTCGCCATTGGCCTGCAGGGCCTCATCGTAAAGCGTCGAGATGAAGCGCGGCGTCGTCATGTTCTGGCTGACGGCGATCTCGTCCAGAAGCTTCCAGAACGTGACTTCCAGCTGGATGCTGGTGGAATGCCCGGCAATGCGCACAGAACGGTTGATCTGCCGGTAGCCTTCCGGATCCTGTTCTGCAAATACCTTACACATCCAACGAACCTCCCTTTTCTGCTTCGCCCTCGGCCATCCCCTTGATGCGCTTCATCCCGGCAGGTGAAATTTTGCGCACCGGATCGGTTGCCGGCGAAAATTATTCCGCTCTTCCGGCGGTGTGGTAGCCGATTGCCACCCATTCTGTTTTCCCGGGTCCATAATCGCCGACATGTCCTGCAACTGCAACCAAAGTTTTGCCGCGGGGCGCAACGTCAAAGGAGGTCTTTTTGGCAAAAGCCATCCATTCCATGATCCGCGTGCTCGATGAGGACAGGTCCGTATCATTCTATCAACAGGCATTCGGCCTCGAAGTCGCCGACCGGCTGGATTTCGACAGTTTCACGCTCGTCTATCTGAGGAACAGCGAAACGGCATTCGAGCTCGAACTGACAATCAACAAGGGCCGCACCGAACCCTACAATCTCGGTGACGGCTACGGCCATCTCGCGGTCAGCGTCGCTGATCTCGACGCCCAGCACACCCGGCTGAAAGATCTCGATTTCAAAATCCGTGACATTGTCGAATTCAAGCGTGAGGGCGCGCTGCTGGCCCGGTTCTTTTTCGTCGAAGACCCGGACGGCTACAAGATTGAAGTCCTGCAACGACAGGGCCGGTTTGTCTGAAACCGGCTGAACGGCGTTGGAGGACGCCATCAGCCAGCAAGGGCGCGCTCGGGGGAGAGCGCCGATAGCAAGCAAGGGAGGAAATCCATGGTAACGATATTCAACCGCAAGGCCGCGGAGCCGGGCAAATCCGGCAGCGCCACGCAGGCAGGCCTGTCACGGCGTGAACTGCTCAAACGGGGCGGCATGGCCAGCCTCGGCGCTCTGCTGGTCATCAGCGGCAATTCCATCATCCATCCGCAGCAGGCCTGGGGCCTCGAGACATCCAATCTCAAGCCCGAGACCATGGCGACGCTGATCCAACTGGCGCGCGATATCTACCCGCATGACAACATTCCGGACCGCTTCTACGCCATTGCCGTCAAACCCTACGACGCCAAGGCAGGGTCCGATCCCAAGCAGAAGGAGCTGATAGAAACCGGCATCGCCGACCTCGACAAGCGGGCCGGCAAAGGCGGCTATCTCGGTCTCGACTGGGAAGAGCACCGGTTGAAACTGCTGCGCCAGATCGAGGACACGCCGTTCTTCCAGACAATTCGAGGTGGTCTTGTCACCGGGCTCTACAACCAGAAGGAGCTGTGGCCGCTCTTTGGTTATGAAGGCGAATCCTACTCGAAGGGCGGCTATATCGCCCGCGGCTTCAGCGACATCGAGTGGCTTTGAGCCGTCTCGGCCATCGCACATTGTTCTTCAGCCTATCGGGAGGAAACCATGGCTGCACCTTATGATCTCAAGGACGACCACGTTGTCGTCATCATCGGTTCCGGCGCCGGCGGCGGTACGCTTGGCAACGAACTCGCGCAGAAGGGCATCGACGTCGTCATACTCGAAGCCGGCGCCCGGCACGAATATGAAGACTTCATCAATGACGAATGGGACAGTTTCGGCCAGCTTGCCTGGGTCGACAAACGCAGCACATCCGGCGACTGGCGGGTCGCCAAGGATTTTCCCAACCTTCCCGCGTGGATCGTCAAGTCGGTTGGCGGCACCACCACCCATTGGGCCGGTGCCTCGCTGCGTTTGCAGGAGCACGAGTTCCGCACGCTGAGCCATTACGGCAAGCTCGAGGGCGCCAACCTGCTCGACTGGCCTCTCACCCTGAAGGAGCTCGAGCCCTATTACGCCAAGGCCGAGGACAAGATGGGCGTGACCCGCACCAATGGCATTGCCGGCCTGCCGGGCAACAACAACTTCAAGGTGCTGAAGGCCGGAGCCGACAAGCTCGGCTACAAGGAATGCCACACCGGCAACATGGCGATCAACTCCGCCGAGCGGGATGACCGCATGGCGTGCCAGCAGACAGGGTTCTGTTTCCAAGGATGCAAATGGGGCGCCAAATGGTCGACGCTCTATACGGAAATCCCCAAGGGGGAAGCCACCGGCAGGCTGGAAGTGCGCCCCAATGCGATGGTGCAGAAGATCGAGCACGACAAGAGCGGCAAGGTGACCGGCGTGCTCTATGTCGACAAGGACGGCAAGCAGCATGTGCAGAAGGCCCGCATCGTTGCCGTTGCCGGCAATTCGATCGAGAGTCCGCGCCTGCTGCTGAATTCCGCCTCGACGATGTTCCCGGATGGACTGGCGAACTCCTCCGGCCAGGTCGGGCGCAACTACATGCGCCACACCACCGGCTCGGTCTACGGCATCTTCGAAAAGCCCGTGCACATGTATCGCGGCACCACCATGGCCGGTATCATCCGCGACGAGGCACGGCATGACCCGGCGCGCGGCTTTGTCGGCGGCTATGAAATGGAAACGCTGTCGCTCGGCCTGCCCTTCATGGCAGCGTTTCTCGATCCGGGCGGCTGGGGCCGTTCCTTCACCTCGGCGCTTGATGAATATGCCAACATGGCCGGCCTGTGGATCGTCGGCGAGGACATGCCGCACGAGAACAACCGCATCACCCTGCACAAGGAGGAGAAGGACCAGTACGGCCTGCCCATTGCCAATGTGAACTTCAGCGACCACCCCAACGACACCGCGATGCGCAACCATGCCTACAAACAGGGTCAGGCCCTTTACAAGGCCGTCGGCGCAACCCGCACCCTGCCGACACCGCCCTACCCGTCAACCCACAATCTGGGCACCAACCGCATGAGCGAGAAGCCGAAGGATGGCGTGGTCAACAAGTTCGGCCAGAGCCACGACATCAAGAATCTCTTCGTCTCCGACGGCAGCCAGTTCACCTCGGGCGGGGCGGAAAACCCGACATTGACGATTGTCACGCTTGCCATCCGGCAGGCGGACTACATCGCCAAGGAGATGGCGGCGAAGACGATCTAGATTGGATCATCGCGTGAAGTAGAAGCACACTGCCAATGGCGTAATTTCTCTTGCGGAATTGCGCCATTGGCGTATTATTGATCATGAAAATCGTCCGCACCAAACGCTATCTCAAAGATTTGAAACGGCTTGGCGTCTCCGATGCGGAAATCAGCAAGCTGGAGCATGCAATCGCTCTGGACCCTTTTTCAGGCGATGTCATACAAGGCTTGGAAGGGTTGCGGAAAATACGCTTTGCGCTTGGCAACAAGGGAAAAAGCGGAGGTGGCCGCGCCATTTACTATGTGATGGTGACGGATGATCTGGCGATCATGCTCTTTGCCTACCGAAAATCAGAACAGGCCGACCTCACGCCCGATCAGCGCAAGGCAGCACTGACAATGCTCAGGGAACTCAGGGATGACCAGTAAAAAGAGCGAATTTGGCGACGGCCTCCTGGAGGGACTGCAAGAGGCTCTCGCATGGAAGCGCGGTGAGGTCGCGCTTGAGACCATCAATATCGATCCCATGCCGCCGGAACGGATCAAGGAAATTCGCAAGCGCTATGCCAAATCGACCAAGGATTTCGAGCGCCGTTTTGGCATTCCGGCTGCAACCATGAACAACTGGGAGCAAGGGCGCCGCAAGCCCGATCCGGCAGGACGATTGCTTTTGAAAGTCATCGAGGAGTCGCCGGACGCGGTGGAGAAAGCCCTGCGCGCAGCCTAGAACAGCTTGCCGCCGTTCGGCACCGGCTTGCTGATGGCGGCCAGAACAACGCCGCCCTCCTCGTCCGGGAAACCCAGTGTCAGCACTTCCGACATGAACGGGCCGATCTGGCGCGGCGGGAAGTTGACCACCGCCATCACCTGGCGGCCTTTCAGCTCGTCCAGCGTATGGTGCTTGGTGATCTGCGCGGAGGACTTCTTCACCCCGATTTCCGGGCCGAAATCGATCTTGAGCTTGAAGGCCGGCTTGCGCGCTTCCGGGAAGGTTTCCGCCTCGACGATCGTACCGACGCGGATATCCACTTTCTCAAAATCATCAAAACTGATGGTCATCACATTCAACTCAAACAAACCGACATGCTGCAGGTCAGGCAGAACCGACCGTCTCGAACAGAATGCTATCGAGCGATTCCCGTGCTGTCGAGCCCGACCAGACAACAAACTGGAATGCCTGGAAATAGGTCTCGCAGGCATCCAGCGCACTGGACAGAAGCACTTCCACCTGTTTGCTCGTCGGTTCCGCACCGCCGGACAGAAGCAGCGACTGGCGGTACATCACCGCGCCTTCCTGGCGCCACAGATCAAAATGCCCCATCAGCAGCTGTTCGTTGATCAGCGACAGCAAGCGCATCACTTCATTGACGCGCGGTTCGCTGACCGCGATGTCAAAGGCGCAGGCCAGATGCAGCGCCTCGAAATCTTCCATCCACGAGAAGGAAATCTGGTAATCGGTCCAGTTGCCCTCGACCGTAATGGCAATCTCGTCATCCCCGGTGCGCTCGAAAGCCCATTCATTGGCATGGGCCACATGTTCAATCACATCGACCGGATGCAAATCACGCGCAATCTCTATTTCCAGAAGGCTCATCGCCATTACCTGCTCAATCGAATCTCATCTGACGCTGCGGGAGCACAGCGCACCCACCCAAAGGACACCTAACGCTTGAAAACTCACCGGCAGGCAGTACGCACCAGCCGGACCACGGATATGAACTTGTTACCCGCTGCATGACCATTGAAACGAATCATGCTGTAATTTCAGTGTATTGATGCTGAGTCCGAGCGCCAGTCCCCTTTTGGCCAAATGGCGCGAATGGGTGTGGACAGATGTTATGAAAATGATTCACGACCAGCCTTTAACTGACTCTAAGAAAACGATTTTCGGCGATTTCCACCTGTTGATAATTTCTTAAGATTTATTTTGAGGACAGCCCGAATATGCCGGATAAATCACCGCGAAACGGCGCCCGGGCGCCCCGCAGAGAGTGTCCGTGATTCCGAAGCGGTCAAAAATGCAAAAGGCCCACTGCCCGGACACGGGCAATGGGCCTGCAAAAATGCGATTCTTTTGACGGTCAGTCCTTCTTGGCGCGCGTGCCGGACGCTGCTGCCTTTGCCGGTTTGGCCGCATCGGCGGCGGGCTTTTCCTTATGGCCGACGAGCGCTTCCAGCGCTTCGATACGGGCGAGCAGCGCCGTGTTTTCGGCACGGGCGCGGATGGCCATTTCGCGCACCGCTTCGAAGTCCTCGCGCTGCACCACATCCATGGTGTTGAGCAGCCGTTCAGCCTGCCCACGGAAAGCGGTTTCGACTTCGCGGCGGACGCCCTGCGCTGCACCGGCAGCGTCGGTCACGAGCTTGGCCAGTTCATCAAGAACGCGGTTTGATCCATTGGTCATGGCAGATACCTCTGTTGCTTTCCCCATCAAATAATCGCCGCGGCAGGCGATTGCAAGCGAAGGTCATAATTGCACAAATGTTACCGGACAGGCGGCTTGACGCTGTTCCTGCCCTCGCGCATGGTCCGCGCCGATGAACCTGATGATGACGGAGTGCCTATTGTGAGCGAAATACTTGTCCCGACGATGGCCGCGATCGCATTTCCCAATATCGATCCGGTGATCTTTTCCATCGGGCCGTTCTCCGTTCATTGGTATGGCCTCGGCTATGTCGTCGGCATTCTCTTCGCCTGGTGGTATGGCAAAAAACTCATCAGCAAGCCGCGCCTGTGGGCCAACAACACGCCGCCGATGAAGCCCAACGATCTCGACGACTTCGTCCTGTGGGCTGCGCTCGGCGTGGTTCTGGGCGGACGCATCGGCTATATCCTGTTCTACGATCTGGCCCGCTACATCAGCCACCCCTTCGACATCTTCAAGGTGTGGGAAGGCGGCATGTCCTTCCATGGCGGGTTGATCGGCACCACGCTGGCGATGATTCTGTTTGCCCGCTCGCGCAAGATCAAGGTGTTCAGCATGATCGACACCATCGCCGCGGGCGTTCCCGTCGGCCTCGGGCTGGTCCGTGTTGCCAATTTCATCAATGGCGAACTCTGGGGCCGCATCACCGATGTGCCCTGGGGCATGATCTTCCCGACGGGAGGCCCGTTCGTCCGCCATCCGAGCCAGTTGTACGAGGCGGCGCTGGAAGGCATCGTCCTGTTTGCCACGCTGGCGCTGCTGATCTTTTACGGCCGCAAGCTGAAGAGCCCGCGCTTTATCGGCGGCGCCTTCATCACCGGCTATGGCCTGTCGCGCATCTTTGTCGAGTTCTTCCGCGAGCCGGATGCCCAGCTCGGCTACCTCTATGGCGGCTGGCTGACGATGGGCATGATCCTGTCCGTTCCCATGGTGCTCGTCGGCCTGTGGGCACTGCTGACCGCCCGCAACCCGGAAGTTTCCACCGGACGATGACACTGAAACAACGCATCATCCGGCAGATCGGGCTGACAGGCCCGGTCAGCGTTGCCGACTACATGGCGATGTGCCTGTTCGATCCGGATGCCGGCTATTACACGACGCGCGAACCATTCGGCCGCGAGGGTGATTTCATCACCGCCCCGGAAGTCAGCCAGATGTTCGGCGAGCTTGCCGGCGTCTGGTGCGTCAGCGCCTGGCAGGCGATGGGATCGCCCGCCGCATTCATCCTGTGCGAGATGGGCCCCGGACGCGGCACGCTGATGCAGGACGTGCTGCGGACGGCGTTAAAGCTTGCCCCGGATTTTATCGCGGCGGCACAGATCCGCATGGTCGAGATCAGCCCGCGCCTCGCGCAGATCCAGAAAGAGACACTCGCCGCCTCCGGTCTTGAAATCCAATGGCATGCGCAGTTCGGCGATTTGCCATCCGGTCCGCTGGTTCTCCTGGCCAATGAGCTGTTCGATGCCATTCCGGTCCGCCAGTACGTCAAATCGGGCGGGCGTTTCGTCGACCGCATCGTCACCGTGGACGACGGCGGCAACCTGGCATTTGCGGCGGGAAGCGGATCGATCGATACGGCGCTCTTGCCCGCCGGACACAGCACGGCACCCGATGGCAGCATTGTCGAATTTGCCCCGGCACGCAGCGCGCTGATGCAGGACATCGCCGAACGCCTGCACCGCGCGCGCGGCGCGGCGCTGCTCTTCGATTACGGCCATCTGCACCAGGGTTTCGGCGATACGCTGCAGGCGCTGCGCAGCCATAAGCCTGTTGACGTGCTGGACACGCCGGGTGAAGCCGACCTGACAAGCCATGTGGATTTTGCCATGCTGGCAAAGGCCGCGCGTTCTGAAGGCTGCACGGCAAATGCCATGACGCAGGGAGATTTTCTCATCGCGATGGGCTTGCTCGACCGCGCCGGCGCCCTCGGCCGCGGCAAGCCGGCAGCGTTCCAGGAGCAGATCCGCGCCGATGTCGAGCGGTTGGCAGGCCCCGATCAGATGGGCACGCTGTTCAAGGTGCTTTGCATCGCGGACTCCGCCACACATTTGTTTCCATTCGAATCCATATGACGGAAGCAATTGACTTCGCGTCGATGCTCCACCACCATCCGCAGCCTTGAGAAAGAGCAATCCGGCATGATCACGTCTGAAAAACCAGTAGCGCTGCACGCTTCCCTGCTGGGGTCTCCCGAGAAAGATCGAATCGCTCACGGGTTCTTCACCCGTATCGGCGGCGTTTCCACAGGTATCTACGCCGGATTGAACGTCGGCAGCGGCTCCAACGACAACCAGGACCATGTCCGGGAAAACCGCAGGCGCGTGGCCAGCGCACTGGGAGCCGACCTCTCCCATCTCGTCACCGTGCATCAGGTGCATTCGCCCGATGTCATCACGGTTACGGCGCCGCTCACCGGCGAGCGGCCCAAGGCCGACGCCATGGTGACTGCGACACCCGGCCTTGTCATCGGCGCGCTGTCGGCCGATTGCGGCCCGATCCTGTTTGCCGACCGCGATGCGAAAGTCATCGGCGCGGCCCATGCGGGCTGGCGCGGCGCCCTTGGCGGCGTACTGGAAAACACCATCGACGCGATGATTGCGCTCGGTGCGAAACGCGACAACATCCAGGCGGTGCTGGGACCAACGATAGGCCCCGACAATTACGAAGTCGGCGCGGAATTCTATGATCAGTTCACCGGAACCGACCCGTCCTACACCCATTTTTTCCGCGACTCCGCCAAGGAAAACCACAAGATGTTCGATCTCTGGGCTTTCATCACCATGCGGTTGCGCAATGCCGGGGTGAACGCCGCCGCGCTGGAGAAATGCACCTATGCCGAGGAAGACCAGTTTTTCTCCTACCGGCGCACCACCCATCGCAAGGAACCGGACTATGGTCGCCAGATCTCGGCGATCACCATTCTAGAGGAACAATGATGGCCCTTCATTTCGAGCCCGAGGAATTTGCGGCACGCCGCGACCGCCTGATGATGGTGATGGCCGAGCAGAAGCTGGATGCCATTCTGCTCTTCGCGCAGGAGAGCATGTACTGGCTGACCGGCTATGACACGTTCGGCTTCTGCTTCTTCCAGTGTCTCGTCGTCAAGTCCGATGGCAGCCAGGTGCTGATGACCCGCTCGGCCGATTTGCGCCAGGCGCGCCAGACCTCGAACATCGAAAACATCGTGATCTGGGCCGACCGCGACAATGCCAATCCGGCAGCGGATTTGCGCGAACTCCTCAACGATCTCGACCTGCTCGGCAAACGCATCGGCGTCGAATACCAGACCCACGGCCTGACCGCCGCCAATGGCCGCAAGCTCGATGAGCAACTGGCCGCCTTTGGCCAGATCGTCGACGCATCCGGTCTTGTCGACAGGCTGCGCGTGCTGAAAAGCCCCGCTGAAATCGCCTATAGCCGCAAGGCGGCCGAACTTGGCGACGAGGCGCTGGATGCAGCGTTGAAGCTCATCAAGGCCGGTGCCGACGAAGGCGATATCCTCGCGGCGATGCAGGGCGCCATCTTTGCTGGCGGCGGCGATTACCCGGCCAACGAATTCATCATCGGTTCGGGCGAAGATGCACTGCTGTGCCGGTACAAGGCCGGGCGGCGCAAGCTCACGAAAAACGATCAGCTCACGCTGGAATGGGCCGGTGTCTATCGCCACTACCACGCGGCAATGATGCGCACCGTGCTGACCGGCAAGGCGTCGAAACGCCATCTGGAGCTCTATGACGCGGCCCGCGAGGCGCTCGAGGCGGTTGAAGAGGCGATGACTCCGGCATCAACTTTCGGTGATGTCTTTGACGCGCATTCCCGGGTGATGGAGGCCCATGACCTGACGCGGCACCGGCTCAATGCCTGCGGCTATTCGCAAGGCGCGCGCTTCACACCCTCATGGATGGACATGCCGATGTTCTATGCCGGCAATCCGGAGCGGATACAGCCCGACATGACGCTTTTTGCCCATATGATCATCATGGATTCCGACAGCGGTACGGCCATGACATTGGGACGGACCTACCTCACGACCAATGGCGCTGCCGAGCCACTTTCGCGCCAACCTCTTGACTTGATCGTAAAATAAAACTTTTGTCAGCTTTCGTTTTTTTCGAGATGGCACAACTATGGCTCATGATGGGGTTAGACCAAAGATGATGTCTCGCAAATCACTGACCTATACCTGTGCGGCGCTGGCGGCTCTTGGCCTCAGTGCCTGCAACAGCGCCGAATCGCCGATGGGCGTGACAAAGAAAGACCTTCCGGCAGCGCAAGGCACAGCTGCAGCGCCGGGAACGGTCACGCCGGGCACAACGCCGGCAACGGTGACCACCGCGACACCGACGGCCACGGCGCCAGGGACACCGGCAGCAACGCCGCAACCGGGAACTGCCACGCCCGCAGGCACCGCCGTTGCATCGGGCGCCGCGCAGCCGGGTGTGTCCCGCACGGCAAAACTGCGTTTCGCCCCGATCGTCGGCGCGCCGATTGCCGCCGCCACACCCTTGTCGCAACGGCTCTCGGCGCTGGCCAAGGCCAAGGGCATCGTTCTGGGTACGGCCGCCGATACCGACAACACGCATATCATGAAGGGCTACTTCTCCGCCCTGCCCGACGGCAACCAGACGACGATCATCTATGTCTGGGACGTGCTTGACCCTGCGGGAACCCGGCTTCACCGTATTCAGGGACAGGAAATCGTCCCCGGCAACGGAACCGACCCTTGGAGCACCGTGCCTCCGAAGGTGATGGAATCAATCGCCGACAAGGCAATCGACGGCTATCTGAAATGGGTATCCGGCGCCAAGACGTGACATATTTACGCGTTTGACGCGATATTAGCGAGGAACTGTGCATGAATCTGCCCTGCCCGCTTGCAATGTGCGTCAGGCACAGTAAAAGGCCCGGCATATCCTTCACTTGGCTGGCACCGGGGAAAATACGGGCATGAAACTATTCGCGGGCAATTCCAATCGCGTTCTCGCTGAATCTGTCGCCAAATATCTCAATATTCCGCTTGGAAAGGCCAGCGTCCGGCGCTTCGCCGACGAGGAGATATTTGTCGAGATCCAGGAAAACGTGCGCGGCGAAGATGTCTTCGTCATGCAGTCGACCTCCTTCCCGGCCAACGATCACCTGATGGAACTGCTCATCATGATCGATGCCTTCCGCCGGTCCTCGGCAAAGCGCATCACCGCAGTCCTTCCCTATTTCGGCTATGCCCGCCAGGACCGCAAGCCCGGTCCGCGCACCCCGATCTCCGCCAAGCTGGTTGCCAATCTGATCACCGAAGCCGGTGCAAACCGCGTGCTGACGCTCGATCTGCACGCCGGCCAGATCCAGGGCTTCTTCGATATCCCGACCGACAATCTCTATGCCGTTCCGGTCATCGCCCGCGATGTCCGCGCTCATTACGGCACATCGAACGTCATGGTCGTCTCGCCCGACGTCGGCGGTGTGGTGCGTGCCCGTTCGCTGGCCAAGCGCATCGACGCGCAGCTTGCCATCGTCGACAAGCGCCGCGACCGTCCCGGTGAATCGGAAGTCATGAACGTTATCGGTGAAGTCACCGGCAAGGATTGCCTGCTGTTCGACGATATCGTCGATTCCGGCGGCACATTGTGCAACGCGGCCGAAGCACTTCTTGCCAAGGGTGCCACCAGCGTCACCGCCTATATCACCCACGGCGTGCTTTCCGGCGGTGCTGTCGCCCGTATTGCCGGCTCGAAGCTGAAGGAACTGGTGATCACCGACTCCATCCAGCCGACACCGGCCATCGAAGCGGCGCACAATATCCGTGTCCTGTCGATTTCCGATCTGATCGGTGAAGCGGTTTCGCGCACAGCCTCGGAAGAATCGGTTTCCAGCCTGTTCGATTAGAGCCGGAGCGCAATTCCGGCCAGCGCTGCCAGTCCCAGAACAACAAGCATGTTGAAGCGCAGCGCAATCAGTGCGACTGCCGCTCCCGACGCTATGGCTGCCGCCGCCCAGTCAAAGGCGGCGAGGTTCAGTACCGGCAGATGCAGCGGGCCAAACAGCCTCTCCTGAAACGCACCAAACAGCACGTGCAGGCCGAACCATACGGCAAGATTGGCGATGACACCGACGACGGCGGCGGTGATCGCCGCCAGCGAGGCTTTCAGCCAGCCGACATGGCGCAGCCGCTCGACAAAGGGCGCACCGGCAAAAATCCAGAGAAAACATGGTGCGAAGGTGAACCACAGCGCCGTCAGCCCGCCAAGCAGCCCGCCGGTGAGCGGATCGAAGCCGGACAGGCGCGCGCCGCCGACGAAACCGACAAAGGCCAGCACCAGGATGAGCGGTCCGGGCGTGGTTTCAGCCAGCCCCAGCCCGGTGAGCATTTCGTCAGGCTTCAGCCAGCCATAATAATCCACCGCCTGCTGCGCCACATAAGCCAGTACCGCATAGGCGCCGCCGAAGGTGACGACGGCCATCTTGGAGAAGAAGGCTGCTTCGGCGGCAAAGACGTTGCTTTGCCCCAACCCGGCCAGCAAGAGCGCAAGCGGCCCCAGCCAGAGCATGGTCCACACCAGGGCGGACTGGAAAGCGCCGCGCGCCGCGGGTTCGGCAATGGTTCTGTCCGGCAATGACGGGGACACTCTATTGGTCAGGCGATAGCGCGCAAAGCCGAAAAGCCCGGCGATCAGGATGACCAGCGGGAACGGCATCTTGATGAAGGCAATGGCGACAAATGCGCAAACGGCGATGCCATAGGCGGGATAGTCGGTCAGAGCGCGCTTGCCGACCTTGATCAGGGCCTCGAGCACAATCGCCAGCACGGCCGCTTTCAGACCGAACAGCAGCCCTTCGACGACGGGCACCTGCCCGAAACTGACATAGAGCGCCGACAGCGCCAGCATCACGCACGCGCCCGGCAGGATAAACAGAAGCCCGGCGACAACACCGCCCCTCACCCCGTGAAACAGCCAGCCGAGATAGGTGGCAAGCTGCATCGCTTCGGGACCGGGCAGCAGCATGCAGAAATTCAGCGCATGCAGGAAGCGTTCCTCACTGATCCACTGCTTTTCATCGACCAGCACGCGGTGCATCATCGCGATCTGTCCGGCCGGACCGCCGAAGGACAGAAGGCCGATCTTGCCGAAGGTATAAAACGCGTCGCGCGCCTCGATTTTTTGCTGTTCCAGCGCTATTGTCCCGGCCATCGCCCGTCCCTGTTCCGTTGTCCCGCCCTAAACAGCGCCCATGACGGTGGAATGACAGACTTTCCCGGCATACCGGTCAAGCAACAAACTTGCACATGGCGTCTCTTTCCGTTATAGAGCCGCCATCCGCGTAGACACCCTTGGAGGCAACGCGGAATGGGGCGGTCATTTCATCCGGTTCCGGATGGCCATGCGACCGCTTCATGTTTTTTGGGCTTTCTTTGCAGACAACCCGGAAAACACTCCAGATTTGAACCTCGAAAGGAAATGCCATGAGCGAAGCATACGAGCTCAAGGCCGAGGCGCGCGAACGGGTTGGTAAGGGGTCCTCCCGGGAAATTCGCCGCAACGGTAAAGTGCCAGCAGTCATCTATGGTGACAAGCAGGCACCAATCTCGATTACCCTCGACTACAAGACACTCTACTACAAGATTCACGGCGGCGGCTTCAAGACGACGATCGCGAACATCCAGCTGGATGGCAAGACCATTCAGGTCCTTCCCAAGGACTTCCAGCTCGATCCGGTCAGCGACAAGCCAGTGCATGTTGACTTCCTGCGCGTGTCGGCAAAGTCGGTTGTGAACGTGAACGTCCCTGTTCACTTCCTCAACGAAGAACTGTCCCCAGGCATCAAGCGCGGCGGCGTTCTCAACATCGTTCGTCACGATGTCGAACTGCATGCCCCGGCAAATGCAATTCCGGATGCGATCGAAATCGATCTGACCGGCCTGCAGATCGGTGACTCGATCCACATTTCCGCTGTTACACTGCCGAAGGGCGTAACATCGGTTATCCACGATCGTGACTTCACCATTGCCACGATTGCCGCTCCGGCTGTTCTCGCTGCAGAAGACGAGACCGTTGAGGCAGCAGCCGAGACCACTGAAACGGCAGAAAAAGACGGCGAGTAATCGTCTCTATTGGGAGCTATGGCACCGTGCTGCTCATCGCAGGTCTTGGCAATCCCGGCTCCCAATATGCTGCAAACCGGCATAATATCGGTTTCATGGCGGCGGATGAAATACACCGTCGCCATCGTTTTTCTCCCTGGACCAAGAAGTTCCAGGCCCTGATCGCCGACGGCACGATTGACGGCGAAAAGGTCATTCTGATCAAACCCCAGACGTTCATGAATCTGTCCGGCCAGTCCGTTGGCGAGGCCATGCGCTTCTACAAGCCGGCGCTGGGCGATCTCGTCGTCATCTATGACGAACTGGATCTGCCGCCGGGCAAGCTGCGCGTGAAGACGGGCGGCGGTTCGGGCGGGCACAACGGCATCAAGTCCATCGATGCCCATTGCGGCAAGGACTACCGGCGCATTCGTGTCGGGATCGGTCATCCCGGCGTCAAGGAGATGGTGACACACCATGTCCTCGGCAATTTTTCCAAGGCGGACGGGGAATGGGTCGAACCCATTCTCGGGGCAATCGCCGACAATACGGGTTTGCTCGTCAACAAGGACGATGCCGGGTTCATGAACCGTGTGGCGCTCGCCACCGGCAGCGGCCACAGGAGCGAACCGAATCCGGTTGCAAAACCGGCGGGTCAAAGCCATATCCGGCAGGCACGTCCGGCCAAGCCGAACGTCAACATTCCAAAAACCGGCCCGATGGCCGACATGCTGAACAAGCTCTTCGGCAAGAAAGAATAAGGATCGCAGATTATGGGTTTCAAATGCGGCATCGTTGGCTTGCCCAATGTCGGCAAATCGACGCTTTTCAACGCCTTGACCAAGACAGCTGCCGCACAGGCTGCGAACTATCCGTTCTGCACCATCGAGCCGAACACCGGCGAAGTGGCCGTGCCTGATCCGCGCCTGCAGGCCATCGCCAAGATCGGCAAATCGGCCAACATCGTTCCGACCCGTATCAGCTTTGTCGATATCGCCGGCCTCGTGCGCGGCGCATCCAAGGGTGAAGGCCTCGGCAACCAGTTCCTTGCCAACATCCGCGAAGTCGACGCCGTGGTGCACGTCCTGCGCTGCTTTGAAGATGATGACATCACCCACGTCGAAGGCCGGATCGACCCCGTCTCCGACGCGGAAACCGTCGAGACGGAACTGATGCTTTCGGACCTTGACAGTCTTGAACGCCGCATCGTGCAGTTCCGCAAGCGCGCCAGCGTCAAGGACAAGGAAGCCCTCACTGTTCTTCCCGTCATGGAGCAGGCGCTCTCCCTGCTGCAGGGCGGCAAGCCGGTCCGCTTCATGCTGAACGGCATTGCGCCTGACGACCTCCTCATTCTGCAGGGCCTCAATCTCCTGACCTCAAAGCCCGTGCTCTACGTCTGCAACGTCGCCGAAAGCGATGCGGCTACCGGCAACGAACACACGGAAGCCGTCGAGGAAATGGCAACGGCCCAGGGCGCCGAGACGGTGACGATCTCCGCTGCCATCGAAGCCGAGGTTGCACAGTTGCCCGATGAAGAGGCCAAGGAATATCTGGACGCGATGAACCTGGACGAGCCCGGTCTCGATCGCCTGATCCGTGCGGGTTACAAGCTGCTGCACCTGATCACCTATTTCACCGTGGGACCGAAGGAAGCCCGCGCCTGGACCGTTGAACGCGGATCCAAGGCACCGCAGGCCGCCGGCGTCATCCACACGGATTTCGAGCGCGGCTTCATCCGCGCGCAGACCATCGCCTATAATGACTATGTCACCCTCGGCGGCGAAGTCGCCGCCAAGGAAGCCGGCAAGGCGCGCGACGAAGGCAAGGAATATGTGGTGCAGGACGGCGATATCATGCTGTTCCGTTTCAATACCTAGAATCGAGACTCGTTAGTCTGACACCACTGTGGTGCGTGGTTCGACAAGCTCACCATGCGGGAGGGTGAGGATTGCAGGGAGCTGTATCCTGCAATGCCTCCCATGAGTTTGCAGTCAAACCACATCCCTCATGGTGAGCTTGTCGAACCACGCACAATGCAGATGCAATCGGCCTCTTGAACCAAATGCGCTCATGCCTATTATGGTGGCATGAGCGACTACACCCCCCGATATGCCTATGAGGATTTCACGGTCGGCAGCGAATGGCTGCTCCCCGCGAAATCCGTCGAAGCCGGTGAAATCATCGATTTCGCCACCCAGTTCGATCCCCAGCCCTTCCATCTGGACGAGGCTGCCGGAAAGGCCAGCATCCTTGGCGGCCTTGCCGCCTCCGGCTGGCACACGGTTTCCATGTTCATGCGCATGATGTGTGATGCCTATCTCCTCGATTCCACATCGCAGGGTGCGCCGGGCATCGACTACGCCAAGTGGAAAAAGCCGGTTCTTGCCGGGGATACGCTGACCGGCAAGAGCACGGTCATCGAACGGCGCGTATCCAAATCCAAGCCGGACCTCGGTTTCATCGTGCTGCACCACGCCATCTCCAACCAGCATGGCGAAGTGGTCTGCGAACTGCAGAACACCGGCATGTTCACATTGCGGGAGCCCGCCGCAGCATGAGCGCAGCCCTCACCGCCCTTATCGGGATCGAACGCGATCTCGGCACGCACACATTCACCGCCGAAGAGATCGTCACCTTTGCCAGGAAGTACGATCCGCAGCGTTTCCACGTCGATCCGGAAGCCGCCAAGAAGAGCAATTTCGGGGCACTGTGCGCCTCCGGCTGGCACACGACGGCCATTTGGATGCGGCTGAATGTCGAGGACATGAAACGCCAGATCAAGGCGGCCATGGAGCGGGGCGAAACGCCGCCGCAATTCGGCCCCTCGCCCGGCTTTGAAAACCTGAAATGGCTGAAGCCTGTTTATGCCGGGGACACGATCCGCTTCACCCGGACGCTGAACGGTTTTCGCGCGCTGCAATCCCGCCCCGGCTGGGCGATGATGCAGATGTCGTCCGCGGCCTATAACCAGGACGAGCAGAAGGTCCTGGAGTTCAACAGCGCCGCGTTGATTGGATTGGCCTAGTACAGGGCCGCAGAAGGCCCTCAGTGGCCTTCATAGGCGACGAGCGTGCGCACGTTGACGCCGAGCGCTTCGAGCTTCCTGCGCCCGCCCAGATCAGGCAGATCGATGATGAAGCAGGCGCTGACAATATCGGCACCCATCTGCTGCAACAGTTTCACCGCAGCTTCAGCCGTGCCACCCGTTGCGATCAGGTCATCGACGAGAATGACCTTCTCGCCCGGCACGATGGCATCCCGGTGCATCTCCATTTCATCAACGCCATATTCCAGGCTGTAGGCAATGCGCACCGTGTCATGCGGCAGCTTGCCCTTCTTGCGGATCGGCACGAAACCGGAGGACAGCTGGTGCGCCATGGCGCCGCCGATGATGAAGCCGCGCGCTTCCACGCCGGCAACCTTGTCGACCTTGCCGCCCGCATAGGGATGGACCAGTTCGTCGACGGCCCGGCGAAAGGCGCGTGCATCGCCAAGCAGGGTCGTGATGTCGCGAAACATGACGCCGGGTTTGGGATAATCGGGGATATTCCGAATGGCATTCACCAGCGTCTGCTTCAGCGTTGAATCCATGTCGTCACTCCTTTGTGCCTGCAAGGCGCACAGCGGTGCAGTTTAATAGACCACCACCGCAAAAGAAAAGGGCGCAAGGCGCCCTTTCCGGATCAGATATAGTCAGAGCCGATCAATGTTCGATGTCGGCCCAGATACGGCGCTTGGCGACGTAGAGGAGACCCGCAAACAGAACAAGGAAGATCATGACGCGGAAGCCGGTCTTCTTGCGGTCTTCCAGGTGCGGTTCAGCGGCCCACATCAGGAATGCCGATACGTCCTTCGAATACTGCGCCAGTGTCTGCGGCGAACCGTCATCATAGGTCACCTGGCCATCCTGCAACGGCTGGGCCATGGCCAATGACTTGGCGGCAATGAAGTAAGGGTTGTAGTGCGTTCCCTCGGGGATCTTCATGCCTTCCGGCGGTGTTTCGCCGAAGCCGGTCAGCAGCGCGTGAATATAGTCCGGTCCGCCTTCCTGATACTGTCCCCAGAAGATGTCGATCAGGAACTGCGGGAAGCCGCGCTCGACGGCACGGGCCTTGGCGATCAGCGAGAAGTCGGGCGGAGCGGCACCATTGTTGGCGGCAGCCGCTGCCTGTTCATTGGCGAACGGCGCCGGGAAATGATCAGCCGGAATAGCCTTGCGGGTGAACATCTCACCTTCCGCATTGGGGCCGTCCTTCACTTCATATTCCGCGGCGAATGCCTTGACCTGCGCTTCGCTGTAACCGAGTTCCGAAAGCGAACGGAAAGCCACCAGCTTCATCGAATGGCAGGCGGAGCAGACTTCCTTGTAGATCTTCAGACCGCGCTGAAGCTGCTGCTTGTCGTAGGTGCCGAAGGGGCCGGCGAAGGACCACTTCATCTGTTCCGGATGCTTGATCGGGAAGTGCGTCGGCTCAGCAGCATTGTGGGCTGCTTCTTCCGCAAATGCACCGCCGCCGAAAGCCAGCATGGTACCGAGACCGGCAGCTGCGAGACCGAGGAGGATTTTTTTCATCGGAGAGTCCTTCACGTTTCTCAGCCTTTGGTTTCCGGAGCTGCCGCAACACCCGCGGGCTGACCGCCGCTCTTGGTCTTGGCAAGCACAGCTTCGGTAATCGAGTTTGGTATGCGGCGCGGCGTTTCGATCAGGCCGAGCAACGGCATGATGATGATGAAGAAGCCGAAGTAGAAGGCTGTGCCGAGCTGCGAAAGGATCGTGTAGATGCCTTCGGCAGGACGCGAACCGAGCCAGCCCAGCATGATGGCATTGGCAACGAAGATCCAGAAGAACAGCTTGTACCAGGGACGATAGACGGCCGAACGCACCTTCGATGTATCGAGCCATGGCACGATGAACAGGATCGCGATCGAACCGAACATGGTCAGAACGCCGCCGAGCTTCGAGTTGATCGGTCCGATGTTGAAGGTGATGGCGCGCAGCATCGCGTAGAACGGCAGGAAGTACCATTCAGGAACGATGTGGGCTGGCGTCTTCAGCGAGTCAGCCGGGATATAATTGTCCGGATGGCCCATGTAGTTCGGCATGTAGAAGACGAAGTAGGCAAAGAGGATCAGGAAGAGCGACAGCGCAAATGCATCCTTGATGGTTGCATAGGGTGTGAACGCCACCGTGTCCGTCTTCGACTTGACTTCAATACCGGTCGGGTTGGTCTGGCCGGTCACGTGCAGGGCCCAGACGTGCAGGATAACAACACCGGCAATCATGAAGGGCAGCAGGTAATGCAGCGAGAAGAAGCGGTTGAGGGTCGGATTGTCCACGGCAAAACCGCCGAGCAGCAGCTGCTGGATCGGGTCGCCGATGATCGGAAACGCCGTGAAGAAGCCGGTGATGACGGTTGCACCCCAGAAGGACATCTGGCCCCAGGGCAGGACGTAGCCCATGAAGGCGGTCGCCATCATCAGGAGAAGGATGATCACGCCGAGAATCCACAACAGCTCGCGCGGCGCCTTGTAGGAACCGTAGTAGAGCCCGCGGAAAATATGCACCCAGACCGCAAGGAAGAACATCGATGCGCCGTTGGAATGCAGGTAGCGCAGCAGCCAGCCCGAATTCACGTCGCGCATAATCTTTTCAACGGAGTTGAATGCCAGTCCCGTCTCAGCCGCATAATGCATGGCCAGAACGACACCGGTGATGATCTGCGCCACCAGCATGATCGCCAGAATGCCACCGAAGGCATAGGCGTAGTTGAGATTGCGCGGAACAGGATAAGCAACGAATGAATCATAGATCAGACGCGGCAACGGAAGTCGCGCATCGACCCATTTTTCGATACCTGTGTTCGGCGTATAGGATGAATGTCCACCGCTCATGTCGTGTCTCCCCCTGGAACCTTAGCCGATCTTGATGACGGTGTCGGAAATGAATGAAAGTGGCGGGACGGGCAGGTTTTCCGGTGCGGGACCGGAACGGATGCGCCCGGCAGTATCGTATTGCGAGCCGTGGCATGGGCAGAACCAGCCGCCGAAATCCCCCTGCTGCCCGAGCGGAATGCAACCCAGATGGGTGCACACGCCGATCATGACCAGCCAGTTTTCCTTGCCTTTGCCTGCACCGCGATCCGCATCGGTCGCCTGGGCATCGCTCGGCAGATTGGCGTTGCGCGCAATCGGATCCTTGAGCTGGCTCAGCTGGACGTTTTTGGCATCCTCGATTTCCTTCGGCGTACGATTGCGAATGAAAACGGGTTTACCGCGCCATTTGACCGTCAGGGACATGCCCGGTGTCAGCGCTGAAACATCAACTTCGATGGACGAGACTGCCAGCGTGGATGCGTCCGGTCTCATCTGGTCGATGAAGGGCCATGCAAAGGCTCCCGCTCCGACCACACCGGCCATACCTGTCGCAATATAGAGGAAGTCACGCCGTGTCGGCTCGGTCGTATCGTGTGCGCTCACGGGGCCTGTTCCTTTCCGAATAACAACGCAGCAGGAGAGTCCACTTTGTCACCACAATACACGACTGGCCCATAGAATGAGCCTCGCGGATTCCCCAGCATATTGCGTGGTTTCTAAGCATGTCGCATGAGCTTGTCCAGCCTGACAGAGCCACAAGGGCAGGATGTCGCAGGGATAAGTCGCCACACCTTTTCCACTCTTTGGCCATGAATCTGTTTGCATTTTCGCAGCGGCCTCACAGGCGCCCGATAAAGCCGCCGGATTGGCGCGCCCAAAGTCCGGCGTAGAGCCCGTTGGCGGCGATCAGCGCGTCGTGACTGCCGCTCTCGACAATGCGTCCGCCATCCATGACCACAAGCCGGTCGAGCGCAGCGATGGTCGACAGGCGGTGCGCGATGGCGATGACGGTTTTGCCGCGCATCAGCCGGTAGAGATTGTCCTGTATCGCCGCTTCCACTTCCGAATCGAGCGCCGACGTCGCCTCGTCGAGAATGAGAATCGGTGCGTCCTTCAGCATGACCCGCGCGATGGCGATGCGCTGCCGCTGGCCGCCGGACAGCTTGACGCCGCGCTCGCCCACATGGGCATCGAAGCCCCGCCTGCCCTTGGGATCGGTCAAGGCGGCAATGAAGGTGTCGGCCTGCGCATTCTCCACGGCCTGCCGCATCAGTTCATCGGATGCCTCGGGACGGCCATACAGGATGTTGTCGCGCACGGAGCGATGCAGCAGCGAGGTGTCTTGCGTTACCATGCCGATATGCGCGCGCAGCGAGTCCTGCGTTACCTCCACAATGTCCTGCCCGTCGATCAGAATGCGCCCGGCCTGCACGTCGTAGAAGCGCAGGAGCAGGTTGACCAGGGTGGACTTGCCCGCACCGGAACGTCCGACAAGCCCGACCTTTTCGCCGGGAAGAATGTTCAGCGACAGATTGTCGAAGACCGGCTTCGAGCGGTCATAGTGAAACTGCACATTGTCGAAACGGATGGCGCCGGCAGGTACCGCAAGCTGTGCTGCACCGGGTTTGTCGACAACGGTGACCGGCCGCGCCAGCAGTTCCATCGAATTCTGGATGGTACCGTAATTGCGCAAAAGGCCGTTGAGGTTGGCCATGGTCCGCCCCAAAAGCATGCTCAACCGCAGGACAAGGCCGAGGGTGAAGGCGATGGCACCGGGCGATATTTCCGACTTCAACCACAGATCGATGGAAACAATCGCCACGGCGCAGATCATCACACCGCTGGTTGCGCCGAGCGCAATGCGGATGCCGCTCAGGCCGCGCGTCAGCGGAATGATGGCATCGAGCCAGCGCTGCATGCCCTGCCGCATATAGGCGTCGTCGCGTTCCGCGCTGCCGAACAGCTTGAGCGTCTGGATATTGCTGTAACCATCGACCAGCCGGCCGGTGACAACGGAACTCGCTTCGGCGGTTTCCGCCGCAGCCCGGCGCACGCGCGGCAGGAAATAGCGGGCGATCAGGCTGAACGCGGCGAGCCAGACGATGACGATCGTCGCCAGCCGCCAGTCAAGGTCGCCGATCAGCGCGATGGTGGTGACGCTGTAGACGATGCAGATCCAGATGGCCTGCAGAAGCGTCATCATGAAATCGCCGACCGCCTGCCCGGTCGCCCAGACCTTGGTGACGATGCGGCCGGAAAAGTCGTTCTGAAAGAAGGCGAGGCTCTGGCGATAGGTGTGCAGGTGCGCCTGCCAGCGCACCAGATTGAAGAAACCCGGCACGACGGTCTGCTCCTCGACCAACGCCGACAGCGTCAGGATGATCGTCCGGGCGATCAGGACACCCGCCAGCATCAGCAGGAGCGGCGTGCCGTGATCCTGCATCAGGCCTTGCCAGCCCTTTGCCGGGTTGACCGATGCCAGAATATCGACGAGCCCGCCGAGAAACCAGAACAGGCCCGCTTCCGTCAGCGCGACCAGCCCGCCCAGCACCAGCACCGCGAAGAACGCGGCCTTGGCCTGCCGCACATAGAACCAGATGAACGGGAACGGCCGCGACGGGACATGATCCGCCGGCGGTGCGGCGTAAGGATCGATCCAGCTTTCGAACAGACGGAAGATATTTCTCATGCGGTGCACATCGGATCAGCAGCCTTTCAGGGTCAGACGTGCAGCGCGCGACTGAAAGAATACTCTTGAGCGAGTCCCCTCACCGGTCAAATTAAAGTTCATTCAGATATTTCCCGGCAAAGAAAAATGCTCCCCGGCGAAACCGGGAAGCATTGGTGCAGCGGGACTGTTGAAGGCAGCTATTCCGCCGCTTCCTGCTCGTCATCCAGCCCGAGGAATCCGCCGGACTGCCGGGCCCAGAGGTTGGCGTAGATGCCGTCGGCGGCAATCAATTCCTCATGGCTGCCGCTTTCCACGATCCTGCCCTTGTCCATCACCACGAGACGGTCGAGCGCCGCAATGGTGGACAGGCGGTGCGCGATGGCAATGACCGTCTTCCCCTGCATCAGCCGGTAAAGATTGTCCTGGATGGCCGCTTCCACTTCCGAATCAAGCGCGGAGGTCGCTTCGTCCATGATGAGAATCGGCGCGTCCTTGAGCATGACCCGGGCAATGGCGATACGCTGGCGCTGGCCGCCCGAGAGCTTGACGCCCCGCTCGCCCACATGCGCATCGAACCCACGCCGTCCCTTGGGATCGGACGCCGCCTCGATGAACGCCTCCGCCTGCGCATTCTGCACGGCCTGGCGCATCAGCTCTTCCGAAGCATCGGGCCTGCCATACAGCACGTTGTCGCGGATGGAGCGGTGCAGCAGCGAGGTATCCTGCGTGATCATGCCGATATGCTCGCGCAGCGAGTCCTGCTTCACCTTGGCGATATCCTGGCCATCGATGGTGATACGGCCGCTCTCCAGATCGTAGAACCGCAGGAGCAGGTTGACGAGCGTCGACTTGCCCGCACCCGACCGTCCGACCAGCCCGATCTTTTCGCCAGGACGGATGTCGAGGGACAGCCTGTCGATGACGCCCGCACCCTTGCCGTAGTGGAAACCGATAGCCTCGAAGCGGATCGCACCGGCGCTGACGGCCAGTTCCGGCGCATTGGGAACATCCGTGACAAGGCGCGGCAGCGAGATGGAGGTAATGCCGTCTTCCACCGTTCCGATATTCTCGAACAGCGCCGACATTTCCCACATGATCCATTGCGACATGCCGTTGAGACGCAGCACAAGGCCGATACCCACGGCCACGGCGCCAACGGAAATGGCCGAACCGAGCCACAGCCAGATCGCGATGCTGCTCACCGAGAACAACAGGAGGCAGTTCATCGCATAGAGCGTGACATGGAATCCCGTCACCATGCGCATCTGCGTATAGGCGGTGGACAGGAACTCCTCCATTCCCTCGCGGGCATAGTTCTCTTCCCGCTTGGAATGGGAGAAGAGCTTGACCGTGGCGATGTTCGTGTAGCTGTCGACGATACGGCCCGTCATCGACGAGCGCGAATCCGCCTGCGCCTTGGACGCCACCTGCAGCTTCGGGATGAAATACCACATCAGCCCGACATAGGCAGCCAGCCAGATCAGGAACGGTATCATGAGACGCAGATCCGCAGCGGCGGCGATGATCAGCGTGCCGCTGAAATAGACGATCACATAGTTCAGGACGTCGAGCAGCTTCATCACCGCTTCGCGCACGGCGAGCGATGTCTGCATCAGCTTGGTGGAAATCCGCCCGGCAAACTCGTCCTGGAAGAACGTCATGGACTGACGGACGACATAGCGATGCACCATCCAGCGGATGCGCATGGGGTAATTGCTCAGCAGGGTCTGGTGAATGACCAGCGAGTCGAGCAGCACGATGCCGGGCATGACGATCAGCACGACGCCGGCAAGCAATGCGAGCTTCCAGCCTTCCTGCGCAATGAAGGTTTCGCGCGACTGGTTGGACAGCCAGTCGACGACATTGCCCATGAAGGCATACATCGACACTTCAAGGACGGCGATCGACGCCGTGCACACCGCCATGACGGCGAGCCACGGCCAGACGCCGCGCGTGTAGTGCAAACAGAATGCAACCAGTGTCTTGGGTGGCTCACTGGGCTCGGCGGATGGAAACGCCTCAAGCCTTTTTTCAAACCAGCGAAACATTATCAAACCTCTTTCGGGCGACGGTCTCGGCATGACATGCGAGACGAAAATGATTCCGACGCAGCGTGGCGGTTACTGCGCTTGGGTTGCCGGAGCATGATGGAAACAGAGAAAAACAAACATGCAAACGCCAACCATGGGACGATTGCGACTTGTGTCAGGGAAGAAAACTACGCGGAAAGAACAGACACAAGACCGCCAACGACACCGGGCACGGCTTCATCGGGAGAAGCCATCCGGTTTGGAAGAAGTCGGAAAAATTCAGTCATCGACACCTCCAAAGTTTGTGTTGGCAAAGTTAGCGTTGCGGTCGAAACCCTATACCTATTATGAACGGAAAAAGCGAGAGCCTATTCTCAGGAAATACATAAGCCTGAGCGAAATATTGCCAACGGAGCCCACCGGTTGTGATTGAAAACAAACCCGACCTGCGCATCGCGCTCTACCAGCCGGATATTCCGGGCAATACCGGCACGATCCTGCGCATGGCCGCCTGTTTCGGGATCGGGGTCGATCTCATCGAGCCCGCGGGCTTCGATGTATCCGACCGGTCGCTCAAACGCGCCGGGATGGATTACCTCGAACAGGCCGCGCTCACCCGCCATGCCGACTGGCAGCACTTCCAGAACTGGCGCCAGGGCGAACAGCGCCGCCTGCTGCTGTTTTCCACCAAGGCGGCCGTGCCCTACACGCAATTCACCTTTCGACAGGGCGACATCCTGCTGCTTGGACGCGAATCGGCCGGCGTGCCGGATGAGGTGCACCAGTCGGCCGATGCCAGATTGATCATCCCGATGGTGCCGGGGGCGCGGTCACTCAACCTCGCGCTGTCCGCGGCCATCGCCACCGGTGAAGCCTTGCGGCAGTTCTCGCTGCCCGCATGAAAAACGCCGGCCATTTCTGACCGGCGTCCTCATTCACCTGACAGGAAGCTTACTTGACTTCAGCTGCCTTGCCGTCTTCCCACTTGTAGAGAACGAAGGTCGGCGTCGTCAGATCGCCGGTCTTTGCATAGGTCAGGTCGCCGACGACGGTCGAAACCGGTGCGCCGGAATGCAGTGCTGCAGCAACCGCTGCCGGATCGGCGGAGCCGGCCTTTTCAATGCCGGCCTTGATGACCTGCAGCGCCGCATAGGCATTGAGCGTGAAGGCTTCAGCCGGAATGTTCTTGGCCTTCAAAGCTTCCATGATCTTCGCAGCGGACGGGTTCTTTGTCGGATCGGCACTGTTGGTGAACAGCGTACCGGCAGCGGCAGCGCCGCCAATGGCCCAATATTCCGTGTTCGACAGGCCTTCGGCACCGATGATCTGGGCCTTGATGCCCTGATCCGCCAGCTGGCGGGCAATCAGGCCGCCTTCCGGATGGTAACCGCCGAAATAGATCACGTCGGCTTTTTCCGACTTCAGGCGGGTGATGAGCGCGCTGTAGTCCTTTTCACCGGCATTGATGCCCTGATCGACAACTTCCTTGACGCCGCCCTTGTTGAGCGTTGCCTTCAGATTGTTGGCCAGACCCGTGCCATAGGTGTTCTTGTCATAGACAACCGCGACGCGCTTGTCCTTGTAGTGCTTGAGAATGTACTGGGCAGCGACTTCGGCCTGCTGGTCATCGCGGCCGCAGGTGCGGAACACGGTGTCCAGGCCACGCGTCGTCAGATCAGGCGTGGTGGACGTTGGGGTGATCATCAGGATGCCGTTTTCAGCCAGCACATCGGAAACCGGCATCGAAACGCCTGACGTAACCGGACCGACCACGAACTTGATGCCTTCGCCGACCACCTGGTTGGCAACCGACACACCCTGCTTCGGCTCACCGGCATCATCGAAAAGCTTGATGACGATCTTCTCGCCCTTGATGCCGCCTTCGGCATTGATGGCTTCCGCAGCCGCTGCAACACCGTTCTTCACCTGCATGCCATAGGCAGCCACAGGGCCGGTTACAGGCGCGATGTTGCCGATGACGATGTCAGCACGGGCGAATGAAGTCATCGCCATGACAGCCGTCAACGCCACGCCAGAGATCAACGATAAGCGCATAGTGTCCTCCTTGAATTTTTTATTGCGCGGATTGCGCGGCCGGAAGATTCTCCGGCGCTGCAAAAAGTTCTACTGTCTTTATGGCAGGCTGTCAGCCACGATTCATGACAATCCTGAATCCATCATTGAAATAATTTGATGCCATTTATGAAGAAAAGTGTTCGGTTGTTGACAATTCACGCCGGTTTTTCCTGGAAATTCGAGATTTCCGCGCGCGCATCGGTCTTTTCAGCCGATTTTAGTCGGCATTGGGCAAACGGCGCATGGTGAATTCGATGATGTCGCCAGGCCGTTCGTACCAGCTTTCGATTTCCGTCCAGTAAGCCGCTTTCGGGTATTGGTCGAACCACTCCTTCGCCTTCTCCCGGGCGGCAAGACGCGGCAGGCGGAAGCTCTCGCGGATGAATGCACCACGCTGCCGGGGGGCTTCGCCCCGGCTTTCCTTCAGCTGCTTGCGCAAGCCGTCGAGCGGCGGCTTGGGAAAGTGTGTCCTGGGTACTTTGGAGACCATTTTGCATCCCTTCCTGAACCCTGTACGGCAGAGAGTAGATCAAACCCCGCCCTGAAAACGAGTCATTTTTTTGGGATAGCCCAAACACCACCTTCCTTTGCCGCGCCCCGGATGTGATAAAGTACACAGCAAGAAGGAATCGCTAATATGGACCGCCCGGATATTCCCGCCATCCTGCCCGAAGCACTTGAAGACAAGAAGACAGCCGCCACCGCGTGGTTTGCCGAATTGCGCGACAAGATCTGCGCCAGTTTCGAGCAGCTCGAGGATGATCTGGAAGGGCCACTCTCCGACCGGCCGGCGGGCCGTTTCGTGCAGACGCCATGGCAGCGCGACGAAGGCAATGGCGGCGGTGGGATCATGTCCATCATGCATGGCCGGGTCTTCGAGAAGGTCGGGGTTCACACCTCCACCGTCCATGGCGAATTTTCCCAGGAATTCCGCAAGCAGATACCCGGTGCGGATGAAGATCCGCGCTTCTGGGCCTCGGGCATCTCGCTGATTGCCCATCCGCAGAACCCGTTCGTCCCGGCGGTGCACATGAACACGCGCATGGTTGTCACCACCCGCCAGTGGTTCGGCGGCGGCGCTGATCTGACGCCCGTTCTCGACCGCAAACGGACACAGGAAGACCCGGATACCGCCGCCTTCCACAAGGCGATGAAATTCGTCTGCGACAAGCATGCGGCAGTCGCCAGCCACGAGAAATTCAAGGACTGGTGCGACGAGTATTTTTATCTGCCGCACCGCAAGGAGCCGCGCGGCACGGGCGGCATTTTCTATGACTGGCTGCATTCTTCCGACGAAAATGGCGGCTGGGATGCCGACTTTGCCTTCACCCGCGACGTCGGCCGGGCCTTTTCGGTGGTCTACCCCTATCTCGTCCGGCAGAATTTCAACCGGGACTGGAGTTCCGAAGACCGGCAGGAACAGCTGGTCCGGCGCGGACGCTACGTTGAATTCAACCTGCTCTACGACCGCGGCACGATCTTCGGCCTGAAGACCGGCGGCAACGTGGATTCGATCCTTTCGTCCATGCCGCCAACGGTCAAATGGCCGTGATGTGATTTTTTCAGGGATCAATACCGGCTTTCATGCGTTATGGTGCTGCCGGTACGGTATCTGAAGCCGTATCTCGATGGAGAGGGCTCGCGTCACGCCGGGCCCACAACAGGGAGAAAAGGCCATGAAAGAACTTCATTGCATCGTTCCCGGTTGCCAGTGGCATACCCGTCACGACACCGAAGCCGAGATCATCCGCCGCGCCACCGAGCACCTTCGCGAAACCCACGGCGAAACGGCCATCCGCGAAGCCATGCTCGAAACGATCAAGGCCAATATCCAGCCTGAAAAGGGCAAGGCTGCCTAGACAGGCTTTCCTGTCAGGTCGGGAATTCTGGCAAGCAGCGCATCACGGTCCAGCGTAAAGCCCGAGTCAATCCAGGCATCCTCGAGCGCGCGTTGCAGCTTGCCCACATCGGGGCCCTTTTCCAGACCGGCAGCGATGAGGTCGCCGCCGGAAATGGGGAATTTGGGCTTCTCGTACCGCCCGGCAAATTCCAGCAGTTTTGACAGATGACCGGCACGCATCATGGCGGCATTGTCGTTGAGCGCCTCCATGCGCGCTGAAACCAGCGCAAGGCGCAGGCGGTCCATCATGCCCTGCCGGTCGCTGCGATAAAGCCGCTTGGCAAAACCCGCCTCGGAAATTTCGGCATTGGGCAGGACGGCACCAGCCCAGGCTTCCAGCCGCTCGCGCTCCTGATTGGAAAGCTTCAGGCGCACCGCCATGGCATGGATGCGCTCCGCATCGGGCGGGATCATGCTGGCAAGGCGCAGCAGCGGATCAGCCGACCAGTCAAGTTCCTTTTCCGTTTTGACGAGACCATGGATCGCATCGATGCCCCATTTCTCGCTCTCCGGCAGAACCGCCGTCAGCACGCCCGCCTGACGCATCCACAGCAGGGCGCGCGAAGGATCCGGCGCCGCCAGCATCTTCTTCAGCTCCGACCAGATGCGCTCCGCCGACAGCTGCGCCAGCCCGTCCTTCAGGCGGGCGCAGGCCTTCAAACCTTCGCTCTCGGGACGGCCATGGCCATACCAGGCAAAAAACCGGAAGAAGCGCAGGATGCGCAGGTAATCCTCGCGGATGCGCTGCTCCGCATCGCCGATGAAGCGCAGGGTCCGGCTTTCAATATCGGCAAGACCGCCGACCAGATCGACGATCGTACCATCCGCTTCGACGTAGAGCGCATTGATGGTGAAATCGCGCCGGTCCGCATCGACCTGCCAGTCGCGGCCGAAGGCAACGGCTGCGTGGCGCCCGTCGGTCTCGACATCGGCGCGCAACGTGGTCACCTCGAACGGCCGCTTGTCGGCGACAACGGTCACCGTGCCATGGCTGATACCGGTCGGCACGGTCTTGAACCCCGCCGCCTGCGCCCGGTGAATCGTTTCATCCGGCACACAGGTGGTTGCGATATCGAGATCGGACACCTCTTGCCCGAGAAGCGCATTGCGCACCGCGCCGCCGACAATGCGCGCGCCCTCGCCATCGGCAGAAAGGGCGGCGAGCAGCCTTTGCAAAGCCTCGTTCTTCAGCCATGGGGCCTTGCCGGCAATCGATACTGTCATGCTCAAGAATAGAGCCTTTCATAAAGTGTGCGGATGATGCCCGCCGTAACGCCCCAGATGAAGCGGTCGCCGAACGGCATCGTATAATAGAAACGTTCCTTGTCCTGCCATATCCGGCTTTCCCTGCGGTGGTTGGCAGGATTCATCAGAAAGGACAATGGCACTTCGAACACATCGGCGACCTCATCCGGATTGGGCGTCAGGTCGAATGGCGGATGAACGAGCCCGAGCACCGGGGTGATGGAATAGCCCGTCGTGGTGAGATAGCGCGGCAGACGGCCGAGCAGCTCGACATGCCGCCCTTCCAGGCCGATCTCCTCATGCGCTTCCCGCAGCGCCGCCTTTTCCGGCTGGAAATCGTCTTCCGGATCGATGGCGCCGCCGGGAAATGCCACCTGACCCGAATGCTTGCGCATGTTGGCATTGCGCAGGGTGAGAATGACGCCCGCTTCATCCCCATGATCGACGATGGGGATCAGCACCGCCGCCTCGCGCAGTTTGGTCGCCGCGATCAGGGCATCGAGGTCGGGATTGAGCAGGTGGTCGCCATGATCGACGCTCAGCGTCTCATGGCCCTTCGCCGCGACGCGCTGCGCAAAGGCCCGGGCGGAAAAGCCGTCATCCCTCAATACTGTCTGGTTCATAGGCTTTGCTCTTCCAGCTCGCCCGACGGCATGATCGGAAAGACCGTACCGCCGGAACGCACGGCAAACATGGATTTGCCGCCGACGACGATATCTTCGCCATGGCTGACCAGTTCGTACATGACCGGGCGGGCCAGCAGCGCTTCCAGCCGTCCGCGCACCAGCACATAGGGCTTAAGCCCGCCATTGGCCGGATCGATGACAAAGCGCAAGGGATTGGCGGCATTTGCCTCGACGATATCACCCACATTGGTGCGGAAGGTCATGACCTGATCGGCGCCCTCGCCGGATACATTGAGCTCGACACCAAGGAAGGGCGCATCCTCGACGCGGATACCGACTTTCTCGACGGGCGTGACCAGATAGGTCTTGCCATCGGCATCCCGGCGCAGGACCGTGGAGAACAGCCGGACCAGCGGTGCGCGGCCGATGGGTGTTCCCATGTAGAACCAGGTGCCATCAGCCTTGATCTCCATATCGAGATCGCCGCAGAAGTCGGGGTTCCACTTTTCCACCGGCGGCAGGCCCTTGCCTTGCGCCGCGGCGCGCGAAATCAGCGCTTCAAGCCCTGCCGCATCGCGCAACGTGCCCTCTGACTGTGCCATACCAAGACCTTTTTGTTCATTCGTCACGAAATAGTCACCGTTAAACCGCTTGTCTGCATGTCATAGTGATCTAGACTCATTTAAGTGTGAAGCTGACCATAAACCAGCTCCGCAGGCCAGAGACGAGGTAAACCATGACAATCATCAAAACCGGGGAACCGTCCGATCCGAAGGCCATGATAGCAGAGGCCGAAAAGGCTTTGGCGGATATCTCCAGGGTACGCGCTGCCGTCGGCACTGTCATCTTCGGCCAGGAAAGCGTGATCGAGCGCACGCTCGTCGCGCTGCTTGCCGGCGGCCATGCCCTTCTCGTCGGTGTTCCCGGCCTTGCCAAGACCAAGCTGGTCGAAACCCTCGGTACCGTGCTCGGCCTCGACGAGCGCCGTGTGCAGTTCACGCCCGACCTGATGCCGTCGGACATTATCGGCTCGGAAGTCATGGAACAGGACGACCATGGCAAGCGCTCGTTCCGCTATGTCAAAGGCCCGATCTTCGCGCAGCTGCTGATGGCCGACGAAATCAACCGCGCCTCGCCGCGCACCCAGTCGGCCCTGCTGCAGTCCATGCAGGAATACCATGTGACCGTTGCCGGTGAACGGCACGACCTGCCATCGCCGTTCCACGTGCTGGCGACACAAAATCCGCTGGAGCAGGAAGGCACCTATCCCCTGCCCGAGGCGCAGCTTGACCGCTTCCTCATGCAGATCGATATCCTTTATCCGGAGCTGGAGGCGGAGCGCCGCGTCCTTCTCGAAACCACCGGCACCTCGGAAGCCCGGGCGGCCAAGACCATCACTGCCGAGCGCCTGCGCGAAATGCAGCAGCTGATCCGCAGGATTCCCGTGGCGGAAGGCGTTGTCGAAGCCATCCTCAAGCTCGTGCGTTCGGCCCGCCCCGGTGCGGACAACGATATCGCGCAAAGATTCATCGCCTGGGGCCCCGGCCCCCGTGCCAGCCAGGCGCTGATGCTGTGCGCCCGCGCCCGCGCGCTCTATGACGGGCGTCTCGCGCCGTCGATTGACGATGTCCGGGCGCTGGCCGAGCCGGTTCTGCAGCACCGCATGGCACTGACCTTCGCCGCCCGCGCCGACGGCATGAACGTGCGCGAGGTCATCGCCAATCTGACCAAGGCCGCACTCTGATGGCAGCCATCGGCGCGCAGGTCCAGAAGACCGCGACACGCGAGGCGCTGGCGCGTGCACGCCAGCGCGCCGCGCTGTTGCCCGATCTTCTGGTCGAAGCCCGCCGCATTGCCAACACCACGAATACCGGCTGGCATGGCCGCCGCAAGAGCGGCGTCGGCGAGACGTTCTGGCAGTTCCGCCCCTACACGGACGGCGAAGCCATCGCGCGCATCGACTGGCGCCGTTCGGCGCGCGATGACCGCACCTATGTCAGGGATCAGGAATGGGAAGCCGCCCATACGGTCTGGCTGTGGGCGGATTCCTCGGCCTCCATGCTCTACAAATCGGATATGGCGCAGGTATCGAAGGAATCGCGCGCGCTCGTACTCATCCTGGCATTGGCCGAACTTTTGTCGCGCAGCGGCGAGCGCATCGCCTTCCCCGACGTGACCGATCCGACCTCCGCCGCCAATGGCGCGGAGCGATTGGCGGTTGCGCTGTCGCATGTGGCCGATCTGCCGAAGCAGCCGGATTTCAGCAAGGTCCGGCGCTTTTCCGATGTGGTGCTGGTCAGTGATTTTCTCGAACCGGTCAACGAGACGCTTGCCCTGCTTGAGCAGATTGCCCAGCGCGGCGCCCGCGCGCATCTGGTTGAAATCTACGATCCGGCCGAAGCGGATTTCCCCTACAAGCGGCGCACGGAATTCGTCGATCCGGAATCCGGCGCGATGCTGACCGTCGGCCGGGCGCAGGACTATGCCGAAGAATACAAGCGCCTGTTCCTTGCCCGGCGTGAAACACTCAGCGCCTATTGCCGCCGAATCGGCTGGAGTTACACGGCCAACCGCACCGACCGCCTTGCCTCCGAAGCGCTGGTTTCCGTGCACCTGAACATGACCGCCGACGCCGGGTATCAGAGGACGGGCCTATGATGGGTGCCTTTCCCCTTGCCCTCGGCGCACCGGCAATTCTGCTGGGACTTCTGGCCCTGCCCGTCATCTGGTGGCTGCTGCGGGCGACGCCGCCGCGGCCGGTCCGCGAATCCTTCCCGCCGCTGAAAATTCTGGCCCAGATCCTCAAGAAAGAGGAAACGCCGGACCGCAGCCCGTGGTGGCTGACGCTGCTGCGGCTTGTGCTGGCAGCGCTTGTCATTCTCGCGCTCGCCGAACCCGTATGGAATCCGCGCGCCGAGACTTTGAGCGGCAAGGAGCCGGTCGCCATCGTGCTCGACAATGGCTGGTCTTCCAATGAAGAATGGACCGCGCGCAAGGAAACCGCAGAACGGCTCATCGCCGATGCCAATGCCTCCGGCGCGCTGATCTATATCCTAGGTACGGCCGAGAAACTGAATGCCGATGTCGGTCCGTTCGATGCCGCAACCGCGCTTGAGCGGCTGCGTGCGCTGAATGTCCGGCCGATTCCCGTCAACCGCAGCGCTGCCTTCGACCGGCTGAAGGCCGTCCTTGCCAATGTCAAAGGCGTGCGCGTCGCCTACCTCAACGACGGTGTCGACACCCCGCAGGCGGCGACGGCCATCAAATCCATGGAGGGGAGCGGGATCGCCTCGGTGATCTGGTATCAGCCGTCGATCGCGGCCCTTTCTGCCATCCGGCAGGTGGAGAACAATGCGAACGGGCTCACCGTCCACGCCGTGCGTTCCGATGACAGCCGTGCCTCGGGCGGCATCACCATCGGCGCCTATGATGAAAAAGGCCGCCGCATCGCCGAAACCGGACTGGTTTTCCGGGCCAATGAAGCGACCGGCGAAGCCGTCATCGCGGCGCCCTACGAACTGCGCAACGACTTTCACAGCCTGCGCATCGACAACGCCCCGCATGCGGGCGCCACCTTCCTTGTCGACGACAACAACAAGCGGCGCCGCGTCGCCCTGCTGTCCGGTTCCGAAGCGGATCTGTCGCAGCCCCTGCTGTCGCCGCTCTACTACATTTCGCGCGCGCTTGAGCCCTTCGCCGATCTCCTGCGGCCGCGCAATGCGGAGCTGATCAAGGCCATTCCGGAACTCCTGGAGCAGAAGCCGTCCGTCATCATCATGGCCGATATCGGCAAACTGCCCGGCGAGACCGAACAGGCCATGGTGGACTGGGTTGCCAAGGGCGGGACACTGATCCGCTTTGCCGGGCCGCGCCTTGCGGGCAACAGCGAGCACGACCCGCTTCTGCCGGTCAACCTGCGCAAGGGCGAACGTTCTTTGGGCGGTGCCCTGTCGTGGAAGGAATCCCAGCCGGTTGCCGCGTTCCCGGATACGGGTCCGTTTGCCGGGCTGCCGACGCCGCACGATGTCACCGTCAACCGCCAGGTTCTGGCAGAGCCCGCCATCGACCTCTTCGAGAAGAGCTGGGCCAATCTTGCCGACGGCACGCCGCTGGTGACGGGCGAGACCCGCGGGCGCGGGCAGCTCGTCCTCTTCCACGTCACGCCCGAAGCCACATGGTCGAACCTGCCGATCAGCGGCAGTTTTGTCGACATGCTGCACCGCATCGTCACCCTGTCGCGCAACACCGGACCGTCGCCGCAGGACAATGGCGCTGGGGCTTCCCGCGCCTTTCCGCCCTATCTGACATTGAACGCCGAAGGGGCTTTGACCCCTCCGGGTGCGGATGCCAAGCCGCTTATCCTCAAGCCGGGCGAAACCGGCACCGTGAGCTTTGACAATCCGCCCGGCTTTTACGGCGTCGAGGATTCCATGAGTGCCCTCAACCTTTTCAAGCCGGACAGCGGCATCAAGCCTCTGGTCCGTCCCGAGCTTGCCATTCCCGTAACCACGGCACGCTATGCCGTTGATGAATCGGTGCCGCTGCGTGGCCCGCTCTTCGGGCTCGCCGCCCTGCTGCTGGCGCTCGACGCGCTTGCCATTCTCTGGCTTGGCGGGCATTTGCGCCGCCGTTTCAAGATGGCCGCAGCCGCCTCCCTGGCGATCCTCATCATTCCCGCCATCCTGGCATTCGCCCCCTCTCCGGCCCATGCCCAGCAGAACGACAGCAAACCGGGCGACCAGACGATCCTGGACGCGGTCAACGCCACGCACCTCGCCTATATCATCACCGGGGATCGTGCCGTTGACGATATCAGCAAGGCGGGCCTTTTCGGGCTTTCCAGGGCACTTGCCGACAGCACGGCGCTGGAGCCCGGCGAGCCCATAGGCGTCAACCCCGAAACCGATGAGCTCGCCTTCTTTCCGCTGATCTACTGGCCCGTCGACCCCGCGGCCAAAATGCCGTCGCAGGCCGCGATTGCCAAGATCGACGCCTATATGCAGCAGGGCGGAACCGTTCTGTTCGACACGCGCGATCAGGATGCCGCCGCCATCAGCTTCGACAACAGTTCGACACCGGCCAATGCGCGCCTGCGCGACATTCTTTCCGGCATGAACATACCGGCGCTGGAACCGGTGCCCAATGACCATGTGCTGACCAAGGCCTTCTATATCCTGCAGGATTTTCCCGGCCGGTTCCGCGGCAGCCAGCTGTGGGTGCAGGCCTCGCAGGCACCCGAAGCCAACAAGGACCGCCCGGTGCGGGTCGGCGACGGCGTTTCGCCCATCATGATTACCGGCAATGATCTCGCGGGCGCCTGGGCCGTCAACGGCAGCGGCGCTCCCCTGCTCCCGACCATCCCCAATGATCCGGATCAGCGGGTTCTCGCCTATCGCGCGGGCATCAACATCGTCATGTACATGCTGACCGGCAACTACAAATCCGATCAGGTGCACGTGCCCGATCTCCTGAAGCGGCTGGCGAACTGACATGTATCTCTCCCTCGACTTCCAGCCCCTGCTCTCGACCCCACTCCTGGCATTGCTGCTCCTGCCTTTGCTGGCACTTGCACTGGCAGGCCTGTACCTGCGGCAGCGCGGCAGCGTGATCCGCCTGCTGGCCGTGGCCGCGCTCGCCATGGCCCTGTTCAATCCCGTTGTCATCAACGAGGAACGCGAGCCGCTCAAAAGCGTCGTCGCCGTGATCGCCGACCGCAGCCAAAGCCAGGATATCGGCGACCGCACCGCCGATACAACCGAGGCGCTCAAGCAGGTCCAGGCCGCGCTGGCGCGCCTGCCGCAGTTCGAGGTGCGGACCGTCGAGACCAACCGCGCCAGCGAAACCGACGATGCCACGGCCACGCGGCTGTTCCAGGCCATGAACGGCGCATTCCGCGACGTTCCGCCCTCGCGCATCGGCGGCGCCATCATGATCACCGACGGGCAGATCCACGATATCCCGAACAATGTTGCGGCGCTTGGTTTCAACGCGCCGATCCATGGCCTGATCACCGGCCGTCCGGGCGAGATCGACCGGCGCATCCAGTTTGTCCGGGCACCGCGCTTCGGCATCACCGGCAAACCGCAGCAGATGACCTACAAGGTCACGGCCGCCGGTGAACCCCAAGGCGGCCGGGCGCGCGTCACCGTGCGGGTAAACGGCAACGAGGTGTTGTCGCAGGATGCCATCATCGGCCAGGAAATGCGGCTTGAGGTGACGCTGCCGCGCGCCGGCGTCAATATTGTCGAGCTGGCAGTCGATGCCGTTCCCAACGAGCTGACCGAAATCAACAACCGCGCCGTCGCCATGGTCGATGGCATCCGCGAGAACCTGAAGGTACTGCTGGTTTCCGGCGAGCCGCACAATGGCGAGCGCACATGGCGCAACCTGCTGAAATCCGATGCTTCGGTGGATCTCGTCCACTTCACCATTCTGCGCCCGCCGGAAAAACAGGACAGCACGCCGATCAATGAACTGTCGCTGATCGCCTTCCCGACGCGGGAATTGTTCGTCGAGAAGATCGACCAGTTCGATCTCATCATCTTTGATCGCTATCAGCACCGCGATGTGCTGCCGCTGCTCTATTATGACTACATTAATGACTATGTGCAGAAGGGTGGCGCATTGCTTATTGCCGCCGGTCCCGAATATGCGGGCAATGTCTCCATCGCCAACACGCCGCTCCTGACCATCCTGCCGGCTACGCCGACAGGCGATGTCACCGAAAAAGCTTTCTATCCGCGCCTGAGCGACGACGGCAAACGCCATCCCGTGACGCGCGGCCTTGAAGGCAGCACGCAGGAACCGCCGCAGTGGAGCCGCTGGTTCCGCGTCATCGATGTCAACAAGCCGGATGGCACGGTCGTGATGAATGCCGGCGACAAGCCGTTGCTCGTGCTCAACCGTATCGGCGAAGGCCGGGTCGGCATGTTCCTGTCCGATCAGGGCTGGCTGTGGGCGCGCGGCTTTGAAGGCGGCGGCCCGCATGCCGCACTCTACCGCCGGATTGCGCATTGGCTGATGAAGGAACCGGAACTGGAAGAGGAAGCCCTGACCGCAACGGGCAGTGGCCGCAATCTCGAAATCCGCCGCCAGACGATGAAGAAGACCGCCCAGCAGGCCAGCATCATCACGCCATCCGGCAAGAAACAGGACATCCCGCTCACCGAGACCGAACCCGGCGTGTTCACTGCCTCGGTGCCGACAACGGAAATCGGCCTGTTTCAGGTTGCCAATGGCGATCTGACGACGCTGGCCCATGTCGGGCCGGTCGATGCGCCGGAATTTGCGGACTATATATCGACGACAGCCAAGCTCGACGGCTTCGCCCGCGAAACCGGCGGCGGTGCCCGCCGCCTGCGGGCAACCGCAGACCAGACATCGATTGAAGTGCCCAGCATCGTCGCCTCGCGCAGCTTTGCCAGTGCCAGTGGTGACAACTGGATCGGATTGCGGCCAACCAGTGAAACGGTGCTGAAAAGCGTCAACCGCCTGCCGCTGTTCTCCGGCTTCCTCGGCCTTGCCGCGATGATCCTTGTCCTTGGCAGCATGTGGTACCGCGAAGGCCGGTGAATACCGGCCTACTGACCGTCAATCCCCGCATGCCGCACCCGGCCCTGCACGTCTTTCAGGGCGCGCGGCGTGAGTTCGCAGGCAAGGAACCGCGATGGTTCGACCGGCGCGGGCATCTCGATCTGATGCCCGACAATGGGGCGGAAACCGAATGGCGCATAATAGGGCTCGTCGCCCACCAGAATGACCAGCTTGTGTCCGGCGAGCCGGGCGGCTTCCATGGACATGCGCATGAGCGCCGCGCCAATGCCCTGCTTCTTCCAGGCGGGCCGGACCGCCAGCGGACCGAGCAGCATCGCCGGTGTCTTGCCGATCAGGATGGGCGTCAACCGCACCGACCCCACGACATGCGCGCCGTTCAGCGCGACAAAGGACAGGGTGCGGTCATGCGGACCGCCTTCGCGGATGCGATAGGCGGCACGGGTGAAACGGCCAGGGCCGAATGCTTCCTTGTTGATGTCTTCGATGGCAGCGTCATGCACCGGTTCTTCCGGCGCGTAGGTCACGACATGGGTCAGCATGCTGGGTATCTTCATAAAGGAGTAGACAATGGCCTTTGGCCAACACAGGAAAGTCCGCCGCGCTGTTCAAGCGCCGGTTCGGGTTTCATCGTCGGATGAAGAGGAATCCTGTCACAAAATGTCTCCTTTTTTTCCGCGTAGCATCTCAGCCGCCCGCCGTAAACCGATTTTCGTGCGCCCATGGCAAAAAGTGACACTCTGTTCACCTGGACCGGGGTGGTTTGGACGGCATTTGTGTCTAGGTATAGGCAATCGGCAATAAACGCAGTTACCGTTGCACGCAGGTTTGCGAGCCAAGGAGTATGAAATGGGTCTTCTGATTGACGGCAAGTGGCACGACCAGTGGTACGACACCAAGGACAGCGGCGGGCGCTTCATCCGTTCGGAGTCGCAGTTCCGCAACTGGGTGACGGCGGATGGCTCTGCCGGTCCTTCCGGCAAGGGTGGCTTCAAGGCCGAGGCCGGGCGCTATCACCTCTATGTTTCCTATGCCTGCCCCTGGGCGCACCGCACGCTGATCTTTCGCGCATTGAAGAAGCTCGAGGATGTCATTTCCGTATCGGTGGTCGATCACTTCATGGGCGCCGAAGGCTGGACCTTCCATGCCGTGGATGGGGCCACACCGGATCATCTGTTCGGTTCGAAACGGCTTCACGAAATCTACACGCGCGCCGACCCGTCCTATTCCGGCCGCGTGACGGTGCCTGTTCTGTGGGACAAGCAGCAGAACACCATTGTTTCGAACGAGTCCTCCGAAATCATCCGCATGCTCAACACGGCGTTCGATGCCTTTGGCGATGCCTCACAGGATTTCTACCCCGAAGCCCTGCGTGGCGAGATCGACGCCGTCAATGCGCTGGTCTATCCCAATATCAACAATGGCGTGTACCGCGCTGGCTTTGCCACCACGCAGGAAGCCTACGGGGAAGCGTTCGACCAGCTGTTTGCCACGCTCGACCAGCTGGAAGAGCGGCTCGGCAGGCAGCGCTATCTCGCGGGCAATCGGGTCACCGAGGCGGACTGGCGGCTGTTCACCACCCTGCTGCGCTTCGATCCGGTTTATGTCGGGCATTTCAAATGCAACCGGCAGCGCATTGCCGACTATCCGAACCTGTCCAACTATACCCGCGATCTCTATCAGGTGCCTGATGTGGCCGGGACCGTGAACATGCTGCACATCAAGGCGCATTATTACGGCAGCCACAAAACCATCAACCCGACGGGCATCATCCCCAAGGGGCCGCAGCTGGATTTTGCCGCGCCCCATGACCGCGACCGGTTCTGAACTCACCAGGTGAGCGATATCTCGGCGCCGCCGAGAATTTCGGCAAGCCGCCGCCGCGTCGCGGCGGTGGTACCTTCCGGCAGGGCGTCGAGCCGGAAAAATCCGGCCTCGGCGATTTCGCGGTCCGGCACGCGCGGTGCGGTCTGCCGGAATGAACGGCAGACATAGAGCGCGACATGATCGCGCTTTGAAGCATGCGCGTTGTGATAGATGGCAAAAAGCTGCGGCCTGGCCGTCAGTTCGATATTGCCTTCTTCCATCAACTCTTTCGCCAGCGTGTGCTCGATCGTATGGCCGGTTTCCACGCCGCCGCCGGGAAACTGCCAGCCGGGCACATAGGTATGCCTGATGAGAAAAACCGACCGCGCCGCTTCGTCGAGGATCACGCCACGCGCGCCCAACGTCATCGGGCGCCGCAGGAGAAAATAGGTGTGAAACAGGCGATGCCGCCATTTCACGCTTTTGTCAGCCATTTCACCGGTCCTAGAGCCTTTCCTGCTTAAATAGAATCGTTCTGCCGGAGGGAATTTGGTTCAAGGTCGAGGGATTTGGCGAGACCGATGTCTTTCCATCGGGCGAAGCCGAAGCCCGATGGCATTGGGCCAAATTCACCCGGCCCTTCGGGTTTCCGGCTGGCGGACACCCACTTTGTCAGGCAGCAACGTCCGATGGATAAACATCGGCCTCGCTACCTTCCTAGTGGATTGTCTCGCCATCCGGGAAACAGAACTGGTTCTATTTAAACAGGAAAGGCTCTAAATGGGAACCCAGTAACGATACAAAGGTTCTAACACTGGATTCCTACGCTACACTCTCTTAAAGCTGAAATAATGTTCCGTCTTGCACATATCTCCGACATCCACCTGTCGCCCCTGCCCGCGCCGAGCCTGCGCGAGCTCGTGTCAAAACGCATCACCGGCTATATCAACTGGCGGTCCAACCGCAAGGGCTCGATGACCGGCGGTACGCTCGATACCCTGGTTGCCGATCTGAAGGCGCAGGCGCCGGACCATCTGGCGGTGACGGGTGATCTCGTCAACCTGGCGCTGGATGAGGAACTGGAGACCGCCGAACGCTGGCTGAAAACCCTGGGCAATCCGCATGACGTGTCCGTTGTCCCCGGCAATCACGATGCCTATGTGCCTGGCGCTTTGAGAAAAACCCGGCGCTACTGGGCACCATGGATGCTGGGCGACCGCGAGGCAGCCGAACAGCGCCCGGTTGAATTCCCTTACCTGCGGGTTCGCGGCGATGTCGCCCTGATCGGGGTGTCATCGGCGCGCGCCACCGCACCGTTCATGGCGACCGGCGATCTGCGCGACCGGCAGGCACGCCGCCTCGGCGAAATCCTCGATGAAACCGGCAAGCGCGGCCTGTTCCGGGTGATCATGATCCATCACCCGCCGGTGCGCGGCGCAGCGCCGTCGCACAAGCGGCTGCTTGGCATCGGGCTGTTCCAGCGGACCGTGCGGCGGCACGGCGCGGAACTTGTCCTGCATGGCCATACGCATCTGGCGACACGCTACGCAATCGACGGCCCTGGCTGGAAGATACCCGTTGTTTGCGTGCCTTCCGCCAGCCAAAGCTTCGGCGGCCACAAGCCGGCGGCCCGTTTCAACATCTTTGCCATCGCGAAGACGGCGTCCGGCTGGTCATGCCGTATGACGGAGCGCGGCATCGTCGACGCCGCCATGACCATCGGGACGATAGCCGAGCACGAGCTTCACGTCGGCGCTGTTTCCGCGCCCGCCTGAGCGTCAGAAATAGGGTGAAAGCCGGTCCCAGAAAAAGGCGAGCAGTGCGCCAGCACCCGCGAAAGCACCGATCAGCAGCCAGATGACCGCATTGACGAAATCATTCGCCATCGAGCGGTGCTGGCGAAGCGTGACCGCCGGTGCCGCCGCCGATTGCGGGGTGGGCTCGGCCGGGCCGGATGGCGCAGCAACAGCCGCAGAGCGCAGGCTGACCCGTTCACCCTCCATCATGCGCTGCCGTTCGACGATCCGCTCGGCAATGTAGGTGGTGACCGCGTCGGAGATCGGCTTCACCTCGGGCGACTCCGCCAGAACGCTCCGCCCAAGCCTTGTATCCCTGACAAAGCGATAGGTGCGCCTGTCCCGCCCCATCATCACATGCGCGGTGGCATCGATCCACAGGCGCGGCTGCAAGCCGGTGGAAATGGCAAAATCCCACTGCTCGTCATCGGCGGGGACTTCGTCGAAGACCGGCTGCAGATCCTGCGCCAGGATTTCGATCCGGGCGAGATCCGCTTCCTTCATGTCGATGACGACATCGCCGCGGTCGGCCGCTGCCACCTGCGCACCGCGGATGGCATCGCCGAGCCTGCGCCTGGCATCCATCGGGCTGATCTTGTCGTGCATCTCACTCATAGGCGTTTCCGGCAAGTGGGGTTAAGGCATCATTAACAATATGCGTCCGTCGTTGCATCACAAACTTGTCCGAATTCAGCCTGTGCGCACAGTTGTTGAAATGAGACGAAAAACCTCTCCCGGAATCTCCTCGACCAGCATATGTCCGGCCCCGTCAAAACGATGTATCGAGAACCGCGGCGGCAGCCCTTCCGATTGATACACCGGCAAGACATTGTCCAGCCGCCCCCATGCGACGGTGACCGGCATGGCGAAAGCCTGCAGGAAATCTCTTGGAATGGTCCCCTGCAAACCGTCTTTCATCATGCGCGCGAGAATGGCATCGAGCCGTTCGATCTGTCCCGGCTTTCGGCGCAGGTCCACGTCGCGCCGGATCATCTCTTCGGGAACAGGATTGCGCCAGCCGAACATGCCTTCCAACGCCAGCTGAAGCGCGTCATGTGTTCGGGCCGCCGCATAATGCCGAAGCAGCCGGCCATTGATATCGGGACCGAAGCCGCCCGGGGCCAGCAAAGTCAGCGAGGCCACTTTTTCAGCGGCAAAGACGGCAACCAGCGCGGCGGTGGCGCCGCCCATGGAGTGGCCGACCAGATGAACCCTTGGAATATCGCGTCTGTTGAGGCCCTCAACAACCGCCTGCGCGAAATGGCGGGCGGTTACCGCATCGGGGTAATCCAGCGACGCGCCATGGCCGGGCAGATCGAATGCAAGGGTCGGATGATCAGCGGAAATCGCCGTTTGCACCGTATGCCAGCCGGCGGCGGTTCCGCCAAACCCGTGCAGGAAGACGACGGGTATTCCCTTCCCCTCACCCATCTCGATTGCGTGCAACTGGTGCATGAAACGCTCCCAACAGAAAAAGGCCGCTTCGCAGCGGCCTTTTTGAGGTATCCGGCTTATTTGCCGATGATGCGGTTGGCCGCCGAGACAATGCCCTCAAGCGAGGCGGCAACAATGCTCTTGTTGATGCCGGCACCGAAAATCTTGCCGTTGGGATGCTCGATTTCCATGTAGCTGATAGCCGCTGCATCGGAACCGTGCTGGAGCGAATGTTCGGAATAATTGACGACCGAGAGCTTGAAACCGAGATAGTGCGACAGGGCATCAATGAAGCCGTCGACCGGGCCCGTCCCCCTGCCCTCGATCCGCTTTGTCTCGCCGCGATCGGTGATCTCGGCCGAGAGGATGCGCATGCCCTTGTGCTCCGTATCGGGATAGGTGTGGTGATCCACGAATTTCAGGCGGGCATCCGGCTGATCGACATAAAGCTCGATGAACCGTTCATAGATCCGCTTGGACGGCATTTCCTTGCCCTCTTCATCGGTGATCTGCTGGATGTCTTCGCGGAACTCCACCTGCATGCCGCGCGGCAGGTTCAAGCCGTAGTCAGCCTGAAGAATATAGGCGATGCCGCCCTTGCCGGACTGGGAATTGATGCGGATGATCGCCTCGTAGCTGCGGCCGACGTCCTGCGGATCGATGGGCAGATAAGGCACTTCCCACAGGGTCTTGTTGGCCTGCTTGATCGCCTTCATGCCCTTGTTGATCGCGTCCTGATGCGAGCCGGAGAAGGCCGTATAGACCAATTCGCCCACATAGGGGTGCCGTTCCGGAATCACCAGCTGGTTGGAATATTCGTAGACTTCCTTCATCCGGTTGATATCGGAGCAGTCGATTTCCGGATCGACGCCCTGCGTGAACATGTTCAGCGCCAGGGTGACGATGTCGACATTGCCCGTCCGCTCGCCATTGCCGAACAGGGTGCCTTCCACGCGGTCGGCACCGGCCATCAGGCCGAGTTCCGTCGTGGCGATGCCCGTTCCGCGATCATTGTGCGGATGCAATGAAATAATCAGGTTTTCACGGTTGTCGAGCTGGCGGCACATCCACTCGATGCGGTCCGCATAGACATTCGGCGTCGACATCTCGACCGTCGACGGCAGATTGATGATCAGCTTGTTGTCAGGGGTCGGCTTGACGATTTCCGTGACCGCATTGCAGATCTCCAGCGCCACGTCGAGCTCCGTTCCGGTAAAGCTTTCCGGCGAATATTCGAAGCGGAAACCGCCGCCGGCCTTTGCCGCCATGTCGGTGATCATCTTGGCCGCATCGGTGGCAATGGTTTTGATGCCGCCGACATCCTTGTTGAAAACAACCCGGCGCTGCAATTCACTGGTCGAGTTGTAGAAATGGATGATCGGCTTGGTCGCGCCCTGCAGCGATTCAAAGGTACGGGTGATCAATTCGGGACGGCACTGCACCAGGACCTGCAAGGATACATCGTCGGAAATATTGCCTTCCTCGACACACCAGCGGGCAAAGTCGAAATCCGTCTGCGATGCCGAGGGAAAGCCGATCTCGATTTCCTTGAAACCCATGTCGAGCAACAGGGCGAACATCCGCACCTTGCGGTCGTGGCCCATCGGGTCGATCAGTGCCTGGTTGCCATCGCGCAAATCGACGGAACACCAGATCGGTGCCTTTTCGATGCGCTTGGACGGCCATTGCCGGTCCTTCAGATCAACCGTGGGATAGGGCTCGTATTTCTTGCGGGCATCGGGCATGCCCATGGTGCGGGGAGCGGTCATATCGGTCATTTGCTTCTCGTTTCCGGCCGTCTGCGCATCTCTGGCGCTGGTGCGGCACTTTTTCAAGCGTTGGAATGGTCTTGTAAAGGGGTAAGGAGCAAAAAGCCTGGCGGCACTTTCGACCGCCGGACGCTCCTCTCAACGAGCCCGGCGATCGCCGATAAGGTCGAGAAGAAGCGGAAGGAGATAGGCGCGGCTGGTCAAACCCGCAAAAGCGGATTTGGCAAAAGACGACAAATGTGTCTGGCGCGTTTCCATGGGCCAGACAATTAAACGACTGTCCGGCCGGATGCAAGAGGTGTTCGCAGGGAACTCAGTTCTTCTTCAACTCGGCGCTCGTTCCCGAAAGCCACTCGCTGACAACCCGCACGTCGTCATTGCCGAGGCCATGATCGGATTTGATCGACTTCGCCTCGACCGTTGCCCCGTGCGAACGCAGCAGGGTCGCAAGCGCCGGCGCGAACGGCGCATAGGTCTGGTCGGCAACGCCGGAAACCGTCAGGACCCGTGCACCCGCGAGATTGGCATCGGTATTTTCCGTCAGCACCGGCATGGAGCGCAGCAGCACCGCCTGCTTGACCATGTCCGGATAGAGCATCATCACCGCGCCAACCAGGTTGGCGCCGTTCGAATAGCCGAGGAATGTCGTGCGGTTGAGATCGATCTTGTACTTCTCCGTCGCCTGTTTCAGGAAACCGGCGAAGGCCTTGGCTTCGACATGAATGTCCTTCTGGTCGAAGCTGACCGCCGTCAGACGGCGGTACCACCGGCTGGTGCCATCCTGCATGACCCGGCCGCGAACGGCGAGCAGAAGCGCATGCGGCGCGATCTTGGTGGCGAGGGAAACAAGGCTGGTTTCGTCCTGGCCCGAACCGTGCAGGAGAACCATTGCATCGCCATTGGGCTCATCCGGCCGGTAGAGCCGGTATTTGAACGCAAGGTCGTCCCGCAGCGCGTTCTCGCCCTGTGGAAGAATCTCGCCCTTCACTGCCTTTTTCAACATGCCTGCACCGCCTGTTGCAACGATATTGATGGGCTGCGCCTTCTCTGGCGCGGGCACCACGGCCTGCAGCTTCTGCCCGCAGGCGGCCGTGCTAGTTTTACCGGTAACCGCAAGCGGATCAACCGGGTTCGCGGGGGCCGGTACCTTCGCTGCCGCCGGCTTCTCACAGTCAATGATGATCCGTGCGCTGGCGGGATAGGCCGCAGCGATCAATGAAAGTCCGGTGAGAAGTGCGTAGAGGGTCGGTTTACCCATAAGTTAATCCTGACAGTTGAAGGTTAACTAATTTCGTAAACAGCCGCGGTTGTCCGCCCGGCGCTGCCTGCGTTTTCGGCGCTCGATTCCCTGGAGAATGGATGCTTGCCGCCAAATCCTGTGTCCCCTGACTGACGCCCCCGGCGCTGCATCATTGATGGAGAAATTGCTTTGCTTGATGATGGTGTCATTCAGCGGCTCTGCTATGTCAATATAATTGTAACAAAATCATGACAGCTCGAAACATTGCGTGACAAATGTTGCCGCCGTGCACCGGTTTTTGTAGTTCTCCAAACCATGTCCATCAGTTCCAGAGATGCGAGACCGGCACGGCAAACATGTTGGAACCGAATGGAACGACCTTATCGCCATCATAGATGAGTATGCCCGCGATGAACCGGCCTTTGGTTACCTCTGAAAGCTTACGCATTCCACGAAAATCCTCAGATAGCACGGTAGCGGATGCTTTGACTTCAATCCCCACTATCCCGCCCCGATTGTCTTCAAGAACAAAATCAACCTCTTCCTGGGTCCTGGTTGTCGTTCTGAAATGATGAATGGATATTCCTCGCGCCTGCATCCATCCGACCTGTTTAAGAAGCTCGCCAAAAACAAAGCTTTCCAGCAAGTGGCCAAACACATTCCGGTCTGACCTGATTCCATCCATTGTGACGCCGAGTACGGACGCAAGCAGCCCGCTATCAAGAAAGTGAAGTTTTGGCGACTTGGTCAGCCGCGATATCTGATTGTTATGCCATGGTTCCACTGAGTGAGTGATGTACAAGGCCGTGAAAATATCGAGATAGCGTTGGACGGTCTTGCGATCCATCGCCAGAGCAGCACCGATTTCGCTGAAATTGATGAGTTTTGCCGAATAGTTTGCAAAGAGACGGATCAGCCGCGGCATGTCACCAATACGGGTGATATCAGCGATGTCGCGCACGTCCCGCTGAATGATAGCGTTTATATAATCGAGATACCATTTCGTGCGTCGCTCTGGCGTGGAGCGTGCAATTGCTTCGGGATAACCACCCGCCAGCACAATCTCGATTAATTCCGGGCCCGAAACAGATATTCCCTTAACCGGCGCCACCTGGCCTTGAAAAGCCAGTTCAAGGAAGGTTGACTTCTGCCCGCTAATTTCGCCCCGCGCCAACGGCATCAGTGTAATCACTTCCATCCGTCCCGCGAGGGAATCGGCGACTGTTGGCAGCGTCATGATGTTGGCCGAACCGGTCAGCAAGAAGCGTCCCGGGCGCGGATCGTCATCAACACTTTCCTTGATAGCAAGCAATAAACCAGGCGCTCGTTGAATCTCGTCAATCGTCACGCGATCCAGGCCTCTTATGAAACCTTTGGGATCAGCTTTGGCAGCATTCAATATCGTTGCATCGTCGAGCGTAAAATAGCTCCTCGACGAGTCGGACACAGACTTTGCCAAAGTCGATTTTCCCGCCTGACGCGGTCCTGCAATCAGCACCACTCGACTGTCCGTCAGAGCGGACTTGACATCTTGTGCAGAAAATCTCGGATACATTTTCTAACTGCTTGAACCACTTGCAAAATTGATCCTAAGATACAAAACGGGATTTCACAATACACAAAACGGGATTTTACCACGCACAGAATGGGAATAAAAGTGGCGCAAAAAGGGATTTAAAGCACCAAATTGCCGCCCCAACCAAGAGCCTTGCCCGCATCGCCCACAAGGTTGGATCGCTCAGGCGAAGGGAACGGCAGCCGTGCCGATCGGCAGCTTGGCCTCTTCTTCCGGTTCGACGTGAATGACGACACTCGAATCGGGAATCTGCTGCATCAGCGCATTTTCCATCCGGTCACAGATGACATGCGCGTCGCCGACGCTCATGCTGGCATGAACGACCAGATGAAACTCGATGAACGTCACCCGCCCGGCAACGCGCGTCTTCAGGTCATGCACCTCCAGCGCACCGCCGGCATTGGCCGAGATGATGTCGCGGATGCGCATGGTTTCATCGGAGGGAACACCCACATCCATCAGACCTTGTACGGACGACCCGATCACACCCCAGCCTTGCCAGAGGATGTTGAGCGCAACGATCACCGCAAGCAGCGGATCGAGGAACGTCCAGCCGGTGATCACGGCACCGACGAGACCGATGAACACACCGATGGAGGTCACCACATCGGTCATGATGTGCTTGCCGTCCGCCAGCAAAGCCGGCGATTTGTACCGGCGGGCACGGCTGATCAGCAGCGTGGCCCACAGGGCGTTCACAAGCGAGGCACCGCCATTGATCGCCAGACCCAGCCATGGTTCCTCCATGACCTTGGGCATCTCCCAGGCGGACCAGACTTCCCGCAGGATCAAGAGCGCCGCCACGACGATCAGCACGCCCTCGAGCACCGCCGAAAAATACTCGGCCTTGTGGTGCCCGAAGGGGTGATTCTGGTCGGCGGGCTTGTGGCTGACACGGATCGCCCACCAGGCGGCAAGCGCTGCCACGACATTCACGATCGATTCCAGTGCGTCGGAGTAGAGCGCAACAGAACCGGTAACGTGATAGGCGGCATATTTCAGTGCCAGCACGCCCATGCCGACGAAAATCGACCAGAATGCCAGTCGCTGGACGACGTTTTCACCTTCCATCAGGCAGCTCGCTCCTTGGCCTTGCGCGGCAGGTGCGCCACGATGTTTTCAATCATGCGCATGCCCGCATTATGCCCGAGGGTCATAATCGATTCCGGATGGAATTGCACCGCCGCAATCGGTTCGCTCTTGTGTTCGAAAGCCATGATGACCCCATCTTCGGTCTCCGCCGTCACGATGAACTCATCCGGCAGCCGCACGGGATCGGCAAAGATCGAGTGATAACGGCCAACCGTGACCTCCTTCGGCAGGCCCGAAAAAATCCTGCCCTGCTTTGTAATCCGGATACGTGACGGTTTTCCATGCATCGGAACGTGCAACTGCCGCAGCGTGCCGCCATAGGCTTCCGCCAGTGCCTGCAAGCCGAGGCAGACACCGAAGATCGGCAGGTCGCGCTTGCGTGCGTTCTTGATCGTTGCCTTGCAGTCAAAATCCTCCGGCGTGCCCGGCCCCGGCGAAAGCACCACCAGATCAGGTTTCAGCCGGTCGAAGATTTCATCGGGTACCGGCGTGCGAACGGTGGTCACGGTGGCGCCCGTCTGCCGGAAATAATTGGCGAGCGTATGGACGAACGAATCCTCATGGTCGACAAGCAGGATCGACAGCCCCTCGCCGACCCGCGCAACGGCGCGTTCTTCCACGGGGATATTGCTCTTGTGCGCCTCGCGCACCGCCGCAATCATCGCGGAAGCCTTGAGTTCGGTTTCAGCCTCTTCCTCTTCCGGAACGGAATCGAACAGCAGCGTCGCTCCCGCCCGTACCTGCGCGATGCCGTCCTTGATGCGGATGGTGCGCAGGGTCAGACCGGTGTTCATGTCGCCATTGAAATTGACCATGCCAATGGCCCCGCCGTACCAGGCGCGCGGGCTGCGCTCGTTCTCTTCGATGAAGCGCATGGCCCAGAGCTTTGGCGCTCCCGTCACCGTCACAGCCCATGCATGCGACAGGAAGCCGTCAAAGGCGTCCATATCCTCGCGCAGACGGCCCTCGATGTGGTCCACGGTGTGAATAAGCCGGGAATACATTTCGATCTGGCGGCGGCCGATGACACGCACGGAACCCGGCTCGCACACCCGGCTCTTGTCATTGCGGTCCACGTCCGAGCACATGGTGAGTTCGGACTCGTCCTTCTTGGAATTGAGCAGTTTGATGATCTGCTCGGCATCGGCAATCGCGTCCTCGCCGCGCTTGATCGTTCCCGAAATCGGGCAGGTCTCGATGCGGCGGCCAACGACGCGCACGAACATCTCCGGCGAAGCGCCAACGAGATATTCATTGTCGCCCAGATTGATGTAGAAGGAATAGGGCGACGGGTTGATGGCTTTCAGACGGCGCGAAATGACCGAAGGCTTGGTCTCGCAGCGCTCGTAGAATGTCTGGCCCGGCACCACTTCGAAGAGATCGCCGCGCTTGAAGCTTTCCTTGGCTTTCTTGACGAGTTCCGCATAGTCGCCGGGATTGTGGTCGCCGCGACCCGGAATCGTGCTCGTCGGCTTGAATGCCCTGGCTTCGGTTTCGCGCGACAGGCCTTCCGTGGAAGCGCCCTCGAACGCGTATTCATACCGGTCGAGCCATGCCTTGGCGGCGTGGTGATCGACAACCAGAATTTCGTCCGGGAGATAGAGCACGATGTCGCGCTGGTCGTCCGGCCGCTTCAGCTTGTACTGGATCGGATCGAACTGGAACGCGAGATCATAGCCGAACGCGCCATACAGGCCGAGATTGGCATCCTCCTCGCTGAAGAACAGGGCGACGATGCCGCGCAATACCGTGAAAACCGAAGGGATGCGCGAGCGTTCTTCTTCGGTGAACGGACGGCTCGGCAGGGCGATTTCAAGGTCGAGCTTCGTTGCGCCTGCGGCAGAAATCGACACTTCGGCAAGGGCCGAAACCGCTTTGTGGATCGGGCGCAACAGGATTTCACCGCGCTTGTTCAGCGCCTCGATCGTCATATGCCGGCCGTTGGAGGTGATGACAACCGGAGGATCGATAATGGCCGTATCCCACCGCGTGTAACGGCCGGGATATTCATAATTGGACGAGAAAACTGCCCCGCGCCGTTCATCCAGCCCGTCGACATAGCTGTCGATGGCGCTGGCATAGGCAGTCGCAATGCGTGACCGGGAGATGGTAACACCGCCTGCCGTGTCGAATATTTCCACGTCGCCCTCAATTCTATGCATCATCATTTCCACTCCGTTGCATTTGGCTTTGCGGGCTTCTGGCGGTCAAACAAAAAGGCCGCCCGGAAAACCCGTTGCGGCCCTGATCCCTTTACGTGCGTGCAAAAGGCTGCGTGGCCGCGATCAGCGAGCCCACCACCAGCCATTTGACATCATAACGCGCGTGTTCATGGCGGTGATTGTTAGCGTTACGCGGCGGCGCTTGCAACAGCAAAAATCACCGGCCTGAAAATCGCTCAGAACAGCCCTTCGATCAAACCTTGCCCGTTGAGATGAATGCGTTCCGCCGAAGGCGATTTGGGCAGACCCGGCATGGTCATGATCTCGCCGCAGATCGCGACGACGAAACCGGCGCCAGCCGAAAGGCGCACCTCCCGCACATGCACCACATGATTGACCGGTGCGCCGCGCAGGTGCGAATCCGTCGAGAACGAATATTGCGTCTTGGCCATGCAGACGGGAAGATGGCCGTATCCGGCGGCCTCCCACTGCCGCAACTGCTCCCGCACGCTGGCATCGGCATCCGCCTCCGCACCGCGATAGATGCGCTTGACCACCGTCTCGATCTTGTCGAACAGGGAAAGCTCATCCTCATAGAGCGGCGAGAACTGGGCTGAACCGCTCTCGGCGAGAGACACCACCTTGTGCGCCAGCTCTTCGATCCCGGCCGATCCCAGCGCCCAGTGTTTGCACAGGATGGCTTGCGCGCCATGGGCCGCGACGAAGTTCTTCACGGTTTCGATCTCGGCATCCGTATCGGCACTGAAATGATTGATCGCCACGACAACAGGCACACCGAACTGCCGCACATTTTCCATGTGGCGGCCAAGATTGGCACAGCCCGCCTTCACTGCAGCAACATTCTCAAGACCGAGATCGTCCCTGGCAACGCCGCCATGCATCTTCATGGCGCGGACCGTGGCAACGATGACGGCGGCGGCCGGTTTCAATCCCGCCTTGCGGCATTTGATGTTGAAGAATTTTTCTGCACCGAGATCGGCACCGAAACCGGCTTCCGTCACCACGTAATCCGCAAGCTTGAGCGCGGTCGTCGTGGCGACGACGGAGTTGCAGCCGTGGGCAATATTGGCGAAGGGGCCGCCATGCACAAAGGCTGGATTGTTTTCCAGCGTCTGCACCAGATTGGGCTGCATGGCATCCTTCAGGAGGACGGCCATCGCCTTGTCCGCCTTCAGATCCCGGGCGTAGACGGCGGTCTTGTCGAAACGATAGCCGATAATGATATCGCCCAGCCGCCGCTCGAGATCTTCGAGATCGGTTGCAAGGCAGAGAATGGCCATGACTTCCGAGGCCACCGTGATGTCAAAACCCGATTCACGCGGAAAGCCGTTGGCCACGCCGCCCAGGGAAGACGCGATGTCGCGCAGCGCGCGGTCGTTCATGTCCATGACCCGCCGCCAGGTCACGCGGCGCGTATCGAGATTGAGTTCATTGCCCCAATAGACGTGATTGTCGATCAGGGCTGCCAGCAGATTGTGCGCCGCAGTGATGGCGTGAAAATCGCCGGTGAAATGCAGGTTGATGTCTTCCATCGGGATGACCTGCGCATAGCCGCCGCCGGCAGCGCCGCCTTTCACGCCGAAACAGGGCCCGAGCGACGCCTCGCGGATGCAGACAATCGCGCTCTTGCCGATGCGGTTGAGACCATCGCCGAGACCGACGGTCGTCGTCGTCTTGCCTTCACCGGCCGGTGTCGGGCTGACCGCCGTCACGAGGATCAGCTTGCCATCCGGAGCACCGCGCTTCGAGCGGATGAATTCCGCCGAGAGTTTTGCCTTGTCGTGCCCGTAGGGAACGAGGTGTTCCGGCGCAATGCCAATCTTTGCACCTATCTCGAAAACCGGTTTCTTGGTTGCAGCGCGGGCGATCTCAATATCGGACTTAACGACAGCCATCGGCATGTCCTCCCCTAGTGGTCCGATTCTGACATTTGCATCCCTTTGATACAAGCCATGGAGGCAAATGTCAGAATCAAAGGACCACTAGCAAGTATATGACTCCAGTGGAACTTTGAATTTGACATTCGCATGTTCCGCGTGATGTCAAATGGGGTGCGAATGTCAAATTCGTTCCACTCGCGTAGATACGCCAAATAGCATCGCAGAAGCGAAATGGGGATAGTGAGCAGCCCACTATCCCCAGTTGCACATCTCTTTTCGGCGGTTTTCCCGCTTATTCGCCCATGGCGATCAGGCTGGCATTGCCCCCGGCCGCGGCCGTGTTGACCGACACCACCTGTTCCAGCGCGAAACGCGTCAGGTACGACGGACCGCCCGCCTTGGGACCGGTGCCGGAAAGACCCGAACCGCCGAAGGGCTGTGTCCCGACAACCGCGCCGATCGTGTTGCGGTTGACATAGACATTGCCGATGTCGAGCCGGTCGATGACTTTGGCGACCGTCGCCTCAATGCGCGTGTGCAGACCGAAGGTCAGGCCGTAACCGGTCGAGGCGATCTGGTCGAGCACCTTGTCCAGATCCTTGGCTTTCCAGCGCACCACGTGCAGAACCGGCCCGAACACCTCCTTCTCCAACGCTTCCGCATGATTGAGTTCAACGATATGCGGCGCAAAGAACAGGCCCTCGTCCGGTGCAGTACCAGCATAGCGAACCTTCTGACTCTTGCGCATCGCGGCAATGTGGGCTGCGAGCATGTCGCGCTGCGTCTGATCGATGATCGGGCCGATATCGGTGGAGGCCAGCGACGGATCGCCAAGCGTCAACTCACGTGCCGCGCCTTCGATCATCTCGAGCATGTTGTCGGCGATATCTTCCTGCAGGTAGAGGATTCGCAACGCAGAACAGCGCTGGCCAGCAGAACGGAAGGCGGACATGACAACATCGTCGGCAACCTGTTCCGACAAGGCGGTGGCATCGACGATCATCCCGTTGAGGCCGCCGGTTTCGGCGATCAGCGGAACAATCGGGCCTTTCTTCGCCGCCAGCGTGCGGTTGATGGCCCAGGCCGTATCGGTCGAGCCGGTAAAGGCAACGCCGGCAATATCCGCGTGGGATGTCAACGCCGCACCGACCGAGCCGTCACCCGGGACATAAAGCACGGCATCTTTCGGCACGCCCGCTTCGTGCAGAAGCCGGATGGCTTCATAGGCAATCAGCGGCGTCTGTTCCGCTGGCTTCGCCACCACGGTGTTCCCCGCAGCAAGGGCCGCGGTGACCTGACCCAGGAAAATCGCCAGCGGGAAATTCCACGGGCTGATGCAGACGAAGGCACCGCGACCGCGATGACGCAGCTTGTTGTCTTCGCCTGTCGGGCCGGGCATGGCCTTGTCGGTTGCAAACTGACGGCGCGCCTCGGCAGCGTAGTAGCGGCAGAAATCCACCGCCTCGCGAATTTCGGCAATGCCATCATCGAGCGTCTTGCCCGCTTCACGGGAGAGAAGGTCCATCAGCGGATCACGATTGTTCTCCAGAAGGTCACCCGCCTTTTCCAGGGCCTTGGCGCGGGTTTCCACCGGAACACGCGACCACGAGACGAAAGCCCTTTTAGCAATGCCGACCGCCTTTGCCGCTTCGTCCGCCGTCGCAAACACAACCGTTCCGACGGTCGCGCCATTGACCGGCGAAATCACATTCTGGGCCTTGCCCGCAGCTTTCACGCCGTCGATCAGCGGAACAGCGTTGACCGTGCGGGATGCCTTGGCGATGCCGCCCAAAAGGGCAGCCAGTTCCTTGCGGTCACCCAGTTCCACGCCGGCCGAATTGATGCGCTTGCCATAGATTTTGGCAGGCAGCGGGATATGCGGGTGACGATAGCCTTTGCCGTCATTGAGCTTTTCCGCCGGGCGTACCAGCAGGTCCGCTATCGGTACATTGCTGTCACCGACCACCGACACGAAAGACGAGTTGGCGCCGTTTTCGAGCAGGCGGCGAACCAGGTAGGCCAGGAGGTCGCGGTAGCCGCCAACGGGTGCATAGATGCGGCAAGCGATTTTCTCGTCCTTTTCCGTGATCTGCTTGTAGAGGCTTTCTCCCATGCCATGCAGCCGCTGGAACTCAAAACCGGTCTTGTCGCCGCCAGCCATTTCCAGGATCATGGCGACCGTCAGCGCATTGTGGGTGGCAAACTGCGGGAATATGCGTGGCCGGGCGTCAAGCATGCGCTTGGCGCAGGCCATGTAGGACGCATCGGTTGCAGGCTTGCGGGTGAACACCGGGTAATCGGGCAGACCGCGCTCCTGGGTCCGCTTCACTTCCGTATCCCAATAGGCCCCCTTGACCAGCCGCACCATCATCTTGCGGTTATGCCGTGCTGCGAGCCTGTCGATGTGGTCGATCACCTCAAGCGCACGCTTCTGATAGGCCTGAATGGCGAGGCCGAATCCATCCCATCCATCCAGCGACGGATCGGCAAAGACGCGGTCGATCACATCCAGCGACAGCTCGAGCCGGTCGGCTTCTTCGGCATCGACGGTGAAATTGAGATCGTAGGATTTGGCCTTCTGCGCCAATGCCAAGAGGTCCGGCACCAGTTCGGCCATGACCTGATCATGATGCGTGGCGAGATAACGCGGATGCAGGGCGGAGAGCTTGACGGAAATGCCCATGCGATCCGGCAGCTTCTTGTTGCCCGTGGCCCGGCCGATCGCGTCGATGGCATCGGAATAGGATTTGAAATAGCCGCGCGCGTCCTTGCGCGTGCGGGCACCCTCACCCAGCATATCGAAGGAATGGCGATAACCCTTGGCTTCATTCGAGGCAGCGCGCTTCAGCGCATCCTTGATGGTTTCGCCGAGAACGAAATGGTGGCCGAGATAACGCATGGCCTGCTTGGTGGCGGTGCGGACCGTGGGAAGGCCGATACGTTTGACGAGCGAGGAAATCACCCCTTCCGGCGTCTCGCCCGGCTTGATCACCTTGGCGGAAAGGCCGAGCGCCCAGGCCGATGCCGATACAAACCACGTATCGCCGCTCGGCTCGTGCTCCGACCACTTGCCCTGCTTCAGCTTGTCCTCGATCAGCTTGTCCTGCGTTGCCGCGTCCGGCACGCGCAGCAGGGCTTCGGCGAGAACCATCAGCGCCAGCCCTTCACGGGTGGACAAGCCGTACTCGCGCAGGAAATCCTCGACACCCCCGATGCCACTCGCTTCCTTGCGAATCGTGGCGATGTATTTGCTGGCACGTGCATCGATACGGCGGTTGACGTCTTCCGGCAGGGCGATGGTTTTCAGCAAAGATGCCACCAGTTGCTGATCATCGACAGCATATGGCGCAGTAAAATCGTTTGAAGACGGCAATGGTCTGGTCATCAGGCTTCCCCTTATTGATTTTTCCCATATAATCTATTCCACTTGGTTCTTCTCACCAATGAACGCTCACAAAGCAGCGCAAAAAACTAAAAATATGGGGTATTTTAGAGATGAAAAACCTGGACAGCCTTGACCGGCGCATCTTGCGCGAGCTGCAGAAGGACGGGCGGCTCTCCAACACCGAGTTATCCGAGCGTATCAGCCTCTCGCAAACGGCGACCACGGAACGGGTCAAGCGCCTGACAAGAGACGGCTATATCCTTGGCTACACCGCCAGACTGTCGCCGAAAAAGCTCGACCGCGCAATGCTGGTCTTCGTGGAAATCAAGCTGGACCGCACCACCCCGGATGTTTTTGCCACCTTTGCGGCTGCGACACGGCGCAACCCCGACGTGATGGAATGCCACATGGTCGCCGGCGGTTTCGACTACCTGATCAAGGCGCGTGTCGCGGACATGGAGCACTACCGCCGCTTTCTCTCCGATGCCCTGCTGTCGCTGCCGGGTGTGCGCGAGACGCATACCTATGCCGTCATGGAGGAAGTCAAGGAAACCACGCACCTGCCGGTTTGATCGACCTGCAACCTGATACCTATTGCGACACAACTCCCCGTTCGTTGCCGAACCGGTCGCATTTCATCATCAATGGATGTGTTGAGGGCAAAAGCACCGGCACCGGGCCAGCGGTGTATCGGAGGAGATGGGCTGCTCCGGCTGCGGCATCAGCCATGCTCTCAAACTTGGAGGTGATACGATGTGGCTTAAGCCCTTCAGCATCACCCTGGAAATGAAAAAAACCCGGACTGGCTGGCAAGTCACTATCCGGGTTCTTTTCAAGTAGCCAGGAAAGAGGGTGGGCGAAAGCTCGCCCTCACTCCAAGGCCAAATATAGCATTTTACCCGCCCAAGTCCACTTATTGCTGCAGCACCTGCTTGATATCGATCAGGTTGGAGCGCATGCGCAGAATATAAAAACCCATGGTTGTCAGATGGTTGGGCAACAACCATCCGCCCTCGCTGCCAAAAAATTCAAGGAAACCACATACCTGCCGGTTTGATCGACCTGCAACCGGTTACCTATCGCGACGCAACTCCCCGTTCGTTGCCGAACCGGTCGCACTTCGTCATCAATGGATTTGTTGAGGGCAAAAGCAACAGCACCGGGCCAGCGGTGTATCGGAGGAGATGGGCTACTCCGGCTGCGGCATCAGCCATGCTCTCAAACTTGGAGGTGATACGATGTGGTTTAAACCCTTCAGCATCACCCTGGAAATGAAAAGGATCCGGAATCGCTGGCAAGTGACCATCCGGATCCGTTTCATGTAACCAGGAAAGAGGGTGGGCGAAAGCTCGCCCTCACTCCAAGGCCAAATATAGCATTTTACCCGCCCAAGTCCACTTATTGCTGCAGCACCTGCTTGATATCGATCAGGTTGGAACGCACGCGCAAGATATAAAAACCCATGGTTGTCAGATGGTTGGGCAACAACCATCCGCCCTCGCTGCCATTGGCGATGATCCATGGTGTTATGTTGAGCGCCGAACGGAGCTGTCCGTCCATGCCATCCCATAGGGGGGCCAGGTTCTTCTGCTGCACGACCTGCTTGAAGTCGACCTTTGCCGCATTCATCAGGCCGTAATAGGCGTAGAGCTGGCCATAGGCGAACCAGAACCGGTCATCCGCACGGGTATCGAACCAGCCATAATTGTTCTTCTCCGAGCGATCCTTCAGGATGGCGGAGGTGGAGCCGATATCATTGGCAATACGGTCGACGAACTGCATGAGGTTGTCGGCACGTGCATCGAATACGGCATTGCAGGCTTCAAGCTTCGAATTGAAAGTCCTGAGGTCTTTGACCGCCGAACGGTAATAGCTCGGGGTCGGGGTCTTGGGGCCAAAGGGGTTCAGGCCAAAATACCATGCATCCTCGGTGAACTGCAGATTGCCGCGGGCCTTCTGCAGATCATTGTCGATCTGCGATGTGCCGCGGATACGGCCAAGCGTGTCGACAAGCTCGACGGCCGTACGGCGCACGGCGGAGTTGATGCCGCGCTGGAACGCCGCCTTGTTGTCGAGGAAAGGCGTATCGTCCCATGACATGCCGAAGAAGCCGAGCTTGAACAGCAGCATCGAGGAAATCCAGGCATTCTGGTTCACGTTGAAATCGGTGAGGTCAGCCGTGACTTCCACAATGGCCGAACGGGCGCAGCTCTTGGGCGCCGTTCCGACGGCTTGCGCAGCAACCGGTTCGCCAGCGGCAACGTCACGCTTGTCGAAATTATAGACTGCGACGTAGTCCGGATTGAAATTCGTCCAGACCTGCGTGACCCAGAAAAAATAGCCGTAAAGCCCGACCCAGAGAATGAGTATCGCACCCACGATTGTCTTCAGGATCCAGCCGCGCTGGGTGTACCAGCGCCCTGCCCACAGGAACGGCCACAGGAGGATACCGACCGCATAGCCGATGCCACGTCCGATCAGATAGAAAATCCGGCTGAAGAAGTTGATGACGGGATCGAGCATTGTGCATCCTTGCTAGGAGGTGAGACCGTAGAGCCGCCTGCGCAGCCCTTCCTTGTCCTTCAAATAGGTTGTTTTGAGTATATCGACAACGTGTTCCTGATAGGCAAGGCTTCGATCTCAAATATCCAGCACTAATTCCCTCTGCATATTGGTAGGGGATGAGGCAAGAGATCCCCTACCAAAGTAATATTGACGGCCGCATCCGGTTGACCTCTTCATGGGCATCATTTGCGAAAGATCGAATGGAGTCCGCATGTCTCGTTTCCATCTTTTTATCGCAGCCTTCGCTGCCTGCAACCTGCTGATCGCAAGCGGCGCTAAAGGGGATAGCGGCTGGACTTTTTCACTGGCGAGCGCTCGCAGCCCCAACCAGGAAAAGGGATATCCCCTCACCGTGGTTTTATGGCCGATAGCTCCCATACCGACTTGCTGGAATATGCAGCCCCAAACATTTAATCAATATGCAGTGCAGCGGGAAATCGTAAGACAAGCGGTGGCTGACACATGGGAGGCTGCCTCGTCGATCCGCTTCATCGGATGGGATCGATGCGTGGGTGAGGTCCCAAACGGTGGAATTACAATCATTGTCAACGAAGAGGGTCCGGCAACTTACGGCTTGGGGACCCGATTGAAAAACTTAAATCCCGGCATTCAACTGAATTTCGAGTTCACACAATGGAGCCCTGGTTGTCAGAGGACAAAGGCCGACTGCATCAGAAAAATCGCCGTCCATGAATTCGGACATGCCCTCGGGTTCGCCCACGAACAAAACAGACCGGATACCCCACCAGGCGCGTGCGACCACGACCAGGGAGCGCAAGGTACCAATGGAGACCTGCTGGTTGGCGCGTGGGATTTGGCTTCTGTGATGAATTACTGCAATCCGAAATGGATCGGCGATGGCAGGCTCAGCGCGACGGATATCGAAATGGCGCAACGCTTTTATGAAGAGCTGAACGCCAATACCGACATTGGGCCAAGCATATATCTATTGCTGAATTAGATCTTCTCGATTGGTTCATAATATAAAAAGGAGAATATTAATGGGGGCCCTAAGGTATATCACTATTTCAATACTATCCATACTACCCATCTCTGCGCACGCGGGATCAGGTTCAGGGCTGGTTCACAACGTTTATGCTTTTATCAACGGTATCATAATATTCACTGTAGACACCCATAACGATGCCCCTCCCTGCGGGTCTGGTGCGTTCAGCAGGGATTTTGCCTTTGATAGCACTACCCAAGAAGGAAAAAACAAATACGCCCTATTGCTTATCGCCGCTAATAGTAAGAAACGCATTACAGTTACTGGAGATTCTACTTGCAGAGTGTGGGGTGATCGAGAGACTGCCTTATGGTTCGTAATAGATTTTTAATTGTTTATTCAGATTACACTTGCAACAAGGAGTAGATTAACCGTTCACCTCAAGACCATACAACCGCCTGCGCAGCCCTTCCTTGTCTCTCCCATATTTGTTTTAAACTTAAGGCCATCATTTTTTCATTACAAGTTTTGGAGAATACCAATGAGATATTTGAGGAATATAATCGTTAATTGTGCGGTTGTTTCGACGCTTGCAGCTTCAACATTTCCGGCACCCGCTGGCACGGGAGAGGGGTTGGTTCACGGAATCGCTGTCGTAAATACTGCCGTCGTCATCACTGTCGATACGCACGTGGATAAGCCAGTTTGCGATAAATACACCAACCAATTCGAGTTCGATGTAGGTACAGATTCCGGGAAAGCTTATCTTGCAACAGTGCTTGTCGCAGCAAATGCAAAAATAAGAATAAGAGTAATTGGAGCAGGCACTTGTGCTGCGCCTGCAGGACGTAGAGAGAATGTAGGCTACATAGAGACGTACTACTGATGTTTATTGATCAAGTGACAATGCATCAACCAATTCATGACCAGTAGCGTCCTGGCGCTCCCTACCCCAACCCATACAGCCGCTTCCGCAACCCTTCCTTGTCCTTCAAATAGGTGGTTTTGAGTATATCGACAACGTGTTCCTGATAGGCGGGGCTCCAGCGGCCGTAATCGGCGTAGAAGCCCTGCTTGTTGAAGATGTACCGCGACAGGAAATCCCACGGGACAAAATCACTGATCAGCTGATTGACCAGCCACGCATCGGGATGGCTTGGGAGCGCCCGCACCACCAGAAAACGGCGCGCCGGGTCGATCTCGGAGAGGTTGATCTGCCCTGTCTGAGCAATTTCACGTTTCACGGCGTTCAGGAACGGCCATGTCCCGTCATGATTGATCAGACTGGCATTGGCGTGAATCCAGGTCTGCAGCCAGATACGATCGATACCGCTCAGATTGCGTTCCGGTTCAAGCGTCCGGATGAGATGGCGGATGATCATCTCACCGCGGTTTTCCAGATAGCCCGACTGCTCGATCCACGAGCCGCGCGGCAACTCGATGCGCCCCGTCGCGGCAAGAAACTGGAACACCTGATCGGCGTCCTTGATCGAGATGTAATTGACCTGCCAGGGGCGCGAGCGCCGGAAACCGGGAGCGGCGGGATCGCCGATGACCGTTGTCGTATTGTCATCGACAAAGATATAGATGCCGCCGAAATGGCTGGTCCAGAAGGCGCTGTGGCGGAACACCACCTTGTCGGGCACCAGTGAATTCTCGCGGATATCGCCGGTGACCTTGGCAAGTTCGACCATCCGGTTGAGGAGATCGTCGTCGCGCCAGGTGTTCGGCTCGTTCTGCAGCCGGTCCACCAGCAGACGCAGTTCCGCCGCCTGCCCCATGACGTTTTCAGCGGAAAGGACGCGGAACTCGACCTGATTGATCGACAGCAGATCCTCGATGTCGTTGACGATGGAAACACTGTCCTCGATCTCGCCGAAGATCACATCCTTGATGGTCAGCGCGTTGATCGCCCGCGCATTGCTGCTGAAGAACTCGTACATCAGCTGCGACGTATTGGAGAACTGCGTGTGAACCACCGGCAGCATCGCCTGATCCGGCGTCAGAATGATGAAACGGCGGTTGACGCCATTGGGATCGAGATAGGACGGGTCCTTCAGCTCAGCGGCGATTTCCGGCGAGAATCCCGTCCGGTCAATATTGAACCGCGCAAGTTCGGTTGCCTTGAATCCAAAAGCCGTCAGTGCCCGGTTGTAGCGTTCGATCAGATGTGGCTGGTCGATCGTCAGCAGACGCCCGTAGATCAGTTCGTTTTCGTAGAGAAGGTCCATCAGGCGTCCCACTGCCCCCTGGCTTTCAGAGATTCCACTTCCCGGATCGCCCGTTCGCGCAGGCGCGCATCGCGGACGATCTTTTCCACGGCGGCATCGTCCGACTTGTCGGCATAGCGGAATTCCGAATCCGCATACCGGTTGGTTTCCTGCAGCACCATCTCCATGGTGAAGGGCTTGCGCAGTTCCTCCACCATCGCCTTTTTCTCATCATAGGGCTTGTGCATGAAGGTCTCGGGCTTTTCGAACCATGCATCCGGCAGTTCGATGTCCATGGCGCGCATCTTGATCGCATCCGTCACATTCTTGATGGCGCGGCCGGTGAAACGCGGCTCGCGCTCCTTGATCATGTGCAGATAGGTACCGATATCGGCAAGCGTTTCCGGCTCGCCGTTCTCGGAAATGAAGCGCTCATACACCGCTTTCAGCCCGTCTTCCTGCGGCTTCGACAATTGTTCATAGGCGGCATCCACGGCGCGTTCGATCTGCTGGTCTTCGAACAGCTTGTGTTCGCCGAGCGGAATCCTGTGGTTCTTGCCGGCGAGCAGCGCAAAGATATCGATGTAATCGTTGCGGGTCTGCGGCCCATCCACCAGCCAGCGCGCTCCGGCGCGCTGGCGCAGCGCATCGTCGACGTTCTCCGGATAGTTGGAGAACATGCCGAACGCGCAGTTGCCGCGCACCACGGTGGATGCACCCGCAAACGCTTCCATCAGCACGCCGGTGATTTCCTGCTGGCCGGCAGACGCCCGGTCATCGGAACGCCGCGCGGCAACCTGATCGATATCATCGATGGTGCCGAAGCCGATCACGCGCGGATTGAGCACGTTGTTGACGAATTGCCGGCAGTTCTGTCCGGATTTTCCCTGATAGGAGGAAATCTGGTCGACGCCGAAATTCTCGTAATGGAAGGCATAGCCCGCCACCTGGCAGTAATCGTTGACGAGACCGGCAATCATCTGGATCAGCGTCGTCTTCCCCGTCCCCGGCGCGCCGTCGCCGATGAATGTGAACAGAAAGCCGCCAAGTTCAACGAACGGGTTGAGCTGCTGGTCGAAATCATAGGCCATCAGCATTTTTGACAGCTTCAGCGCCTGATATTTGGCAATGTGATTGCCGATGACTTCACCAGGCTTTTTGAAGGTCATCACCAAAGGCGTGCGTTTCTTGCCCGGCGCCACATCGAAGCCGTCAAGCGTGAAATCGTCGCTATCAAGACGCATATGCGTGTCTTCAAAGCTGCCGAGCCCGTCAAAACGGCCCTTGCGCTGCAACAGGCCTTCAATGGCCGCAGCAGCATAGGCTTTCGCCCGCGCCAGCATGGTCTGTTCACCGGCGGCACCGGCAATGGCCCGGTCCAGACCGCCGACGATCGATTTCAGTGCATCCTGCGCCGTATCGAAATTGAATTCCGGAACCGTCACGTCATTGGCGGCCTGGCTATCCGCTTCGATCAGCTGCGAGAGGTAGGCAGCAAGCGCAAAAGCCGAGACATAGGCGGCGGCGGACAAAAGCTTCTTGAAATGGCTGGCATCCTCCCCCTGCAGGGGCGCCGAGGCATTGCGCGCCAGAAGGTTCTCCAGATCGCTCTGGCGGCCAAAAACATCGGCAACGGCCAATGCGACTGCCACGCCACGGCGCACCCGGAACAACAGCGTGTGCTGCGCGATGGACAGCATCTGGTCATCGGGACGCACGGCCTGGATCGTCCTGATCAGGTCCACTTCACGCGTTGAGCGCAGACCGCCGGTCGAAACTGTCGAGACGAACCGCCGCCCGGTACCGGCAAGCTCGGTCCCGGATTTCGCATCGCCCGATTCCAGCACGACAAAACGCGTGACCATGGCCTGGGCCACCGGCAGATGCTTGGTGATGTCCTTCTCGTCGATGGTGGTCAAACCGACATCCATGATCGTGCTCCCCTAAATGTCGCTGATGACCTGGCCGTTGGACAGGATATGGGTTTTGAACCCGCTGAAAATGCGACTTGCCTCGCCCGAGGCATAGAGCGCCTGATAGGCCTCATGCGGCACCAGCGCATGCTGTTCGTAGCTGCTGACGCCTTGCCGGGCCGCCTCCAGATCATCCGTATTGATGTAGAACTCCTCGCGCGACGGCTCCGAAGACCAGAGCCCGCGCTTGCCCGGCCGTTCCGCCTTGGAGAAAACCTCCTGCATGGTCCATGTCAGAAGCCAGGCATCTTCCGGCTTGCGCACGCGTTCCAGGACATCGGCAACCTTCTGGTTATGTTCGGTAATGCCCGTCGTGTAGAACGGCCCGAGAACCACACGCCGCAACTGCTTGGGGTGGAGTTCCGGAAAATCCGTGTCGAGGCTTGTCGCAATCGTGATCGGCGACAGCGAATAGGCCGAATTCTTGGCGGCGAAATCGTCAAAGCGCCGTGCCAGCTCCGGATTGAGCAGGCCGCCGACGGGTAGCGGGATCCGCACGCCGGGATTGAGCTTGCCATCCTTGCCCACAAGGGTTTCCACGAGGCCCTGCGACGAATCCTCGATGATCGCCATATAGATCAGCGGCAAGTTGGAAGCGCCGTCAAAGGCGCCCCAGTGCACCACGTAGAGCGGACGCATGGTCTTCGGATTGACCGAAACGCGGATGGTCACCGGCAGGATGAACGGCGAGAAAACCTCTCCCTGCTCGACCGTTTCCAGATAAATCCGCTCCGCCATCGATTTTTGCAGATCGCGCGGAAATGCGCGATGCCGCAGGATGAAATCGGCCATTTCATTGCGCAGCGCTGCCGCTGGCGGAATGGCTGCCAGCCGGGCCCTGGTGTCCCGCTTGTCGTTTTCCAGTTCCAGCACGTTCTGGAAAACCGGAAAGCCGCTTTCGGCGCGCGAAATCTGGAACCGGTCGGTAAAACCGATCCGGTTGCGCCAGCATTCGAAGGAGGCTTCCAGCCGCCGCAGATATTCCGATACGGTCTGCGCAACCAGATCGTGCTTGTAGAGCGGCGACTGCTGGTTGTTGAGAAAGATATCCAGCCCGTCCAGCGCAGCACGGATCGCACCGAAATAGCGTTCGGCGGCGGTCAGATCAGCATTCCCGGCCATTAATTCTGCACGTAGTCGGCGGAATTGTGTTTCTTCAGGACTTCCGAGAAACGGCGCGAGAAAGCGTCATCCGCGAGCTTCTTGCGGCGCTGGATATCCTGGGTGCTGACCATGTTCTTCTCGTGCATCTCGAGCAGGTCGCCAATGTGTTTCTGCGCCGCGGCCCCGACACCGGCCATGGTCTCTTCCGCCGCCGTATCGACCCGGCTGCCAAGGGTGTTGATCTTGTGGGCCACGTCCTGCTGGGCCGCCGTCTTCAAGGAATCTTCCAGCGCCTTGTAGAGAACGATGCGCTGTTCCGTATCGATGGAGAGCTTGTTGATCAGCGTGCTCTGCGCGGCGATCTGGTTGTTGAGCGAATCGACGAATGTCTGGAACATCGAGGTATAGCGTTCCAGCGTCTGGCTTTCCGCCAGGAGTTCCTGCTCCTTCGCCTGGCGCTCATTGTATTCCGTCGCCAGTTTCGAGCGGTCGCCTTCCAGCGTGGCACGGGTGCCCTGATCGGTGGAGGCGGCAATCCGGTTTTCAATGTCGAGCAGCAGCGGGTTCAGCTCTTCGATGCGCTTCTGCGTGGCTTCAAGTGTCGCCACCGCCGTCTTGCGGCGCTCGATCACATTGGAAAGGCTGGCTTCCGACGTCTTGTAGCGCGCATCGAGAATGGTCTTCTGCTCTTTGAGAATGCCAACGATCCGGTCGGACTTCGACAGCAGTTCCTGCAGGTTGCCGGCCAGCGACATGTTGCGCACGCGATCCGTCCGCAGGCGCTGCATCTTGTCCTTGGAGAAAATGCCGACCAGCTTTTCCCAGCCGGAATAGCTTTTCATGCTTTCAAATTCGGAACCGAACACATTGGTCGCGTCTTCCAGACCGATGATCAGGTCGGCAATATTGCCTTCCATGACTTTCTGCTGGCGCAGGACATCGTCGATGCGGGCATTTTCAATATCGAAGTCAGGATTTCCGATCGCAGCATCCGCCTTGGCGAACTTGTCGAGAACGACGCTGGACTGGTCAATTTTCGTCCGCATCTCATTGACCATATTCCGGGTCTTTTCGATCTCGGTATCAAAGCTCTGCAAGCTCGCCATTGGTGTCTCCCCTAGATGCCCAAGATAAAATCATAAATATATCTGCCGTTCGAATATAGACACGGCATTTAACGAAAAAAAGCCTATAGAAAAATGACAGGCTGTATTAGGCCGGAACAAGCTCTATTGGTCCGAAACAATCCGCCCGGTTTCTTCTTCCCAATGCTTGCGGCAAAGCGAGACATACACGGATTTTTCGATGGATACCTGGTCTCCTTCAGTGATCGCCTTGCCCGTCGAATCGTGCCGGACCACCATGGTCGCCTTCGAGCCGCAATGACAGATGGTCCTGATCTCCCGCAGCGTATCGGCGATAGCCAGCAATTCGGCCGAACCGGGAAAGAGCTTGCCCTGAAAGTCCGTGCGAAGCCCGAAACACATCACGGGCAGATGCAGCCGGTCGGCAACGCGTGCCAGTTGCCAGACCTGGTCCCGGGTGAGGAACTGCGCCTCATCCACGAAAACACAGCTGAGTGCATTCGCGCCATGCGCCGATGCGATGCGGTCGAAAAGATTGTCCTCGTCACGGTAAAGCTCGGCGGCCGCCGTCACACCGAGGCGTGAAGATATGACGCCGACGCCGTTTTCCGCATAATGCGCAGCCGTGAACATCATCGTCCGCATGCCGCGTTCCTGATAATTGTAGGACGCCTGCAGCAGCATGGTGGACTTGCCGGCGTTCATCGTCGAGTAGCTGAAATAGAGTTTTGCCATAAGGGCGTTTAATCAGAGTTGAGGCCAGGCTTGAAGCCTCTCCCGTGCAGAGGGTGCAACTTTTGCCGGAATATCAACAACTGTCGCGAATTGACCGGATTTATGCGCGGCTATGCTTGAACCCCTGCGAAATTGGTGCTTGGTTCATGCCCTTAACAGCCGGTAGAAAACCGGAGAGGGAGAACAATCGATGAAAATGTTGACCAAACTGACCATTTCACTGGCTCTCACGCTGACCGCCGGCACCGCCTTCGCCGCGGAACCCGCGAGTTGCAAGTCCGTTCGATTCGCTGATGTCGGCTGGACCGACATTACCTCGACCACGGCAGCGGCCAGCGCCGTGCTCAAGGGACTGGGTTATTCCACCGATACGAAAGTCCTGTCGGTTCCCGTGACCTATGCGTCCCTTGGCAAGAAGGACATCGACGTATTCCTCGGCAACTGGACACCCAGCATGGCTGCCGACCTCAAGCCCTATCTCGACAACAAGACGGTTGAAGATCTCGGTGTGAACCTTACCGGCGCAAAATATACGCTGGCCGTGCCGCAGTACCTCTATGACAAGGGCCTGAAAGACTTCAAGGATATCATCACGTTCAAGGACGATCTCGGCGGCAAGATCTATGGTATCGAGCCGGGCAATGACGGCAACCGCCTAATCCTCGACATGATCGCCAAGAACGCCTTCGGCCTGAAGGGCTTCGAGGTCGCCGAATCATCCGAGCAGGGAATGCTGGCGCAGGTTGCCAAGCAGACGAAGACCAAGGGGCCCATCGTCTTCCTCGGCTGGGCGCCGCATCCGATGAACACCAACTTCAAGATTCAGTACCTTTCCGGCGGCGATGACTTCTTCGGCCCCGACTTCGGCGGTGCAACCGTTCATACCAATGTTCGCGCCGGCTACACGACCGAATGCCCGAATGTTGGCAAACTTCTGGCCAATCTCAAGTTCGACCTGAAAATGGAGAATGAGATCATGGGCAAGATTCTCGATGATGGCGAAGACGGCCCGAAGGCAGCCTCCGAATGGCTGAAGGCCAATCCTGCCATTCTCGACACCTGGCTTGCCGGCGTGACGACGGTTGACGGCAAGGACGGTCTGCCAGCCGTCAAGAAGTCGCTCGGTCTTTAAGGCCTGCCGATATTGTCGCCCGGTGCACGCACCGGGCGATTCTTTCGCCTGATACTGCAACCGACAGAGGAATTTTCGCTTGGACTGGCTGACACAAGACAAGATTCCGGTAGGCAAGACGGCAAAGGCCGTCGTCGACTGGCTCACGAACAATTTCGCCGGGTTTTTCGATGGGCTCGCCTTCGTCATGCAGTCGTTCATCGACGGCCTCATGTTCGTCCTGAAATACCCGCACCCGCTGATCATGGTCGCCATCTTTTCCGCGGTTGCCTATGCACTCCGCCGCTCGATTGCCGTGACCCTGCTCACCCTGTTCGGCTTCCTGTTCATCCTCAATCAGGGCTACTGGAAGGAAACCATGGAGACCCTGACGCTGGTGCTCTCCTCCTGCATCCTGTGCATGGGCATCGGTGTCCCCGTCGGCATCATCGCAGCCCATCGCCCCCGGTTCTACGCGGCGATCCGGCCTGTCCTCGATCTGATGCAGACATTGCCGACCTTCGTCTATCTCATCCCGGCCATCGTGTTCTTCGGTATCGGTATGGTTCCCGGCCTGATCGCAACGGCGATCTTCGTTCTCCCTGCCCCGATCCGCCTGACGCATCTCGGCGTGTCCTCCACCCCGCAGCATCTGGTCGAGGCGGGCGAAGCCTTCGGCGCGTCGTCGCGCCAGCTTCTGTGGAAAATCGAGCTGCCCTACGCCATGCCGCAGATTCTCGCGGGCCTGACCCAGACCATCATGCTGTCCCTGTCCATGGTGGTCATTGCCGCCCTGGTCGGTGCGGACGGACTCGGCGTTCCGGTTGTCCGCGCGCTCAACTCGGTCAACACGGCGCTGGGTTTCGAAGCCGGGCTTGTCATCGTGGTCGTCGCCATCGTGCTTGACCGTATCTTCCGTCCCGGCAAGGAGCCTGGTGAATGACCGCGATCACCCTCGAAAACGTCTGCATCATTTTCGGCAAGAAGACGGACGGCGCATTGGCGCTTGCCGACCAGGGCAAGAGCCGGTCGGACATCCAGGCGGAAACCGGCCATGTGCTCGGCGTCCACAATTGCTCGATCACCATTGCCGAAGGCGAAATCCTCGTGCTCATGGGCCTGTCCGGCTCGGGCAAATCCACGCTTCTGCGCGCCATCAACCGACTCAACCCGATTTCGCGCGGGTCCGTCATCGTGCATCATGGCGGCCGCTCCGTCGATGTCGGCAAGGCCGACAAGAATACGCTACGCGATCTGCGCAAGCATCTCGTCTCCATGGTTTTCCAGCAGTTCGGCCTGTTGCCCTGGCGCACGGTCGAGGAGAATGTCGGCTTCGGCCTCGAACTGTCGGGCGTATCCAAGGAAGAGCGCGCGGAAGCCGTGGAACAGCAATTGGCGCTGGTCAATCTCAAGGACTGGGCCAAGCGCAAGGTCAGCGAGCTTTCCGGCGGCATGCAGCAGCGTGTCGGTCTTGCCCGCGCCTTCGCCACCGGCGCGCCGATCCTGCTGATGGACGAGCCGTTTTCGGCGCTCGATCCGCTCATTCGCACCCGTCTGCAGGATGAACTGCTCAGCCTGCAGGAACGGCTGAAGAAGACCATCGTTTTCGTCAGCCACGATCTCGACGAAGCGATGAAGATCGGCAACCGCATCGCCATCATGGAAGGCGGCCGCATCATCCAGTGCGGCACGGCGCAGGACATCCTGCTCAACCCGGCCGATGACTATGTCGCCGACTTCGTCGCCAACATGAATCCGCTGGGTGTGCTGACCGCCGGCGACATCATGGTGCCGCTGGACCGCAGCCGGCCCGCCAACCGTCCCTTCGCCGCAACAGCACGTCTGGCCACCCCCGTGCGCCAGATCATGCAGGCGGTGTCGAAAAACGGCGGCGATGTCGGCATTGTCGAGAATGGCGCCATTCTCGGCATGATCTCCGCCGACGACATCGTGCGGGGCCTACTAAAGCATCAGAGAAATTAGACGGCTACCCCGCACGCCTTACTTGTCGTCACCGTCCTCATCGTCATCGCCGCTTTTGCCGGCCGGTTGCCATGCATGCGGCGTGACTTTCTTCTGCGTGTTTGAATCGGTGAAGATCCACCAACCCGCATCGGTTTCATCCCACTGGCCGCCGGTCGCCTTCAGGCGGTCCAGCGACCGGTACTGCGCCAGGGATTCGTTTTCCTGTCCGTCCTCGTCTTTCCAGAAGACCTGGACCTTGCTGCCGTCCTTCGGGGCAGTTGCAATCGGCTGACGTCCGCTCATAGCATTTCTCCCTGCCATTGCTGCTGTGCGTGGTTCGGCACGCACAGCACATGCGTCATTAACGGACGAACCGCGCGCTAAAATCAAGCGGCGGCTTTTTTCTTCTCCAGACGGGCGCGGATGCTGGCGACATCGGATTTCGGCGTCGCCGCAAACAGCGTCTTGGTATAGCTGTGCTGCGGGTTCGAAAACACCTCGTCGCGCGTGCCGTACTCAACCACTTCGCCGTAATACATCACCATCACCTCGTCGGCGATGTAGCGCACGACCGAGAGGTCATGGCTGATGAACACATAGGTCAGGTTGAATTCGTCCTGAAGATCAGCCAGCAGGTTGAGCACCTGCGCCTGCACCGAAAGGTCAAGCGCGGAGACCGGCTCGTCGAGGACAAGCAGGCTCGGGCTCAGCATCAATGCACGGGCAATGGCGATACGCTGACGCTGGCCGCCGGAGAACATGTGCGGATAGCGGTTGTAATGCTCCGGACCCAGGCCGACTTTCACCAGCATCTGCATGGCGAGTTCCCGCCGCTCCACCGCCGTCTTGTTGGTGTTGAGCAGTAGGGGTTCACCCAGAACTTCGCCGATCTTCTGGCGCGGGTTGAGCGAGCCATAGGGATTCTGGAAAATGATCTGCACCTTGCGGCGCATTTCCGGCGTTACCCTGTCCTTGGCAATGTTGATGGGCTTGCCATCGATCAGTAGTTCACCTTCCGACTGCGGATCAATCAGCGTCAGGATGCGGCCGAGCGTCGACTTTCCGCAGCCGCTTTCCCCGACGATGGCAAGGGTCTTGCCCTTTTCCAGCGTGAAGCTGACACCCTTGACCGCGCGCACCGTCTTCGGCTTGCCGAACAGGCCACCGCTGACGTGATAATCGCGGACAATGTTGCGCCCTTCAAGAACGATCTCGCTCATGTTGCTGCTCCTGCATTGGCGGCTTCGTTCTTCATGAAGTCTGCGACCGTGGACAGACGGTCACCCGTCGCGTTTTCCGGCAAGGCGGAAAGGAGGGCGCGCGTATAGGGGCTCTTCGGTGTTTCAAACAGAGACAGCACGTCGGCTTCCTCCATCTTGCGGCCCTTGTACTGGACGATCACCCGGTCGGCCGTTTCCGCGACAACGCCCATGTCATGGGTGATCATGATCAGCCCCATGCCATGCTTGGCCTGCAAGCTGACCAGCAGATCGAGAATCTGCTTCTGGATGGTCACGTCGAGCGCCGTCGTCGGTTCGTCGGCAATCAGCAGCTTCGGATTGCAGGCGATGGCGATGGCAATCATGACGCGCTGGCACTGACCGCCGGACATCTGGTGCGGGAACGAGTTCAGCCGTTCCTCTGGCGTCGGAATACCGACCTGCTTCAGCAATTCGATCGCCCGCGTGCGCCGGGTCCTGGCATCCATTTTCATATGGAAACGCAGAACTTCTTCCAGCTGGAAGCCAACCGTGAAGCACGGATTGAGGCTTGCCATGGGTTCCTGAAAGATCATCGCCACATCGCGGCCGACGATCTGCCGCCGCTGTTTGGTCGTCATCGTCAGCATGTCGTGGCCGTTGAAGACCATCTTGTCCGCCGTGACAGTAGCCGTGTTCGGCAGCAGCCCCATGACAGCAAGCATGGCAACCGACTTGCCGGAGCCGGACTCGCCGACAATGGCCAGCACTTCGCGGGCATCGACATGCAGGTCGATCCCCTGCACGGCCATGAACTGACCCGAGCTCGTGTCGAATCCAACCGAGAGATTCTTGATTTCAAGCAGCGCCATGATCTCAGCTCCTCTTCAGTTTGGGATCGAGGGCATCGCGCAGACCGTCACCAACGAGATTGATCGCAAGCACGGTGATCAGGATGGCAAGACCGGGGAATGTGACCACCCACCAGGCGCGCAGGATGAATTCGCGTGCCTCTGCCAGCATGGTGCCCCATTCCGGTGTGGGCGGCTGCGCACCCATGCCGAGGAAGCCCAGAGCCGCCGCCTCAAGAATGGCATTCGAGAAGGACAGCGTGCCCTGCACGATCAGCGGCGCCAGACAGTTCGGCAGGATCGTCTTGAACATCAACCGTATGTGGCCCGCACCGGCAAGCTTGGCGGCAATCACATATTCGCGGTTCTTTTCGCTCATCACCGCCGCGCGCGTCAGACGCGCAAAGTGCGGCTGCAGAACCAGCGCAATGGCGATCATTGCATTGAACAGGCCCGGTCCCAGGATGGCAACGAGCACCAGCGCCAGCAACAGTGGCGGAAAGGCAAGAATGATATCCATGATGCGCATGATCAGCGCATCGACCCAGCCGCGGAAATAGCCGGCGAGAACGCCGAGGATGACGCCGGTGACCATGGAAATGGCCACGACAATCAAACCGATGAACAGCGAGAAGCGCGCGCCATAAATCAGCCGGGACAGCAGATCGCGGCCAACAGCATCGGTTCCCAGGAGGAATGACGTATTGCCGCCCTCCTGCCACGCCGGTGGCGTCAGCAGTGCTTCGCGATATTGCTCATAGGGCGCATGCGGCGCAATGAACGGTCCGAGAATGGCAACGAGGACCAGAAAAATCAGGGTGGCAAGCCCTATGACAGCGCCTTTATTGACGCTGAAATAGAACCAGAATTCTGCAAACCTGCCCATGCGGCCCTCTTTCGGGGCGGCAGCAAGCGGTGCGGGAGGGGAAACTTCGTTAGTCACAGTTCCTCACTTTACGCGGATACGCGGGTTGACGACCGCATAGAGCAGATCGACAATCAAATTGACGGTCATGACGATCAGCGCGACCAGCATCAGGCCGCCTTGAACGACGACGTAATCGCGTTTCGCGATGGCGTCGATCATCCACTTGCCGATGCCTGGCCAGGAGAAGATCGTCTCCGTGAGGATGGCGCCGGCCATCAGCAGGCCCATCTGCAGGCCGATCGTCGTGATGACGGGGATCATGGCATTGCGCAGGGCATGGATGCCGATGACCCGCTTCGGCGCGAGACCCTTGGCCCGTGCCGTGCGCACATAATCCTCACCCAGCACTTCCAGCATGGCGGAACGTGTCTGGCGGGCGATGACCGCGAGCGGGATGGTTCCAAGCACGATGGTCGGCAGGATCAGATGCGAGAATGCGGATTTGAACGCACCCTTCGGCCCGGAAATGAGACTGTCGATCAGCATGAAGCCGGTTGTGGGCTTGAAGAAATAGATCAGATCCATGCGGCCCGACACCGGCGTCCAGTGCAGAATACCGGCGAAGAGGATGATCAGCAGGATGCCCCACCAGAAAATCGGCATGGAATAACCAACCAATGCGATTCCCATGCTCAGCTGGTCGAAGATCGAACCGCGCTTGACGGCGGCGAAAATGCCAGCGGGAATGCCAATGATGACAGCAAACAGCATGGCGCAGATGCTGAGCTCAAGTGTCGCCGGGAACAGGGTCAGGAAATCCGCAAGGACCGCGCGTTTGCTGGCGATCGACGTACCAAAATCCCCGTGAAAAATATTCCACAGGAACGAGAAGTACTGCTCCCAGATCGGCCTGTTGAAGCCAAACTGCTCAAGCAGCATCTGGTGACGCTCCGGCGTCATGCCGCGCTCGCCTGCGAGCGCAATGACAGGATCGCCAGGCAGCAGGCGGATGAACATAAAAGCCACAAAGCTGATGCCGATAAAGGTCGGAATCAGCAGCAGCACTCGTGAAGCGATGTATCGGAACATGGTAACCCAATAAAAGGCGGTACCGGCCGAAGCCGGTACCGCGAGGAGTAAATTACTCGGTGATGTCGACGTAAGCGAAGTTATGAACGCCGAACGGGCTGGCTACATAGCCGGTCACGTTCTTGGTCATGGCTGTCGTTACGAGCGAGTGAGCAAGCGTGCCCCATGGAGCTTCGCGCTTGAAGATAACCTGGGCTTCTTCATAGAGCTTGGTGCGTTCGGCCTGATCGGCAGTCACAGCAGCCTTGTCGATCAGTGCAGTGAACTCCTTGTTGCACCATGCGGTACGGTTGGCCTGACCAACGGCCTGGCACGACAGCAGCACGGCAAGGAAGTTGTCCGGATCGCCATTGTCACCGGTCCAGCCGAGAATGACCGCACCATCGTGCTTCGGATCGGAAGCGCGCTTCAGGTATTCCTGCCAGTCATAGCTGACGATCTCGACCTTCACGCCGACCTTGGCAAAATCGGACTGCAGCAGTTCAGCCGTACGGCGGCCGTTCGGCATGTAGGGACGCACAACCGGCATCGCCCAGATCTTCATGGAAAGATCCTTCACGCCAGCCTTTTCCAGGGCCTTCTTTGCCGCTTCAGGATTGTACTCGTCATCCTTGATCGACTTGTTGTAGGACCACATTGTCGGCGGGATCGGGTTGATCGCCGGCTTGGCCTGGCCGAGGTAGACGGCATCAACGATTGCCTTCTTGTCGATGGCCATGTTGAGCGCCTTGCGCACTTCCGGCTTGTCGAAAGGTGCCTGGGTGGTGTTGTAACCCAGATAGGCAACGTTCAGGCCGCTTTCCTGGATAACGGTCAGGTTCTTGTCGGCCTTCAGGCCATCAACATCGGCCGGATCCGGATAGATCGTCAGGTTGCATTCGCCGGCCTTCAGCTTCTGTACGCGAACGGCCGCGTCCGGTGTAACCGCGAAGATCAGGTTGTCGACGTTGACCTTGCCCTTCCAATAGGTCGGGTTGGCTTCGTAGCGGATCGCCGTGTTGAGCTGATAGTCAACGAACTGGAAAGGACCGGTACCGACCGGCTGTTCGTTGAATTTCTGCGGTGTGCCGTCAGCCATGAGCTTGTCGGCATATTCCTTCGAAACGATCGACGAGAAGTCCATCGCAAGGCCGGCGAGCATCGGGGCGCTTGGCTTGTTCAGCACGATCTTGACTGTCAGATCGTCCACTTTCTTGACTTCCTTGATCAGCTTGGGGAAGTCCATGCTTTCAAAATATTCGTAGGTCGCGCCTTCGACATACTTGGCCCACTTGCTGCCTTCCTTCTGACGTTCGAAGGAGAAAACCACGTCGTCGGCATTCAGCTCGCGGCTTGGTGTGAAATAGCTCGTGGTCTGGAACTTGACGCCCTTGCGGATCTTGAACGTGTATTCAAGGCCGTCATCCGAGATCTTCCAGCTTTCTGCAAGCGCCGGGCGAACCGTCGATGTGCCGGGCGTGAATTCAACCAATGGATTGAAAACAGCCTGGCCAGTCGCATCAAGCGTTTCACCGCCGGTATAAAGTGCAGGGTCGAAACCGCCGGGAGCAGCTTCAGAGCAGTACACGAGAGATTTAGCCGAGGCTCCACCTGCCATCAGCCCACCCGTCAACATTGCAAGCGCTGTCGCCGCAAGGAGTTTCTTGTAGGTCTTCATTTTTCCACCTTCAGAGGTTTTTTGTGTTGCCGGCCCCCATGCCCGCAACCGAGATTGCATGGAAGCCTTTGCAATGTCGCAATGCAAGCAGATTTATTCGCAGTCAACCTGCCATCTCATGAAGAAACGAAGATTCTGGGGAAATTTTTTAACAAAGTCACAAAAATAGCGAAATTCACTAAATGTGACGCTGGCGACTTTTGCGAAGCAGCGTTTTTATATCTGCACAATCCCGGCCAGAACATGTTTCCCCCCAGCTCCGATCATAAATAACGACTGGATCGGGACCCAAACTCGTGTCAGAACGCATGAAAATCAGTGAGGAGATGCATTGTGAACGTTCAGGGCCAAACAGCGATTGTTACGGGTGGCGGATCGGGTCTGGGTGCCGCGACAGCGCGCGCGCTGGCAGAGAAAGGTGCTAAAGTTGCCCTGTTCGACATCAATATTGATGCAGCGCAAAAAGTCGCCGATGACATTGGCGGCCTGGCCGTGGCCTGCAACGTGTCCAGTGCGGACGATGCCCAGCGTGCCGTTGCCCATGTCGCAAACAAGCTTGGCACCGCACGGATTCTGGTAAACTGCGCGGGCATTGCCAATGCCGGGCGGATTGTCGGCCGCGACGGCCCGCATGATCTGGACCTGTACCGCCGGGTCATCGAGGTCAATCTCATCGGTTCGTTCAATATGCTGCGGCTGGTCAGCGACGCGGCCGCCAAGCTCGAGCCGCTGGATACGGGTGAGCGCGGCGTGATCATTTCAACCGCCTCGGTTGCCGCCTTCGATGGCCAGATCGGCCAGGCGGCCTATGCTTCCTCGAAGGCAGGCATCGCCGGCCTGACATTGCCCGCTGCGCGCGAACTGGCGCGTTTCGGCATCAGGGTCATGGCGATTGCACCCGGCATATTCGGTACGCCCATGCTTTTGGCCATGCCGCAGGAGGTCCAGGATTCGCTGGCAGCCTCCATTCCCTTCCCTTCCCGCCTCGGCAAACCCGAGGAATATGCGGCCCTGGCCCTGCATATCATCGACAACCCCATGCTGAACGGTGAAACGATTCGCCTTGACGGCGCGATACGCATGGCCCCTAAATAACAGCGATTGGACAGGTTCAGGTTGAAGGCGAATACGCCAAAAAGCTGCCATGGTACCAACCATTGCAACTCTTTGCCTTTGACGACGTTCTGTTAACGTCGGTCATCTAAATTCCTTCTTGGCTCGATTGAGTTGAGAGCGCTGACACCGTCGCAATCGGAACCTGGAAAGGTGGCAGATGTCCGTTATCAATCGCCTGGTCGTTCTCTTGCCAGGCTTTGAACATATGCCGGTCGAGGCCCATCATCGGCGCTTCCTGCGGGAGGCAACCAAGACAGCGCCTGTTTATGACATGTCGTTGCAGGAAGATGGCGCGTTGAAGGTATCGTCCGCGGAAGGCGGCGTCAGCGTGGGAGAGTTCACGCTTGCAACCGCTGGTGCGAACTGGTCCGCCAGAACTGATTTTGTCCTCTACGGCCTCGGTGACATCAACCATTTCTACGCTGCGCGCAACCCTGCCGTTCGCGTTCTCAGCGGCATCGCCGCATTGATCGATTTCATTGTCAGCGGCACGTTCTTTCGCTTCCTGTCGACGAGCTGGCGCTATGCGCTTTTCTTCCTTTATCCGCTCGTCATCATGGGTGCCATTGCGGCGCTGTCCTACGGCACCGGTCGCATTGCCCTGGGGTTGACGCAGCAGGCGGCGGTTGCCGTTGCGGTCGGCCTGGCGACGGCCCTGGTTCTGCTGGTCGTGGCGGCACAAAAGATGCACTTCCTGCTGATCATGGACGACTGGACATTCGCGCGTGACATGGCACGCAACCGCCGCCCCGACATCACGGCAAAACTGCACCAGGTCATCAGCGATGCCGCAGCCCGGATCAGTCAGGCGGCGCCAGCGACCGAGGTTGTCGTTGCCGCCCACAGCATGGGGGCGATCTGCGCCCTGCATATTCTCGATGCCGCCCTGCAGCAGAATGATTCCCGGCGCTATGGCCTGCTTACCGTGGGTTCAAGCCTGCTCAAACTGGCATTGCATCCGGCCGCCAAAGCCCTGCGGGCAAGCGTTGAAACCGTCGCGCGCAGCCGCGCCATCTGGGTCGACGCGCAATCGCTGACGGACCCGATGAATTTCTACAAATCCAATCCCGTCCGTGATCTGAACATCGCGGACGCGGAATCGCCCGTTCTGGTCAAGGTCCGCTTCCGCAGCCAGTTATGCGATGAAACCTACAGGTCCATTCGGCGGAATTTCTTCCGCGTGCACCGGCAATTTGTCTATGGCGTCGAAAAGCGCTCGGCCTATTCCTGGCATGCGATACTCTGCGGGCCGGAAAGCTTTGCCGATGTCGCCGCACGCGGCGGGCTGCCATGTGAATGCGCCGCCCAGTCCTCCTCCCCCATGAAAATAGCCGAAACTGCCACCATATGATGTCACTTGCCGTTGCCGGAAAGGCCCTTTGGGTCGTTCTTATCGTCGCCTGGTATCTCTTGCGCCGCCCGTTCGACAGGCGCGCGCGCCGCGCGAAACTGACCGTCGACCGCCGCAAGGGCGCCGACACGCTGCGGCTCGCCATATCGCTGACCGGTCTTGGCATCATTCCGGCTGTCTATGTCGCCACCGGCCGGCCGGGATTCGCATCCTATACGCCAAGCCCCGTTCTCTTCGCCCTGGGTATTCTGACCGGCATTGCCGCGCTGCTGCTGTTCCGGCTCACGCACAAGGCCCTGGGGCAGATGTGGTCGGTCTCCCTGCAACTGAAGCAGGATCACAAACTTATTACCACGGGCATCTACAAACGCCTGCGGCATCCCATGTACACGGCCTTCTGGCTCATGGCATTGACCCAGGCCTTGCTTTTGCCCAATTATATCGCCGGTCTATCGGGTCTGGCGGGGTTCGGTTTCCTGTTCTTCTCCAGAATTGGGGCGGAGGAACAGATGATGGAAGAGGCCTTCGGGGAAGAGTATCGCCAATATCGCGCCAGAACATGGCGCGTATTGCCATTGGTCTATTGAAAGCTGTGCCGTTTTCCGCGGCAAAGCCATCACAGGATTGAAAAGAGAATTATCTTGCTGAACACCGCTTCAAACGCATCAACCTCGTTCAAGATGTTCCTCGCACCGGCCTTTGCCCTCTCCCTCTCGGCCTGCCAGTCGACCCCGCCAGCCAGCGTGTCCGTTACCCCATCGGCCTATGCGGCGGAGATGCCGGAACTGACCTGCGCCGCCCATGGCAGCGTCAGCGGATCAGCGGTGAAGCTGACCGCCAACCGGACCAGGCCCGGTGATCCGGCCTATATCGAATTCCGCCAGCGCTTGTCGCCCGGCATTCCAAGCGGCCACATGTATGTGGTTTTCGGCAGGCTCGATGCCAATGGCAATCCCGTCACGCGCCAGTATAACGGCCTCTTTCCCAAAGGCAGCCTGCTGGGTCTTTATGGCGGCGCCCTTATTCCCATGCCCGCGGAACTGAAGCCCAGTTATGCCGACTGCCATTTCGCCACGGGCGCGGCCTATCGCGTTTCACTGACGGAAGCGCAGTATCAGAGCCTTCTCGGCAAGGTACGCACCAATCTGGCCAACCCGCCGAAGTGGACGATGTTCGGTTACAACTGCAACAATTATGCCGCCTCGCTGGGCAGCGTGGCCGGTCTTGTCGAGCCGTCCAACAGCGCCCTGCCGTCATTTGCCTATATCTATGCCTATATCGAAGCCAATGGCGACAAGAAGCCCGCCGCCCGGAAGCGGACGTAGAGTCTTTCATAATTTGGTCCCAATCCGGGAGACATTAGGGTCGGAACCGGCCATGCATCCGGACACGGACCATTGTCCTTCTGCCCATTTTCGGAGAGCCCGGCATCGATGAAATCAGTTCTGGCCATGCTTTTGGCGACGGCAGCCATGATGGGCTCAGCCAGAGCCATGGATTCAACCGAGGCCGAAGAGCTGGAAGGATTGAGTCCCGAGACCCGGCTGGAACAGCGCTGCGATCTCGAAGCCATGGAGCGTATCCACCACGATCCGGTCAAGCTGGTGCCCGACGAACTCGTCGCCTATGCCTTCAAGGAACCCCTGGTGACCGGCGACAAGATCCAGTCCACCGGTGCAGCCTTCCGCAGCAAGGGTGAATGGTACCACCTCTCCTACACGTGCACGACCTCGCCCGATCACATGACCGTGCTGACGTTTCAATATGCGATTGGACAGATGGTTCCCCACAGCGAGTGGGCACAGCACTATCTCGTGCCGTAGACGAATCGTAACCGGCGCCGCCTGGGCGACGCCGGAGCCAAATTCCATGCCTGTCTAGTTTGTGAAGCCCGGACGGTCCTGCGCGAGCAGCATCTGCCCGATGGCATCGACCGACTTGCTCTTCGGCGCTTCAAAGGCAAGCACTGCCTGCTCCGCATTCTGCGGAATGGCTGCCGTCTTTGCCGGTGCCTGTGCGGGCGCCGTGAAAACCATGGCCGGTGCTGGCGGATCAACCGGCACGGCGACATTGGCAAAAGCAAGCTGCTGCGGAGCCGCCGCATGCGCCGGCTGTACCTGTGCCACGGCAAAAGGCTGGTTGGTCACACGCCCGGATGTCGCGGTTGTCATCGTCGGCTGCGCGCTGGCAACCATGATGTTGTTGACCGACGCCGGGTTGGTATTTTTCATGCTGGCGATATAGGCATTCGCAATGGCAACACTGGCAACCTTGTTGCCCAGATCCGGCGAATTGTACCTGTCGCGCTTCTCGTAAAAAGCGTTACCACCGGCAACAACCGTATAGTGCATGTTGCGATAGGGGAAACGCAGACCGGCCGTGTGGAAGAACATCGCTTCCTTGACCTTGGGATGGCGCTGGCCCTTGAGCACGGCATCCGCCGCCTGCTGTACATCCGGAAGTGCCGCCGACTGCATAGGCCGCGAAAGAACGCCGGGAGCAAACTGTCCCTTCTCGCCCACCACGCCGCAAATCGTATTGGCATATTTACCGGAATCGAGACGGTTCATCACCACGGTACCCACCGCGAGCAGGCCATCCTTGCTCGAGCGGTTGGACTCGAAGAACATTGCCCGTTCCAGGCATTCCTTGTCCTTCGGCGTATAGGCATAGGTCGACGTCTTGGAGACGGTGGTATTGCTGCTTGTCAGATTTGCCTTCACCTTACCGGCATGCTGGGCATTCTGTGTGGTACACCCACTGACGAGGCCAATGGCGGCAATGACACCCACAATCGAGGGGGTTTTCCACTTCCTTGCGCCGATCACGAAGCAATTCTCATCGCTGTTTTTCCTGCTGGTGAAGTTGCCCACAGATTGAGGTCATTTGGGGCCAAACAATGGCAGATATAGCTAATGGGTGATCACAATCTACCATCTGTTTGAAATCATGACGTTATTTTATTCACAAAAGAAGCAAAAAATTTCTAAAAATGGCAAAATTAAGAATTTGTTTACCGTATTTGAAGTAAGGTTTACGCAACTGATCCGGCTCGAAAGACAGAATCATGCCCCACTATTCCGCAAGGTATGACACGCGTGAAGCACTGATGGAAGCGCTCGTCGAGTTGATGGCGCTTGAGGTACCGGCCGAGGAGTTTGCGCCCGTGCTGTGCACGATCGGACCGGTCGATCTCGACCTGCTTGCCGATTGCATGAACGATGTGGGCCTCAACGATAACCGGTCCATCGCCGCTTAATTCCTCCCCCGTGAAAATGGCTTGCCGGGCACCCGCCAAGTCCTTATCTCTCGCCCAGCACCACGAGACCAGCAATGCGAGGGATGAGCTGTGACCCAGAAAAAAGAGGTACTGCGCGAGACCGATGCCGAAGCCGTCAGGCTCGCGCAGACATTGATTCGCAAGGCGCGCCATGCCGTCATCGCGACGCTCGATCCCGCGACAGGCGGTCCGATCGCCACCCGCGTCGGCCTCTCCACCGACCATGACGGAACGCCGGTCATTCTGGTCTCTGCCCTCTCCGCCCACACCCCCGCTTTGCTCGCCGATCCGCGCTGCTCCCTGCTTGCCGGCGAGACCGGCAAGGGCGATCCTCTTGTCCATCCGCGTGTGACGGTGTTTGCCCGGGCTAGGGAAATTGCCCGCGACGCGGCGGAACACGCCCGTATTGAATGGCGCTACCTCTCGCACCAGCCCAAGGCAAAGCTCTATGCCGGATTGGGTGATTTCCGTTTCTTCCGGCTGGAGCCCACGGGTGCCAGCCTCAATGGCGGCTTCGGCAAGGCCTATCACTTGACCGCTGAGGATTTGCTCACCAGCAATCCCGCCAATGACGAGCTGGCGGCGGCGGAAAAATCCGCGGTCGAGCACATGAACGCCGATCATGCCAACGCCATATCGCTCTACGCCCGCTTCTTTGCCAAAGCCCCGGCAGGCAACTGGCGCATGACCGGAATTGACGCCGATGGTTTCGATATCGCCGATGGCGACGATGTCCAGCGCATCTGGTTTCCGGCACCCCTGACCTCGGCCAGGGACATGCATATGAGCCTGGTGCGCATGGCCGGTGAAGCGCGGGCAGGCCTGGCCTCTGCAGGCGAAACGGTCTGACACGATGCTGCGACAGGATGAAGGCTGGCTGGAACACCGCATCACGCGCATCGATGACGCCGACGACGGGCGGCTCGGCCCTTATCGCAACGTCCGCGAGCGCGATCTGGTTGGGCGGGAAGGCCGTTTCATTGCCGAGGGCAAGGTTGTGCTCAACGTGCTGCTTGCCAATGCCGCGTTCGCGGTCGAGTCGCTTCTGGTCCTGGAAAACCGGCTTGCCGGCCTCGCGCAGCAGATAGCCCTCTGCCCGGACGACGTGCCGGTCTATTGCGTATCGCGCGCCGTCATGGATGCGATTGCCGGTTTTCCCATGCATCGCGGCATACTTGCCGTCGGCCGGCGCAGCGCCCCCCGTTCAGCCGACCAGCTGATCGATGCCCTGCCGGCAGCCTCGCTTGCCGTGGTGCTCTGCGGCATATCCAACCATGACAATATGGGATCGATCTTTCGCAATGCCGCGGCATTCGAAGCCGATTGCATCCTGATGGATGAAACCAGCTGCGATCCGCTCTACCGCAAGGCGATCCGTGTCTCGGTGGGTGCCGCGCTTAAGGTTCCATTCGCGCGGGAGGGCTCGATCGACGATCTCGTCGCCAAATTGCAGCAAGCCAGATTCGACATTTACGCGCTCAGCCCATCCGGCACGGAAAGTCTCTATGCCGCACAACCGGGATCGCGCACGGCGCTGCTGTTGGGAACCGAGGGCGAAGGCCTGCCGAAAGCCCTGATGCAGACGCTGAAGACGATCAGAATCCCGATGTCCGAAACATTCGACAGCCTGAACGTGGCCACGTCCTCAGGCATAGCGCTGTCACGGTTTAGCCGGTTCTCCGGCATTTGATTCCACCGGAGAAGCTGCCTTTTGCAGCGCGCGGATGCGATCAGCCAGGCTGATGATTGCCTCGCCGTTCTCGTCATAGGCCGCCGAGACATCACCGCCCGCGGTTGCCAGGAGCTTGTTCACCTGGGAGGACGGACCCTCGAGCCGGGCAACCATGGCGACCACCTGGGACGCCAGCGCATTCATCTCCTCGCGCAACCGTTTGCTTTCCTCCGCCTGCACAAGCGCCTGCTTGCCGCGCGGCGCATGGTCCGCAGCAACGCCCTGCTTACGGCCTTCGGCGATGATGCTGCGCAGCCGCTCGTTAAGGCGCTCGACTTCCTTTTCCCGCCTCAAAAGCTTGGCCTCGTTGTCCGATAATTTCGTCACCAGTTCGCTTGCCCGTGTTTCCGCGCTATTGCCGCGCTTTGTTTCCTGTTCGAGCGAATGCTGCAATGCCTTGAGCTCGGTTTCCAGCTTGTGTTTCTGTTCTTCGCTGTCCCGCTTGGCCCGGCGCGCGTCCTTCAGCTCGTCCGAAAGGTTCTCGATACGGGTGGTCTGTGCCGCCACATCGATCTGCAGGCTGTCGGCTTTCGTCTCCGTGCTGTTCAGACGGCGATGCAGGAGTTCAAGCTCTGCCGAACGCTGCTCGAGGGTTTGCACGGTACCGCCAAGTTCCCCGGCCGATTTTTCCAGTGCCTGGTCGCGTTGCGCAAGGGATGCCTGCAATTCAGCGATGGTTGCATCCCGTGCGGCGAGATCGGCCGAGAGCAGGCGGACCTGCCGCTCCTTCTCGCTGAACGTCAGCAGTTGCTGCGCCGATTTCTCCTTGATGCCCGCAAGGGTCATTTCCAGCTTGCGCTCACTCACGGCGTGCTCTGCCCGCAGACCGTCGCGCTGCGCCTGGATTTCGTTGAGCGTCAGCGGTGTCTCCGCTTCGACGCGCCTGCGTGTCAGCAGCATGGCGCGGCGCCAGACCGGAGGTGCGAAGATCAGCACCAGCAGGACGGCACTCAAAAATCCGAGGGCGAGATAAAGTGCGGTCTGGATCACGATAAGGGTCCTGTTGGAAGATCGCGCAGAGGATAGAGCGGAAAGTCCTCTGCTTCAAATCTGGCACAATGCCGGTCCGGCATCAAACGGCAAAGACGCGGAACGGCTTCCGCGTCTTGCCCAAACGTCAGCAAAGAAGAAAGATCAAAACGGGTTCCAGGTCGGAGACTGGGTGATCTTGAGATAACCGACATTCACGCCGAGCCGCGCGCCAACGCCGGTGCGTATCGGGACCAGCAAGACCTGATTGCGTTTGAGCACATTGAAGCCGACACCTGCGAAGAGATAGGCTGAACCTGCGACGCCGACAAAGCGGCCATAGAGATTTTGTATATCGTCGAGATTATAGACGAGCATCATGACACGGGAACCCTGGCCGCCGAAGTCCCATCCGATCGATGGACCCTGCCAGAAACTTTTGTGATCTCCGGCATTTTTTGTATAAAGCGTGCCCTCGCCATAGGTGAGGCCCCCGATGATGGCGCCCGATCCCTCTTCACCCAGGATATAGCCGTTCGGCAGACCGTAGCTCTGGAAAATCTTCTCGACCGCCGATGCCAAACCACCGGACGTCGATCCGAAGAATCTCTGCCCCGAATTGACGATCTCGTCCATGGAGAACTGGTCCTGCGCTGCATTGGCCGCATGCGGCTGTGCGACAACCAGTGACACCATCGTCAGGATCAGGAGGAAAAAACGGTTCATAGACAAGAATAGAGACGCCATCATAATTCCTTTTGGCTGTTCGCTTCTTTGTCCGACGCCAGATGCGAATCTTGTGTTCGCCTTGTAATTGAAGCACCATTTAAAGGTCTAAACCTTGTATAAAAGTTTATGAATCGATCTTGGCATTTCAATGGCTTGCCGGGGACGGGAAAAAGATAAGGAATTCAGCATCTACCGGTATCGTTGACGTCGTTCTTGCCGATCCGGACCGAGCTATGTATCCAAATGCAGCAGCCATCAGAGTGATTCGGCATGAACATCTGATTCGGCATAACCCCAATACGCAGATTCCAACCGTCAGCCAAATCCTTAGGAGTTTCTCTCATGACATTGCCCGTAATTCTCTCGGCAACGGACCTCGGAGCCCTCCTGAGCAGCCGCATCTGCCATGACATCATTTCGCCGGTGGGCGCGATCAACAACGGGCTGGAACTTCTGGAAGAAGGCGGCGCCGACGAAGATGCGATGAACCTCATCAAGTCGAGCGCGCGCAGCGCCTCGGCCCGCCTGCAGTTTGCGCGCATTGCCTTCGGCGCCGCCGGATCGGCCGGTGTCCAGATCGATACGGGCGATGCCCAGAACGTGGCCAATGAATATATGAAGGGCGAGAAAGCCGAATTCACCTGGACCGGCAACCGCGTCCTGCTGCCCAAGAACAAGGTCAAGCTGCTGCTCAATCTCGTGCTGATCGCCAATGCGGCCCTGCCGCGCGGCGGCACGCTGAATGTTGCGCTGGAGACGCCGGAAACCGAACCGCGCTTCGTCCTGACATCGCGCGGCCCGATGCTGCGGGTTCCGCCGAAATTCCTTGAACTGCACAGCGGCAAGACGCCGGAAGAGCCGATCGACGCCCATGCGGTGCAGCCTTACTACACGCTGCTGCTGGCGCAGGAGGCCGGAATGACGATCTCCATCCACGCCACACCGGAAGAGATCGTGTTCTCGGCGGTCTGAGGCGGTAAAAATTTACCATCCGCCTTGGCCATTTCTTCACAATCGGCCTGATAGTCTCCGTTGAAGCAGCTGCAATGTCGCAGTGATTCCGGGGGGAGTTGGCACGTGTTACGTTGTATGGTCGTTGATGGAGCGCCGGTGGTCAGGAAAGTTGCGACGCGTCTGCTCGCAAGCGACAGCGTTGTCGTGACCACAGCCGACACGGGCTTTCAAACGGTTTCGGCCTGCAGCGTAGAAATGCCTGACATCATCATTCTGGACTGCGCACTGCCGGATATGCCGTCCGTCGACATCATCAGCCAGATTCGCGCCCTGCCCGGCGGCAAGGAAAGCCGGATTTACCTCTGCCTTGCCGAAATCGATGTGACCAAGATCATGCGGGCCAAACGGGCCGGGGCATATGGTTATCTCCTGAAACCCTTCAACCGGGAGTCCATCTCGGAAATCCTGCCGTCGACGTCCGTCGGGTAAAATCCGGTCGTCACGGTATTCTGACCGGACACTCCCTGCCGATGATATCGGCGAGGAAGGTCATCACCGTCCGCATGACGGGCGAGCGGCCGATATCCGGATAGGCCGTCAGCCAGAGATCGCGGACTGGCGGCAGCTCCTTGACCGGCAGTTTGACCAGCATCGCATCATTGTCCCCCATGAAGCAGGGAAGGACAGCCGCCCCCAGACCGGCACGCGCCGCTTCCTGCTGGCCGAAGAGATCGCTGGCCTGAAAGATGATCGGGCGTCCGGCGAGGATCGAGCGCAGCCAGACCTGCTGGGCCACGTGATCCAGCGTTGCATCATAGGCGATGAACGCCAGCGCTTCCGGCGGCTGGGCAGCCTGCTCGCGCGTGGCATAGAGCCCGAAGCGCATGGCCCCGATCCGCCGGATGAGCAGATCCTTCTCCACAGGCCGCGCCATGCGGACGGCAAGATCGGCCTCGCTGCGATCAAGCGCGGCGTTCTGCGTCGCCCCCGCAAGCGCCAGGGTTATGTCCGGGTGTTCGCGGTGAAACTCCACCACGCGCGGTGCAATCAGCCTTGCCGCAACCGCCGGCGGTGCGCTGATGCGCACCGTTGTGACCGGCGAGAGTGACAAGCCTCGGGCACGCCGTTCAATGGATTGTGTCAGCCGCGCCATGTCTTCGACAAGTTCGGCAATCGCCTTTCCCTCCGCCGTCAAAGGCGAACGGCGCGGCAAGCGGTCGACGAGACGCAGCGCAAGCGCCTGTTCGAGCGATGCGACGCGCCGCCCGATCGTCGCATGGTCGACGCCAAGCGCGCGGGCGGCGGCGGACAGCGACCCTGTCCGGGTCAGAACGGAAAAGTAGTGCAAATCCTGCCAATCGATCATTGGTGAATTATTGCACATGTATGGAGACAAAACACAGAATTTTCTCACATTCCGTGATGTGTTCGAATGCCCTTGTTCAAAAGGAGAACATCATGGCACTGACGATCGAAATGACCGGCCCCGGCGGCCCTGAAGTATTGCGGGCAAGGGAGGTCGGTGTTGGCGATCCGGGGCCGGATGAGGTGCGCATCCGGCAAACGGTTATCGGCGTCAATTTTGTCGATATCTATTTCCGCAGCGGTCTCTATTCGCCGCCAAGCCTGCCCGCCGTGCTTGGCCTCGAGGGGGCGGGCATTGTCGACGCCATCGGGGAAAACGTCACCCATCTCCAGCCCGGAGATCGGGTTGCCTATGCCGGCATGCCGCTCGGCGGCTACGCTGAAGTGCGGCTGATTCCGCAGTCACGCCTGATCAAGCTGCCGGATGCGGTTTCGGATCGCGTCGCCGCAAGCACATTGTTGCGCGGCCTGACGGCTTACATGCTTCTGCACGAGGTTCGCTCTGTCAGGCCGGGCGAATGGGTGCTGGTTCACGCGGCGGCAGGCGGCGTGGGCCAGCTGGTCTCGCGCTGGGCGAAGCGTTTGGGAGCCAATGTCATCGGTACAGTCGGGTCGGAAGGCAAAATCGCAGCCGCAAAGGCGGCGGGCGCCGATGAGGTGCTGCTGTACAAATCAGGCGACTGGGCCAGTGACGTCCGCCGCATCTCCGACAACAAGGGTGTCCACCTCGCCGTCGACGGTATCGGCGGATCGATCTTCATGGAAACGTTGAAGACAATCCGGCCCTTCGGCATTCTAGGCTCCATCGGCCAGCCGGCAGGCCCGGTGCCGCCGGTCCGCGTCGAAGACCTGGGCAATACTGCGGTCATGCGCCCAAGCGTCATTGCTGCCGTCAACGACCCGGCGTTCTACCAGCGCGGGTCAAAAGCCCTCATCGCCGCCCTGCAGGACGGCTTGAGCAGCCCGATAGGCGCGGAATATCACCTGCGCGATGCAGCCAAGGCACAGGCGGATCTGGAAGCGGGCAAAACAACGGGCAGTGTCATTCTGACCACCTGATTTTCAGGCACATCAGTGGCGGCGGACAAGGGTCATGGCCACGATCATGTTCATGACCACGATACCCATCATCAGAAGCAGGGTCGCATCGATGCCATGCCCGCGCAGGATGCCGCCAGCGACATAGGGAAATCCGAACGCCCCAATGAAATAACTGATCGTGAATACTTGCGATGCGGCGGGCACCGACAGCCCCCGCTCATCCGCGAGATTCACGATCATCGCGTTCAACGTTGAGTAGGTCAGGCCATAACCGGTGGCAAAAAACACCGTCGCGACGATATAGAGCACCGAGCTTTTCTCGTTCACCGCAAGCAGAACCAGCCCCGCCAGCGTGAGCGCGAACAGCGTCAACACCAGCTTTCCCAACGGCAGCTTGCCGATCCGTGACGCAACCGAAAAGCGCAGGGCCACGGTCGTCACGGTGAACGCCAGGAAAAATGTCCCGGAATTCAGGCCACGCGATTCCGCATAAAGCGTCTGAAACATCGAAAGCCCGGAGAACACGCAGGCAGACAGTCCGATCATGAGCACGGGGAGAACCGTTCTTGCGCGTGCAATGCCTGCTGCCAGCGGCAGTGTCAGGGCAACGGCGGTCATCGGCAATTGCGCGATCGTCTTCAATTTCCGCTGTGCCCAGATCATCAGGCCGGCCGCGACAAGACAGAACAGCCCGTAACACACATAGACCAGCGCGGATTGACCACGATCCTGAACCAGGAAATGGCCGAGCGGCGCAGACAGGCCGATGCCCAGCATTTGCGACCCCGATAGCAGCGTCAGCGCTTCCAGCCGCGCGGCCGGCTTCAGGCAATGGATAAGCTGAATAGGCGCCAGAATGTAGAATACGGACCATCCGAGACCGAGCAGTAGACCGCCCGCATAGGCGACGCCGATCCCGAGCAATCCAAAACCCGCAAAACAGGCCATGGCGAAAGCCATCATCACCGCGGAACAGATGATCAGGGGCAGAATACCGGTGCGCTCGGCCAGCCGCCCTGCGCCTACGCAGCCTGCCAAGGTGGCGATTGTCCCGATGCTGACAATGTTTCCGGCCTCGGCAGCCTCGCGGCCAGCGGCACGCAAAACATCGGCCAGCAAAAAACTCGAGCCGTAGGCAATGGCCAGTATCACAGCCCCGATCAGGAATGGAACGAAGGCGCCAGCCGGCACCTTGTCCGCAAGGGAAGGAACGCCGGCCCGCTGGTGCACCTCTGCCTCGGGCACAAAAAGCGTTTCCGAATTTTGGCGGATATCGTTATCATATATTTTCATGAAAAGTGATAACAGCCTTCACATCGTCACTCAAGCCCTGCGCGATCTGATTGCAGCCTCGGTACCGGGCGCGCAATTGCCCTCGGTGCGCGAGCTGATAGAAAAATTCCGGGTCAGTCCTGCCACTGTGCAGAATGCTTTTGCCCGACTGGCTGGCGAGGGTCTGATCGATCCGCGCCCCGGCCAGGGGACATTCGTGCGTCAGCGGCCAATGACGGGCGCCGCGTCCGATCTTTCCTGGCAGGCCGTGGCGCTCGGTGCCGGGCGCCGCACCGGCGAAGCGATGCAGGATTTGCTGGCATTGCCGCCCCCCGGCAGCATACCCCTGAGCATGGGCTACCTGCCTCCCGACCTGCAGGCGAGGGAGCTGCTGTCCGCGGCCTTGAAACAGGCCGCCAAAAATCCGGCGCTCTGGGATCGCCTGCCCTTTGAAGGCATGGAAGTGCTGAGGGCCTGGTTCGCCCGGGAGATCGGTCACGGCGATGTATTTACCCCGCATGAAGCCATTATCTGCTCCGGCGGACAGGCGGCTATCGCCAGCACCCTGCGGGCACTGCTGGCTCCCGGCAGCACGCTGCTTGTCGAGGCGCCAACCTATATCGGCGTTATCGCGGCCGCGCGGGCAGCAGGCATCACGCTGGTGCCGGTGCCGGGGGATGCGGATGGCGTGCGGCCAGATTTGCTGGAAGCAGCATTGCGCGAAACCGGCACACGCGTGTTTTATTGCCAGCCGACATTTGCCAACCCGTCCGGGGCGCTGCTTTCGCCATTGCGCCGCAAGCAGGTGCTGCAGGTTATTGCCGGCGCCAGGGCGTTTCTGATCGAGGATGACTGGGCGCGCGACCTGTATCTTGGTGCGCCGCCGCCCCCGCCGCTGGCGGCACAGGACCCCAACGGCCATGTCATCTACATCCGCTCGCTGGCAAAATCCGCCGCACCCGGCCTGCGCATAGCGGCAGTCATGGCACGCGGCGCGGCCTTGGCCCGGTTGCGCGCCACGCGCGGCAGCGAAGATTTCTTTGTCTCCGGCCCTCTGCAGGCCGCAGCATTGAATATTGTCACATCCCCCGGCTGGAAACGCCATTTGACCGCGGCTAGGAATGCATTGATCGAAAGGCGCGACACACTTGTCGCCGCGCTTCGTGCCGAAACCGGCACCGGCATGGACATCGCGATACCCCTGGGCGGCATGCATCTCTGGGTGCAATTGCCGGATCACATATCCGATGCCGCGCTTGCTGCCGACCTTGCCCGCCGGAACGTCGCGGTCAGCCCCGGAGGGGCATGGTTTCCCGCCGATCCGCCCGGGCCCTATCTCAGGCTGACATTCGCAGCGGCGCCATCCATACTGCGCGAAGGCGCCAGGATCGTCGGATCGGCCATCAGACAAAGGATGGGGCAGACCGGATGAACAGCAGGAGGAACAAATGGCGATAACCGGAATTGAACACATCCAGCTGGCCATGCCCGCGGGCGAAGAACAGGCGGCACGCGAATTTTATGATGGCCTTCTCGGCATCCCCGAAGTGCCCAAGCCCGCGTCGCTCGCCGGGCGCGGCGGATGCTGGTTTGAAACCGGCAGCGTCCGCCTTCATCTTGGCGTCGAGCAGAATTTTTCTCCCGCGAAAAAAGCGCATCCCGCTCTGTTGACGGACAATCTTGCTGTGCTGGTCCACGCATTGGAAGCGGCGGGCTATGCCATTGCCGAAGACCAGCCGCTGGAAAAATACGACCGGCGCTTCGTCCACGATCCCTTCGGCAACCGCATCGAACTGATGCAGCCCAGATGAATTGACCCTGCCAGTCCGCGTCGTAAATATGCCGGAAAACCTCGGATAATCTTTGCCATCACCGCGGAACGCTTCCACAATGCGGTTGGCTCCACACAAGCATCAGGATTACCGATTCCCCATGAAACCTTTGTCCATCTCCACGCTGACCATCTGCGGCATTGACGAACTGCCCGCCCAGAGCGGACGCACCGTCACCCATGTCCTGTCCATTCTCGACCCGAACTGGCCGGAGCTCGAGGCATTCCAGGCCTATGGCACCCATCACCGCACGACACTGAACTTTCACGACATCATCGACGCCGATGAAGGCAAGATCCTGCCGCTGCCGCAACACGTTGCGGAAATCCTGAACTTCGGCAAGGCGCTGGCTGAATCAAAGGCGGACGGCGCCGAAGGCCACCTGCTGATCCATTGCCACATGGGCATATCCCGCTCGACGGCAGCCATGCTCTCCCTCCTCGCCCAGACCTATCCCGATGAATCCGAGGCCCGGCTGTTCGAGCGCCTGCGCCAGATACGTCCGCAGGCCTGGCCGAATTCCCTGATGATCCAGTATGCGGATGATCTCCTGGGCCGGAACGGCAAGCTGGTCGATGAACTGCGACGCCACTATGGCTGGCAGATCAAGCGCGAGCCGAATTATCTCGAATGGATGGCCCGCATTGGCCGCAGCCGCGAGCTGGACATGGCCGTTTGACCCGCATCAAACATGCAAAACGCAAAAAAGGCTCCGTCAGTGACGGAGCCTTTTGCTTGAATGACCCGAGACGAAGGCTCAGGCGATTTCGCGCATGTCCGACGCATCCGGCTCGCGCAGCACGTAGCCGCGGCCCCAGACGGTCTCGATGTAGTTGATACCGCCGGAAGCACTGTCGAGCTTCTTGCGCAGCTTGCAGATGAAAACGTCGATGATCTTCAATTCAGGCTCATCCATACCGCCATAGAGGTGGTTGAGGAACATTTCCTTGGTGAGCGTCGTCCCCTTGCGGAGCGAAAGCAGCTCCAGCATCTGGTATTCCTTGCCGGTGAGGTGAACGCGCTGGCCGGTGACTTCAACCGTCTTGGCATCGAGGTTCACGATCAGGTCGCCCGTGGTGATGACCGACTGGGCATGGCCCTTCGAGCGGCGAACGATCGCGTGGATACGGGCAACCAGTTCGTCCTTGTGGAAAGGCTTGGTCATGTAGTCGTCGGCGCCGAAACCGAGGCCGCGCACCTTGTCCTCGATGCCGGCCATGCCGGAGAGGATGAGGATGGGCGTTTTGACCTTGGACAGACGCAGGGTCCTCAGGACTTCATAACCGGACATATCCGGCAGGTTGAGGTCGAGGAGGATGATATCGTAGTCGTAGAGTTTGCCGAGATCGACACCCTCTTCGCCCAGATCCGTCGTATAAACATTGAAGCTTTCCGACTTGAGCATCAACTCGATGCTCTGGGCCGTCGCACTATCGTCTTCGATTAAAAGAACCCGCATATCATTCCCCTTTTCCCGCCGCTGAAATGGGTTGCCGTGCAATCCCGAAGTCAGGTCGCGAAACAAGCCGTTTCCATAACGTTAAGATTGCCACCGAATGGTTAACAAAATCTAATTCCGCTTTGCAAGTGTCTTTGACTCATAAGTTAAAAATCACAGGCACCGCATTGATTCATAAGGTGAGTCACCCGGCTAAAAACCATCAGCCAAAGCTTCAGGTTCTGCGCCTAAGCGATTCATTCGACTCAATAAATTTTTAGCCGGACACGGCCGACTTCGATTTACCGAGCTTTAAGTCTTAAGGCGTATGATTAATGCTGAACGTAAAGGAAAGGTTACCAGACGCGGCAACCTTTAAGTTTTTGTTTCATTTTCCCGAAGTGATTCGGGTGAAACGCCAGCCGGATGACTCCTGTTGAAGGGTCTGCGTACCGGCTTTGTGGGGGTAGTGAGTATGAAGTCGCATGAAGGTTTGGTTCGATTGAAACTGTTTCAGGTCAAGGAAAAGCGCCGCCAGCTCGGCCAGCTTGATCTCATGATGGGTGAATTCGAACGCATGGCTGCTGAGTTGGACGCGCAGATTATGTCCGAGGAAAAGAAGGCGGGCATTACCGACACGTCGCATTTTGCCTACCCGACATTCGCCAAGGCTGCGCGCCAGCGTCGCGACAATCTGTTTGATTCGATCCGTGATCTGAAGGCTCAGAAGGACGATGCCGAGGCGGCACTGGCCGAATCAGAAGCCGAACTGGCGAAAGCCGAAGCGCTGGAACAGCGCGACGGCAAGGTCCGCGATATCGACGACATGCCGGTCGCCGACAAACGCGCCATGATCGGCTGACCGGTAACGGCAGCCGCGTCTGTTTCAGCTCTGCCGCACCACATCGGCCCAATCCTTGTGCCGCAGGGATTGGGCGCGCATGAACGGGCATAGGGGAATGATCTTCCATCCCCCCGCCCTCGCATCTTCCACCGCATGCAGCGCCAGCGCCTGCCCCACGCCCTGGCCGCGCAGCGCATCCGGCACACCCGTATGATCAACGATGATCAGTTCGGGATTCACCCGGGAAAACGTCATCTCCGCCTCGTGCCCCGAGACGACGGTCACATAGCGTCCGCCCTTGGCGGTTTCTTCCTTGGTAATTTTGATATCGTCTGCCATTCAACGTCTCCTTGACGCAAGAAGTGCCTTGCCGTCATCCGTGATCAGTTAAATCAGGTTTTGTGGCTCAGCGGAACATCTTGGCAGCATCGCGTTCATGCTTCCCATGAAAAGGAAAAGGCTGGTCTCAACGACCAGCCTCAGCCAAACTCAAAGGCGACATCATCTAATGACGATATTGCTGTATCCGGGTTGTTCTTAGTCCAGCCAGGCCATGATCGGAGATCGAGGACTGCCAGGACAGGAACTCTTCCACCGTCAATGTATAGCGATGGCAAGCCTCCTCAAGACTAAGAAGACCACCGCGCACAGCGGCAACCACCTCAGCCTTGCGGCGAATAACCCAACGCCGCGTATTGGCGGGCGGAAGATCGGCGATGGTCAGCGGGCTGCCATCCGGGCCGATTACATATTTTACTCTCGGTCGAACAAGATCGGTCATTGTACTCTCTACACTAAACTTCAAGACCTATCGCAGCCGACATTACAGGCAGGGCTTTAATAATTGCCTAAACAGCGAGTCATTCTCTGGTAACTTCTGCAAATTCCAGGAGATTGTTGAAAATGACCATTTTGCCGGCTTTGACCGGTATCACCAGCCGTGGCCACGGCGACGCATCGCTCACCTTTGCGTGAGAAAAATACGCCGCCTGACACTTCCTGTTGGCAAGATCGAGTCAATTGACCTATATAGGGGCCTTGAATATCCCTGCGCCGTTATGTCGCTGCAAGAACCGGATCCGCTTATGACACTGAATAATCTCGATCTGCCGGGCAAGCCGGAAGACACACGTATCGTCGTCGCCATGTCTGGCGGCGTGGATTCTTCTGTTGTGGCGGGCATTCTCAAACGTCAGGGTTATGATGTCGTCGGCGTTACCTTGCAGCTCTATGATCACGGTGCATCGACCCACCGCGCGGGCTCCTGCTGCGCCGGCCAGGATATCGAAGATGCGCGCCGCGTCTCCGAGCGCCTTGGCATTCCGCACTATGTGCTGGACTACGAAGCGCGCTTCCGCGAGGCCGTGATCGATCCCTTTGCCAACAGCTATGTCAGCGGCGAAACGCCTATCCCCTGCGTATCCTGCAACCAGACGGTGAAGTTTGCCGATCTCCTGCAGACGGCCAGGGATCTCGGCGCCGATGCGCTCGCAACCGGACATTATATCCGCAGCCATGCCAATGGCGCGCACCGCGCGCTCTACCGCCCGGTCGATACGGACAAGGACCAGAGCTATTTCCTGTTTGCAACCACGCAGGAACAGATCGACTACCTGCGCTTCCCGCTGGGGTCACTGACCAAGCCGGAAACCCGCGCCATTGCCGAAGAGCTCGGCCTGTCCGTGGCCAACAAGCAGGACAGCCAGGACATCTGCTTTGTTCCGCAGGGCAAGTATTCCGACATTATTTCCAAGCTTAAGCCCGAGGCTGCCAATCCCGGCGACATCGTCCACATCGACGGACGCGTGCTTGGTCGCCATGAGGGCATCGTGCACTACACCATCGGCCAGCGCCGCGGCATCGGCGTGGCGACGGGCGACCCGCTCTACGTTGTCCATCTCGACGCGGCCAATGCACGTGTGGTCGTCGGTCCGCGCGAAGCGCTGGAAACCCGCAAGGTGTTCCTGCGCAACGTCAACTGGCTCGGGGATGATGCGCTCGAGAGCATTCCGGAAGGCGGCGTTGAAGTTTATGCCAAGGTCCGTTCGACCCGTCCGCCGCGCCCGGCTGTCCTGCACCACCGCGACGGCGAGACCTGGGTCGAGCTGGTCGATGGCGAAAGCGGCATCGCCCCCGGTCAGGCCTGTGTCCTCTATTCCGATGACAGCAACACCGCCCGTGTCTATGGCGGCGGCTTCATCGGCCGCTCCGAACGGGCTCCGCAGGCGGAAGCCATGCTCAAGCGCCTGGCACAACAGGGCCAGGCCGTCGCCTGATCGCACAAACCTCTGTCAGCGATGTAGCCCCAAAAGCGCTTAGGCAGCGCTTTTGGTCTTGAACTCGCGAATGGTTCCGATGATGCGGTCCTGATCAGCCTCACTCAGATAGGCATGCATCGGCAGACACAGGATGTTCTTCGGCAGCGTTTCCGACACGGCAAGGCCGCCCGGCGCGCGCATATAGTGCGCATAGGCTTCCTGCAGATGCAGCGGCTTGACATAATAGATCACCGAAGGAATGCCGTTGGCCTGCAGATGCGCCTTGAGCGCGTCGCGGTTCTCGGTCTCGATGGCATATTGCGCCCAGGCCGAGCGTGAGCCTTCCGGCATAAGGGCGACCTTGACCACGTCCTTGAGGCCGTTGGCATAGCGCTTGGCCACGATCTGCCGCGCTTCCATCTCGTCTTCGAGAATGGCGAGCTTCTCAATGAGGACCGCCGCCTGGATCGTATCGAGGCGCGAATTCATGCCGACGCGCACATTGTCATACTGCGTCTCGCCCTTGCCGTGGAACAGGATGGAGCGCAACAGATCGGCCAGCGCCGCGTCATTGGTGAACATGGCACCGCCGTCGCCATAGCAGCCCAGAGGTTTTGCCGGGTAGAAACTGGTCGCGCCGACATGGCCGAACGCACCGCACATCGCATTGTCGCGCTTGCCGCCGATCGACTGCGCCGCATCTTCGATGACGAACAGGCCGTATTTGTCGGCAATTGCCGATACCGAGGTGTAGTTGGCGGCGAGGCCGAACAGATCGACCGGGATGATGGCTTTTGGCTGCAACCGGCCTTCCGCCAGGACGGCCTTGATCGCCGCTTCCAGCTGCTCGACATTGATGTTGTAGGTATCGGCGTCGACATCGATGAAAACCGGTTCCGCTCCGACAAGCGCCACGACTTCAGCGGTGGCGGCGAAGGTAAAGCTCGGGCAGAACACCGCATCGCCCGGACCGATGCCGCGTGCCATCAGCGGGATCTGCAGGGCATCCGTGCCGTTGGCACAGGCAACCACATGCTCGACACCGAGATATGCGCCAAGACGCTTTTCGAACTCGGCAACTTCCGGTCCGAGAATATATTTGCCTTCACGCACCACTTTGGCGATTGCCGCATCAAGCTTGCTGCTAATCCGTTCACGCTGTGCGCCGAGATCGATGAACTGCATCATTGCTCCAATATCAATTGTTCCGCGAATCCGTCGCGGAAAACGGTCAAGACAACTCTTTAGAAGGGCCGTGGGAGGTCTGCCAGACGTTGTCGTTCAAAGTTTGTCCGGTCTTGTAACAACGCTTTACACCGAGCGCAATCTTGCAGCACTTTTGGGGCCGCCGAACGGATCAGCTCGCCTTGTCGTGCGCAACCGTGCCGGCGGTCAGAATCCGCAGGACACGAATCGCTTCCTCACCATCGGTGACCGGCTCGCTGCGCGTGTTGATGCTGTCGATGAAATTCTGGCATTCCCGGGTCAGCGGCATGCCCTGCGCAATCTTGACATAGGTCGGCTCTTCCGTCGTCGACGCCCACTGGCCGTTGTCCTGCCAGATCGAATGCTTGTAGACGGCAAGCTTCTTGTCCCACTGCTCCATGTCATCGAAGACGGCCATGGCCTTGGTTCCCACCACCGTAAGCCTGCGCTCACGATAGGGATTGAGCCGCGAGGCAAAAAGATGCCCGCGAATATTGTTGGGAAAGCGCATGTGCAGGTGGGCGAAATCGCTGAGGTGATCGAGCACCGCCGCGCCCTCGCCGCGCACTTCCAAAGGTTCGGTGCCGGTGATGGCCAGTATCATCGACAGGTCATGCGGTGCCAGATCCCAGAGGGCATCGTTTTCCGTGTGGAATTTTCCAAGACCGAGCCGATGGGAATGGATATAACGCACATCGCCGAGATCGCCCGCCTTGATCAGCTCCAGAAGCCGTTCGAATGCCGGATGAAAACGCAGGACGTGTCCGACCATGAAGATGCGGCCGTTGTCGCGCGCGGCCTTCACGGCGGCTTCCGCATCGGGAACGGTCAGGGCAATCGGCTTTTCGACGAGGACGTCCTTGCCATTGGTGACGGCGCGAATCGCCGCAGCCGCATGAAATTGCGGCGGCAGGGCCATGACGATGGCATCGACCTCCGGATGGGTGAAAAGATCGTCGACTTCAATGTGCAGAACATTCTGCTCCGCGGCGAAGCCGGCGGCGCGATCGGTGTTCTGGTCGGAGACTGCAAACAGCGCCCCGAGACTCTTCAATGTCCGGATATGATTGCTGCCCCAATAGCCGCAACCCAGCACTGCAATCCGTGGAGCCATCTTTTCAGCCTTTTTCATATCGGCATCCATTATCCGCAGGAAGAAACGAACACAAGTCTTCGATACGGAGAAGATTGCTTGACAGGCCGTTGCTCCCCACATATATCCGCCCCGTCCCTGTCAATTGACAGCGCGTCCCCCGGTCCTCACTTGCAGGCTAGCCGTTCACGGGTCGCATGACATATGGGGCGAAGTAGCTCAGTAGGTTAGAGCAGAGGAATCATAATCCTTGTGTCGGGGGTTCGAATCCCTCCTTCGCTACCATTGTCTTTCCAAAGAAGGCGGTTTTCAGATCGGTGCGGCGCGAATTGCGGTTTGCCGCATGTTTTCCGCTTTTTACCGGTCAATCGAGCGGCAGAGCATAGGTCTGCTTCACAATCTGGCTCGGCACATCGGTTTTGACATTCTGGATGCCGTTGATCCGCGTCAGATGAGAGGCCTGAAAGTGCCGGTAGTCGTCAAGATCAGCGACCACAACCCGCAGCAGCGCGTCACTCTCCCCCAACATGATGTAGCATTCCACCACCTGCGGCAGTCTCTTCATCGCATCCATGAAATGATCGATCGTTTCGGCATCCTGCGCCGTCAGCCACACCCGCGCGAACAGCGAAAGCGATAAATTGACCTTGGCCGGATTGAGCACGGCGACATAGCGGTCAATGACACCGGCCTCCTCCAGCAGCCGCACGCGGCGCAGGCAGGGCGACGGCGACAGGCCGGCCTCCCTGGCAAGTTCCACATTCTGCATGCGCCCGTCCTTCTGCAGCGCGCGAAGGATACGCCTGTCGATCTCATCCAGCATCATTGAAATTTCCTGCCAATATTTCCGATAGAATACAGCAATTATGCCAGTAAAACACCATATCCTGATATCTTTGCAATCCGATTGCGCGCCGTGTGCAGTACTGTTCCAATCATGGAAATACACACGCTATTGCTGTTTACGGCGACCGTACTGCCGCTGATCTGTACACCGGGACCGGACATGCTGTTCGTTGCATCGCAGGCGATTGCGGACGGACGCGCCGCGGGCCTGCGCGCGACAGCCGGCGTATGCCTTGGCTATCTCGTCCACTCCACCCTCGTCGCCCTCGGCCTCACTGCCATCGTGGCGGCGTCGCCGCTGCTGTTTGAAGCGCTGCGCTGGATCGGCATCGCCTATCTCCTGTATCTCGCCTGCAAGCTCATCGCGTCGGCATTGCAGGCCGGACGGGTGACCGTCGCCGCCAGACCGGCGAGGCGGCAGCTCCAGCGCGGTTTCCTCACCGCCTTTCTCAATCCCAAAGGCATGATGATCTATTTTGCGATCCTGCCGCAGTTCATCCGGCCGGGCAACGGCATTGCGCTGCAGGCAGCTGCCCTGTCGGCTGTCTTCGTCCTCTGGTGCGCCATCGTCTATGTGATTCTCAGCCTGGTCATCGGGCGATTGGCCGGACGCGGCGGATTCAACGACCGGCGCCGGAGAATCGTCGAAGGCGGCGCTGGCGGGCTGCTCATCGTTGCCGCCGGTCTGATGGCGGCAAAATAAACGCAGGCGTGTACGGCCTTAGCCGATCCTGACCAGTTTTGCCGCGGCCGCCTGTTCCGGCATGTCGACGACGAGCTGACCGAATTCGCGGGTGGCGGGCGTCTGCCCCTCTTCGCTCCAGATCAGGCTGAAAACCGCCGTCGGCAGCGGCGGCAAGCCGTACTGGCCGTCAAGGATCTTCATTCCCGGTTCAAGGTCATCCCGGGTCATCACGGTCATTGCCAGCCCCGACAGCACGGCCGCGCGAATGCCCTGCATGCTCGCCGACGTGAAGACGACGTGCCAATCGATCGACGTCCGGTCCAGCGCTTCGACGCCGACCTTGCGGTTGAGGCATGGAGCCGGGATGAAGGCGAAAGGCAATGACGTGCCCGGCGGCACTTTGAACGTTTCGGCCGCCACCCAGACGAACTCCGTCTGCTTGAGAATTTTGCCGTTGGCCGCCTCCGGCAATGTCAGCACGACCGCCAGATCGAGTTCGCTGGCCCTGACCATCGCATGAAGATCGAGACTCATGCTGACATTCACGTCGAGCTGAACCTCCGGATTGGTGCGGGCAAACTGGCACAACAATGTCGGCAGCCGGTCCCCGATGAAATTCTCAGGAACGCCGAAGCGGACGATGCCGGACACCGGCGATGCCTGAAAGCGGCGGGTCAAGGCATCGAGCGAATGCAAGATCTGGCAGGCATAGCGCAGGAAATCGTCGCCATCTTCCGTCAGCCTGACACTGCGCGTCGTGCGGTAGAGCAGCGACCGGCCAACCTGCTCCTCCAGCCGCCGGATCTGATGGCTGACAGCCGATTGTGTCAGGTTCAGCCGTCGGGCCGCCCGGGTAAAGCTTCCCGCCTCTTTGACAGCCACGAAGGCGCGTAACAGTGTGGGGTCGAAATCCATGCCGGCAGATTAATGACAACTTCTAATTTATTCCAGTAAATTAAATCATTTTTGTCATGATACGAACTGACCTAAGGTGATGCATGACTCGCTTCGGCGAACATCGGACCGGTCATTCCGCCGGTCCGATGCTTTTTCGTCCCGACTTGGCCCGGAACTCACCGACACCGCATGCGTGCCGGCGAAGGTGCGTTCCATTGCCAGATGCAACCTTGGAAAGAACCATCCATGTCGCTCTCCTCGTCCCGCAAGAATATGGTGGCGCTGGCTGCCATATGTTTGTCGTCCCTCATGTTCGGCCTCGAAATTTCGAGCGTGCCGGTGATTCTGCCAACCCTGGAAAAGGTTCTGCATGGCACCCTGAAGGACATGCAGTGGATCATGAACGCCTATACCATTGCCTGCACCACCGTGCTGATGGCGGTCGGCACGCTGGCTGACCGCTATGGCCGCAAGCGCATCTTCGTCATCAGCCTCGTGCTGTTTGCCATCACATCCTTCGTGTGCGGGCTGGCGCAGGATGCCGCGATTCTGATCGTCAGCCGCTTTCTCCAGGGCATTGCGGCCGGCGCGATGCTGATCTGCCAGATTGCCATTCTGTCGCATCAGTTTCAGGCAGGGCGCGAGCGCAGCAAGGCCTTCGGCATATGGGGGATTGTCTTCGGCATCGGCCTTGGTTTCGGGCCGATCATCGGCGGCATCATTGTTGCGCTGACCAGCTGGGAATGGGTGTTCCTGGTCCACGTCCCCCTCACCATCCTCACATTGATTCTCGTCTTCGGCAGCATCGAGGAATCCAGTGATCCCGAAGCGAAAAAACTGGATGTCCTCGGCATCACCACCCTGTCGCTGGCGGTTTTCGGCCTGACCTATTTCATCACGCAGGGCCCCGATCTCGGCTTTACCAGCATCACCGCTTTGGCCATCATCGGCGCATCGGCGGCGAGCTTCATCGCCTTCATCGTCGCGGAAAAACGCAGCCCCCATCCCATGTTCGACTTTTCCGTCTTCCGCATCCGCAACTTTTCCGGGGCTATCCTCGGCTCCATCGGCATGAATTTCAGCTTCTGGCCGCTGATGATCTACCTGCCGATCTATTTTCAGAGCGGCCTCGGCTACGATATTGTCGCGGCGGGACTGTCGTTGCTGGCCTATACGCTGCCTACTTTGGTCACCCCGCCATTGGCGGAGCGCCTTTCGCTGCGCTACCGGCCCGGCATCGTCATTCCGCTTGGGCTGTTCACCATCGGCCTCGGCTTCATGCTGATGCGCTTTGGCAGCAGCGTTGACCACGCAAGCTGGCTGACCATGCTGCCCGGCTGCCTGCTGGCGGGAATCGGGCTGGGTTTGACCAATACGCCCGTTACCAACACGACCACCGGTTCGGTCTCGAGCACCCGCGCCGGCATGGCCTCAGGCATCGACATGAGTGCCCGGCTGATCACGCTTGCCATCAATATCGCGCTGATGGGCTTTATCCTGCTGGAGGGCACGCTGTCTTATCTGAAAAGCGTCTTTGCCGGGTCGTTCGACCCGTCCCGGTTGCGCCTGCTGGCGGAAAAAATCGCCGCCGGAAACTTTGCGAGCCTCCCGCAGACCTTTCCGGAACTCACGGCTCTGGACCCGGCCGGAACGCTCGTCCATGATGCCCTGATCCACGGTTTTGGCCTGATCATGCTCTATGGCGGTGCCGGCGTCTGGGTTCTGGCAGTGATCAGCTTCCTGATCTTCGGGCCGAGGAAACGCCTGAGCGAAGCGACCGCCGCAAACCTTTGAAGCCAGCATCGGTACTGAAGGTCATCGACACGGCTGTTCCCGTGAGTTTCAGCGTGCGAAAAGCCTGACCACCATGTTTGCCAATCCCCTGTAGGGCGGCTTGATCCGGTCGGTCAGCGGCATCCTGGCCTGATGCAGGACCGGCATGATCTTGCTGAAGGTCAGAAAGCCTTCGCGGCCGTGATAATGGCCCATGCCGCTGGCCCCGACGCCGCCGAACGGCAGATCGTTGCAGACATTGTGGAACAGCGTTTCGTTTACGCAGACGCCGCCGGCCACGATGTTCGCCAGCATTTTTTCCGTTTCCGCCTTGTCATTGCTGAAACAGTAGAATGCCAGCGGCCGGTCATGCCCATTGATATAACCAATGGCCTCATCGGCGCTGCGATAGGTCCTGACCGGCAGGATCGGCCCGAAGATTTCCTCCTGCATGATCTTGCTGTCATCGCCCGGATCGAGCACCAGCGTCGGCGGCAGCAGGCGCTCGGTTTCCGCCCGTGCCGCATCTTTCGGCTCCACCAGCGTCATCACGTCAAGCCCGCGTGCCCGCGCATCGTCAAGCAGGCCGCGCAGGCGGCGATACTGCCCGTCATTGACGATATAGGTGTAGTCTGGATTGGCATCGAGCTGTGCATAGCGGGACTTGACCTCCGCCCGCACGGCCTCGACAAATTCATCGCGCCGCGCCAGCGGAACCAGCGCATAGTCCGGCGCGATGCAGGTCTGGCCGGCATTGTAGAGCTTGCCGGTGACAATGCGCGTCACCGCCTTGGCCAAGGGCGCGTCCTCGCCAATGAATACGGGTGATTTTCCGCCGAGTTCCAGGGTGACGGGCGTCAGGTTCGGGGCGGCCGATGCCATGACCTTGCGGCCGACGGCGGTGGAGCCGGTGAACAGCAGGTGATCGAAGGGCAGACCGGCAAACGCCCCGCCCACATCGGCGCCGCCCAGCGCCACGGCAACGCGGTCCGGCGGAAAGACATCGGCGAGCAGTTCCCGCAAGAACTCGCTGGTGCGCGGCGTGTGTTCGGACGGTTTGAGGTAAACATGGTTGCCGGCAGCGATGGCGGTGGCAAGCGGCGTCAGCGCCAGATTGACCGGATAGTTCCACGGGGCGATGACACCCACAACCCCAAGCGGCACATAACGCACTTCCGCCCTGGCCGGCCACATGTGCCAGCCGGCCGAACGGCGCTGCGGCTTCATCCAGGATTTCAGATGCGCGAGCATGTGGTCGATCTCGCCAAAGACGGTCATGCCTTCGCCCAGCATGCTTTCATGACGTGAGCGATGGCCGAAATCCGCACTGATCGCCTTGACCATCGGTTCGAGCCGGTCCTTCAGCCCCGCACGCAAGCGTTTCAGATCGTCCTGGCGCTGGGCGTAATCGGGCCGGTGCGCCAGCCATGCGGTTCGCAGACGATGGAGGGTCGGCACCAAGGCATCGGCAGATGTGGCGTTCATGTCCATGGTGTTTTCCTCCGGTCTTCTCCGCCTTGTGTTCTACCACGGATGTGAGGGTACCCGTCAGCACTTTCAATGGAACAGGCCATTTCCGATGAGGTGCGGCCATGATAGTTTTTCCCCGGTCCGTCGAAGAGCGAGAAACCCGCCTTGCCTTCCGGCGTGCTGCGCATCCCCAGCGACAGCGACCGGCAATCCGGGGCTCATCGGCCCAAGACATCCCGCAACGTGCCACGAAAGGAACTGAGATCATGAAACTGATCCCGCGCAATCCCCGGAACGGCGTTTATCCGGCAACACCGGACTATCTCCATGCACTGGAAGTACAGCAGCCGGAACGCTTCCTCTACATCAGCGGCACCATGGGCCTCGACCAGAACGGCGTAGCCGGCACGACCCTGGCCGAACAGCTCGATCTCGTCTGGAACAACATCCGGGCCATCCTTGCGAGCGCCGGGATGACGGTCGACAATATCGTCAGGACGACGAGTTACCTGCGCGATCCCGCCTTTGCCGAAGCCAACCAGAATGCGCGGGTGGCGGCGCTGGGTGGCCGCACGATCCCCACGACAACCATTGCCGCCCAGACATTGTCCGAAGCCTGGCTCGTCGAAATCGAGGTCATCGCCGCTGCCTGAACTCGGTCAAACCACTCAGATACCCGCATACCATTCATAGCCGCGATCTTCCCAGAAACCGCCCTTCCCGCCCCACAGGCCCCTGAAATTATCGACCAGTTCAATCCGCATGAGATATTTGGCATGCTTGTAACCCAGTTGCCGTTCAACCCGCAGCCGCAGGGGCGCACCGTGCGCCACCTCAAGGTCTTTGCCATTCATGCTGTACGACAGGATGGTCTGCGGATGGAAGGCATCGATGAGATCGACGCTCTCGTAATACTGGCCGCTGCCATCCAGTGATTTCTCGTACTCGTCGGCACAATAGAACACCGCATAGCGCGCGCCGGGGGCAAGGCCCGCCTTCTGCAGGACAAGGCCGAGGGGAACGCCGGTCCACTTGCCGATGGCGCTCCAGCCTTCAACGCAATCATGCCGGGTGATCTGCGTGCGTGACGGCATCGCCTTCAGATCGGCCAGCGACAGGCTGAGGGGTGTGCGCACCATGCCGTTGACCACCAGCCGCCAGTCGGCGAAATTGCCCTCCATCAGCCTCGCATAGTCTTCGCTGTCCGGCATCTGCGTGCCGTTGGCCTTGAATATGGGTGACAGGTCGGCCTCGGTGAATTCGCGCGCCAATGGTTCGTGCGCCTGCAGGAGACGCTGGGAGCCCATGGTCAAGGCTTCGGCCTTCTGCAGGATATTGTTGACGCTGGCATTTTCCACCAGAGCGTCGCACCCGGTCAAAAGCCCGGTCGCGGCAACGCTGGAGCCGATGAGAAAACGGCGGCGTGAGAGTTCGAACTTCATTTCACTGTTTCCTTGTCGGTCTCGACCGTCAGGCCGTAATAGCCGGTGATCATCGAGCGCAGATTGTTCCAGACGCCGGATACCAGCACCATCACCAGATGCACGATGACGAAGGCGACGAGCAGCGATGCGGTGATGAAGTGAATGGTGCGCGCCGACTGGCGTCCGCCGAAAACATCGAGCAGCCACGGGAAGATGGAATCGAAGCCCGGCGACATGGTGAGGCCGGTCAGCACCATCAGCGGCAGAAGGATGAAAATGACCGCCATATAGGTCAGTTTCTGCAGGCTGTTGTAACGCCGCGCCTCTTCGCCCTTGGGAAAGCGCAGGCGGGCATGTTCGCCAATCTCATGCGCCAGATGCTGCGGCGTCAACTGGTCCTTCGTCGGCACGATATCCCTGCGGAAATGTCCGGCGATCAGGCCGTACAGCAGGTAGACGAAGCCGTTGATGACAAAGAACCAGGCAAAAAAGAAATGCCAGCGCCGCCCGGATGCAAGATCCTGATAACCCGGAATGGTGATCCAGCTTGGAAAGGCACGCGGCGTCAGCTCGCCCTCGACCGTCGATGCGCCGAGAACCCCTGTCGTCGGGATGGAAATCGAACCGACGCGGGTGATGCCCTTGATCGTGTCGCCATCGCTGACGGCACCGATCGAGATGAAGGAATGATCGGCATCGGCGCCGTACTGTCCCCAATAGAGATCGGGATGGGCATTGAAGATTTGCAAACCGCTCATCAGGAGGAAGCTGAGGCACAGGACGTTGAGCCAGTGGGTCAGCCGCACGGCAATCGAATGCCGGTAGAACAGGATTTTCCTGGGCCGTGCCGTTTCATGATCAGTTACGCTCGTCATGATGCTATCCTTGGCTGTCGGGCAATGGATCCGGTGCCGTCCCGTTCCCGAGACAGCACCGGAAGGTTTTTTAGTTCTTCTTGGGCGCCATGGCGTCCGGCTTCATCGCGTCTTTCTTCATGGCATCGGGCTTCATCGCATCCTTGGCCATGGCCTGCTTGTCGCATTCCTTGGTCATGGCATCCTTCTTCATGGAGTCTTTCTCCATGCCGGCCTTTTTCATGCAGTCAGCCTTCATGCTGCTCATCTTCATAGGGTCTGCCTTCATGGCATCTTCCGCAAGGGCGCTGTTGATGCCGGCCAGTCCGGAAGCGAGAACGAAAGCCGACAGAGCGATGCGGCGTGCAAGAATGTTCATGGTGGTCTCCTCGATTTGAATAAGACACGTATCTGCGTGCCGTTGAGTTTCGGATGCCATGCGGTCATCCACACTTCCTGGGCATCGCGCTGCGTGTCTCACAGCTGTTCATGCCAGGAATTCTTCCATCCGCAGCCGCGGAACTCAGTTGGTGGCGGCGGCCAGGATCGGCCCGCCATGCGGCGCCTGGATCAGAACGGCCGTGCGCAGGCCGGGCTTGGCCGGAGAAATGCGTAGGCTCACCGCCTTGCCGTCCCAGCTTCCAAGATTGGAAAGGCTGTGGACCACGTTCTTGTGCGGCAGCGTGTGGCCGGTATTTTCGCCCCGGCTGACGGGAACGTTGACGGTCTTGTCGTCATAGGTCACCAGCCAGATATCGGCACCGCTCGCCGGTGCCTTCCCCGCAGCGATGGCGAGGGAATTGCCGGTGATCGTCACGGACAAGGGATCGGGCTTTGGCGCCGTGGCGATCAGGTGGTCGATCTCGCCGATGCGGTTGCCGACGACATCCGCGCGGCCATTGACGACCATCTGCGGGGTGAATGGCCCGTCGCGGCCGAGCGGGGTTTCATAGGTGACCTGCCGGTCCGTATATTCAGGCGCGGCGAAGATGTCCTTCCAGCCGAGCCGGTCCCAATAGGTTACGCCGAAGCTGAGGGCCAGAACATCCGGCCGCTTGCTGATCTCGATCAGATTGGCATTGGCAGGCGGACAGGACGAGCAGCCCTGACTGGTGAAGAGTTCAACGACAGTCAACGGCTTGCCATTGCCGGCAAAGGCGGCGCTGGCGCCAAGGCTCAGCAATCCTGCAATCACAGACACTGCAGACACATATCCGATATTTTTGCGCGACCCCATAACGGCCTCCTGATTTCCGTGGTGTGATCCGGACCTGTCGGCCGGTCACATCAGGCAATTCGCCGGAAGCTGGAATTTGGTTACACCGATCACGGATTGGTGATCGAAAAGTTCTGCCAGCGGCCACTGGCATGCGGTAACCGCTGTCGATATGATCGGCGCATCTGTAACCTTTTCGCCGTTGCTGCGAATAAAGGAATGAACCAGGGTGCATTCGGTCGAAGCGCGTTTGAAGGAACTGATGCTCGCAAGCCTTGCGGGCGACGCGCAGAGCTATCGTGTGCTGCTCGATGAGGTGGCCAAGCTTTTGCGCCGGTATTTTCTGCGCCGTCTGGCCGATGCCCACCGGGGCGACGCGGACGATCTGGTGCAGGAAACACTGCTCGCCCTGCACACGCGGCGGCAGACCTATGAGCCGGATCGGCCCTTCACCGCGTGGCTGCATGCGATTGCGCGCTACAAGCTGATCGATCATTTCCGGCGCAACCGCATCCGGGCAACCGTGCCGCTGGACGATGTGGAAGACCTGTTTCTGCAGGACAATTCAGACGCCGCCGCAGACCGCATGGATGTGGACAGGCTGTTGCAGACCATACCGGAAAAATCACGGGATCTGATTTACCGGACCAAGATAGAAGGGCAGTCGATCGCGGAAGCGGCCCGAAGCACCGGCCTTTCCGAATCGCTCGTGAAGGTCAGCATTCACAGGGGATTGAAGGCCATAGCCGCGAAGTTGAGAGGACAGGCAGCCGATGACGACAAATGATCTGATCGAGCGTCTCGCCAGCGAATTGAAGCCGGTATCGCGCAAAGCCGTGCTGCGGCGGATCGGCATCGGCCTTGGCATCAGCTCGGTCGCCTCCGCCATTCTCATGTGGTCGTGGCTGGGCATGCGCCCGGACCTGATGACCGCGGCGGGGACCATGGCCTTCTGGGTCAAATTCACCTATACGCTCGCGCTTGCCGTCGGCGGCGCCTGGGCGGTCAAGCGCATTGCCTACCCGCTCGGCAGCATCCGCATCAGCCTTGCCGTGATGGCGGTCGCCATTGCCCTCATCTGCATGCTTGCCTTCGCCCAGCTCGCCATGTCGCCGCGCGATCACTACGCCAACATGATGAAGGGGCACACGATTACGGTCTGTACCTTCAACATCGTGGTGCTGTCGCTGCCGCTGCTGTTCGGCGCCTTCTGGGTGCTGCGCGGCCTGGCGCCGACGCGGCCCACGGTTGCCGGGATCGCGGCGGGCCTTGCGGCGGGGTCGATTGCAGCGCTTATCTATTCGTTCCACTGCGATGAAAGCGCCATGCCGTTCATTGCCATCTGGTACACGCTCGGGGTGATTTCCTCCGGCCTGATCGGCGCGATTGCCGGCCGCTTCATTCTGCGGTGGTAGATTGCAGCCTGGAGCCTACTTCATCAGCCATTCATGCTCGGGCGCGTTGTGGAATTTCCACGTGCGCTTGGGACCAGCCATGACATTGAGATAATAAAGGTCATAGCCATGGCAGGCAGCGCAGGGATGATAGCCCTTGGGCACCATGACCACATCACCATCCTCGATCGCCATCGCCTCATCCAGTGACCGGTCATCCGTATAGACCCGCTGGAAGGCAAAACCCTGCGGCGGATTGAGCCTGTGGTAATAGGTTTCCTCCAGATAGGATTCCGCCGGCAGGTTGTCCTGATCGTGCTTGTGCGGCGGATAGCTCGATGTGTGTCCGCCCGGCGTGATCACCTCGACCACGAGCAGTGAATCCGCCGGTTCGCTTTCCGGCAGGATGTTGGTGACATAGCGCGTATTGGTGCCCTTGCCGCGTGTTTCCTGACCAAGGTCGTCAGGCGCGATCACGCGCACCGGAAGATCGCCGCCAAGGCTTGGCGCCGAGCAGACGGCAAGCTCGACAGCCGTATCAGCCACCACCGACCAGTCGCAATTGGCGGGCATGTAGACCGACCACGGCTTGCCCTCGAAGGGCGACATGCGCGCGCCCAGCAAACCGAGATCGTGGCCATTCACCTGGGCAAATCCCTTGCCCGTCACGAAGACAAGACAGACTTCCGTGTCGCCGCTGCGGCCGGCAATGGTCTGGCCCGGCGTGGCGCGATTGAGGTCGAACCCGACATAGGTCCAGCCGGCGGTTTCCGGCGTGACATGCGCCACACGGCCGGTGCCGGTTTTCGCCTTCAGCAACAATTTCGACATGGTTCTATTCCTCTTTCCCGTCCGCATCCGCCGGCTTGGCCGGTTCGGATGGGTCAAAAGCGATGAAAAACTGCCAGACGCCATAACCGGCGAAACCAAGCGCTATCGTCCCCCAGAACGGCGTGCCCGTGACGAACTCGAAAATGGCCCATGCCACGCAGAAGGCCACGACGGCGATACGCCGCCACAGGGGACGAAAGAACGGATGCTTGGAGTCGCTGGTCAAACCAATCCTGCCTCTTTGATGAAGCGGCTGAGATTGGCATGGCCTAGCTTGGAATAGACGGCTGGATCAGCCTTCACAGGGTCCTGCTCTGCCTCGACAACCACCCAGCCGCTATAGCCCTGGAGTTCCTTGAGAACACGAACATAGTCGATCATGCCGTCGCCGGGAACCGTGTAAACGCCGGCAAGGACGGAATCGAGGAAGGACCAGTCTTCGCGGTTGGACTGCCACATCACGGCTTCGCGGATATCCTTGCAATGCACATGGCTGATGCGCGCCTTATGGTGGCGGGCGAGACGTGCGGGATCACCGCCACCCCAGGTGGCATGGCCGGTGTCGAGCAGCAGATGCACCGCGTCGCCCGTTACCTGCATGAACCGGTCGATCTCGGATTCGGTCTGCACCACGGTGCCCATGTGGTGGTGATAGACCACCTGCAGGCCATAGGTCTGCTTCACCGCTTCGGCAAAGGCCGTATAACGCTTGCCGAATTCAGCCCACGCCGACTTTTCCAGAACCGGACGGGCCGACAGCGGCAGATCCTTGTTGGAGTGAATGGCGTTCGACGTCTCGGCAGCAATCAGGACCGTGCAGCCCATATCCTTCAGCAGCGTGGCATGGCCGACAACTGCCTTGAGTTCGGCGTCCACGTCACGCACCAGCAGCTCGGTCGAGTACCAGCCGCTGACAAGACTATGTCCGAACGCATCGAGGATCGGGCGCAGCTTGTCCGCCGTGCGCGGAAACTTGTTGCCGAGCTCCATGCCGGTGAACCCGGCCGCCTTCGCCTGTTCCAGACAGGTTTCCAGAGGGATATTGCCGCCGATTTCGAGCATGTCGTCATTGGACCAGCCGATTGGGTTCGCCCCGATACGGATCATTCTTGTCTTCCTTCAGTTGTTGTGTGCGGGGTGCGTGGTTCGACAAGCTCACCATGAGGGAGGTGAGTTGACTGCAGCACCAATCGCAAAGATTGCAGAATATGACTTCCTGTCATCATCTACGTCCCTCATGGTGAGCTTGTCGAACCACGCACTATTTATCTACAAACCGGGTTAATCGCCGACGCGCTGCAGTTTCAGCTTCTCTTCATAGGATTTGCGCGCGGCATTGACCTGCGGGCGCTGGCTGACCTCAGGCACAGCCACATCCCACCAGGTGCCGCCGGCATCGGTGGAAACAAGCGGGTCCGTATCGATGACGACAACCGTGGTCCGGTCGTTGTGTTTAGCGCGTGCAAGTGCAGATTCCAGTTCCGCAATCGAGGCCACTTTTTCAGAAATGGCACCAAGGCTTTTTGCATGGCCGACGAAATCGACGTCAGGCAGAACCTCGTGACGGGAGTCTTTCAAGAGGTTGTTGAAGTTCGCCCCGCCCGTGCCCATCTGCAACCGGTTGATGCAGCCGAATCCGCGATTGTCGAGAAGCACGATCGTGATCCTCTGGGCCAGCATCACCGAGGTGGCGATCTCCGAATTCAGCATCAGATAGGAACCGTCGCCGATCATCACGACAACCTCGTTATCAGGCTTGGCCATCTTTGCCCCGAGGCCGCCCGCGATCTCGTAGCCCATGCAGGAGAAGCCGTATTCGGCATGATAGGAGCCCGGTGCGCCCGCCTGCCACAGCTTGTGCATTTCACCCGGCAACCCGCCCGCCGCATGCAGGACGGTCGCCGCGCTGCCCATGGTCCGCTGCACGGCGCCGATCACCTGCGCGTCCGACGGCAGGACCGCATTGGTCGGTCCGGTGACCTCGGCAGCGGCCTTCTGCCACTCGGCCTTGCCCTGTTTGGCATTTTCGGTCCAGCTCACGGGCGCCTTGTAACCGGTGGTCGCGGCAGCCAGTTCCAGCAGTCCTTCGCGTGCATCGGCAACGAGTGGTGCCGCGCGGTGCTTGCCTGCATCGAAGGCCTGCACGTTGAGACCGATGAATTTCTTGCCGCCATTGCGGAACAGCGCCCAGGAACCGGTGGTGAAATCCTGCAGGCGCGTGCCGACGGCCAGAATGACATCCGCCTCTTCCGCCAGACGGTTGGCCGCTGAAGTGCCGGTCACGCCGATGGCCGCCATGTTCAGGGGATGGTTGTCAGGCAGGGAGGACTTACCGCCCTGCGTTTCGCAGACGGGAATACCTGTCGCTTCCACGAAGGCTGTCAGCTCGTTCGATGCCTGCGAATAGATAACGCCACCGCCGGCAATGACCAGCGGCTTTTTCGCGGATTTGAGTAGTTCGACGGCGGCAGCCAGTTCCCCGCGGTCCGGGCGCGGGCGGCGCGTCGTCCAAACACGCTCGTCGAAAAAACTTTCCGGATAGTCATAAGCTTCCGCCTGCACATCCTGGCACAGCGCCAGCGTCACCGGACCGCACTCGGCCGGATCGGTCAGCACCGCCATGGTGCGGGCGAGTGCCGGGATGATCTGTTCGGGCCGGGTGATCCGGTCGAAATAGCGCGAGACGGGACGGAAGCAGTCATTGGCCGAAACCGTGCCGTCGCCAAAACTTTCCACCTGCTGCAGAACCGGATCGGGAATACGGTTGGCAAAGATATCGCCCGGCAAAAGCAGCAGCGGCAGGCGGTTGACATGGGCAAGCGCCGCCGCGGTGACCATATTGGTCGCGCCCGGTCCGACGGAACTCGTCACAGCCATCATGCGCTGGCGGAAACTGGCCTTGGCGAAGGCGATGGCCGCATGCGCCATGGCCTGCTCGTTATGAGCACGGTAGGTCGGCAGTTCGTCGCGCACCTGATACAGCGCCTCGCCGAGACCCGCCACGTTGCCGTGGCCGAAAATCGCCCAGACACCGGCAAACACCGGCACCTTCCGGCCATCGATCACAGTCATCTGGCTGGCAAGGAAACGCGTCAATGCCTGCGCCATCGTCAGGCGTATCGTCTTGGTCATGTCAATCTCCTCCCGGCCTGATGCTATGCCGCTTGTTGCTTGCGGCTGGCAAGCCATGCCCTGGTCAATTTTTCGAAACGATCCGCCATATCGGCAATGGCAGCCTCATCGGATATCTTTCCCGCCAGCCATTGTTCGGCGGCGTCCATGAAAATCGTCCGCCCGACAGCAAAGCCTTTGACGACAGGCGCATTGGCGGTGGCAGCGAAGGCTGCTTCCAGCTCATCCTGCGGCGCTTCCAGCCCGAGCAGGACGACACCACGGCACCACGGATCGTTCTTTTCGATCACCGCCTCGATCTTCTTCCATGCGGCGGCCGAAGCCTGCGGTTCCAGCTTCCACCAGTCCGGCTTGATGCCAAGAGCATAAAGTTCCTCCAGCGCCCGCGGAATGGTCATGTCGTCGAGCACCCCGTGCTTTCCGGCAATGATCTCGATCAGCAGTTCGCGTCCGACCTTGCGCGCCGCCTCGAACAGGGCGCGCAGCTTGGCCTGCTGCTCCGCCTTCAACGCGGACGGATCATCCGGATGATAGAAGCACAGGCACTTGATGCAATGATCCACCGGCCATTCCGCCAGCTGCGACCCGATATCCTGCGAGAATTCAAAGCGCAGCGGGCGCGAGCCCGGCAGTTCGACCGGGCGGCCGAGCCAGTCGAAATTGTGCCGGGCAAATTCGAACATCGCCTCGCGCCCGAACTTTTCATCGAGCAGCATGCCATAACCGCTGCGGCCATCCGCAACCCGTGCGGCGGCCTTGACGGCCAGTTCCTTGAATGTCTGCACCTGGCCGATATCCGCGCCAAGCCTCTGGGAAAGGTCCTCAAGCTGCACGCGATGGTCAATGGCAAAGGCCATCATCGAAGGGATGTCATGGCGGCGCGTGGTTGCCCAGTGCACATGATTGATCGCCTCGTCCTTGCGCAGCGCATGCTGCGGGCTGCCGTGTTCAAGGAAGAACTGCAGCTCTTCGAATGTCGGAATTTCCGGCGAGCACAGGAGACGCGACACCGCAAAGGCGCCGCAGGCATTGGCCCAGGTCGCCGCCGTGGCGAGGCTTTCGCCGCCGAGCCAGCCGCGCAGGAAACCGGACATGAAGGCGTCGCCCGCGCCCAGCACGTTGAACACCTCGATGGGAAATCCCTTGCCGACAATGCCGTCCTCAAGATTGTCGGATATGGCGCCCTCATAGACGATGCAGCCCATCGGGCCGCGCTTGAGCACGATGGTGGCATGGGCGGAAAGCGCCCGGATGGTCTTCAATGCGGCGAGCAGATCAGCCTCGCCGGAGGCGATCAGCACTTCCTCTTCCGTGCCGACAATCAGGTCGCAGTCGGCCAGCACCGTCTTCAAATGGCTCGATACGGCATCGGAGGCGATATAGCGGCTGTCGCCTGCCCCGTGACCGGCAAGCCCCCAGAGGTTCGGCCGGTAATCGATGTCGAACACCACCTTGCCGCCGGCTTCCTTGATCAGGCGGATCGCCTTGCGCTGGGCGGCATCGGTGTTGGGCTTGGAAAAATGCGTGCCCGTCACCACCACGGCGCGGGCCGAGCGGATGAACTCCGGATCGACGTCGTCCTCGTTCAGCGCCATGTCGGCGCAGTTCTCGCGGTAGAAGATCAGCGGAAAGCTCTTGTCGTTCTCGACCGACAGGATGACCAGCGCCGACAGCCGTTCCGCATCGGTGATGACACCATCGACGGCCACGCCTTCGCGCAGCATCTGCTCGCGGATGAAACGGCCCATCTGCTCGTCGCCAACACGGCTCAGAAGTGCCGAGCGCAATCCGAGACGGGCGGTGCCGATGGCGATATTGGCCGGGCAGCCGCCGACGGATTTGGCGAAGGACGCGATATCCTCGAGGCGGGAGCCGATCTGCTGACCGTAGAGATCCACCGACGAGCGGCCAATTGTGATGACATCAAGCTTTTTGCCTGTTGCAGCGCTGCCCATGACGATCCTCCCGATATGCTGATCCATCCCGCTGAAAACAGGCCGGGAATTTTTGCATATGAAATAATAATTCTATCAAATCGTCAATATGGAATGTATATTCTTTTTAGATTTCCCGCATTTCATTTGGCGCTGTTACAGGCTGCGGCGCCGTTCCGCCACGCTCACAGTCAGCGCCATGGCGAGCGCCATTGTCCCGGAGAGAGACCGGAATCCGGAAAAGTCGCCTTCCGCTGCCTCGAACCACACGCTGGCGGATTGCGCCAGTGGGGAAAACGCGCTGTCGGTGATGGCAACGACAGGCACGCCGCGCGCTGCCAGCGCTGCCGCATGCTCGACCGTTGCCGAGGCATAGGGCGAAAAGCTGATGGCAATCGCCGCGTCCTGCGGCCGGGCAAAGGAAAGGATTTCCGGGTCGATACCGGCCGTCGATTCAATCAGCTGATTGCGGATTTTCAGTTTGCCGAAGGCATAGGCCATATAGGCGGAGATCGGATAGGACCGGCGGCGGGCGATGAGATAGATCGTGTCCGCATGTGCCAGAATTTCCACCGCGCGCTCCAGCACATCCTCCTCGGCACTGCGGGAAATGGTCTGGATGGATTGGCTGGCCGCCGACAGGAACCCATTGAGAATGACGCGGTTCTTCGAAAGGCCCGGCGTATCGCCTCGCAGGCCTGACAGCCGTTCTTCATACGAGCCCTGCCGTTCCCGCAGGCGTTCGCGGAACACCGATTGCAGGCTGGTAAACCCGTCAAAACCCAGATGCTGGGCAAAGCGGATAAGCGTGGAGGGCTGCACGCCGGCCGACTGGGCAATGCTTGCCGCCGTGCCGAAGGCGATTTCATCGGGATTGCCGAGGGCATAGGCTGCGATCTGGGCCAGCCGCTTGGGCAGGAGCTGGCGGCGATCCAGGATCAGCGTGCGCAAGGCATCGAAGTCCTGCGGCAGAGTTGGTTCTGTGGCCGTGCTGCCCATTGCGAATCGTTCCCCTTGGTTTTGCGATACGGATGGCGAGACTACCAAAATAATCCATTCCGCAAAACGGATCAGTTATTCCATTTTCATCCGTTATAGATTACTTCAATCAACATCTGCAAGAGATGCAGACATCCTCAAATGTCGTGGGAGTAAAGACATGTCGGGTCATGGGAATGCGCGCGCACTGGGTGTAGGGCTGATCGGAACCGGATTCATGGGCAAATGCCATGCCCTGGCCTGGAATTCCGTCCGTGCGGTTTTCGGTGATGTCCCTCCGGTCCGTCTCGTGCATCTCGGCGAAGCCAATGCCGAGCTTGCCAGCCAGCGGGCCGCCGAGTTCGGCTTTGCCAAGGCGTCGGGCGACTGGCGCGCCGTGATCAACGACCCCGATGTCGACATCGTCTCCATCACCACGCCCAACCAGTTTCATCCGGAAATGGCGTTGGCCGCGCTTCAGGCCGGCAAACACGTCTGGTGCGAAAAGCCCATGGCCCCGGCATTCGACGACGCGAAAGCCATGACCGCGGCAGCAAAACAGTCCGGCAAGGTTGCGGCGCTCGGCTATAATTACATCCAGGGTCCGGCCATCCGCCATATCCGCCAGCTGCTGGCGGAAAAGATCATCGGCGACGTCAATCATCTGCGCATCGAGATGGACGAGGATTTCATGGCCGATCCCGACGCGCTGTTCTACTGGAAGCATGCTGCAACGTCAGGTTATGGCGCGCTCGACGATTTTGCCGTGCATCCCCTGTCGCTGCTCTGGGCGCTGTTTGGCCGGGTCAGCCGGGTCATGTGCGACATGTCAAAACCCTATGCCGAGCGCCGGACGCAGGATGGCGGCACCAAAGCGGTTGAAACCTATGACAGCGCCAGCGTGCTCCTGCATATGGAAAACGGCGTGGCCGGCACGCTGCAGGTCAACCGTTCCGCCTGGGGCCGCAAGGGACGTATTGCCCTGCAGATTTTCGGCTCGAAAGGCTCGATCCTGTTCGATCAGGAACGCGCCAATGAATTCCAGCTCTACGTCACCGCAGACCGGCCGACGGAACAGGGCTACCGGACGATCCTGACCGCGCCGCATCACGATCCCTATGGCCGCTTCATCCCGGCTCCCGGCCACGGTCTCGGCTTCAACGACCTCAAGATCATCGAGTGCCATGAACTGATCAAGCGCATCGATGGTGAGGCAGCGCATCTGATCGGATTTGAGGACGGATTGGAGATCGAGCGCACCGTGCACGCCATGGCCCGGTCATTCAGTGAACAGCGCTGGGTGGATGTGCGGTAAGGGGGATTTCCCTCTTCGCCCTGTGGATTGCGGGTTTGCGGTGCGTGGTTCGACAAGCTCACCATGAGGGAGGTGGTTTGGCTGCAATGCCAACCTGATAGGTTGCAGAATAGTGCGCCCTGCAATCCTCGCTCTCCCTCATGGTGAGCTTGTCGAACCACGCACGACCACCCTTGCATATAACCGCCCTGCCGGTGACCGCACCGGCAGGGCGTTTTCATTGAAACTCAGAGACTGATCGTCTTGCCTTCCTTGACCGACCGCAAGGCGGCATCGGCCAGCGCCAGCGCGATCAGACCATCCTTGCCGCTGGGAGCGGCCTTGGCGCCCGTCGCAATCGCGTCAATGAAAGCGGCTATCTCGTTGGCATAGGCTTCCGTGTAGCGGGTCATGAAGAAATCATGCAGCGGCGGACGGGTATAACCGTTGCCATTGGCGACTTCGATCGACACCGGACGCTGGTTCTCCGCGGCAACCATGCCCTTGGAGCCATGCACTTCGATGCGCTGGTCATAGCCATAAGTCGCGCGGCGCGAATTGGAGATGACGCACTGCTTGCCGGAGGCAGTGGAGAGAATGACGCTGACGCTGTCATAATCGCCGAGTTCACCGATCTTCTTGTCCACCAGAACCGAAGCATGGGCGGTCACGGCCACCGGGTCCTCGCCCAGCAGGAAGCGCGCCATGTCGAAATCATGGATCGTCATGTCGCGGAAAATGCCGCCGGAACGGGTAATGTATTCGGCTGGCGGTGCACCCGGATCACGCGAGGTGATCGTCACCATTTCGACCGTACCAATGGCACCGTCATCGATGGCCTTGCGCACGGCGGCAAAATGCGGATCGAAGCGGCGGTTGAAACCGACCATCAGGGTGGCCTTGGTTTCATCGACGACGGCAAGGCATTCCTCGACGCGCTTCACATTGAGATCAATCGGCTTTTCGCAGAAAATCGCCTTGCCGGCACGGGCAAAGCGCTCGATCAGGTCCGCATGCGTATCGGTCGGCGTGCAGATGATGACCGCATCGATATCCCCGGCCTTTTCGATCTCATCGATGGTGCGGATTTCACAGCCATAGGCGCTGGAGAGATCCTTCGCCGCCTGTTCGAACGCATCCGCCACCGCAACAAGTTTCGCCTGCGGGTTGGATATCACGGCCTTTGCGTGAACCTTGCCGATACGGCCCGCACCGAGCAGGCCAAAGCGTACAGTCATTTCATTACCTCTTGGAAAGATGCCCGGATGGGTTCCGGGCATTACAGATTGGTTTCAGACTTTTCTCTTCTTCTGGCGATAGACGTCCACGACGACAGCCGCAACGATAATCACGCCCTTGATGATTTCCTGGTAATAGGCATCGACCCGCAGGAAGGTGAACCCGGAAATCATCACGCCGAGAATGATGGCGCCGATAACCGTGCCGGTGATGCGCCCGACACCGCCGGTCAGCGACGTGCCGCCGATGACGGCAGCCGCAATCGCATCCAGCTCATAGGTTACGCCCATGCCCGACTGCGCCGTCTGGGCGCGGGCGGCGGTGACGATGCCGGCAAGACCGGCCAGCACGCCGGCGATGGCATAGACCTTGATCAGGTGCCGCTCGACATTGATGCCGGAGACGCGCGCCGCCTGGACATTGGCGCCGATGGCATAGGTGAATTTACCGTAGCGCGTATAACGCAGCGCGATATGGAAAATGAAAGCCACGACCAGGAACACCACCACCGGCCAGATGCCCGTGCCGATGAAATTGAACTGGTCGGTCAGCCCTGAAACCGGCGAGCCCTTGGTGTACCACTTGGCGACGCCGCGCGCCGACACCATCATGCCAAGCGTCGCGATGAACGGCGGAATCTTGGTCTGTGCGATCAGCGCGCCATTGATGATACCGGCGATCAGGCCGATACCGAGACCGATGGCCAGCGGAATGATGAAAGGCAGGTCCGTCAGGCTGGGATAGACAGGCCTTGCCCAGGTCGAGGCCTGCGCGAAACTCGCGGCAATCATCGCCGTCATGCCGACGACGGAGCCCGATGACAGATCGATGCCGCCGGTGATGATGACCTGCGTCACGCCAACAGCGATAATGCCGATGACGGACACCTGCAGGATGATGATGGTCAGGCGCTGCTGGTTCATCAGAAAGCTCTGCCCGACGAAAATCCAGCCGAGCACTTCATAGATCAGGGCAATGCCGATCAGGACCAGGAGGATGCTGACCTCCGGCGGCAGCCGGCGCCCCTGCTTCGAGACCGCCGGTGCGGCTGCCTTTGCGGTTGCTTGTTCGCTTGTCATTGTTGTTCCTCCCCGTCCGGCAGCGGCTTCACTTGGAAGCCAGCTCCATGACTTTTACCTGGGTTGCCTCTTCCCGATCCAGGAAACCGGTGACGCGGCCCTCATGCATCACCATGATGCGGTCGCTCATGCCGAGAACCTCAGGCATTTCCGACGAGATCATGATGACGGCGACACCCTGCTTGGCGAGTTCGGAGACAAGGCGGTGGATTTCCGCCTTGGCGCCGACATCGATGCCGCGCGTCGGTTCATCGAGAATGAGAATTTTCGGATTGGTCAGCAGCCAGCGGCCGATCAGCACCTTCTGCTGATTGCCGCCGGAAAGATTTTCGACCCGCTCCTGCAGATTGGGCGTCTTGACCCGCAGCTTGTCGCTCATCACCTTGCAGGCTGCGGCAATGCCCTTTTCCGAAACGAAGCCGAATTTGACGAACCGGTCCTGCAGCACGGCGATCTGCATGTTCTCCAAAACGTCGAGAATGAGCAGGCAGCCGGTTTCCTTGCGGTCTTCGGTGATGAAGGCCATGCCATGCTGGATCGCCTGGTTCGGCGAGGCGATGGCGATAGGGTTGCCGTTGATGGTCATTGAGCCCGTGGTAGCGGGCGTCACGCCAAATATGGTTTCGGCAACATTGGAGCGGCCCGACCCGACCAGCCCGGCAATGCCGAGAATTTCGCCGGCCCGCACATCGAAGGAAACGCCGCTGAACACATTCTTCAGCGCGAGGTCTTTCACCGAGAGGACGACATCGCCGATCGGCACGGTCTCTTTCGGAAACATCTGGGTGATCTCGCGCCCGACCATCATCTTGATGATGTCGTCGCGCGTCACGTCGGTGGATGCATGCGTGCCGATATAACGGCCATCGCGGAACACCGAGAATTCGTCGGCGATCTCGAACAGCTCGTTCATCTTGTGGGTGATGTAGACAATGCCGATGCCCTGGCTGCGCAGGCTGCGGATGATCTCGAACAGATGCGCCACCTCGCGCTCGGTCAGCGCCGAGGTCGGCTCATCCATGATCAGCACATCGGATTCATAGGAGACCGCCTTGGCGATCTCGACCATCTGCCGGTTGGCGACGCTCAGGTCCCGCACCTGCGCTTCCGGATCAAGCGCGATGTTCAGCCGCTTGAACAGCTCGGCGGTCATCGCGAACATCTTGCCGTGATCGACAAAGCCGAACATGTTCTTCGGCTCGCGCCGGATCCAGATATTTTCGGCCACCGTCATGAAAGGCATCAGGTTCAGTTCCTGATGGATCATGGCAATGCCGTTCTCCAGCGCATCGAGCGGCGATTTCAGCCGGATCGGCAGCCCTTTCAGGAAAACTTCGCCCTGATCTGGAACATATATTCCAGCCAGGATCTTCATCAGCGTGGATTTGCCGGCGCCGTTTTCGCCCATCAGCGCGTGCACTGTCCCGCGCTTCAGGCGGAACGACACATCGTCCAGCGCCAGCACACCGGGAAATTCCTTGCGGATATTCTCAACATTCAACAGATATTCGGCGTTCGGCACCGCACCACTGGCGCGAACCGCAGCCATCGTTGTTGGGCTGACTGCCATATTCGTCTCCTCCCGAGACATTGAGCAAAGGCTGGAACGCGCCCGGAGGCGCGTTCCGATGCAAGGCGCGGTGCCTTAGTTCTTGGACTGGTACTTCGACAGATTGTCCGGCGTCACCAGCTCGAAAGGAATATAGACCTTGGTCTCAACCTTTTCGCCCTTCGACAGCTTCAATGCGGCGTCGACCGCACCCTTGCCCTGACCGGCGGCATTCTGGAACACGGTCACGCGGAGATCACCGGCAGCCATGGCAGCGAGCGCATCCTGCGTCGCGTCGACACCGGCCACGACAACCGTGTCCATCTTGCGTCCGGCGGCCTTGAGGGCCTGGATCGCGCCGATGGCCATTTCGTCATTGTTGGAAATGACGGCATCGAATTCCAGACCGGCGGAGAGCCAGTTGGTCATGAGGTCGGCACCCTGGGTGCGCGACCAGTTGGCGGTCTGCTCCTCGACGATGGTAAGGCCCTTGCATTCATCCGTGGCAATGACGTCGTGAATGTCCTTCGTGCGCTGGCGCGCCGCCTGGTTGGACAGCTCGCCCATCATGACAACGACTTTGCCCTTGCCCTTCAGGAGCTTGCAGACTTCCTTGGTTTCCAGCGTGCCGGACTCGACTTCGTTGGATGCAACAAAGGCCTGCTTTGCCGGCAGTTCGTTGACGTTGACCGGCTCGCGGTTGACGTAGACCAGCGGAATGCCCGCTGCGGTCGCCAGCTTCGACATGGCGGCCGTCGCATCCGTATCCACCGCGTTGACGATGATGGCATCGACCTTCGAGGCGATAAAGTTCTGGATCTGGCTCTGCTGCTTGGCAACGTCGTTCTGCGCGTCTTCCACCTGCAGCTTCACGCCATCCAGCGTCTTGGCATAGTCCTGCATGCCATTGCGCAGGACCGTCAGGAAGTTGTCGTCGAACTGCGCCATCGACACGCCAATATTGGCGGCCAATGCCGACGTGCTCATCAAGGCTGCAACAGCCACGCTCAATATCAGTTTTTTCATTTCGTCTCCTCCACATGGTGCCCGGCCACACCGTCCTGATCCGGAAGCTCCGCGAACGTCGGCATCGTAGCCACGCAACCCCTGCTGCCAGCGATGCCTCTGCCCCTAGAGTGCGCGAAACGTCGCGCAAACTTTTCTGGACTTGTCATACGGAATATAAAAACCGTCGCATCCAGTTTCTGAAATATTTATTCCATTTTCTCAAGAAGGCGTCAAGCGGGGTTCGTGAAAACCGGGTAATAATTGAGGGGTAAATTTTGCACAGCTGCGCAACCGTATTGCCTGTCTTCAACGCCGGTTTTTACCCTCACATCAGGTATTCTTCAGACTTATTGATAATTGACCCGTATCCTGAATTGATAAAATTATCGCTTTCAATCGTTTTAAATCGACTTTGGAGGGGCCGATTTGGGCGAGGCTTGCCAGCGGCGACGACATTTGCAGCTGCATTCCATTTTTAACGACAAAAAATTTTTGGGAGGACATTATGAGACTAAAGGCACCGCTTATTGCGGGCTTGTTCAGCTGCGTCGCATTGGTGGGTTGTACCGGCTCGGATGACAAGGACGCTGCGGTATCCCAGGGAACATTCGATGGAGCAGCCAAGGACCTGAACACGCAGGTATCTCAACCATCGGACACAATCAGCCAAGCAGTACAGGTCAAACAAGCTCAGGGCGATGCCGACATTGCGGCTTTGCGAATAACGCTTGGCGAGGTCCAGCAAACCCTGAAGGCTCTGGAAACCGGCGTAACCGCAGCGAAGACAGAAAACGACCTTACCAAATTGCGGCGATTCAATCTCCCGCAAACAGAAGACGATGCAGCCGCACTTGCACTGAAACTGGGTGACATCAGCTCGTCCAGATTCAGCCCGCTGATAGTATTTGCAGACAATCTGCGGCAGCGCATCGATCTGCTGCAGGCCAATTTCCCGCTGGTGGCGGCCGACCGGGCCCGCCTGCAGAACTTGGCCGGCGACCTGGAAAAAGCCAAGACTGATCTGATTGCGGCCAGTACCAAATTCGACACAGACCGCGCCGCTCTCGCATCAGCGAATGATGCTATCCGGCAACTGCTGGAAACGGTGAAAACCAAAGCCGATGCCGCATCAATTACAGCGCTGACAGACCAAATCGTCAGTCTGTCGATCGCGATTGAAGCGCTGACGAGAAACAGCAACGGTGAAATCAGAGCTTTCAATTCACGCCTGATCGCGTTTGAAGACTCGCTTGATTTTTTGCAGCCACGAACGGATATGCCCCTGACCCAGTTTGTCAATCCGTTCATCGGCACAACCAAGAGTGACAGCGAAAGCGGCCATTCCGGCAATGTCAATCCCGGCGCGCAGACACCCTTCGGCATGGTCAGCTTCGGTCCCGATACGAGGGGCAGCGGAAATGACTATGGCGAGGGATCAGGCGGGTATTATTACGACGATGCGGCGATCCAATATTTCAGCATGACCCATCTGAACGGCCCCGGTTGTCGCAGTCAGGGCGCGGTGGCCATTCTGCCACAGGAAACGGCCAGCCCGATATCAATCAGCGGTGCAAAATACAGCCACGCCGATGAACTGGCGCAACCTGGCTACTACCGGGTCAAATTCAACAATATCCTCAGCGAACTGACCGCGACGACGAGAACCGGGATGGCGCGTTTCTCCTACACCAACAAGGACAAGGCTTTCCTCGTCATTGATGCCACGCTCAACAGCAGAGCAAAAGAGAGAGCCAAGAACACGTTTGCCAAGCTTGCCATGGTCACCCTGGGTGAGGATAAAAAATCCATCTTCGGCAAGGCTTTCGCCGGGAGTTTCTGTGACGGAACATGGGACCAGCCCGTCTATTTCTACGCCGCTTTCGACAAACCCTTGAAGAACACGTCTTCGGTCAAAGACGGTGCGGCCACTCTGCAATTCGACCTGACAGACACGGATAAAACCGTTCAGATCAAAATCGGCATTTCGTCTGTCAGTACTGACAATGCCAGGAAGAATCTTGAGGCCGAAAACAATGGCTGGTTATTCGAGACCGTCAGGCAGCAATCAGACGCTATCTGGAACAGGCGTCTGAATACCATCCAGATCAGTCTGGCCAAAGCCGAGGAACAAGCAAGGCTCTCATCGGACCAACAGAAGCGTGCAACAGTCAATCTGACGAAATTCTACACGGCGTTCTATCGCGTTTACAGCGGCCCCACCGTTTTCAGCGATGTCAACGGCGACTACCGCAGCATGAAACAGACGATACCGTTTCCGGAGAAGGACATTCTGCCTGACCGCACAACGGAGAACGTGGCCAATTACAAATTCACGACGGACGGCAAGGAAAGCGGCTATAAGACGCATTATTCCGGCTTCTCCATGTGGGACACCTACCGTTCCGCCGCGCAATTGGTGGCTCTTGTCGCTCCAGACGAAGCCAGCGAGATGATGCAGTCACTGGTTGCCGACGCGCAGCAATGCGGCGCATTTCCGCATTGGGTGAATGGCAGCGAGGATACCATCCCCATGCAGGGCGATCATGCTCTCAATGTTATCGCCGGCTCCTACATGTTCGGCGCCCGGAAATTTGATCTGGCCAATGCACGCAAGTACATGGAACGGTCCGCGTCCGATGCGAAGAGTGCCTGCAATAACAAGCTCAGCGTCGGACGCGATGACGACAAGCCCGCTTTGCCCGACTATGTGAACCTTGGCTACATCGCTACCGATGCAGCCGCGGCGTGGAATGCATCGTCGGCCACTATTGAAATGATAACGAGCGATCGATCCGCCGCTGCTTTCCTTGCCAGTCTGCCCGCATCGGCAGGGGTTGATCCCGCCACCATTCAGGCTCTGTTCAAACGCGCCTCAAACTGGCTGAACATTTTTGATACGAGCCAAAAGAAACTGCGCGCCAAGGATAAGACCGGCCAATGGCAGGACGGCAGTTTCCATGAATCGACGGAGGAAAATTACATCTGGGCATTTGCCCATGACTGGACCGCACTCATCGGCAAGCTCGGCGGCAAGGCTGCGGCCATTGCAAGGCTGAATGCGCTGTTTTCAATCCCCGCGCTCTCAGCATTCGGCAACATAAACCAAGAGCCTTCCCCAAAGAGCCTGAACGACGGCGAAAAATCCTCAAAATATTACATCGGCAATGAACCGGCATTTCAGACACCATGGGCCTACAATTGGGCGGCTGCACCGAAATATGCCCAGTACATCATCCCGGTGATCATGAACAAAAACTTCTCCACCAAACCCGGCGGATTGCCCGGCAATGACGACATGGGCGCGACATCGGCGTGGTACGTCTGGGCGGCACTTGGGCTCTACCCGGTCATTCCCTCTGCGCCCGGGCTGGCTGTATCTACACCGCAATTCCCGGACATAACTGTCTGGCTCGGCAACGGCAACGGCAACGGCAAGAAGCTGTTTATCAAAACGGATAGGGACGCAATGCTCGACAATGCCCGGTACATCGATGAAATGACGCTCAATCACACACCCTATCAGGGCCTGTGGCTGCCTCTCGACAAGATCAGAGACGGCGGCAAATTGAACTTCAAGCTGTCAGCGATACCAACAGCGTGGGGTGAAGATGGCAGTCTTGTCCCACCCTCAGGACCAAACGCCGATTACAGCAAGTCCACAGCCAAACCGCCAGCGGGTGCGCAAATCATCCCGTAAAGTGATGAAATTTCTGATCTTGAAAACCGGCGCCGGCTCACCCCGGCGCCAACGTTTTGGCAATCGTACTCTATCAGGATTGAGCAAGGTCATTCTTGATCGCGGTCATGCTCGCCGTGATCGCGCCAGCCGGATCGTCCAACCGCTGCACCTCCTCGGCGAACGGCTCGAACGAGAACAGCCCCGCATAGCCCCCGGCCAGAAGCGCCCGGATCTGGGCGATGTTGCCGAGACGGTCCTGTGCATCGACGAGAACGCGGTGCGAGTCGCGCATGTTGCTGATGGAGACGGCGGCATCGGTGACGCCTGAAATATGAACGAGCCCGGTCCATTGCGGGAAAAGCGCCGGTTCCCCGGCGAGATGGTGGTGGAAGGTGTCGTGAACGATCCGAAACGTGTCCTGCCCGCCAACCGCTTCGATGGCCTCGACCGCCTCGCGCTTTGAGCGCAGCGAACAGATTTCAAAGCCGAGCGGTTCGACGAACCCGAGAAGCCCCCGCGCCTTCAGGATCGGCTTGAGCACTGCCAGCGCCGCACGCAGACTCTTCTGCCGCGCGCCATCCTCCTGACCGGTCCCGTCATTGACCGGGACCAGAACGAGAGCCGCCGCGCCTGCATCCCTGGCATAATCGGCGAGTTCAATGGCTTCCTTTTCGCGCCCGGGCGTCCATTCATTGAAGCGCTGCAGCGCATTGATCGTCGCGATCTTCACGCCGGCCTCCGCCGCCTGCGCCCGAATATCGCCCGCCGGCGTTCCGTCGATGATGGCGTTGCCGGTGAGATCGTTGCGGATTTCCACGCCCTGCACGCCGATGGCCCGCGCCAGCTGGAAGAAAGCCTGCGGCCGCAACGCCGGCGTGACCATGTGATTGATTGCAAAAACCGGTGCGGAACGCGTCGCGCTCATCGGAAAACCTCCCAGGAATGAAATGCCAGCACAATGCCGGCGCCGCGCGAAACATCTGTTCCATTCAGCGGTCAGTCAATCGCCCTGACGGCGCAGAAACTATCATCTCTGATAGATTCGGCTGTTTCAGATGTTTTCAGGCAGATAAATATCGAAGGGCAGAAAGGTTTGTCCCGGCGTATTGGCCGCACCGGTTTCGATGACATGGCCCATCAGCTCCACCAGTTCACGGCAGAGACGCGGCAGCGGGGTGGCAATGGCCATCGTGACGACGTTATCGGCCAGCGCCGCGCGCGATTCCGGCGTGATTTCATTGCAGATCATCACCGGCGGCTCCGGCAGAATGCTCTCGCGCAGGGCTGCGATCGCCCCTTCCATGCCACCGCCGGCGACATAACACCCCGCCAGATCCGGATGGTGTTCCAAAAGATTGAGCATGGCTTCGTGCGTGATCTGCCGCGTCTCCAGATTGATCAGCGTATCGAGCACGGTAAACTCAGGCGCTTCCTCGCGAAAGAACGAGCGGAAGCCGATTTCCCGCAGCTCATGCCCCTGAAACCGGTGACTGCCGACAAAGATCGCCACCTTGCCCGGACGGCGCGCCGTTTTGGCGATCATCCAGGCCGCCGTGCGTCCCGCCTTGCGGTTGTTCAGGCCGACATAGCCCTCGCGCACACCAGCGGCAAAATCGGACAGCAGGGAGAAAACGGCAATGCCTTTCGCCTTCAGTTCTTCGATCACGGCCGTGATCGATGGATGGTCCGGCGCGACGAGCGCGACCGACTGGGTGCGCCCGGCGAGAGACCGCAGCTTGGCGATGATATCCTCAGGCGCCAGCGACGGGCAGAAGTCGACGACCGGCACGCCGCGGAAATGCGGCGCCGCATGCACCGCCTGATCGATTTCGCGGGCAAAATCCTGATAAAAATGCTGGCCGGATTTCTGCAGGAGAAAACCCAGCCTGTATTCCGGCAGTTCCTGCCGCATGCGCTGGCGGATCAGCCCCGCCGCGTGATAGCCGATGCTGTTGGCAGCGTCATAGACGCGCCGCGCCGTTTCCTCGCGCACGGGCAGGCGGTTGTTGAGCACGCGGTCCACCGTCGCCACGCTGACCCCGGAAACCCGGGCAAGATCGGCAATTGTCGGTCTGTTGGCCATATCGCCTCGAATGATAGATTCTATCATAAACCGTATCATCAAATGATGGAGATTGATAGGATTTTATCATCGCGAATTGAGCATGCCCCCTGCCATCGTTACACTTCTCCCATCGGGCCGCAGTGTTTGAAGTGCGTGCCGAAGGATTGGGAGGTCCTGCCATGGACGCAGCATTACCGGCATCACGCGATTACAGCCTCGTTGGCCGCGATTCACAGCGCGCCATCGAGACCGGGCTGGCTGCCGCCGAGTGGTATCACACCGATGTGCCGCGCAAGGCCATGAAGGAGCTGATGAAGCGCGAGGACGGGCCAGCCATGCGCGACACGGCGATCTGGCTCGGCAGCATGGTTGTCCTTGCCGGGCTGGGCATTGTTCTCTGGGGCACGATCTGGTGCATCCCCGTCTTTCTCGCCTATGGCGTGCTCTACGGTTCCGCTTCGGATTCGCGCTGGCACGAATGCGGCCACGGCACCGCCTTCAAGACCCGCTGGATGAACGATGCGGTCTATCAGATCGCCTGCTTCATGATCATGCGCAATCCGGTGACCTGGCGCTGGAGCCATGCGCGTCACCACACCGACACGGTCATCGTCGGCCGCGACCCGGAGATTGCCGTCATGCGCCCGCCCGATCTCGTCCGCCTCCTCCTGAATTTCTTCGGCCTTCTCGATGCATGGCATGCGGTTGCAGATATGCTGCGCAACGCCGCCGGGTTTGTCAGCGCCGGGGAAAAGAGCTTCATCCCCGCGCAGGAGCAGCACAAGGTCGTGCGCTTCGCCCGCATCTGGCTGGCGATCTATGCCGCCACCATTGCGCTGGCGGTGTACACAGGCTCGATCCTGCCGCTGATGCTGGTCGGCCTGCCTCGCCTGTATGGCGCGTGGCACCATGTCCTGACCGGCCTGCTCCAGCATGGCGGGCTTGCCGACAATGTCATCGATCACCGCCTCAACAGCCGCACGGTGCTGATGAACCCCGTCAGCCGCTTCATCTACTGGAACATGAATTATCACGTCGAGCATCACATGTTTCCCATGGTGCCCTATCATGCGCTGCCACGCCTGCATGCCATGATCAGGCACGACCTGCCCGCCCCCAATCCGTCCATCCTCGACGGCTACCGCGAGATGATCCCCGCCTTCCTGCGTCAGCTGCGCAATGAAGACCATTACCTCAGGCGTGAATTGCCGCTGACGGCAAAACCCTACCGCGAGGAATTCCACGGCGAGGATGCCAGCGCTGCAGCGGAATAGAATTGGTAGGAAACTGCTTACAAACAAGACCAATGAACAGGGCCTGTGCGGCTCCTGCCAAAGGGAGGAAAGAGCATGAGCGACTGGATTGAGGCCTGCACGGCGGATGATATCGACGAGGAAGACGTCATGCGTTTCGACCACGCGGGCCGGACCTTTGCGATCTATCGCAGCCCCGATGACGAATTCTTCGCCACCGACGGGCTTTGCACCCATGAGCATATCCATCTGGCCGACGGGCTCGTCATGGACGATATCATCGAGTGTCCCAAGCACAATGGCCGCTTCAACTACAAGACCGGCCAGGCCAAGGGCGCGCCGGTCTGCGTCAATCTGAAGACCTATCCGGTGAAAGTCGAGGCCGGCAAGGTCCTCATCAAGCTGGCTTCCTGACGATGACCGCCGGTATGGTCATCATCGGCGGCGGCGAATGCGGCGCCCGCGCCGCCTTCGCGCTGCGGGAGAACGGATATGCCGGGCCGGTCACGCTGATCGGCGCGGAAAAGCACCTTCCCTATGAACGGCCGCCTTTGTCCAAGGACGCCATGATTTCACCGGAGCATCCCCTCGCCAGAACCATCGCGGGAGAGGACCGGTTCGCCGAACAGGATATCCGCTTCGTTGCGGGCACGACCGCGATTGGAATAGACCAGGAAGCGAAGGACGTCATCTTCGCCGGTGGCAAACGTCTTGCCTATGACCGGCTGCTGCTCGTGACGGGTGCCGTCCCCCGCCCGCTGCCGCTGGCGGCGGCAAGCAGGCATTGCACCTGTCTGCGCAGCTATGACGACGCACTGGTCATCCGGGCGCACCTTCAGCCGGGCGCGCGCATTGTCATTGTCGGCGGCGGCTTCATCGGCCTTGAACTTGCGGCCAGTGCGCGCCAGCGCGGCGCCGTGGTGACCGTGCTCGAAACCCAGGCGCGCATTCTGATGCGCGGCGTACCGGAGGAAATCGCCGGAGTCATCGCGGCACGTCACCGGCAGGAAGGCGTTCTCATCCGCTGCGGCGTTGCCATCGCAGCCATCACCGACCGGGAAACCAGCGTCACCATGACGCTTGCCGATGGTGAAAAGCTTGAGGCGGACCTCGCCGTCATCGGCATCGGCGCTGTGCCGGTAACGGCCCTCGCCGAGGCAGCCGGTCTTGAAACCGCCAATGGCATCCTCGTCAACGCGCATCTGCAGACGAGCGACCCGGATATTTTTGCTGCCGGCGATTGCTGTGCGTTTCCGCTTGCCCTCTATGGCGGTCGCCAGGTGCGGCTGGAAGCATGGCGCAATGCGCAGGAACAGGGCACGCTGGCCGCCCGCAACATGCTTGGGCTTTGCGAGCCGCATCTCGCCGTTCCGTGGTTCTGGTCCGATCAGTACGAGCTGGGGCTGCAGGTGGCCGGGCTTGCCGACGAAGGTGCCCGGACAATCCGCCGGGATCTCGGCGACGGCGCGTTCATCCTGTTCCATCTCGCGGCGGATGGACGCCTCGTTGCCGCGAGCGGCATCGGTCCCGGCAGCAGCGTCGCCCGGGATATAAGGCTGGCGGAAATGCTGATTGCCCGCAGCGCCTGTCCCGATCAGGCTCATCTTGCCGCTCCGGACATCAAACTCAAATCGCTGCTCGCAGCCTGAAACGGACGGAGACACCATGACCAGCAAACGCCCCACGGTGGCGGACATTCTCGCAATGAAGGGCCGTCGCCAGCTGACCATGCTGCGGGTCGAAACGCTTGAGGAGGCGGAAGCCGCCGAACGCGCGCGGGTCGATATCCTGTCCGTGCCGCCGGCGCTGCTCTCTCGCGCTTTCCGCGATGCGGCGCCATCCTGTTTCACCATTCCCGGCCTTGAATACGGCGATTTCGCCACGGCGGAGGATTATGTGCGCGCCGCCTTTTCCGCCTTGCGCGCGGGCGGCGATGCGGTTTATTGCGCGGCCAGCCTGTCCACCATCCGGCGCATGCGCGATGAAGGCATTCCTGTCTGCGGCCATGTCGGCCTGATCCCGTCAAAGGCGACCTGGACCGGCGGCTTCAAAGCTGTCGGCAAGACGGCGCAAAGCGCGCTCGACATCTGGCGCCAGACCAAGGCACTGGAAGAAGCCGGGGCGTTTGCCGCCGAAATCGAGGTGGTGCCTGTGGCGGTTGCAACCGCCATTTCCGAACGCACCTCGCTGTTCATGATTTCCATGGGCGCAGGCGCCGGCTGCGATGCGCAATATCTCTTCGCCGAGGATATTCTTGGATCGAACCGCGGCCATTATCCGCGCCATGCCAAGACTTACCGCAACTTTTCCGCCGAATATGACCGTCTGCAGCAGGAAAGGGTCGCAGCCTTTTCCGAGTTTGTCGCAGACGTGCACGCAAAAAACTATCCGGCAGCCGAACATGTGGTTGGAATTCCGCATGACGAACTGGACCGTTTTCTCAAAGAGCTTCCTGGAGTTTGAACCGATGGATCATCAGTCCCACACCTCGCCCGTCACCCGTCAGCCGTCTGATTATACGCACGGTTTCGTCCTCACCCTGTCGTGCGAAGACAAGCCTGGGATCGTGGCATCGGTGACGACGGAGCTGGCGGCGCTGGATGCCAATATCGCCGAGAGCAACCAGTTCTGGGACCGCCAGACCAACCGCTTCTTCATGCGCATCGCCTTTGCCGCCTCGGAAGAAACCTCCAAGGACGATGTCGAGCGGGCGCTGAAGCCGGCCATCGAGCGCTTCGGCATGAAGACCACGCTGATCGACCAGGCCAAGAAGCCGAAGATCGTCATCATGGTGTCGAAGTTCGACCATGCGCTCCTGCACCTGTTCTACCAGATCAAGGTCGGCTGGCTCGATGCGGAAGTCGCCGCCATCGTCTCCAACCACGAGGACAGCCGCCGCTTTGCCGAGCATGAGGGCATCCCCTACCATGTGCTGCCCGTGTCCAAGGACAACAAGACGGCACAGGAGGAGGCGCTGCTGAAGATCGTCAAGGACACCGGCGCCGATCTCGTCATCCTCGCCCGCTACATGCAGGTGCTGTCGGACACTCTGTCGAAGCGGCTGTTCGGCAAGGTGATCAACATCCACCATTCGTTCCTGCCGAGCTTCAAGGGGGCAAAGCCCTATCACCAGGCGTTCGAGCGCGGCGTGAA
>Ga0310690_10000082_pt1 | contig 211779 bp, 155 predicted proteins | sample AusTroGonzalo_MG_2_FD_207661 | JGI IMG/M metagenome (GOLD analysis project Ga0310690, IMG submission 207661) | Bovine rumen microbial communities from tropical cattle in Woodstock, Queensland, Australia - Gonzalo_04 (v2) (version 2) | ecosystem: Host-associated > Mammals > Digestive system >... | reverse complement strand
ATATGAAGCAGCTCCAGTGGGCAGCCTTTGCTGCCATCTTGATTATGATAGGCATGAATGTCTCATGCACCCGTAACATGTTTGACGTGGATAAATACAACGCCCTCGTTGACAGCGTTTCGCCAGTCGATACGGTGGATGAACATCACACGTGGACACTTACCACGTCGAAGACGTTGCAGATTCAGGCACCAGACACAGGCGACGTGCAAAAGGTGAAGATCCTGACGGCAAACCCCTGGGTGACGGGCAATGCTGAGGTGGTGGCAGAGGCCTGGGCCTCAGCAGGAGAGCAATTCCAGATGCAGATTACCTATCCAAACATCATGACCAAACTCTATGCAGCACTGGTGGATGACGAAGGGAGATACAGTGTCGTACAGTTTGACCCTGAATCAGAGTCGTTAGTGACGTTCTCCGATCTCATCGTTGATCACGAGAAACTGTCATACGAACCCCAGCCACAACAGTTTACCTATTGCTTTGAGGAAGAATATCCAACCCCTGGCGATTATGACTATAATGATGTGGTACTGCGCGTGTCGCAGAAGCGCACGGGTGAGCGCGAGATACGCTTTACCGTGCAGTTGGCTGCCGTCGGCGCCACTGAACAGATTGCTGCCGCTATCCGCCTGGCGGGCTTTAGCTATAACGAGATTGAGAATGTCATGACGGTAGATAGCCTGTCGTTTAACAGGACGAACGGCAAGGACTTCCCTAATCAGATGAAGACGGTAATCCCTATGGATAAGACGTGGTTCTATGATTCCTTCTGGTCATCGGGCATGAATGGTGAAGCCGTGATCAATCTGTTCGGAGATGCCCATTGGGCTACGGGTGACCTGCTGGAGGAGAATTTCGGCATGATGACGCGCAAAAAATATAATGTCTCGAATACCGCCAGCGCCGACAAACCACAGTTTGTTCCCCGCACCTTGACATATATTGTCACCTTCAGGTCGTCGGCTAACCTGAATAACCTCTCAATGGATCAGGTGGATCCCTTTATCCTGAGAATGTATAATGGTGGTATTTTCGAAGTGCATCAGTATGCTTTCCAGAATTCTCCAGTGTTTTACGACTATTCTCCTTCTACCATCAAGAATCTGCCGTGGGCATTATGCGTACCGAAGAAGGATTTCCACTGGCCGCTAGATGGCAAGAACATCGGCTTCATCATGAAGGAGGTTCATACGTATGGCGCCTACTCAACCACAGGACATTCATTCGGTGAGTGGGCCATGGATCGTACCAGGGCACTTGACTGGTACAATTATCCTAATGGGAGTTTGGTATTCCTTTTCTAATAAGAGACGATTCTGCCCTTTGTGGCATTGCTGCTGTCGTACCAGTCAATATAGGTTCGTACATTGGAGGCCCAGTCGCTGAACTGCGAATAGGTAATGCCGATATTGTTGCCCTCCTTGGGCCAGAACCATTTGCCAGCCTTGTTACAGTTGACAACGATGTAAAGCGGCGCCGTACCCAGTGTTGAGGGCTGTCGCTCCACGGTGACATCGCCACTGGTGTCTTCGACATTCAGGACGAAACCAAGTTTGTCGATACGGAAATCGCCGTCGGTGAAGGTGATCTCGCCGAGTTTGCGGAACGTGCGGTTGACACTGCTATTGTTCACGCTGCTGTTGACGGGAATACCGATGGCGGCATGAACCTCCTCACCAAAGACCTCATCATTGTATAAGACAGTAGTCGAAATCGTATTGCCGACACACGCCACCTGCACGTTGGCAGTAAAGGTGCCGTCGCCATTATCGATAGGGGTGTTGACACGAAGGACGACATCATTGTAGTCGAAGTCCTTGGTGGAAGCCTCCAAGGTCTCAAAAAGATAGAAGATGCTTCCAAGATCAGGGATAGATCCTGTTTCCTCTTTGTTGAAAAAGGAATTAGCCGGGGAAGTGCTGTAGGTACAGGTCTGGCGACTGGCGTCGATGCCATCGGAGGTCACCGCCGCATCGGTTCCTACGAAACAGTATTTGTCGTCGATCAGCGCCCACTCATAATTAGCAACATCCAGCGCCCTTCCCTCACAGCCGTTCATCCAGTAATAAAACATCCGGAGGGTTTGGTAACCGGAAAAACTCTCCTGCAGTTTACCGATGCCGACACCACGTTTGTCACCTTCCCATACATTGATGGCCCCGTTGTCAAAGACGGTAGGGAATTTGGATGGTACGATCAACTCCACATGGTCGAGCAAGTAGGTGCCTGCCACACCTTCGGTGGTGGCGCAGTAGGAACATTTGTTTACTTTTAACACGGCATTGGCCTTAAAACCCTCGCCGACAGGTCCATGGATTCCATAGTTGTCGATACTGAGGCTGCTCCAGCAACTCAGATAGGCTGCATTGCCCATGTAGAGCACCTTGTCGCCGCTGATATCGCCGCTCAGAGTCAATGTCTTGCACTCGGTATAACTGCCGTCGTCCATCTTCGCGGGACGGTTGAGCTTCAGTTCGCCTGCCACCTTCAGGTAGCCGGCATTCTCAAGGGAGAGGTTCTCGTCTGTCAGCGATGAGAGGTAGATGGAGCCGGCATTGACGAGTGTGCCGGGAGTATTATCTGATTTGGCGGTACTGAGGATAGTCGTGCCGTAGCCCTCGGAACTACCAATGGTACCAGCATTGTAAAGCATACAGTTGTTGATACTGACAATCCTGGATGTGATGGTACCGGCATTATAGCAGAAAGTACCGTCTTTGGTGGCAAACTCGACAGTGCCGTTGCCAGTGATCTGTCCACCGGGAAGCACGTAAATCAGTCCGGAGTTCTCATCGGCCATGGGACTGGTGGTGAGCCTGAAGCCCTGGGGGACGACAAGTGTACCGCCAGCGCCCACGATGAGGACATTGTCTCTTAAAACCTGCTGATTGAAGGACAGCGTCCAGGTGGCCGTGACATAGACGGACTTCTTCTTATAGGTACCCAGACTGGGAATGAAACCCGTAAAGTCGGAACTGACCTGGAAGTGCACTTCTTTGTCGTCGTTTAGTTCCACAGGATCCGTCGGATTGTAAAGAGTGCCGGTGGTATAAGCAGAAAGGTCGGGCAGACTGTGGGCGGGTACGCTCCATCTGTTGCCTGTAGTCATCGTGTAAGATTCTCTTTCCAAAGGTATCTTACCGTTGAAGTTTACTTCACCGGTGCCATTTACGATGGGGAAGGGCTTACAAACGGCATGGCCGTCGTCATCGTAACAGCCTGCATAGAGAAGGGGTGCATTGGCGGGGCGGGCAATGTTGATGGTTTTCGACTCACCGGACTTCAGTTTGGCCATGCCGATATAGACGGCATTAGCATCTAAGATCAGGGGCGACTGGGAGATATAGACCGTGTAATCGGCTTCGTTGCCATAATCAACACTGACATGGACAGTGGCATTGCCCACAGTATTCCAGTCCTGATAGCTGTCGATCTCCTTGCTGCCCATCACCAGTGCATTGAAGTTGTCAACAAACTTCTGTTCCTGTGAGCTTTCAGTCATACGTTTACAACTGATTACAGTTAAGCATAGGGATACAGCCACTACGCATTTTATCCAAATACTCCTTCTCATCATAAAATGGTATAGCCTTTTGATTGTAATGTGGACCAGCCAGGGCTTGAACCTGGGACCTCCAGATTATGAGTCTGTTGCTCTAACCAACTGAGCTACAAGTCCGGGATTTGGGATGCAAAGTTATATGAAAATCCTTAAATATCCAAATTTTTTGTGTGAATCTTTCGCTCTGCGCCTATTTTTTCGTAACTTTGCCGCCCAATGGAGACAATTTTTCTCAATCAGGTCCGGAAAACGTCGGCTGCCTGTGTGGCAACCGTCGGCATGTTCGACGGTGTGCACCGTGGACACCAGCACGTGATTGGACAGGTGGTGGAGAAGGCACGGGAGGCAGGGCTTTCTTCAACTGTCATCACCTTCGATAAGGTGCCCCGTCAGGTGCTGGATCCGTCGTTCCGTCCGCAACTGCTTACGACCTTGGAGGAAAAGGAATCCATCATCAGACAGTTGGGCGTGGATGTTTTCGCCGTACTCCTCTTCACCCGTGAGATGGCTAGCCTGTCGGCACAGGCTTTTATGAAGCAGGTGCTCCATGAACAGTTGCAGACGAAGGTGCTTGTCACGGGTTATGACAACCGTTTCGGTCATGACCGGACGGAGGGCTTTGACGACTATGTGCGCTATGGTCGAGAATTGGGGATGGAGGTGCTTCGTGGAGATGCGCAGTTGATGGACGATGGCCAGCGGCCCGTCAGTTCGTCGGTGATTCGGCAGTTGTTGGCCGAAGAGGGACGGGTGGATCTGATGCCGCACTACCTGACACGCCTCTACCAGTTGCGTGGAACGGTGGCACCCGGTGAGCATATCGGGCACCGGCTCGGCTATCCCACTGCCAACCTGGAAGTTGACGAGGCTGACAAACTGATCCCGGCCGCTGGCGTCTATGCCGTGTGGACTACACTTGAGGGAGAACAGCAGCCACGGGCAGCTATGATGAACATCGGCAATCGGCCTACGTTCCATGGCCGTCGCCAGACACTGGAAGTGAACATTCTTGATTTCATGGGCGATCTCTACGGGCAGACGATGACCGTTTCGTTCGTCGAACGCCTCCGGGCGGAACGGCGTTTTGACTCGCCGGAGGCCTTGGCGGTTCAGTTGGAAGCAGACAAAGAACAAGTAAAACAGATATTAGGATGAAAAAGGCATTGATTTATACCATCGTGTTCGTCGGCATACAGTTTTTGGTGGGCGGACTGGTGACACTGATTTTTCGGTTACTGAAAGGCGAAAGTGCCGCACCGGGTGCTATGGAACTGATTATCACGACGGCCGCGACCAGCGTTGTAACGGTGATTGTCTTCCTGACCACGAAATGGACGGTAGTGTCTCGCCATTGGGTAAGGACCCGTCCTTGGTTTGTGTTATTCTGGTGCGTGCTGGCTGCACTTGGACTACTGGTTCCGTCGGAGTGGCTGCAGGAACTGATGCCTGCATTGCCTAACCTGGCCGAGGAGACTTTCGACCTGATCATGAAGGATCGCTGGGGCTATGTTGTCGTGGGTCTGCTGGCACCGCTGACAGAGGAAATGGTGTTCCGCGGAGCCGTCCTGAAGGCCCTGTTGCAGTGGAAGCAGAACCCCTGGGTGGGTATCGTGATCTCTGCTGTACTTTTCGCCCTGATTCACATGAATCCCGCACAGATGCCCCATGCATTCCTGGTTGGACTGCTGTTGGGATGGATGTACTACCGTACGGACAGTATTGTGCCGGGGGTGGTGTATCACTGGGTGAACAATACGGTGGCCTATGTACTTTATAATCTCTACCCCAACCCGGACATGACGTTGCTTGATCTGTTCGGTTCCCAGCAACGGGTGTTGATGGCCCTCGTCTTCTCGCTGTGTATCTTCCTACCGGCACTCTATCAGTTGAACATGAGACTGAAGAAATAAAGTAGGGCTGGCAATTGCCAGCCCTATCTTCTTGGCTTGTGTTTGAAATGGATTAATTATTTATATAGAAAGCATAGAAAATGTTCATTCCAGATAGGTGGAGTTCTCCGTGGCGGCAGCCTTGATGCTGTCGGTGGCATTCTCCGCCTGGATGGTGTTGAGCACATTAACGGTGTCAGCCTCCTGTGCATGGAACTTCGCATAGGCATCCTTCGGGTCGTCCCATCCCCACTCCCACGGTGCTTGGGCGGCATTGCCAAGCGTGAGGATGATGGCTACGATGGCTGCGGCTCTGAACAGTGGCATCAGCCGGTCTTTTAGTGTGACGATCTTTGCCTTAGGTACCTCACCGATAGTCTCTAAGATGCGCATGTCGAAATCCTCGCCCAATGGGGCTTCACGCTCTGTCTCGCAGACAAAGAGATCACGGTATTTCCGCAGATCCTCAGGAATGTCCGTGGTGTCGGGCTGACTGAAGAAAGTGCGCAGAATGGCCTCTTCCTGCAGGGTAGTCTCACACTGCCAGTAGCGCTCTAAGAGTTGTTCGATGTATTTATAGTCCATATTTCTCTGTTTCAAGATATTTCTGCCGAATGGCTTGTCGTGCACGGAAGATGTTAATCTTAACCTGTTCCTCACTGATGGCCATGATGGCGGCGATCTCCTTATAACTCTTGCCCTCGAAATCGCGCAACTGCATGGCACTACGCTGTTTTTCCGGCAACTGTCCGATGAGGCGGCGTATCAGCCCGATGCGGTCTTGTTGCATGGCCTGCTCCTCGGGATTGGATGAGTAACTTCGGTCGGGTGCGTCGTGTACCCCCTCGTCGAGGCTCTGGTTCTGCCCTTCCATCCGTCGCATCTTATCGAGTGCGAGGTTCCGGCAGATAGTCAGGCAAAAGGCTTCGATGGATTCGATCTCGTCCCACTGGTCGCGCCTGTTCCAGACCTTGATCATCGTTTCCTGTACGACATCCTCTGCTTCCGCAGGGTTGAGAGTGATGCGGTGTGCAAGCCTGTAGAGCTCGTTTTTCAGCGGAAGGATATCGTTTTGGAAGCTGATCTTTTTCATCCTCTCTGTATAATAAGACGATTGGGAAACGGGAAAGTTACACCATGAGAAACTTTTTTGTTGAAAGTTTCACGATCAACGAATGACTGTTCCTGACTGACCGTCGAGGGCGGTGGCGAGGGTGATGATCACACGGCCAACACCGGCATCGATGGCGGAGAGGGCGTTCTCGATCTTCGGGAGCATCCCGCCGCTGATGGTACCGTTGGCTTTATATTGAATAAAGTCCGCGTGCGTGATCGTAGGGATGACACTGTCGTCATCGTCGGGATTACGGAGTACCCCTTTCTTCTCAAACGAGAAGATGAGGGTCACGTCATAATAGGGAGCCAGGGCCTTGGCGGTCTCCGAGGCGATGGTGTCGGCATTGGTGTTCAGGATATGTCCTTCACCGTCGTGTGTCAACGGTGCCACGACAGGGGTGATACCCTCTTCGATGAGGCGGCTGAGCATCCGTCCGTCGGCACGATCGACATCACCGACGAAGCCGAAGTCGATACCGTTTTTCAACGGTCGCTTATGGGAGCGGATGATGTCGATGTCGGCACCCGTCAGACCGAGGGCATTGACACCGTTGGCCTGCAGACGAGCCACGAGGTTCTTGTTCACCAGACCGCCATAGACCATGGTTACTACCTGGAGCATATCGGCATCAGTGATGCGACGGCCATCTACCATCTTTGACTCGATGCCGAGTTGCGAGGCTACCTGCGTAGCGCGACGGCCACCGCCATGGACGAGCACCTTACGTCCCTCGATGGCACTGAAGTTCTTCAGGAGCTGCGTGAGTTGAGCCTCGTCTTCGACAACGGCACCGCCCACTTTCACGATAGTCAGTTTCTCTTTCATATTATTCCAGGTAGGTATAGCCATAGAGGCCACTTCGGTAATTACTCAGGAACTCCTTACCCTCTTCAAGGGAGATCTTGCCCTGTTTCACACTCTTGGCTACCCAGACCTCTAATTGGCGTACGAGTTTCTTGGGCTCGTACTGTACGTAGTCGAGCACTTCGGCCACTGTTTCACCATCGATGATCTGGTCGATATGGTAGGTGCCGTCCTTCTCAGAGATATGGACGGCATTGGTATCGCCGAAGAGGTTGTGCATGTCACCGAGGATTTCCTGATAGGCACCCACGAGGAACACACCAAGATAGTAGGGCTCGTTCTTGCGCAGCGGATGAACGGGCAGGGAATGGGAGTTATGACGATTGGTGACGAAGTTGGCAATCTTACCGTCGCTGTCACAGGTGATATCCTGGATGGTGGCGTTACGTGTCGGCCGTTCGTCTAACCGCTGGATGGGCATGATGGGGAAGAGCTGGTCGATGGCCCAGCAGTCGGGCAGACTCTGGAACAGTGAGAAGTTGCAGAAATACTTATCAGCCAGCAACTTGTCGATATTCATCAGTTCTTCGGGGATATGCTTCAGACTCTTGGTAAGGATATTGATCTCATGACAGACGCTCCAGTACATGGCCTCAATCTCGGCACGGGTCTTCAGATCGACGATGCCATGGGCAAAGAGATCAAGCACCTCCTCGCGGATCTGTTCTGCGTCGTGCCAGTCCTCCAGCACATTACGGGGTGAGAGGTTGTCCCAGATCTCATAGAGATCCTTCACCAGCTGGTGGGAATTCTCGTCGGGCTCGAACTCTTCGGGCATCTCCGGCAGGGAAGCCGTCTCCAGCACGTCGATGACGAGCACGGAGTGATGGGCAGCCAGGGAACGGCCGCTCTCAGTGATGATATTGGGATGGGGCAGTCCGTTCTTGTTGGCAGCATCTACGAAGGTGTAGATACAGTCGTTGACATATTCCTGGATGGAATAGTTGACAGAACTCTCACTGGATGGGGAACGTGTACCGTCGTAATCGACGCCGAGACCACCACCGCAATCCACGAAATCCACATTATAGCCCATCTTATGGAGTTGGATATAGAACTGTGAGGCTTCGCGGAGGGCTGTCTGGATACGGCGGATCTTCGTGATCTGGCTACCGATATGGAAATGGATGAGACGGAGGCAGTCGCGCATGTCCTTCTTGTCGAGCATCTCCAGGGCATCAAGGAGTTCGGCACTTGTCAGACCGAACTTCGAGGCATCGCCGCCACTCTCTTCCCATTTCCCGGAACCTGATGAGGCCAGTTTGATGCGGATACCGATATTCGGACGGATATTCATCTTCTTGGCCACCTTGGCGATGATCTCCAGTTCGTTGAGTTTCTCCACGACGATGAAGATGCGCTTGCCCATCTTCTGGGCGAGAAGGGCGAGTTCGATATATCCCTGATCCTTATAGCCGTTACAGACGATGATGGAGTCGCTTTGGCATTGTACGGCGATGACGGCGTGCAACTCGGGCTTGGAACCAGCCTCCACACCGAGGTTGAACTTCTTTCCATGGGAGATAATCTCTTCGACGACCGGCTGTATCTGGTTGACCTTGATGGGATAGACCACATAGTTCTCTGCCTTATAGTCATACTCCTCGGCTGCTTTCTTAAAACAACTCCACGTCTTCTCGATACGATTGTCGAGGATGTCGGGGAAGCGGAGCAGTACCGGGGGGGTGACATCACGCAGGGCCAGTTCGTCCATCACGTCACGCAGGTCAATCTGCGTCTGGTTCTTGGAAGGCGAGACAAAGACATTGCCTTTGTCGTTAATGCCGAAATAGGAGGTGCCCCAACCGTTGATGTTGTAGAGCTCCTTCGAATCGTCAATGGTCCATTTCTTCATGTGGCGGTAGGTTTTGTTGGTATGGTTAGGTTGAGCAGCTCGCAGATTCTGGCGACGCTGATCTTGATCTTCTCATAATTATCCATCAGGCTGACATCCAGAGTGTAGCGGGCCTTGGAGTAAAAGGGCTCGCGTTTCTCCAACTGCTCCCGGATAAAGGTGATGAGTTCCTCGGGTGTCTTACCCTTCAGCAACGGGCGCTCGACCTTTCCCATCAGCAGGTGTTTGTAAAGCACTTCCGGGTCGGCCTTCAGATACACCACCTGTCCCTGCTGGTTCAGGTAGTCCATATTGTCAAAGAAACAGGGCGTGCCCCCACCGCAACTGATAATGACATCCTCAAACTCGGCGACCTCATGGAGCATATTATACTCAATCTTCCGGAATCCTTCTTCACCTTGTTCTGCGAAGATCTGTGCGACCGTCTTCCGCATCCGACTCTCGATATACCAGTCGAGGTCATAGAAGATGATGCCCAGTTCCTTGGAGAGCGCCTTGCCGACGGTGGTCTTCCCCGCGCCCATGTAGCCAATGAGGATAATCCGCGTCATGTCAACTCTTCTTTGTCGGGACAGCGTTGATCACCCTCATGCACTCTTCGTAAGTCAGTTGGGCTGCCTTCTCGTGCATGCTCTTCGGCAGACGGTAGTTTTTGCCATCGTAAGCCAGATAGGGTCCATAGCGGCCGTTGAGCACTTCCAGTTTCGGATCCTCGAGGAAGATCTTCAGGTGCTTCTGACTGTCCTGCTTGCGCTTCTCCTCAATGAGGGCAATGGCCTCGTCGAGGGTGATGGTCATAGGATCAGTATCCTTCGGCAGGGAGGCGTATTGGCGGTTATGGAGGATATACGGGCCGAAGCGTCCTGCACCAATGGTGACGGGCTTGTGCTCGTAGTCACCCAGTTCACGGGGCAGTTTGAACAGTTCCAGCGCCTCGTTGAGGGTGATGGTCTCCATGCTCTGCTCTTTGGGGAGTTGGGCGAACTGTGGCTTATCCTGATCATCGGCGGTACCGATTTGGACGACAGGTCCGAAACGTCCGATCTTCACGAAGACAGGTCGTCCGCTCTTCGGGTCGGTACCGAGCTGACGCTCACCGGCCTTATGCTCGTTGCGGCTGTTCATCGTCTTCTCCACCTCTGGAACGAAGTCGTCGTAGAAGGTCTGCATCATGTCTGTCCAAGTCTCGTTGCCCTCGGCAATCTTATCGAAGTCCTGCTCCACCTTGGCGGTGAAGTTGTAGTCCATGATGTCGTTGAAGTTATCCATCAGGAAGTCGTTCACCACGATACCGATATCCGTGGGAATCAACTTGCCCTTCTCAGAACCCACGTTTTCCTTGCGACTCTTCTGAGTGATCTGCTTGCCTTTCAGTGTGAAGATGGTGAAGGCACGGTCCTCACCCTTCTTGTCTCCTTTCTGTACGTATTCACGCTGTTGGATGGTGGAGATGGTTGGGGCGTAGGTTGATGGACGACCGATACCGAGTTCTTCCATCTTGTGGACGAGGCTGGCCTCGGTGTATCGCTGGGGACCCAGGCTGAAGCGCTCCGTGGCAATGATCTCACGACGGGTCAGTTCCTGACCTTTCTTCAGCGGTGGCAGGAGATGTCCGAACTCCTCCTGCTGTTCCTCGTCCTCAGAGGACTCGCGATAGACCTTGATGAAACCGTCGAACTTGACGACCTCACCTTGGGCGATAAACAACTCGTCCGTACCGCTGACACTGATATTGGCCGTTGTCTTCTCGATCTCTGCATCAGCCATCTGACTGGCAATGGTGCGCTTCCAGATCAGTTCGTACAGACGTTTCTCCTGGGATGATCCCTCAATCTCAGACTGGTCCATATAGGTGGGACGGATGGCCTCGTGGGCTTCCTGGGCACCCTTTGAACTGGTGTGATACTGACGGGTCTTGCTGTACTCCTGACCATACAGGCGGGTGATCTCTTCCTTGCTGGCACCGAGGCAGAGTTTCGAGAGGTTCACCGAGTCGGTACGCATATAGGTGATCTTTCCACTTTCGTACAGGTGCTGTGCCACCATCATCGTCTGTGAAACGGTAAAGCCGAGTTTACGGGCGGCTTCCTGCTGAAGGGTCGAAGTGGTGAAGGGAGGAGCAGGGGAGCGTTTCACGGGTTTCTTCGTGACGCTTTCCACGGTATAGACAGCCTCCTTGCACTTCTCCAGGAAGGCGTTGACCTCGTCCTCCGTCTTGAAACGGTTGGCGAGCAAGGCCTTCACCTCAGTGGCAGAGCCGTCAGCATTCGTGATGGCGAAGATGCCGTTCACGCTATAATAGGTCTCGCTCTGGAAGTTCTGGATCTCCCGTTCCCGTTCCACGATCAGACGGACGGCCACACTCTGCACACGTCCTGCAGAGAGGGCGGGCTTCACCTTACGCCACAGTACTGGCGAGAGTTTGAAACCTACGATGCGGTCGAGCACGCGACGGGCCTGCTGGGCATTCACCAGGTTCATGTCCAGATGGCGCGGATGCTCGATGGCCTCTAAGATAGCGGGTTTGGTAATCTCGTGGAAGACGATACGGTTGGTCTTCTGCTTGTCCAGTCCCAGCACCTCGCACAGGTGCCAGGAGATGGCTTCTCCCTCACGGTCTTCATCGGATGCGAGCCATACCTTCTCGGCTTTCTCTGCCTTGGAACGCAGGTCGGCAACTAACTTGGCCTTCTCTTCGGGGATCTCATATTCTGGCTCCAGTGACACTTCATCGACACTGAGTTCTTTCTTCTTCAAGTCACGGATATGGCCGTAGCTGGACATCACCTTGAAGTCCTTTCCCAAGAACTTCTCAATGGTCTTTGCCTTGGCTGGAGACTCGACAATTACTAAGTTTTTTTGCATACTTTGTCTCGTTATAATTTCTTACGGGCTGCAAAAGTAAGCAAAAAAGTGGCTCCCACCTTATTTATATAGAGGAATTTTGTATTTCTTAACAGTTTTGCTGTAAGAAACGGTGGACAGCCTCACGGATAGAACGCAGTCCGAAGCGTTCTACATAGACCTCCCTGAGTGGTAGCCACATGCATTCTGCCACATCGTCGTTGGCTTTTACAACGGCCCCTTCTTCCGCCTGACAGAAGTAGAACATGTCGAGCGTGTGGATATCCATGCCAGAATAACGGTAGATATTGGGAATGGAGAAGAGGTATTTCACCTCTTTGATGTCGAGACCTGTCTCCTCTTTGATCTCGCGGATAATGGCTTGTTCACCCGACTCTCCGTTATCTACGAATCCACCTGGTAAGTCAAGGGTTCCGATGGCAGGTTCTTTCCCACGGCGGGCTACCAGCAGTTCTCCCTTGCTGTTGAGAATGAAGGCTGCTGTTGACGAACAGGGGTTCTGGTAGTAGGTGAACCCGCAGTTCGAACAGTGCTTACTCTTGAAGTTGTTGATCTCGAACAACTCACTGCCACACTTCGGACAGTATTGAAAAAGGTCTAACGGATGATTCTTCATGTTCTTTTTACTTTTCCCATTTGTCCGTACGGAAGGGGAATAGTGGCAGATTACCGCCGTTCTTCACGTTACCGATCTGGAAGTTCTTGAAACAGTAGCGCACGGCCACGGGATGCTTCACCTGGTCGGAGGTCAGTTTCAGGGCCTCGTCCCAATAGCCGCCACCCTCCTGCCAGAAGTGCTGGGCTGTGGCGGGGTAGAACACCTTGTCCTCGCCAGCAATCTCAAAGCCCTCGATACCCTCGAAGGGGGCATCGGTGTGGTAGTTGTTGTCGAGGTGGATATAGACGGCCCCGTCCTTCACCAGCATATCTTTGTAGGTGGAACTCTGATAGAGGATGCCCTCGAAGCCGTAGTCACGGTTCAGGGCAGTGTAGGCCAGACGCTCGCCCACCTGCTGTTTCTGTGTGGGGTGAATCTGACTGTACTCATAGGGATAGACGAGGTCGTTGGTACATACCAGACTGCTGTTAGGGATGATCTGTGCGGCCCTGAACTGTTGTTCGCGGAGCAGGGCACCGCTGATGCCGTTGCAGTCACCATCATCGTAGGCCCATGGAGCGATCTGTACGAAGTAGAAGGGGATCTCACCGAGACCGAACTGACTGCGCCACTGCTCCACGAGGATCTTCAGACGCTCCGAATACTGGTCACCCGGGTCACCGACGTTCGAACAACCCTGATAGAAGAGAATACCCTTGACGGTGTAGTTCAGGATGGGGTTGAACGTACCGTTGCCCCAGAGCAGCGAACGGTGGTAGTCCCATTTGTCCCACTTCTTGCAGATCTCTACCGAGTCCGTGGGATCGGTGGTGTATTTCTCGAGGTTCTCCTTCGTCATCCAACTCTCCACACGCGAACCGCCCTTGTTGGCCTCGATGAGACCAATGGGGATGTCGAGGGCCTGGTGCATCGTACGGGCGAAGAAATAACCCGTAGCCGAGAAGTCACCGACGGTGTTGGGAGAACAGACGCGCCATTCGCACTGGGCATCGTCCTGCGGTTCGGCACGCATCTCACTGGGGATCTTCACTGAGTGCACACCCTTGTGGTTGGCGGCGTCGATGACCACCTGGTTGTAGTCCTTTACGGGACACATCCAGAAGCCCTTCACGGGCATCTCCATGTTCGACTGCCCTGCGCAGACCCATACCTCGCCCGCGAGTACATTATTTATAGTGAGGGGCTCCCCGTCGTCGAAGGTGATCGACAGCGGCTCGTATGAAGCCTTCGGCGTCTGTACCTTCACCAGCCACTTGCCGTCTTTTCCGACCTTGGCACTGACCACCTGATCACTCCACGAGGTGCTGACCTTCACCGTCTTACCCGGTTGGGCCCAGCCCCAGAGACGTGCATCCGTCTGCTGTTGCAGAATCATGTTGTCACCGATGATATGTGGTAGTCTAACCTTGGCTTGGGCACTGATAGTCAGTGCTGCAAGAACCATCAATATCGAAATACGCTTGCTCATGTTTATTTTGGTTTTAAGTTTTCTGTTAAGTTGGTTCTAAAAAGGCAGCCCTCAAGGCTGCCATCTTTCGTGTCGACACTTGGATTCGGACCAAGGACCCCCACCATGTCAAGGTGATACTCTAACCAGCTGAGCTATGCCGACTTTGTTTTTTTCGGCTGCAAAGATAATAAGAAATTCTGATATCTGCAAGAATTTCCACGTTTTTCTTGCAGATATCAGGAAAACCTTATAGCAGTTTCTTGATTTCTGCCTCCAAATCCTTGATCTGTGCAGCACGCTTCACGAGGTTATTCTCGCGGTCGATGATGAAGAAGTCGGGCACGGACTGGATGTTATATAACAACAGTCTCTGGGAGTTGACACCGTCGGCATCGCGCACGTTGATCCAAGGGAGGGCAGCCGTCTGTTGCTTCCAGAAATGCTCGTCGGGATCGAGCGATACCTGGAAGACCTCGAAGCCTTGCTGCTGGTATTTGTTGTAGAGTTCGCGCAGCATCAGGATACGGGCGGGGGAGTCCTCCAAGGCGAAGATATGGAAGTCGAGCAGTACCACCTTGCCCTTCAGGTCTGTCAGATGACGCTCTTGGCCTTGATTGTCGATGAGGTCGATATCAACCACACCAGCCTCTTTTACCTTACTGGCATCCACCTCCAGATCCGCATTCTGGGCATTGACGATACGCAGGTTCTTCATGCCCTCGATGGCGATGTTGTGCAGGTTCTGTCCGCGCTCAGCATGGGGATAATAGGTGTCCCAACTGGTAGCCACGGCGGCAAAAGCCTTGATGTCGTCCTTGTTCGTACGGGGGTTGAAGATCAGCCACTGACCGATGGTCTGGAAGAGGGCGAAATAGGAATAGGCCTTGAAGGGCTCCTTGTAAATATAATTGAGTTTCACGTCCTCCTTATAGGCGTCGATGAGTTTCTTGATACTGTCGTTGGCAGCAGCGATGCCCAGTTCCATATTCTGTTGGAGGGCGATAGCCTGACTCTGCAGGGCCATCTGCTTCAGCGTGAGTTCACGGATCTTCTCACAGTTGTCAGAACCGCTGACGGTGTAGTTGGCGGCCATACCTGGATACTCACCCTTCACCTGCACGGTCTCCGTGGAGTCGATGCTTACGTTGATGATCTGACCGGCAATCCTGAGACGATAGAACTCGGGGGCGATGGTCGATGCCTCACTGAACGAGAAGTCACCACTGTCATCCAATTTCACGGAGTCGAGCACGTTGATGCCCTCCAGACCTACGTTCTCAAAGTAGAGCACGGAGTCCTTGGCGTTCGTGATCTGTCCTTCCACCGTAAACTTCTTATCATTGCACGAGGCAATCGTCATGGCTGCCACAAACAGCAGGGTTGCTTTCCAAAGATGTTTCATATCTGTTTTTGTATTTTTTTCTTTTTGCGGCTGCAAAGGTACACCTTTTTTCATAAAAAACGAAAAATAATCCCGTTTTCTTCGTTTATTTATATTATAATGTGTAACTTTGCGCCGTTTTTGCGACGGAACAGCGCTTCTGTCGCACCATGTTTTTTATTTATAGATGTTTTATTTAAGATGAACGTAATTACAAAGACCCTTCAATTGGCTGATGGACGTACCATCACCATTGAAACCGGGAAAGTGGCAAAACAGACCGATGGTGCCGTCATGCTGACGATGAACAACACCGTACTCCTGGCCACTGTTTGTGCCGCAAAAGATGCAGTTCCCGGAACAGATTTCATGCCTTTGCAGGTAGATTATCGTGAACAGTACAGTGCAGCCGGCCGTTTTCCCGGCGGATTTACCAAGCGCGAAGGCAAAGCCAGCGACAACGAAATCCTGACATCACGACTGGTCGATCGCGTGCTCCGTCCGCTCTTCCCGTCCAACTATCACGCTGAGGTATTCGTGAATGTGATGCTGCTCTCCGCCGACGGTGTGGATCAGCCCGATGCTCTGGCAGGTTTTGCAGCCTCTGCTGCCCTGGCCTGCTCCGACATTCCCTTCGAGTGCCCCATCAGTGAGGTGCGTGTAGCCCGTGTGAACGGTGAGTATGTCATCGATCCTACCTTCGAGCAGATGAAGGAGGCCGACATGGACATCATGGTCGGTGCCTCTGCTGAGAACATCATGATGGTGGAAGGTGAGATGAAAGAGGTGTCAGAACAGGATATGATCGGTGCCCTGAAGGCTGCTATGGCTGCCATCAAGCCGATGTGCGAACTCCAGGCAGAGCTCTCTAAGGAACTCGGCAAGGACGTGAAGCGCGAGTACGATCATGAGGTGAACGACGAGGCCCTGCGCGAGCAGATGAACAAGGAGCTCTACCAGCCCACCTACGACATCACCAAGCAGGCCCTTGAGAAGCAGGCCCGTGCCGAGGCTTTCGAGAAGATCCTCGCCGACTTCGAGGAGAAGTATTTCGAGGCACATGCCGAGATCACTGCCGACTCAGAGATCTCCAAGGACGAGTATGTGGCTATGATGGACCGCTACTACCACGACGTGATGCGCGATGCGATGCGCCGTTGCATCCTCGACGAGGGTATCCGTCTCGATGGTCGTAAGACCGACGAGATCCGTCCCATCTGGTGCGAGGTATCTCCGCTGCCCATGCCTCACGGAAGTTCGATCTTCACCCGTGGTGAGACACAGTCTCTCTCGACCTGTACCCTTGGTACGAAACTCGATGAGAAACTCGTTGACGATGTGCTGGAGCGCGGTTATCAGCGTTTCCTGCTCCACTATAACTTCCCGCCGTTCTGTACCGGTGAGGCCAAGGCCCAGCGTGGCGTAGGCCGTCGTGAGATCGGTCACGGCCATCTCGCATGGCGCGGTCTGAAGGGTCAGATCCCCGAGGACTTCCCCTACACCGTTCGTCTGGTCAGCCAGATCCTCGAGTCCAACGGTTCTTCTTCCATGGCTACCGTCTGTGCCGGTACCCTTGCCCTGATGGACGCTGGTGTACCCATGAAGAATCCCGTCTCTGGTATCGCCATGGGTCTGATTAAGAACCCCGGTGAGGAGAAGTATGCTGTGCTCAGCGATATCCTCGGTGATGAGGACCACCTGGGCGATATGGACTTCAAGACCACTGGTACGAAGGACGGTCTGACAGCCACCCAGATGGATATCAAGTGCGACGGTCTGTCGTTCGAGATCCTTGAGAAGGCCCTCATGCAGGCCAAGGCAGGACGTGAGCACATCCTGAAGTGCCTCACCGACACCATTGCCGAGCCGCGTGCAGAGATGAAGCCCCAGGTACCCCGTATCGAGGCCTTCGATATTCCCAAGGAGTTTATTGGTGCCGTCATTGGCCCGGGCGGAAAGATCATCCAGCAGATGCAGGAGGATACAGGTGCCACGATCACCATCGACGAGACTGATGGCGTTGGCAAGGTGCAGGTATCTGCTCCCAACAAGGAGAGCATTGACGCTGCCATTGCCAAGATCAAGGCCATCGTGGCTATCCCCGAGGTGGGAGAGATCTACGACGGTACCGTCCGTTCGATCATGCCTTATGGCTGCTTCGTGGAGATCATGCCTGGTAAGGATGGTCTGCTCCATATCTCCGAGATCGACTGGAAGCGCCTCGAGACTGTCGAGGAGGCTGGCATCAAGGAGGGTGACAAGATCAAGGTGAAACTCCTTGAGATCGACCCGAAGACAGGTAAGTACAAACTCTCTCATCGTGTGCTGATCGAGAAGCCCGAGGGATATGTGGAGCGTCCTGCCCGTGAGCGTGGCGAGCGCCGTGAGCGTCCCGAGCGTGGTGATCGTCGTGACCGCCGTCCCGATCGTGGCGACCGTCGTGATCGCCGTGACCGTGGTGAGCACCGTCCGCACAATGAGCATCAGGAAGAGGCTCCGAAGGAGAACAATGAGCCCAAGGACTTCAGCGACTCCCTCGACAACATGGACTTCTAAATAGACAGATCCAGATAAAGAATCCCCGCTAGTTTGCTAGCGGGGATTTATTTTATAACCTCCAAGGGAACTGGAACTTGGGCTTGTTGAAATGACGCCTGAGGATGCAGTGCCAGAAATAGGCCAGTTGGTAGATTTTCTGGGAATTCAACAGTTTGAAGTAGGAGGTATAGGTGAAGTTCCACTTGATATGGTGCCTGATCTTCACGTCGATGTCGATATGCGTCTGATCCACCTTGTACTTCCTGTCGAGAAGGAAATAGGCAAACTTGATGGCAGCCATGCGAGGCTTGGGAGGCAGGTCGCCCTCGATGGAGGGCATGACATCCTTCAGTTTCTGGATATGGTAGAGTGCACCGCAGCCCTCGAAGCCACAGTGGCCTATCAGGAGCGACGGCTTGCCCCAATAGCAGGCTTCCAGACCAGTGGATGAGCCGAACGAGATGACCTTCTCACAGGCGTCCATCAGGTCGTAACTGCTCACCTTGCTCTCAGGGGGGATCACCGTGGCGTTAGGCAACTTGTCGTACTGATAGAGATCCACATGGTCTTTATAGTTGATGCCCTTCAGGTTGGGGTGTATCCTTATATAATAATGTATATCGCCCTTGGAGTGGCTGAGGATATAGTTGATGGCCTCGCACTGGGTGGAAAACACCTTGTTGGTGCTCCAGTCGTCGCCAAGGGCCACCTGCTCGTCGAGCGAAGAGGTGAACATGGCGATGTTGCGTTTGCTGGGATCAAAGCCCTCGGGCAGCAGACCTTTCTTCTGGCCGGCGACGTAGGCCTTGACATCGACCACCACCTCGCCCTTGCGCCTGCGCTCATAGAAGGAAGAACCGATTCTGATCTTCTCCTCCTCAGGCTCCTGTGACTGTTCCCAGGTGGTGATGGCCAGTTGGTTCCATCGCTCGATATTGTGGGGGAGGGCGTCGGGGTAACTCATCTTCTTATACGGTTCACCGTAGCCTCCCACGGTCTCCACGGCCTTGAACTTGATGTCGAGGGTCTTGGCAATGTCGTAGAAGAAGCGGTTCTCGTAGAGACGGCCGTTGTGGACGATGATCATGTCGGGCTTCACCTGGTCGATGATCTCGTAGGCCTTATCCACCAGGTCGCAGAGTTCACTGAGCAGCGGGAGGGCGAACTTGTGGAACTCTTCATAGCGTGTCATATCCAGGTCGCGGGTCGTGGAGTAGTAGAGGGACAGTACGGAGCGTCCCACCTTGACATCGCGATACGTGAAGTCCTCCAGTTCCTCGGCCTTGTGGAAATCGAACGTCTGATCCTTGTGCTTCATGTCCTCCTTTCTGATGGGGATCATGTGGACGCCCGCTCCGTAGGCCCGCTGGTACTCGCGGTACATGCGGTGGCAGAACTGGCAGTCGCAGGGGTAGCCGTCGAGGTTCATGAAACAGGAGGAGAGCCCGCAATGGCAGTATGCCCAGTAGATCTCGTCGCCTTTCTCCTTACCGTCGAGGATATCGTCGATGATCACCCCGATATGCGGGGCGGCAAGGGCACTGGAACTGTAGTATAGTCTTTTCATGTAGATGCTTTATTGTCCGTTATACCTGCACAGTTTCTTGCTTCTGTTGTGCAGGATGTCGTTGAGGATGAAGGGGGTGACGTCGCTGAAGCGGATCACCTCGTAGGGGACGCTGCCAATCAGTCCGCTGCTGACAACCCCGTTGGCATAGAGTTCATCGACAAACGGATCGGGCGTGCAGACGACATCGAGGTCGAGGTTCCTGACGTACATGGCATATCCCTTTTCAGACTCCTGGCCGTCCTGATCCACGTAATGGCTGTGGAAGGTCTTCGAGAAGCGGTAGGAGGCGCCAGACTTCTGCTCAATGTAGTGGATATAGGTGAAACTGTTGCGCAGGGAGGCGCTGCCGATGAAGACGTTCTTGGCGTTGACCTTCTCCAAGTAGGCGAAGGGTGAGTCGGCCCCGAAGGATTCCACATTGTCCATGGCCACCAGTTCGCCCGTGTCCTTGCCCCATACGGCAAAGGAATAGATGGGGTGCTTGGTGCGGATGAAGTCCTTTCTCCTGAGGGCCGCATTACCGATGGCACCTGTCTTGCTGGGCGTACGGCGGTAGTCGAAGGTCTTACCCTGACAGAAACCCCAGTTGTAGGTGGGGATCAGGAGCGTGCCTTCTTCGCCGATGGCCTCCTGGAAGCGGTCGAGCAGCACGTTGGCATCGAAGTGCTCGCCATGCTCTTGGCACTGCATGAACAGATCCGTGATGTCGGACGTCAGCAGGACCACGTCGCCCCGCTGGATTCCTATCTCCGAGGGAATCTGCTGATAACTGATGTATGCTGCCATTCGTGTGATTTAATAGGTGGAACGCCCGCCGTCGATGACGATGTTCTGTCCGGTGATCCATCGGGCTTCGTCAGACAGGAGGAAACAGACGAGGTTCGTGATGTCCTCACAGTGGCCCACGCCTAAGGGATAGGTCTCGAGATGGGCGGCACCTGCCTCTGACTGGAGGAAGGCCTCGGTCATGGGGGTTTCTACCGTTCCCGGTGAGATGCTGTTGACGCGCACCTTCGGAGCCAGTTCCTTGGCCAGGGTGATGGCTAAGGAGTTGAGCGCTCCCTTCGAGGCGGCATAGACGGCATTGCCCTTCTCACCACGGATGGAGGCCAACGAGGAGATGAGCACGATGTTCTTCAGCGCACCCTTGTTATCCTTCTTCAGCAGCGGACGGATAAGTTCGATGGCGGAGAGGATGTTCACGTTGAAGATCATGTCGATGGTGTCGGTATCGGCCTGACGGATGGACATCGCCTTGCTCGTACCTGCACAGTGCACTAACGCGTCGATCTGAAGGTCGTTCTTCTGGATGAGGTCTGTCAGGCATGCAGCCACCTGACGCCTGTCGGCATTCAGGTCGCAGACGAGTTTCTGGACTTTGTGAGGGCCGCTGGCCTGACGGATCATGTCGTCGAGTTTCGCCTCGTCGCGGCCGACGAGGATCAGGTTCCGCTCACCAGAGAGACGGATGGCCAGGTCGAGGCCGATGCCTGAAGTGGCGCCTGTGAGAAGGGTGTAGGTATCCATCAGCCTAAGATCAGTTTGCAAAGGTCACCGATGGTTGCACAGGCCCTGATGTCAGCGGCCTTGAAAGTCTTCTTATAGTTCTCGTAGGCCATCGAGATGATGCCGAGAATGGCTAAGGAGTCCCAGTATTCGAAATCCTCGAGGACGTCGGTATCATTGACGGTCTCTTCCTCCAGGATCTCTGAAAGCTTATCCTTTAATTCTTCCATATATGATGATTAAAATTCTATGATCTGATTGAATCTGACGGGGCCGATTTCCATCAGGATGGCTGCCCAGGTCAGTCCGACGCCAAAGCCAGACAGGCAGGTCAGGTAGGATGCCTGCTCCAGTTTCTCTCCCAGGTTATAGGAGATGCAGGTGGGTACGGTCACACCACTGGCATTGCCGAAGTTCTCTACGATGTTGCTGGGCATCTTCTCGTAGGGTACACCGATGGCGTCTGCCAGTTTGTTCAGCATGAACTTGTTGGGCTGGTGGAACATATACCAGTCGATGTCTTCTGCCTTCTTACCTGCGTTTTCCAGCAGTTCGTGGATCATGGGGGGCACCTCGCGCTGGACGAAGTTGAAGACATCGTCGCCCTGCATGACCAGATTGTTCAGTGATCTGAAGTTGCCTGCCTCGTCCTCGTGCTCGATGGCGGTCTCCTCCGTGCAGGGCATACGGAAGCCCCCGGCTGGAATGATCAGTGCCTTGGCACCTGTTCCGTCCATCTTGACAGAGACGAAGATGTCCTTCTCTTTCTCCGTCTTCTCCACGATGGTGATCGAAGCGGCATCACCGACAAGGGGTTTGCTGTTCCTGTCGTGGATCGACACCTTCGGGCTGAGCACGTCGGCATTCATCAGCACCACCTTGTTGACAGCATCCTGCTCCAACAGCATGAAGGCCTGCATCAGACCGATTTCGAAGCCTGCACAGCCCTGGTTGATATCCATGCAGATTATATCGTGCTTCAGATTAAAGTGCCCTTGGATCAGGTTGCTGGTGGGCGGCATGAAGTAGTCGGGCGACTGTGACACAAACAGCAGGGCGTCGATCTCGTCCTTCTGGAGCAGACCGTTATCGAACAGGTATTGCAGTCCGTGGATGCAGAAGTCGGATGAGCACTGACCCTCGGCTGCGACACGATGGGTGTTATAGCCCATCACCTTCTTCAGGCGCAAGGATTTTTTCTCTGGGAAATTGTAGTTCCCCATCTCCTCTTCGAAGGTGACGACCCGCTTGGGAAGGATAGTCAGGATACCCGTAATCTGCTTGTTCTTAAACTTCAGGTTCATGCTGCTCCGCTTTTCTTGACCAAGGCTTCAATCTTATCGAGGCTGGAGAAATTCTCCGCAATGACATCGGTGCCATTGATCTTGATATTGAACTGACTCTCCAGTTCGTCAACCAATGAAACCACGTCAAAAGAATCCAACATGCCCTCTTCTATGAAGTTCACATCCTCATTGAAATCAAACTCCGGCCTGAGGTCGGTCAGGATTTCCACAATCTTTTCTTTCATATTCTATATTCCCTCCTTTTTTGACGCTGCAAAGGTACAACTTTTTTTTTGTATATGACACATTTTCCAGGGATTTCTTCTTGATTCCCCTAAAATCTTAGTACCTTTGCACGTCAGAAACGTAGAAGTGAAAATGAGTGAGATGCCAAATGCTTCTGTGGGAGCAAAGCGCGATCCTTTTTGGGATGCCCTGAAGTTCGCCTTGATCTTCTCGGTGGTGTATAGCCATATCGTGCCTGTGGCAGACTACAGTCGCTATAAAGTGGCTGTGTTTAATTTCATGTATCTTATTCACATGCCGCTGTTCATTTTCATATCCGGGCGTTTCTCACAGATTCGTGACAGAAAGCATTTCCTGCGTTCTATCTGGCGTTTCTTGGAGACGCTATTGGTGTTCCAAGTCTTATATGTCGCACTTTTCGAGCAGGTGAGTTGGCTGAGTCTGATCACGCCCAACTACCATCTGTGGTATTTGTTGTCATTGGTCTTTTGGCGACTGATGCTCTATTACCTTCCTGAACGTTGGCTGGCGCATCGTGGTCTGGTGCTTGTCGCATGCTTTGTCATCAGTCTGTCTGCAGGTTTCATTAATGTCGGGGAACCTCTCTCCCTGCAACGGACACTGACGCACCTGCCATTCTTCATGTTAGGTTATTACACAGCTGATATTGACGTCAGGAAGTACATTGATAAGATTCCTCTCTTCGTGGCTCTCGCTGCCTTGTTTGCAGTGTTCTGTTTATTCTTCTTTGTCCTGCAGGAGACTTACTCATACGTCTTATATGGCTCGATACCTTATTGGACCGATAGTTTGTCGGAGACGTTTTACAGATTCCTGTGTAGGTGTCTTTTCCTGCCGTCAACGATATTGATGGCTTTGTTGGTCATGCGTGTGGTATCGGCTTACACAGGATATGCCAGATGGGGTGGTGTGACATTGTTTGTCTATATCTGGCATCCGTTACTGACGCGGGGCATCTTGGAACCGGCAGCCATCAATGGCCTGATTCCCAAAAGCGACCTGGCGCTTTTCATCTATGCCGTTGTCGTCACAGCCCTGATGGTGTTCCTCTCACGGTTTAGGGTGCTTCATCTTCTGATGAACCCCAGCGACTGGATCAGGCGACGTGCTTCGTGATTACTGGAACTTTAATATCGTTCCTCCCCAACTGAGGCCAACACCGAAGCCGGCGATCATCACCGTGTCATTCGGCTTGATCACCTGTCGTTCTATACAGTCTTTCAAACCGATGAGTACCGTGGAAGAGACCGTATTGCCTACGTTCTCCATGTTGATATAGAATTTGTCCTTGGGAAGTACGCAGAACTTACGGATCGTGCTCAGCATGAACTTGTTGGCCTGATGGAACACGTAATAGTTGATGTCGTCCTGACTGAGATGGTGTTTCTCCAGCAACTGCTGGATCATCGCGGGCACCGCATCAAGGGTAAAGTTGAAGATGGCACCACCGTTCATATAGAGGTAATCGTCATACCAGATATGACCCTCATCGTCTTCCTGACTCTTTCCTGTAGGTAACATGTGACGGGCGGCACCGGTCTTGACGATCAGGTTGTCTGCCCCCTTGCCGTCGGTGCCAAGGACGAAGTCCTGGATCTCTGCGAAGCCTTCGGTCGAGATCAGACAGGCCGCAGCACCATCGCCAAAGATGGAACGGTTGCTCTTATCCTCAGGGTGCAGGTATTTGTTGTAGGTCTCGGCTGTCAACAGCAAGATATTCTTGGCGATTCCTGCAGCAATGAGTCCTTTGGCCATAGCCATACCGTAGATACAACCCGAACAGCCCAGGTTGTAGTCGAAGGCACCCGCACTGGTGGGAATGCCCAGACGATCCTGAAGGATACAGGCCGTGGAGGGTAGGAAATAGTCAGGGCTTTGGGTGCACAACAGCAGGAAGTCGATGGATTCCGGCTGGATGTGATACTCCTCGAAGAGCCTGCGGGCGGCCTTTTCCGCCATATCACCGGCCGTCTCGTCGCTGGCAGCAAGATGGCGGCTGTTGATCCCCACCTTCTGGGCGACTTTCTCCACACTCCATTCAGGGAATGCCTTCACCAATTCCTCGTTGGTTACAACGCGTTCTGGTAAATAGTAGGATATTGCTTTGATATATGCCATAGTCGGATTAGTTTGCTCCTCCACTGATCTTGATGTTCGACCCTGTCATCCAGGAAGAAGCGTCTGAAAGCAGATAGATGGCCAGATGTGCGATATCTTCTGGAGTCCCGTACCGCTTCAGAGGGTAATTCTGTTCGTCTTCCTTTAACTGTTCCTCATCTACGCCATCCTGTAAAACCAGGTCGGTCCATACCATGGCAGGACTGATGCAGTTGACCCTTATCTTACGAGGGGCCAGTTCGAGACTCAGACAATTGGCGTATGAGATGATAGCACCTTTCGATGCACTGTAGGCTGCGTGCCCAATGCTTGGTGACACAGAGGCCATAGAGGCCATGAAGACGATAGAGGCACCCTTGTTGATCTTTTTCTGTTCCAGAAGCATCTGCTGTAACATGACAGGACCTTTGAAATTTATGTCCATCACGTTGCTGACTGTCTCCTCGGACAACTGGCGGCAAAGGGTACGGTTACCGATGCCCGCACAATGGACGATCCCATCGAGTTGTGGCATGGCCATCACCATTTCCTTGACAGCCGACGGGTTTGTCAGGTCGGCAGGAAGAATCTGATGCTCACCGTCCTCCAGTTGTTCCAGGGTGGCTTCCAACTTCTTACGGTCTCGTCCGTTGAGTATGATCGTCGCACCCATCTTGGAACAGGCAATGGCAATGCCTCGTCCTATCCCAGAGGAAGCACCAGTCACTAAGATGACCTTTCCTGTAAGTGTGAAGGGATTATAGTCTGTCATCATTTCCCAGCAACTAAATGATACACGTCTTCCACCGTTTCACAAGAACGGATCTCCTTGCCTGTTATGGTCTTGCCACATTTGGTCTTCACAAAGGCAATGATACCCATGGCAACCAGTGAACCCCACTCCTCCAAGTCGTGGAACTTGGTGTCGGGCATGATCTCTGACTTGTCTGTATCTTCAAATTGCTCTGCAAAATGGGAAACAAATTCTTCTAATTCCATCATCTTTTTGCTTGTTTTATGAATGAATAATCACTAAGGCCGTCAGGAACAGCCCCAGTCAGTTTATGCAGTTTTATGATCTTCTTGTTGTCGGACCTAACCCAGAAATAGGCAAGGCTGACACCCTTTTCCACCATGATGTTATAAACATCGAAGAGCAGATACAATCCATTCTTGCTCCTGTCAATCCAGATGTTCAGATAGCATTTCTTACCCTCCAAGGTGAAAATCAGGACACCCAGTACATGGCCATCCTCCTTGTTCACTAAGACCCGCTCCGCCTTGATCATCTCCATCAGTTCCTGCTTGGTGGGCAGGTAGTCAGTGTATATCGAGAAGTCATCGACATAGAGAAGCCCAAGGATCTCGTCAGCGTCTTCTTCCGTGGCAAAGGTGCCTATGTCACTCTCCCGATACTCTATCTCACGGTTATAGTATCTGTCGTATTGAGCGAGGAAGGTGAACCCTGCATCTGACAGCACTTGCTCCCAAGGGCCGACACCTTTTTTCGTGGGGATATTCAGGACGTAGTCTTCGTCGTCAAGTGTCTTCAGAAGCGTAACCAGTTCTGCTTCGTCGGAAGACAGCAGGAACAGCCTTTGGAAATTGTGCTCTTTTTTCCTCAGCAGCAGGGTTTGGGCTGATACAAGAATCTCATGATCGTCGGACTCCTTCACTCCAAAATAGTTAGAGAGAACGATATGATGGGTGTTCTTGAAATCAGCGACAAGCGTCTGTATCTCAGAAGCGGGAATATGGCTGAACGTTTCTGTCATCGGTGAGGATTACCCGTTAATCTGTTTCTTGTAATACGACCTGTCAATCTTACCACTGCCGTTCTGTTTCAGGGCATCCTCCCTGTAGTAGTCCGTGGGGATCATATAGCGGGGGATGCGGTTGGCGACACCCTTGCGGAACTCGCCCTTGCTCACCTCTTTTTCTGCCTGATAGAACAGAACGATCTTCTTGTTGTTGAAGTCGTACGTCGCACAGCAGTTATCTACCAATTTACTGGCGAGGATGGCGTTCTCGATCTCGCCCAGTTCGATGCGGTAGCCGTTGTGCTTGATCTGTGAGTCCTTGCGGCCTACGTACATAATCTCTCCGCGTTCGTTCCTATATACGATATCGCCCGTGCAATAGATCGTCTCTGGATAGTGCTTGTTGAGCGGATTCTGGATGAAGGCCTGTTGTGTCTTCTCCCAGTCGTTATAATAGCCAAGTGCCAAGGACGAGCCTCGCACGCAGAGTTCACCCTCCTCATTGACGCCTGCCTCACGCTTCTGGTCTGTCAGGATGAGCACACCACTATTGCGACAGGCCTTGCCGATGGGCAGCGGCTCGTCGTCAGCAAACTCACGATCCACCTCATAGTAGGTGCAATCGACCGTGATCTCCGTAGGTCCGTAGAGGTTGGCATAGCGACAGTGGGGCAGATACTTGCGCCAGTAGTTCAAATGTTTGTTGGGCATCACCTCGCCAGCGAAGAAGATATCTTTCAGGTAGGGCATCTCCTGATCCTTCAGCACGTCGTAATTGGCCACGTTGATAAGGGCGTAGGGCACCCAGAACACGAACGAGATCTTGTGCTCGTTCATGTAATCCACCAACTGCGCTGGGAAGGTGAAATGAACCTCGGGAATGATATCAAGCGTAGCACCCGTGGCATACATCAGGTAGATGTCGAGTGTCGAGTTGTCGAAATAGAATGGTGCCTGGTTACCGATCACGGCATCGCTTGTGAAGCCGAATCTGCCAACGGCCCAGTCGATGTAGTCTATCACACCACGGTGCGAGATGACCACACCCTTCGGGGTGCCCGTAGAACCTGAGGTGAAGATGGCATAAACGGGGTCTGTGTCTATCTGGTCTGCCAGATACTGTCTGGCATCCGCATCAGCCAAAGGCTCGTTTTCCAGTACGTCCTCTATCACAAACACCACTTTGTCACACATCTGTCTGACCTGTTGCTCGTGGGCCTTGTCTGTGATGATGGCCTCCGACTCCAGTACTTTCAGGATCGACTGGATGCGGGTATCGGGCGATTTCGTGTCAAGTGGTACGTAGAAGTTGCCACTCATGTTGATGCCAGCGAAGGCTTGCACCATGTGACAACCCTTGGGGATATAGACACCGATGGGTGATCTCCACAGACCCTGTGCCTTGATAACGTCGGCAATGACGAAGGCCGAACGGAGAAGTTCTGAAAAGGTGATACTGCCCGTAGAGTCCTGAACGGCCGTCTTCTGTGGGTACTTTGCAGCGGAGTTTACAAGATATTCAATGACGCTTTTTTGCATGCGTATATAGTGTACTTATTTATTTTTAGGCTGCAAAATTACAACTTTTCTGTGGAATAGACAACCTTTTCCTCCAAAAACTTTCAAAAATGCGCTTTGCCATAGGGGTGAGAAAGAGTAGCCTTATGGGTGAACCAGCCTGTCGAATGGCAGAAAACCGTGCATAATCTTTGTTAATTTAGTTAAAATACCATAAATTCCAAATTGTTTGACTCTTCTCGTGCTTGTGTTAGGTAAAAGAGTTGTACCTTTGCAGTCCGATTATTGGGGAGAGACTTAGAATCCCCGTGAAATGTTGTGTGAATAGCGGTGTCTTTGGCCGGGCACAGTGGTTCGTGAATCAATGTTTCAATACCCTCAGGGATTATCCCTTTGGGGCGCTCGTTAGACTTGCAGCCGGGAGTTAGACCTCGGATGTGGGTTTATGTGCGTACATTATTTAAGTAAAACTGTTTTTTAGTAGTAAAATTAAAAGAAATGAACACTTTAAGTTACAAGACTCTTTCCGTGAACAAGGAAACAGCAAAGAAGGAGTGGGTGGTAATTGATGCCACAGACCAGGTCGTTGGTCGTCTCGCTTCCAAGGTAGCAAAGCTGATTCGCGGAAAGTACAAGCCAACTTTCACACCGCACGTTGATTGTGGTGACAACGTTATCCTTATCAATGCCGATAAGGTGGTATTTACTGGTAAGAAAGAGACAGACAAGGTCTATACCCGTTACACAGGTTATCCTGGTGGTCAGCGCTTCCAGACTCCCGCCGAGCTTCGCAAGCGCAACGGTGGTGTGGAGAAGTTCCTCCGTCACGCTGTGAAGGGTATGCTGCCCAAGGGCCCCCTTGGCCGTAGCCTGCTGAACAACCTCTACATCTATGAGGGTACAGAACATCCGCACGAGGCTCAGAAGCCGAAGGCAATTGATATTAACCAGTATAAATAATAAGGAAAGATGGAAGTAATTAACGCAATAGGTCGTCGCAAGAGCTCTGTAGCCCGCGTATATGTTTCTGAGGGTACTGGCAAGATCACGATTAACAAAAAGGAATTAGAGACTTATTTCCCGTCAGCCATCCTGCAGTATGTGGTGAAGCAGCCGCTGAACCTGCTGGAGGTCGCTGAGAAGTATGACATCAAGGTGAACCTCGATGGTGGTGGTTTCACTGGCCAGAGCCAGGCTCTCCGCCTCGCTATCGCCCGTGCCTTGGTGAAGATCAATGAAGAGGACAAGAAGAAGCTGAAGGATGCAGGTTTCCTGACACGTGACAGCCGTGAGGTTGAGCGTAAGAAGCCGGGTCAGCCCAAGGCTCGTCGTCGCTTCCAGTTCAGTAAGCGTTAATCCCTTTGGGAGACTGAACAGTTTAGTATCTAAACCGTTGGGATTCCTCTGGACTACCCTCCGGCTGATTCTGGACAAAGAATTAAAAAGAAAGTAAACATTAAAAAAGTATTTAAGACAATGTCAAGAACAAATTTTGATCAGTTGCTGCAGGCTGGCTGTCACTTCGGCCACCTGAAGCGTAAGTGGAACCCCGCAATGGCTCCCTACATCTATACCGAGCGTAACGGTATCCATATTATCGACCTGCACAAGACGGCTGCCAAGATCGACGAGGCTGCCGACGCCCTGAAGCAGATTGCCAAGAGTGGCAAGAAGATCCTGTTCGTCGCTACTAAGAAACAGACAAAGGAAGTGATCGCCGAGAAGGCTACCAGCATCAACATGCCCTATGTGATTGAGCGCTGGCCTGGTGGTATGCTCACCAACTTCCCGACAATCCGTAAGGCCGTGAAGAAAATGGCGAACATCGATAAGCTGATGCAGGATGGTACCTATTCTAACCTCTCTAAGCGTGAGTTGCTGCAGATTACTCGTCAGCGTGCTAAGCTGGAGAAGAACCTCGGTTCTATCGCCGACCTGACTCGTCTGCCGAGCGCACTCTTCGTAGTTGACGTGCTGAAGGAGCAGATCGCCGTTCGTGAGGCCAACCGTCTGGGTATTCCCGTGTTCGGTATCGTTGATACCAACTCTGATCCTAACAATATCGACTTCGTGATCCCCGCCAACGACGACGCTAAGGACAGCGTAGAGGTGATCCTCAACGCTTGTTGTGCTGCTATCGCCGAGGGTATCGAGGAGCGCAAGGTAGAGAAGGCCGACGAGAAGGCTGCTGATGCTCAGGGTGAGGCTGAGGCTGAAGAGGTGAAGCCCAAGCGCGCTGCCCGCAAGCCCCGCAAGGAGGCTGAGCCCAAGGCAGAGGAGGCTCCCGTAGCCGAGGCTGCTGCTCCCGCTGAGGAAGAGGCTCCCGCCGCAGAGTAATATATGAAACATTAAACATTAAAAATTTAACATTAAAATGGCAATTTCAATTGACGATATCAAGAAGCTCCGCGCGATGACCGGTGCTGGTCTGGCTGACGTGAAGAAGGCTCTCACAGAGGCCGAGGGCGACTTCGACAAGGCCAAGGAACTCCTCCGTGAGCGTGGCCTCGCTATCGCTGCCAAGCGTAGCGACCGTGAGACATCCAATGGTTGTGTACTCGTAAAGAGCGTTGACGGCTTCGCTGCTATGCTCGCCCTGAAGTGCGAGACCGACTTCGTGGCCAATGGTGCCGACTTCATCGCTCTGACTCAGAGCATCCTCGACGCCGCCATCGCCGCCAAGGCCAAGGATCTCGAGGCTGTGAAGGCTCTCGACATCAATGGTCAGAGTGCTCAGGACGCTGTGACACAGCGCTCTGGTATCACTGGTGAGAAGATGGAACTCGACGGTTACCTCGTACTCGAGGGTGAGAACGTGGAGGTCTATGACCACATGGGTAAGCACACCCTGTGCACCATGGTTCAGACCACTCTGAACGCTCCTGAGGTGGGTCACAAACTCGCCATGCAGGTGGCAGCCATGAAGCCCGTGGCTCTCGACTCTGCCAGCATGCCCCAGAGCATCCTCGACGAGGAGTACAAGACTGCTGTTGAGAAGTCTAAACTCGAGCAGGTTCAGAAGTATGTTGATAACAAACTGAAGAAGGCTGGTATCAACCCCAACCTCGTTGACTCTGAGGATCATATCGAGAGCAACATGGCTAAGGGTTGGCTCACACAGGCTCAGGCCGACGAGGCCCGCAAACTCATCGAAGAGGGCAAGGCCGAGGGTGAGGCTCAGCTGAAGATGCCTATGATCGAGGGTATCGCTAAGGGTCGTGTGCAGAAGTTCCTGAAGGAGAACTGCCTCGTTGATCAGGAGTTCCAGTTCGGTGACGGTGACAAGCAGACTGTCAGCCAGTGGCTCGCCGCTCAGAACAAGGATCTGAAGATCGCTGACTTCAAGCGCTTCACACTCGTTGCAGAGTAATCATTTATCATTCTATACAAAGAACCGGCACTGCCTCATCGCAGTGTCGGTTCTTTTTTGTTCCATAAATACCTAAAAGCAGTTTGTGATATCAGTTCACAAGTTTTTTATTTCACGACAACCTTCTTACCATTTTTGATGTAGAGGCCCTTTGTCGGTGGGCCGATTAAGCGCTGGCCTTGGAGATCGTAAAGCGTATTGGCGGCAGGTGTCTTCGCCTCGCTGGTGGATTTCATCCCACTGGTTGTCCCTCTGGTTCCGAAGTCTGAGGTAAATAAGAAGTAGTCATCATCAGTATAGTACAGCTTCAATTGGTTCTTCTCCAGCTGATAGGACTTGATGTCGCAGATATGATCTTCGAAGAAAAGGTTTTCCTCTAAACTACAATACACCTTTGTCGAGCCTCCTCCATCGCCAAAAACCATCTCGTTTCCATTAAGAGTTAACAAGCCTACAAATATTTCGTTGGCCATAGAATAGGCCATCACATAGCCTTCTTTTGGTATCTCAATACTAAGACTATGGTGGCCGACATACTTTTTATCCACATTAACCCAAGTTCCCTTGTCGCTCCATCCTACCAGCCACCATTCGCCATATATCAATTCACTTGCATTGGTATCGCCAGAGTCTTGATTGGCGTAATTCTCATTACCACGCGCTGTCACGCTAACCAATGACATCAGCACGACTAACATTCCAAAAAACTTCCTTGATTTCATAATCTTTAATAGCGGTTTTAATTGTTAAACAATAAATTTACGCCGCAAAGATATGAAGAAAAGAAACAGGGAGGTTAAAAAGCTATATGAATTGCGTTCACAATCTGTTGTCAAAGCATTTTACGAGGTTACGAAGGTCAGAAGTTACCAATATTGCTGATTTCATAGCCAAATTCATCGGCACTTCCTTCTCTACCGAACACCTTTTTCAGAAGGCTTTTCCGAATATTTGAGACGTATGAAGGAACGCAGTTCTTTAATTTGGCCATCTCGTTGGGCAATATTTGTACACGTGTCATCAGGCAGACATCATATTCCATCTCTGTGAGAGTTGCTCTTTTGTACATGATATCATGGAAAGTAGGAATCTCTTTCTCAACAAGCGATCTAAGTTCCTTCCAGTCGCCTAAATCGGGATATTGAGGAGGGTTACTATTAGCCAAGGCTCTTAGATGTCTGGTGATATTGGCATTCTTCAAGCGATAGTCGAAAGCGGCTTTTTTGAGAACATGATATTTTTTGCCAAACACGAATCCTATTAATAGAAGGGCAAGCAAGGCTAATGCAAATAACAACCATGCGACTTGTGCTTCCAGTTTTCTTTTCTCTGACAGGTATTTGTGATGGTTATAGTTGTAGGATGCTTGTAATTGTTGCATGTTCTGCATTTCTGAGAGGGAATAGGCAGAATCATTCAACTCATAGGCAAGTGTAGCATATTTGGCGATGGAATCGGAGTTTTTCTTCTTCTCGAATACCTCCTGTAAACCTTTGCTGCCTGCTATTTGATTATTTAAATCCTTTCCTTCTCTTAGCTCTTTTCTGAACATAAATTCAGCTGAGTCAAGTTGATGGGTTGCTAAATAGTATCTCCCCTTTATGCTATAATAAATCTCACGGCCTTTCTCTATATTACCTTTTTCATCAAAGAGATTAGCGTAATTCTCATACAAATCAATATACTTTTTTGCTTTCTCAATGTGATGGTTCTCAACTAATGATGGAATAGCATTGCCCAAAGTCTGAGCTGCGCGATCATTCCTTCCTATTCCCAAAAACAAATGATAAGCCTTTTCTTTAATTAATACTACAGAATCGCGTTCATGTAGAAAATCGTAGGCATTGGCTTGTTGTCCATAGCACTCTATTGCCATCAGTGTGTCTTTTCCTTTCTTGGCATAATACTCTGCCAATCGTAGTTCTTTCAACTGGCTGCGTGGCTGAACTTGCAGGTTAAATACGTCTGCACTTTGTGCGTGGATGCGGCTCAGTTTGGCGAAGTCGCAATCAGCAGAAGTGGTGTCGGCACAGTCAGCGGCCTCGAAGTAGGTCTCGAGAGCACGGGGGAGTTCGCCTAAGCAGTAGTAGGTTCGCCCAAGGATATATCTGGCGCGCATACGTTCGTTAGCGTCGCCATGTTTGTCGAAGTACTCCACTAAAGACTCGGCTAATGAGTCGTTGAGCATGGGCTCGCCACTGACATTCTGCTGTTCAAGTGCTTCTAACTGCTGGCGTATCTGCGCTCCATTGCCTGAGCACCCTGCCATCAGTCCTAAGGCGCATAAGCATAGAAGATTATATGATAACTTTTTCATCATCTTAACTTGCAAAGGTAATCATAAATCTGCCAATGGCCAACTTTTAAAGAAAAAAACCTTGTGAAATCGTTTCACAAGGTTTTTTTCTATTGTTTTTATCTGACGACCTGTGTGAATTCTGGGGTCTGACCTTCCAGAACCGTCACATAGACCTTCATCTCTCCTGCGGGAGCGGGTTGAGGAGCACCCTCGCGAGGCAGGTCAACGGCAGTGAACAGATACTCCGTGCCACCAGGGATGGTACGCGAAGCAACGGTCTTGGCCTGGGCATGGATCATCTGATAGTCCTTGACGGCGGCATCAAAGATGGCCGACTCTTCCTCCGTAACGGGCTGCTGCTCTGGGAAGGCCTCCAACTTGGTGTATTCGCCCTCGATGAATCCTCCAGCCTTCAGGAACTGGTCAATTTCATTGGGCACGGCAGCCATACGGGCAGCGCGGACACCATAGCCGGGAAGGATCTCAGCCTTCGGCTGTTTCTCTGCCAGATTCTTCACACTGGAGTCCAGTCCGCCACTACCGAAGGTGCAGAAGGGAACAATCTTCTTGCCACTCAGATCCACCTGATCCAGGAAGGCTCCGAAGGGCGGTGCGAAGGTACCGAACCATACTGGGTAGCCCACAAAGATTACGTCATACTGGGACAGGTCGGCAGCGATAGGCTTGATCTCAGGTGTGATACCCTGTTCGCGCTCCTGCATACAACGGCTGATCGTAGCCTGGAAGTCACCGTCGTAGGGTTTGACGGCGACAATCTCCTCGATATCAGCACCCAGACGTGTGGCAATCTCCTGTGCCACAGTCTTCGTGTTCGACGTCTGAGAGTAGTAGATCACCAACGCCTTCTTCGGCGCTTCTTTCTTCGAGCCACAAGAGACTGCGGCCACCATCACTGCCACAAGGGCCAGCATTAGTTTGATTACTTTCATATCAGTTGGTTTTAGGGGTTATTTGCCTGCAAAGATACAAAATAATCCATAATACCCCATTAACAATTCACTTTTTTTCGTATCTTTGCCGTCGAATGATGTAACCAAACCACAAAACAGCATGAAAATCTTCGCTATCGGCATGAACTATGCCGCACATAACCAGGAACTCCATGGCACGCTGAAACGCCCGGACGAACCTGTCATATTCACCAAGGCCGATTCGGCCATCCTCAACCAGGGAAAACCTTTCTTCATTCCTGACCATCTGGGACGCATCGACTACGAGACGGAGGTGGTGGTGCGCATCTGCCGTCTTGGGAAGAACATTCCACAGCGCTTCGCCCATCGTTATTATGATGCCCTGACGGTGGGCATCGACTTCACCGCGCGCGACCTGCAGCGAAAAGCCTCCGAGGCTGGACAACCCTGGACTATCTGCAAGGGCTTCGACGGCTCTGCTGCCATTGGCGAGTGGGTGCCGAAGGAGAAATTCTTAGATATCCAGCGCATCCACTTCCATCTGGATATCAATGGCCAGACGGTGCAAGAGGGTTGCACCTCAGACATGCTCTATACAGTGGATGAGATCATTGCCTACATCTCACAGTTTTTCACGCTGAAGACGGGCGATCTGCTCTATACAGGGACACCTGTCGGTGTGGGCCCCGTGCATATTGACGACCACCTTGAGGGATGGCTCGAAGAGCGTAAGGTTCTGGAGTTTAATTGCAAGTGATGCAATAAAGCGGGCGAGAATCCGTTAATATCTTAGTGAAACATTTGTATAGGCTGATATATGGCTTAGCACTTCTGTTTCTCTGCCAAGAGGTAGGGGCACAGGAGTTCTTTAACTTGACTGCGCGTCAGGTGAGGATCGACTCGTTGTTGCCTGTGTTCACCTATCAGAAGATTCTTCCCGATCATTTCGCCGACTCTGTCTATACCGTCAGCATCGAATACCCGGAATTTATAGAGATGAGCAAAACGGATCTCCGTCGTTATCAGCAGATCAGTGGAGAGCCTTTGCCAGAGTCGCCAGTGGTCACACAGACGGTGGGCGTGGCACGTAAGCAGGGTGTGCTCGACGTGTCGTTCGTGCCGTTGGTGTTCAGGGATGGCAGGTATCAGAAGTTGGTGAGTTTCAAGTTAAATGTTGTGGCCGCGCCGAAGGCTCAGACACGTACCCGCAGTGAGGATGGGTCAAAGCGTTATGCCGAGCACTCCGTCCTGCGTGAAGGTACGTGGGCGAAGATCCGCATCCCTGAGAGCGGCTTCTACCAACTGACGGATGCCCTCGTCAAGAAGGCAGGCTTCTCTGATATGAATAAGGTGAAAGTCTATGGCTATGGCGGTGCTCTGCAGCCTGAGAGTCTGACGGGCGACTACCTGGCCTCTACGGACGACCTGCAGGAAGTGCCTACCTGTATGATTGACGGGAAGCGTGTCTTCTACGGGGTAGGGCCTGTGACATGGGATGCACCGGAAACGCTTGTCCGTACACGTAATCCTTATTCTGACTATGGCTACTATTTCCTGACGGAGAACGATGAAGAGCCGCTGACCATCAGTAGCGAAGAACTGGTGGCGGCATACTATCCATCTCCAGAAGATTATCATACGCTCTACGAGGTCGATGACTATGCATGGTATCATGGGGGACGGAACCTGTTTGACAAAACGCTCTTCTCCATAGGCACACAGCAGACCTATATGCTAACGGCTGCCGGCACATCGGGTACCCTGTCTGTGGCACTGTCCTACGATGGTAACTTCGAAGCCACGGTGACAGTCAACGACTCTGTGGTAAGCACTATCACGAAGATCGCTTCCCTCGACACATATACGGCGGCGGAAGAGACGGTATGGGATTTCCAGTTGAACGGAATCCTGGTTGCCAGTAACACCGTTAAGATCACACAGACAGCAGGTGCTAACCTGCGCCTTGACTATCTTTCCTTACGGTTGGATACGCCAAAAGCCATGCCAGATTTTTCTTCCGCCAGTCTTCCCGTGCCTGAATATGTATATAATATCATGAACCAGGATCATCATGCCGACGAGCCTGTAGATATGGTTATTATCATCCCGACGAATCAGCAGGTATTGGCACAGGCGGAGCGTATCAAAGCCTGGCATGAAGCGCAGGACGGGCTGCAGGTGAGAATCGTTCCTGCCGACGAACTGTATAACGAGTTCTCCAGTGGTACACCCGATGCCACGGCCTACCGTCGCTACCTGAAGATGTTCTATGATCAGGCTAGTACGGATGCCGATATCCCTGGCTACTTGCTGCTCTTTGGCGACGGGGCATGGGACAATCGCATGAAGAGCGCCGACTGGTCAGGCTATGATCCTGACAATTTCCTGTTGTGTTTCGAGAGCGAGAACTCCTTCAGTCATGTGAACTGCTATGTCAGTGATGATTTCTTCTGTCTTCTCGACGATGAGGAAACGATCCAGCAACGGACAGGCAGTTCTTACTCCTATCTGGGTAAACCCGACGTGGCCGTAGGCCGTTTCCCTGCCAGGACAATAGAAGAGGCGGAGGTTTTGGCCGATAAGACACTCAACTACGCGGCCAACAAATATGCCGGCCCTTGGCAGAACGTCATCTGCATGATGGGCGACGACGGCAATGGCAATACCCACATGGCGACAGCCGACAAGGTGGCTAAACTCGTGGAAAACAATTATTCAGGCTATCAGATTAAGAAGATATACTGGGACGCATACCAGCGTACGTCCTCATCCACAGGATACACCTATCCTGACGTGACACAGTTGATCAAACAACAGATGACCAATGGGGCACTGATGATGAACTACTGCGGTCACGGTGCTGCCTACGCCATTTCCCATGAATTGGTGATGAAACTGGCCGACTTCGAGTCGTCAGTCTCCAATAACCTCCCGCTGTGGGTGACGGCATCGTGCGACATCATGCCCTTCGACGGTCAGGAGGAGAACATCGGTGAGACAGTCATGCTCAACAAACGGGGCGGGGGCGTGGCGTTCTTTGGTACGACACGTACGGTTTATGCCACCTTCAACGAGCAGATGAACCTGGATTTCACCAAATACGTGCTGAATCCGGATTATACCATCGGCGAGGCCGTGCGTCAGGCAAAATGCGACCTTGTCAGTCAGGGACGCGACACGTCGCCGAATAAACTGCAATACACACTGTTGGGGGATCCGGCCTTGCGACTGGCCTGTCCTTCGCCGTCTGTGGTCATCGACAGCATCAACGGGCAGCCTGTATCTGCAGCAGTCAGTCTCTCCGCTGGATCCGTGGCGACGGTACGGGGACATGTCGAACAGAACCAAGTACTTGCCAGTTCATTCAACGGGGTGGTTACGACGACTGTCCGTGATGCAGAGGAAACGATTGTCTGCAAGCAGAACGACCAATCAGACGAAGGGACAGAAAAGCCTTTCACCTATACGGACCGCACGAAGACCCTCTATCAGGGTTCCGATAGTATCAGGGGTGGCATCTTCCGCTTTACCTTTGCCGTTCCCAAGGATGTCAGCTATTCTGATGGAAACGGACTGATGACGCTCTATGCCGTGGATAACACCAAACAGACGACTGTCCATGGTGAGAACGACAGTTTCGTGCTTGACGGGAGTGCCGTCAGCCCGAACGACTCCATCGGTCCCTCGATCTTCTGTTACCTGAACTCGAAGTCCTTTGTCAATGGCGGCAACGTGAATACAACGCCCTATTTCGGTGCCGACCTGTATGATGACAACGGTATCAATGCGGCAGGCAGCAGTGTAGGACATGATCTGGAACTGGTCATCGACGGTGAGTTGTCCAGGACCTACAACCTCAATGACTATTTCTCCTTCGACTTCGGCGATTACCGTAGCGGAAGTGTGGGCTTTACGATTCCTGAGTTGAGTGTGGGTCCGCATCGGCTCCTCTTCAGGGCCTGGGATGTGATGAACAACTCATCGATCTCGGAATTGAACTTTAATGTCGTCAAGGGTGGAGGCGACGGCACCATCAGTGTCATCTGCACAAAGAATCCCGCCTCGACCTCTACGTCGTTTGTCATCAACCACGACCGCAGTAGTACGGAGGCTGACGTGGTGCTCGATGTCTTCGACATGTCTGGCCGACAGTTGTGGAAACGCGTGGAGAGGAATGTGGCTACGGAGGGAACGATAGTCCTCGACTGGGATCTCTCCGTCAACGGGGGCAGCCGTCTTCAGACAGGTGTCTATATCTACCGCATTCAGTTCAACGGCAATGGCGGCAGTGCCTCCTACGCCAATAAATTGATCATATTAAAGCAATAATTAGGCAACGAAAACGTTATTAGAAATGATGAATACAAGCAAGGACCATAGCATGCAGGTGTTGATGAGAGTGATGGTGGTGACACTCTTCACTTTTCATTCTTCACTTTTCGCTACTTTCGCCCAGGATGATGACAAGACCACGATGTTCAACCCCGTGGAGCATGCCGTCATCTCGCAGACCATCGCACCTGACGCCCGTGGTGCTGGTATGGGTGATGTCGGTGTGGCCACCGATCCCGATGTGAACTCCCAGTACTGGAACCCTGCGAAATATCCGTTCTGCATCAGCCGCTCAGGCATCGCCCTGAACTATACCCCGTGGCTCCGCCAGTTGGTCAATGACATTGATCTGGCCTACGTGGCAGGCTATTACCGTATCGGCGACTATTCAGCACTCTCAGGGTCATTGCGCTATTTCTCTTTAGGAGAGGTGTTTGCCGACGATGGCATGTCTGTCAAGCCCTACGAGATGTCCCTCGATCTGGCCTACTCGCTGATGCTCAGCGAGAAGTTCTCCCTGGCAGCCGCCATCCGTTGGATCTACAGTGACCTGCGCTATGACTACAGTGAAGACTCCAAACCTGCCTCGGCTTTCGCTGCCGATTTGGCGATGTACTATAATAACTACGTCATGTTGGGCAGTCGTGAGTGTCAGATAGGTCTCGGAATGAATATGTCGAACATCGGTTCAAAGATATCCTTCTATGGCGACGACGAGGCACAGTTCCTGCCCGCTAACCTGCGCTTGGGTGCTTCTTTGATGGTACCCGTCGATGAGTATAACCGTTTCTCGCTCTCCGCCGATCTCAACAAATTGCTGGTGCCCACCGTGCCCAGACAGGAAGAGGGAGAGTCTAACAGCGACTATCAGGACCGTGTGCGCCGTGAGTATGCCGACGTGAGTGCCATCAGTGGTATCTTCAAGAGCTTTAGCGATGCCCCTGGCGGCTTCAAGGAGGAAATGGAGGAGATCCAGTGGAGTGTGGGTGCAGAATACGTATATCACGACCAGTTCTCTATCCGCGCTGGCTACCACCATCAGGCTGAGTCAAAGGGTAACATGAAATATTTCACTGTGGGTGGCGGCTTCCGCATGAGCGTCTTCTCGCTCGATGTGGGCTATGTCATCTCCACGGCACGCTCTAACCCTCTTGACCAGACGCTGCGTTTCACCCTTGCCTTCGATATGGATGGCATTAAAGACCTCTTTAAGAGGTAATTGATAATTGATAATGGATAATTAATATGAAGATACGAGTAGGAATGGGCTACGATGTCCATCAGTTAGTGGAAGGCCGCGACCTGTGGATGGGCGGCATAAAGTTAGATCATAGTAAGGGCCTGTTGGGTCATAGCGATGCCGACGTGCTGTTGCATGCCGTCTGCGATGCCCTTCTCGGTGCTGCCAACATGCGCGATATCGGCTATCATTTTCCAGATACCTCGGCAGAGACCAACGGCATGGACAGCAAGGTGATCCTGAAGGAGACCATTGCCCTTATCGCCTCCAAGGGCTATCGTTTGGGCAACATCGACGCCACCATCTGTGCTGAACGTCCGAAGATGAATCCCCACATACCCGAGATGAAAGCCTGCATGGCGGAGATCTGCGGCTGTGATGTCGATGACATCTCCATCAAGGCAACCACCACCGAGAAACTCGGTTTCACTGGCCGCGAGGAGGGTATTAGCGCCTACGCCGTCGTACTGATAGAGAAAATCTAAATCCGCTGAGCCAAAATCTAAAGAAGGTCTGCCAATTGGCAGACCTTCTTTGTAAAAAAGAAGCCGCCACTCTCGCGAGCAGCGGCATCGAAAAAAGCCTATGTTTAACTAAAAATCCTTTTCTCTAAAAGAAATTTTCAGCCGCAAGGGCTAAAAATTTGAAAGTTTAAAAGGGAGCTTCGCAGCGACCTCCTGTTATCCTACAGTTGAAAACTTTCTCTTACCAATAACTAAAAACCTAAAACTATAAATATTACTACTAACCTAAAACAATCTATTAACCTTTTGACGATGCAAAGGTACGACGATTTTTTCATTCCCACAAGAATAATGATGGAATAAGTGTATAATTACCCATTATTCTTGACGTAAATCAACCGTTTGTGTGCGCAGACAACAAATATTTATACTTTTTGCTTGGTTTTTAACAAAACTTGATGTACCTTTGTATCAGCAAAATGAGAGTACTGATTGTCAATACGAGTGAACGAACGGGTGGTGCGGCAGTTGCTGCCCAACGCCTGATGATTGCGCTGAACAATAACGGCGTCAAGGCGAAGATGCTCGTGCGTGATAAGGAGACGGAGTCGCCCGCGGTCGTCGCTCTGGGCAGACACATGCTGGAGGAGTGGCATTTCCTGGCCGAACGGCTGGTCATCTGGTTCAACAACCTCTTCAGCCGCAAGAACCTCTTCAAGGTGTCGATCGCCAATACAGGTACCGACATCACCCGTCTGCCGGAGTTCAAAGAGGCCGACATCATCCATCTGCACTGGATCAACCAGGGCTTTCTCTCACTGCAGTCCATTCGCAAGATCCTGCAGAGTGGGAAACCCGTCGTTTGGACGATGCACGACATGTGGGAAGCGACGGCTATCTGTCATCATGCCTATACCTGTGAGCAGTACCAGACGGAATGTCACCATTGTCCTTTCCTGCGCTTTCCCGCCAGACACGACCTTTCCAACCGTGTCTTCCGTAAGAAACAGAAACTGTTGGCAGGGGCAGATATCCATTTCGTGGCTGTCAGTCAGTGGCTGGCCGAAAGGGCCAAGAAGAGTGCGCTGATCGGCAACCAGTCCGTTACCGTCATCCCCAATGCCATCTCCACCTCCCAGTTCTCGATGACCGACCGTCAGGATGCCAGGAGCATGCTGGCTCTGGGGAACGAACATTACTACATCGTCTTCGGTGCGGCACGTGTGGATGATGATATCAAGGGACTCGACTATCTGACCGCAGCCCTCAACAAACTGACTGGCGACGGGCGCTATGATCGTCAGAATATCCGTCTGGTGCTCTTCGGTGGTATCAAGGACGAGCGTGTCCTCGCAAACATGCCCGTGCCTACATCTTATATGGGCTATGTCAACGATCATGTCCTGTTGTCACAGCTTTATTCCGCGGCCGATGTCGTCGTGTCGTCATCGCTCTACGAGACTTTCGGTCAGACTATCATCGAGGCCCAGCTCTGCGGCTGCACGCCCGTGGCCTTCGGTAACAGCGGACAGGCCGACATCATCGAGCATCAGGTCAACGGCTATCTGGCCGACTATCTCTCTGCCGACAGTCTGGCTGACGGTATCGACTGGGCCTTCCATGCCCGTCTGCAGCCTCAGGACCTGAAGAAACGGGTGATCAGGAAATATGCTGAGAGTGTGGTGGCCAACAAATACATCCACCTGTATCAACAACTGGTGAAGGAGAGTCTATGAGCATCAGGATCACATACGTCACCATTACCTATAATGCCGCCAAGGTGTTGCAGCGCACACTCGACAGCGTGCTCAGCCAGGACTATCCCGACATCGTCCACCTGATCATCGACGGAGCCTCGACAGACGGGACCTTGGAGATGATCAACGACTATATCGGGCGCTCGAACGCTGTCCAGAACGGCCACCGCATACATGTCACCTCGGAGCCCGACAAGGGTATCTACGACGCGATGAACAAAGGCCTGCGCTCGCTCGACGGCGATTATGTCTGTTTCCTGAACGCTGGTGACTTCCTGCCCGCTCCCGACACCGTTTCCCGTATCGTGGGGCACATCGGGGACTGTCCCCAATGTGCACTTCCCGCTGTCCTCTACGGCGATACTGACATCGTCGATGGCGAAGGCCGTTTCCTCTATCATCGTCGGCTGTCACCTCCTGAACAACTGACATGGAAGTCCTTCCGTCAGGGAATGCTTGTCTGTCACCAGGCTTTCTATGCCCGTACCGACTTCGCCATCGCCACACCTTACGACCAACAGTACCGTTATTCCGCCGATGTCGATTGGTGCATCCGCGTGATGAAGGCGGCGGCCAAGGAGAATGTCCCGATGCTGAACCTCCACATGGTAGTGGTCAACTATACCGAAGAGGGTCAGACGACACTCCATCACCGTGAGTCACTCTGGGAACGCTACCATGTCATGGAGCGTCACTACGGCCGCATCCAGACCTTCCTGCTCCATGGCTGGTTTGTCCTGCGCTCATTCCTGAAATGAGAAAAGGCAGCCTCTCAATCAGGATGCTGCCTTTTCTGCCAATTACTAACTATAATTATTTAAGAACGAACTTTTTGTTGTTGATGATGTAGATGCCCTTCGGTAGTCCACTTGTCGCCTCGCGGCTGTCCTTGACCGTGCGCAGCAGACGGCCGTCAAGGGAATACACTTTCACGACGCCTTCCTTCGTGGTCTGTATGTCGCGGATGGCAGTGGGGGTGACCACACCCTGCAGACCCTTTTTGAGGTAGTAGCCGCCGTTCTCAAAGACCTGGTCATCCTGCTGCGGCTGTCCGTCGTTGTTGAAGATGATCATCTGCGGCTGGGTGGCCGAGGAGTTGTTCTGCTTTTTGCCGTCCCATGTCCATTTCCACACCTTATTGCCATTAGGGGCCGTTCCCAGTTCCTCGCAGGCTACGCCTGGCCAACTGCCGCCCGTGAAGTTGTCCGAGGGTTTGTCAGACCATGCCCAGCAGTGGATGGTGTTCGTCCAGGCCTCGGGTGCCTCGAAGAAGGCGCAGACCTCACCCTCGTTCACCTGACAGAAGTCGGGGATGACGGGTTCAGGCTCCGGCTCCGTGTAGGTAAAGACGCGGTTGATGACACCGGTGAGCCCACTACTGAGGCTAAGGCAAGCCGTAAGTGCCACCTCTTCCTTGGCGTCGATCTTAATAGTGGTACCGCTCTCAACTTTCCCTTCTTCCAACACTTCACCAGTGGTAGCGCTGATGAGTCCGTAGAACAGTTTCGCGTCGGGGTCGGCCGAGACGGCAGTGAGTGTCACGTCAAAGGGTTCTGAGAATTCACAAGACCCCTTATCAGCCCAGGCTGTCTCCAACGTGTTGGCCAGATAGTAGGCGTAGTGATGGCCGGAGAGTATCTTCGTCCATTGGGTGGCGTCGGGTGTCACCTGCTGCTCGTCGCCCACGACCACCAGCAGTTTGTCATCCACCGTGTTGGCATAGTATTTCTTCTGGCTCTCTATATTTGTGTAAGTTGATGTATTGCTGATTTCAGCCAGTTTGCGGGCCTCGATCATGGCTCTGATCTCCGGCTTGTAGGCCTGCCAGTGCTTCAGGAAGATACAGGGCGTGCCGGGCATGGCCAGCAGATAGGCGTTGGCGGCCAGCGTGTCCTTCTTGATGGGATCCTGGGCGGCGTTCGAACGCTTCTCCGTGTCGTGGTTCTCCACGAAGGTCACGGCCCACTGGCGGTAACTGCCGTTCTCGAAGTCGTTGCTCACGAGGGGCCAGCTGCCCTCGTTCTTCTGTGCCAGTTTGCTCCAGTCGCCGTTGTTGATGGCGTTGCGGATGGTGTAGCGGAACTGAAAGTCGAAGGCGGCACTCTCCTTGTCCGTACCGTCGATCCACTTCTTGATGGTGTTCGAGCTGTCCCAGCACTCGCCGACGGAGAATTCCGGTTTGGCGCTCTGGTTATACATCTTTGTATATTCGGCACCGTAACCCTTCACCATGTCATAGCGGAATCCCGCGTAGCCGAGGTCGTTGAGCAGGAAGTCAAGATAGGCCTTCACGATGGTCTGCACGTTCTCACTCTTATGGTCGAGGTCGCGCATGCCGCCCCAGCCCTCTCCTGAGTCGTTGTTCGGGCTGAGGCTATAGCCGTTCTCAGTTGCCCATTTCTTCGTGGCCCCGTCGTCATCGTTGGCCACGATGTCCGTAGAGAGCATCTCATAGGTCACGCCGCCATATTCCTCCTTGGGGAAATCCACCCAGTTCGACACGTTCTTGCGGTGGTTGATCACTACGTCGGCGATGGTTCCTACACCGAACAAATTGAAGTGCTTGATCATCGTACGCAACTGTTTCTCGTTGCCGAACGAACTGTTATAGTCGTTAAACCACCACAGGTCGTCGTATCCCATGGATGTACCGCCGCAGTTGCCGCTCTGCGGAATCCAGATCAGGTCAAAGCTGTAGGACAGGTCAACAGCCTGTTTCGTCAGTGTCGTCCACTGTGTGTCCTCGAACGAGTCCCAATAGAAACCCTGTAGCATCACACCCTTGTAGTCGTTGGGCCAACCCTGTGCCATCGTGACGAGGGTCACGGCAAGGAAGAGCAGAGAAGTGTAGATTCTTTTCATACGCAGAGCAGTTTAGTGATTGTCAATAATACTGATGCAAAGATACACAAAAAAGCCGATCGGCGGTTACCAATCGGCTTGAAAATGTGCAAGTTGCAAATGCAAACGTTTGCATGTTTCGATATGCCTTTTTAGAAGTGGATAGGCCCGTAGCCAAGGCAACTCGTGGTTGTGATGGCCGTCAGGAAGGCTGTGAGTGCGGCTACTATCACCTTCACCGCAATCTCAACAATGCGTTGTTTATTCATGATTAATCACCGTTTCCGCCGTTACTGGGAGCAGGGCTGATGATCGCGTCAATCTTCTCAGAGGCGGCCTTCGTCCATCGGAAGGAGGAGTCGCTGTTGAGTTCCTTCTTGGTGAACTCACCCGTGGCCTGTGCGAGTAGCTTGGCACTCTTAACGGCATATTGGGCCTGCTGGGTGTAGTCGGGGGCACCAGTGCCGTCGGGGCCCGTCTTGGGGATGCCGCCCAGACCGCAGTTGATCTTGTAGTCCTCAGCCAGCGTCATACCGTTGGCCTCCACGGAGCACTTGAAGATGGCGAGGTCGTCGATCTTCACGGTGTTACCGTTCAGGCACTGCTCGCGGGTGCAGCGTACGAAGTCCTTCAGGATGCCTGCGATGGTGCCGACTGAGAACGGGGTGTTGTGTTCAGCCATGTGCTTGGCCATGTCGTCGATGCCGAGAGTCTGCTTGTACTCTACGCGGGCGTAGTACTTTCCCTGAGTGGGGGAGTTCTGACGGGTGTTCTGATAAATGTTCAGTTCTAACATAGTGTTCAAATTTTAGGATTAATAATGTTGTTGTCTTTGCGCCCTTGATCCTCCGGCCTGCGCACTGCCTTTGTCTCTCGATTGCGGTTGCAAAGGTACGATAAAAAGACATACGTTCCGGAAAAAGTACGGGGCCGGACAAATCCTAAAATCTTAACATATTGGTAATTAGTTTGTTATAAATCTGCTTTTGGAAAACTGTACTCAATGAGTTCGGTGAAACGTGTGGCGACGGCGACCATCTCGTCGTAGGGGCGGCGTGTCTTGAAATAGGCAGGGTCAAAGGTCCAACGATCAAAAGGGCGGGTGAAACTCGTTTTGGTAATCTGCTTCAGGGCACTCAGCGAAAACGGCACGCGGCAGTCGGCAGGCTGGATGCGCCAGACCAGACGTTCGAAACCCGCATAGTCACCTTCGGCGACACCAAGTCCCCGATCCACCAGAATGCGGTAGATTGCCTGCCACTGACTCTTGCGCTTCATCAGGAAACAGCCGTCAGCATCACGTTCCTCCATCAGCCTGCGGATACACTCCCGCAACATATCCTCCCTGTCCAATCTGGCCAGTGGCCTAACCATCGTCTCTGCATCCGCCACACCCTGTAACGAATCGGCAATCTGCCTGAATACCTGACCAATCCTGCTGCACGTCTCATTGATTCGGTGTTCTGCCTGTCGCATACCTCGTTCGTATGCCTTCAGTCTGGATGCCAGCGGACAACGGTCTGCCTCCTGGCATCCTAACCCGCAATCGGGCTCTTTCTCTGTAAAATCCATAGTTTTAGTACCTTTTTTCTTTATTTATTGTTTTATTGACTATCTATTCAGAATAATTTCGTATCTTTGCAGCGGCCTAACAGCCGTTTTCGTGGGTTACTCTTGGAGTTATTGAATCCTTTCTACCAAATTGCGACAAAAGGAAGAATAAGGAGGTTCGATAACACCCTGCATAGGGTGTGGTCTGATGTTCCGTCCTTAAAGGTCGTCGCAAACCTGGTAGAAGCGGAATCATCTCCCACACCTTTTTTTATATACAGGCAGCCAAATGGAAAAGAACGACAACGACATGCAGCGAACCGACGATGAGATCTTCCGTGAACTTCTCGCAGTAGCGACCGACAACGAGGCCCTTCTGGTGGAATCTCCCGAGCGTTACCGCCAGAAGGTGATTCGCGATATGACCGCACTGGCCGGGCAGGCCAAACTGGATAGCTGTATCCGTCAGTACTTCCTTCAGACCAAACGGGATCCCGACGCGGTGCTCGACGAGTTCCTCCGCGGAGCCATCGCGAAGGTAGGGAAAAAGTGACAACGCACCAAACTTTTTCGCAAAAACGAGTTAACAAATAATTCACAAAATTCTGTAAGTCCCTAATTATCATTTTCTTGTCCACAAATTTTGCGGATTGGAAAAATGTTTGTATCTTTGCAGTACAAAATGAAGAGGACAAGAACAATCATTCTCCTGATCAGCGGGGCTATGTGGCTGCTGGGCTGTTCGGGAGGGGCATACAGGCAGACGCTTGACAGGGCAGAACGCCAGAACGCCGCCTTTGACTCCATCACCGGCATCGACTCCATCCAAACGGCCGCTGCCTATATGGACCGTCATGGCACGGCCAATGAACAGGTGCGTGCCTACTACCTGCTGGGCTGTGCCTACCGCGACGCGGCAGAGGCTCCCAAGGCCCTGGAGGCCTACCATGAGGCCGCCGACCGTGCCGACACCACCCGTTCGGATTGTGATTACGGTCTGCTGATGCGTCTGCATGCCCAGATGGCAGAACTGTTCTACCAACAACTGCTTCCCTACGAGATGATGCAGGAACTCGACGCCCAGCACCGCTATGCCCTGCGGGCTGGTGATGACAAGGCCGCAGCGAATGCCATCGAGCGGCGCGCCAATGCCTACTACCTGCTCGACAAGCCAGACTCTATCATCCCCATCCGGATGAAGGCTTCCGCCATGTATGAAGGACTCGGACTTACTGAGGAAGCCGCCCAGGCACTGGGTCCCGTCATCAACCTGCTGACAGACCGTGGCGACACGGCAGAGGCCCGCCGATGCATCACCCGCTATGAGTCTTCCTCCAGTGCCTTCGTTGATGGAGAGCCCATCCCCCGCAAGACCCTCCACTATTACTCCAAGGGCAAATACTATCTGGCCATAGGGAAGACTGATTCCGCCCAGATCATGTTCCGTCGGTTGCTCCTGACCGAGCACGCCACTGGGCAGAATGAGGCCGGCTACCGCGGACTGTATCTCCTCTACCAGCAGACGGGCCAGAAGGACTCCATGGCGAAATATGCCGATCTGTGCTACCAGCAGAGTATCCACCAACTCGCCACCACCAATTCCGATAATCTGCGTCACATGCAGTCGCTCTATAACTACAGCCGTTCACAGCAGTTGGCGCAGCAGATGACCGCCAAGGCCCACCGTCAGACGTTGACTCTCTATGCCGTCATCACCCTGACCGCCATTCTCATCCTGATAGCCGTTGCCCTTTGGTTGCATTACCGCAGGAAGCGGCGGGCGTTGCTGTCGCAGTATGACCAGGAGCAAGCCAACTTGCAGAAGGCCCTGAATGAGCTGAATAAACTGAAGGAAGCCCTGGAAATGAGGGACACTAAGATTGGTGACTTGGTGGAGGAAAAGGAAATGGACGTGCGCGCGCATCAGATACAAATCCGTCAACTGGAAGAGAAACTGAAAATCAGACGGAGTAAGAATGTCAATGAGCAACTGATGTCGAGCCCCGTCTATCGCCATTTCAAGGATGCTGCGCTCAATCCCAAAGCAAGAATCAGTAAAAGGGACTGGCAGGAACTCCAGGACCTGATAGACGAAGTGCTCCCCGGTTTCTATGCCAGAATGAACAGCCAGAAGCAGAGCCTGTCGCAGGCAGATTACCAGATCTGTATGCTCGTGCGCCTCTTCTTTCCGCCTAAAGAAATCTCCAACCTGACGGGAAACTCCGCCTCGGGTATCTCCATGAAGCGCGCCCGACTTTTACTAAGGATCTTCGACATCGATGGTTCACCAGATACCTTTGATAAATTGGTTCAGCAAATTATCTGATTTTCAGTAGATTACGAAAATCTTGTGAAATTTCTGTGAAAACTCACTGGGGACGGTTCTCAGTGAGTTCGCATATATGACATATCCTTTGATTTTCAAGGAGTTACGAAATCCGATTATCCATGAAGAATCCCTTTTACGGGTCAAAACGAGCCATTTTTTGCTTAACCATTTGGCACATTGAAAGTTACGCATTTTTGTGAATTATCTGTTAACTCGAAATCGTCTTAGAACTTGCTTTGTTACTACATATTTCCTACTTTCGCTGACGATTTTCTAAATTAATAGAATTATGAAAAGATTTTTTGTTTCTTTGATGGTATGGTGCGGCATGACTGCACTTGCCATGGCTGGTCAGATTCACCTGACAGCAGGTATTATTGATCAGGGGTCAACAGGAAATGACGCCCCACGTGGTCCTATTTATGTACCTTCCGCTGAGATTGAAGGCAACGTCTTTACGGTGAGTGCACATCCTGACTATGTACTTCAACTAGTAGATTCTAGTGGGGAGGACATTGTCTATTATGAGACGGTTCTTCCCGCAGGTGTCAACTCAGTGGTTCTGCCCACCACCCTGTCCGGCGACTATGAGGTCCGTCTGATCTGGGGTAACTGGTATTTCTTTGGTAATATCAGTCTATAATGAATAGTGCCGCTCAACATTAGCGGCACTTACGTTATCAATCTAATACTAAAAACCAGGACAGGGAGCAATATTACAGGATCAGACCTTGGCTCTCTGTCCATTTTTTTAGGTAAATCATTTCACCGAACTCATAGGATAATCTATAATATTCACATAAATCATCATGTGTATGAAGAATATATGGGAGTATACTTAGCATTTCTATTTGTAGGTGTTCCGTGTATATTGTTTCTCATTTTCAGCTATACCCCGTTTGGGAAGAGATGGTTGAAGCAGCATAACATATTGTAATAGATTACAGATGACATTTTAGAGAGACATCATGTTTGGTGCCTCTCTTTTTTATATGCCATTATTCTATTCTTACGGAAATGTCTTTGATGATGCTGAGGCCGTTCCACTGGTCATCGACCACGAGGATCTGGCCCGTAAGGGTGTCGCCCTGCTTGTAGCCAAGTTTGCGGAGCAGGTCGCTGTTAAGTCTCCACTGGAGGGTCATGGGATTCTGGGTGAGGAAGAGGTCTTTGTTATTGTCACTGTAGGCGATCCACTGGCCATCGATGAGGACCTCGGCACCGGGGATGTCGAAGACGGTGCCATGATAGTAGCCCTTCTCCAAGGCGACGGTTTCGTCGGTCTTTATGCTGGCAGGTAGGGTCACAGGCATCAGGTACTTTTGGAAGAAGCCTGCTGGGTTCATCAGAATGAGTGGCTGTGATTCTGGCTGGCCGTCAACAACATCGTCCGTGTCGCCGTCTCCATTCAGGTCAAACCTGATGTAGTCAGTCAAGGCCGTTGACCTGATCATTTCCAGTAATTCATCCACATCCTTCACCTCAGCAAACATCTGGAAACACAGATCAGCCATGGCTACGTTTACATAGTTTGTGTGTGATGTCGCATATTTTCAACCTGCTGCTCTAACTTTGTCATTAGGATCTTTTTTATATGGGAAATCACGTCATGAAAATATAACTTTGTTATGGAATCATACAGGAAACTTGCTGGATTCTCATCTTTCGTTAGTTTGATCTATATCACCATTTTCATTAGTTCAAAAGGTTATGATAAGGTGTCTGTCTAATATGTTGTCATTTCTATTATGTGCATGCGACCAGCTACTATATGTTGAGTGCTTATCCGGTAAATTATACTCTTCTTGGTATATTTTATTAAGTATGGTTCAATTTCTACTTTCTCAAATATTTCATCACGCATAAAAAACGAGAAGATTTTTTTCTTTCTCATATTTTTTAAGGTTATCTATATCCCAGAGATTGTATTCGGCTCTACTTTCTGCATCACCTCATACAGACCCTCACATTATATTTATTTTTGTCGGATTGTTTTTGCAATACTCATATAGTATTTTTAAATCTTCTTGAAAAGTATTAATCACTTTAAAACTTGCATGTTTGATGAGCACATTTAATGTGTACCATTCTGCTGATGCATGATTACTTGGCTCTCTTACTATTTCTCATCCAATAATTTCGTAGTTATCATATCATAAAGGAACTTCATGCAACATGCCGGTATTTAATCTACTCATTAGTTTCTGGTATTCCTCAGCATTGTGATTACCAGCTCCATATTCCCACATCATATCAGTAATAACAGTAGATTCTGGTATTCTGAGGTGTTCTATATATTTATATACATTTTTATTTCATACTTCTATTTTTGGCATTAAATCTTCGGGATTCATATTTATTACTTCCATAGTTTTATATTCCAGTGGTTTGATGGTCAGGTTCTCGGCCTTGTATTCCGTGACAGTGCCGTCCTTGCTCTTCACGGAGAAGATGATGGTGCAAGTGCCTGGGTAGGCAGGGGTGAAATGCTTGGGGTTGTCGATGACGGAGGTTTCGCCCTCAAACTCGAATTCTGTCTTCGTCAGTTCTGCCCCGTTGTTGAAGGTGATGCCGCTGAGCAGGTCGGTCTCCACATCTACTTGGAGCACCTTTCCCTTGAGGTTGTCCAGTCCTGAGATATCGGGCAGAGGCTCGGGCTCAGGTGTTGGAGTTGGGGTAGGCTGTGGCGTAGGTTGAGGCTGTGGCGCGTCTTCACTACCGCCACCGCCACAACTTGCAGGAATGACAATGGCCATTCATGCTATAAGGATGATCTTAAAGATTGAATTCCAATATGAGTGATTCTTTCTGTCCATGAGCTGTTTCATAAGCTGCTGACTATTTGACGATGATTTTCTGTCCGTTCCTTACATAGACGCCTGGCTTAGTGGGCTTGGTATCGAGACGGAGGCCATCGACGGTGTACCATGTCTTGTCAGAAGAGTTAGGTAATGGGGCGTTGATGGCATTAGGGCCATCGGTTTCTAAGCTGACGGAGAAGTCCTTGGTGATGTTGAGGCCGTTCCACTGGTCATCGACCACAAGAATCTGGCCCGTGACGGTGTCGCCCTGCTTGTAGCCATACCTGCTGAGTAGGTCGCCGTTGAGTCTCCATTCGAGATTCATTGGGTTCTGGGCGAGGATGAGATCCTTATTGTTTTCAGTAAAGGCAATCCACTCGCCGTTGATTTTTACCTCGGCACCAGGAACCTGGTAGACGACGCCATGATAGTAGCCCTTCTCCAAGGCGATGGTTTCGTCGGTCTTAATGCTGGCAGGTAGGGTCGCAGGCATCAAGTACTTCAAGAAGAAACCTGCTGGATTCATCAGAATGAGAGGCTGGGTTTCAGGCTGGCCATCGACGTCATCGTCAGTATCACCATCTCCATTTAGGTCAAATCTGATATAGTCAGTCAAGGCTGTTGATCTAATCATTTCTAATAATTTATCTACATCCTTCACTTCAGCGAACATTTGGAAACATAAATCTATTATAGCTACATTCGTATAGTTCGTGAAGGATGTAGCATACTTTCAAGGTTCACCCGTTACTTCATTGTTTGATCACGACACATAAGGGAAAGCACGTCATGCAAAGAGAACCTTGTCGTGGAATCATACTGGGAACTTGCTACTTTCGTATTTCTCTTTCGTCTGGTTTATATCTCAGCGGAAATCAGTTCATATCGTTACCAATAGATGTCTATCTACACTGTTATCATTTCTTCAATTTGCGCTGGAAGGAGCTCCATAAACTCAATGTTCATCTCAGTTTACATTTTCATGATATATTTTATTTTTTAATACTCCATTTTTAGTTCATATATTTGATCATGCTACAAAAATCAATAAATTATTTGATTTATATAATTCCTTTAGCGCACTAATACTCCAAGAATTGTAAAGATCTTTATCTCCATAAGCATATGCTGACATTCATAATACATAAATGCTGTTTGGGTGCTGGTTTACAGCATCCTTTATATATTCACGTCGTCAAGAATTAGGATTAACTACCTTGAAATTTGCATGTTCTATCAGTGTGTTTAGTATGTTCCATTCATTATGAGAATGGTTAGTTGGCTCATCGATACAATCTCATCAGATTACTTCATAGTTACTATATCATTTAGGGGTTTCCAGAAGCATTCCAGTATTAAGTCTATTCATTAGTTGTTGATATTCTTCAGCACTATGATTGCCTGCACCATACTGCCACATCATATCCCTGATTCTGGTTGCTTCAGCTATTCTGAGATGTTCTATACGATTATATACCTTTTTATCTCACGCCTCCACTTGTCCTACTATAGGGAGGATTTCTTTTGGTTGGATATTTTTGATTTCCAAAGGCTGATAGTCTTGCGCAAATAAAGAACTGGCAGGAATGACAATGGCCATTCATGCTATAAGGATCAGTTTAAAAGTGTTTTGCCAGAACGAATACAGTCTTCAGGTCTTCATACGCTATTGGTTTTCAGTGGGCTCTTCCGTCCGCATTTGAACATGTTCGGGAGGATGAGGAGAAGTGCCACCATGTGGAGAGACGCCTTTTACCATGTGCCTATCTATGAGCGGCAGCCATGCACACTTGCCTACATATCCCTATGCAGCTTAATAGCACACACTTTCTGTTCCCCGCCCTTGCACCGTCTCTCCCGGCCTTTCCTTTGCTGTCGCACAGGGCTGTGAACGCAGATAAACGCTACCCCCTGCCGTGACCTCCGTCGCACGCTCGCGATCGGGACAAGCCCGAGTTAAATAATCTTCGCATCTTCGATGCAAAGATAGGGAATAATCCGCAAACTTCCAAATCTTTAGGCGATTATTTGTTAGTTAATTACACATTTTGTGTAATCAATATTTTTCTTAGTGATCAGGGGAACAGGTCATAAACCGTCCCCCTATGATTACTGCGCCTGTGAGAAGAGCTTTCTAATATCCATTGCCAGAAACTCCTCAGCAGGGATGCCACCATCTCCAACAATAAAGGCCGTCTGAGGCTTGAACATCGTTCGGAACTTATTGAACCCTGTGGTATTCTTCTTGGCATTGCTCTTGACCTCAATGGCCACCACAACACCTTTCTTTCTGATGATAAAGTCCACCTCGTCATCACGCTCGCGCCAGTAGAACACCTCGAAGCGATGAACAAAGGCCTGGCTGACGAGGTAGCTGCCTATGGCCGATTCAAATATCCGTCCCCATTCTTCCCTGTCCATGATGGCCTGTTCGAGAGTACGAGGATAATATACCATCTTCAGCGCATTGTTGTACACCTGAAACTTTGGGATGCTCGCCCTTCTCCTGGCCGTGTCAATGCTGTATTTCTGTAGTCCACATAGCAAGCCGCTCTCATCAAGCAAATTGATATAGCCTGCCAATGTGACGGTGTTTCCGGCATCCTGCAACGAGCCGACCATCTTGGTGAGCGAAAGCAGTTCGCCCGAATAGGCAGCACCCAATTCGAAGGTTTGTTTCAGTAGGGCCGGTTTGCTGATGGGTGTGTTCATGAGAATATCCTTGTTGATGGTGGCATCGATGATAGCCGACTGAACATATTGCTCCCATCTGTCAGGCTCGTCCGTGAGCTCTGCAGCACCAGGATAGCCACCATAGTAGATAAACTGGTCAAGACTGAATCCGAAGCACTCCTGCATCTCTGGGTAGCTCCAGTGCGTCATGCGTATCTCCTCAAAGCGTCCGCCAAGCGACTCCGACAGTCCCTTTTCCAGCAACACCCTGCTACTACCCAGCAGTAGCACTTTGATGTTGCGGTTGTGAAAGGTGTCATCATCCCATTCTTTCTTCACCACTTCACTCCAGTTCTGTATCTTTTGGATTTCATCGATAACCAGGATCATGCAGTCAAGTCCCTTGTTTGCTTTTAGACTACGCACAGCAGCCCAACAGTTAGACACCCAGTCGGAGTCGGAGGCTGGCACGTTGTCGGCAGAGAAAAACTGATATGGCGTGGTCAGTTCCTCCAATACCTGCTTCACTACTGTTGATTTGCCAACCTGTCGTGGTCCCATGACAACCTGGATGAACTTACGGCGTTCTTCCATCCGGCCCTTAATAGTTTGAAATACAGCTCTTTTGTACATGTGCTTACATTTTACTCATTGCTTTGAGCAGTTTTACTCAGTGCAAAGGTACAGATATTCTTTGAAACCACCAAGGAATCCACAATATATTCTATTCCTTGTGCTAAAAGATCCTTTTTTTGACGAAGGGAAGGGGTAGGCGACTGTCCCCTTGATCGCTTACTCGATCTTGATGGAAATGTCCTTGGTGATGCTGAGGCCGTGCCACTGGTCATCGACCACGAGGATCTGGCCCGGGAGGGTGTCGCCCTGCTTGTAGCCAAGTTTGCGGAGCAGGTCGCTGTTGATCCTCCACTGGAGGGTCATGGGGTTCTGGGCGAGGATGAGGTCTTTGTTATTGTCACTGTAGGCGATCCACTGGCCATCGATGAGGACCTCAGCGCCAGGGATGTTGAAGACGATGCCATGATAGTAGCCTTTCTCCAACGCGACGGTATCATCGATCTTGATGCTGGCAGGTAGGGTTATAGGCATCAGGTACTTCTGGAAAAAGCCTGCAGGATTCATAAGTTGAAGTTCTTGAGTCTGACCATCTAGTCTGATATAGTCTGTCAAGGCCGTTGACCTGATCATTTCCAGTAATTCATCCACATCCTTCACCTCGGCAAACATCTGGAAACAGAGATCTGCAAGAGCTACATTGAAATAATTAGTGTCAGATGTTGTATATCTTCACGATGGTCAATAAATAACGCCTTCTCTGTGTTGGGGAAATCCACGTCAAGAGAATAGTACATTATTTGCAAATCATACTGGATATTTACTACTCTCCCAATCTACATTTGTCTGATCTATGTCTCCGTTTTTATCTGTTGCTATAGTCACCATTAGATGGGAGCCTGGTTGTGTGTTCTTGTCTGAATTAGCCCATGAGGCAGTAGAGTACATTCCATATTTGTCTGCTTCATATTCTCCATTGTATATTTTATTTTTTTTGATTTCTATATTTGTTCCTGCAACGAAATGAAGATAATTTTTAGAATGATACAATTTAAAAATCTTCTCAATTTCATCAGTTGAAGGATACATATAATAGCCCGACATTACTTTATCATACTCTTCTTTTGTGTCACTATCCCAAGAGGATGACTGGCCAAAGATATTTATTGAATTCGGATGACTCTTTACATACTCTAGCAGTAACTCCTCGCCTGATTTTTGACTCTCTTCTATTCATGTAACAACAACCAATGAAGCATGTTTAACCAGGCAATCTAATATAGACCACAATGTTTGTGCATGAAGGCTTGGAGCCGTCCAAGATACATCACCTAACAATGTAAAATTACTATATCATAGGGGATATTCTCTGGTCATTCCTGTATTGAGCCTGTTCATTAATTGCTGATACTCCTCAGCACTGTGATTACCAGCACCATATTCCCACATCATATCCCTGATTCTGGTAACTTCGGCTACTCTGAGATGTTCTATATGTTCGTATGCTTGTTTATCTCCGGCTTCTATTTGTCAGATGATCGGCAGGATCTCTACTGGCTGGATATTGTTGACGGTCATCGCCTTGTATTCCAGCGGTTTGATGGTCAGGTTCTCGGCCTTGTATTCCTTAACAGTGCCGTCCTTGCTCTTCACGGTAAAGATGATGGCGCATGTGCCTGGGTATTCGGGTGTAAAGTGCTTGGGGTCGTCGATGACGGAGGTCTCGCCCTCAAAGACGAATTCTGTCTTTGTCAGTTCTGCCCCGTTGTTGAAGGTAATGCCGCTGAGCAGGTCGGTCTCCACATCTACCTGAAAACTCTTCAGGTTATCCAAACCTGAGATATCGGGCAGTGGCTCAGGTGTTGGAGTTGGGGTAGGCTGTGGCGTAGGTTGAGGCTGTGGCGCGTCTTCACTACCGCCACCGCCACAACTTGCAGGAATGACAATGGCCATTCATGCTATGAGGATGATCTTGAAGATGTTTTGCCAGTACGAATACAGTCTTCAGGTCTTCATACGCTATTGGTTTCTGTGAGCCTTGTCCGCCTCTGCTAACAGAAGTTCTAACAAAGCCCCTCTGTTATGTTCAGACGCTGTTCAGGGAGTGAGGGTTGGGGCCGCAAGTGGAGAGAAACTCATTTACCATGTGCCTATCGAGAGGCGGCAGCCGTGCTAATTTGCCTGTATATCCCTATACAGCCTAGGATAGCATGCTTTCTTCATCGGAACATCCTGTTCCCCGCCTTTGCACAATCTCTCCGGACCTTCCTATGCAACGAACCAGACTGTGAACGCCGATAAACGCTACCCCTGGCCGTGTCCCCTACTGCACGCTGCGAGCTTCGGACTGCTCGGATTAAACATTTCTGAGGGCAAAGATAGGAATTATTCCGCAAAGATCCAAATCTTTAGGCGATTATTTGTTGGTTAATTACACATTTTGTGTTACACATTTTGTGTAATCAATATTTTTCTGTATCTTTGCAGCAGATTTTGAAACCATCAATATATAAAAGGTATGGATAACCCGTTTATCATCAAGTCGTATGAATCAAAAGATCTGTTCTGCGATCGTGAAGAAGAGCTGCAGTTGATGCTCCGAAACTGTATCAATGGTACCGACATGACACTCATCTCACAGCGACGTGTGGGAAAAACTGGACTTGTGTTACGTCTGTTTGATGAACTGCACGATGTAAGGCCAGACATCCATACCATCTATTTCGATATTTTTGCCTCACGCAACATTGATGACTTTATCAAACTGATGGCAGAAGCCACCATGAAATTATTTCCATCTAAGACAACGATGGGCGAAAAACTCTTGACGTTCATTAAATCACTCCGTCCACAACTCTCGTTTGATACTATCACAGGAGAGCCTCAGTTGCAAATAGCCTATCAGACAGCTCATGAAAAGGAGTTTACACTGAAAGGACTCTTTGATTTTCTCGATAGCCAGAACGAAAGGATAGTAATTGCCATTGATGAATTCCAACAGATTCGAGACTACCCGGAACAAAACATGGAAGCCTTGCTTCGAACCTATATCCAGCAGACCCACAACCTGTCTTTCATCTTCTGTGGTAGCAAGAAACACATGATGGCTGACATCTTTGCCAATGAAAAGAAACCGTTCTACAACAGTACGACCTTTGTATCACTCGACAAAATATCCGAAGAATCCTATTCGACCTTTATTCGTCGTCTGTTTAATGAGCGACAGCGCAGCATTACCGATGAAGCATTGCAATTTATCTTGGATTGGACTCGCCGCCATACCTATTATACCCAGCAGTTATGTCATACCGTATATGCCAATGAAAGTAAGTCCATCACCATCGATGATGTAAAAATTGCCTGCGAAGAACTGATGAAACAAGGTGAGGCTGTCTATCTTCAGTATCGCCAGATGCTGACAGACAAACAATGGAGCTATCTTATCGCTATAGCAAAGGAAGGAAGTGTTCAACAGATTACAGCCTCAGCTTTCCTCAAAGATCACAAGATTGGTACACCCTCCGTATCACGTCGTCTCGCAGAAGCTCTATGTGAGAAAGGACTCCTTAATGACAAAGCTACGCTTGAGGGAATAATTTATTCCCTAAACGATGTTTTCCTTTCTCACTGGATGGAACGTTTATAACCCTTGATCTCTAGCTGATGATTATTTGACGATAACTTTCTGTCCGTTCTTGCCTTGCAAGCATCCTTCGGCCGAGCGCATGACATAGACGCCTGGCTTAGTGGGCTTGGCATCGAGACGGAGGCCATCGACGGTGTACCAGGTTTCGGCAGAAGGGCCAAGCACGGTTGAGTGGATGGCATCAGGATCACCTGCCTCTATGCTGACGGAGAAGTCCTTGGTGATGTTGAGACCGTTCCACTGGTCATCGACCACGAGGACCTGGCCCGTAAGGGTGTCGCCCTGCTTGTAGCCATACCTGCTGAGCAGTTCTCCGTTGAGTCTCCACTCGAGATTCATAGGATTTTGGGCGAGGATGAGGTCTTTGTTATTATCGGTAAAGGCAATCCACTCGCCGTTGATGTTCACCTCGGCACCAGGGATGTCGAAGACGACGCCATGATAGTAGCCCTTCTCCAAAGTGATGGCTTCATCGGTTTTGATGCAGTCAGGCAGAGCCAAAGGCATGAGGTATTTCTGGAAGAAACCGCCAGGATTCATCAGGATGAGTGGCTGACTCTCTGGCTGACCATCAATTGTATCGTCAGTATCACCATCTCCATTTAGGTCAAATCTGATATAGTCTCTAAGGTCACTAGAATTCCTAATCATTTCAAGTAATTCATCTACATCTTTTACTTCTGCAAACATTTGGAAACACAAATCAGCTACTGCTACGTTTGTATAATTTACATAAGATGTAGCATATTTTCATTTTTCTGCTCAGATTTTTCATAAATTTATTGAGAAAAAAGGGAATGTACGTCATGCAAATAGTACATCAGGGTGAAATCATACGGGGAATTTGCTACTTTCATATATTTCATTAGTTTGGTCTATATCTCAGTCAGCATCAGTTCATATTGTTGCTATTAAATGTATGTCTGTTTTTGAATCAGTTCTTCAGTTTGTAATGGATGGGAGTGAATAGACTCAGTGTTCATCTCAGGTAATATTTTCATGTAAAATTTGGTTTTTTAGTATTCAGTTTTCTTCTTCTATATTTGTTCATGCTACAAATATTAAGAAATTTTTGGATTTACATAAATTCCTGATTTTGTTGTTGCGGTTTCTTTCGTATCAAAATGTTTCTTTATCATAGCTTGCGTATGATGAATTTCAAAATATATAGATTTTATTAGGATTATTATTTACTTCTTCTTGCATATATTCGTATCGTTCTGAGTTTTGAGGATTTGATACTTTTAAATTTGCATGATTTATTAGTGTATTTATTATGTCTCGTTCATCGTGGGCATGGTTAGAATCTGCTGTTCATCATTTTCATCCTATAGTTTCATAATTATCATATCATTTTGGATTTTCCATAGTCATACCTGTATTTAGTCTATTCATTAATTGTTGATATTCTTGTGGAGAATGATTACCAGCACCATATTCCCACATCATATCCCTGATTCTGGTTGCTTCGGCTATCTTGAGGTGTTCTATGTGGTCGTATGCTTTCTTGTCTCATGCTTCAATCTGTCCTATGATAGGTAGAATGTCAGCTGGCCTGATATTTTTGATTTCCAAAGGCTGATAGTCTTGCGCAAATAAAGAACTGGCAGGAATGACAATGGCCATTCATGCTATAAGGATCAGTTTAAAAATGCTTTGCCAGAACGAATACAGTCTTCAGGTCTTCATACGCTATTGGTTTTCAGTGGGCTCTTCCGTCCGCATTTGAACATGTTCAGGAGGATGAGGAGAAGTACCACCATGTGGAGAGACGCCTTTTACCATGTGCCTATCTATGAGCGGCAGCCATGCACACTTGCCTCCATATCCCTATGCAGCTTAATAGCACACGCTTTCTCTTCCCCGCCCTTGCACCGTCTCTCCCGGCCTTTCCTTTGCTGTCGCACAGGGCTGTGAACGCAGATAAACGCTACCCCCTGCCGTGACCTCCGTCGCACGCTCGCGATCGGGACAAGCCCGAATTAAATAATCTTCGCATCTTCGATGCAAAGATAGGGAATAATCCGAAAAGTTCCAAATATTTCGGTGATAATTTGCGATGTTTGCAGTTTTTTCGTACCTTTGCATCGTGAGCATGCGGGTGTAGTGTAGTGGCAGCACGCAAGACTTCAGATCTTGATTCGGCGTACCTCCAGTGCGCAGGCGCGGGTTCGATTCCCGTCACCCGCTCAAGTAAAATGCGGGCTTAGTGTAACGGCAGCACACAGGTTTTCGGGGCCTGAAGGTCGGCTTCCAATCCGACAGAGGTGGTTCGATTCCGCCAGCCCGTGCAATGATGGACGAAGAGAAGACATTACAGCAACAGCCTAAGGCGAAGGACAACTTCAGACGGTGGGACGATCCGCTCTTTGAGGATCTTCGCCGTCTGTTCTCGCGTGCCAAGTTGCGCGAGGTGCTGACGCATAGTTCTTTTTATGAGGCGGAAGGACGCGGGAACAGTCGCTATGTGTTTGCGGGGATGTTTGTGTTCAAGGGCCAGGTGGCCGACGTGCTCTTCCGCTATGCAATCGGCGAGGGTACGCGGTTGCAGCATATCTTAGGCAATCTGTTCCGTCAGGAGCGCTTAGAACGGCAGTTCGACGAGTGGCACCTGGGCCAGTTTGCCCGTGCCGGCGAGCAGTTCGACATCAGGACCCACAAGCACATCTTCGTCTATGCCATCTACGGCTATGTCTCGACCCTCGACGAGGACATCCGCCAGTGGTTCATCTCTAAATATATCATAGGTGAGGCCGAGCATCTGCTGACTCACAGGCGGCGCAACCACAACCTGCTGGCACAGGCCGACGACATCGTGAAAAAGACCGACGGACGGCGGCTGACGATGGAAATGGAGCAGACGGCAGAGGGTCTGCACAGGGCCAAGGCCGTGCTCTCCGACGGTACGCTGCTTTGTGAGGCCGAGAGTAAGAGCTGGCGTTACGCCCGTCAGAAGGCAACGAAACTGGCGCTCGACATCTTGGCCCTGCCCTCGCGCAAGTATATCCTCTCGAATCCTGAGTATCAGGCTCGTGTGCTGGCTCGCGAAGAGGAGAAGAGGGCCAAGCGTAAGGCGGAGGTTGAGGCGCGCGATGCTGCCAAGGAAGAACTGCGGGCCCAGAAGAAAGAGCAGCGGAAGGCCGAGGCCCGTGCCCGTGATGCCAAACGGCGTAAGAGTCAGGCCGAGGCGAAGATCCGCAAGGCGGAGAATGCCCGTCGTGCCGCTCTGAAGGCCGCCAAGGAGTCGCGCCCCATGAGCGCCAAGAAACGCCGCTTCCTTGAAGACAAGAAGAAATAATTCACCGAAAAACTCCCGCATTTTCTCATTTCACCACGATTTTCTCAACGGCAGGCAAAAGGCTTGCCGTTGTCGTTGGTGTGCCGTAACTTTGTGCTCGCAAGTCGCGACTGCATACGTTAAACATTAAACATTGAACATTAAAGATTAAAAAGTTATGGCAAGAAGAAAGAATTTTATGTTGAGTCCGCATTTCAGTTACGACGAGATGATCCGCTCCACGTGGGCACAGACCCACCGCGTGGATAACGCGCCCGACGAACTGCAACTGGCCGCTTTGATCAACCTCTGTTGGAAACTTGGTGAACCGTTGCGCGAGGTGTTCGGTCCAATCCACGTGAACAGCGGTTTCCGCAACGAGCAGGTGAACATCGGCGTTCACGGCGTGCGCGGCTCGAAACATCTCAAGGGCGAGGCGATGGATATCCGCATCGACTCCGTGGAACAGGGCCTGGAGTATTTCAAGTTTATCCAGAAGAACGTCGATTTCGACCAACTACTGTTTGAGTATAATCAGCGGGGTGCCATGTGGATCCACTGCTCCGTGTGCCTCGACCCGAAGGAGAATCGCCACATGGCGATAGGAAACTATAGAAGTGAAAGGTGAAGGACTTATGACATGTAAGAATTGTGGGCAGGACTTGCCCGAAGAACGCTTCGAGTTGTATCCCTCAGGTACGCGGCGGCGGGTGTGCCGTCATTGCCACTACGAACTCCACGCCAAACAGGCCTGGCGCAAGTGGATGATGAAGCAACGCGCGCGCGTGGTAGTAGGGAAACTCTGAAAATAACCTACACTTCCCGCACTTCCCACACCTAAGACCAGGTGGCCTGGGTGTGAGAAGTGTAAGAAGTGCGGGATAAAAACCACATAAAACAACTATAAATGAATATTCATGTTATCTTATCGCTGCTGAAAAGCGGCCTGAACCTGATCAACGACCTTTTTCAGATGCGTCAGGTGCGGGATCGTGACGAGAAGGAACACCTGTCATCAACCCGTGAGCGGAAACGTATCGTCAAGGGGGTGCGTGAATTTTTTGAGAGAAATTATGAACTGAGGTATAATGTGATGAAGCAAACCGAGGAATTCCGGCCACTTTCCGTTGCTACGGAGCCTCCAAATTCTGCTGCGGAGGCTCCAAATTTTCCTACGGGGCCTCGAAATTCTGCTGCGGAGGCTCGAATCTGGCAACAACTGACCGATCGGGAACTGCGACGGATGGCGCTTGAACAGATGGAGCAGGTGGGCGTGGCCTGGTCGATCGACGTGGAACTGTATGTGCGCAGCGCGCAGGTGCCACTCTACAATCCCGTGACCGACTATCTCGACGGCTGTGGTACGTGGGACGGTGAGGACCGTATCCGGGCGTATGCGCGGCGCGTGCCGACCGACTATGACCTGTGGCCCGACCATTTCCACCGTTGGATGCTGGCGATGGTGGCGCAGTGGATGAACCTCTCGCGCGACTACGGCAATGCCGTCGTGCCGATGCTCATCGGCCGTCAGGGTACGCACAAATCGACGTTCTGCAGACTGCTCCTGCCACCGGAACTGCGCGAGTACTATATCGACGATATCAAACTCGACAACGCGGAGCAAGTGGAGCGGATGCTCAGTAGGATGCTCTTGGTGAACATCGACGAGTATAATGCGAAGACCGACCGTGAGCAGGCGAAGATCAAGCGGGTATTGACAGAGAAGGACGTGCAGACGCGGAAGATGCGCTCCGACCAGTACGAATTGCACCCCCGCATGGCCTCGTTCATCGCCACGACCAATGAGCAGGAGCCGCTGGTCGATCCGACGGGCTCACGGCGCTACCTGTGCTGTGAGGTGACAGGCCTGATCGATACCGACACGCCCATCGACCACCGTCAACTCTATGCCCAGGCCGTGCAGGAGTTGCACTGCGGTGCCCTGTGGCACTTCACGAAAGCCGAAGAGGAGGCTATCTGTCAGCATAACGAGCGTTATCGTCGGGAATCGACGCCTGAGACGCTGCTCCTGTCGTTCTTCGAACCTGCGGAGCGCTCCAAGGAGTATTTCCTCAGGGCGGTGGATATCCAGGAGGAAATAAAAAAGCACGTCCGTGGTGCGGACGTGCCTAATATAAAAATGCTGACGATGGCGCTGAAAGCCTGCCGTTTCCCTTACGGTGCGATACAGGGATGCCGCGGCTGGTATGCGCGACCTATTCGCCGTTAGCGACTCTCAGGTAATCTTCACGGGCCAACTGGATCTGCTTGCGGAAATCCTCCTCGGCGTGCAGACGGGCAACGAGGCCGCAGGCCAGTATGCGGGCGGCATCGATGTCGGTGGCCCAGTGGTAGCCAGTGATCTGGCGGTTGTAGCCGAACTCGTAGGCGCGGTGCAGCAGATTGCGGGCACGCTCCGGGATGGCCTCTGCCAGTACCAGGGCATCGGCCCACGACAGGCAGGAATGGCCGGAGGGGAAACTGCTCTCATAGCGGTAGTTGTCTTCTTCCTCAGGTACGGAGGTCGGCTCGCCCAACTCCACGAAGGGACGGTTGCGGAAATAGGCTTGCTTCACATCACGGACCATATGGACACTGCGCGGACGGATCATCTCCATGAGTTTATAGATCTCGGGTGTGGTCTCTTCCGAGGCTTCGATGCGCAGCACCTCACCGAAGATCTTCGTCATATTGTCGGAGTAGCCATTGACATCCTGAGTGGCCTGCGTGCCCTGGATGGTGGTGCGCAGGCTCTTGGCGTAGTAATAGCGCGCCAAGTCGCCTTCGTAACGGTAGTCGCTGGTCGTCACAGGGGGATTGATGATGGTTAGTCCCGTAGGATCGTTGAGGTCGCAGAAGCCCTGAGGGTCGATATCCAGATTCTTCAATTTCTTGTATTCTTCGCGGGCAGCGGCGATATCTTCCTCCAATTTTGGGTTGTTATGGGCCAGGGCTACGGCGGTGGCCCCGCAGAGATAGCCGGCGTTGACATCGCTTTGGTAGTTGGAACCACTGATCACACGGTCTTCACCGAACAGGAATCCCAGTCGCAGGATGGCATCCTGGCGGGGTGCCCACATCTCAGCGAAGATGAGGCAGACGGCCCATCCTGCTGCCGTGGTGGCCGAGGCATAGGAGCCTGTCGTATCGTCAGCATCGGCGGCATACCAGGCCGTCTCGCCCAGTTCTACAAAGGGGCGTACACGCTGGTATTTCGACTTGATGTTCTTGGTGGATTGGAAGCCCGTCCAGTAGGCACGGACCAGCAGACGTTCAAGGGCGGGGGTGGCTTCCTTGCTGATGACGTCGAGCCCGAGGGTACCAGCCATCATGAGACGCACGGGAGCAGGCGTCCGACCCATGCGGAGCATGGCCACGTCACCACGCACGGTATTGCGCTGCGTCTGACCCCATTGCCACTGTATCTCGTCATCTATGAAATCTTGATCTTCGACAGAGGGGGGAGCAGGCAGGATGAAACTGACATCGGCCTGATTGGCAAGTTCAACATAGACGGTGTCCTCCAGTGTGACAGGAGGATCTGGGGTGACGGGGGGAGGCTCCGGTGTCGGTTCGGGTTCCGGCGCAGGGGAACTGCTGTCGCACGACATGAGCAGTGCGAGACCGAGCAGGACCGATAGAAACAGTCGCCCTTTAGTTGCAAATCTGGTCATATATGTGGTCTGGCTAATTTTTCAGATTCTTATATTCTGCCTGACCTTGGGCGATCAGGTTACGGAAAACCTCACTGGTGTGCATATAGGCAATGAGTGAGGATGCAAGTATGCGGCCGGCATCGATATCGGTGGGCCAGTGGTAGCCTACGACCACACGGTTGTCACCGAATATGTAGGCGCGGGCGAGGATCTGGTTCTGATAGGCTGGTGCCACCTCGGCCAGCATGAGACCCACGGCCCAGGCGTAGCAGGTATGACCTGAAGGATAACTGCTCTGCGTCTTGTAATAGGGCTCCTTGGCGGGCAGGGGTGTCGGTTCGCTCAACTGTGCGAAGGGGCGCAGGCGGAAATAGGTAAGCTTCACAGCCTGGCAGATATTGGCATTGTTCGGGCGGATCTCCTCCATCAGTCGGTAGATAGCGGGGGTAGTGCTCGGACTGATGGTGATACCGAGGATACCGCCAAAGATCTTAGCCATGTTATCGGTATTGGCGTCCGCGTCCATGACGGCCTGCTGACCGCGGTTGGTGTCACGCAGTTTCTTAGCCTCGTAATAGCGCATCAGGTCAGCCTGATAACGGCTGTCGCTGGTGTTGAGGGGCGCATTGAGGATACTGACGCCATTAGGGATGCTGGCACCGGTAGTGGGATTATAGGAGGAGGCCACGCCCAGGAGTTTCTTGTATTCCTCGCGGGCAGCAGCGATGTCCTCCTGCAGTTTTTTATCAAGATGGGCTTGTGCCATGGCGGCAGCACCGCAACAGTAGCCGCCTTCGACATCGCTCTGGTAGTTGGAGCCGCTGATGACGCGGTCTTCTCCGAACTGGAAGGCTTTCCTCAAAAACTTGTTCTGCAGGGGAGGCCACATCTCGGCAAAGGCAAGTCCCACAGCCCATCCGGCTGCTGTGGTGGCCGAGGTGTAAGAACCCGTCTTGTCTTGTGCGTCGTCGGTATACCAGGGTGTCTCGCCAAATACGGCGAAGGGGCGCTGGCGCTTATATTTCGACTTGGCCGTTGAAGTGGACTGTTCACCTGTACGGTAGGCTCTTTTCAGCAGACGGTAAATGGCTGGGGTGGCTTCCTTGCTGATGGTCTGCAGACCCATCACTTCGGCCATCACTTTGCACATGGTCTTCGGGGTGCGGCCCATATGGGTCATCGCGATCTTTCCACGGTCTGTGCCACGCTGGGTCTTTCCCCATTCCCACTGTATTTTGTCGTCGAGCAAAACGACATCGCTCTCGGAGGTCGGCGGTGCCGGCAGGTACTCCTTTGCATTCGGCTGATTGACGTCGGCGACATAGACGCTGTCGGGAATGGGTACGTCATAATAGGTGGGAGTGTAAGGGGATGCCGGGTTGTCGAAGAGGAGATCCAGAAATTCCTCACAAGAGGTCAACAGGGGCATACTGCAAGAGATCAGTATGATCCAAAGAATTTTTTTCATTCGAAAGTCTCTTTTTTGTGTAAATAATGCATTATCGCGTGCAAAGGTATAATAATTCTCTGAAACGACAAAAACAATTAAGATTTATTCATAAAAATAGGCGGGCCGTCGTGATAAACGGTCCGCCTGAGTGTGTATAGGGAGTGTGACTTTACTCTACCGTGCAGTAGATATTGTCGTTGTCCTTACGTGTCGGATAGAGCTTGATGGTATTTCCAACTACAGTCAGATTATCACCATTGGCAACCAGATTACCCAGTGATGTTCCACCGAGGTTAATGCCCCAATCTGCGTTGATACGGAATTTCCATCCTTTATCGTTAACGCCTGCATCTGTAGCTTCGAAGCAGTAGTCGTCTGCATTCCAAGTCATTTCGACATCAGCACTCCAGCCGTTGAAGTCACCAATGATACCCATCTTTTCAACTTTCACGGCATTGAGGGTCAGGTTGGCCATATCAAGTGTCACGAAATAGACACCTTCGCCAGCATTAGCCTTGATATTGTCGCCACCATCAGCGAAATCACCACTGATGCCTCCTGTGAATGAGCCGCTGTTCAGCTGTGAATCCCAGTCACCAGGTATCTTCTGGAACTTGAACTCGTTGCCCCATCCATTAGGATCTGCACAATACAGATAACCTGTGTAGATTCCGCTTTCATCTGTAAGTGCCAGTTTCTGCTCGGCTTTTGACCAACCATCAGTTGCTCCAATGAAGTACACGTATGGATCGAAGTCAAGCGGGGTGATGGTATAAGTCATCTCGGCCATGTTGATCTGGATGCGTATAAACTTGGATGTACCATCCACCTTGAACGAACCGTCATCAGAAAGTGAACTACGACGTGACAGAGAACCACTCAGACCATTGTTACCATTACCTGATGTAGTACCGAAGAGTTTAGACCAGTCATTGTCATTGGCAATAGCATCACAAGCCTCGTCATCACCAATAGCGAACCAGATATCGCCACCAGTACCTTCGAGAACGTAAGTGAAGATGGGATCGTCGGCCACGCTGGCAGCGCTGTGAGAGAACTTCTGACTCTTAGAAGCTGCGGAACCAGCCCAATCCTCAGGTCCGCCAACCAGATAGTAAGCATCTGCTATATTAATGGGCTCTATGGTGTAGCTATATTCTATCATGTTCAGGGTGATTTTGATCTTCTTTGCACCCGTCACGTGGAAGGAGTGGTCGCCGCCCAGATTGTAGCGGTAATCCATCGTTCCCTTCAGGTCTTCACTTGCACCCTTAGTACCAAGCAATTTTGTCCAGTCGTTATCATTCGCAATGGCGTCAAGTGCAGCATCGTCGCCGATAGCAAACCAACAGTCATCACCGCCTGCGTCAACAACGATAGAGAAAATGGGATCCTCATAGACGTCAGCATCACTATGGTTGAACTTCTGCGTACGAGCACCGTCAGCACTCCAGCCACCAGCAGCACCGATGACATAGTATGCGGGAGAGATTTGTACCTTGTTCAGCGGGGTGAATTTCACCGTGCTCTCAGCAAAGTAGTTCTCGCCAGGCTTACCAACGATAGCTTCTGCTGTGCCACCTGTTACGGTATAGAGTATCGTGCGGATATACATGTCAGTCGTAGCAGGGTTGCGGGTGATATAGTTGAAATATGCATCCTGCAGAAGGCCTGGCTGTATGCTGATCTCGTTACTTTCCTCCATGCTGTTAGCGTCGATGGAGATGCTGCTGTTGAAGTCGGCATCTTTAGAGAACTCCACCTCTGCCTTGAGAATGGTATTGGCAGGCATGGCACCCTCCTTGACCGAAACAGTACCAATGGGAATTGGGGTCTCCATTCCGTCAGCATCGATGTAATCTGCAATGCTGATTGCAGATGCTGAGGTGCTGGTGACGCTGACATCGCTTGTCTGAAGAAGGCTCTCCTGCCCGTTTGTCTGCGGACTGAAAATCGTCTCGAAATCCTGATTACAGGATACGAGTCCCGTGCTGAGCAGAGCCATTATATATAAACTAATTTTTTTCATCTTCTTATTCTTTTGATTAAACGATCGTTATAGTTGACGAAATGATTAAAGAAGTACGAAACTTACAGTTTTATTGTTCATATCAACCGTGATATCGAGAGTTCCGCCTGGGAAGCCCGGGAATGACCAAGAACCCTTACCTGGCATACAAGGACCAGAATGTGGGAGCGTGTATTCTTTAGCCTCGTCTTTAGCCTGCTGGCCAATAGAGCCTTCAGGAGCATCATCGCTACCCCAGCCAGTCAGCTTGCTATAGAAACGGAAGGTTAGGTCTCCTTCTGGCATCTCCACTTGACCCTTGAATATGTTACTGCCGATTTCTGTTTCTGTAATAAACCAGCCTCCGTCAATCAGCGTCTGCTTGTTGCTACCTGAAGGTTCTGGCCATCCACAGCAGGAACCAATGACATAGAGAGTTCCCTTGGTAGGAATATTGCAGTAAGCAGCCATGTGCTTGAAAGTAACGACGTTTGACATGATTTCCGTTCCCTCTACCACGTTTGAGGTCGTGGTCTGGATATTGGCGGCTACACGGAAAGCCACCTCGCGGAAACCTTGATCCACGTAGTCATCCTCGGTAGCAAAACCGTCGAGTTTACAGAGAACCTTTGCAATCTCCTCACCGCTGATATTCACGTTGCAGGAGGTGAAACCTGTTTCCAGATAGCCATCGCCCCATCTGATATTTCCATCATTTACCAGTCCAACTTGAACTTTATAGTTGACGACGGTGTTCACGCCGTAGTTAGGCTGTGTCCATGTGAGATTGACAAAATTGTCTGGCGACAGCTGGATGTACTGGTCTGCCACGGCCGATGTGTTCACCACAAATTCTGATGCGGTGTTGTTCGGGCCGAGGGTGGGGTTGTCGTCGCGATCAGAGTCGCAGGCTGCAAACAGCATGGCACAGACCGCAAACAACAAACTGCTCTTGAAATATTTTGTTTTCATAAATTCTTTCTTTATTTTATATAACCAATAAGAATTAGTAACCAGGATTCTGCACGAGGTTCGTGTTAGAAATCACATCGCTGGAAGCCAGCGGGTACAGGTTGTACTTGCTGTTGACACCATGAGGCGTGCCGACATTGCTGTTCATGCCCTTGTGTGCCCAGAGGTAATCACCAGAGGTGAGGAGACCAAAGCGAACGAGGTCTGAACGGCGGTGGCACTCCCAAGCCAATTCGCGGGCCCGCTCATTGAGGATGTCAATCCTTGACGGACTGCTAATCGGGTTAACGCCAGCACGGGTGCGGATCTCGTTGAACTTGGCAATACCGTCACAGCTGACGCCACCGATAACTTCACATTCTGCCAGCATCAGAAAAACATCACCCAAACGGAAGACGGGGAAGTCGGTGTCGGGGAAGGAGTTGGCACCGTTAATCATTGAACCGTCAGCCTTTAGGTTGGTAAACTTTGTGAAGGCATAACCGCTTGTGAAGTCGCTGATATCAATAATCTCCTTATTCTGTCCTGTTGTGAAGAAGGTGGCGCGCTGGTCTCCGTTTTCGAACTTGTCAACGAACTGCGGTGTGACGCGAAGACCACCCCATCCATTGCCGCCAAGACCATAGTCAGCATATGCCATCTTACCACCTACCATGGCGTTGATGATGTAAGTTGTACCGCCGTATGCCTGAGTGTTGACGTGATCCTGATAGACGCTGAAGATAATCTCGTGGCCTACGCCCAGATACTGGTCGTTGTCAGCACAGAAGAGGTTTTTCCAATCGCTGGCAGACTCTAGCTGATAGCCCAGGTCGATAATCTTCTTGCAATACTCTGCACACTTCTGATAGTTGGCTGTGCCAGTATAGACAGCAGCGTTCAGGTAGAGCTTGGCCAGAATCATGTAGGCCATACCCTTGCCGGCGCGATACTTCTCGGGGTTGGCAGGCAGGATATCAGCAGTCTCCTCCATATCCTTTACCATCCAGTTGAAGAGTTCGGAACGACTCATCTGCTTGGGGTTGTCACTGCCTACAGTAGAATTTTCATCCGTGAAAGGTACGTTTCCAAACATGTCGATGGCATGGAGATAACTCAGGCCACGAATAGCGCGGGCCTCAGCACGATACTGTTGCATAGTGGCGTCGTTGCTGCCTGCAGCATCAATCTGACGGATGATCTCGTTGCAAAGAGAAATCTGATAGAATACGCGGCTGTAGCAAGCACTAACGAAGACGTCAGAAGATGTCCACTGCAGCCCATGAAGATCTTTCAATGTCTGGTCGTTCCAGCCGATGACGGCCTCATCGGTAGGAAGCTCCTGTAGGTTGAACAGGGCGCGCAGATACTGTCCGAAGCCACCATCGATACCTTCGATGTCAGGACTTCCACTATCACCGTCGGGTGAACTTACTGCGAGTCCCGAGTAGCACTTTGCCAGCACTTGGTTGTATGCCTCAGTATTTGAGAGCACACCCTCCGGCGTGTCGAGGTTGGGGTCGATAGGAGTTACATCCAAATCGCCCACACATGCTGTCAGCGACACGGCGGTAGCAAAGGCAAAACTATAAATTCCGTTTTTCTTTATGTTGAATTTCATATTCTTGTCCTCCTTATTAATTAAAAGTTAAAGCTTGCACCTAAGATGAAGTTGCGTGAACGGGGGTACATGTTATTATCGATACCATTACCGACCTCAGGATCTACACCGTCGTAGTTGGTGATGGTGAAGACGTTCTGCGCTGTAAAGTTCACACGGCACCAGTCGCAGATATTGTAAGCCAGTGTCACCTTGTCGAGCTTCAGGTAGGAAGCATTCTGAACATAGTAGTCGCTCTTGTACTGAGCCTGCTGGAAGTTACTGTAAGGTGCTGTTGACACACGGTTACAGATGAAGTTGTTGGTCCACATGTCGGCCTTCATCTCAGTGTTGGAGGCTACGTTGTTGTAAACATAGTTGCCTAAGCTTGAACGGAGGGATGCAGAGAGTGTCCACTTCTTATAGTTCAGTTCTGTGTTCAGGCCGATATTCACGTCAGCATCGGGCTTGTAATATACGTAACGGTCGTCGTCAGTAATCTGGCCATCATGGTTACGATCCACATAGACACCCTCCAACGGCTTGCCATTCTCGTCGTAAACCTGCTGGAATACGAAGAACGAGTTGATGGGATTGCCAACCTGCTGAATCTGGACCTTGTTACCAACACCACCCGAGATGTCACCTGTTTCAACACCCAGATAACTGGGATCATCGCTGGCAGTCAGGCGGGTGATCTCATTCTTGTTGTAGGCAATATTAAAACCAACTTCCCAACGCAGGTTCTTCTTCTCAATGGGCACCACGTTCAATGCAACCTCGATACCCTTGTTCTCCATGTCACCTACGTTCATCAACAGATAGTTGGTCAAGTTGGTACCAGAAGCCACGGGGACTTTATTCAGCAGGTCATTGGTGACGCGCTTATATACATCAATGCTACCATTGATCCGGTTGCGGGCGAAACCAAAGTCCAAACCGACATTATAGGTTGTGGTCTCCTCCCACTTGATGTTGGAGGCAAAGCCCTTCGGAGTGATTGGGGTGACGATACTATTGCCGAACATATAGAGCGAACCGGCTTGGTTAGTATGATAAGTTGCAATAGAAGGATAGTCACCGCTGTTGATGTTCTGCTGACCAGTGATACCCCAACCCAGACGGAGCTTCAGGTTAGAGAGCCAATCAACATTCTTCAGGAATGCCTCCTCGTTGATGCGCCATGCGAAGGCAGCAGAGGGGAACACACCCCATTTATTGTTCTGGAAACGAGAGGTGCCATCGTCACGAATCGTGAAGGTTAAGAGATAGCGATCCATGAACGTGTAGTTCAAACGGCCGTAGAAAGAGATGAGATAGCTCTCTGTCTTGAATAAGGTCGGTTCACCCCATAACCTTGCATCTGTTCCGTCATTAGCTACTTTATCGTTGGTTGTCTCGTTGTAGAAGTGCTGCCAGCTGTAACCGGCTAAGACATCAAAGCGGCTGTTGATCTGCTTCAGATCCCTGGCGTATGCCAGATAGAACTCCAATGTCTGGTCACGACGTGTCTGGGTATATTTCTCCCATGCACCTGTTCCGTTTTCAACCTTGTTGTGGTAAGAAATCTCACTTCCCTTCTCAGAGACATTCCAACCTGAGGTGGTTGAGTAATCGAGACCGAGGTTCAAATTAGCACGAAGGCCGTCAAGGAACTTAAACTTATAGTCGAACTGAGCATTACCCACGAAGCGGCGGACGTAAGCGTCTTTATTCTGTTCATTGAGCATGGCTACGGGGTTCAGTGTTGACATGGTGTTGGGGGCTCCATTGCTCTCCCATTTGTTGTCAACGGGCTTCAGGGGATCGTACTGTACGGCAGCACCGATAGCTCCCTCGTCAGCATAAGAGTTATGTGTGAACACACCCTTAGCATTCAGGTTGATGGTCAGACGGTCGTCGAGCAGTGTTGGCGTCAGGTTAAAACCTACAGTACCACGTGTCATGCCGCTAGTCTTTAGGTTACCATCGTTGTTCAGGAAGCCAGCACTGACGCGGTATGGCATCTTGAAGGCCTTGCTGCCAGAAACATAGCCGCCAGTCACGCTGGCGTTGATTTCCTCGGCAAAAGCGGTCTTATAAATCTCGTCTTGCCAGTTGGTGCTGGCATTACCTAGAGCTGCAACAGCGTCGGCATTGTCGCCGTAGTTGGCCATGAAGAACTCGCGGAACGCCTCGGGACCGAGTACATCGACCTTCTTAGCGACGGTCTTGAATGTACCGCTCATGTCCACATTGATGCGGGGCTTCGAACCAGCCTTACCCTTCTTAGTGGTGATCAGGATCACACCGTTAGATGCACGACTACCGTAGATGGCGGTGGCAGAAGCATCCTTCAGGATGGAGAAACTCTCAATGTCGTTCGGGTTGATGGTGTTCAGTACATCACCACCAGAGATATCCGTCGAACTGATGGGCAGACCGTCGATCACGATCAGAGGGTCGTTGCTGGCAGAGAGTGACGAACCGCCACGGATACGGATTTTTGCACCGGCGCCAGGAGCACCACTATTGGTCGTAATCTGCACACCCGGAGTCTTTCCCTGGAGCAGATCTGCCGGAGAGGTGGCAAGACCTTTGTTCAACTGGTCGGCTTCCACAGACATCACAGAACCTGTGGCATCACTCTTACGGACAGTACCGTAACCGATGACCACGACGTCCTGCAGTACTGTCTCGTCATCCTGCAGCGTGACTTCCACGCTCGGTGCAGCCTTTACCGTGGCATTCTGATAGCCAACGTACGAGATGGTAATGCTTGCGCCTTCATTGGCCTTCAGTACGAAGTTACCGTCGAAATCGGTCACGGTGGCGGTTTGTGTGCCGTCAACGCGTACTGTTGCGCCGATAATGTCTTCGCCTGTAGCATCTTTCACATGGCCTTTAACCTCGATCTGGGCAAAGGCACTCACGGATAGGAACAGCCCCAATATAAGGCCGAGCATCCTAAGCGGAAAATGAATGTTTACCTGCTTCATCATTACTTTTAATTAGAGTTAATTGTTTATTTGTTATATCGTTTCAAGCTTCTGAGGCTTAGGTTCTACGGTGCAAAGATAGGGTTCTTTTTGATACGTTGTTCTTTTTTATAATAAAAAAAATATAATTGCACAATGCAAACGTTTGCACGGGCGCGTGTGTACATTATTTCTTATGAAATAGAGGCAGTTATTTGTATTTTTTGTACCTTTGCATCGTAAATAATTAAAAACCGGATGAAAGAGCATGTACCGATGACGATGAAGGACATTGCCAAGGAGTTTGGAGTCTCCGTGGCAACGGTGTCGCGCGCCCTGAAAGACTCGCCCCGTATCAGCGAGGAGAGGCGCAAGGCCATCCAACAGTATGCCCGTGAGCACAACTTCCTGCCCAACATCATCGGTGAGGCCCTGCGCCACAGCCGGGTGATGCCGTCGAAGGTGATCGGGGTCATCGTACCGGAGTTCACCCACTATTATTTCTCTTCCATTCTGACGGGCATTGAGGAGGCCACCGCTGCCCGGGGCTTCAGTATCATGGTGGCCCTCAGCGGGGAACAGTATGAGCGCGAGACTCGAATCTGCGAGAATTTCCACCGTAATAAGGTCTGCGGGGTCATCGTTTCACAGGCGAAGGACACGCGGAACTACGACCATTACCAACGGTTGTTGGATGCCGGTATTCCGATTGTGTTCTACGACCGTATCTGTACGGGCGTGAATGCCAGTCGTGTGGTGGTCGATGACTATATGGGTGCCTATAACGCCGTGAACCATCTGATAGAGACGGGCTGTAAGCGTATCGCCTTCTATGGCAGTCCGATGAACCTGGAGATCTCCAAGAACCGGTACAACGGCTATAAGGATGCCCTGCTAAAGCATGGCATGCCCATCGATGAGAAACTGATCTGCGTGTGTGACAACCGCGTGGATGCTGAGACGGTGACGCCCGAGATTCTGGCGCTGGAATCACCGCCCGACGGGTTCTTCGCCGTGAACGACGATACGGCCATCGGTATCCTCTATACCGCGAAGCATGCGGGATACAGAGTGCCAGAGGATATCTCCATCTGCGGTTTCACCAACGGTCAGCGGGCCATCGCCTGTGACCCGATGCTGACGACGGTGGAACAGCGCGGCCACCGGGTGGGCGAGGAAGCTGCTGAGATCCTGATGGACAAGGTGGAGGGCCTCAGTCCGATAGACAAGGTGGAGAAGCGCGTCGTGCGCACCCGCCTTATCATTCGCGGAACAACAAAATAAACAAAAATATGAAACAAAAACCTGATCTTTCCTTTTGGAAATTATGGAACCTGAGTTTCGGGTTCTTCGGTGTGCAGATCGCTTACGCCCTGCAGAGTGCTAACATCTCCAGGATCTTTGCTACGCTTGGTGCCGATCCTCACAACCTGAGTTATTTCTGGATCCTGCCACCGCTGATGGGAATCCTCGTGCAACCGATTGTCGGCACGCTCTCCGACAAGACGTGGACGCGTTTCGGGCGGCGAATCCCTTATCTGTTTGTGGGTGCTGCCGTGGCCGTGCTGGTGATGTGTCTGCTCCCTAACTCCGGGTCGCTGGGACTGACGGTCGGTGCCGCGATGATGTTCGGACTGGTAGCCCTGATGTTCCTAGACACCAGCATCAACATGGCGATGCAGCCGTTCAAGATGCTCGTGGGCGACATGGTCAACGAGAAGCAGAAGGCCAAGGCCTACAGTATCCAGTCGTTCCTCTGCAATGCCGGATCGGTGATGGGCTATGTGTTCCCCTTCGTATTTACGTTTATCGGTATCAGCAATGTGGCGGAGAAGGGTGTGGTGCCCGACTCGGTCATCTGGTCGTTCTATATTGGGGCCGCCATCCTGATTCTTTGTGTCATTTATACGACCTCGAAGGTTAAAGAGTGGAATCCTCAGGAGTATAAGGAATATAATCCTGTCTCGGAGGAAAAAGAGAATAGTGCAAACTGGATTACGTTGCTGAAGAATGCGCCCTCGACTTTCTGGAAAGTGGGATTGGTGCAGTTCTTTTCTTGGGTGGCAATGCTCTATATGTGGAACTATACCACTGGTGCTATTGCGGAGGTAGTGTGGAATACGACTGACGCCTCCAGTGAGGCCTTCCAGGAGGCCGGCAACTGGACTGGTATTCTCTTTGCAGTTCAAGCTGTAGGTAGTGTTGCATGGGCTGCTCTTCTTCCTCAGTTCAAGAACACGAAGTGGGCTTATGCTGCCAGTCTTGTCCTCGGTGGCATAGGTTTTACCATCATACCTTTCATTCATGACCAGTACACCCTGTTTGTACCATTTATATTAATAGGTTGTGCCTGGGCAGCAATGCTGGCCATGCCATTTACTTTCGTGACAAATGCTTTGCAGGGCTATGGCCACATGGGGGCTTACCTTGGTCTGTTCAACGGAACGATTTGCATTCCACAGATTATAGCGGCTCTCTGTGGTGGCACTATCCTCTCAATGGTGGGACATCATCAGTCATCGATGATGATCGTTGCAGGCGTCAGTTTCCTGATTGGCGCTGTCTGTGTATATGTGATTAAGGAGAAGAAATAAATCGTATTCGATGCGTTGTCTCAGGGCCGTTCTATTCATAGTGTTATTCCCATTGGCGTGCCATGCCAGTGAGAATATGCTGACAGAGCGCTATAATCTCACATATCTGGACCTGAGCAACGGTCTTCCTCATAATAACGTAAGAGACATTTTCAGGGATTCAAACGGTTTCCTTTGGATTTCCACCTATGGAGGTGGATTGGTGCGCTATGACGGCTATGGCGTTATGGAGCCCAGACTTGACTTGAACAGCAAGTCTTGTAGAAGTATAACGGAAGATGATTTCCGTAGGCTTTGGGTGGCCTTCGACGAGGGTATCAACATCATCGACCTTAGGACGATGAATGCAGTGGTACCTGATCATCCTGAACTTAAGAAATTGCTCGTTCAACCTTCTATCAGGTGCTATCGTGATGCGATGGGCCGTATCTGGGTCATCAACAACCAGCAAGTGAGTTTGGTGAAATTCAAAGAGGATGGAGAGATCGATAAGATCTGTTCGTATCCTCATAATTGGCGCATGCTCGACATGGCCATTAGCGATGTGGATGAAAATGGCAAGCCCTGGATAGGTATTGATAGCTGCCTTTACAGATTAGTAGAAAGAGATGACAAATTGGTGCGTGAGGAGATATCTCCTCTGCTCAAGCCACTGGAGGACTATTACATTACCGATATTCTGAAACGTAATAACGTCGTGTGGATTACAACCAACATGGGACTCTTCCGCTATGATCCTTATAAGCAGAAACTTGATGAGTATCATCACTCCAGTGCACCGGGATCGCTTTCGCATGTTTTCCTGTCGAGCCTGGCAATAACACCTGACAATCATCTGCTAATTGGCTCTCTGTTTGGTGTTAACATCTATGATGACCTGACAGACAGTTTCACGACATGGACCACAGAGAGCAACCCTCCGTTGAAGAGTGATTTCGTACATAGTATCCGAGTATTTCATGGACATATCTGGATATGTACGGAGTCGGGTGGTATTACCTGTCTGGCACCCCGCCGACTGTTGCTGCGTAACTCCATTCATACAAGTGATCCCCGCTCACTGTCGCCTAATCCCGTCAACGCCATGTATGTTGATCCCGATAACCGTCTGTGGGTAGGAACGGTGGAAGGGGGACTGAACCTCAGGGAAAAAGGCTCGACGGATTTTATCCACTACACGGTCTCTAATTCCGGATTGTCGCATAACAGTGTCTCTGCTCTTGCTGCTGATCAGCATGGCAGGCTCTGGATAGGCACTTGGGGAGGCGGTGTCTGTGTGACTGACAGAAATAGCCCGCATAGGATATCACGCCTCGAACTTCCTGAGGAGTATTTTATACGTACCACCTTCGTTGGAGCACTTGCCAATGACACGATCAATGATGGATTATGGATTGGCAGTAATGCGGGTCTTTTCTATTATGATTTCAAGACACAGAAGATAGAAGAACCGTTTGAAGGATGTCGTCATGTAACTGGTAGCATTGGTGCCATCGTCGATCGTGACGGTTTCCTGTGGATGGGCTGTATGCAAGGCTTAAGAATCGTCGATCTCAACTCAGGGCGTCAGGGCCACAGACCGTTTAAGACGGAGGGTATTACCCATAAACTTGACGAGCCAGGTTCCCGAATAGTAGATAAGATATCCTCTTTCTGCCAGACGAAGGATGGTACCCTCTGGCTGGGTAGTAACGGCTATGGGCTATACCGTTTGGTAAAGGATGACAAAGATGGCCGCAGACATTTCGAGGCGCTGACCACGGAAGACGGGTTAGCCTTCAGCAGTGTGAAGGGTGTCGTTGAGGATCTGAACGGCCGTCTTTGGGTGGCGACTCAGAATGGCCTGTCGGTATATGACCCTAAGACTCATATCTTCTCCAATTATTATGAGAACGAAGGTCTGATCAATCACCATTTCTATTGGAACTCAGCAGCCAGAGACGATGCAGGCGTTATCTATCTAGGTAGTGAAGGGGGCTTGATAGAGGTGCTTGGGGAGAACAACGAGTCCAAACCATATGGTAAACTCGTCTTTACCCATTTGATGGTGGATAACCAAGAGGTGACTGCTGGCAGTGATTACCTGTCGGAGGATATTTCCATTGCTTCGTCCATCCAGTTACGCGAAGGCAATCGTTCTTTTTCAATCGCTTTCTCTGCCTTGGATTATGGAAATGAGGAACAGACCATGTTCAGTTATAGGATGAAGGGTCTCGAAAAGGAATGGACGCCTCTGAAACTTGGTGAGCATTCCGTTCGATATAGTGCACTGCCTGCCGGACGATACACCTTTGAGGTCAGGTATATGTCAACCTTGTCTGGAGAATATTCTGATACGGCTTCGATTGAGGTTGTGGTGAGTCCGTATTTCTGGAACAGTTGGTGGTTCCGTCTGTTGCTAAGTCTCCTGTTCGTCGGACTGATTATCTACATTTATAACAGACGGGTGGCTGAACTGAAGCGTCGTGAGGCAGAGCAGTTGCTTAATCCGATCCGTAAAGTGTTACAGGAATCTGAAAACCCCGTTCAATTGCAGTCGCGTATCCAGAATATCCTCGACAACCAAGAGCGTTACCGTAAGAGTGTGTCGAAGAGTGTTGAGGCCGATAAGGAGGAGGTACAGCAGAGCACCCGGCCGTTTATGGAACGCGTGATGGAGATCATGGAGCAGAACTATATGAACTCAGAGTTTGGTGTTCAGGAGTTCTGTGATGCCGTTGGCATGAGCCGTAGCGTGGCCAGTAAGCATCTGAATGCCGAGGTAGGCGTACCAGTTGGACAATTTATCCGTAATTACCGCTTGAACATGGCCAAGGAGTTGCTCTCTGCGAAGACGGGCAACCGCAATATTACTGAGATAGCCTATAGGGTTGGCTTTAATGATCCCAAATATTTCACCCGTTGTTTTACGAAAATGTTTGGGGTGAGTCCAAGTTCCTATACTGTCGCCTGAGGTGGACGAAAAGTGTCTGTTTTGTAGAAATAATACTTTTTGTTAACCTATTTTCGTTTTGTCCACCTATTAAATCGTTTTGTCCACTTGATTTATGTCAAAGCAGGTTACTTTTGCAAAAAATTCCATTAACATTATAATATAATTCTAAACTAAAAACAATTCACAATGAGAAAACAAGTATTATTCTCTGCGATGCTGTTCTTGGGAACTTTGGCAGGACTGACAGTCTGCCCGGCTACTGCGACGGCATCCGTGCAACAGGACCAGACCATCAAGGTAAGTGGTCAGGTTGTTGATCAGAATGGAGAGGCACTCATTGGCGCCACCGTCCGAGTGAAGGGTGCCCAGAGTGGCGTTGTGACTGACTTCGATGGAAATTTCACCATTGATGCTACCGCTAATGCAACTCTCCTCGTGAGCTATGTTGGTTACAAGGACCGCGAGATTGCCGTACGTGGGCGCGCGATCCTTAATCAGATTCAACTGGAGTCCGACGCCATGATGCTCGACCAGGTGGTTGTCGTAGGTTACGGTGTTCAGAAGAAGGCCGACTTGACAGGTTCTGTATCTATCGTAAACGCCGACGAACTAAAGCGCGTATCTCACTCTAACGTTTCTTCGATGCTCGAAGGTAAGGTGGCTGGCGTGTCGATCACTACCGACGGTCAGCCGGGTGCCGACCCGACCGTACGTATCCGTGGTATCGGCTCTTTTGGTAGTACCGCTCCCCTGTATGTAATTGACGGTGTGCCTATGGGTACGTCCATCCGTGACTTCTCTCCGAACGACATCGAGACCATCCAGGTGCTGAAGGATGCTTCGGCGGGTGCCATCTACGGTTCACGTGCCGCCAACGGTGTGGTGATCATCACGACCAAGGGTGGTAAGAAGGACCAGCCGCTGAAGGTGGATTATAAGGGTTACTTCGGTATTGATGTCGTTTCTAACGACAAGTATGACCTGATGAACGCCGATCAGTATAGCAACTACCTCGGTATTGCCGCAGCCAATTCAGGTACGCCGCTTCCCGGTGGCTACAGTCTGGGTGCCGATGGTAACTACCATTTCCGGGACAACACCAACACCGACTGGTTCAAGGAGGCTTTCAAGACAGGTATCCGTCAGAACCACAATGTGAACCTGAGTGGTGGTGGTGCCAACAATACCTATAATATCGGTTTGGACTACTACGACCAGAAAGGTACCATCGAGGGTACAGGTCCTGACTTCCGTCGTTATACGGCCCGTGTGAACAACACGATGGACACTAAGTTCATCAAGTTCCGTACCAGTCTTGTGTATTCTCACTCTGACCAGAATTCCACTTCTATTTCCAATGCCAATGAGTATATCCAGGGTCTCTACGGAAACCTGGGCAACGTGCTGGCTGGTGTGCTGAATATGCAACCTACTATTAAGGCTTATGACGAGTCAACTTGGGTGCTCGACGATATTGTGGGCTCTGCCAGCGGCTGGAAGTACGATGCATACGGCTATGGCGTATATTACGATACCGTGCATGGTGACATTTCAGCCATGAACCCCCTGCTGGTCAACAACCTGTTGCAGCGCAACACCGTTGTAGATCGTTTCATGGGTACGGCCTCGGCTGATGTCGATCTGCTGGACATGCTTGGTATCAAGTCGAAGAACCACAAACTTAATTATAAGATCAACCTCTCATACAGCACGACCTCATGCAATGACAAGACCTGGATTCCCGCATGGGTTCAGAGTAATCGTGTGTATCTCGCCAAGGAGAATGAGCGTCTGACAAAAGGTCATCGTAAATACACTGATGCCCTGATTGAGAACACGTTGACTTATGACGGCACTATCGGTCTGCATCACATTAACCTCGTTGCAGGTCAGACCTATGAAGAGGAGAATACTCAGACGCTGACCGCTTGGGGTGTCAACCTGAACGAGCCCTACTTCCTGCAGATTCAGAATGCCCTGACTCGTGATGCCAGTTCCTATGAGTACAAGCACACGCTGGCCTCTTATCTGGCTCGTCTGAACTACGACTTCGACGGCAAGTACCTGCTCTCGGGCATTGTACGTCGTGATGGTAGCTCACGTCTTAGCCCTGACAATCGCTGGGATACCTTCAGTTCATTCTCTCTCGGTTGGCGTTTCGATAAGGAGAAGTTCTTCCCCATCGACCGCAACATCGTCAATTTGTTCAAGTTGCGTGCCAGTTATGGTGAACTCGGTTATGAGGCTGCCGTAGGAGACTATGTTATTCAGGCTACCATGGCTCGTAACAACATGACCTATTCGTTCGGCAACAACCCTGTTACGGGTTCGGCTATCTCTACCTTTGTGAACGAGAACCTTTCATGGGAGAAGAGAAAGACCATGAACGTCGGTCTCGACCTGGCCTTCTTCAACAACCGTATTGAGTTCACTGCTGAGTGGTACAAGAACAAGTCCGAGGATCTGCACTATGCAGTGCCTGTTCCAGCCAGTGCCGGTGTGTCGAACGGTAGTGTGACCATGAACGCCGCTTCTATGGAGAACACCGGTCTGGAGTTCTCACTCACATACCGCAATCGCGACCATGCGCTGAAGCATGAAATCTCAGCCAACCTCAGCACCCTGAATAATAAGGTAACTTCACTTGGTTTCGGCACAGAGCAGTATATCACAGGTTCCTATATTACAAAAGTAGGAGAAGAGGTAGGTCAGTTCTACGGCTGGGACTATCAGGGCATCATCCGTACCCAGGATCAACTTGACCAACTGAATGCTACGGCTCAGGCCAACGGCTACGAAGAATATCAGGCCGGTGCACAGGTGGGCGACTGCTACTATCGCGACATCAATGGTGACGGCCAGATTACCGCCGACGACCAGACGGTGCTGGGCAGCGGTCTGCCAAAGGTCAGTTTCGGTCTGAGTGCCCATTTGGAGTATGGCATCTTCGACATGAGCATCTCTACCTTCGGAGCACTGAACTATCACGTGACCGATTATCTCTATAACACGATGAACTCCAGTTACGGTTACGGCAACAAGCACGTGGATGTACTTGGCGCCAACCAGTGGGATGGTAGCACGTATGTGTCGAATGTTCCTCGTACCTATCTGTCGAACCCCGGCACACTGGCTTGGAACGATCTGTTCAGTGAGCGTCAGATTCAGAATGCTGCCTACTGGAAGATTGCCAACATTGAGATCGGCGCCAACCTGCCCAACAAGTGGTTTGGTGGCTACGTGAGCGGTGTCCGTCTCTATGTGTCGGCTCAGAACCTCTACACCTTCACTGGTTATAAAGGCTATAACGTTGACTATGCCGGTGGCACGTTCACCCCGGGCTACAACTACTGCTCGTATCCCACGCCACGCAGTTTCATGGCAGGTTTGAACTTTACCTTCTAAGCCACAGATTTCACAGATTTACATAAAATAAATAAGAATAACGATATGAAACTATATAAAATATCCTTTGTTCTTCTGCTGGGTCTTGGCACACTTACGTCGTGCAATGACAAGTTGGATGTGATAAATCCCAACCAGCAGACGGCTGCCACCTTCAAGGAAGACCTCAGTGCTCTTGAGGAGACAGTCATCGCAGCCTACAACCACACTCGTATGGAGGGTACGTATGCCCGTGTCGGCTATATGCTCGACGTGTGCCGCGGCGACGAGGTGTGGAATTCCTCACAGGTATGGTACATGCCCTTCGACGACCTCAACGTGGCCTTCACCGACGAGATCGGCCAGTGGTCGTGGCGTGACTGGTACTACACCATCAACGTGACCAACTATACGCTGTCTGTGCTCGGTGATGACGACAGCGCCCTCTCCGAGGCGCAGAAGCGCATCAAGGGACAGATGCTCTTTATCCGTGGTCTGGGCTATTATAACCTGGCCGGATACTACCAGAATCCGATCTTGATTACCGACTACAACACCTATTCTACACTGGAAGGTCTCTATGGCTCGAATGCTACATACGATGAGGTGTGGGATCAAGTGGAGAAGGACTTCTCTGAGGCGATGACGCTGCTGCCCAGCCGTGATGCCGGCGGTGAGTGGGCCAAGGGTCGTGCCACATGTGGTGCCGCTGCAGGCTATTATGCCCGTGCATTGATGATGCGTCATAAGTACAGTGAGGCTCTTACCGTGCTGAAGGCTATCATCAACGGTCAGTATGGTACTTATAAACTGATGGCCAACTACGGTGACAACTTCCGTGAGGGTGCTGCCTACGAGAACAATGACGAGAGTCTCTATGAGGTTCAGTTCTTGGATTACGGCTCACAGGGTACCGACGATGAGTGGACACCGGTGAACACCAGTGCCAACGCTACTCAGGGCTCGGCTATCGAGTCGAACTTCGGTCCTGGCGACTGCGGCGGATGGGCAGACCTCTCGGCCTCTCCATGGCTCTACAATCTGTTCAAGGCAGAGCGCACTACCAGTGGTTCACTTGACCCGCGCCTCTACTGGACCATCGGTACCTACGAGCCGGAATGGGACGGTTTTGAGTTCGGCAATGTGTGCTATACCATTCAGCAGGGTGCCGACTGGGGTAATCTTGACATCCCGTATGTGACCAATAACAACTATGGTGGACTGCCCGTGGCCAAGAATACCAACCTGCGCACAGGTATCTACGACAAGGTTGTGACAGGTCTGCACTGTGGTATCAACCTCCGTATGATGCGCTACTCCGACGTGCTGCTCCGTGCCGCTGAGTGCGAGAACGAGATCAGTGGTCCTACCCAGCAGGCTATCGACTGGATCAACCAAGTACGCAATCGTGCTGGTCTGGCCAACCTGAAACTCGCTGACTTCGACTCTAAGGACAAACTGTTTGAGCAGATTGCCAATGTGGAGCGTCCGAAGGAGTTCGGCTGTGAATTCGGCCGTGGCTTCGACCTCCTCCGTTGGGGATTCTTCTATAGCGCCGACCGTCTGCAGCAGTTGAAAGAGCACGCTGCCGTCAGTTTCTGGACAAAGGCCAACTACAATGATGGTGTCGTGGAGTTCACCCCGAAGGATCCTGTTACTTATGGTTCCAGCACTTTCAGCAAGAGTTCTTATGATACATACCAGCAGGGTCATGAATTCTTCCCCATCTATCAAGGAACACTGAATGACAACCCCAATCTGGTGGGAAACTCTGCTAACACCAACACCAGCAATGCTGACTATTTCTCTTCCAACGGTTGGACGGTTCACCCCGTTGTGAACCTCTGATTAAAAAAGAGTTAAGAATTAAGAATTAAGAAAAAGAATACGATTATGAAATATTTGAATAAAATAGCAACCGTTTTCTGCGCTATTGCACTTGCCACAATGGCTCTTACGAGTTGTGAGGGCGGTGACTTGTTTAGCATTGACTCTCCCGACTGGCTGTCTTCTAAGGCTGACTCTATTGCCGAGGCCAAGAAGAACAACCAAGGCGGTGAGGATGTAATCGAGGGAATGGAAGAGGACGTATATACCGTTGGTGCCACCGACTACTCTACAGGATGGTGGGCTCAGTTCTCTAAGTACTATCAGATTCCCGAGGGTGAGAAGTGGATTGCCCAGTTCAACCTGAATATCAACCCTGCTGCAACAAACACCTATAAGAACTACGCCATGATTATCTGTAACGACGAGGATCGTGGTGCTGCCAACTATAAGGAGTACGGAGCCATCCGTTATGACTATCAGCCGAGCGGTAACTCTGAGTGGGGCGACTATATCGACCGTAGTTTGGCTACGAGTGACCTGGAGTTTGCTACCGATACCGACTCTGGTGTAGATAAACTCGGCGGTAAGGTAACGCTGACGGTTGACCGTACTGGCGGTGGTCTGATTGTCACAATGACGAATGGTACTGTGACAAAGACCTATACGCAGACATCGCCACTGGTGAACCTCAATGCCGATCAGTCTAATACGACCATCCGTTGTTTCCTCGTTCCTGAGGGCTCTTACATCAACTGGCTTGGCAGTACCATCGAACCTATTGGGGGCTTCACCTCTGCTGAGGATAAGCAGCCGTTGTCAATGACGCTGAATGGTGTGCCCAAGAAAGTGCTTCAGGGTGCAACGCTCGAAGAGGCTTTCGCCAATGTGACCGCTACCGTACAGTTTGAAACTGGTGTGTCGCTGGATGTGACCGCTGCCGACCTGACCTTCCAGGCTATTCCCGACATGGCTAATCTGGGTGCCAAGACGTTGGTGGCTGTCTATAGCAAGACCTATAAGGGTGAGGCCGCTGCACAGCCTGTTATCGGTTACGCTTCATTCGAGGTGGTTGACAAGATGTACACCATCCTTGGTAATGCCGACAATACAACTGGCTGGTGGGAGGCTCACTCCGAGAAGGTTAGAGTTGCTCCTAAGGAGACATTTGTCAGCACTTTCACCAACTATACCAACGGTGCTGCCAACTGGAACAACTTCCTCTGGGTGCTCACCAATGTGGACGGTTCTACCGAATATGCCGTGCTCCGTGCTGACAACTACGGCTGGGGTGCTGGCTATGATGCCTGCACACCGAGCGGTGGCCAGAGCGACTGGGTTGCATGGCTGGCTGCCATGGACGGTGCCAAGGTGACCTCATACGTCACTAATAATGGTGACGGAACGGCCGACGTGAAGGCTGTTATGGTGGGCACCGACGGCGTGACCTACGAGCAGAGTTACATTGGTATCCAAATTGATTCCGAGGACTTTTATACTCACTTCACGATCGAAGGCGGTCATCTGGAATTCGATGACGTGCTGGGTGAGGAAGACAACTCTACAGGCTGGTGGACTGCTCACTCTCCATACATTTACGTACCCGCAGGTCAGACATATACCAGGAGTTTCGTGAACTATACCAACGGTTCTGCCAACTGGAATAACTTCCTTGTGGTACTCACCAACCAAGATGGTACTACGGAGTACTCCGTGCTCCGCGCTGACAACTACGGCTGGGGTGCTGGCTATGATGCCTGCACACCGAGCGGTGGACAGAGCGACTGGGTAGCATGGCTGGCAGCGATGGACGGTGCCAAGGTGACCGTCTCCGTCACGAATAATGGCAGATCGGCCGACGTGAAGTGTGTCATGGTGGGTAACGACGGTGTGACCTACTATCAGGACTACATCGGCATCAGCCCGATTGACGGTGAGGATTTCTATTTCCACTTCACCTGTGAGGGATCTCACCTTGTGTTCGAATAAACAGCGGATATTTCATTCTGCGTCATTTAGTTAGTTAGTAAATCTTTATTGGGGGCGGACTTTGTGAAGCCCGTCCCCTTCCACTTTTCTTGATACTGTAAATTATGAAAGCGAAAACAATATTGTGGTCGCTGTTAGCCCTTATGATGCCTTTTTCGGTCATCGGGCAGCCGCATCACTTCCCACGGACAGACTTCCAGACCTCCACACCAATGGTCCATGACCCAGTGATGGCGCAGGAAGGTGACATCTATTATCTCTACTGCACGGGCATGGGTATTCAGCAGATGACTTCCAAGGACTGTCAGACATGGACGGTGAAGGCTGATCCCCTCATGTCGGTTATTCCCCAGTGGACGTGCGATTCCGTGCCTGGTTTCACCCATCATGTGTGGGCGCCAGATATTATTCAGTGGCACAACCGCTGGTGGCTTGCCTACAGTTGTTCTACCTTCGGACGCAACGGCTCTGCCATTGGCCTCCTCTCTACCCGTTCATTGGCCTCAGGCCTCTGGGACGATTTGGGTGCCATCATCTGCTCCCGTGAAGGCCGTGACAACTGGAACGCTATAGACCCCAACTTCGTGATTGACGACAATGACCAGCCTTGGCTTGTGTGGGGCTCGTTCTGGGACGGTATCCAACTGATCCGACTCGACACGACGATGCATATCGCTGCCGGTGAGAAACCGCGTACCATTGCCCGTCGTTATAACCTCTCGACCCCTGATGGCCAGAAGGCACTCGCTGTCAATCCCAATCCTCCGAAGAATCCTACATCCGACTTTGCAGGACCCAACGCGATCGAGGCTCCGTTTGTCTTCAAACATGCAGGATACTATTATCTCTTTGTCTCCTGGGACTACTGTTGCCAAGGTTCGAAGAGCAACTACCGCGTTGCTGTAGGTCGTAGCAAGAGTGTCGAAGGCCCTTATCTTGATTCTGAGGGCATTGATATGCGCGACGGTGGTGGAAAACTATTCCTCGAGGGCGACAAGAAGGAGTATGAGGCAGCAGGACACTGTGCTGCCTATCACATTGGCGGACAGGACATCTTCATCTGCCACGGCTATAGTGTTGCTCAGCAAGGAGCCTCCGTCCTCATCCAGTGTCCTATCCGCTGGACAAGTGATAATTGGCCGGAGATAGACTTGCATAATTGAAATAGTTTTTGTATCTTTGCACACGAAGTGTGTGTATAACTAAAATGTTGTAAACAATGAAAAGATTTCTGTTCTACCTGTTATTGGCTTTGTTGCCATTATGTGTTTCAGCCTATGAACTGAAGCGGGTCAGCGTGCATGATCCAAGCATCGTGTGGGAACCTAACACAAAGTCCTATTATATTTTTGGTTCACATCGTGCCGCCGCCAAGACGACAGACCTAATGAGTTGGACAGCCTTCACGGCCCCTTGGCAGACATCCACAAGCGACAATGCCGCCAATAATCTGGCATTCACCACTCCGCAGGTGACTACCATGAAGAAGGGGGGACAGGACGTGAGTTTTATTTTCAACGCCAAAACCTGGGCAGAAAAGGGAAGCACGCGCAAGGGCAATACATACAATGTTAATGGTATGATGTGGGCACCCGACGTGATATGGAACCCTGTAATGAGCAAATGGTGCATGTATCTCAGCATCAACGGTGACTACTGGTATTCCAGTATTATCCTGTTGACAGCCGACAAAATCGATGGTCCCTACCGCTATCAGGCACCCGTCGTTATCAGTGGCTTCTTCGAGAACGACACGTATAAGGAGACCGATCTGGAACTGGTGCTGGGATCGCTCAGTTCCCTCCCTGAACGCTATGCCATGAAGGATGGCGGGACGGGCAACTGGGGCGAGCGCTATCCCAACTGCATCGACCCCTGCGTGTTCTACGATGAGCAGGGCAAACTCTGGATGTCCTACGGTTCCTGGAGCGGCGGCATCTGGATGCTCGAACTCGACGAAAACACGGGTCTGCGAGACTATGACGTCACCTACGAGCAGGTGGGTGAGGGCAACGGCATCACTGTCGATCCCTATTTCGGTAAGAAGATTGCCGGCGGCTACTATGTTTCTGGCGAAGCCTCCTATATCGAATATATTGGCGGCTACTATTTCCTTTTCGTTACTTACGGCGGACTGGCGGCTGGTGGTGTTTCCACCGATTATAATAACGGTGGCTATCAGATGCGCGTGTTCCGTTCCGAGAGTCCTGACGGTCCATACGTGGACACCTTTGGCACGGCTGCCATGTTTTCCAGTTATAAGTTGAACTTCGGTCCCAATGCCACTGATAACCGTGGCATGAACATTATGGGGGCCTATACCAGTTGGGGCAACCAGACCACGGGCAACAACGGTGAGCGCTCGCAAGGCCACAATAGCATCATTGCTGCCGAGGACGGGCGCACCTATCTGGTCTATCATACGCGATTCCAGAACAGGAGCGAGGAACATGAAGTGCGCGTGCATCAGGTATTCCAGAACGAGGATGGCTGGCTGGTGGCCGCACCGTTCGAATATACGGGCGAGGAGGTGAAGAGTGCCGACATTGCCACCACGCAGCAGATAACCACAGATAGGATCCCCGGCAAGTACATGTTGCTGACCCACAAGTATAAACTCGACCACACCAAGAAGGAAGCCAGCAAACCCGTCGAGATAGAACTGAATACCGACGGTACCATCACGGGCGATGTGACGGGCGAGAACAGTTGGGAGGTCGTCGATGGCACCAGTTACATCCACATCAAACTGAACAACCTCACCTATAAGTGCGTGATGGTGGAACAGACCATGGAGCAGACAGATACGAAAGTGGTCGCCTTCACCGGCACTCGTACCAGCGGCATCTCCGTGTGGGGTTACAAGTATGAGGACCTGTCTTCAGGCATTGAGACCGTCGAGAGCCGAGTCCAGACCGACGGTGCGCTCTTCGACCTGCAGGGCCGTCGCGTCACGGCACCGCATTGCAAGGGCATCTATCTCCAGAACGGCAGGAAGGTCATCATCAAGTAAGTGCAGGTCACATGAAACACTTATTCTTGTCTCTCTTCGCCGCGGCAAGTCTGACGGCTTCGGCCCAGTCGTGGACGGCCGACAACGGCAACGGTACCTATACCAATCCGTTGTTCTACGATGAGTTCTCCGACCCAGATATTCTCCGTGTAGGTGACGACTACTATCTGGCCGGCACCACCATGCACACTGTGCCTGGCCTGGTTATTCTCCATTCGAAAGACCTGGTGAATTGGGAGAACATCTCCTATTGCTTCGACCGCTTCGACTTCGACGATGACGCCTTCTCGTTGAGGAACCACAAGGAGGTTTACGGTCAGGGTGTATGGGCACCCGCCATCCGTTATGCGAATGGGTTGTTTTATGTCTTTACGAACATTAATGGAAAAGGTCTTCAGTGCTACACCTCGAAGGATATCCGTGGGCCTTGGGAGCACCACAATATGCAAGGTGACATATACGACCTCAGCGTACTCTTCGACGATGATGGTAAGATCTATGCCATCCATAAGTATGGGGAAGTGCATTGTACGGAACTGAAGTCCGATATGAGTGGTCCCGTGGAAGGTACTGACCGTGTCATCATCCCTGAGGGCAGTGGTATTGGCGAAGGGCATCACATGTATAAGATCAACGGTATGTACTACCTCATATCTACCGACTACCGTCCTAATGGTCGCACCCTGTGCAGTCGTTCCAAGAGCATCTGGGGACCATACGAGACCATCACTATTACAGCCGATGAGACCTTCGGCTACCATCAGGCACCCATCACGCAGATTCCTCGTGATGCTAAGTATCGTATTGGCGAGGATGGTACAATGTTTGGTATTCCCGAGGTCGATCAGGACGCTACCGCATGCACCAATATCCATCAAGGGGGTATCGTTGAAGATCAGAACGGACAATGGTGGGCCTTGCTCATGATGGATTTCCACTCGATAGGTCGCACGGTAACCCTTGCCCCCATCACGTGGAAAGACGGTTGGCCCATAGTCGGTCTTGAAGGCAATCTCGGTAGAGCACCACGAACATGGCTGAAGCCTGCCATCAATACAGAGGTGAAACCACATGCCCCGTACGAGCGCAGCGAAGATTTTAATGGCAAAGCGCTTGGCCGTATATGGCAGTGGAACCACAACCCTGATGACACTAAATGGAGTCTGAAGAAAGGTCGTCTGCGCCTGCAGTCAATGCCTGCCGAACAACTGATGTGGGCTCGCAATACGCTCACTCAGCGCGTCATTGGTCCCGTTTCCATCACGACCGTTGAACTCTACACCAAAGGCATGAAGGATGGTGATGTGGCGGGCTTGGGCAATATCAATGTGCCTTGTTCATGGATCGGTATTGTCAAGGATGGTTCTCAAACCATTCTCCGCTGCTTTGAACAGGCAGTCAACGACACCATCGACACCTTGATTACGACAGAGAAATTGTGGCTTCGCATGGTGGGTGACTACGACCACGATGGTGCCCACTACGAATACTCGCTTGATGGCACTAATTATCAGCAGATAGGTCGTGAGATGCCGCTATCTTATCAGCTCATCTCGTTCCAAGGTTCGCGCCACGCGCTTTTCGCTTTCAACCACAAAGGCAAGAACGGAGGCTATGCCGAGTTCGACAACTTCACCGTTGAGGAGCCACAGGCTGACCGTTCTGGCAATATCCCTCATGGCAAGACCATACGTATCATCAATCTGGCCACTCAGAAACCGATGGTAGCACTACCTCATGGACTGCTCTATGATACGGATGCCTCAGATCATAGCCTTCAGACGCGTTTCAAGGTGATCGACAAAGGTCAGGGCCAGGTGATCCTTCAGTGTGAAGATGGTCGTTACCTCTTTGTCTCTGGCTATGGCATCGCAGGTGATGTCCGCCTGACCACCGACGAGTCGAAGGCTGAAGTCTTTATGTGGCAGGATTATCTGAATCATGAGTTCATGCTCATGTCCATGCGCACCCACCGTTATCTCGGCAAGAGTCCCACCACAGGCAGTCCCTACTCCATGGACTTGCCCGGTGCTGACCCAGCCCGTCGCAATGGCGCTGTTTTACGTTGGGAAGAATAATGGGAATCTGCAGATTCGTTTTATAACCTTAATATAATAGTATAAGTCCTGCGAAACCCGCATAGCAGATCATACGGATGGGGTTGATCTTCAGGTAACCTGTGCCGAAGGCCGTGGCAACGAGGAGGGCACAGCTGATAAAGAACTGCCAGGGGTTCTCCATGGGTGTGGAGAAATTCTCCTTGTTGCAGAGCAAGAGGGTGGCGGCGGCGAGCAGTCCCACGACGGCAGGGCGCAAGCCTTTGAATATCGATTGTACCAGCGGGGTGTTCATGTACTTCATGAACATCCTGCTGATCAGTATCATCAGGACGAGCGAGGGCAGTACCAGTGCGAAGGTGGCCGTGGCGGAGCCGAGTACTGCCATCATCTCCCCGTAGCCCGCATTATGAATGGCGGTATAACCGCAGTAGGTGGCACTATTGATGCCGATGGGCCCGGGTGTCATCTGCGAGATGGCCACGATATCCGTGAACTCAGATGTCGAGAGCCAATGGTGCGACTCCACCGTCTCGTGCTGGATCAGCGAGAGCATGCCATAGCCGCCACCGAATCCGAAGAGTCCGATCTTGAAGAACGTAAAGAACAAAGACAGGTAGATCATGATTCTGTAGGTTTAATGAACATGCCGTAGAGATAGCCGGCGAGACCAGCTATTATAATAATATAAATAGGTGAAACACCGAGCGCCCAGATGGCCAGTGCACAGACGATGGGAATCCAGATGGTGTACCAGTTGAGTTTCGCCCTTTGGCCCAAGCGGAACGTAGGTACGGCAATCAATGCCACCACCGCAGGACGGATACCTCGGAAGATAGCCGCCACGTAGGGATTGTCCTTAAACTGACTGAAGAAGATGGCGATGGCGAGGATGATGAGAAACGAGGGTAGGGCCGTTCCAATGGTTGTGGCAATGGCACCACGCGTCTTGCGCAGTCTATAGCCGATGAAGGTGGCGATGTTGATAGCAAAGACACCTGGACAACTCTGGGCAATGGCTATCAGGTCGAGCATCTCGTCCTTCGATACCCATTGCTTCTTGTTCACCACCTCTTCCTCGATCAAAGGAATCATGGCATATCCACCACCAAGGGTGAATATGCCAATCTTAAAGAAGGTCTTAAATGAATCCCAATAGATGTTATTCTGCATGTGCCTCTACCCACTTTCTAGCATTTACGAAAGCCTCGATCCATGGAGTCACCTCGTCCTGACGATGGTTAGCAGGGTACCAGGCGTTCTGCCAGGGGAAGACGGCGCGCTCCAGGTGGGGCATCATACAGAGATGGCGACCGTCGGCAGAGCAGATACCTGCCACGTCGTAGTCGGAACCGTTGGGGTTAGCGGGATAGCCGTGATAATTGTACTTCGCAATCACGTTATAGGCACTCTCTGCCTCGGGCAGCGAGAATTTTCCCTCTCCGTGAGCCACCCACAGACCGAGTTTGTTGCCACTCAGCGAACCGAACATCACACTGTTGTTCTGCGGGATGCTCAGTGTGATGAACTCACTCTCGAATTTGTGACTGTCGTTGTGCAGCATCTTCGCACCCTTCGCACCTGTGAGACCGAGTTCGACCATCAACTGGCAACCGTTACAGATACCCAGCGAAAGGGTGTCCTTGCGGGCGTAGAACTTATCGAGGGCCTCCTTGGCCTTGGGGTTGAAGAGGAAGGCACCGGCCCAACCTTTGGCAGAGCCGAGTACGTCGGAGTTAGAGAAACCACCGCAGAACACGATCATATTGATATCCTCAAGCGTCTCGCGACCACTGATCAGGTCGGTCATCATCACGTCCTTCACGTCGAAGCCGGCGAGGTAGAGACAGTAAGCCATCTCGCGTTCACCGTTGGTACCCTTCTCACGGATGATAGCGGCCTTGATGCCCGTCTTCTCACGACGGTCGGCAGAGATGCCGTACTGTGCGAGCGTGCCCTTGAAGTCCTTGTTGAACTTCATCTCGATAGGCTGCTGCTTGTAGTTCTCAAAGCGCTCCTTAGCCTTGCCGTTGAAGCTCTGTTTGCGATCCAGCAGGTAAGAGGTCTTGTACCATGTGTCACGCAGGGCGTCGATGTCGAAGATCTTCTCGGTATCGCCAGCCTTGACGACGATGGTGCGGCTGTCCTCTACGGGATAGCCGATCTTGGCAAAGCCTACGCCCTGCTCTTCCATGAAGTCCTTAAAGTCCTGCTTGTGCTCGTCGCTCACCTCGATCACCACACCGGGGTTCTCAGCGAAGAGTGCCTTCACGATGTCGCCGTCAGCACAGATGTCGTGGAGGTTGATGTGAAGTCCACCTTTCGTATTGGCGAAGCACATCTCGAGCAAGGTCGTGATGAGACCACCAGCCGAGATGTCGTGACCTGCGAGGATCCACCCCTTCTCAATCATCTGTTGGATGGCCATGAAGGCATCAGCAAAATACTCGGGGTTCTTCACCGTAGGTACATCGTCACCCACCTTACCCAGACTCTGGGCGAAGGCAGAACCTCCGAGGCGCTGCTCGTCGAACGAGAAGTCGATATGATAAAGCGAAGCGTTCTTGTCGTTGACGAGGACAGGGCTTACCACTTTCTTAATATCTGAAACCTCACCACCAGCCGAGACAATCACCGTTCCCGGGGAAATGATCTTCTCACCGTTGGGGTACTGCTGGCTCAGAGAGAGGGAGTCCTTACCAGTTGGCACGTTGATATGCAGGTCGCAGCAGAAATCAGAAAGTGCCTTCACACCGGCATAGAGACGGGCATCCTCACCCTCCTGTGAGCGACAAGGCCACATCCAGTTGGCGCTCAGCGACAGACTGTCCATGCCCTCAGCAAGCGGTGCCCATACAATATTTGTCAGTGCCTCGGCAACAGAGAGCACACTACCAGCTGCAGGATCAGCCAGACCAGCCTGAGGCGCATGACCGAGAGCAGTGGCGATACCCTTCTTGCCACGATAGTCGAGGGCTACGACACCACAGTCGCTCAAAGGCAACTGGATCTCACCCTGGCACTGTTGACGGGCAATCTTACCCGTCACAGAGCGGTCAACCTTATTCGTCAACCAGTCCTTACAAGCCACGGCCTCCAACTGGAGCACACGGTCGAGATACTCGTCGATCTTATCCTGTGAATAGCTTACATCCTGATAATGGCGCTCCACGGTATTGTCGCGCATGATGGTCTTCGGAGAGTGTCCGAACATCTGGGCTACATCGAGGTCGAAAGGCTTCACACCGTCGCCCTGCTTGAATGAGAAGTGGGCATCACCTGTGGTCTCACCAACCACATACAGTGGGGCACGCTCGCGCTCAGCAATCTTACGTACATGTTCGATATGTTTTTCGTCGATGAGCAGACCCATACGCTCCTGACTCTCGTTGGCAATGATCTCCTTACTTGAAAGTGTCTTGTCGCCAATAGGCAGTTTAGTCATGTCGATCTCGCCACCGCATTCTTCGACAAGTTCCGACAGACAGTTCAGGTGACCAGCCGAACCGTGGTCGTGGATAGATACGACGGGGTTCACATCCTCCTCGCAGAGGGCACGCACCAAGTTATAGGCACGCTTCTGCATCTCGGGGTTGGCACGCTGTACAGCGTTCAGTTCGATACCGTTCGAGTAACGACCCGTATCTACGGATGACACACTGCCGCCACCGAGGCCGATACGGTAGTTGTCACCACCGACCACAACGACCTTGTTACCCTTCTGGGGTTCTTTCTTCAGACAGTCGCGCTTGGTGCCGTAGCCGACACCACCAGCGAGCATGATCACCTTATCGTAGGCGTACTTCTCCTGACCCTCCTGATGCTCGAAGGTCAGCACAGAACCGCAGATCAGCGGTTGACCGAACTTATTACCGAAGTCAGAGGCACCATTGGATGCCTTGGTCAGAATCTGCTGTGGCGTCTGGTACAGCCACTGGCGAACGGGCAGGATATCCTCCCAGTCGCGGGCAGCCCCCTCGTCATCATGCAGACGGGGATAGGCCGTCATATAGACGGCGGTACCGGCAATTGGCCATGAGCCGACACCACCACCCATACGGTCGCGGATCTCACCGCCCGTACCTGTAGCGGCACCGTTAAAGGGCTCTACTGTCGTAGGAAAGTTGTGCGTCTCGGCCTTCAACGAGATCACACTCTCAATATCCTTCACCTGGAAGTAGTCGCTGGTGCTCTGGTCCTTCGGTGCGAACTGCTCCACGATGGGACCCTGTGCAAAGGCCACGTTATCCTTATAGGCTGAGAGGATCTTGTTCTGGTTCTCCTGTGTGGTCTTCTTGATCATCGCGAAGAGCGAACTCTCCATCTCCTTGCCGTCGATGATAAACGTACCGCCGAAGATCTTATGACGGCAGTGCTCCGAGTTGATCTGGGCAAAGCCGAAGATCTCAGAGTCTGTCAGCGGACGGCCGTTCTGTTTCTCCAGTCCGTGCAGGTATTCGATCTCCTCGGGACTCAAAGCAAGACCTTCCTGCTCGTTGTATTCCTCCAGATTATCGACATACTTGATGGGCTCAGGCTTGATATTAATCGTAAAGATTTCCTGGTTGAGCCCATTATACATGCGCTGCAACATCTCGTCATACTCGGCATCCTTGTTGGCTACGGGGAAATACTCCTCGATGCGGCTGATGCCAGAAAGTCCCATGTTCTGCGTAATCTCTACGGCATTGGTTGACCATGGGGTGACCATCTCGCGGCGCGGACCTACAAAGTAACCATCAAGTTGGGTGGCTTCTAATAGTGTGGCCTCGCCATAGAGCCAACAAAGTTCCTTGATTTCCTGTTCATTAAACTGGTGATCAACCTCTGTTGCAATCACCGTCTGCTGTGGGGTCTGAAAAAAACGTATCATTCTTTCTCAATTATTTTATTTTTTACTTCTTTTTCTTGGTAGTTGTTTTAGCTGCTGTCGTTTTCTTGGCGGCAGTCTTAGTCTGTGTCTTCGGTTTCTCATCAGGAGCAGGGGTTACCGGCTTCGGGGGCTCCACGTAGGGCACCTGTTTCATGAGGATCCATGAGGCTTCCAGCACCTTGTTCTTCAGGTTGGTGGGATAGTTGGGGTTAGCCTTCAGGAAGTTGTCAATGATCAGTGAGGCTTCCTTGCTCTTGTGGTCAGCCATCAGCGCCTTCATCCATTTCTCAGGGAAGAAAACATCGCTGGTCTGCTGCAGGTATTCAAGCGATTTCAGACTGGGCTCGATATAACTGTTGCTCTGTGGCTCATAGACATCGGAGTTCAGCAGTCGCAGGGTATGGAAGGCCCACGGCTCCTGTTGGCGGTTCTCTGGATGGAGGAGTGAGTTGAACACCTTCGTGCGCTCGTTAGCATCAGGGGTGCAGGCGCGACTCACGTAGTCGAACTCCTTCCTCAGATCTTCGTTCTGCAGACGGACCCGTTGAGTGCTCAGGATCTCCTGAGATTGCTGAGGGAGCATGATGGCCAGGCGATAGGCCATTTCCATATAGTCGTATTCATTGAGTAAAGGATCATCGTGCTGGCGCCAAATCCGCTCTATCTGAGCTAAAACCTCGGGAGAGGAGGCGCAGGTAGCCATCTTGCGGAGGATAAACTGGTGGCAGGCATCCGTTTTGTTTTCGTTCAACAGGTCCATGACACAAAGTTCCAGGGTGGCACGCTGCTCAGGACTCACGTCACGGACGATCTTGAACATGTGGTCGATGGCCGTTGACATAATGAGCGGGTTTTTCTCCTTCCCCAGCATGCGGAAGAGTTCTGAGAAGTGTGAGGGGGGGATCTTGCCCATCAGGTAGTTGTCGTGGATGGCCAGCAGCAAGGCATAGCGGTTCAGGTCGTTGCGGGTGGTGAGGAGACGCTTGGGCATCAACAGGGTATAGTCGTTGTCAAGCGTGAAGCGGCCGTAGCCCTTTCCGTCGGCGTTGGGGATAATATAGTCGGGTTTGCCCGGCAGTTTGAAGGTCATGGTCGGCTTCTGCATATCGACCACCACCGTGCGACTCTTGGCTAGGTCGTAGATGGCCTTGACCTGGAATTTCTGGGGCCAGAAGACACCTCGGCCGAAGGGGTCTGACTGGGTGATGACGAGTTGTCCGTTACGATAACTGGTATGGATGGTGGGCAGACCTTTCTGCTTCACCCATATCTCACTGAACTGGCGGATGCCGGCACTGGGAGCCTCCTTGTCGAGCGTGGTGATCAGGTCATCCCAACTGGCGTTGTCGAATTGATGATCTACCAGATATTTGTGCAGACCGTTCTGCAGCGTAGGGGCACCCATCATCTGCTCCATCATCCGCATCATCACTGGCGCCTTATCATAGAGGATATTGTCATAGAGCAGACTGGCATGGTTGACATTGGTGAGTTCCTGGGCGATGGGGTGAGTACCCTCTGTGCGGTCGGTAAAGATGGCTCTGTTCTGGAACGTTTTGATGAAGTTCAGGTCGTGATCCACCTGGCTGTACTGCCGGCGTGTGATCTTAGAGGCCATGAACATGGCGAGGACTTCATTGGCCCAGATGTCATCAAACCATTTCCGGGACACCAGACCGCCGAACCAAAGGTGAGCCGTCTCGTGGGCAATCAGTTCCATACGGGCCAGTTCGTCTTCCTGTGTGGCATATTTTTCCAGGAAGATCTGACGGTCATCAAACTGGATGGCTCCCGGATGCTCCATGCCGCCATAGGGGTAGTGAGGCAGGATCACCATGCCGTACTCCTTGAAGGGACAGGCTATACTGGTGTAGCCCTCCATCCACTTCAGAGCCTGTGCGGTCTCGTCGAACACCCTGTCGAGTTGGGCAATCTTGTCTATGTCTGTTTCCAGATAGAGGGCTCGCATGGGCCGTCCGTTACGGGTTGCCGTTTTTTCATAGAAGTTGCCGGCCACGAAAGAGTAAAGGTAGGTGGGCAACTGACAACTGTTGTCGCTGGCCATCGCCTTCCATCCAGAAGGTGTTGACAGGCTTGTGACGAAGACGGCTCTCAGGTCTGGCTGGCAGAAGCAGGGGAATGCCGACCTTGCCATGTCAGGCTCAAATACCGTGTACATATAGTCCTTGTTGCGGTTCAGGGCTTTGTCGAGGGCCATAAAATCCAGTTCCACCTTGTTCTTCCCCAACTGTAATACCTTGGCTGGGATGATGATATGCTCATTCTGGTAGGTGGCCATGGCAAATCGCCTTTTGTTTTTCTTGCCAGTATAAGTCCAGCAGTTTCCCTCGAAACCGCCTTGGAAATCTAGGATGACATCCTCCAGTGTGTCCAGTTCGAAACTGATGAAAGCCTTGCCTGTAACCCTTTTATTAAGATCAGACGGAATATTGAAGGTGAGATCATAAACCACGTTACTGATTGTTGCTTTTCGATGGTCTGCAAGTTCTTTGGATACGCCCTTGGATAGCATCTGGGCATGTGTGCTCAAAAGGATCATACTCATGACGGTGATGAGTAGGAATTTGATATTTTTCATTACTATTTTGGTTTTTGACTGCAAATTTAATTAAAATAATTCTAATAACAAGCAGAAATTCATGGTTTTTTCGGTTAGTTCACTAATTTTGCATTCGTTACACTTAAAAAACGACAAGTTATGAGGAAAAATGTATTATTCATTGTACTGGCTGCAGGTCTGATGATGACGAGTTGCGCCAGCAAGAAGGATCTGGCAAACTGCCAGACGGAGAACAAGTCGCTTACGGAGAAATTACAGGATGCCAGAGAGGACTTGGCAGGAAAGAATGCCCGTATTCAGGCTCTCGAGGATCAGCAGAAGGGTCTGCAGCAGGCACTCAAAGCCGCTGAGGCCAAATATGCCAAGTTGCAGGAGTCACTCGACAAGAGTCTGACCAATGCCAGCCAGAATAATATTTCCATTGAGAAGCTGGTGGATCAGATCAACGAGTCGAATCAGTATATCCGTCACCTCGTAGAGGTGAAGTCGAAGAGCGACTCACTGAACATGGTACTGACGAACAACCTGACCCGTTCGCTCTCGAAGGAAGAGTTGAAGGAGGTCGATGTGCAGGTGCTCAAGGGTGTGGTCTATATCTCCTTGGCCGACAACATGCTCTATAAGAGCGGTTCCTACGAGATCAACAGCCGTGCCGCCGAGACCCTGTCGAAGATCGCCAAGATCATCAAGGACTACAAGGACTACGACGTGCTGATCGAGGGTAACACCGATAACGTGCCCATCAAGAAGACCAATATCCGTAACAACTGGGACCTCTCTACCCTCCGTGCCTCTTCAGTGGTACAGGCCCTGCAGAACGACTACGGTGTGGATCCGAAGCGTCTGACAGCCGGTGGCCGTGGCGAATACAACCCCATTGCCTCCAACGATACCGAGGTGGGCAAGCAGCGTAACCGCCGTACGCAGATCATCATCACGCCGAAGCTCGACGAGTTCATGGATCTGATCGGACAGGCACCCGAGAGTGATAAGTAAAAAGACGACTTTCCTGATAATAGCAGTGATGGCATTTCCCGTCGCTGCTATTGCTATGTCTGAAACCGATGTCTCGGCCGACAGTGCGACCATACATCGCATCGAGGTGGAGGCAGTGCCGGGGCATATCATCCATACCAACGAGTTCCTGAAAGGCTATAATTCTGAGGTAAGGACGATGAACCATTCTTTTGTGGCCAAGGTGAAATATGCCTTTGCACCGCCCGAGAACTCCGAACAGGCCCTGATCTACAAAGGTGTCTATCAGGGTGTCGGATTGGGTATCCATAACTTCAATCCCCAGTTGGGGAATCCCGTTTCGCTCTATATTTTCCAGGGTGCCACCATCAAAACGCTGGCCCGTCGGCTGTCGCTCAACTACGAGTGGGACTTCGGACTGACCTACGGCTGGAAGGCGCATGACTGGGAGACGAACCCCGAGAACCGTGTCATCGGCTCGAAGACCACGGCCTATATTGATGTCGATCTCTATCTGCGGTGGATGATCTCCAAGCACTGGGATCTGAACCTCGGTGCCACGCTTACCCACTACAGCAACGGCAACACCTCCATCCCTAATGCCGGCCTCAATGTGGCGGGTGTCAAGGCGAGTGTGGCCTACTATATCAACCGCCGCGACAGAGAACCTGCGAGCAGACCTCTTCCCGCTTTCGAGCGCCACTGGGGATGGGATCTGACGCTCTATGGCGCGTGGAAGCGCAAGGGTGTCGATACCGAGGAGGGCGCCTACGCACTGCCAGACACCTATGGGGTTATTGGTTTTACGCTCAACCCGCTCTATCATATCAACCACTGGTTGAATGTCGGTGCCTCACTTGATGGTGCCTACGACGGGAGTGCAAACATAGAGATCAACCCCAGGGCTCTCACCGAACTCTATTGGAACGGTTCCGAAGATGATATCCAGACGGCTCCCTGGTATCGGAGGGTGGCGCTCGGACTCTCCGCCCGTACGGAATTTGTCATGCCTTACTTCACCATCAACTTCGGCATAGGCCACAACTTCATCAATGCCGGTACTGCGGATTTCAAGGGCTTCTATGAGATCCTGGCTCTGAAGATCAACGTCATGCGACAGGCCTATCTCCACATCGGCTATAGTCTCTACGATTTCTATTATCCCAATAACCTTATGCTAGGCATCGGCCTGCATCTATAAGAAAATGAAACAGAAGTATTTCGTATTAGTGCTCTTCGGACTGATCATGGCCTCTGGAGCGACGAGTTTCCAGAGTTACCGCGCTACTGAGCGGCTTATTGAAGAAGATATGAGCCAGGCTCTGGCATCGGCATTAGCCGAGCAGCAGAGTGACGTGATCAGTGCTGATACCATCAGGGTCTTCAATAGCCACCTTCAACTTGATGAGTTGCGGGGTAGGGCGATGTTGGCCGTGACCACTCGTCAGAAGGATTTCAAGTGTGAGGCCAAGTGCTCAGCCGCGACCATCTTCGCCATGTCGGATCAGCGTCCAGCCTCCATCCTTTGGACATTCACCCTGTTGTGGGCTGCCTTCTGTTTCTATCGTCGCAGGCGACATCTGCCGCTATTGGCAGGTGTTATTCAATATGGTGGTCTGAGTTATGCCGAATCAGAGGGCCATTTTGTCGATACTGACGGCCAGTCCGTTAAGTTGACTCCTATGCAACAGCAACTCATGGAGATGTTCTTCCGTTCCTCGTCGCATGTGTTGACTAAGACGGAAATCTGCGATGCCCTCTGGCCTAAGAAACCCGATGCCAGCGAGACGCTCTATACGCTTATCAAGAGGCTGAAGCCCATCATTGAGGAACATTCCCATCTCAAAATCGAGGCAGACAGAGGAAAAGCTTATGAACTCAAAATCAGATAGATAGTCTGTTGTCGGGCAATTGTCAGACAAATGTCAGACAGTTTTTTCGCCAGTTAAATAATCTCTTCATACTTTTGCCGAAAAAAGCAAGTATGAAGAGGTTTCTTTTTCTGTCAATGTTGGTGTTCATAGCAGTCATGATATGGTTGACTGTTTATGAGAAGGAGAATGACACACCATTACCTCAAAAGTTGGAGCGGGCAATGCGGCTCACACGGATGATGACATACCAAGACGATGACTTCGACTACACCATTCGCTATCCAGCCTTCTTCGAGCAGACCGATGACTCGCTGATGGATAAGGGCAGTTGCCGCTTCAGTTTCTGGATGGATTCTACGGAGATCGTACAGACGGCTTTCGTGGAACCCAATACCGATACGCTCACTGTCGAACAGGGCATGAGGAAATATGCTGGGGAGTTATCCGCCGACCATCAGATGAAGGGCGATGATTACTTTATTCTCTCTGGTGCTCTTCACGATGACAATGGTCATCTGACAGGCCGCCGCTTCTACGCCAAGTTCGTACTGCACCGCAAGTTGTGGTTCGTGCAGACACTGGCCTATCCTGAGGATTGCGAAACCGCCGTCCAACGCCTGCTAAAAGAAATCTACAACTGGCAGGTGTGGGAGGATCCCCAACACGATTTGCAATCCTCTGCCCGTCCCTCTCAGCCACTTTTTTCTAGTCTTTCAGGTACATATCTGCCATATTATCAGGATCTTAAAGGCATTTTGGTTGCAACAGGCAAGTTCATCATTTTGCTGAATAATACTTGTAGGGTTTATGAATACCAATTACCTTTGCCCTCGAAGAGCTTATTCAGCTCTCAGATTTTGATTCATAAACAGCATTCGTCGTGATGACGCGTGCTGTTTTTTAGAAAGATATACACATTAACAAATAACGAGGAAAGAAAAATGAAACAACTAATGATGACTATTATTTTCGTCATGGCCGCTACGAACGGAAATGTACAGCCGGATAGCACAGCGTCAGTTAATCAAACTGTCGACGGCGAGGATAACATCAAACTTACCGTATCCTACCGTTTCGGCAAACTCAAGGCCAGCGTGAAGAAGACTGAGACCACCATCGAGAACGACGATGTGGTAGGCGGCATCTCCAAGGGGAAATAATATTCATGCCATACAAAGGATTATTTGCAAGTTTTTTGTAATTTTGCAGCGTATGAGAAAGATCATAAAGGTTGCTATACTCTGCACTTTGCTGGTGGCTTGTGGGAAGAGTGGAACGTCTGACAGGTTCAGTCAGGCATGGGAAGTTATTGAACAACAGCCGGACTCGGCAAGAGTACTGTTGGCTGATATGGACATGTCATCGCTCTCGAAAGAAGAACAGGCAGAATATGGACTGCTGATGACAATGGTGGAGATCAAGACCCGTCATGAGCAGATTACTAATGATTCTATGATCGCGGCAAGCGTCAGGTACTACGACCTGCATGGCGACAAGTGGCACCAGGCGATGTCCTACCACTATCGGGGTGTCGTGAAATACGCTTTGAAGAATGTTCCCGAGGCCATTAAAGACCTGAAGAGGGCTGAGACGCTGGCAGAGACATTAGACGACGAACTGCTGCGGAACAAGATATACGAGCGACTGGCCTATTGTAACTACAAGAACAATAATTTCCCATTGGTACTGAAATACTCTAAGAAACTGTTGGACAGTAGCAAGAAAATGAATGATAGCATGATGTTGGCACGTAGTTATACGATGGTGGCATCGGGCTTTGCTAATATGGAGGAAATGGATAGCGCACGCATCTATATACTAAATAGTTTGGACTGGATAGACGCCGTGGACTCGTTGACACAAAATGAGATATTATGTAATGTTGCTGCGATGTACCAAGAGACGGGAGAAGTGGAGAAAGCTGAGCATTATTTGACAGATTGGGTGCTCAACCACGCTAACGGGTTTGGTTATATCACCTTAGCACACATTCGCCAGAAGCAAGGGAAATATGAAGAGGCTGTCACGTATGCAAAAAAGTCCTTAGGGTGTATGGACCAAAAGAATTATATACATTCACTAGAATTATTGGCTGAACTCTATAGCCAGATGGGCGACAGCAGACAGGCTTACGCCATGCAGCGGCGAAGCAAGGAGTTCGCCGACTCGCTGGCATCGGCCAACAAGGTAAGCCAGATGGCCGACTGGCAGATGAAGTTCGACGAACTGCAACGGGAAAAGTTGTTTTACAGGCGGTTCACGATAATGGGGGGGGTAATTTTGTCATTTCTTTTGCTTTTGATGGTGGTCGTCTGGTGGCATCGTAGGCGGATGCGTCGACTCCGCTTCCGTCTGGAACAAAGCGGGGAAGCCAATATGCAGGAGATCTCACAGCTTAAGGAACAGATCACCCAGCGACGGGAACGCATCTCGACAAAACTGCTGATGGGAGTCAAATGGTTCAATCGTATCAAAGAGAAGCAATCCCTCGCTGATGCCTCGGCCAACGATTTGCAGAGCCTTGTTGATTACTTTGCCCAACTGCGCCCCAAGCGCTGGCAGGAGTGGGAACGTCTATATGCAGACCTGAGCACCGCCCAGTACATCTTCCTCATCCTGCAAGATGACCTGCACTATGATGACGAGACTATTGCCAAGATCCTCGACGTCAAGCGCAGTTCCGTCCGCAGCATGCGCTCCAGGATCAAAGAAAAAGCCTCGAACTAACAGAATAACAGGAGGAAGGTTCTTCTGATGTTAAGTTATGCTAAAAGAAGTTTGGTTTTGGCAAGTATGTGCGTCTATTAAGTGTACGGCGCAGTATCGGCATGGACAGAAGTGTATTTGAACAGCAAGCCCGCTCGTGGCGGAAGATGGCTCTTGGCGTGAGTCTGAGTTGCGGAGCGGGCAGAGACGAGGCAGAAGACATCGCCCAGGATGTCATGCTACGCCTATGGCAGATGCACGACGAACTGGATCGCTACGACTCTGTAGAGGCGTTGGCTTCGCTGATGGCGAGACACCTACTAAGGAGCCACCAGAGGCGACGACAGCCTGAGACGCTCGACGAGGCAGCCATCGTCAATCTCACTACCAGTCCCCACGACATGTTGGAGATGAAGGAAAATGACGAATGGTTGACGAACCGACTGAAACAACTGCCTACCACACAGCGCACCTTATTATATATGCGACAAGTGGAGCGGAGAAGTCACGAGGAAATAGCCCGATTGCTGGGTATAGAGATTACATCGGTAAGCACGTTGCTGGCAAGGGCACGAAGAGCATTATTAGAAGACATTAAACGTAGAAACAACTTATGATACAGTACACCAAGGCATACATAGAAGGATTGCTCGACAAGTTCATGGCGGGTACATCGACGCTGGAGGAGGAAGACATCCTAAGCCAGTACTTTGCCCAGGCTAATATACCAGCCGAGTGGGAGCAGTATCGTTTATTGTTCACTGAACTGGAGGCAATGAAGCCTGCAGAAAAGTCCAAGCGCAGATGGATGGGGTGGGTGGCAGCTGCGGCCATCGTGGCAGGAATGTTATACCTGACAATCCCTTCCTCTGAAACACCAGCTACTGATTCTGACGCCTTAGTAGCCGAGTCTGATACAACTACGATACAGCATATTGAGAAATCAACAATAGACCAGGCTCCAAACACAATGCCAAGGCACGAGGAGAATGCCCAACCTGTACCAGCCAAGAAGCGCAGCATGCGCAAGCAGGATCCTACACTCCACGATTACAACAAGGCTTATGCCCTGATGGCTCAGATGGAGGAGGAAAAAAGGAACATAGATTGGCAGTTGGAGCAGTATGAGCAGGAAACCATTGATGCCCAATTGGCTGCCTATGGTTACATTCCCGTAATGCAAGAAGATGGTACTATCATATATATTAACGAGCAAACAAATTACATTGCATATGAAGAGTAAAAACTTAATGGTGGCTACGATGCTGATGCTATCTGCCACAGCAGCAAATGCACAACAGAACATCCAGAAAGCCTTTGAGGCCTTGCTGAATGAAAACCGTTCTGAAATTAAAACCCAGCATTCGCTGGAGAAAGACCCGGAAACGGGCATTAAAGAGGGCGAGATGGATATCTACGATTTCATTCTGCCTTCGCCCACTAGCAAGCAGAAACAGCTGATTAAGGATATAGAAAAAGCTTTCGAAAAGGATAAGGAAGAAGCTTACAGCCTTAACTCTGGTAATTGTGGCAATCACGCTTCGTTGGTCGTTGGCAAAGGCAGATCTGCAAGTGTGGGCTTAGGCAATATTAAAGGCTCGCGTTATATCTATGCTTGTTTCCTTGACAAGAACGACCCAGAGAAGACAAAGCGCTATGCCTATGCGATGGAGTGGGCAGAGAAAGAAAAGGAAATCACCGTCCGTCTGGCAAAGACCTATGCCACGATGCCCCAATACAGTGAGGGCAGAAATAGCAGCCGCAAAATCATCATCAACGGACAGGAAATAGATCTCTCTGAAAAGATCAATGAAGCGTTTGGTTACAATGGATCAGAAGCGTGGTTAAATAAATTCAACAACCTGCGAACGCTTTTTCTGAAAAAGTCAGAAGGTCCTGCCGCCAATAGTTGGGCTACTAGTATATACAAACTCTGCAAAAACGCAGATTCACTTGATGTGGCAGAAAAGGAGATGGTTGCTGCAGAGATTAAGAAACTGAAAGCTAAGACTGAGGATGAGTTCATACAGAATCTGTTTGATATGAGCATCGAACGACTCAAGAAGTAAATCCCGCATGAAAGGTTTGAAGATTGTTTTCCTCTCGCTGCTTCTGGCAGCGAGAGGAGGGATAGCCACGGCTCAGACTCTGACTGACTCAACCAGCGTGAAAAACGATTCCATCACCTGGAACAAGGAACTGGAGGGCGTTGAGATCAAGGCCCAGCGCCAACTCATCAAGCAGGAGATAGACCGTATCGCCTACGACGTGCAAGCCGATGAGGAATCGAAGACGTTGACCGTACTTGACATGCTCCGCAAGGTGCCGATGGTAACGGTGGATGGTGAGGATAACATCAAGGTAAAGGGCAACAACAGTTTCAAGATCTATAAGAACGGGCATTACGACCCCAGCCTGTCGAAGAACGCCAAGGAGATTCTGAAAGCGATGCCAGCTTCAGCTGTAAAGCGTATTGAGGTGATTACCGACCCAGGAGCCCGTGAGGATGCAGAGGGGGTAGATGCCATTTTGAACATTGTGATGATGGACGGCAGGCGAATGGATGGCGTAACAGGATCGGTAACCGCCAGTTATAACACGCTGGAGCATCCTAATCTGTCAGCCTATCTGACCACCCAATTAGGTAAGGCAATCGTTAGTTTGAACTACGGCTATGGTGGCATGTCGGCCAAAGAAACGGAAAACATCAACTATGCTGAACGTACTTATGTGTCATCGGGCAATACGATGAAAGGACAGAATAATGGTACCAATCCCGGCTACATCCACTATGCCGATATTGATGCCAGTTATGATATCGACTCGCTGAACCTGCTCTCCGCCTCGTTGAGCGGCTATTTCTATAAACTGGATGTAAAGGGTGGGGGTACCACCCAGATGTTTTCTCCAACAAACAACCTGCTTTATGGCTATTCAAACACTTACTGGATGCCTGGCTATAACCACCACTCCTGGAACGGGCGTCTGGACTATCAGCATAAGGCGCGTCGCGAGGGCGAGTTGTTCACTCTCTCTTATATGCTCGCCCTGACGCGCCAAAACGATCAACAAGAGAGCAACTATACTGATGTCCAGAACGCACCGTTCAACTATACGGGCATGCTGAACGACAGCCACGAACGGTTTACCGAGCACACCTTTCAGGCAGATTACGTGCGTCCGATTGCCGAAGGGCACAAACTGGAGGTTGGTGGCAAATACATCTATCGCGGCAATAGCAGCCATACCGTGCAGGACTTCTACGCTGCTACGCCTTACCCTACGTACGATAGTCAGTTTGAGCATACCACTCAAGTGGCAGCGGCCTATGCCGACTATATGCTTAGTCTGGGCAAATGGTCAGCCCGCGCAGGACTGCGCTATGAGCATAGTTACATGAAGGGCCATTATCCCGATGGCAGCGACAGTGATTTCGGGCGGCACCTGAACGACTGGGTCCCACAGGTCAGCATGAAATACCAGATCAACGATGCTAACTCGCTGAAGTTAGAATACGTTACCAGCATCAGCCGTCCGGGCATATCTTATCTGAATCCTGCCGTAGTCAGTTCGCCTACACAGGTGACGTTTGGCAATGCAGAACTGAGCAGCAGCCGGAAACAGAACATATACCTTCTCTATTCGTATATAGGCCGCTGGCTCACGCTGCAACTGGCACCAGCCTACACATACCTCAACGACGGTATCGGACGATTAGTCTATGCCAAAGATGATGTTCGCTATCAGACATATGGAAACCTTGAGCGCCTGCATCGTTGGCAGTTTGAGGGCTATGTGCAGTGGAAACCCTTTAAGACCACCACGCTCTCTACCAATTTCAACATGTGTTACGATAACATCAGCAACCCCAGTCTTGATCTCCAACAGAACGGACTCTCAGGCTTCTACTATATCAACGGCAGTCAGCAGTTGCCCTGGAAGTTGCGGTTTGCAGCCTTCGTCTATGGACAGACGGGGCATACCGTGGAAAATGTATACAGTTACCAGCGTTCTTGGACGCAGTATGGATTCTCTCTGCAACGCTCGTTCCTCAGAGACGACCGACTCACGCTGAGAATCAATGCCAATAATCTGTTCAGTAAGTATAACCACTACATCAGTTGCACGACTCAGGGCGACATCCTTGGCTATAGCGACTCAGCCCAACGCGGACGAAGGATCAACTTCTCATTATCCTATCGCTTCGGCAAACTCAAGGCCAGCGTGAAGAAGGCTGAGACCACCATCGAGAACGACGATGTGGTAGGCGGCATTACTAAAGGAAAATAACAGTTAGACAGGATGAGAATTAAAGGCAGGGAATCATATACAGAGGGATGTATAGATAAGTTCCGTCCTGTTCTACATCGCCAGTGTGACACAGGGGGACAGGCACGCTGTAAGGTTTATTGGGTGGGGGTGGGTGGAGGATAAACTAGAAAACTATCACGGGTACTGCGCGCACACGGTACGCGTGAATATTCTTGGAAACATCCTCCACCCACCCCCACCCATTTGTATTCCGTTTATATCTGGACAGTGGACAGTAATGGACAGTAAAATCATGAAACTTGTCACGCGTACCGCATGTACGCGCAGTACCCGTGAGGCTTTTAAGAAAACTACTGTCCATTACTGTCCACTGTCCATTGAAAAACCGTTTGATGATTCTTGTTTTTTCCATAACCCAAACTTTTTTGCGACAAAGATACAAAATTAAACAATACGTTTTCAGAAAAACCCAAACTCAGGATAAACCTAAAATCAAGTAGCCTCGTTATGGGCCACGGTTTAAGGGGTTGGATAATAAGGAGTCCTTTTTGAAAATTAAGGACTCCTTAATTTCTGAAAAGGGCTCCTTAATTTTCAAAAAGGGCTCCTTAATTTTTCGTTCTTAGATCGTGGGAAATTTAGGTTTATCCTGACTTGGACTAATTCAAGAAACCAAACGGATTTTTTCGTATCTTTGCCACCAAATCAAAGAAGAATGGACGAATTGACACATTTGACGAATTATTTCAAAGAATCCTCACGCGTACTGCGCACGCACGGTACGCGTGAGAAAGTCGTAACAAAATGTGTCAAATCCGTCAAATTCGTCAAATCAGCGATTTTCTTTCTGCCTGAGGTAGTCGGCGAAGATACGGGCGGCACTCTCGACTTTGGCGGCACAGGGACGGGTCTTGTAATATTCGGCCGTGCGCGCTGAGGCTATGTAACTGTTGGCAGCCTTCTCATAACCCTTCAAGCCGAGGATCTCCGCACAGATCAGACTGCCGTTCTGCTCCTTCGACTTGGCCAACAGTTCCTGTACGACCTTGTAACAGGCCGACTTGCCCTCACGGTCGCTGCCCTCCGTCTGTCCACAGTCCAGTCCCACGAGCATGACGATACCCGAGACGGCACCGCACATCATCCGCAGACGCCCTACACCGCCTCCGAAACCTGCTGCCACTTTCTTGGCTAAGGTTTCGTCGAGACCATACAAATCGGCAAAGGCCGCTACCACACTCTGGCAACAGCCATAGCCCGCCATGAAGTTCTCCACGGCGCGCTCTACTCTTTTATCTAATTCTAAATCTGTCATCATTGTCAATTTTGTGTTGCAAAATTACATAATTGTCGGGAGATAACCTCCGACAGACCGATTTTTGATGTTAATAATGTCTAAATGGGTGGAAAAAGACTTGTAAAGTTCACGAAAAACGCGTAATTTTGTGGGCTACAAAGAGGACTTATTAAGTTGTTTAACATTTAAATGTTTTATTATCAATGATTTATTCAAAAGAAGTGGAGAACATGTGTAGCGTTTGTAAGGGCGCTTACCATGGACCTGCACCTATCCCCGAGGAGGGCAAATGGGTGGCAGTAAAGGAAATCAAGGAGATCTCTGGTTACACCCACGGTATTGGCTGGTGCGCACCTCAGCAGGGTGCCTGCAAGCTCAGCCTGAACGTGAAGGACGGTATCATCCAGGAGGCTCTCGTAGAGACCATCGGTTGCACAGGTATGACTCACTCTGCCGCTATGGCTTCTGAGATCCTGCCGGGCAAGACCATCCTCGAGGCTCTGAACACCGACCTCGTTTGCGATGCTATCAACACCGCTATGCGCGAGCTCTTCCTGCAGATTGTCTATGGACGTACACAGAGCGCTTTCTCTGAGGGCGGTCTGCCTATCGGCGCTGGTCTGGAGGACCTCGGTAAGGGTCTTCGTTCACAGACTGGTACTCTCTATGGCACCGTGGCCAAGGGTACCCGTTACCTGGAACTCACCGAGGGTTACATCACCAAGCAGTACCTCGACGAGAACAATGAGGTTTGCGGTTACGAGTATGTTCACCTCGGCAAGATGATGGAAGCCATCAAGAACGGCATGGACGCTAATGAGGCTCTGAAGAAGTTCACTGGTTCTTACGGTCGTCGTACTGAGGATCAGGGTGCAGTGAAAGCTATTGACCCACGTAAAGAATAAAGGAGGATACGACTATGATTAGAAAAGTACAGTTTGAGAGTCAGGAGCGCCGTATCAACCAGGTTCTTGCTGCTCTGAAGGAGAATGGCATCAACTCTATCGAGGAGGCCAACGAGATTTGTGAAAAGGCAGGTGTGGATCCCTACCAGATGTGTGAGGAGACTCAGCTGATCTGCTTCGAGAACGCTAAGTGGGCATACGTTTGTGGTGCTGCTATCGCCATCAAGAAGGGTGTGAAGACTGCTGCTGAGGCTGCTGAGGCCATCGGTATCGGTCTGCAGAGCTTCTGTATCCCCGGATCAGTGGCCGACGATCGTAAGGTAGGTATCGGTCACGGTAACCTCGCCGCTCGTCTGCTCCGCGAGGAGACGGAGTGCTTCGCATTCCTGGCTGGTCACGAGAGCTTCGCTGCTGCCGAGGGTGCCATCAAGATCGCCGAAATGGCCAACAAGGTTCGCCAGAAGCCCCTCCGCGTCATCCTGAACGGTCTTGGCAAGGACGCTGCCCAGATCATCAGCCGTATCAACGGTTTCACATATGTACAGACCAAGTTCGACTACTTCACTGGCGACCTCGCCGTGGTGAAGGAGGTTCCTTATGGCAACAACCCCAGCCGTCTGAAGGTGAAGTGCTATGGTGCCGACGATGTTCGTGAGGGTGTGGCTATCCTGTGGAAGGAGAACGTCGATGTCTCCATCACTGGTAACTCTACCAACCCCACTCGTTTCCAGCACCCCGTAGCCGGTACTTATAAGAAGGAGCGCGTGCTCGCTGGCAAGCCTTACTTCTCAGTGGCTTCTGGTGGTGGTACTGGTCGTACCCTGCACCCGGATAACATGGCTGCCGGTCCTGCTTCTTACGGTATGACTGATACGCTGGGTCGTATGCACTCAGACGCTCAGTTCGCAGGTTCTTCTTCAGTGCCTGCTCACGTTGAGATGATGGGCTTCTTGGGTATGGGTAACAACCCGATGGTGGGTGCTACCGTATCCGTGGCCGTGGCTATCGACCTCGCCCTGAACAAGAAGTAAGCAATTATTGCTATTCATAAAGAAAGGTGTGCCTGATGGGCGCACCTTTTTTTGTGAGTAATTAAAAGACATGTGGACATCATAAGGGTTCCAGATGACTCAGGGGAGCCTCCATGATGTTCCAGGAGAGAACGGTACCGTCGAAACCATAACTCAGCACAGCCTTTAGGGATTCAGAAATGTATTCTGGCGAGGTGGGTGCAATCCCTTCGCGGTAATTGATCTCGATACCTGGATACTTGCCGCAGGCGTAAGGTTTCATGGCCTCCAGTTGTGAGTGCAGGAAATCCACATCCATCTTGAAATCGGGATATCCGGTGGCGTTGGGAGCTGCCTTCCGCAGCAGGTCGTACTCGAAGCCCATCCCTGCTGGGGCAAAGGTCTGACGATACAGCATGGGCTTGATAAAATCAGCGTGTTTGGCAAGGATGGCATAGTCTTGTCCTACGAAAGGTGCCATGAAGGGCGCATAGAGGTCCATACCTACCTCCAGACCACGGCTGCGGAGACTGTCGGCGATGGCTGCCACTGAGGCGCTGACCACATGACCCTTAGCCTTGAAGTAAGCAGCGGCAACAGGGTTCTCAAAACTGAAGCCATCGGCAGGCGTATAACCGCTGACGGAGAAGAATGCATCACCCTTCGCTTCATATTCGGACTTTACCGACTGGATATCGACCCCTTCAGCGGCAAAGCGTTCCGCACATAGCGGACAACCACAGCCGAGTACGCCGCTCACCCCACTTACGAAGGACTGGGTGCGGATGCGGTCGAGGAACACACCGTCGAAGCCGCAGTCGCTGAACAACTGGTCATAGATGCCCACCACGTTAGCGGCATTCTTCGGGTCAGAGGGACAGTTGAAGTGGAAGCCCTCTCCCGCTGCCAGATCGTAGTTGGCAGGCACCTGTCCCCAGAGATCCACTGCGGGACTGTTCTCGCAAACCTCCTCCGTCTCGGCGAATACAGGCAGCCACAGCAGCATGCGGATGTCCCTCTCGTGCAGATAGGCACCCACCTGACGGTATATCTCCTTGTCCTGGCTCCAGCCGATAATGACCTTCTGTACGGGAATCAGACGGCTCACGGTGTCGATGCGGCCGATAATCTGTTCTGCCGTATAGTCTGGCGAATGCCAATCGCCCAGAGATACCTGGACGATATACCCGGCCTCCTGCTGTACTTCCTTCTGCTTCTGGCAGGAAAGCAGGGTCATGAGGCCAACGATGAAGAAAGCAATCTTTTTCATCAGATCTCGAAGTCTAAACAGCTGCGCTGCACGGTGTAGGGGCGAACCTTACCGTTGGCGACGGCCACGTGCTCAGGGTGCTTGGCATAGCCCTTGAGGGCTTCTTCCGATTCGAGGGTGCTGTCGAGCATCACGTCTGCATTCGAGGAGGCCAGGCGACCGTCGATGTGTACTTTCACATCAAGCAGTCCGGGAACCTTGCCTACGAGTCCTTCCAAACCAGCCTTGATACCGGCCTTCACTTTTGCTTTCTCTTCTTCCGAGAGTTCTGGATTCAGTGTCCAGAGGATAATGTGCTTAACCATAACAGAATTGTTTTAAAGAGTTATTATTGATAAGGGATAATATTTCCGAAAGGATAGGGTAGTTCGAAGTGCATCCGCTTACCCGTCGTGGGGTGTATAAGGGTGATAGCCTGCGCCTGGAGATACAGACGGTCAGCCTTCTTGCCGTATAACTCATCACCCAAGATAGGACAGCCGAGACCCTCGGGATGGGCGCAGTGCATGCGAAGCTGATGAGTCCTTCCTGTGTGCGGCCAGAGGGCAAGGAGGGACACAGGGGGACGGCCATCCCCCTGTTCTGATTTTGCCAACACCCGATACTCGGTGATAGCACGCTTACCATGCTCATGATCGACGATCTGATGCGGACGGTTCATGGGGTCAGGGAGGAGAGGCAGATCAATAGTATTGTGCTCTTTGGAGGGCGCTCCTTCTACGATCGCGAGGTATTTCTTCTTGACGGAGCGGCTGGCGAACTGTTCTTGTAATGCCAGATAGGCTTCTTTCGTCTTGGCGACGATGATTAGGCCTGATGTGCCCATGTCGAGTCGATGCACGATCATGGCATCTGGCCATCGCTCTTGAGCCCAAGTGGCTACGGAATAGTCTTCCGTCTTGCCTGGCGCGCTCAGCATCCCTGCGGGTTTGTTGAGCACCGCCATCACCTCGTCTTCATAGACGATCTCGGGCGTCAGATGGGGGAAGCCCGCCTCCTCGGGATTGGGATCGACATTAAGACCTTGTAGCATCCACGTGAGCACGGGCTTGCACTTGCCGCGACAGGCGGGGTAGAATTGTCCGTGATGACGAATCTCGCTCTTCGGCGACTCACCCCACCAGAACTCAGCCATGCAGACGGGTTTCAGATGGTGCTGATAGGCATATTGCAAGAGTTTGGGTGCACAACAGTCACCCGTGCCGCCTGGGGGTAGTGGGAATTTCTGGCGGATGCGTGGCGAACTGTGGTAGTCCTGCCACACCTCGACGAGGTCTTTCGTCTCGCCCCGCGCATTCAGGAATCGGTATTGGTGGAAGAGCCAGAGTTGGAGATCCTGCGACATTTGTTTGTGGCTCGGGGATTGCAAATCTCCTTGAACCATCTGGGAAATCTCACGCTCGCGGGTCTTGAAATAGCCGTCGGGCTGTTGGGCATCGAAGACGGGCGGCACGAAATAGTCCCAGTCGTTGCGGCCCTCTAACAAACCTGAGTAAGCGGCAAGGAAAGCGAGGCCCTCTGCAGGTTCTACCACTAGCACACCGAACATCTTTCCCTCTGTGAGATTCATCCTGGATAATTCCCGTTTCACCTCTTCCGCTGCCAACAGACAGAGCGGATGAGGCTCGTAGCAGAACGGATAGGTAAACCGCTCTGGCTTGGCGATATCAGTATGGAGAGGGTGAATTATCACTTTTCACTCTTCACTTTTCACTTCATAGCAGATCGAGACATTTCTCCACAGGGATACCACGGTTCTTATCGTCCGTATCCTTATAGCGCTCGATCATGCGGAACACGGTGTCCATGGCCGTACGGGTGCTGGTGCGGAGACTTTCCCCATTGAGCAGATGGCCGATGAGCACGGCCGAGAAGATATCACCCGTACCGTGGAAGAGTCCGGGGATCTCATGATACTCTAGATGGAAATAACTGTCGTTGCAGTGGTTGTAGCCCGCCACGGCATTCTGACCGTCGATCTTACAACTGGTGATGAGGGCCGACTTGGTGCCGATTTTACGCAGTCTGTCGAGTAGGTCGCCAGCCTCCTCCCATGAGATACCTTCCATCTTGATGGGGGTGTTCGTCAGGTAGCAGGCTTCGGTATAGTTGGGGAAGGTAAGATGGGCCACGGAGACCATCTCACGCATCAGTTCCACCTGACGTTCCGTCATACCGTTATAGAGCCGTCCGCCGTCGCCGAGGATGGGATCCACGAAGACGGTTGTGCTCTGCTCTCCCTGTTCCTTGCAGTAGCCAGCCACGAGTTTGGCCTGTTCCTCACTGAACATCAGACCCGTACAGACAGCATCGAACGAGAAACCGAGTTGTTTCCATACGGGCAGTGTGCCACGAATATAGTCCGTCGTGTCCTGGATGTTGAACTTCCCGTAGTCGAGCGTGTTCGACACCAAGGCCGTCGGCAGACTGTAAGTGGGAATGCCGAGGTAGGAGAGGATGGGCAGCATGGCGCCCATGCCCACCTTGCCGTAGCCTACGACATCATTGATCAGTAATATCTGTTTCATTTCGGGTGCAAAGTTACTACATTTTTTTAATATCACAAAAAAAAGCACTACCTTTGCACGCAATTATGACAACGGCGATACAGGCACTCACGCAACAGCGGCTATTGCTCCAGATGGAGTATGCTGCCGAGAAAGAGGCCTTCCGCAAGCAGACCGAGGAGATGGGACTGCAGCGGAAGGTGAAACGCGGTGATGCCTGGTTTCCGCTGAAGATGGGCAAGAGCTACTATAACTCGCTGAACCAACTCGTCGTGGAGGTGTTCCGTCAGGGTGACGATGACGAGATAGAACATAACTTTGAGTTCGGACGTCCTGTGGCGTTCTTCAGGATCGACGGCAAGGATAAGATCAAGTATTTCAATTTCACAGGTACCGTCAGTTATGTCGATGGCGACCGTATGGTGGTGGCTGTGCCTGATAACGGCCAACTGATCGATGTGCAGAGTGCGGAACAGGTGGGCGTCCAACTTTTCTTCGACGAGACGAGTTATAAGATGATGTTCGACGCCCTCGACCGTGTGATCAAGGCTAAGGGACGGTTAGGGTATCTGAGGGATCTTTTCTATTCCCATCAGAAGGCGGAGACCTTCAGTTTCGCGCCCCTCCATTTCCCCTATCTGAATCCCACGCAGGAGGAGGCCGTGAACAAGGTGCTCTGGGCGAAGGATGTGGCAATCGTGCATGGTCCTCCAGGCACGGGAAAGACCACCACGCTTGTGGAGGCTATCTACGAGACACTGCGCCGCGAGAACCAGGTGTTGGTGTGTGCGCAGAGTAATATGGCCGTCGATTGGATCTCCGAGAAACTCGTGGATCGTGGTGTCAACGTATTAAGAATAGGTAATCCTACACGCGTGAATGATAAAATGCTCTCGTTTACCTATGAGCGTCGCTTCGAGGCTCATCCCGACTATGATCAGTTGTGGGCGATTCGTAAGGCCATCCGCGAACTGCGTGGCCATCGGAAGCGTGGTGACGAGCGATACCACCAGAAGTTAGAACGGCTGAAGGAGCGTGCCACAGAATTAGAGGTACGCATCAATGCCCAACTCTTTGGTGAGGCGCGGGTCATAGCCTGTACGCTCGTGGGCTCCGCCAATCGTCTGCTCGATGGACAGAAGTTCGGCACGTTGTTTATCGATGAGGCTGCCCAGGCACTTGAGGCTGCCTGTTGGATTCCGATAAGGAAGGTGTCAAGGGTGATACTCGCTGGCGACCATTGTCAGTTGCCCCCAACAGTGAAGAGTCTGGCTGCCCTGAAGGCAGGACTGGGCAAGACACTCATGGAACGTATCGTGGAGAACAAGCCCGAGGTGGTGACGTTGTTGAAGGTGCAATACCGTATGAACGAGGAGATCATGCGCTTCTCCAGTGACTGGTTCTACGGTAATCAGGTGGAGAGTGCGCCAGAGGTGAAATACCGCTCCATCCTCGACCTTGATATCCCTATGACATGGATAGATACCTCGGAGTTTGAACTGCCCGAAGACAGCAGCCTGACTTTCAAGGAGGAATTCGTGGGAGAATCGTTTGGCCGCATCAACAAGGCTGAGGCCGAACTCACGCTGCTGGCCTTGGAGAACTATTTCAAGAAGATCGGCAAGGAGCGCATTCTGGATGAGCGCATCGACGTAGGCATCATCTCTCCCTACCGTGCCCAGGTACAATACCTGCGCCGCCAGTTGAAGAAGAAAGAGTGGGTGAAGCCTTTCCGTCACCTCATCAGCGTGAATACCGTCGATGGTTTCCAGGGTCAGGAGCGTGATATCATCCTCATCTCACTGGTGCGTGCCAATGACGAGGGACAGATCGGTTTCCTCCGTGACCTGCGCCGTATGAACGTCGCCATCACCCGTGCCCGTATGAAACTGATCATCCTTGGCGATGCCTCCACGATGACCCGCCATCCCTTCTACAAAAAACTCTACGATTACATCGAAGCCCTGTAAACTCACTGAGAACCGTCCCCAATGAGTTCGGCCAGTTTGTTCTTGATATCTATCAGAATGTCAATGGGAACATTGATGATATTGCTGATATCTATCAGGTCGTGCGAGCCGTCGGCATAGGCGGTGAAGTCTCTGATGACATTCACGCTGTCGTGTGATCCCCGGTAGCTGATCGTTGGGTAAAGGCCCCGTTTGCCCAGTTGAGGCTCACACTGGCAGGTCATGGTGTAGTGGTAGTTGTTCTCCAGCGCCATGATTACCTTCACCATTACGTCGTAGGCACCCTGAAGGCCCTCAGGCGATATGAGGTCCATATTGTCTGCCGAGGTGTGGTACTCGGGATACTTGGTGTATAGGCTACGGCAGAATCCGCACACGGGCAGATTGACGCCCGCAGAACCATACTGTCGCTCATCCGATCCTCTGTCGAGGAAGGAATACTTCTTATACTCCGGGAAGTGGAACTTAAGTACATTCTGCATGACCCTATCTGTCAGGGTGTCACCGTATTTCGTGGCGAGATAGGAGTAGGTCCTGTCGTCGCCCACGCAACTCAGTACGAAGCCCGCCTTGACATGCTTCAAGAGCGCATCCAGATTCCTGCTGATATAAGTGATGGCACCGATGGTTTCAGGATTGATGACGAAGCGATAGGTATAACGACGGTCCTTCATCTGCAGGACGTACTTCATCAGTTCCGTCAGAACCACAGGCCCCGACAGATCATCATTGGCCATCGAGGGATGACACAGGTAGGAAGAGAACAAAATCTCGTCATCCGTCTGTCCTGGGACGATGAGTTCGCCGTAGGTCAGACTACCGTCTTCGAGTGTACTGTCTATCACCACGTGGTATTCTTCGTCCGTCAGCGTCTGCTTCTGGTTCTCAGTCATGCAGAATCCCCAACGCTCCTTGTAATAAGAGGTGACGTAGGGAATCCAGTCTGGTTGGTCTGGCATGGTATAGACATGTTCCAGCAACTCCTCACGACTGACGACCTTGTCGATGGGCAGCGAGTAGCCTACGATGTGCAGGTTGGAATCCTTGAAGTCGATCACCTTGTCGCCGTTCAGCCTGTAGATGCCACCACCACGGATGTTCCACTCCTTGGGAACGGTCCAGTCGAAGACCGCCGTACCCGTAGGCACCTCATAGACCTTGATCTCTGGCACTGCCTCACGGAGCATCTCCAATGACTCCCTGAAGCCGTTGCCAGTGATACTGCGACAGATGGGAAACATCCTACCTGCCAGGGCGTACATCGTCTTTCCGTTCTCTGCTCCCATGCTTACCAGGCTGTTTGTCCGCCGTCGATCATGATATTCACGCCCGTCACGTATTTCGAGGCCTCTGAGGAGAGGAAGATCATGGCACCCACCAGATCATCGGGATAACCGATTCTGCCGAGCATCGTCTTATAGGCCAGTCTGTCCTTAAACAATTTATTCTCCTGCACGTTCTCGTGGGGGAAGGAACCCGGACTGACACTGTTGGCGCGGATATTGTATTTTGCCAGATACGAGGCACAATACTTCGTCAACTCCACCGTGGCAGCCTTGCCAGCACCATAGTTGGGTGTGCTGTTGAAAGGCGTGTCGAAATAGGTGCGGGGATCAGGAGCACCCACGGCATACAGCGATCCGATGTTCACGATGCTGCCGCTCTTGCTCTTCTTCATATAGGGGATGATCTCGCGGATGGTACGGAAGGTATAGCCGATCGTACCGTCGATGCCCTTCTGCCAATAGGCGTCGTCCATCGTCTCCACATCCGTCATCACCCCAGCGCCAAGGTTGGCGGCCATGGTGATGAGGTTGTCGATGACACCTGTCTCACCTGCTGCCTGTTTCAGGGCGGCCTTGATGGCCTCCGTGTCGCCTAAGTCGCAGGAAATATAGTGGATGCGTGAGGGTTCGCTGATATCCTCGATCTCGCTGATCTTATAGTCGATGACGTAGACATCAGCACCGTAGTCAACCATGCCTTTGACAATCTCACGGCCCAGATAGCCGCAGCCTCCTGTGATCACGGCCTTCCGTCCTTCGAGGGAAAACATATTCTTATAATCCATCGTCGTATTTGTTTTAAATTAAACCTTTCGTAATTCTCAGTGTCTCGTAGGCCGCCTCCGGGGTGTTGATGTTCTCCATCTTACCCTTCGACAGATAGAGATCCAGGAAGTAGGCCATCTCGTCCTGATAGAAATGGTCGTCAGCCCCGTAGTGCTCCACCTCTTCCTTGACTTTCAGTTCACAACTCTGTTTGTTGAAATCCACCACCACGACATCGTCCTCGGCATAGAGTTCCGTCTGACGGTTCCTCACCCGACCGAAATAGTCTAAGTGCATCTCCACCACCTTGTCACTGTATTCGAAGATATAGGTGGCCAGGTCACAGGCGTCCATCTCCAGGTGCGAGAACTTCCCTGCCACACGGTGCACCTTCTGAGGCTTACCGAAGAGGTAGATCATATAGTCGATCTCGTGCAACAGATCCACATCCACACCACCGCCTCTGTCGTTGAAACAACGGAAACTCTTGCGGTAGTCCCTGCCTGGCTGCCAGGTGGGCATATAACTCGAGAAGATAATCCTGGCGGAATACACGCGATGGCTCTCCACACAGGACTTCAGTTTCTGCACATATTTCGTGAAACGGATGGGACAGGCCACGTAATACACATCCTCCTCCCTCTTGGGGCGTACGGCCTCAATGGGATAGTCGAGCGTGTCGAAGACGGGCTTCTCGATAAACATGCTATCGCAGATATCGCGGTACTTCATGATGTTGTCGTAGTGCGTCTTCGTCTCGTCCGTCACAAACAGGATGTCGTAGTGACTGTCCAGATCAGCGTCGCTTCTGATCTCGCGCCTGATCTTCTCGGCGATAGCCTCAGGCAGTACCCTGTCGCTGTATCTCACGGCATCGATCTCCAAGGGGATGCCCCTGCTTTGGCAGAGTTCCGTGAAGTTGGTGATATGACGGGAACCTATCGAGCCCGTGGCTGTGAATAATACCTTCATGCGATTAGTCCTTTTGGTGCATTAAATCGTATTTCATCTCCATCAGTTTCCAGTCCTCCAAGGTGTCGATGTCCTGCGACTCCGACTCAGCCAGGATAAAGGGCAGGGTATGCTCCGTGTAGAGTTTTTGGTCGCGCAGCAGGGCGTAGGTCTTAAACAGGAAGAACTGGTTGCAGTCGTGGTAGATGGTCTGCAGGTCCTGCGAACGGGCATAGTAGTTCTCAGGGTGCAACTGCTTCAGTTCACCGTTCTTGTCAATGACGGTAGCCCGCTGTGGGGGATAGGAATAGGCCTCCACGGTACAGATCGACTCTGCGCCCTCCGTGGTGCTCAGCCGTTCGAAGGCCTTTACCAGGTTCGAAGGCTTCAGTAGGGGCTGGGTGGCATAGACGGCGAGCACGTACTCAAACTCCACGCCGCGCTTCTTGTATTCATTCACCACCTCCACGAGGACGGCGGCCACACCAGCCGTGTCGTTCGAGGTAGAGGCGTCTCTGAGGAAGGGAACCTTCGCACCGTATTGCTTGGCGACCTCAGCAATGACGGGATCGTCTGTCGAGACCATGATCTCGTCAGCGATACCACTCTCATCTACGGCCTTGATGGAGTACGAGATGATGGGAGCGCCTTTGAAGTCGGCTATGTTCTTATGGGGAATTCTTTTACTCCCGCCTCTGGCAGGAATAATACAAAGACATTTTTTCATTTCGTGATGGGATAGTCTGTTACATTCAACAATGCTTCTACGAACTCGCGGAAGACACCCTCTCCGCCTTTCTTCTTCAACTGGATGGTAGTGAGTTTCCTGACGTAGGCAGGGGCACTGGCAGGAACACCTGCAACACCCACCACCTTCAGCAGTTCGATGTCGCCTAAGTCGTCACCAATAAAGGCCACCTCGTCGAGCGTGATGCCCAACTGTTGGCAGAGCCCATTGGCTACCTCCACCTTATTCCTGACACCCTGGTACAGGAAATCCACCTTCAGTTTCTCGGCCCTTCTCCTGACGATTTCCGTCTCTTCGCCCGTGATGATGCCCACGGGGATATTCTTCTGGTGGGCGAAGAGCACACCCGCACTATCGTAGGTGTGGAACTTCTTCCACTCGTTGCCCGTCTGGTCGTAATACATACCACCATCCGTCCACACGCCGTCGATATCCGTCAGGATCAGTTTGATTTCTTTCATGCGATGTCGTCTTTATAGATGATCTCGTTGGCCTTGATTTCCTTCTTGGCCACCTTGCCGATCACCTCGTCTTTCTGGTCCCACTTAAAACCGTCGCCAGGACTCAACATGTGGATATCGTCCTCGGTGATGGTCTCGCCCGCCTTGATGGTGTGGCGCGTGGCTATCGAGCGCTCCAGTTTGATCTTCGAAGCCTCGACGCTCTTGTCGATATAGATATCCTCCACGCCCATGCTCATCTCGATATAACGGATGTCGCGCACCATACGGTTCACGCCGTCAGGACCCAGCGAACCAATCTGGTCCGTACCTTTCATCCTGCGGTCGATGGTGATGTGCTTCTCAATGATCTCCGCACCCATACTTACAGCCGCTACAGGGGCCGAGATGCCGATGGTGTGGTCAGAGAAGCCGATCTTATACTGGCCGTAGTTTTTCTTCAGGTAGGTGATGGTATTCAGGTTCACGTTCTCAGGACGTGTGGGATACTGCGATACACAATGCAGAATCGAGATATTGGAATGATACTTCGTAATCACGTCCAGGGCCTCGTCAAGTTCCTTCTTGCCTGCCATACCTGTCGAGAGGATGATGGGGATCTTCGTCTCTGCCAGTGCGGCGAGCAGGGGCAGGTTCGTCAGGTCGCGACTGGCCACCTTTAGCTTGTCGGGCGTAAATAACTTCAGCATATCCAAGCACTTCTTGGCACAGAGCGTCTCGATAAAGTCGAGTCCTAACGACTTGGCGTACTTATAGACTTCAAAGTGCTGCTCCTCGTTGAGTTCCAGGAAGGCACGGTGCTCGCCGTAGGTCTTGCCGAACGAGTTGGGCGTGTCGTAGGGCATGTTCATCTGCGAGTCCGCCAACTCCTCGTTCAAGTCGCGCTTGGTCATCTTCACGGCATTCATCGGCTTCAGCGTGAGTCCGAACATATCTTCTTTGATAGGTCTGGCCACGAGTTCCACAATGAGCTTCGCCAGATCGACGGAGCCGTTATGGTTTTGCCCGATTTCTCCAATGATATATGTTTCTTTCATAAACCTCTTTATAAATATGGCTGCAAAGTTACTGCAAATCGCGCAAAATACCAAATATATTTGGATTTTTTTTATTATATGGACGAAGATTCGTAACTTTGTGGCCTGAGTGTAATAATGTGTAATGAATTTCTTGCAACGTGACGTGAAAAGACCTACCTTTGCAACCGCGAAGGCAACCAGTCTTTGCACGTCCGGACCAATAAACAGAATGTTGAACGATTAAAAACAGAAAGCAAGAATGAAGAAACTATTATTGATGTCGCTAATGGCCATGGTGGGTCTCACGACGGTAAATGCACAGAAAACGGTGGTGGCTCAGAAGAACCAGCAGGTCTTTGATGTGGTAGAACAGATGCCGGAATATCCTGGTGGTATGCAAGCCCTGTTTGAGTATCTGGGTCAGAACTTGAAATACCCTGGGGATGCCAAGGAGCAGAAGGTAGAAGGAAGGGTGATTGCCATCTTCGTCGTTGAAACGGATGGCAGCATTAGTAATGTGGAGGTCGTTAGGCCCGTATTCCCCTCGCTTGATGCTGAGGCCGTCAGGGTTTTGTCGGGTATGCCCAAGTGGAAACCAGGCATGCAGAGTGGTAAAGTGGTAAGAGTGAAATATACAGTACCTATTAACTTCAGTCTGTAATGAGATCATTCTCCTTTTTAATACTTTCCCTCTTCTTTGTGGGCTGCTCGTCTGAGCAGTCCCACAATGAGTTTCTTTCGGAGGCAGAGCAGATCGTCTTCGAACAGCCCGACTCCGTGGTGAGGATGCTCGCTCCCCGTTGGTATGACACTAAGATGAACGAGGCTGACCAGGCACTTTACGGATTGCTCTATACGGAGGCCCTCCATCGTAGTGGTCTCTATACGGAGGCCGATTCGCTGATCCTCTTCAGTAGAAAGTATTATAAGGAAAAGGGTGATGAGGAACATCTCTCGGGGGCCTTGCTCCATCATGCCATCATCCTTTACAAGCAGAAGCAGACCCACGAGGCTGTGCTCACCATGAAACAGGCAGAATCCCTGGCTGAGGATATGGACCAGCCGGCCTTCAAGTGGTATCTCTATTCCGTGTTGGGCGATGTGAATGATAATGTGGGCAACTATACCCAGACACTGCGTTACTACAAACAAGCCCTTGCCGAAGCCCGGCACTATAAGAAAGATGAGTGGATCGTCCAGACCCTCAACAACATCGCTACCACCTTCGACCTCTTGGGCCAGAGCGATAGCCTGAAATATTACACGGACTTGGCTAAGCCTTACGCTCCTAAGACGGAGGGTGAGATCCGTGCCACCTATCTGGTGAATAAGGCCAGTTATCTGATAAGTCTCGCCAAGTATCAGGAAGCCAAACGCCTCCTGCTGGAGTCCATGCGCTACACACCAACCGACAGGGCCTCGAAACTCCTGGCAGACATCTATATGAAGGAGGGTGATATAGCGTCGGCAGCCCAACATTGGTATCGCCTGACGAACTCGTTCTCGCCCGATGTCAGTATCCAGTCCTATCGCTTGCTGATACAATACCTGAATCGTAAGGGCGACAAGGAAGCGGCCTTGGAGTATAGTCAGCGACTGAATGAGGTGTACCAGAAACTCTACGAACGGAGTGATGCTGCAGGCATCATAGACTTGCAGACGCAGTATGATGATCAGCAAAAGGAGCGACGACAGTACCAGACCACCATCTTCTTGTTGACGGCTATTATCCTGTTGATCGTGATGGCGGCCGTTGCCGTCTGGTATATCCGCAGACGCATCGACCTGCTGAACACTCGTTTTGTGGAGAGTCAGCAGAAGTACGACCTGACACGCAGTGAACTTACCAAGATGCGCCACCAGAAGGAGCGCGAGATGAAGGAGAACTCGCAACAGTTGAAGGAGGTGATCAGCCGACTGCATGCCACAGCCAACAAGGGTAGGGTAGCCAACGACGAGGATATCAACGCACTGGCTCAGTGCTCTTATGCCTTGAGTCCAGAACTGCAAGTGCTATTATCCGTCCTGAACACCAAGGAACAGTCTATCTGTCTGCTGATTCGCCATAACTTCCAGCCTACGGAGATTGCAGCCCTCACCATTTCTACGCCTCAAACCATTACTAATACCCGCGTGCGTTTGTTGAAGAAACTCTTCGGCCAGACGGGCGGTGCCAAGGACTTCGATGCTGCCATCAAGGCCGTCAACTAAGGCTATGGGAATAGTTAACAACTAAAGAAACTATTTAATTTAGTTTAAAAACTAAGGCTTTTAGTTGAATATAACGAAAAGTTTTAGTTACTTTGCGCTCAGATATTGATAATTGACGCAAATAGACGGTAAAACTTAAAACCCGAAAGCAATGAAGAAACTGACCAACAAGGAAAAGGAAATCATGGATCTGTACTGGAAGTACGGCCCCATGTTTGTTCGCGAGTTGCAGGAGCATTATGCCGAGCCTCGTCCTCACTTCAATACGCTCTCAACGATCGTCCGTATCCTGGAGCGCGAGGGCTTCCTCGACCATAAGCAGTTTGGCAATACCTACCAGTATTACCCCCTCATCTCAGAGGCTGAGTATGGACGCAAGTCGATTGCTGGTATTATCAAGAACTACTTCGACGACTCCTATCTCTCTGCCGTCTCCTCGTTTGTCAAAGAAGAGAAGATCAGCGTAGAAGAGCTGCGCGAACTCATCAATCAGATAGAAAACCAACAATCGTAGAGTATGATGGACTTTCTGATATACGACGCCAAGGTGGCCGTGCTCATAGCGGTATTCTATATGTTCTACCGCCTGATGCTGGCCCGCGAGACCTTCCACAGAGTCAATCGTGTTGTGCTGCTCCTCACGGCTGTTGCCTCGTTTGTGTTGCCTTTGTGTGTGATCACCATGCACGAGACGGTCACGATGGAGGCGACGCCCTTGCTGACTCTCGACGAGTTGTCGATGGACGATGTCGCTCCTGTAGCCGAGCCAGTCGTTGAGACACCGCTGTGGCAGATTCTGTTGCCGATATTCTTTATGATAGGTATGTTGGCGACGCTGGGTCATACCCTGATGTCGATGTTCAGAATCCTCATACTGATTAAACGAAGCGAGAAGCATCCCATGCCTGATGGTACCACGATCTGCGTGTCCGGAAACGCTCACGTGACGCCTTTCAGTTGGATGCACTATATAGTCATGAACCAAAGCGACTATGCAGAACAAAACACTGCTATTCTCGCCCATGAACGGGGGCATATCCGTCTCAGGCACTCTTGGGACCTGCTCCTCGTTGACACCCTCACCGCCCTCCAGTGGTTCAACCCCGCCATGTGGATGTTGCGCTCTGACCTCAGGGCCATCCACGAGTACGAGGCCGACGGTGCAGTACTCTCTTTAGGGATTAACGCGCGTCAATATCAATATCTGTTAATCACTAAGGCCGCGGGCATCGGCGGGTACTCCCTTGCCAACGGCATCAGTCACAGTACCCTTAAAAACCGAATTAATATGATGTTACATAAGAAATCAAACCAGACCAGTCTGTTGAAACTCGCTGCCCTGATACCCATCGTAGGCCTTGCCTTGGCCCTCAATGCCAAGACCGTCACTCACTATGTCTATGACGAGCCCCAGAAGCAACAGCCCGTCAAGAAGGGCAATAAGGCTGGAACCATCAACTTGGGCAACCAAGAAATCAAGGTCGTGGAACAAACGGAAACGGCTAATACCGGGCCTGTTAAGATTACGATTCACGTCACTGCCGAGAGTGACGGTAAGCCTGTGGTTGGTGCCATCGCAACTGTGACGGGAACGAAGAATGGTGCTGTCTCAGACCCGAATGGAGACATCACAATGACTGTACCTGTGGGTAGTGTTGTCGAGGTGATGTATATCGGACTGGCATCGGCCATCTTCTCCGTGGATGATGCAAGTTCCACAGACTTTAATATTTCGTTGCCGTCAGAGGAAGAACCCAAGGTAAAAGATTATGAAGATGTGGAACAGTTGCCCGAGTTCCCTGGCGGTCCTCAGGCCCTGTTTAAGTATCTCTCTGATAATATATGCTATCCTAAGGGTGCCTTTGATGCAGGCATCCAGGGGCGTGTCATCGTACAGTTTGTCGTTGACAAAGATGGTACCATCAGGGATGCCAAAATTGTGAGATCCGTTGATCCTGCCCTTGATGCTGAGGCTCAGCGTGTTATCTACTCCATGCCGAAGTGGATCCCAGGCCGTCAGAATGGTGAAGCCGTAGCCATGAAATATACCCTCCCCATCACTTTCCGTCTGCAAGGCGATGAGAATGAGGAAAAGGCAGAGGTGAGAGTCTTCAAGACTGTCGTAGAAGCATCTGATCCGCTCTTTATCTTGGATGGTAAACCAATCCCCTCTGAGCAGGTGAAAGAGATTGACCCCTCAACGATTGCCAATATGGATGTGCTGAAGGACCAACCCGCCATCGAAAAATACGGTGACAAGGCCAAGAACGGCGTCGTCGTCATCACCACCAAAAAGAAATAATTCTCTCTCTCATGCATAGATTAATGACTATGTTCGTCCTCGTCCTGCTGGCGGTCAACACCGCCAGGGGCGAGGATTCGGACACTCTACGGATACTTCTTCAGCGCGGCGACAGCTGTATGCAGCAGTACAACACGTTTGAGGCACTGGAATACTTCCAGCAGGCATACGCCCTCGCCGACAACAGCACCACGCGACAGAAACTCGCCGACTGCTACTACAAGCGCGCCAACTATCGCCAGTGTGCTGATTTGCTAAAGAATGTCGAGCAAGACAGTCTCTCGCACGAGGCTTTCCGTCAACTTTGCTTCAGTTATCAGAAACAGGGAGATACCGATTCCTATATCTACTGGACGGAGCAGTTGGTCAATCGTCACCCCATGGATGGTGAGATGGTGGCAGGACTGGTACGTGCCTTTGCGCAGAATAACCAGCCACAGAATGGTCTGAGGTTTGGCAGCAGCTACTGTCTGCACGACATGCACAACATCCTTGTGAACCGCGCCATGGCCGATGCCTACTTCCTGGAGCGTAACTTTACGGCAGCGCTCGTGTGGTATCAGGATCTGCTTGAACAGGGCGACTCCACCTTCAATACGCTCTACTCGGCAGGCATGTGCTATTCACAGATAGAAGACTTGGAGCGTGCCTATAAGTATCTGCAGTTGGCTTTCCTCATCAGTGGCATGCAGCACTATGGTTGTGCCTACCGCCTCGGTGTGATCTGTGTCGATACCAAGCGTTATGAGGAGGGCCTTGGCTATCTCGCCCTCGCACGCGATCTCATCAAACCCGATACCACCGTGATGAAGGCCATCACCCTTTCGCAGGGCGAAGGCTACTACCTAACGGAGCATTATCCCGAGGCCGTTGCCGCGTGGAAAGAGCACCTCACCTATAATTCCCGCTCCATCGCCACCTATTACAACATCGCCAATGCCTGCGCCTATCTGCTCAACGATGCCGAGCAGGCGAAGTCCTATTATCAGCAGTTCATCGCCGCTGCCCGAAAAGAAGAGCATCCCAACGCCCAACTCACGGAGATGATCTCGAAATCCGAGGAAATGTTGGAATACTACGAAAAAGCAGAGAAACTCAAAAACAAGAAATGATAACCGCGCAAAAAAAATGCGCGGTTTTTTTGTGGTTTCAATGAATTGAGTTACCTTTGCACTCAGAAACCGAAAACGTAAATCAACAATGATTGAAATTCGTGAGGTAACAACAAAAAAAGAACTGAAACAGTTTGTGCAGTTCTACTACGACCTGTATCGCGGCAACGACTGTGCCGTGCCTTTTTTGTATTTCGACGAGATGGCCACGCTACGGAGCGATAAGAACCCCTCGTTTGAGTGTTGTGAGTCGGCCTATTTCCTGGCCTATAAGGACGGGAAGATTGTGGGGCGCGTCGCGGCGATCATCAATCGTAAGGCCAACGAGCGTTGGGACTGTCATCAGGTGCGCTTCGGCTGGTTTGACTTTATCGACGACCTCGAGGTCTCGACAGCTCTGTTGAAGGCTGTTGAGGACTGGGGTAAGGCCAGGGGAATGGTGGAGATCGCCGGTCCGTTGGGCTTCATCGACACCGACCGCGAGGGTATGCTGGTGGAGGGTTTCGACCAACTCTCTACGATGTACGTGAACTATAACTACCCCTACTATCCGCAGCACATGGAGCGGATGGCTGGTTTTAAGAAGGACAACGACTACGTGGAGTGCAAGGTGAAGGTGCCTGAGGAGGTGCCCATGAAGTTTGCGAAGGTGACGGAGATGGTGCGCCGCCGCTATGGGCTGAGTGTGCACAAGTTTACCCGTAAGGAATTGATCGACGAAGGCTATGGTCGCAAGGTTTTCGATCTGCTCAACGCCACCTATAAGGACCTTTATGGTTTCAGTCAACTCTCAGATAAGCAAATCGATAAACTCGTAAACGATTATATCAAGATTGCCGACCTGAACCTCGTGACGGCCATTATGGACGGCGACGAGATGGTGGGCTTCGGCATTACCTTCCCCTCTTTCTCGAGGGCTTTGCAGAAGACGCGTGACGGACGGCTGTTCCCCATGGGGTGGTGGCAGGTGCTGAAGATCCTGAAGTGGCACAAGACGCCTATCGTGGATCTGCTGCTGATCGGTGTGCTGCCCGAATACCGTGCTAAGGGCGCCAATGGTCTGATCTTCGACGACCTGATCCGTCAGTTCCAGGCCTATGGTTTTGAGTGGGCTGAGACGGGACCGATGATGGAAACCAATGAGGGCGTACTCTCGCAGTGGCAGTATCTGGAGGCCACGATCCATCGCCGTCATCGTTGTTACAGAAAACTTTTAGGATGAATCGACTTAAGACCATATTCTGCTTAGCCTTCCTTCTGTGCTTGCCGTTGCATGCCCAGAAGCCAATCCAACTGGGTGGTTCGTGGGAGTATGCTGTTGGCGATTCTGTCAACTACAGTGCTTTCGTGATATTGCCTGGTGAGGTGAAGACGGGCGAAGTGGTGTGGTATAGGCGTGGCGTGTATGTGCCACAGGACTGGCAGGAGCAGCGCATCACGCTCTATCTGGAGCGGTTGTATGCGAAGGCAACCGTCTTTGTGAATGGCCGGCGGGTGGGGAGCGACTCGTTGCGGTGTGCCCCTCACGAGTATGACGTGACGGCATTGATCGTACCAGGCAAGCGAAACACGGTGAACGTGTGCGTGGCGAAGTCAGAGCGGAACGGTATCTTCGGACAGATGGAACTGCGTGCCGGGTCGAAGCAGTTACATATCCGTGAGTTGCAATTCCAACCGCATCCCTTTGAGGGAAAGATACACTTGGATATGAACATGGGCGGTGACGGACTGCGGTTCAATGATTATATCGTGGAGGTGTTGGCGCAGCGCACGGACGTTGATTCGGCAGACATCATTCAGCGCTATTATATCATGACGAAGCGCCACTCGGCCTTCGATATGTTCCTGGGCAATGAGGTGGCCCTTTGGGATGAGTTCCATCCGCACCTCTATAATGTTGCCATCGCCTTTTACGACGAATATCTTGAGACAGCCATTGGCATGCGTGAGATGACGACAGACAGTGGGCAGGTGATCATCAATCGCCGTCCGCTGTATCTGCGCAGTGTAGTAATGGGTGATCCGCGGTTGGAGTCGGGCAGTAGCCTCTCTGACGAACAGGCGTGGCATGATCTGCTCAAGAAGTATAAGCAGTGGGGATTCAACCATATCCATTTTGATGGCTATTGTCCTACGGAGGCGGCTTTCGCTGTGGCCGATAAACTGGGTTTGCTCATACAGCCTGGGGGCATCGTTGGTGAGAATCAGACGAAACGCGTGCTTAATGCCTACGGCCATCATCCCTCGCTGATGATGACGGAGGTGGAGGGTATCGAACGGATCCCTGCGCAGAAGGATTTTGCTGTTGGTTATTATAAGGAACGCATAGAGCGCAACCTGATGACGGCCAATTACAGAGGTTTCCAGTTGGAAGACTTTCATTGGCCTGAGAAAGATGAGCCAACGAAAGATTGGACGGAGTTTTGTGCGCCCATCGTGCCGTTGGCGAAGTTCCCGAGGTATGAGTATTCGGTGGCTGATACGTTGGATGTGCCCTTGGAGGCCTGTAGTGCCTTCTATGGTGAGATCAGTGCTGCCCGTGCCACTTACTTTATCTGTGACGACAGTTTGAAGGTGGTAATGGGTGGACAACTTGGCGTAGTCCAACTGCCTATCGGAAAGAACATCGCAATGGGGAACTTGAAAATCCCCCTCAGCGATCTGCCTGCTCCTGGCAAATATTCTCTTTATGTGGCCATCGCAGGCCGATTCCGCAACCACTGGGAGTTTGAACTCACTGGGGACGGTTCTCTGTGAGTCCTCCAAGAACTCACAGAGAACCGTCCCCGCTGAGTTTACCGTTTAGCAAATCACAGATTTCTTGTGGTTTCATCGAGAGGTATCTTACATAGATCTCATAGGGGTAACCCTGGAGAGATGCCTTTGAACGCTGTTTGCGATATTTGGCTATCTGTTCGTCGGTGACGTCTCCCTTGACGTTGTCCTTATAGCGTATGCCAATAAACTGACGACCGTTGTATTTGTCAACATAGAAAGAGTCAACGCCTGACAACTGCACAACCCATGGCTCTGGAGTGTTCACCCTCAACTGTTGATCAGTGATTACAAGATAGGTCCGGCGTTTGATGTATGCAGGGACTAAAATGATGGAAGTCATGCAGATGAACATCGTTATCATGTGATACTTATTTGCCCCTATAACCCCTGGCCCTCCAACGGCTCTGCTAACACCCATGATAATGGCCCAACCTGCTGCCACAGCCAAAAGAATGAAAATCCATACCTTGATGGACACTTTGATTTTAATTTCGTTCATATCGTTTACTATTTAAATATCTCCGCCAAAGAATAGACTTCGAAGTGTCAGATAGGCAGCAACGGCTATAGACACGAAGACAAAGGGCAAAGCACAGATTAATGCTTCGACAAACGTCGTGTGGAACACATACAGACACGTTTGCATGGGGATATAGATGCTGAGGAGCCCCATCACAAAACTATACTTGAATCCTGGCTTGGGCTCTTTCGCCAATCTGATGCTTCTGCCACAATGATTGCATACGGTGTCATAGTCTGTTCCCCTGAGCAGATATTTCAAACATCGCTTCAGGGATACAGTCTGATGGCAATATGGGCATTCTCTATTCTTCATTTCAGTTTCTCTTTCAGGGATTGGAGTTCGAAATCAAAGTTATGGAGGCCATGGATCTGGATGTCCTCACGCACACGACGGCCGTCAGGGGTGAAAGTCTCGTAGTGAGGGATGCCACTGAACTCCAAGAGTTCTTGCAGACGGCGGAAATCGGCATTATTGACGCAGACGGTCTCTTCGTCAGCAAGCCATTCGTTCACATATTTGTGATAGGCATCGCTGCCCTCGGCCGTGCGCTCTCCAGCGAGGAAGATGAGTTTCACATCATCGCGCTTGGCAATCTCTGCCCGCAGATTCTTACTGCTCTGGATGGCAGCACGACAGGGGCCGCAACCCATGCCCCAGAAGTCGATCATCACATAACGGCCAGGGTATTTGGCCAAGACGTCGCGGATAATCTCTGCACCAGGACCTTCTGGCAATGGGGTGGCTAATTCTTTCTGCGCCATCTGCTCTTGACAGAACTGTTCGGCCTTCTGGCGGATATAGGGATTTGTAAACATCGAGAGATAAAGGGGATACATGTTGCTCACCGTTTCGCTGTTGGCCGCGATGGAGTCGCATTTTTCCTTAGTAAGTGTCGTATCTGCCATGAAGACAGGAATCATCATTTCATTTTGACGCCATAGGTCGAAACTTCTCTGCATGTCATTGAGCATACAAAGCTGCGCCGTCAGATTATTACGCTTACCCGTCATCTCGACCAACATGGCGTTGCCCTTTTCTATAGAAAGCTTTCTATTAGTGAGGTCATAATTATAGTTGCCGTGTTCGTCCTCCATCACATCACGTTGCACTTTTCGGACGGGGCTGGCAAATTGGATGCGGTTGAGGGTGAAGAAGAAGTCGTGGCTCATCAACAGCAACGGATTGTCGAAGTCGATGCGCTGCAAAGCCTTGTAGTTGTTGATATCCCTGACGGTCTGCAGTTCCACGCTGTCAGTGACCAATCGTGTCCAACTTCCGTCCTTATTTTCCTGCCATGGGGATAGTCTGTCTTCGTGATACATGGCATAGTCCATCAGGGCTAAGGCGTAAGTGGACTGCATCTCGCCTAAGGCCAGGTGCATCTCCATGGGCGTGAAATGCTCACGACGGCTGATCACGTTGATCCGGTGCAACATATTCTGCCATACTTTCTCGGCCAAGAGGTTGGCTTCATTGAAATTCCCCTCGAACATATCGAGAGGTCTGCCTAATTCCTGTAATCGCAGGTCGGACTTCAGCCATCGCTCCACCTCTTGGCTGCTCCCGCTATTATAGAAACACTTATATCGTCCATGCTCATCAGGACGTACAGTGACGTCGATGGTTTCGCCAGGACGGGCGAAGAAGGGAATCTCATTGAATCCTACCTTGGAATTTTCTGAGGCGTAGAACGACAATTTCATGGGATAACTAAGCAGGATTTGCTTTTCGAACGTGCCGTCGGGCTCGATCTCTATCAGGAGTGTACCATTGTTCTTCTTCGTCACGTCATATACGTAGCTTTCCATCGCCGTGAATCCGAAGCACTCTGCGTCGTAGCCCTCAATACGGCCACGGATGGTGGCACTGTCTGTTTTCAGCCAGTCGGCGGGAAGGGTATAAGGATTGTCGGTATAGAACTGTTGTAATGTGGGTGCCTTTATCTCCGTCGCCTTATCGTGAATACCAAGGAGCATGAAGGCATTTCGCACATCGCCTTCGATGAAGTCGAAGATCTGCACATGTTTTGGCATGGGCTCGAAATGCATCGTGAAGTCTGTCACGCCGCTCTCTGGCGATTGTACCCAGGTGTCGAGGGCTATACCCTCGGCAGAGCGCAACGGATAGCGAAGGCCGTCCTCGTCCTTGAGATAACTTTCCTTTACGAATTGGAAGTACTGACCTTGAGGGTATTGCATGGTGAAATGGATGGTGGTAGCCGTGTCTGTCATTATGACTTCGCGGGCGATTAATTCCCCCTGGAATACATTCGCACAGGCCATTGCCTTGGGGTTTTCAATGGTCTTGAAAGTCTTCGCTTGCCCCGACATACACACGAGGGCGAGCAATGTAGTGATGAAAGTCTTCATACTTATTAAAAATATAGTCCTGTTTAGTTGCTTGGGGCACTGAGTGAACGGAAGTATTTCATGAACCCGTCAATAAGCCTGATGCGCTCCTGATGGGGTGTCTCTATCAGGGATGCACCATTGTTAAACTGCATGACGGTAGCCTTGCCTTCCTCAAAGATGGGCCACTTGGGCAGACCTTTTCCGTTGGGATCCATCGTCTTGGCGAAGTTCACCCAGTACTGCTGCATCAGGTCGCTCACTTTCTTCTCTTGTGGATATTTCTCGGCCTCATCATCGAAGGCACCTTTCAGGTAGAGCATGTCGTCGGCATGGGCAGCACCGCGACGATTGCCTTTGGCATAGACGGTACGGTCTGATTTCTGAGCGAGATAAGCCGAATAGACAGGACTCTTACCTGTTTTCTTCTGTAGGGTAGTCCATGCGTAGGCAGGCCATCCGAAACCCACGTCGCGTACAAAGTCGCGCATACTGAAAAGCCGTTCCTCTTCAGTGGCGCCAGGATAACAGGCCTTTGCGCTGTCTGCCCACTCACCAGGCAACTGACTGAACTGCTGTTCGTATTGCTCGACACTTACCGAGTCGAAATCAACGGCACCCTCGTCGCTGTTGTGCATGATGAGCACGGGCACATCGTTGTAGTTGCCCTTCTGGTAGAGGTCGTAGATCGGCTCTGGTATTACATAACCATCTACAATAGGTATGCACAGTTGGAAGTTCGATTCATTGCCCGTGAGTGCCTTGGTATCCATCTGGCGCATCTCTGCTATAGAGTTTTTCTTCAGTCCACTCATAAACATCCAACCATACATCTGGGCCTGTTGCTGATTAACCACATTCGTGGGCGACATCATCGCTCCACTCTGACTGATGCAGGCACGGAACAAACCCTTGGCCAGAGGCGAGGCACAGAGGATATTGCAACTCACGGCTCCTGCCGATTCTCCGAAGATAGTCACCTTTGTGGGGTCGCCCCCAAAGTTCTTGATGTTACGCTGTACCCATTGCAGCGCGAAGATCTGGTCGAGGATGCCGTAGTTGCCTGAGTGCCCATCCGACTCCTTGGCCAGATCGGCATGTGCCATGAATCCCAGGGCTCCAGCGCGATACTCGACAGAGACGGCTACAACCCCTCTGCGAGCCAGACTCTGCCACAGGTCTCCACCGTAATGCTCGGTGCGGAAAGCGCCGCCATGTATAAACACCATCACGGGCAGGGCTTCGTCCGTGCTCTTGGCTGGTGTGGCGACACTCAGATATAGACAGTCTTCGCTCATCATGTCGTACGTTACGTAGCTCTTTTCAGGCTGGGGAGGCCACTTGGCTACATCCTCTGCCTTCAGCACACCACTCCATGGTTTGGCGGGCTGTGGTGCCTTCCATCGCAGGTCGCCCACAGGTGGCGCTGCATAGGGAATGGCTTTATACACGGCGAGGTCTGTCCCGTCTGGAGTTCCCTCAATATCGCCTGTTTCAACATGCGTTTTCAGTAACGGTTGCGCCTGCCCCGCCACGGATACGATGGCGAGCAATGCAGTGATGATGGATTTCTTCATATTCATAAGAGTGTTATTCTACGATGATTCTTGGCTTATACACAAACAGTTTCTGATTGTCTCTGAGTTGCTTGACATCGAGGGGGAGCACATGGCCGGACCAGTTGGCGCCCCAGGCGTTAAAGGGTTCTCCTTCTGGCTCGATATAGGTGAATTTCGTCAGTTCAAGTGGCAGCGGATCGAAGACCAATACATAGGCCACATAGTCACCTGAATTGCCATTCATGAAGAAGAGTTCGTCGAGCGGAAGGCCCTGTGCCTCACGAATCTTATACTGGTGGCCTGTATTGTCGAGCAATTTGATGTCGTGTCCGAAACTCCAGTACTCAGTAGTCCAGTTCTGTTCGTAGCCAATAGCCAGATAGGTAGCCTCGGGTGTGCGCCATAGAGCCATCGTCTCGTCCTTAACGGGTTTGATGAGATGTGCATCCGTCATCACCTTCCAGGTGTTCCAGTTCTGCATGTCATAGGGCTTATTCTCGCTCATGTGCTCTAGCTCCACACGAGGCTTACGGAGCTGGGGAATGGTATCGTATTCCTGATACACGAACGTGCCAAAGGCCTCATGGCGAACGGCGACGGGAGCGCCCATCATGCTCCAATTGGGTACACCATAGATCCTTACCTCCTTCGTTGTTTCTGCCAGAGGTGCGAAGAATATCTTCAGGTCTACCACATCGCCCTTCTTTGCCTTGATGGTGAAGTGCTTGCGATAGGTTTCCGGTTCCGTGCGACGGATACGGTATTGTGCGCCCGATTCCTGATCTACGAGACACGTCTCTTCTGAGGCCAGCCACATATCGGTTATCTCGTCGGCGGGCATAATGAAGTAACAATGCAGAACCGTTTCATTATTCTCTAACGTCAATCGCCAACTCATCGGCATATAGGAATGCTCGCCCTGTGGCAAATTGATCATCTCGGGGAATATCTTCAGGATATCCTTCTCTATGGGGGGATTATCCACTTCGCAATAGTCCTTGATCCACGAATTGTTCGTAGCGTACCATTTGGCTGTGGTCTTGTTCGTCTGCGGATCTTTCTTTACTTGAGGACGAGAGATGAACATACCCATACCTTTTGCGTATTCGTTCACGGCAGAGTTTTCTGACTGGAAGTTGTATTTGACGGATACGTTATAGGACTTTGTTTGTGCCTGCAAGGTGAGACCTGTCATTGCCAGAAGGCTTATTAATAAAAATCTTTTCATAGGGCTTTGTCTTTAAAAGGGTAATGATTTAAATGTTGAACGCGTCAGTTGTTCACGATAATTTTGATAACATGTAGAAGAAACATTGGTTTCTATCGGCGAGTGAGTACAGTATAGCAGGATGCGATCGCCCAAGATGCGCTCTGCTATCCAGAGATATTTCTGATTCTTATGCAAATCCTTCAATGTGAAAAAGAGTTGCTGGTGGGAGAAGTTCAACAGGTAACCAGGTGTCTTGCTGTCATACCAGCAGGCCACTTGCAGTAAACGTCCGAATATATTGAGTTCCTGTGTATCGTCAAAAACGTAGGCTTTGCTGATAACGGTGCTGTCGGGTGCGCCACCAGTGCAATCCAGTGATACACCTTCCACCTCGTTGAAATCAGCCATCTTGGCGATGAACTCATCCATACGGGCAGGGTCCTTATAATTAATCGTATCCACAGCACTCTTGATGGAAGCGTAGTGAACCTGGGGTTCGTTGGATGCAGGCAGTGGGAGATATTCATCGCGGTTGTGGTCGTATGAACAATTTGTAGCCTGGCCTTGCGGAGTAATTACTTGGGATTCTGCCTTCGTGGGATGGCTTTCCTTGGGCAGGGGAGCCTGTTTGGGAGATGCAGTTTCTCTGTCTTGGATAGTGTGTCCGAAAGGCTCATGTGGTGTATCCGTAGGTTGGGGGTTGCGGGGGGGGACGACTTCCGCTAGTACGGAGGGTTCCTCAGGATTGTTTTCTGCTTTCGGCCAAACAAGCATCAGGGTGGCAGCTACGGAAGCGGCAACAGCTAAGATCGCAGGCCAACGCCACCTGATGATGCGGGCCTTATCCTCATCCTTTTGAGGACGGGATTCATCATCCTGTTGGCTTGGCTCCAGGTCAGGCAGGCTGCTCATGATGCGATCCGTCAGTGCCTCAGGATCGTCGATCATGGGTTGCTGGCCTTTCAGGCTGTCCAATATGTCGTCAATTCTATTCATATCCTAATTCTTTGAGTCGTTTTCTTACTGTCTGGCGAGCCACAAAGAGGTTGCTCTTGATCTGTTTGGCATCGAAGCCTGTGATCTGCTCTGCTTCGGCTGAGGAGAGTCCTTCGAGTTGGATGAGCGTGAACACGAGCCGTTGCTTCTCGCTGAGTCCCTCCGCAATGGTTTTCACAATCGATACCCATTCCCTGTTCTCCAGTGTTCGCTGGTTGTCATTGTCGGAAGCATAGCGCCGCAAGGCCAACTTATCCTCAGGCATGCTGACAACGCGATTCGTACGTCTCAGCTTATCGATGCACAGACGGGAGGCAATCGTATAGATCCATGTGCCGATGGTCTTCTGCTGATCCAAATCCCTGATGCGCTGCCACACGCGGATGAATGTCTCCTGCACCATGTCCTTGGCCTCCTCTTCGTCGCACAACATCTTCAGCGCCAGCGAGAAGATCATCCGCTGATGTGTCTGTACCACCCATCGGAATGCATCCTTGTCGCCTCGTTGGCAACGGGTGATGATGTCGTACTCTGTCTGAGTCATTAATTGCTAGCTCTACTTATTATACGGCTAAGGTTGGCGAAAGTCAAAAAACAAATCGATTTTTTAATTCTGTATTTTGTTTAGTTGTTGGTTCAGCAGGTTAAGAATGTCTTTTGGTTTCTTGGCGAGACCTGAAACGTAGATATCATAGGGCTCACCTGGATTCAGAAGCGTTTTTTTGCGGGCTCCTATTCCGTCCTCCACATCCTCTATTGTGATGCCTGCCTCGACATCTTTCTTATAACGGATGCCTATCACTTCCTGTTCTTTGTAACTGGTGGGATAGAATGAGTCAACCTCTTCGAAACAAACTTCCCAAGGTACATACGTGTTTACCATCACAGAGTAGTCTGAGATAATCAGTTTGGGCTTCCTGATGGCGAAGGCTACAATACTGATGGCTGCGCTGAGTGCAAACATCATGGCCGGAATCATGATACCGCTATTGGATTTGCCTCCGGATTGATACATGCTGAACATGCATCCTACCATAAAAGCGAAAAACATGATAATACCCATGATGGGACTGAACTTCGATTCGTAGATTTTTATCTTTTTCATTGCTGTTTGTTTTTGTGATTATTCGTCTCTATATTCCAATATATCTCCTGGCTGACAACCCAGTTCGCGACAGATGGCCTCAAGGGTGGTGAAGCGCACGGCCTTGGCCTTGCCCGTCTTCAGGATCGAAAGATTGGCTAATGTCAAGCCGACTTTCTCGGCCAACTCGCTGAGCGACATTTTACGCTTGGCAAGTTCTACATCTAGGTTTACTACAATTTGTCCCATAGGCCGATTAAATGGTTAAATCCTGCTCTTCCCGCAACTTCAAGCCTACGGCAAACACCTCGGCTATAATCAGATTAAACACACCAAAGAGGAAAGCATCGAAGAAGTGATCGTACACTTCAATAAAACTACAGCCCGTATAGAACTCATCGCAGGCGGCAACTGCCGCAAGAATCATCAATCCGCAAGCCGTGAGGCGAAGCAGGTTTACGTTCTCCCACACAAACACCTGATTTCGGTTTACATTAAGGATAAAGCGGATAAAACTGACGAACGACACCAACGCAGCCACAACGGCAAACATCTCTGCAAAGAATTCCAATAACGCAAGCCAGGTGTAGGCTGGCAATACATTTCTACCTTTGTTCCAACCCTCCTGAAAGGCATCGGCCCCTGTTACGAATGTCATCACTACCATTGTCGCCAGCAGCAGCAACATCAATACGCAGAAGAAATTCAGTCTCTTTTTCATATCGTTTTATTGTTTTATTTGATTAATTTATCGAATTTCGATATGCAAAAGTAAATACTCTTTTACGAACCACCAAATAAAAACAAAAAAAAATTATCGAAAAACGATAAATTTAACGTTCTTTATATCTTTTGATGGTAATTACTTCCTCCGTGAGAAGACCTTCGTATTTATCTTACAAATCTTTAAATTGCCCTAAAAGATTTGGAGGGCAGAGAAAAGCGTATTACCTTTGCGGGCGATGGAGACGAAACGTATCATCCTGATATTCATGGCTGTCGTGTGCGGCCTTGCGGCATCCGCCCAACAGCGGCGGGTGGTGGTCGATATTGAGACGCTTATCCCTATCAACGGCGTGAACATCATCAGCAAGGAAGGTACGATCACGTCCGACTCACTGGGGCACTTCTCCGTGCCAGACAGTTGTAGGAGCCTTGCTTTCTCGCATGTCAACTACGAGAGTCGCATTGTCAACATGGAAGAGGTGAACGACACGGTGTTCCTCATCTCCAAACTGCTGAACATCAAGGAAGTCGTGGTCTTCGGCCATGCCCAATACCGCGACGATATGAAAGCCCTGAAAAAGCAATTACGCCTTGAGAAGAATGAGGCCGCGCTGCTGGCCGCAAATCCTGCCGGAGGCAATCTCCTGGCACTGATTGGTTATATCATCCCCAAAAAGTGGCGGCAGAGTAAGAAGGAGGCACGGCGTGAACGTCTAAAGCGCATTTTAGAGGAATACTAATACTAAAAGAATAAGGATTATGGATGAGATGACGTGGGAGTTTATACTCCGTATTTTCGTAGCAGCCCTGTTGGGAGGTGCCATTGGTCTGGAACGCGAGTATCGGGCAAAGGAGGCGGGGTTCCGCACCCACTTCCTCGTAGCCTTAGGTTCGGCCTTGTTTATGGTAGTATCGGCCTACGGCTTTGAAGGGGCACTGTCAACCCCCGAGCACCGTTGGGATGTGTCACGCGTGGCGGCACAGGTGGTCAGCGGCATCGGTTTCATCGGTGCGGGTACGATCATCTTCCATAAGAGTGAGAATGTCGTCCGTGGTCTGACGACGGCGGCAGGTCTCTGGGTGACGGCTGCCATCGGTCTGGCCTGTGGAGGTGGCATGTATGCTATATCTATCGCCTCCACCATCTTGGTGCTTGTCGGACTGGAGGCTTTCAGATACATCCTGCAAAAGTTCGACAAGCACCGTAGTGCGAATTAAGATACTTATTGCTGAGCCGTCTTCGGACAGACGATGTCCTTCAGGGCTGAGCCGAAAATGATATACTGTGTATTGCCGGCGATAGTACCCTCGTTCTGTCCCCAGAGGAAAGGCCAGTCGTCGTAGTTCTCGAAGTGGTCGGGCTTGCGGAACAGCAGGCCAGGTGCCACGTTACCCGGGATAAACGAGAAGTCGGCACGGTTGTTACCGTAGAACACCTGCTTCGGACGGGCGGCACCCACCACGGCCACAAACGAGTAGTTATGATAGGGGTGACAGCCGTAGAGCCAGTTGGCCACGCGATAGACCTCATCCTTGCCGACGATATCCGGGAAGTAAATGTGGGCGTAATTGACGGTGATGCCGAAGTTGAGCACCATGTTCACGCCAGCCCAGTTGCCTAAGCCGATGGGCACACCGTAGGGGTTCTGCTTGTCGAAGCCTTTGATATATTCCTCGTATTTCTCCACGTATGGGCGAAGTTTCATCTTGTAGGTTTCGTCCATATAGGGCACGGCGTCGAGGGCCGTCTGCATATTGCCGGACAGACGCAGTTCCAAGGCATCCCAGATCTGTTTCTCAAAGTTATCGAGATACTGTTGCTCCTGTGTGGCGCCATAGAGCATCAGGTTCGTGGCCATGTCACCGAACTGTTGATTGCCGTCGAGCCAACTGAAGTCGTCCGCCTGTTGGTTTCTGGCGGCTGTCCGCTGGGCAATGAGTTCCGTTGCTTCCTTCATCAGGCGCTTCGACTGGGTGAGGGCGCGCTCTGCCAGATCGTCGTTGTAGCCTTTGAGGGCATGGCTGGCGGCCGCAAACATCGTCGCAGCACGCAGGTCGAGTTGGGGACTACGCGTCGTAAAGGCCCACATGTCGTCGGGCGTACCACTGCGCTTACCGTCGGCAGAAACCTCATAGGGCTTCAGACTCGGGTCGTAGTGCAGGCCGTCGGTAATCGAGGCAGCATCGCCTAAGTGATGGTAGTTGTCGAGGATGGAGTTGGAGAGGGTGGAGGCCATGTGCCCGATCTGCTCTGCCTGAGCCACGAGGTTCAGGGTGCCATGCTCGATGAACTGCAGGATGTCGGGGGTGCCGTCAGGACGGTGCAGATCGACATAACGCTGCTGCTGGCTGACGAACGTCTCGTCGCGTTGGGGCTTGAACAGTTCCCAGGCACGGATGAAGTTCTGCACCACGTTGATATTGGAACCCGTCTCGATGTCGAAGTCACCGGCATCGAAGAATCCGCCGATATTCAGGCCGGGGATGAGTTCCAGTGGCTTGTATTTGGTGTCTGTCGTCGGTCCTTGGCTGTGCAGGTCAAAGTGATCGCTGGGCGGTGCCTGCAGGTAGCCCTCCTTGAACGGTTCGCCGTGCCAGGTGCGGTAGCCCTCGGTGACGTACATGTGGTTCATGTGGATGGGTACCCAGACATCGGTCGTGGCATCCGTGATCTTATCATAAACATGATCGTCAATCAGGAAGTCATTGGTCCGTGTGTCACCATATTGGATATAATAGACACCTGGCTGTTTGACAGATGAGAAGTCGAACTTCACATAATTATATTTAAAGTAGGAACCCCAGGGCTGAATGTCTCCAGTGAAAGCCTGTTCGGTGCTGCCGTCCTCCTTGATACGCATGAGGGAGGCACTGGCTTTAGCCTGGTCGTTCATGTCGAGTTCGATAACGGCTACTTTGGGCTGTTCTGGGATATAGCCTATCTGCGAGAACCCGATGTTCGGCTTCCTGATCCATCCGGGGATGGCGTATGGCTCCACCGTCCAGGTGACGACCTTGCCCGTCTTGCCCTTTGGTAGCACACTGCGCAGTACGTACCAGCCGTTCTGGGCCAGCATACGGCCGTCAAAGAGTCTCAGTTCCGCGTCATCACTGCTGATGCTGATCATCCGCTCAGGGTCGTCGGTAGCCACCACGATACGATGGCCTGTCTCCATGGGCAGGGGATCGACAAAGCGGTTGGTACCACGGTCATCGTAGGTCTTGAAACCCTTGAACTGACGGGGCTTCTCACTGTTGGGACGGGTGACGGTCATGCTGGTGGCATAACGGGGGAAGCGGTTCAGACGACCGTCCATCGTATAGGTCTTCAGCCAGTATTGCGAAGGCAGGAACTCCATGTTGAAGCCAGCCTCACCGGCCAGTGCGTCGGGAACGGGTTTGTCGAGCCAGACGGCAATCTCCACAGCCTGTCCCTTGGCGGTTACTACCACACGACTGTCGAAGTCGTAGTCATCGTAGCGCATGGTAACCTCGATGCTGCCGTTCTCGCGGTTCACCTTGCGGTCGGTCATCTTCGGTACGAGGTCCCACTGCTCTGGGGTGTTGTTCAAACGTACGGCTCCACCCTGAACGGTGCGCACACCATGGTGGATGATCTCAATACCCGAATTTTTCTCGTCATTGAAACCGCCGTTGAAACTGTTACTGAATACCAGCACATTCACACCCTGTCGTTCAAAATACTCACGGTCGTTAAGTCTTAAGTCTTGTGCCATCGAGGAGGCACTGATCGCTAAAATAATAGTCGATAACAAGAGTCTCTTCATATCAATTAGTTTTTAGTGTGAAAATCAGTGCAAATATAAGCAAAATTTTTGAGTAATAGTATGATCTACAAGAAAAAATATGTAAATTTGCAACGAATTATTAGAAAACTGAAGAGAAAAATGAATACATTATTATTGTCACTGGCATTATTCGTGGGGGCTGCCTCTCCCAATGGTCAATTGTCCGTCAAGACGACAGACGCAAAATTGGAGATTTGCTATAATCAGCAAAAGGTGCTGGAATTGGCGGATATTCCATTCAGTGACCTGACATTCGTCAGAGAGGTGAAGGATGACTACCAGATGCTGGAGGGCAAGCGTCTGCACTGTACCAATGAGGCCAACGAGTATCAGGCACCGATTGGTCAGGATGCCCGTATGGTGATGAGGCTTTACAACGACGGTATCGCCTTCCGCTATGAATACACGGGTCTGCAGGACAGCAAAGTGCCCGCTGAGCACACATCCTATATCATCCCAGAGGGTACGAAACGGTGGATGCAACAGTGGAGCGACGGCTACGAGGGCTTCTTCCCGATGACGACCACTGCCAACGTGAAGACACTGGCAGGCTTTGGTGGTTCCTTTGAGACAGAAAAGATCAATACCCATTGGGGCTATCCGTTGCTCATGGAGCCCATTGACGGTGTGTTTGCCCTGATCACCGAGGCCAACATCGAGCGACGCCAGAGTGCGTCGAGCCTGTTTAATGAAGGCGAGGTGTTCAGCGTTGGGCAAGATCAGAACGACCTGTTGCTGACGGGCGACTGGCATACGCCCTGGCGCGTGGTCATCATCGGCAAACTGGCCGATATCGTGGAATCCACGTTGGTGACTGACGTCAGTGAACCGAGTCGTCTGGAAGACATCAGTTGGATCAAGCCCGGTGTGGTGTCGTGGATCTATTGGGCCAATAATCATGGCTCCAATGACTACAGTATCATCAAGAAATATGTGGATATGGCTGTCGCGTTGGGGTTGTCCTACGTACTCATCGATGCCGAGTGGGACGAGATGGACAAGGTGGCATCCAATGAAGGCAAGACCATTGAGGATGCCGTGGCCTATGCCAACGCGAAGGGCGTTAAACCGCTGATATGGTATAATTCGTCAGTAGGGTGGGTAGATGGTGCTCCAGGTCCGAAGTACCGCTTGAATAAACCTGAGGATCGTGAGAAGGAGTTTGCCTGGTGCGAGAAGATCGGTGTGGCTGGCGTGAAGATCGACTTCTTCTCTGGCGACAACCAGATGAACATGGACTATTGTCAGGACCTTCTGGAGAGTGCTGCCCGTCATCATCTGCTAGTGAATTTCCACGGTGCTCCCATTCCCCGTGGCTGGCAGCGCACCTATCCGAACCTGCTCTCGACGGAGGGCGTCTATGGTGCCGAATGGTATAATAATGTGCCTCACTTCACGAAGAAAGCAGCGAGCCATAACGCCATTCTGCCCTATACCCGTAACGTCATCGGACCGATGGACTATACCCCCTGTGCCTTTAGTGACTCCCAGCATCCGCACATCACCACGCTGGCCCATGAACTGGCACTTACCGTGCTCTACGAGAGTGGCTTGCAGCATCTGGCTGACCGTCCGGAGAGTTTCCTGGCGCAGCCCAAAGAGGTACAGGCTTTCTTAGGACAATTACCTACCGTCTGGGATGAGACCCGCTTCGTCAGTGGTTATCCTGGTGAGAGTGCCGTCCTGGCCCGTAGGAACGGTAATACGTGGTACGTAGCAGGCATCAATGGCTCCGACGAGCCGCAGACACTCGCCAACGATCTCAGTTTTCTGGGGAACGGGAACCTGTCTGTTCGGATGTTTGCTGACGATGCCTCAGGACAGTGGCAGATCAGTACCCTTACGCAACTGCCTTCACAGATAGTTTGTCAGCCGCGCGGTGGTTTCGTTTTGGTGATTCAGATATAATCCTGTTACTGGCGCACGCCAAAGTCCTTACGGTATTCATCATTGATGAGACGGCTTGCCTGATGACCATCGAAGTGAGTCGGACCAATGATGAAATCGGGCACATTGAAGGACAGGAAACGCTCGCGATAGAAACGGCGTGGGTTTCTCTGTGGCAGCATAAAGGCCTTGCTGACATTCCCCTTGGCATCCACATGGCAGAAATAGGGCCGTGTGAAGAGACCGTCGTCGCGACGGGAACTCAGCACGAGCCAGCGCGAGTTGGTACTCCAGTTATGGAACGATTCCGTGTCTTCTGAGTTAGCCCCTGTCATCAAGCGGCTCTCCCCTGTAGCGAGATCAAGCAGGTAGAGATCGGCCTCATGATGCCAGATGCTGAACTGTCCGTAGTCGGAGAGTGTGTAGCAAAGGAAACGTCCGTCGTAGGAGGGACGAGGGAAGGATATCGACTTGTGCATAGCCTCGGCATCGACAATGGTGTCTATACGACTGCCGAAACAGCCCGTTGCAGGATCGAAATCGATGCGGCAGAGGTTATAGCGGATCGAGTCGAGTTGATGACTGTCCTCAGGAAGGGCACGGGCCGCACAGAAGTAGAGCGAACGGCCGTCGGCAGAAAAGACGGGAAAGGTCTCATAGACCGAATCCTGCTTAAGAAGGGACGACAGCAGCAACTCGTTTTTCTCGACATCATAGACCTGAAGGTCAGAGGCGGTATCAAAGACCTCGATGCGGTTGGGGTGAGCACTGTGGAACAGTTGACTCGTGGCGTTGGTGGAATAGGCGATGTAGCGGCCCGAGGGGTGCCAGTAGGGATAGACGCAGAAACCGAGCGTCTGATCGGTCTTGGTATTGTAGGCAGCGACAGGACCATTGTCATGGCGCAACAGCGTGGCGCCGTGCGGGCCACGGATGTGAAGGCTTAAATCAGCAGAATTGCCGCGGTTGAAACTATGACAGTTGACGCAACCCTCGAACTGTGTGTTCTCAATCAACGCACGTTCGTCGAACGAGGAGAGATCGCGCTCATAGATCCCCATCTTACTCCATACCTCGTAGCCAGGCTCGATCAGACGGTAGCAGATACCGTAGTCGATGCTGTCAGGGCTGACATATATGGAGAAGGGCCTGTAGGTGTGCCAGCCGTCTTCATATTTGGCCGAAACAGTCACGCTGAGCGAGTCGCCGCGGTTCTGACTGAGCAGGGTATGCCACTGGTCTAGGTCGAAATCAACCGATTCCTCGCCCTGGCCGTGCAGACTGTGCCCGTGACGGTCGGTTATGACGGCATCAATCAGCAATGCCTGCTCATCCGCCATGTTAAAGCAGAGAGGAGCGATGTTCACGGGTATGGTGACACCGAGGTAGTCAGGATAGATACGGGGCTGGGCCGCCTCCTGCCTTGCATCACTGACAGTTTCCGTACAGGCAGTGAACAGCAGAAGGGAAAGGAGGGTATATAGAATCTTTTCCATTTTTCTTCACTCTTAGTTCTTGGCTCCCTGGAGGCGGAGCAGTAACTTGGCAAAACTTTCGCGGTCGCCCGTCAGCATATAGTAAGCCCTCAGGTAATCTAAGGCCAGGCGGTTGTCGGTATTGCTGAAGAAGAGACTTTCCAGCATCTCGGGCGTCACATGGTCGCTGAAATAGAAGTTCTCATCGTAGGCACACTGGCGCAGACGTCCATATTCAGGATGTTGGGCAATCGCCTTTTCATCACCTAACAGCGATAGTGTTTCGTTGGCCCAGTCACGGTAGAAGAGGGTTTTCTGCAGTGCCGTGAGATATTTTCGGGCCACTTCGTAACTGCCGATGATCAGGTTGGTCTGTGCCAGCCGTTTATAGCAGCGGGCACTTTTCTGGAAGTCGAGGATTGCTTCCTGTGCCTCGAAGACCGTTCGCTGGGCGACATGGATCATTCCCAACTGATAGAAAGCCTCGGCTGTAGGCATCGGACTGGTCGCATCACTCTGGACATCGGGTAATAGACCGGCGATACCGTTCTGGTTATAGTCGAACAGGTGATCGACGAGCATGCCGTGCATCGCCAGGGCGAGATTCTGTACCGTCACGCCTATTTGGTTGTTAGGCTTCTCGGCATTGACGGCCTCAAGGATGCGGTTCCATTGCTGGTGGCAGGCCATGAAGTCGTACTGCATCACCTTTTCCGCCTTGAAATTACTGTTCTTCCAGACGATTCCCCCCATACAGACGGCCACCAGCACAAAGGAACAAAGCGTCACCACATAACCGTTCGAGGCCTTGGCCCACTTCTGGCAGAAACGGACGATGAGTGTAAGGACGAAGACGAACAGGGCCGCTGACCATAACAGCACTGGAACTGTTGTCGGGTAGCGATGGTAATGGATGCCAGTCCACAGACGGTCGGCAGGAACCGGGACATAAGATGGCAGGATGGCGAGCATGATGGCTAAAAGAACGAACACGCTGTAATACCATGCAGCGTGTTTGGGGCTTGGAGCCAGCAGGAGAAAGAACAACACACAGACGGGACCTACCATCCAATAGAGCACGGGAATGGCGACCATGAGTAAGATGCGTCGCACCCAGCCATCTGGTATCTCATCGAATAGCCTTGTGGCGTGCAGCGTGAGCAGGACAGCCCAGACACCTCCCAGCAGCGCATGCTCGTCAAGCAGGAAGAGCCAGAGCAGGAACGAAGGTACAAAACTCAGACCATAAAACCACACCCCGCTCGGTTTTGCCGCTTGGCTTGTCCGAGAATTGGCTAGGCGGAGCGTCTGGAGTTGTACTGCCGAGAGCAGCAGTGCTATGATCAGTGCTCCCACCCAGGCATAGAGGAAAAACTGCGTACAGAAGCGTCCCAGCAGGTCGGCTATGCCACCAGGCAGCCTGACAATATCCCACGCGTAGGTGCTGTCGAAGAGGAACAACTGATACTGCTCCTGATAATGCAGATGGTGTGGATAGGCTAGTCCGAAGAAGAGTAGCACCGCCACACCGAAAAGGAGCGTGCAGATATATTGTACCTTCTTCATTCGAATACCTTTGCGAACTCAGCGACGCTGATCCTGACTGGCTCAACCATGAATTCCGGACGGTTATAGCTCTTCAGGAGGGTGGTATGGCGTTCGGGATCTTCCTGCGGTAATAGGAAGGCTTTCCCGACTTTCCCGTTGTTGAAATAGGCGAAATAGACACGGCTGTAGTTGTCATCGTCACGACGGCTGGCCAACATGATCCAATGTCCGTTGCTCGACCACGAGGGATAACTGTCAGAATAGCCGTCACTATTGACGGAGGTGAGATCAATGGGCGAAGTGTTTTCTGCGTTGAGGGCAGTGCCGGTATATTGCTCCATCGGGATACAAACGATGTCGCCATCATGGTGCCTGCTATGGAAGCAGCCATACTGCCCTATGGCAAACAGCAAGTAGCGTCCGTCGGGGCTGATGCGTGGCAAGGTAACGCTCTTGTCATCCGAAGCGGCGTCATAGACCAATTCCTCCTCACCGAAACCATGCGTTGCCAGATCAAACGAACGGCGATAGAGGTTGTACTGGATTTTCGGGTAGGTGGTCCTGATATCCTTGTCGCGCATCTCTTCAGGAAGTGGAACAGATTTACCGTAATAGAGGTATTTGCCATCGGGCGACCAGGTAGGATAAATCTCCAGAAGGGTGGAATCGTTCGAGACGATGCTCACTGAGTCGGCCTCTACATCATAGAGAATCATGTCGCTGGCAAGATCATAGACCTCAATCTTATTGGGATTGGACGTGTGGAATGCCTGCCGCGTCAGGTTGGTTGAGAAGGCAATCAACTTGGCGGTGGGGTGCCAGGCGGGATAGACACCGGAAGAGATGGTATAGTCGCGCTTCAGATTGACTTTCGACACCTTGCCATCGTTCACAATAACAGTACCCGCATTGGCGAGACGCACGTGAAAGAGCATGTTGTCGGTCTTGTAGTTCTGATAACTGTGGCAGTTGATGCACTGGCCGATTCTGTTATCATTCATGGTTATCTCGTTGTTGAAGATCTGTGACTCTTCGAACGTGGTGAGGTTGCGCTGGGCAATCTCCATATAGGTCCATGCGACATACGAGGGCTCGATGAGGCGATACGACAGATATTCGTCGATGGGTTCTTCGGCTACGTGTATCTCAAACGGGCTGAACGATAGCCATTCGCCTTCTTTCTGTCCCCAAACCTCTACTTTCATACTCTTGCCTTTCGAGGCGTCGAGCATGGCGTGCCATTCCTCCTCGGGAATCTGAACCTTCACACCATGGCCGTATGTCTGCTGCTGGCCGTCGGGTGTGCTGATACGTGCCACACATGCCTCGTATTGGTCAGCAGGAAGCATGAAGTTAAGCGGTGCAATATTGCAGGGCACCGTCACATTACAGTAATCGGGGAAAATGGCAGGCATACCCTTAGTCTCCTTGGATGAAGAGGGTACGGCGGGGTGATTCACACATGATGATACCAGCAGCACGGCCACAGCCAGAAGCTGGAAATAGGGGCGGATATATCTTTTCATCGTTTTCTTATGAATGAGTTTCGTTTCCAATATTACCAGTATAATGAATGGGCTTCCTTCCGAAGATGTTGTACCACCAGTAGGTGTCTCCCCATTCTTCACGCATGTCTTCACCTACCTTCTCAAGGGTTGCACCAGGTTTTGCCACACCTTCCAAGGCCACCCAGAACTGCTTATAGCGTTCGAAAATGGATTGCTCGACAGGGATCATCATCCGCTTTTCTTCTGGGGACTTATCCATATACAGGATATAAGCCTCCTGGGCATGCAAAGGAAACTCCTCGTTCATGTGCAACTTTACAAAATTGCGCAGCGCCGGCCAGAAACGGCGTGAGTCGCAACGTAACATGGCATAGAGCAATGCCTGTTCTGAGGCCACCTTACTGTCGGATCCGAACCAGAGGCTGATGCCATTGACAAGGTAACTTTCACTGTCTTCTACACCGGTGATCTCATCGGGATAGCATTTTTGTAGTGCCTTGATATTTTCTGTGACAGGAGCCGGTTGCCAATTGCTGTAAAATGGACTTTGATGTAAGATGGTGGTATAGCGTTCTACCAGTTTCTTATCTCCTACAGCCAAGGCACAGCGGGTCAGCATCTTCAAGTAGAAGGGTGAGAACCCTGCCTGTATGGCATTTTCGAAACTCAGGCGGATGGCTTCATTCATCATGCCGTAGTTGTAATATACCAGAGGCGATGCGATGTCCAAAAGGGAAGCATGAACTGAGTCAGGATTGTAGATATCTGTAGCACTATTGCCCAGTTTGAACGAACGGCTGAGCAAGTCACCTTCATTCATCAGGGCGAGATTCTTGAGAAAGATCATGGTGCTGGTTGGCCTCTTGTTCTCTTCTGCCAACTGAAGGACTCCCTGCCAGTTGTCGTTGGAAGCGTAGCGCACCATGCGCATTTCATCGATGTAGTTCCGATCGTAGTACATCTGGGACGAGGTAAAGGCGATACCTGCAACAGTACATAACACTGGAATGAATGCCTTAGCCATATAACGGCTACACAGTGGAATGAGCACGGAGACGGCACCAAGCACCAAGAACGGTATGGAGAGATGCTTGCTGGTGTCCATGGGCGTTTCGAAGCGGGGCAGTCCAGCGAGCACTACCTGGTCGAATCTCAGATATGAATACAATTGCGTATGCCAGATGCTGGCGGTGAAGAAGAGCAGGACAATGCCCAGAATCTCACGCCAGGTGAGTTTTTCGCTCAGCGCAAGGCATAGCACGAAAAGCAAGGCAAACCATCCTAACACCGGATAGATACAAACACCCAGCAGATACCAGACAAGATGCCATTTGCGTGGGATGCAGCGTGCTGCCCATAGGAGCAGCAGCATGGCGAGATAGCCTATCGATTGTGAGAACCAATAGCCTCTGACGGGGTAAACATAGATCCAATAGCCCAGATCGACAATCGACGTGAGCAGACAAGCAACAGGCAAGAGCATCAGTGCAGAGGCACTTCCCTGTAACCGGAATGCTTTGGCACCCACACAGAAAATGAGGGTCCATATAACCAACATGATCGCTGTACCTACGCCAGGCTTGTAGAAAAACTGTGTGAGCCAGGCTCCCATATACTGCATCAGACCAAAGGGCTTCGACAGGAGGGCCTTGAAGAAGGGGGCTCCGTAGATGAATTCGGAACGGTCTTGTGCTGTAAAGAATACCTCTTGATTGATGTATAGTATATATACGACAAACAAAATGAAAGCCAAGAGGCTTCCATAGAGGATGGCACCGGATGCTTTTGTTTTATTCATATTTGTTGTGCTTCTTTTCGCTGCAAAGGTAGTAACAATATTTAGAATCCCCAAACTTTTTCCTGAAAAACTTAATAACCACAAAAAAAGAGGGCATGTCATCATGACATGCCCTCTTGATCTTATACTATCAAGGAATGATTATTCCTCATAGAATACAGAGTTGAGCGTCATAGAGCCGCTGTAGAGCATGAGGTCGAGGTCACGGCCTTCACCACCCTTAGCACACTCAGCAGCCATAACATCGGTGATCTGAAGTTCGTTCACACCAGACACCCACTTCACGTGATCGTAATAGGTATTACTCCACCAACCGTTCATGACCTTCAGATCAAAGTCTTCAGTAACATCTGATACGTCAAAGAGCAGAGTCTTCAGACCAAAGTAAACGTCATCGGGAATAGTGGGCAGATGTGCACCTTCAGTTGAGCTGAAACGCATAGCAGCAGCGTCCCATGCACCAGGTACGAAGGGTGCTTCCTCAGGTTTCGCAGGATCGCCATAGATATAGAATCTCTGGAGTGCGTCCGTGATTTCCTGACATGTTACGGCATAGTCAGCTGTAAGCTCTGTACCATCTGGACAAATAGCCGTCAAGGTAACGGTATGCTCACCCAGCTTCATCTTCTTCTTGGCATAGTTACCGAGGAGATCCTTGCCACCGATCGTCCACTTGGCATTGACTGGTGCTGAGGTCTGGCAGATAATGACATTACCATTCTGGCCACTGGCAGCCTTGTCAGTAGTGACAGTGGTCTTAGCTTTGAGCTCGTCCAGGGTGATGTGACCGCCATTGCTGATATCCTCATGAGTTGGATCGCAAGCAGCGAAAGCGCATACGGCTGCAACAAGCAAAAATAATATCTTTTTCATATTGTTTACTTAAAAAAATTAATATATAACTTTATATGTCCACTCAGATGCAGGAGTATTCTCATCCCATCCAGCGTTCTGCGTCATCTTACCGTTCATCAGATTAATCTGGTTCTGAGGCTTCGGCAAGAAACCGTTGGTATCAGCGTAACGCTTAGACCAAGAACAGGTCATGTGCTCCAAAGGAACCTTTGCATTGTGCTTACCATAGCAGGTAATCATCTTACCCTTCTGAGCCTGGAGAGCCTTGGCAGCCATAGAGCTTTCACCAGAGTTGATACCCGACCAGCGGCGCAAATCGTTGAAGCGAAGACCTTCCAATGCGAACTCCCAGCGACGCTCGTTCTGAACGTTTTCCAATGAGTATGGAGTCTCAGCAACACCAGCACGGCGCTGAACCTCATTCATGTAAGAGGCTTCACCAGTAAGCTCGGTCAGCATCAGCAGCACGTCAGCATAACGCATCAGGTAGAAGTCCTCGAAGTGGTCACCCTGCTGGGGGTTGCCAAGTGAGCTGGTAGAATAGCCTTCACACTGCTCCCACCATGCATCGTTGTCGCTGGCGTTTGCCCAAAGATTAACCTCAGCGTACTTCTTACATGCATAGCCAGACTCCTCGTTGTCATCCTTCTCGTACGTATAGGCCTCAAGTTCATTGTCGAGGTCGATCATAGTAGCGAGTTTACGCTTATCTGCATTATCCCAATCGTCCCAGAGGTTGCATGAAGGAGTGCCCTGACCCCAACCCTGGTTGAACGGATAAGTCTTGGTACGCTTACCGTTATCATTGGTAGCACCGTTACGAAGACCCCAGAAACAAGAGAGGTAGTTTGAATACATACGCGGATTGCAATATGTACCACCGATGTTCCAGTTAGATGCGTTCATGAACTGAATCTGGAAGATTTCCTCGGTGTTACCGTTACCCATGCCAGGCTGGTCGAAGCAGTCAGCACGATCCATATCAGCGATATAAGTATATTGTCTCTTACCTTCAGCTGCTAACGCTTCATCGTGAGCCTCATCCCAAAGGAAACTGTTAGAGTACTGCCAGAGTGAGCGGAAGTCCTTACAGAGTGTGTAACCACCAGTTGCAACGATGTCTTTCAGACCAGCGACAACATCAGCCTGTGAGAACGTACCACCGGAGCAACCTTCCTGTTCTACAAGATTGATGGCAGGAGCTGAACCAGTAGCAAGCTCCTTGACACCCTTATAGAAACCGGCCCAGAACATATAGGCACGTGCAATAAATGCCTCTGCTGCGAACTTGTCTGCATGACCAGAACCGTTGGCTCTTTGTCCGTCCATGAGGCTCTTGGCAGAAACGAAGTCAGAGATAATCTGCGGATAGATAACTTCTTCAGCGCTCACCTGCTCCTGCATCTCGTCCGTAATAACGGTAGAGGTAATCAGAGGCACATCACCATACAGTTGGGTAAGCAGCAGCGTGTAGAAACCACGCATGAAGAATGCCTCACCGAGCAACTGATTGCGCTGAGTCTTCTGAGAGTCAGTCCAGGGTACATTATCAATAGTCTCAATCTGGTTGTTGGCACGTGAGATACCACCATAGAGAAGGATGAAATTATGCTCATACTGATTAGCACTTCCTGTTGTGAAATGATGCAGTGATTTATTCACATTGTCCTGCAAACCACCACTGCCGTAGCAATCGTCAGACATCATACACCACCAGTAGAAAGGATTATTACAAAGACCACTTCCGTCTCCGCCACCCAGCGTACTCATGATACTATAGGTAGCCGCATTCAATGCCTCAACATCTGCAGGCTTTCCGGGGAAAGTTGCTGAGGTCATCTCTGTAACACGCGGATCGGTGTCCAGCATGTCGTTACAGGATGTGAGCAAAGTTGCTGCTGATAAAACAGCTAACGATGATAAAATATATTTCTTCATAACTTATTTGTCGAATTAGAATTTAATACTTGCACCTACAAGATATGTACGTGATGGCGGGTAAAGACCCAGGTCGATACCAGAAGCCCAACCGTTACCACCTGCAGAGTTACCAACCTCAGGATCAAGGCCCTTGTAACCAGTGAAGGTAATCAGGTTCTGAGCCTGCACATAGAGACGGAGCTGCTGGAACGGACAACCCTTCCAGATGTTCTTGAAGTCGTAACCGAGTGTGACGGTCTTGATCTTGAAGTAGTCAGCATCCTCCATATAACGGGTAGATACCCAGTTGGTGTTCTCACTACCAGTACTTGTAATACGAGGCATGGTGTTAGAAGTACCTTCACCAGTCCAACGCTCCAGGATCGTGGTGTCGTAGTTCTGATAAGGAGCATCAGAGAACGAACGGTAAGAACGCAAGATCTGCTGACCAAATGCACCAGCACCGTTGATAGCGAAGTCAAGACCCTTCCAAGAAAGACCGAGGTTGATACCAAGGGTAACATCGGGGTTAGGATTACCAATCTCATGGCGGTCGCAAGCGTCACCTTCTGCGTAGGTAATCACACCATCACCATTCCAGTCGTCCCAGATGCAGTCACCAGGCTGTGCGTTGTCAAGAACGGCCTTACCGGCATTACGTGCATCTTCAATCTGCTGCTGATTCTGCCAGATACCGCTGTAAGACATACCGTAGAAGTAACCGATGGGGAAACCTTCCTCAGCACGGTAGCAATATTCAGTACCCTGTGAAAGCACACCGCTAGGACCGTTGATGCGTTTGTTGTCGTTAGCGATACGGGTTACCTTGTTCTTGTTGGTAGCGAAGTTCACGCCAATGTTATAGCTGAAATCCTTACCGATGCGGTCGTTCCACGTGAGAGCGATCTCAATACCGGTGTTCTCCACGTCACCACCATTGATGGCTGCAGGGTTGGTACCGTTGATGGCAACCTGCTGACCGCCGATCAACCAGTCCTTTGTGGTCTTCTTATACCAGTCGAAGGTCAAGCCCAGACGGCTGTTGAGGAAACGAGCGTCCAAACCGAAGTCTAACTGCTCAGAAGTTTCCCAAGTGAGGTCGGGGTTAGGAACGATGTTAGCATAAGCACCAGTATGAGGAGTACCACTGGTAGAAGTAAGCATATCAGAACCGAACTTGTAACCGCTGTCGTTTGCGTCACCTGACAGAGCGATTGTTGCCAGATACTGGTACTTAGAGATACGGTTGTTACCGTTCTGACCCCAAGATGCGCGGATCTTCAAGAAGTCCATCCAACTCTTGGTGCCTGCCATGAATGACTCGTTGCTGACCACCCAACCTGCAGATACAGAGGGGAACAGACCCCAGCGCTTGCCGTCGGTGAAGACACTTGAACCATCATAACGCATGGTGAAGGTTGCCATATATTTCTCATTCCAGTCCCAAGTCAAACGACCGAACCAAGAAGCGAGATATTCCTCGTCATTGGGGCCACCTGTGAGACTGACGTCAGTAATATTTGCGAGTTTGAAGTTCGACAGGTATGCAGAATCCCAACCCTTCAATGTTGCGAGTTGCTCGCCCCACTGAACAGTGTTACCTCCACTAATGTTTTGACTCCAAGCAGTGCTCTGGAAGGACTGACCAACCATGGCGCTGATCTTATGACCCTTCAGGATAGGAAGATCGTAAGTCAAGGTGTTTTCAACAGACCATGATGTGTTCAACGAAGCGCTCTGGCTCACACTATAGGTAGTACTTGTGGCATTACCATAACCAGAAGAGCGAGGCTCATTGTAGTTACGATATGCACCAGAATACCAGTTGTAGTTGAACTGAGAACGGAATCTCAGACCCTTGATAGGCTGAATCGTCAGGAAAGCAGTAGCGTTTGAGCTGATGCCGCGGCTCTCTGCCTGAGAGTTGAAACCACCCTTGTCGAGGTTCTCCCAGGGGTTGCTGAACAGAGAAGAGTTCCAACCCTGACCATAGGTAACATTACCCATGAAATCCTGATAAGTATAGATGTCACCATTGTCTGCGTACTGTGGCATGAGCGGACAAGTCTGGAGCAGGCTGTGGATATAGCTCCAATACATACCGTCCTCAGCCAGGTCGTGGCTCCTAGTATAACCAATAGAGATGTTCTCACCGATGGTGATCACATCGAAATCCTTAGCCTTCAGGAGCACGTGGTCGCTGTTGATACGGATTGTGTGGCGCTTGTAGTAAGATGCTTTGTCAGCACCCATGATACCTTCGTTACCAGTATAGGTGTAAGACATAGCGAACTTACTGCGGTCTGTACCACCAGTCAGAGTCACAGAGTGGTTGTTCTGTAAGGCATTCTTGTTCTCGAATGCACCCCACCAGTCAGTACCTTCCCAGCCATTATTTACCTTGGCGAGGATGTCAGCGGGAACGTAGCCAGCCCAGTCCATCTTCTGACCATTGACATTGAAAGAGTACTCGTCGATGATCGTCATGTACTGCTGAGCATTGAGGAGCTGGGGACGCTTATAAGCGTTAGACCAACCCATTGCACCATTGTAGCTGAGCTCGATCTTACCAGCCTTACCCTGCTTGGTGGTTACCAGGATCACACCGTTAGCAGCACGTGAACCGTAGATGGCTGCTGATGCAGCATCCTTCAGCACGTCGATGCTCTCGATATCGTTCGGGTTAATACCGTCAAGGCTACCGCCCGATACACCGTCGATAACGTAAAGGGGCTGAGAGTCACCAGTGGTACCGATACCACGGATATAGACCTTATATCCCTTACCAGGCTGAGTAGAACTCTGGGTGATCTGTACACCAGGCGTGCTTGACTGCATGGCTTCCAGTGCGTTAGTGGTGTTCAGCTTGGCGATGTCCTCACCCTTTACCTGAACAGTAGCACCTGTCACCAGTTTCTTCTTCATCGTACCATAACCGATGACCACCACGTCGTTCAGCGTCGTGTTGTCCTCTTTCAGAGTGATAACGATGTCGCTCTTTCCAGCAACCTTAACTTCCTGGGTCTCGTAACCCACATAAGAGATGATGAGAGTGGCGTTGGATGCAGCCTCTACGGAGAACTTACCGTCGAAATCGGTAATAGCGCCCTTCTGGCTACCCTGCACTTTCACAGTTGCACCGATGACCGGTTCGCCTGCTTCATCATTCACCGTTCCTTTGACTTCGCTCTGAGCCATAGCTCCCAGAGGGAACAAACAGAGCAAGAACAGTGCCATTAATGGCTTTTGCAGTGATTTAAAATTCCACATAATTAATTAGTTAGGTAATTGAAATTAAAAATATTTGATAAAATCATATCCTTGTTTGTTAAAATAACCTTAGGCCGTGTTGGAACGGCCGTTTGGTATCCTTGATGCGCAGGTGCCGAAACGGGCGTTCCTCTCGCATCTTGATGCGGTATAAATTGTTTCATTTTAAGAGTTTGTTGTAGGTTTCGATTTCTTAAACACTGTTTTTGTGTGCAAAAGTATAATAAATAGATTTTATACGTTTTGCAATTTGTTACAAATATTTTGTTAAAAGTAACATAACCCCCAAAATGTTACACTTTGGCGCACTTATGTTACACTGGGAACAGCCTAAAGCCTTAAAAATCTTTCCAAATCCGCCTGATTTACTTTGGGTTTTTATGGCGGTATTTTAGCCCCTCATTTGGACCGAAACAGACCATGATCGCATCGCGTCAGCTTCGAAAAATAGCGGCCTTTTCTCTTTGATACATTCGCCAAAGTATTTGAAACAAAAGGTGCGGGTGAATCTCGGACGAAATTCGTAACTTTGCGGCAACAAACTGAATTAGAAATGAAAAGACTATTTTTGCTGTTTTCTTTCCTGCCTTTCTTGACTTTTCTGAAAGCTCAGAATGTACGGATTGAGTTCGTCACGCCTTCCGTCATCCATGTCATAAAAGGTACACCTACGAGGTCACTTGTGGTGACGGCCAAGCCGGAAGATGTGAAACTGACGCGTCAAGGCAATGCCACGTCAAGCGACGTGCTGACCGTGCGTCAGGATCCCAAGACGGGTGCCCTGACCTTCCTTACGGCTAAGGGCCAGGTGCTGCTGCGTGAAAAAGACTGCGAGGTGTCAAAAGTGCGCCAGACCTTCCGCTTGGACAAGGATGAGGCGATCTATGGCCTCGGCACCATCCAAAATGGTAAGATGAACCGCCGCGGTGAGCATAAGCGTATGGAGCAGTCGAACCTTGAGGACTTCCAGAACGTCTTGCAGTCGATTAAAGGTTGGGGACTCTACTGGGAGAACTATTCGCCCACGCAGTTCGACGACGATGCCAGCGGCATGACCTTTACCTCTGAGGCAGGCGAAGGAATTGATTATTATTTTATGTATGGTGGTTCGGCTGACGGCGTGATTGCCCAGATGCGCTACCTGACAGGTGACGTGCCGATGTTCCCGTTGTGGACCTATGGCTACTGGCAGTCGAAGGAGCGCTATAAGACCGCTGCCGAGACAGAGAACATCGTCGATCAGTACCGTGCTTTGCAGGTGCCCCTCGACGGCATCATTCAGGACTGGCAGTACTGGGGCTCGAACTATCTGTGGAACGCCATGGACTTCCTCTCGGAAGATTTTGCCACTGGGCCACAGTTGATTAATAATGTACACGCGAAGCATGCTCACTTCATGATCTCTATCTGGGCCAGTTTCGGTCCCCAGACCCAGCAGTTCCGCGAACTCAACGAAAAGGGATTGCTCATGCCTTTCGCCACATGGCCGCAGAGTGGACTGTCGCATATCTGGCCACCCCGTATGGATTATCCCTCGGGTGTGAAGGTCTATGATGCCTTCAGTCCTGAGGCCCGTGATATCTATTGGAAATACCTGAAGACTCTCTTCGACTACGGAACCGATGCCTGGTGGATGGATTCTACCGATCCCGATTTCTTCGATCCGAGAGAGTCTGACTATGAGCATCCCGTCTATGGCGGCACATGGCGCTCCCAGCGCAATGCCTTCCCCTTGGAAACGGTGCGCGGCATCTATCAGTCGCAGCGGAAGGATTATCCGAACTCGTCGAAACGGGTCTTTATCATGACGCGCTCCTCCTATGCCGGTCAGCAGCACTATGGCTCCAACATGTGGAGCGGCGACGTGAACTCGTCGTGGGACATGCTCCGTAAGCAGGTGCCTGCCGGATTGAGTTTCTCGCTGACGGGCAATCCCAATTTCAATACCGACATCGGCGGTTTCTTCTGTAACGCCTACAACACCATGGGGCCTGCCTCGGCACCCCGTAATCCCCAGTTCCAGGAACTCTACGTGCGCTGGATGCAGTACGGGCTGTTCTGTCCTGTGTTCCGCAGTCACGGTGCCGATGCACCGCGTGAGATCTGGCAATTCGGCAAGAAGGGCGAACCCGTCTATGATGCCATCGAACAGATGATCCGCCTGCGCTACCGTCTGATACCTTACTTATATAGTACGGCCTGGCAGGTCACCAGTAATAACGACAGTTACCTGCGTCCGCTGTTCTGCGATTTCGCCAGCGACAAACGTGTGTGGAACATGACCGACGAGTTCATGTTCGGCCGTAGTATTCTCGCCGCCCCCATCCTCGACCCGCAATACACTGAGGAGAAGATTATCCGTACCGATGCCATGACGGGTTGGGACAGGAATAATGCCGACAGTCAAAAGGAAGAAACCGTTGTAGATTGGACGGCTGCGAAGACGGCGGTGAAATATCTGCCGAAGGGCGCCATCTGGTACGACTTCTGGACTGGTCAGCGCTATCAGGGCGGCCGGGACATGACGCTTGAGACCCGCTTCGACCGTGTGCCGATGTTTGTACGGGCTGGCAGCATCCTGCCTCTCGGTCCTGAGATGCAGTACGTCGGTGAGCAGTCGTGGGACAACCTCGAACTGCGCCTCTATCCCGGTGCCGACGGACAGTTTACCCTCTATGAGGACGAGGGCGACAACTACAACTATGAGCAGGGTGCCTACGCAACGATCGCCTTTACTTGGAACGACCGTGCCCGCACGCTCACCATCGGTGCCCGCCAGGGCAACTACCCCGGCATGATCCTTAACCGTAAGTTCACCGTTACCCTGCCTGATGGCTCATCCCGTCAAGTGGATTATGACGGCCATGACATGACAATCAAACTGTAATCAATAAACCGCTTAATGAAAAAATTAATTCTAGGTCTTTTCCTGTCTGTGCCGCTGATCGCCATGGCACAGAATCCGATCATCCGCGACCAGTTCGCGGCTGATCCTACCGCGCGTGTGTTTAATGACAAGGTGTATCTTTATCCGTCGCACGACATCTTCCCGCCCGAAGGACAGCGGCAGGACTGGTTCTGCATGGAGGATTACCATGTGTTCTCTTCTGAGAATCTCACCGACTGGACTGATCATGGTGTGATCGTCACCCAGAACAAAGTACCCTGGGTGCGCCCCAATTCCTACTCTATGTGGGCACCTGACTGTGTGGAGCGTAACGGCAAGTATTATTTCTATTTCCCGGCTGGTGCTGAAGGCCGTGGCTTTGGTGTCGGCGTCGCTATCGCCGATAAGCCTGAAGGTCCCTTCATTCCTGAACCCGAGCCCATCAAGGGCATCAATGGTATCGACCCGTGTGTGCTTCTGGCATCCGACGGCAACGCCTACATCTTCTGGGGTGCCGGTCGTTGCGCCAAACTGAAGGACAATATGAAGGAACTCGCCGACGATACCCCTTCGGAAACCGTCAAATGGGGTGACCGCGAGTTTGAGATGAAAGGTGTCAACTGCCTGAAAGGCCTGCCCAGCCGTCAAGCTGAGGGTCCGTTTGCCTTCGAGTACAACGGCAACTACTACCTCACCTATCCTTACGTCAGGGAGAATACCGAAGTCCTCGGTTACGCCATGAGTAAGAATCCGATGGGGCCCTACGAGTACAAGGGCCTGATTATGGCCGAGCACGATAACGGCTGTTGGACCAACCATCACAGCATCATCAACTACAAGGGGCAGTGGTACCTGTTCTATCATCGCAACTGGTTCTCTCCGCGCGACGACAAGCGCCGCTCGGCCTGTATTGAGAAACTGTTCTTCAATCCCGACGGTACCATTCAGGAGGTGAAGCCTACCCTGCGTGGTGTCGGTATCAATCAGGCTACCGAGAAGATCGAGATCGACCGTTACAGTGCTGCCAGCGCTGACGTGACCACCCAACTTATCGACACCGTCAACACCTTCCGCAGTTACGAGGCTACGCTGCCCGCCAAGGGTAGTTGGCTCTGCTACAAGGACATAGACTTCAGTGGTCTCACCGACGGCTACTTCGTGATCTCTGCCAAGGCTGCTGACAATACCGTCTTCTATGTACGTGAGAAGAGTGCCGACGGTAAGATCCTCGCCAAGGTTGAGATGACCGTGAAGCCTGAGACGCCTGCTGGCGCTCCCGCCATGTTCCGCCGTGACTTCAGCAACCAGTGGCTCACACTGACCGCTCCGCTGGAGTTTGTGCCGAAGGGCGTTTCTGACCTGGTGATCACCTGTGAGGGTGATGCCGCCGTCAGCGTCGATTGGATCCAGTTCAAGAACCGTCCCAAGTACTTCTCAGCCGTTACAACGCCGTCGACTCAGCCCGATGAGAACGGCTTTATCCGTCGTTGGCTGCTTCTGGAGCCCATCGACAAGCCCAATAGCGGCAATACCGTCTTCACAGACACCTATCTGCGTGAGCACTTCGGCATGCAGTACTTCAAGGGGCAGCAGACCATCGTTCCAAAGGACGGTCAGAAAGTGAAGGTATCGTTTAAGCGCGAGGAAGTTCCCGCTGGCTTTGGACGTGGCTTCGGCCAACCTCAGGAGCCTGCCCAGCCCAAAATCGTCAATGTCAATCAGACACTCACATGGCATGCCCTCGACAGTGAGAATTTCAACGTGAAGCTTTTCCGTTTCGCCGAGAAGTGGGGCCAGCAGGTGTATGGTGTGCTCTTCTGGGCTGTCACGATCATCGACTGTGAGGAGGATATCGAGAACGTCCGCCTGGCCGTCGGTTCTAACTCTGCCTCTATGTGGTGGCTCAACGGTGAAGAGGCCCTGTTGCTCTCTGGCGACCGCCGTATGGTAAAGGACGACGCCATGTCGGCCCGTCTCACCTTGAAGAAAGGCCGTAACATCCTGCGCGGTGCCATCATCAACGGCCCGGGCATGAGCGACTTCTGCGTCCGTTTCCTCGACGAGAAAGGTAATCCTGTATCGAACTATAAGATAGTGAATAATTAGAAATTAGTAATTAGAAATAAGAAATAAGAAATTATGATTACCAAGATATATAAGAGAGCTCTGATAGCTTTGTCATTTATCGTTTCTCAGTCATTCTTGAGCCATGTAGCGGCGCAAATTGGCGCACCCTATATCCACGACCCCTCGACACTGGCCGAGTGCGAGGGTAAGTACTATACCTTCGGCACCGGTGGCGGCGGCCTCATCTCTGAAGACGGCTGGAGCTGGAACAGCGGCGCTGACCGTCCCGGTGGCGGTGCAGCCCCCGACGTGCTGAAGATCGGCGACCGTTACCTCTGCATCTATGGTGCCACAGGTGGTGGTCTCGGCGGTGGTCATGCCGGCCGTATCCTCACGATGTGGAACAAGACCCTCGATCCGAAGTCACCTGACTTCAAGTGGAGCGAGGCTGTCGAGGTGTGCTACTCCGACGGTATGGAAGATCAGGATGCCATCGACCCGGGTCTGTTGCTCGATCCTACGACTGGTCGTCTGTGGGTGAGTTACGGTACGTATTTCGGCACCATCCGTCTCATTGAACTCGATCCTAAGACGGGCTTCCGTGTAAAGGGTAATAAGGAGAAGGATATCGCCATCGACTGTGAGGCCTCCGACCTGATGTACCGCGACGGCTGGTACTACCTGCTCGGTACGCACGGCACCTGCTGCGACGGCGTGAACTCTACCTATAATATTGTTGTAGGCCGCTCTAAGAGCGTTGAGGGTCCGTATCTTGACAACGTGGGCCGTGATATGTTCCATGGTGGTGGTAAGATGGTGATTGCTGCCGAAGAGCGTGCCTGTGGTGCCGGACACTTCGGACGTTTCATCGTTGACGAGGGCGTCGAGGTGATGTCGTTCCACTGGGAGGCTGACTTCGAACTGAGCGGCCGTTCTACACTTGCCGTCCGTCCGTTGGTGTGGAAGAACGGTTGGCCCGTGGCTGGTGACAACTTCAAGGGTGGCAACTTGGCCATTCTGAGTGAGCGTCGTGGCTATGCCCTCGAACTGGCCGTCGATTTCGTCCGTATGCAGCAGCAGCGTCAGGGCTGGTTCAACCGTAACCAGATGCAGGAGCCTGCCAAGCCCATCGCCAACCAGACCTTAGACGAGGTGAAAGGTACATGGCCAGAGGGTGACATCCCCGCCCGCATCGGTGACTATATGTACCGTCCCCACCAGCGCTGGACCATCACGCCCGTCAATGAGGCAGGTGGCTATCTCAGCAATCCATACTTCAAGATCACCATCGAGGGTACTGAGCGCGCCCTGGCTGCTACCGCTGATAAGGAGGTGACAACTGTTCCTGCCTATACGGGCGCTGACGAACAACTCTGGCGCATCGAACAGCTCACCGACGGTACCTACCGCATCATGCCGAAGGCCATCCCCGGCATTGAAGGTACGAACACCACGTATTGCCTCTACTCTGCCGGTGATTCCACACCGACGCTCGCCAAGTACGACTTCTCGAGCGATAATTCCAAGTGGAACTTCCGCAACCATTAAAAAAATAAATCCCCGCCAATCGGCGGGGATTCTTTTTTTTATATTGTAACGGTCAGTTTCTTCAGGTCTTTGTCCTGTGAACTGTTGCCGTAGAGGATCTCGTAGGTGCCGGGCTTGGTACGCATGGTATTGGTCTCTGGATCCCAGAACTCGAAACTCTTCTTGTCGAGTTGGATGGTGGCGGTGGCTGTCTGACCAGCCTTCACCTCGATGCGCTGGAAACCACGGAGGCTCTTCAGCGGACCCTCAGCATCCTGCAGGTTGCGGATATAGACCTGCACGATCTCCGTACCGTCGCAGTTGCCGGTGTTAGTGACGGGGATGGTGATGCTTTCCGTACCCTCCATCGTGGCCTCGCCAATCTCGAAGGTGGTATAGCTCAGACCATAGCCGAAAGCGAAGAGCGGATCGTTGAAATAGCGGTAGGTGCGGCCCTTCATCGAGTAGTCCTCGTAGTCGGGCAACTGGCTGTCGTCCTTATAGAAGGTGATGGACAACTTACCACTGGGGTTCACGTCGCCGAAGAGCACGTCGGCCACGGCTGTACCGCCCTCCTGACCAGGATACCAGGCCTGGACGATGGCATCGCAACTCTCTGTCTCAGGTGTCAGGGCGATGGCAGAACCGGAGCAGTTCACGAAGATCACCTGCTTGCCAGCGGCCTTCAGGGCCTTGAGGAACTCGCGCTGCACCTTCGGCAGTTCGATGCTGGTACGGTCGCCGCCCTTGAAACCGTCAATGTTCACGGGCATCTCCTCACCCTCGAGGGCTGGAGAGATACCACCCACGAAGATCACCTTGTCGATGCCGTTGAGTTGGGCAATCATCTGCTGGTAGTCGATGGGCTGTTCTTTGGCCACATTGATCTTCAGGTTGGCATTCCAGGTCTTGACGAACTGGAAGCGCACCTCGATATTGTAACTCTTGCCCTTCTCGGCCTGGATGGCTGTGCGGGTGGGCGTGGTGCGCCAGGTGTGCTCCATCTGTTTCCGCTCACCGTTGACATAGACCTCGAAATGGCCGCATCCCTCGACGTTTACCACATATTCGCCTGATTCCTTCGGGGTGAAGGTGGTCTCGTACTTGGCCGAGAAATCCTCGATCTTCACGCCAGGGGCAAAATTGTGCATGCCTGCCGTGGTGACGGCCAGCGGTGTGGTGTAATACTGGGTGGTGACGGGCTTGCCCTCCATGGTGGTGTTGTTCCAGAAGGTGCCCTTCAGACCTTTCTTACCATCGGCGGCGCACTGGGTGGCCATCTGGCAGTCCATCACCTGGTCGTAGGTCAGGTCGCAACCCTTGTTATAGAAGAGTTTCTTCTGTTTGGCCTTGATACCGTCGAGGATGGTGATGGTATGGTTAGGCATACCGTTGTAGTTTCCCCACATCAATGGTGCATCGTCGGCATTGGGACCGATGACGGCAATCTTCTCCGCATTCTTCTTCAGCGGCAGGATGTTGCCCTTGTTCTGCAGCAAGACGATGGTCTGGCGCGCCATGTCGAGGGCGAGTTGTGCCGAGGCCTTGGTGGACATGGCAGAGTAGGGGATCTTAGACCACTCCACGAGCGACGGATCGTCCATCTCACCGAGGTCGAAACGGCCTTCGAGCAGACGGATGACGTGCTTGTCGATCTCTGCCTCGGAGAGCAGGCCTCTCTTCACGGCCTCGGGAATGCTCTTATAGGCGTAGTCGAAGCCGCACTCCACGTCAGTACCCGAGATGACGGCCTTGGCGGAGCCATGGATGGCATCCGAGGAACTCTTGTGGTTCATGTGGAAGTCGCTGACGGCACCACAGTCGCTGACGACGAGGTACTGGAAGCCCCACTCGTCGCGGAGGATCTGCTGGAGCAGACGGTTAGAACCGCAGCAGGGATCATCGTCGAGGCGCTGGTAGGCGCACATCACCTCGCGCACCTTACCGTCCTGCACGCAGGCTTGGAAGGCGGGCATGTAAGTCTCCCAGAAGTCACGGGCCGACACGTCGGTGAGGTTAGCCGTATGACGGGTGTATTCCGGACCGCTGTGCACGGCATAGTGCTTGGCACAGGCCCAGAGTTTGCGGTATTTGGCATCCTCGGGACCTTGCAGACCCTTCACCACCTGTACGCCCATGACAGAGGTCAGGTAGGGATCTTCGCCGTAGGTCTCCTGACCACGGCCCCAACGGGGATCGCGGAAGATGTTGACATTAGGCGTCCAGACGGAGAGGCTGTGGAACTTCTCGTCCTCACCGCCAAGGTCGTGCATACGGTGGTTATACTGGGCACGGAACTCCGTACTGGCCACGTCGAACACCCTGTATAATAAGGAGGGGTTAAACGAGGCGGCCATACCCACGGGTTCGGGGAAGTTGGTGACGTTACCCATGTTGGCGGCACCATGCAGGGCCTCGCTCCACCAGAAGAACTTCTTGATGCCGAGGCGCGGGATGGCGGGACTCTCGTCGAGCATCAGCATGGCTTTCTCTTCCAGCGTCAGACGGCTGCAGAGATCCTTGGCACGCTCCTGGGCGCTCAGATCAGGATTCTGATAGGGATACTTCTGTGCCGACGCGGTGAGACAGGCACAGCATACGAATAAAAGGGCAAAAAGCACCTTGTAAGTCTTTTGTAAGTTTTGCATATCGTTTGCTATTTAGTTATGTGGTTTGTTTTTTGACACGGATGGTCTGGCCTGGCTGGGTCTCGATATCATATTCATAGACCGTGGGCACGGGCAGCAATTCAAAGGTCTCCAGTTCCTTGGATTTCAGTGGCTGCTGGATGGCAGCGGGCGCATAGAGGGGATTCGGACAGTCGCCCGTGGCCGCCTTTAGTCCTTCGCCCGTGAGGGGCACGTAGGAACGGAGGCGCAATATACCGCCGATCTTCGAGGTGATGGTGGCTTCCTGCAGACTGCCTTCCTGCCATTTCATGTCCACCGTGAAGGCACCGCGGGCCTGCAAGCCCTTTACCTCGCCTTCTGCCCAGGCATCGGGCAGGGCGGGCAACAGGTGGACGGCACCGTCGTGGCTCTGGAGCAGCATCTCACAGATACCGGCCGCACAGCCGAAGTTACCGTCAATTTGGAATGGCGGGTGGGCATCGAAAAGGTTGGGATAGGTGCCGCCACGTGGTCCCCATTCGATAGAGTCGGGGATCAGGGTGAGCATGTTCTTGATAATCTGGAAAGCATGGTTGCCGTCGAGCATACGGGCCCAGAAGTTGATCTTCCAGCCGAGGCTCCAGCCTGTGGCCATGTCACCGCGCTGCTTCAGGGTGTTGGCGGCTGCCGTGAAGAGGTCAGGCTGTGAGAACGGTGAGATCTGGTTGGAGGGATAGAGACCGTAGAGATGGGAGATATGGCGGTGCTCATCCTTGGGATCGTCACCGTCGATGAGCCATTCCTGCAGTTGGCCGTAGCGGCCGATCTGCATCGGCGGAAGCTTGTCTATTGAAGATTGAAGATTGAAGATTGAAGAATCTTCTTTACCGAGGATTTTGGCGGCTGCAATGGTCTGGGTGAGGGCATCGAAGACAATCTGGTTGTCCATCGTGGAGCCGGCGGTGACGGTGGTGCGCTTGCCCATCGGTCCGTGCTCGGGCGAGACGGTGGGATTGGTCACCAGCCAGCCGGCGGCATTCTTGAGGGCACCGTCGGCAGGATAGGGTTGCATATAGTCGATCAGGAAATCGGCGGCCCCCTTCATCACGGGGTAGTATTTCTCGAGGAACGTCTTGTCGCCCGTGTAGAGGTAGTGTTGCCAGAGATGGGTGGTCAGCCAGGCACCGCCCGTGGGGAACATGCCCCAGGTGGTACCATCGACGGGACCGGCGATGCGCCAGAGATCGGTATTGTGGTGGGCCACCCAACCGCCGCAGCCGTACATCTCTTGGGCGGTTTTGGCACCTGTCTCGCTCAGGTCCTTGATCATCGAGAAGAACGGCTCCTGTGTCTCGGCGAGATTGCCAATCAGGGCGGGCCAGTAGTTCATCTCGGCATTGATATTGATGGTGTATTTCGAGTCCCAGGGGGCATTCAGCTTGTCGTTCCAGACACCCTGCAGGTTGGCGGGCTGTCCGCTGGGCTGCGAGGAAGAGATGAGGAGGTAACGGCCGTACTGCATCATCAGCGACGCCATGTCGAGGTCGGTGCCGTCGAAGGTGGCGAGGCGCTGGTCGGTAGGCATATTCTCCTTGCCGCAACGCGGTAGTGAGAGGCTGACGCGCTTATACTGCTCCTGGTATTTCTTGAGGTGATCCTCGGCAAGCCTGACAATATTCCTGCCATTGACGGCAGCCAGCGTCTGGATATTCTTCCGCGTGGGATTGCCGCTGACGTCATGGTAGTTGACAAAGTTGGTGGCAGCGGTGATATAGAGGGTTGCCGACGTGGCATTACGCACCCGCAAACTCTCTTTACCGTCGATGACCTCACCGTCGGTCTTCACATTGAGACGGCACTCTGCCTGGAGACCGGCAGGAATGCCCTCCTGCTCCACACCCTGGACGAGGGCGGCAAACTGGTGGCTATCGACATGGATTGTGTCGGACAGCGGACTATCGAAAGTGATGTTGAAGGTGAGGGCACCCTTCTGACTGGCCTTGATGTGCACGATGATGACATTGTTGGCCTGGGAGGCAAAGCAGGTACGTTCGTAGTTTACCTCCCCCTTACGGTATCGCGTCGTGGCCATGGCTGTGGAGAGGTCCAGACTACGGCGGTAGTCGCTGACTTCACCAGAGGCCTGGAATGCCAGTTTGAGGCTGCCCATCGGCAGGAATCGCATGCCATGAGGCCCCTTGAAGAAATACTGGTCGAGGATGGCGTGTGCTCCCTCTTCCTTGCCGGCGAAGACGGAGTCGCGTACGTCCTGCAGGTGTGTGCGCGCCTCTGTACTGTTATTATTGTGGGGCGAACCGCTCCAGAAGGTCTCCTCGTTGAGTTGGATCTCTTCGGTGTCCGTGCCGCCATAGACCATCGCACCCAGATGGGAGTTGCCGATGGGAAGGGCCTGCAGCCAGTGGCTGGCGGGCTTGTCGTACCACAACTGATGTTGCTGGGCCTGTACGGTCAGAAGTGCGCAGGCACTGAAGAGTAGGGTAGTAATTATTCGTTTCATGTTCATATGATTGGAGTATTTATATCTGATTTGCCTATAAAAAAACACCTCGGGACAAGAAACGCTTTTCTTGGGTCCCGAGGAAGGAAAAACTACTAACTACTAATATAACTAAAACAATTTTCAAACTATTTTCTGATTCTGGTGCAAAGATACGCTAAATAATTGAAACTCACTTGCTAATATGTTACATTTACTTTTTATTTTGTTTCATGTTTCAAATTATTGTATTTTTTAAAAATAATTGTTACAAATACAAAAATACGACCCGCCATGGCTGACGAGTCGTATATATCGTTGAAAAGACCGTTCTTACTTGAACAGGCTCTGTGCCATCTGGTAGAGGCAGCGGCGCCAGGTCAGGAACTCGTGGGCTGTGCCCTCGGAGATCAGACCTTCGGCATTGAAGCCGGCTTGCTTCAGGGCCTCGACACTCTTGTTGATACCCTCGGGATTCTCCTTGTCACCGCAGCCCTCGAAGATATACTTCACGGCCTTCGGATCCTTGATCTCGTCGGGCATATACATGCCGCCGCTGAGCAGACCCCAGTAGCCGAAGGCCTCGGGACGGCGCAGGGTGATCAGCTTCGTCTCCATGCCACCCATTGACAGACCGGCCATGGCACGGTTCCACTTGTCGGCCTTGGTGAGGAAATTGGCATCGATGAAGGGTACGAGTTCATCCACGAGCACCTTCTCGAACTCCTCGGCGGTGAACTTGCCGATGGTGCCGAACTTGAAGTCGTTGGTCAGACCGTAGGCCATCACCACGATGAAGGGCTTGATCTTGCCGTCGGCAATCAGGTTGTCCATGATGAGTCCGGCATGTCCCTGTACGGGCCAACTGGTCTCGTTCTCACCCCAGCCATGCTGCAGGTAGAGTACGGGATAGCGTTCCTGCTTGCCTTTCACCATCTTACCGTAGCCATAGGGCAGATAGACATTGGCGGTCTGCATCTTGCCGAGGCTCTTGGAGTAGAAGAGCACCTGCTGGATGTTACCGTGAGGAATGTCGGTGCGGCAGGCGTAGATGTCCTGATCAGGAGCGGGAATCTCGATACCGCTCTCCCAACGGCAGGAGCCGAAGTAGTTGTGCGTGCCGGGATCGTTCACCACACCACCGTCGATAGTCAGGTGATAGTAGTGGAAGCCGGGATCCATCGGACCCTCGGTGGTGCCTTCCCAAACACCATCCTTGTTCTTGCGGAGCACGGTACCACCACGGCCGCCGAGACCGAGGCTGACAATCACCGACTTGGCATCAGGAGCCTCAATGCGGAAACGGGCGAAGCCCTCGCTGTTCACCTGCGGATACTCCTGTCCGGGCTGGTTCTTGGGGTTGGGCACCCAGTCATCCTTCGGTACATAATTGTCAGTGGCAGCGTCGAAGTCGCGAATCACTGCGAGAGAGCGCTTAGCCTTGAAGTTCTCATCGAAGGGCAACGGGTGGTTGCCGAGGCCGAGCCAAGAGTCCTTGTCACTGAGGTTCCAGAAAGTGACATTCTTAATGACATCCTTGTGTTTTCTGAAGATACGGAACAAACGGTTATACTGGTCTTCCTGAAGGGTGGCGATATGGGCAGCCTGGGGCTTAGCCTCGCCACGGGCGAACATCAACTGTCCACCACTCTCTGTATTCGTGCGGAGGTCGAGTTCTGTGATATGGATGATATTCACGATCTCGCTGAAACGCTCGATGGCCTTCTCAAGCTGCTCCTCGTCGGGGAAGTAGATGTTGTAGTGGCCCTGCATGCCGATACCATCGATGGGTACGCCAGCGTCCTTCATCTTCTTCACCATCTCATAGATACGCTCGCGCTTGCCGGGATCTACGCAACTGTAGTCGTTGTAGATCAGGGTGCCGTCAGGATCAGCCTCGCGTGCGAATTCGAAAGCCTTGGCGATGAACTCATCACCACAGAGTTGGAAATGACGGCTCTGACGATAAGGACTGGCCTTGACCATCTTACCATCGACGAAGTTGAACGGACGACCGTCGTCGGCCATGGCCTCGTTCACCACGTCCCAGGCATAGACCACATCCTTATAACGGTTCACCACCGTGTGGATATGGTCGCGCAGACGCTCATAGAACACTTCCTTCTTCACGGGCTTGCCCTTCTTGTCGGTGAACATCCAGTCGGCGAACTGGCTGTGCCAGCAGAGGCAGTGGCCACGCATCTTGATACCGTTCTCGCGGCAGAAGTTGGCGATCTTGTCGGCCTTCTCGAAGTTCCATACGCCTTCCTGCGGGTGGATCTCACCGGGCTTCCAGTCGTTCTCAGCGGTGACGCTGTTGAATTGCTTCTTGATGATGGCAATCTGTGCGGCATCGGTCACGTTGGTCTGGTTGACGGCCACACCGATCGTAAAGTAATCCTTGTAGGCATCCTTCAAGCCGGGACCCTCTGAATAATCCACGGGGCGTCCCCACTGGGCGAATGCAGACATGCTGCTTGTGATGAGCAGTGTCAGTGCAAATAAAAGTTTCTTCATTTTGTAATTGGTTTTTAAGTCTGTAATTACTTCGTTTATTTTATTGTGGGTGCAAAGATACGAAAATAATTCCTTAAAGACTATTCGGAGAGTATCAGATACTTTACCAGATGTTTCAAAACACCGTGTCGTCCTCGCGCGTGTGTACGCGTATATGGTAGTTGTTATATGCCCAAAACATCCCACACTTCCCGCACTTCTTACACCTAACCTGTTTCGTCCTGGGTGTGGGAAGTGTGGGATGTGCGGGTTAAAAAGTGGGTAAGACAACTACCGTACGCGCGCGTGAGGAGTAATTCTTTCAAGCGGAGCCTCCGTACAAAAAATTGGAGGCCCCGTAGAAAAAATTGGAGCCTCCAAATTTTGCTATAGTGCCTTTATTTGAACAGATAGGGCAGGAACTCGTTCAGGCCGCGGCGCCAGGTGAGCCATTCGTGGTCGGTGCCTGGTGACTCGTAGTAATGGGCGTTGATACCCATCTCCTTCAGGTCGCTCACCATCTTTTCGGTGCCGAACATCTTGTCCATACCCTCCGTGCCGATCATCATGAAGAGGCAGTGGATCTTCTTGTTGAACTCGTCGGGACGGGTGAAGATGCCGTCGTAGGCCGTCTTCAGGTCGAGGCCGAAGATGGCGCCGCTGAAGGTACCCATGTACGAGAACTTGTCCATGTTGTTCAGCACGAGGTCGAAGGTCTGGTGACCACCCCATGACAGACCAGCCATCGCGCGGTGGTCGCGGTCGCTCAGCGTGCGGAACTTCTGGTCGATGGTGGGGATGAGGTCGTTGATCATCACCTTGTAGAAGGATGAGCCGTAGGTGCTCTCGCCCTGACGGTTGCTGCCTCCCTGGAAGGGGGCCTTGATGTCACCGCTCTCCATGACCACGATCATCGGCACGGCCTTGCGGGCGGCGATGGCGTTGTCCAGGATATGCTGCATGTGACCTTGCTTGCTCCAGCCTGTCTCGTCCTCACCCATGCCGTGCTGCAGGTAGAGCACGGGGTAGCGCTTCTTGGCGTTCTTCTCATACTCGGCGGGGGTATAGACCAAGGCATGGCGCCACTCCTGCGTGGATTGTGCGAAATAGTGGATCGAACGCACCTGTCCATGGGCGATGCCCTGCTGCGGACGGTAGTAGTTGCCCTCCGGACCCTCGGGGATCTCGATACCGCCCGACTCGCGGTTGCAGCCGAAGAAGGTCTCCGTGGCGGGGTCTATGAAGCGGATGCCGTTAACCTCCATGAAGTAATAGTGGAAACCGGGTACGAGGGGATCGGTGACGGCCATCCAGCCTCCCTTGCCGTCGGACTGCATGTCGTATTTCTTGTTGCAGATATCCACCACGACCTTACGGGCCTCGGGGGCCTGGATGCTGAAGTAGGCGCGGCCCTCCTTGTCGATCTTCGGGAACTCGTTGCCGGGGACGGTGGTCTCTGCGAGGAAAGCATCGGCAGGCACCTCGATCCGCTTGGGCATCTCGATATACGGGCGCTTGGGCTCATAGCCGAGGAATCTGGCTACGGCCTCACCGTAGCGGCAGCCCAGTTCACGATAGCCCGCCGCGTCGAAGTGCAGACGGTCGGGACCGTTGGTGCAGTCGTCGGAGGAGATGACCTGAGCGGTGTGGAGGGTCAGGGGCAGTTCGTCGATCTGCTTCTTACAGCCGATACAGACGCCCTGGCCGCCGGCCTGTACGATGTTGCCTGCGTAGAGGTTCACCTCCTCAGGCTTCAATTTCAGGTCGCTGCACAGGTGGTCATAGACCTGCTTCACCATGCCGGCCCATTGGGGATCGCCCGTGTTGGTCTCGCCCTGATGCATCAGGATACCCTTGATGACACCGTCCTTCTGGGCCTTCTTGGCCAAGGTGACCAGACGCTCGTAGGGGTTGTTGTCGTAGGCGGCCAGCATGCCTTTCATCCATCCGGGAGCCTTCTTCTCGACGTAACTGGGGATGCTGTCAGGGAGGAAGCCCTTGATGTCAATACCGCCGATGGCCACGTGGATCACGCCGATCTTGATGTTCTCAGGCAGAGACTCCACCAAGGTACGTCCGAACCAGTCGGCAGGGGTCAGTCCTGTATTAGGGCGGCAGAGGGGGGCAGAGGCCTCGCACCACTCGCCCATCTTACGGCCTTGCTCGGGGAAATCGACGGCGGGCATCAGCAGGAAGCGCGGACCCGGGCTGGCCAGATCCTGTGCCTCAGGACGGGCATTGCCCTCCATGTTCGACTGTCCGAAACAGAGGAAGATGTAGAAATTAGGATCTTGCGCGTGCATGCATGTCGCGCATAATAAAAGAATAGTAATAAACAGCTGTTTCATGTTGTTATTGTTAGTTGGTTTATATATCCGAAAAATGCACTTTTGCGTTTCCGCTGCAAAGATACGTAATTTGTTGTTATGTTGTTCTTTTTCGACTGTTGATAATGTAACATAGTTGTTTGATAATGTACAGACTGTGGATAAATGTTACAAAATGCAAAATCCGTGTTACAATTGACAAATACTTTTTATAATAATAGGTGTACCTTTGCACCACATTTTTTGAAATGAGTCAAAATTAATAAAAATAAATAAATCGATGAATCAAAATCTGTCAAAATGAAGAATCTAAAGCAATTGATGAGACAGACCATTACCGCGATACTGATGCTGTTCGCATCCAGTACGATGCTGTATGCTCAGAACGGCATCGTGGTAAAGGGTTCAGTCACAGACAATACCGGAGATCCTTTGATCGGTGCCTCGGTAGTAGTGAAAGGACAAACTTCCTTGGGTACGATCACTGATTTCGATGGTAACTTCCAACTGAAGGTGCCTTCGGAGTCGTCGGTGCTGGTGTTTTCCTATGTTGGTATGGTCACGAAGGAAGCCAAGGTTGGCAAGCAGCGTAATTTCAGTATTATGCTTACTGACGATACCCAACTGGAAGAAGTCGTCGTCGTAGGTTATGGCCAGCAGAAAAAGGCCTCTGTGGTGGGTGCTATTACCCAGACCACGGGTGAAGTGCTTGAGCGTGCAGCAGGTATCGGTAGTGTAAGTGCTGCCCTCACAGGTAACCTACCTGGTATCGCCACCATCGCTTCAACAGGTCAGCCTGGTGAAGAGGATCCCCGTATTTATATTCGTGGTGCAGCAGCATGGAACCAGGATGCCCAGCCGCTGATCCTCGTGGATGGTGTGAAGCGTGAGATCAAGTCCGTTGACGTTACCTCAGTTGCCACGGTCTCTGTGTTGAAGGACGCTTCGGCCACCGCCGTTTATGGTGTCGAGGGTGCTAACGGTGTTATCCTGATTACCACCAAGCGTGGTGTGGAAGGTAAGGCAAGAATCGATGTGGGCTTCAACGCCACATTGAAGGCCGTGTCGAAACTTCCCCGTAAGTATGACTCTTACGATGGCTATATGCTTCGTAACCAGGCTATTGAGCACGAGCTTGCCTTGGGAGGAGACGCTTCTTGGGCATATTATCGTCCTCAGACATTCATCAACAATTTCCGCAACCAGGACACGACGGTGAAGCCGAATTATGATGCCGATGGTAACTATCTTGGCGACTATAGTCAGGCAGAGCGTTATCCAAACGTTGACTGGCAGGAAGAGATGTTCAAGGATTTTGCCTTGTCATATAATACCAACATCAACTTCTCTGGTGGTACGAACTTTGTGAAGTATTTCGTAGCATTCGACTTCCAGAATGAAGGTGATATGACCAGGATCTGGGATAACAACCAGGGCTATGAGGGCGGTTATTCATATAATCGTTTGAATGTACGTTCTAATTTGGACTTCCAGATTACCAAGACGACGCAGTTCAAGGTAAACCTGGCTGGTTCTAATGCCCAGCAGAAGTCTCCTCGTTATTATTATGGTAATAACGGTGAGTTCTTCCAGCAGCAGAACTGGGCCGGTGCCTATCGTATGCCGCCTAACGTCTATCCTGTGCAGTTCTCTAATGGCGCTTGGGGCTTCTCCAGACTGGCAGCCTCTAATATGTCAAACTCTCCGATGAGTGTGTCAACGTCGGGTTATGAACTGACAACCATCACACGTGTATTCACTGACTTCGCCCTTGAGCAGAAACTTGATTTTATCACAAAGGGCCTTGTTGCCCGTGGTACTATCTCGTGGGACAACCAGTTCAACGAGGGTAGCCGTGGTATTAGTGCTGCCGGTGGCGGACACGTCAATAATACGGCTTATATCATTCCTGAGGAAGGTCAGCTTGTCTGGGAAAATGAAATTTATCCCAAGACAGGTTTCGATTTCTATGAAAAGCGCGACTGGTCAACGGAGGCCGGTAACGTCAGTTATACCAGCCGTGCCACGGAAATGTCCGTCCAGCTTTTCTGGGCTCGTCAGTTAGGTGACCATAACGTTTCCCTCATGGGTAACTGGAAGCGTCGTATCAACGCCGGTAATGCCGAACTAGAGAATCGTCGTGAGGACTGGGTGTTCCGTACCACCTACGACTACAAGAGCAGGTATTTCGCCGAGTTCAACGGTGCTTATAACGGATCGCAGAAGTTCTCTCCGGACAACCGCTTCGCATTCTTCTGTTCAGGAGCAGCCGGTTGGATGCTCTCTGAGGAGAAATTCATGAAGAAACTGAAGGATAAAGGTATCGTCGACCTCTTTAAGATCCGTGGTTCTATCGGTGAGATCGGTGATGATAACGCCGGTGCACGTTGGGCTTATCTGACAGGATGGGAGGTCACGAATAACGGTAATGGTTTCAATATCTCTCTTGACGGTTCTGCCAGCCCGTTCATCGGATATAAGGAAGCCACTATTGCACAGCCTGACCTTCGTTGGGCAACCGTGTTGAAGAAGGACATTGGTTTCGACTACGCCTTCCTTCATGGTATGTTCGCAGGAAGTTTCGACTGGTTCCGCGATGACCGTTATGACATCTTTATCTCTGGAGCCAACCGTTCTGTGCCCTCGTACTTTGGTGCTGCAACGACACCTGATGTCAACAAGGGTAAGATGAAGAACTATGGTTTCGAGATTGAGGTTCGCTTCAATAAGGTGCTGAACAACGGTATGCGTTTCTGGACCAATGCCAACTACACGTACGCGCATAACGAAATTATATTAAAGGATGACCCTGCCTTGATTCCGAGTTATCGCAAGGCCCAGGGCTACTCACAGGGACAGTACGTTTCATTTATCGATAACGGCTTTATCGGTACCTATGATGAACTCTATAGTACCCCTGAACGCGAGAAAGACGACAGTCAGGTGCTTATCGGTGACCACTATATCGTCGATTTCAATGGTGACGGTGTCGTTGACGAGACCAACGACCAGGCTCCTTACGGCTATACCGGTAATCCCGAACACACCTATAATGCCACGATTGGTTGGGAATGGAAGGGTTGGAGCATGTTTGCCCAGCTCTATGGTGTCACAGGCGTTACACGTGATGTAACACTCACCTCTTTCGGTGATCAGCTTCTTACGGTGTACGATACTGGCCAATGGTGGAATGCTCAAGATGGAACTGGCGAGGTAGTCGTTCCGCGCTTCTCTACTCAGGTTTCCTACAACAACGGTACACAGTTCCTCTACGACGGTTCTTATTTCCGTCTGAAAAACGTGGAAATTGCCTACACATGGTCGAATGGATGGATCAAGAAACTTGGTTTCTCCAGTCTGAAGCTTTACCTGAACGGTAATAACCTCTTCCTGATTACGAAGATGCCTGACGACCGTGAGAGTAACTACGGATGGAGTGGTAGCGGTGGTGCTTATCCAACCGTCAGACGTTACAACTTCGGATTCAAGCTTTACCTTTAATTGTATATCGATTATGAAATATTATAATAACATCAAATCCTTTTTGTGCGGTTCGCTGCTCCTTCTGGCTGGCGGTGTATCCTTCACTTCTTGCACCGACTGGCTTGACAAGGACCCGGAGGCAATTGTGGCTGAGGATGAAGCATTCAAGAACTACCGCAACTTCCAGGGATATATTGAGGAAATCTACAATCTGATTCCTGACAAGGAAAAGATCAACTATTGTACTGCATGGAATTTCGGTGATGACGCTGTTCACAATACCGAAGGCTATGCCCACATGGATCACCAGGTTGACCTTGGTAACTATCGTAACTGGTACACCAACAGCCAGTGCTGGCTGAATGGTGACAGAAGTTCTCTCTGGAAAAACTCATGGTATTGCATCCGTAAGTGTAATATGGGTATCGAGAATATCAAGTCCCTCGTCGGTACAGACGAAGAGCGCGACCTGTTGCTCGGACAGATGTATTTCTTCCGTGCCTGGTGGCATTTCGAACTGATGTGCTACTTTGGTGGACTGCCATACATTGACGTGGCTTTTGATGCCAATGAAATTCCTGAGCTTCCTCGCCTTTCTTTCCAGCAGTGTGCAGACCGTTGTGCCGAAGACTTCGAGAAGGCCTACAGTCTCCTTCCTATCAATTGGGACGAGACGCTTGCCGGTATGCAGACATCCGGAAAGAACGATCTGCGTGTCAACAAGTTCATGGCTCTTTGCTACCTTGGCAAGTGCTATCTCTGGGCAGGATCTCCGCTGATGAAGGAGTTCGAGAAGACCAAGGACGGTGGCGTGGCCCAACTCTTAGGCGCCAGTTCCAACGGTAAGACCTATGATTATGACGAGGCATACTGTAAGAAGGCTGTTGAGGCTCTTGGCAAGGCGCTTGAAATGGTAAAGAGAGGAACTGTCCAATACAAACTTGCAGAATACAGATATTCTAACATCTACGACCACGAGCGTGACGAGAATGCTGAGACCAACTACTCAGACATCTTCTATACCGTCAAGCAGAACTGGTTGATGCCAGGTTCTTCCGAGGCCATCTTCCGTGGTGCTTATCCTGGTGTTAACTCCGCCAACTGGAACTGTGCCAAGATTTTTGGTCCGAAGGTTGAAGGTCTTGTGGCTCATGATAAGATCATCCACCACCCGACAGCCAACGTGATCGACCAGTACGGCATGGCCAACGGACAGCCCATTTATCTGGTCAGAAATGGTCAGTATGTGCTGAACGAAGCATCTGGATGGGATCCGGAACATCCTTATAAGGATCGCGACCCACGATTCTATCACGACATCATTTTCGACGGTTTCCACTATGTGCTCAGTACGGATGCCTTGACTTCTACACAGAAGAAACATGAATATTGTTCCCTTTACACAGACGGTGCCATGCGTGGTGTAGCCGATGGTAGCAGTACAGGCTATTTCATCCAGAAACTGGTACCTCACCAGTGTAACGAAGGTGACAGATGGTACGACTGGGATTATGCTTTCCAGAGTTACATTCCTTATATGCGTCTTGCTGACGTCTATCTGATGTATGCTGAGGCAAAGGCTGCTATCGCCACTTCTGCAAAAGAACTAAAGGAGAAGACTGAATTCTGTTCTTTGTCGGCTGTTGACGCCATCAACGCGCTCCGCGACCGTGTCAACACCAGCGACTGGCCCATGGAGCATGTGCAGGCTAACCTCATGGATACCAGAGAGCACTTCATCGACGAGGTTCGTCGTGAGCGTGCTGTGGAACTGTCTTTCGAAGGCTTCCGCTGGTGCGACCTTCAGCGTTGGCTCCTCCTGACCGAGCCTCCCTATACCGTCAAATACTCTCATGAGTTCGAGCGTTTGGAGACTGACGCCTGGTTCAAGGATCATGATCCGAAGGACGCACATATTGGACATTTCCAAAAGAAAGAGCTGATTACCCGTCGTTTGGAATCCAAGCACTACTGGTTCCCGCTTCCTGACAAGGATACCTATCTTTACGAAGGATTTACCCAGAACCCAGGATGGTAATATAATGAGAAATGAGAAATAAGAAATTAGGAATTATGATTACTAAAATAAAATATGTTATAGCGGGGATGCTGCTGATGGAATCAGTCTGCTCGGTGGCCCAGACTGCTGATGACACAGATTCTACAGTGGTAAAAAAGAAAGTCCATGTTGCTTTCCGCGACAAGGATGCCGACCAACTTCTCGGAGGCATTTCATACGTCGATATGGAAGAGTTGTCCAAGAAGGATTATACGATGGGTAGTCTTGAAGACTTGTACGCTCTTGTCGGTGGATGGAACGGCAACAACCTTTGGGGTATGGACAATGAACGTCTTGACAATAACGACAACTGGAACCTCCCGCTCGTTATCATCGATGGTGTGAAGCGCCCGTCAAACAACGTGCTTCCTTCGGAAATCGAGCAGGTCACCTTCCTCAAAGGTGCACAGGCAGTCGTGCTCTATGGTGCCAAGGGTGCCAAGGGCGCCATCTTGATAACCACCAAGCGTGGTAAGGTAGATGGCCTTCAGATCCATGCCAATGCCAACACCGGTTTCCATGTAGCCAAGGAATTCCCTGAGTATCTGGGTTCTGCAGAGTACATGACACTCTATAATGAAGCCCGTGCTAACGACGGCCTCGATCCCAAGTACAGCCAGATGGATATCTACAACCATGCATCTGGAAAGAATCCTTACCGCTATCCCAATGTCAACTACTATTCTGACGAGTATATCCGCAAGGTATATAACCGTTCTGAGGGTACATTGGAGATAGAGGGTGGTGGCTCTCGCGCACACTTCTATACCAATATCAACTACTATCGTAACGAGGACCTCCTGAACTTCGGTAATGCAAAGGACAACTACACCGACCGCTTCAGTGTCCGTGGTAATGTGGATCTGACCATCAACAAGTTCATCAAGGGTTTTGCCAATGCCAGTGCTACCTTCTACAATGAAAATAAGAACAAAGGTAACTTCTGGGCTCAGGCTGCCGGATATGATCCTTACAATCCAACCCAAAAGTATGAAGGACGTCCGAACTTCCCCGAGAATGCAGCACCGCTGATTGATATCAATTATGTGGATCCCAACGCCAGCAAGGCTCTTGCCATCCTTGGCAAGTCGCTCAACCTGCTTGACGGCAGATATTTCCCCGGAGGTACGAAGGCTACGCAGACCAATGCCATCGCCGACTGCTATTTCGGCGGTAAGACAAAGGCCGTGAGCCGTCAGTTCCAGTTCGATGCCGGTTTCGTCTATGACATGAACAAGTTCGTCAAGGGCTTGTCGTTCAAGACCCTGTTCTCTATCGACTACGCTGCCAATTACAGCCTGTCGTACAATAACAAGTACGCTGTGTTCATCCCCACTTGGAGTAACTATGATTCACAGGATGCCATCGTGGCCCTGACCCAGCAGAACGACGAAGTCGTGACAGGTACCATGACCATGTCTGACACGAAATATCGCCAGACCATTACTTGGAATGGTCATTTCGACTACGACCATACCTTTGCCGGCAAGCATCATGTAACGGGTATGTTCCTCGCCAATATGTACACGACCACAGCCAGCGGTTCATACCATCGTTATGCAAACGCAAACTTAGGCCTTCAACTCGGTTACGACTATAAGGGCCGTTACTTTGCTGATCTATCGTTGGCAGGTGTCCATTCAGCCCGTCTTCCCGAAGGAAACCGCGAGGCCATCTCACCTTCTTTCACGCTCGGATGGAACCTGGCCAAGGAGAACTTCCTGAAGGACAGTTTCGTTGACGACCTGTTGCTCAGTGCCTCATACAGTAATCTGAATGAGGATGCTGATGTGTATATGAGAGCGGGTAACACGGAGAATTACTTCTATCTCTACGAAGCCAGTTGGGAATTGGCCGGAAGTGGCTTCGGATGGAATGAAGGAGTTACCACAGAACGTACTTATTCCAAGTCGGGTAGTAACCCTGCCCTCGATTTCATCCATCGTAAGGAATTCTCTGTAAGTCTCCGTGGTTCGTTCTTCAATAAGTTGATTACCACAGACCTTACCTTCTTCAATACGGATATGGACGGCTATATTATCCAGAACCCGACAGCATTCCCGTCATACTTGTCGGGCGGACTTTCCGGAAGTTCATTCAAGCCGGCTATCAACAATAACATCCAGAACCGTAAGGGTCTCGACTTTAGCGTATATGCTCAGAAACAGTTTGGTAAGGTCTATGCACAACTTGGTGTCGTAGGTACCTATCTCACGACTGAGTGGAAGACGTTTGATGAGATCATAGATCCAAATGCTCCTAATAAATATACGGAGGGTCAGGTTCTTGATGGCCTCTGGGGCTATCGTTGCCTGGGCTTCTACACGGATAATGACTTTGATGTGACCACGACGGCTGATGGTACGACCAAGTACACCTTGAAGAGTGGAATGCCAAGACCGTCGATTGGTGGTAATATCCAGCCTGGTGACCTGAAGTACGAAGATGTCAACGGTGATGGTGTCATCAACAATCAGGATATGGTTATTCTGGGCAAGTCGGGAACTGTGACGATTCTTGACAGTAGCGGCAATCCTACAAGTGATGGTTTGGGTAACATTGGTGCTCCTCTCACATTAGGTTTGAATCTGACGCTCAAATATAAGAACTTCACCCTCTTCCTGCTTGGCAACGGCCAGTTCGGTGGAAAGGCCATGAAGAACAGTAAATATTTCTATATGAGTGGTGATGACAAGTACTCAGTCAATGCACGTGGTCGTTGGACTCCGGAGACAGCAGAGACAGCCACTCATCCCCGTTTGACTTCACTGTCCAATGCTAACGATGGTGCAGCATCCACATTCTGGCTGTACAGCACCGACCGTTTCAACATCCGCAAGGTACAGCTTACCTATGATTTCCCGAAGGAAATGATGGGAAAGGTTGTGAAGGCTCTCTCGGTTTATGTGAACGGAAACGACCTCCTCACCATCTCAAAGGAGCGCAAGTTGATGGATACAAGTGTTGGTTTAGCACCGCAGACTCGTTTCTATAATATCGGTGTTAAAGCGACCTTCTGATAACAATAAGAAATAAGAATTAAGAGAATATGAAGACAAGAAGCATTATTTTCTATTTATTCGGCCTTCTCGCTCTCTGTTCATGCGATGATATGTTTGAGCCGGCAGATGAGAACAATCGACAAATGGAAGACTTGGCCAAGGAGTCCTCGTATGCACATGGACTGCTGATCTATGGATACGATCGTCTTCCTTATATCACCAATGTCGGTAACCAGTACAACTGGACGGACGTTGCTACAGATGATGCTGTAACCAACATGAAGAGCAGTACTTTCCTGAATATGGCAACAGGTACATGGGCATCCGATAATAACCCGATGTCTCAGTGGGACAATTGCAAGGATGGTATCCAGTATATCAACAACTTCCTTCAGATTGTGGATGTGAGTACTTGGGCCCCCAGCGCAGTTTCCAAGCAGCAGATGTTCGTTGACCGTCTGAAAGGTGAGGCCTTCGGACTTCGCGCGATCCTCTATTACTATCTGCTTCAGGCTCATAGCGGCTATGCTGACGATGGCATTCTCTATGGTGTGCCCTTGATGACGGCCCCTGAAGATGGTAGTTCTGACTTCAACCAGCCCCGCGCCCTCTTCTCGGAGTGCGTGAAGCAGTGCTTTGCCGACTGCGACAGTGCCATAGCACTGCTCCCTCAAGTGTATAATGACATAGAGAATGAGAATGAAATCCCTGCCAAGTATCTGGCTTTAGGTGCCAACTTCTCCGGTTACAACCTCGTATTCGGCGACAAGGCCAGAGGGCTCGTGTCTGGTAGGATTGCCGAGGCTGTCAAGGCACAGGTGGCTCTTCTCGCAGCCAGCCCTGCTTTCCGCGACCAGAGTGGTGTGACATCTGAAGAAGCTGCTATCCTTTGCGCCAATGTACTCAAGCGCATCGGTGGCTTGGACGGATTTGATCCGACAGGTAACATCTGGTATAAGAATAAGTCTAAGTTGGAGCCAAGCGCACCGGAAATGCCGGAAATCCTTTGGCGCGAAGATCGTCATAAGAATGCTGAGCAGGAAAGGGAGAATTTCCCGCCGACGCTCTATGGCAGTGGCCGCGTGAATCCTTCCCAGAATCTGGTTGATGCCTTCCCCATGCGTAACGGACGTCCTATTACGGATGCCCAGTCGGGCTACGACCCCAAGAATCCATACGCAGGCCGTGACCCGCGTCTTGATGACAATATCATCTATAACGGTACGCTTTTCAGGAAGACGACCATCATTACAGGTAACTATCCTAACGACGATAACGAGACGGATGACAACCTCAACAGCATCAGCACCTCTACTCGTACAGGTTACTACCTGAAAAAACTTCTCCGTGACGATGTCAGCCCATTGTCGAGTTCTCTCATTGAGCAGCAGCACGTCTATCCACGTATCCGTTATACGGAGATATTCCTGGCCTATGCGGAAGCAGCCAACGATGCTTGGGGACCGAATGCGGATCCTACAGGCATAGGTTTCACAGCCTATGATGTCATCAAGGCCATCCGCAAACGTGCCGGACTTGGTACGGACGAGCATGGAATGCCGCTTGCTGAGGGTGACGCATATCTTGAAGCGTGTGCAAAGGACAAGGCCAAGATGACAGACCTAATCCGTAACGAGCGCCGAATTGAACTCTGCTTTGAGAACAAGCGTTTCTGGGATCTCCGTCGCTGGCAGATGCCGCTCAATGAAACAGTGAGGGGTATGAAGATTACCCGTAACGAAGAAACACTTGAACTCACCTATACCATCATTGAAGATGTTGAGAAGCGTGAATACGACAGTTCTTATCAATGGTATGGCCCTATTCCTAAGAGTGAAGTGCTCAAATGGAGTGCCCTTGTGCAAAATAGGGGATGGCAGTAAAATATGGAATTAGAATTAGAAATAAGGAATTAGGAATTATGATGACTAAGATAAACATTGTGAAGGTAGGGATGCTTCTGTTGGGAGTGCTTACACTTGCATCTTGCTATAATTCGGAGAATGAGTTCCCGGACTATGAAGGAGGTACAACAGCCTACTTCGCCTACCAGTACCCGGTACGTACGCTCGTACTTGGCAACGATATCTATGACAATACGCTCGATAATGAGCACAAATGCCGGATATGGTCCACTATGGGCGGTGCATACGGTGGCCGTGATGCCGTGGTTGATATCGTCGTAGATGAGTCGCTCTGCGACAACCTCTGGTTTGTGGATGAAGGTGGAAACCCGTCCTATAACGTGAAACCGATGCCTTCATCATACTATAGTCTTGCGTCAAATACCATTCCATACAATGGTAATCCGCGCGGCTATGTAGAGGTGCAGTTCACCGATGCCTTCTTCAATGATCCCAAAGCCATTGAGGACACTTATGTCATCCCATTGGTGATGACAAAAGCCACCGGCATTGACTATATTCTCACAGGTACACCGCGTGAAGGTCTCTCTCCCTCGCGTACGAATACTGAGGACTGGGATGTACTTGCCAAGGACTATGTGCTTTACCTCGTGAAGTATATGAACCCCTGGCAGGGGAAATACATCCGCCGCGGTGTTGACAATGTGACGGAAAAGGGTGTTACCACAACGGTTGTTCGCAAGGACTTCTCGTTGATCAACACTGACCGTGAGCACTACACGGAGAACCCTGTGAACCAGAATGACGAGGTTTGTGGCATTACAACCAAGAATATGACACAGGCCATTTTCCCTGTGTCGTTCAAGACCTCTGGTGCTTCCATCGCCTGTAACCTCATCCTTACTTTCAATGGCAACCAGTGTACCATTACCACAGACGACGAGAACGTGACAGCCTCAGGCTCTGGGGAATTCATCGTCAATGGCACGGAGAAGCCGGAATACAAGGACTACCAGTGGGGAAGCAACAACGGAGAGCCTGTTCAGCGTGACATCCTCCGTCTGGCCTACGACGTGAAGTTCAACAACAACGATATTCAGGTATCGACCACCGATACGCTTGTTGTCCAGACGCGTGAGTCGAACAAGAAGGAATTCTTCTCACCCAAATACGTAAAATGAAATAAGGAATTAGTAATTAGATATTATAATGATGATTACCAAGAAATATAGAAGACTTTTGATAGGTATATCATTTATCATTTGTCATTTGTCATTTAGCGTAGCGCTCACTTCCTGTGCCGACTATAATGTGACGGACGATTTCAAAGCAGAGCCTGATCCGTCTTTTGTGGAGCCATACAAGGACCTGGATCCTGTGAAGTCGTATATTGACAGGAACCAGTATCCTAACCTGACTCTCGGTGCTACGCTCAAGGTGGCTGAGTTCAATAAGCAGGAACTGGCTCATGCTGCAGCGATGACCAATTTCGACAATCTCGCTTTCGGTAGCACGCTGATGTCGGGAAGCATCGTCAATGCCAAGGGTGTGATGAACTTCCTCGACATGAAGGATCTTCTTGACCATGTGCAAGAAATAGGCGGCGAGGTATTCGGCAGCCCTCTCTTTGCCAATGCCAACCAGGCCGACGACTGGCTGAAAACGCTGACGGCCCCTATTGAAATCCCTGTAGATTATGTAGAAGGAAAGGCGGTCAACTTTAACGACATGAGCGTAGGTGCATACAATGGTACTATTGAGAAAGGTAATGCTGCTATCGTCAGATACGATGATCAGAATGTGCTCCAAATCCCTGCGATGTCCAGTGTTCGCATCATTGAAGGATTCGATGTGGATCCTTTGGCCAAATACACCACGACATTCTGGGCTAAGGCTGATAAGGACATTACTTTTGATATCAATTTCTCCGGTACTCCTGTGGAAGGAAGCGGCTCTAACGGGAAATGGACACTTAAACAGGGGAAATGGTCAAAGTTTGTAGTGGAAGCCCAGAGCGCAGAAGGAGAAACTGATGGCTACTTGCGAATTGAAACGGCTCGTGGTATCACTATCTATATCCAGAAGGTGGAGGTAGGCTACTATCCAGATAACCACCGCCCACAGACTGCCCAGGAATTGAGCGACACCATCAACTATGCCGCCGAGGCCTGGTGTGACGGTGTGATGAAGATCAATGCCGGCCGTATCAAGTCATTCGACCTGATTGATGAGGCTATCGACTCCAAGGCTGAACTGCCTAATGGCATGCTCGACCTCAAGCACTCTACCGAAAAGATATTCTGGCAAGATGTGCTTGGCAGTGAGAACTATGCTCCAGTGGTATCAAAGGTGGCAAAAGCTGCATACGAAACGTATGAGGGCGATCCCGCCGCATTGAAGTTCTTTATCAGCGAAATAGGTCTTGAGAATCAGAAGAAGTTTGAAAGTCTGAAATATTGGATAGGTGTTTGGGATAAGAACGGTGCTAAGATTGACGGTATCAATGCCAAACTAAGTCTTACTTATAGCGAGGATAAAGCGACTCAGGATGCCAACGTAGCGTCTCTGAACAAACTCCTTGAAAATCTGGCTTCTACAGGAAAACTGATTCGTCTCTCTAATTTCGATATCGTCTATCGGGATGCCGAAGGCGCAAATGTTGCCGCAAAGGACATTACAGAAGCACAGCGCCAGCAACTGGCCGACTACTATGGCTATGTGATCAAGAGTTATATGGCCAAGATTCCGAATGACATGCAGGCCGGTATCTGTAAAGGTAATATGGCTGATACGAGTGACCCCGTTGGTCTCTGGTCTATCGACAGCAAGAGCAAGGATTGGGTACGCAATGCCACCTATAAGGCATTCTGCGATGCACTTAGTGGAAAGTAACGAACTTACATTTAACTTTTTTAATTCATCTTTATTATTAATCTAAATTATTTCTATTATGAAGAAATTATTTACTCTAGTCGCTCTCTTGGCTTGTTTCCTAGGAGCAAAAGCTGAGACGGTTGTCGATTTGGAAATTGACAACAACTTTACAGCCTTGGGTTGGCAAAGTGAGGATGCGCAAGCACGCGTCTCAATCCAGGATGGTATCGTCTCTTTCCATAGTGAAGAGGCAACAGCAAATTTATGGGACGTTCAGTTCCAACTTCCTGGTGTTCCAAATCTGGACAATGATTTCCAGTACACCATCACCCTTAAGATTAAGGGTACTGTTGAACAGAACATTCATGGAGGTTTCTCGGGTTCTAATAACGTAGATATTCCTGTCACAACAGACTGGAATACAGTAGTATTAGAAGGTTGCATGAACAATCCTGACGCACAGTACTTTGCAAATAGCGGTTGCCTGCTTATTCAGTGTGGTGACTACGTAGGTGACTGGCAGATTTCGTATCTGAAGATTACCCACGAGGAAACTGGAACTTCACGTCCAGTTGAATGGCTTCAGTTGATCACCAATGGTGATGCTGAGACAGCATGGCCGGAATGGTCTCTTGAGAAGAACGATGAGGGAATCAACGTGAACTGGAGAGGTGACCGTGCTCCTGAAATTTGTGCATGGGATTTGACCATGGGTACCAATTCTGGTGACACAGGCGCAGATGGCTCATTAGATGGCAGAGCTCGTCCTTATCCCGCTACTATCGAGGCTGAAGAAGGAAATGAGAGCAACCACGTATTTGCCGTTCATGTTGAGCAGATTGATAAGATTGATGACGATGCATCTATCCAGTGGTCTAACCAGTTCTGGATCCAGGCTCCAAAGGAGATGAAGGCAGGCACAAAGGTTCACCTGAAATTCCGTTATAAGGCAGAAAAGGCTTGTAAAACTAATACCCAGATTCACAAGCAGCATCCATCTGATTACTTACATTATGTAGGTATTGGTGACGTCAATTTCACCACAGATTGGCAGGAATTTGATCAGACGGTTACTTTCTCTGATGCACAGGGAGGTGGTTGGTCTGTTGCATTTAACTTGTGCGCAGATTCAAGTGTTGATACACCTCAGGAGCCCAATGTATTCTATTTCGATGACCTTTCTTGGGAGGTTATGAAACTTGATGAAGGTTGGTTCGTGGCCTCTTCTAACACAGCGACTGGTATTGAGTATGACTACGACAATGCTACCGAACTCGTTTACGATGCAGGTGAAGATGCCTATACGGCTACCATTGGTACCAAGGGCAAGCAGGATACATGGGTCAATGAGCTCATGATTTCAACTGTTCGCGGTGAGAATGCTGCATTCAAGGGTGCTACAATTAAGCCCACTGGTACTATCAAGACCAATGATCCTGATAACTGGCTCGACTATTCTGCGACCTCACAATATAAGATTAAACTTCCCGCAGCTGGTGTATGGCAAGTTTCCGTTGCTCCTAATGCTAATGGAGAAGGCGGTCAGGTTCTCTTCTTGCAGGTTGAAGGTGATGCAGCCAAGGAGCCCGTTGCTGTCGTTACTAACACAACAGAAGTTGTCGTAAATGGTTTGGAGAGAGACTGGCTTACTCCTAAAGAAGATGGAAGTCCTCAGGATGGAGAAGACGAAGCTGGTACAGGTAACACATGGGACAACCAGTTCTTCATTGTTGCCAACCGTGAATTAGAGGCTGGTGAAGTGACCGTTCTCAAGTTCAAGTATAAGGCTTCTCAGGAGGCTAAGACTACTACACAGTGTCACGGTGCACCTGGTGCATACATGCACTGGGGTGCTATCGGCGATGTAAACTTCACCACCGACTGGCAGGACTACGAGAAGGAATTCACCATTCCAAGTGAAGGTAATGGCATGAAGACTATCGCCTTCAACATGGCTGAAATCAAGGCTGCTTGCGACTATGAGTTGAAGGACTTCCAGTGGTATCTGAAGTATGATGAGGAAGGTAAGACGATGGAGAATCTGATCAACGAAACAGGTTCAGACAACTTCTACGTGAAGGAAGGTGCAGGCACTGAGCCTCACGTATTCGGTGAATCTGGCATCAACACCGTTGTCAATAACAGCAAGAAGACTTCTACCGCTATCTACAACCTCGCTGGCCAGCGTGTATCTAAGGATTACAAGGGCATCGTAGTCAAGGAAGGTAAGAAGTATATTGTTAAGTAAGAACCATTACCCTATGGGTAATTTTTAGAACTTTACATTGTTTTTGAAAGTCCGGGCTTGTGAAAGTCCGGACTTTGTAACTGAAATCAATATGAACTATAAATACATATTATCCTCACTATTCGTTGGCTGGAGCATGATGGCGGCGGCTCAGCCGTCAACTATTTGCAATCAGGATGGCACTGTCACTTTCCAGTATAAGAACGACCATGCGAAGGAGGTCCTGGTGGATGTGCAGTTCGCCGGACGCAATCCCATGCAGTATGACGAGAAGACCGGTCTTTGGACGGCAACCCTCGGCCCTGCGGCTCCCGACATGTATCCCTATTGCTTCGTCGTGGATGGCGTGAGCGTGATGGATCCCCAGTGCGACCAGTACTTCCCCAACGAGGGTTTCAAGAACAGTCTGCTGGAGATTACCAGTCATCAGGGCGCACTGGCGCATGACATCAAGGACGTGCCTCATGGCACGGTAGATTATATCCATTATTACTCCAAAAGTCTCGGGGCTACCAACCAGGCCATCGTCTGTCTGCCGCCCAGTTATTTCACCGACAAGGACAGGAAGTATCCCGTGTTCTATCTGATCAGTGGCACGACGGATACTGAGGAGGTGTATTACAAGGTAGGCCGTGCCAATTATATCCTTGACAACCTCATTGCCGAGGGTGCAGCCGAGGAGATGATCATCGTGATGCCTTACGGCAACCCCTACAAACTGTTGCCAGCACCGCCTGAGGCGGCAGGTATGCCCCAGACGATGTTCGGGAAGGATGTGTTTAGTCTGGATCTGGTGAACGACCTGATGCCATACGTGGAACAGCATTTCCGTACGATCAACGATGCCGATCATCGCGCCATTGGCGGTTTCTCCCGTGGTGGCAATCAGGGACTGTCCAATGGTCTTCATAACCTCGACAAGTTCTCCTACCTGTGCAGTTACAGTTCATTCACCTCGACGACGATCCCCGGGGTCTATGACAATGCCGACGATACGAACAGCAAGATCCACCTGTTCTGGTTGGGCGTGGGCACGGATGATTTCCTCTATGGTAATGCCCGTGACTATATGGAGTTCCTCGACAAACACGGTATCCGTTCTGTGAAGGAGTTCACCCACGACAAGTTCGGTCATACCTGGATGAACGCCAAGTATTTCCTCGACAAGACCCTGCGCCTGCTTTTCAAGCCCGAGGCTGCCGAGGCTGCCATGAAGAACGGTCAGCCTGCCCCGGCCGCCACAGGTCGGGAGCCGCAGTTCACGGCTGGAGTGATGGCCCGGCTGTTCCCCAAGCCCATCGTCTCGCCGGAATACAAATACGACAGCATCGTGTTCCGCTTCAAGGCGCCCGATGCCAAGCAGGTGTCCTTCGTGAGCGAGATGCTTGACCAGCCGCTTGCCATGCAGCGTGACAGCGACGGCATCTGGCAGGTGGAGATCGAGGACCATGTGAACGAGACCTATACCTATTATTATCTTGTGGATGGTACGCCTGTGGCCGATCCGCAGAACATGTACCTCGCCCCCTCGAAGGGTTTCAAGCCCAGCATCTGCGATAATCCTTCCAATGTCTATCACTACGCTGCCATGGCTGACATCGAGCATGGTATCGTGAGTTATGATATCACCAAGGGTGAGGCCTCTTATATCCCGGCCTGCTGCGCTGGTGGCTGCTGCTGTAAGAAAGAGGAGGAGAAGCCAGCCGTCATCCGCCTCGTGCCTGGCAAGGACGATACGATAGAGAGTTGGTTCAAGATCGGTGGTGCCGACGTGATGGCCGACAAACTCATTGCCCAGAAGAAGATCCGTCCTGTGATCATCACGACCAGCGACAAGGGCGAGGCCGTGGCAACCCTGCGTGCCGATGACTATAAGACATGGCCTGAGCGCCGTCAGGCATTAGAAAATATCCTATTACAACAGAAATGAGACTGATTACAACAACCCTACTCTGTGCCGCCTGTCTGATGGCAGGGGCACAGAACCCCTTTGTACAGACCTGGTGTACCAGTGATCCCGCACCGATGGTGCACGACGGTACGATGTATGTCTATACCGGCCATGACGAGGATGGTGCCGACTTCTTCTGGATGCAGGAGTGGCGCGTGTATTCCACGCAGGACATGGTGAACTGGCAGGATCATGGTTCGCCTCTGGCTCTCGAGAGTTTCTCCTGGGCCGACGACCGTGCTTGGGCCTCGCAGACCATCGAGCGCGACGGCAAGTTCTACTGGTATATCTGTGCCCACTCGAAACTCTCGGGCGGCATGGCCATCGGTGTGGCTGTGGCAGATTTGCCCACCGGTCCCTTTAAGGACGCCCTCGGTAAACCGCTGTTCGAGAACGGCTCTTGGGATCATATCGACCCCACGGTGATGATCGACGACGACGGTCAGGCATGGCTGATGTGGGGTAACCCCCGCGTGTATTACCTGAAGTTGAACCGCGACATGATCTCATATAGCGGCGAACTGGGTATGCTCGACATGACGGAAGAGGCCTTCGGTGCCCCGTCTATGGACAAGCGCGAGAAGGGTAAGAAATATAAGGACTGCTATACTGAGGGTCCTTGGCTCCGCAAGGTCGATGCCTCGAAGTATAAGGTGGATCCTGCGAAAGCTTATCAGTTGCTCTATGCTGCTGGTGGTGTGCCAGAGCATATCTCATATAGTACGGCCCCATCGCCTTTAGGTCCTTGGACCTACGCAGGCGAGATCATGCCGCTCTGCGAGACGAAGTCGTTTACGAACCACTGTGGCGTGGCCGACTATAAAGGCCATAGTTATTTCTTCTACCACACGGGTAAGTTGCCCAACGGAGGCGGATTCGGCCGTAGCGTGGCCGTGGAGGAATTCAAGTATAATGCCGACGGCAGTTTTCCCACCATCATGCCGACGGACGAGGGTGTGGAGCCCATCGGGAAGTTCTGTCCTTACCGTAAGGTGGAGGCCGAGACAATGGCTTTCTCCAAGGGTGTCAAGACGGAACAGAACGACGAGGTAGGCGTTTATGTGACGGATATCCATAACGGCGACTATATCAAACTGCAGAACGTGTGCTTCTGCAACAAACTGCCCCGTACGTTCACGGCCCGTGTGGCCAGTGGCCTGCGTGGCGGACAGATCGAGGTGCGCATCGATAGTATCAAGGGTCAGCTCTTGTGTCGTCTTGAGGTTCCTGCCACAGGCGGTTGGGAACAGTGGCAGTCGCTCACTGCCGACTTTACAGAGAAGGTGATGGGCCATCACGATCTCTACTTTGTGTTTACAGGCCGCAAGGGTCCGAAACTCTTCAACTTCGACTGGTGGGAGATGCGGGGACTGGAGCAGGTGAACATGCCGCTCTTCCAGACGAAATACACGGCCGACCCCTCACCATTAGTGGTGGGCGATACCTTATTCTTATATACCTCGCACGACGCCTCGCCAGAGGATATCGCCGATGAGAACGAGAAGAGTTCGGCAGGTTTCTTCATGTATGACTGGCTGCTGTGGAGCACCACCGATATGGTGAACTGGACGGAGCACGGGGCTGTGGCTTCGCTGAAGGACTTCCCATGGCGCTCCCGTGAGAATGGTGGTTGGGCTATCCAGACCGTGGAACGTAATGGTAAGTATTACCTCTATGCACCGTTGCATGGACATGGCATCGGTGTACTCGTGGCTGACTCGCCCTATGGACCTTTCAAGGATCCCTTAGGCAAACCGCTCGTCTGGGACCAGAGCAACTGGTTCGACATCGACCCCACGGTCTATACCGATGACGATGGTCAGGCCTATATGTACTGGGGCAATCCCCATACGTTCTGGGCCAAACTCGGCGAGGATATGATCTCGCTCACCAGTGAGGTGACGAAACTGCCCCATATCCCCAACTACCAGGAAGGTCCGTGGTTCTATAAGAGGAACGGTCATTATTACCTTGGCTTTGCATCGACCTGCTGTCCTGAGGCCTTAGGTTACGCCATGAGCGATTCACCCACAGGCCCTTGGGAGTGGAAGGGCTATATCATGCAGCCCACCCAGCGCGACCGCGGTAACCATCCCGGCATCTGCGACTACAAAGGTCACTCGTATGTCTTCGGACAGAACTACGACCTGATGCACCTCGATACCTTCGTACACCATGAGCGTCGCTCGGTATCGGCTCAGGAGATTACCTATAACGCTGATGGTACCATCCAGGAGATTCCCTACTGGCTGGATCAGGAGCCGATGAAGCAACTCCACTGGCTAAATCCCTACAGCCGTGTTGAGGCCGAGACAATGGCCTGGGGCTACGGTCTGAAGAGTGCCAAGATGGACATCCCCAACACGGGCATCGTGGCTGATATGCCGGAATCGACAGGCAAGAAGAATATGTATATCTACGACCTGAACGACGGTGAGTACATCCGTCTGCGTGGTGTCGATTTCGGTGAGAAGGGTGCTAAGCAGTTTGCCATCACGGCAGCCGCCGCAGGTACCGCCACCGTCACCCTGCGCCTCGACAGCAACAAGGGAGAGGTGATAGGCACGGCCGTCATCAAGAGCACGGGATCGGTAGAAAACTATAAAGCTTTCACCGCCAAGGTGAAGAACGCCACGGGCGTCCACGACCTCTATCTCTGTTTCGACAAGACACAGGGTGATGTCCGTCTGGACTGGTGGAAGTTTAATCAATAAAGAAAATGAGAAGAATAGCAATTATTATCACGTTTTTGGCCATGCTACCATTAGGCATGAAGGCCGATGTGGATCCGGATTTCTATATCTATCTCTGTTTCGGCCAGTCGAACATGGAGGGCAATGCCACTCCGGAAGCACAAGACAAGAAAGATGTCGATCCACGCTTCCAGACGCTGGCCTGTGTCGATTTCAAGAATCCCCAGCGTACGATGGGAGAGTGGTACACCGCCTATCCGCCTATCGTCAGGGAAGGTACAGGACTGGGCATCGCCGACTATTTCGGACGTACGATGGTCAAGAACCTGCCCGAGAATGTCAAGGTGGGCGTGGTGGATGTGGCCATCGGAGGCACCAAACTCGAGGGTTTCATGCAGGATAAGGTGGGGGATTACATCGCTTCGATGAATCCGAAGACGGAGGACTGGCTGATTAACTATTTCAAAGCCTACGACAATGATCCGTACCAGCGTCTGGTGGATATGGCGAAGATCGCCCAGCAATCGGGCGTCATCAAGGGCGTCCTGCTCCATCAGGGCTGCTCGAACTGTGGTGATCCCAAATGGCCTGGCATGGTGAAGGAGATCTATGACAACCTGTTGGCCGATCTCAACCTGAAGGCAGAAGACGTGCCTCTCTTTGCGGGTGAACTCGAATATGCCAATATGGGTGGCGGCTGCTCCGGTCATAACGTGCAGGTGAACCGTCTGCCAGAGGTGATCCCCACCGCTCACGTGGTATCGGCCGAGAACCTGCCTGGCAATGGTGTTGATGCCTGGCATTTCTCTGCGCAGGGCTACCGCATCTTCGGACAGCGCTACGCTAAAGAGGCTCTGAGCCTGATGGGTATAGAGATTGAGATCGACGAGCCTACGCCCCCGGCTACAGCCTTCGAACTCGACCAACCGTTTGCCAGCCTCGATGAGATCGGCACGACCCCGTTCGTCATCTATAACGAGCAGACCAAAAGGGCTTTCTATGGCTCGACAGACCAGAACTTAGGCTATGATGTTCTCTCCGTGGCCCTTCAGGCGTCGAATGCCACTATTGGTTTTAGGCTCGAGCCCCGTGATGGCAACTACCTGTTGCGCGCCATCACGCCTGTAGGTGATGAGTATTCTGTCTGGGGTGGTTGGGCGCCAGGCTATCTGAACTCCCAGCCAACGGACGGATGGTGCAGTTTTATTCTCGGCCTGAACAACCAGAACGGCCAGGATATCGAGAATGGTGCCTTATGGGATATCCAGTATGTCGATGGCAAGGGCTTCTCCCTGAAGAATATCGGTACGGGCAAGTATCTGCAAGATGCCTTACCTGCCAAGTACGATGATCCGGCGTATTTCAGTTTCTACAGTTATAAGCCTGCCTCGTCAGGGATCCTCGACGTCAAAGTTCAGCGGGTGGCTGATCCTCATATCTACACCCTCGACGGCCGTCGTGTCGATCCTCGCCATCTCCGTCCTGGCATCTATATCCAGAACGGCAAGAAGATTATCAAGCATTAATAACAAGATACAATGAAGAAATCATTATTATCAACAATGATGCTGTGTATGGCTACACTGGCCATGGCACAGCCGGCAGGTGGCTTTGGAGGTTTCCAGATGCCTGAAGTGAAGTTAGAGACCTCCCAGCAGTGGAAAGACGTGAACTATGCAGGCGACGATCAGGCCTATCATACCTGTGACATCTACCTGCCGAAACAGGAGAAGGACGCCTATCCCGTGGTGATCCATATCTATGGCAGTGCGTGGTTCTCGAACAGCAGCAAGGGCATGGCTGACCTCGGCACCATCGTGAAGGCCCTGCTCGAGGCAGGCTACGCCGTGGTATGTCCGAACCACCGTTCGAGCATGGACGCCAAGTGGCCCGCCCAGATCCACGACATCAAGGCCGTGATCCGCTTCGTGCGTGGTGAGGCCAAGACGTATAAGTTCGACACCTCGTTCATTGCCACCAGCGGTTTCTCTTCTGGTGGTCACCTCTCCTCGACGGCCGCCACGACCAGTGGTACGAAGCAGACCAAGGTCGGTACGGTGGATATCGACCTGGAGGGCAATGTGGGCAACTATCTGAACGAGAGCAGTTGCGTGAATGCCGCCTGTGACTGGTCTGGTCCTATCGACCTGACGAACATGGACTGTGGTGAGGCGATGAAGATGGGCGAGAACAGTCCTGAGGACGTGCTGCTCAACTCGAAGTTGGCCAAGGAGCCCGACAAGTACCTGAGCCTCAGTGCTACCACCTACGTGGATAAGAACGATCCGCCAGTGATTATCTTCCATGGCGAGAAGGACAATGTGGTGCCCAGTTGTCAGGGTAAGGAGTTCTTCGAGACGCTGAAGGCTGCGGGTGTGAAGACCGAGGCCACCTTCGTGCCTGAGGGCGGCCACGGTATGGGCATGTATGCTGAGGAGAACCTGCAGAAGATGGTCGGCTTCCTGAATGCCGTGAGAGCACAGGAGGGCTCTGACGTCCCTTTCGTCTATAGTCAGGAGGATACGGGGGCAGGCCTGGCCCTGCCCGAGATGCCGGCGGCCAGTGAACTGCCTGTCATCAAGGATCTTCCTGATCCCTTGAAGGGTGTGAATGACTTCAGCGACTGGCAGCGGAAGCGCCATGAGATCGGTGCTCTGATCCAGCATTATGGCATCGGTGAGAAACCTGCCGTCAGTCAGGAGCAGGTGAAGGCCCGCATGGATGGTGATACGCTGATCGTGGATGTGACGGTCGGTGGTGAGACACTGACGTTGCGTTCTGAGATCCGTTATCCCAAGACGGGCAAGGCTCCTTACGCCCTGATGATCGGCAGCAGCGGTATCGCCCTGCCCAAGCAGATCTTCGAGGACCGTCCCATTGCTACGATGGTGTTCCGCGAGAAGCAGGTGAACGACTACGGTCAGTGGGGCCCTCATCACGAGCGTGGTGAGCATAACTTCGACCGTCTCTATCCCCAACTGAAGGACAATGGTGCCTACAGCGAATGGGCATGGGGTTTCAGCCGTCTGATCGACGGTCTGCAGCAGTTAGGTTCTGAGGTGACGAAGATCGACCTGAAGCATATCGGTGTGACGGGTTGTTCGTATGCGGGTAAGATGGCCCTCTACTGTGGTGCCTTCGACGAGCGCGTGGCCCTGACGATAGCGCAGGAACCTGGTGGCGGTGGTGCTGCTGCCTGGCGCATCTCGCATCCGCAGGACAGTGTGGAGAATCTCGACAAGACCGACTATCACTGGTTTTTGGAGAGCCAGTTGACCAACTTCGGAGGCGACAAGGTGTATCAGTTGCCCTACGACCAGCACGAACTCTGTGCGATGGTGTGTCCGAGGGCTCTGCTCCTGTTGGGCAATCCTGACTATAAGTGGTTGGCTGATGAGGCCATGCTGGTGTCTGCTCAGGCCGCCAAGAAGGTGTGGGAGCGTTTCGGCATCGCCGACCGTATGGACTGGAGCATCGTGGCCAATCATCCCCATTGTCAGTTGCCTGAGAGTCAGTGGCCCATTGTAGAGTCATATATCGACCGCTTCCTATTGTCCAAAGAAGAATAAATAGTCATGATGAAAAGATATCTCTTGATACTCGCACTGACGTGCGTGTGCCGTTTTGCCTTCGCCCTTGACGAGATGCCCAAGCCCCTGCCCACGCTGCATGTCGAAGGGAAATGGCTTGTGGATAAGCACGGCAACCATGTGGTGCTCCACGGTGTGATGGACACGCCCAACATGTATTTCAACGATTGGCGGTGGGGTAACCCCTGGGGGGCGTGGGGTGGTAGTGTGGCCAACTATGACAGCAATGGTGCAAAGAAGTGTCTGGCTTATTTCGAGAAACTCTTCACGGGTATGGAGAAGGCCAAGTGTAACGTGTTCCGTCTGCATCTGGACCCCGCCTGGACGAACGACCCCAGCGACAGCTATGTCTATCCAGGTTCTGAGGGGCAAGCTGCCGATGCCAGTGGTGAGGCTGATATCAAAAAGTTCAACCCCAAGCGATTGGAGGCCTTTCTCCCTTCCCTCTATCTGAAACTCGCAGAGAAGGCGATGAACCACGGTATGTATGTCGTGGTGCGTCCCCCGGGCGTCTGTCCTGGAAACCTGAAGGTAGGCGATTATTATAATGACTACCTGATGACCGTCTGGGACATCTTCTCGCAGCAGGAATTCGTCAAAGAGCATGCGGGCCAGATCAGCATCGAACTGGCAAACGAACCTGTGAATCTGCGTAATGCGCAGGGTAGGGAGGATGCAGCCGCACTGCACGACTTCTTCCAGCCCATCGTCGATAAGATCCGTGCCAACGGGTTTACGGGCATCATCTGGGCACCGGGCACTGGCTGGCAGTCAAATTACAAGAATTATAAGAGCCATCCCATAGAGGGCGACAACATCGGTTATGCCGTCCACGACTACACGGGCTGGTATGGCTGCAGCGACGAGAGCGTGGATCGCGATAAGAATATCGAGAAGAGCCAAGAGAAAAAAATCAAGGAGTTCCATAATTCGGTGCCTGTGGTGGATTTCGCCCCTGTCATTATCACGGAGGTGGACTGGAGTCCGAAGAAACCAGGTGCTGGCCACTATAACGAACACGGCGAATGGGTAGAACCCAACTACGGCACCTGGTCAACAGGATCCACTTCGAAGTGGGGTATGTGCTATAAGGCTATGCTCGACCACTATGGGAATATCTCCATGACACTGTCGGGTACGGGTTGTCTGATAGATATCGACCAGTTGTTGGCCGACGGTTCTGTCGTTCCTGCCTTCGATGGCGAGGAGGAAGCCTGTGGCAAGGCCTGTATGGACTGGTATGCTGAATACTTCAACGTGGATTATCCTCATCCTGACGATGAGGGTACTGGCGTGAAAGTCATCGGTGTCACAGAAGACACCTTCGTGGATGTCTATTCCCTGGGCGGTGTACTGCTGCGCAGGCATGTGCCCCGTAGTCAAGCCTTGACGGACTTGCTGCCAGGCGTTTATCTGGTAGGTGGCAAGAAGATGATTAAACAATAAGCATATCAGGGGCCGTCGGTTTACGGCTCCTGATATGTTTTTGGGGATTCCTTTCCGAACAGATACTGGGGATTGTAGCCACCCAGATCGATGACCACTTTCTCGAAGACGATGCCGGGATCCTGCGGATGGATCGTCAGTGTGTGGTTGGCCTTTGTCGGGTCAACCGATAGTTCAACAACCTTTTCCACCACACGTTTGGCAACGGTGGGGTAGTAGATGGAATAGATATTCTCGGGCTTCTCGTTGAGGTTGCTGTTGAAATTCACACTGACAGGTTCTTGGCCGTCGATGGCCACGTCGTAGATGAGGCCGCCCTTATCCAGGAAGTCGAGCGTGGATTTCGTGACCACATGTACCTTCACCGTCGCAGGAGTGTCACCTTTCCAACGATAGGTTAGTGAGGCCCCGTCGGTAGGCTGTGTATAGGGCATGAGGGCGATGCCGCTCCGCGTACGGCCCATATAAGGGATGACCGTCCATCGGGCATTCGCAGCATCCGTACGGCTATAGGTGTGTTCGGCCTCGATACTGACATAGCCGTCGCAGGGACTGAACACGGGACCATGGGCTGGCGCTGGCACTTCGACGAGGTCGGGACAGACATCGGCAGGATAGTTGTCGTTCCAGATCTTGTAACTGATATGTTTCTGGATCATCATACCGTCCCACTTGCCGCCGGCTATCTCCTTGTTATATTGTAGGCAGAGCAGGGAATCGCGCTTAAAGGCCTGGCGGCAGCGCTCCGCCCAACAGTTGGCGTCGGGGTCGCCCTGTGCGGCCAACTGGTGGTTCATCGCCTGGGCATAGTACATCTCATAGATATTACCCATGGCCTGGATGGGGAAGAGGATGATCTGGCGGTAGGCGTCGTGCTGTTCCGGCTTCAGCGTGATAAACTGTCTGAGGGCACGGGCTTCCAGAGCCTGATACTCGCTGACCACCTGGGCGAACTCCTCGGTGGTATAGGTCGTGGCATCGAGCATCTCGGACGTGATACGGCCATTGTATTTGCTCACCAGGTTCAACAGACTAGCAGCCTCACAGGCCTGATCCTCACCGAAGGCTTCTGCACAGAATGCTTTCGGATGGTCGAGCAGGTTCTCCACACAGTATTTCGTGGGATCCCATGCCATGTCCATGAACAGTTGGATAGGATACTCCATGGGCTTCAGGTCGCCTACGTTCAGGATCCACAGTTTCTGGATACCACCATTGTAGGCGAGTTGCAGCTGTTCCCACATGTTCTGGATGGGGGTGACGTTGATCCACTTGGAGTTACGGGGAGCACCAACGTAATCGACGTGGTAGTAGAGCCCCCAACCGCCCTTGCGCTTCTGCTCCTCGGCAGTCGGCAGTCGGCGGACATTACCCCAGTTGTCGTCGCAGAGTAGCACAGTCACGTCGTCAGGTACGCGCAGTCCGGCATCGTAGTAGTCCTGTACCTCTTTATATAAGGCCCAGATCTGTGGTGTCTCTTTGGCAGGGCGCTTCGTCACCTCCTTGATGATACGGCGCTGGTTGTTGATGATGTTCTCCAGGAGTTTGGTGTCCGTGCCGTTGCCCATGGCCTCGTCGCCGTCGCCGCGCATGCCGATGGTCACGATGTCATCGGTACCGTTCATGCGCTCGATACCCTCACGGAAGAATCGGTCGAGGTTGGCTTTGTTCGTGCTATAGTTCCACACACCCCAGCCTTTGCGGTCGCGGGCATATTCCTGATGGTTGCGGGCCATCGGCTCGTGGTGGGAGGTGCCCATCATCACACCCATCGCGTCGGCCGTCTTCAGGTTCTCCGGGTCGTCGGCATAGAACGCCCAGCCCCACATGGCGGGCCAGAGGTAGTTACCTTTCAGACGGAGGATCAGTTCAAACACCTTCTCATAGAAACGGTGGTCACCGTAATCGGTGCCAAAGGTGTTCTTCACCCATGTCGTCAGGCAGGGTGCCTCGTCGTTCAGGAAGAGTCCTCTGTATCTGACAGCAGGTTCGCCGTCGGTATATTCGCCCTTTTTGACGTATAGTTCGGCGTGCTTCTCCACGGGTACATCGGCCCAGTAGTACCAGGGGGATACGCCTATCTGGCGCGATAGCTCATAGATGCCATAGACGGTACCCCGCTTATCGCTGCCGGCAATGACGAGCTGGTTGCCAATGGTCTTGATGATGTATTTCTCCGTCTTGCCCTTCAGTTCGCGCAGTTCGCCTTGTTTGATCCAAGTGTCGATGGCGGGGTTGACGCCAACAGTACCAATGATGATTCTGGACTGGGGTGAGACGGCAGATAGGGACGGACGCGTGCCGGTCACTTGCTCAAAGTCTTTTACGAGGTTAGCCGCGGCCAGTTGCACACAAGCGTGTTCTGCCTGGACGTAGCCGATGGTGAGGGGATCCAGATGCCAAGTGTCATCAGCAGAATGGAACGTGATAAAGGGTTCTGTTCCCGACATGGTCTGAGTGAACAGGAAACAGAGCATCACAAGCAATGTCTTTTGCATGAAAAGGATACGATGATTCATAAATATAAATAGGTTATGTGTTCATTTTTCTGCAAAGATAACACTATATTTTCATATTTCTTAAAAAAAATACATCAAAATACTCTTTTTTTGTTGCATTTATTTGTTACAAATGGAAAAAAAGGCTATCTTTGCATGCGATATGTAAAGTAACTAAAACAATGCGGCTTAAAGTATTACTAACGCTATTGACTATCTGGTTCCAAATGGGCGTTTCTGCTCAGACGGGAAAATTCTTCAGTGCGGAAAACCAGCTGTCCAGCAGTTTTGTTACACAGGTGTATCTTGATAAAGAGGGTTACATCTGGATAACAACGCGTAACGGCATCAACCGTTACGACGGTTATCAGTTCCGCGTGTTCAAGAAGGAGAACGAACAGGACAAGACATTGGCCAGTAACTATGTGAACACGATGATGCAGGATCGGAACGGTCTTTTCTACTTCGGCATGTATGGGGCCCTACAGACATGGGATGGGGGGCAATTCCATAATGTGAAGATGCTGGATCATCAGGGGAATGAAAACTATGGTTATGCCACCTGTTTCGTAGAACGGAAGAACGGTGATGTACTGGTGGGAACTTCTGGTCTTGGTGTCATGAAGTTCACAGACCAGCACACGGCCCGGCAATTGGGCGGTCCCTTTGCCGATATCCATACTGTTGATGCCCTGATGGAAGACCATAAAGGCCGCCTCTGGATGCTGGCCACGTCGAAAGGACTGTTGTGCTATGACGGTAGTCAGATGAAACAATATCTGGCTGATAGAAATGATCTGACCATGGTCAGCGTCTGTGAGGACCATGAGGGGAATATGTATGTGGGAACCAATGCGGGACTGTTCCGTCAGCAGGGAGAGCAATTCATATATGTTCCGGCAATCGGTAGCACCAGTATCTCTGCCCTCCAGTGTGACCATTATGGTCGTATCCTCGTAGGTTATGACGGAAAAGGTGTTGCCATCTATGATCCCCGGAAGGATGAGGTTGAAGATAATCCTTTCTTCAGCATGGAGGTCGATCTGGCCAAAAGCAAGGTCTATTCCATTATTGAGGATCATAGCGGTAATCTCTGGTTGGGACTCTTGCAGAAAGGTATTTATAAACAGCCCATCGACTTCAATGGTTTCCAGTATATGGGCTATAAACTGGGTGCGCGCAACGCCATTGGTACGGCTTGTGTCGTCAGCGTGCTGATCGATAGCAGGCAGCGTACATGGGTGGGGACGGATAAGGACGGAATCTACCTTTTCGATGCCAATGACAAGTTGATCCGTCATCTGAAGGAGGGTTATCCCTCCACTGTCATGGCTATAGCAGAAGACAATGACGGACATGTGTGGATAGGCTCTTACGGAGAGGGCGGTGGATGGATAGATCCCGTGACCATGCAGTATCACAGGTTGGACTATCCACAGGACGAACATCTCATTATCATGGATATCGTTCAGGACAACCAAGGACGACTGTGGGCAGCCACGATGCGTCATGGGGTCCTCTGTTTCTCTTCTCGTGGTGGGCTGATCACAAGTTATGAACAGGCACCTGGGGCTGACAAGGACAGGAAAATCAATAGCATTGTCAACAACTTTGTTTCACAAGTTGCTGTGTCGCCAGACGGGAAGCACCTCTATGTCGCCACTTCCATGGGTCTGTGCAGCCTTGAATTCGAGACTGGCAGTTGGACGAGTACTTTCGGTACTAACTGCCTGAACTACAGTGTGCCTGTCAGGATAGTCAGAGAGTATGACGGTCATCTGTGGTACGGGACTAATGGGGGACTCTATTGTTATGATCTTGCATCAAAGAAGACAAAGCACTATACGACTGCCGATGGTCTCTCAGACAATGGCGTATCTATTATTGAGCGTGATCTGCGTGGAATGCTGTGGATAGGTACTGATCACGGACTGAGTTCCTTTGACCCGGCGACGGGGAAATGGCAGAACTATTTTGCTGATAATGGCTTGCAAAGCAATGAATTCGGCGATGGCGCCTCCTGTCTCACGCCCAAAGGTACGATCATCATGGGTGGTACGGGAGGAGTCACTTGGTTTAAACCCCAGGACATTGTGCAGAACAAGTGGGAAGCCAATGTACAGCTGACATCTTTCTCCATAAACGGAAAGCCTGTGAACACTGCCAGTATGTCGGACGGCTATCGGGTGACGGAGACCAATGTCATCAGGAGCAACCGTTTTGAGTTGAGTTATCAGGACAACTCCTTTGCCATTCAGTTCTCCACGCTGACATACGAGAATCCTGAACACATCTCCTATCTCTATAGTATCAACGGTGAACCCTTCTCGCGACTGAAGGCGGGCATGAATGAACTTACCTTCTCACATCTGCCTCAAGGAACCTATCGTTTCCGTGTAAAGGCCGAGCGTAACGGGCAGGAAACTCCTGTGCGTGAGTTCACCGTGGTGATCCATAGTCCGTGGTACCGTTCTGCATGGGCCTATTTCTTCTATGTCCTTATCGCAGGTTTGTTCCTCTGGCAATATTTCAGTTATCGTCGTCATAAGGAACAGGCGCGGTTGCGTCTTCAGGAACACCTCCATGCCGAGGAATTGGGTGAGGCGAAACTCCGGTTCTTCATCAATATGAGTCATGAGATCCGTACACCTATGACCCTGATCGTCACACCGTTGCTCTCACTCATCAAAAACGAGAAAGACCCCAATAGGAAGAGTATGTATGAGACCATCAAACGTAATGCAGAACGTATCTTAAGCCTGATTAACCAGATGATGGATCTTCGTAAGATAGACAAGGGACAGATGCAGATGCGGATGTCGGAAACAGATCTCGTTGGTTTCATTCAGGATATTTATACCCTGTTTGCCAGTCAGGCCAAGACCAAACATATCAACCTGCTCTATGATCATGACACAGACTCCCTGCCTGTATGGATCGACAGGGCCAACTTCGACAAGGTGGTCATGAACATTCTTTCCAACGCCTTTAAGTTTACGCCTGCGGGTGGTGAGATCGGTATTCGTCTGACACATGACGACCAGCATGCCACTATCGCTATCCGCGATAATGGCGAGCAGATCCCAGCCGACAAGCTTGACAGGATCTTTGAGCGTTTCTACCAGACACCCACCAGTGTTAACGACCGTCATGCAGGCACAGGTGTTGGACTTGACCTTACACGTTCGCTTGTCGAACTTCATCATGGTACCATTACCGCCCATAATCTTGAACAAGGATGCGAGTTTACGGTTACAATCCCATTGGGTAACGCCCATCTGCGTCCGGAGGAGATGATTTCTGAGAAAGAGAATGCTGTTATGGGTCTAATGGAAACTGAAGACGAGGATATACAGGTGGAACCGATTCCGGAGATACACAGTCAGCACAATGGTCGTGCGAAAATTGTCATTGCTGAGGATGATGAGGAAATCCGTAACTTCCTGGAGAGTGAGTTGGGAAGTGATTATGACATCCATGCCTGTGTCAATGGACGAGAGGCTCTTGGTGAAGTGTTGCGTATAGTACCTGATCTGGTTATCAGCGATGTCATGATGCCGGAAATGGACGGTCATACCCTTTGTTCTAAACTCAAGGCTAATCCCAATACCAATTATATCCCAGTGATCTTGCTGACAGCTAAGAGCCGCGATGAGGATAAACTGGAAGGACTTGAGACGGGCGCCGACGCCTATATCGTGAAACCGTTCAACATGGATATCCTGAGGCGCACCATTATCAACCTGATCAATACGCACCGTCTGCTCCGTCTGAAGTTCGAACGGAACGATGAGTTGGAGGAGCAGGTCAATGAGATCCGTCTGAAATCGCCAGATGAGAAATTGCTGGAGCGTATCATGGACTGTATCAATAAGAATCTGAACAACTCTGACCTCAGTGTAGATATGATTGCTGATGAGGCTGGTATCAGCCGTGTCCATCTGCATCGTAAGATGAAGGAACTGACAGGACAGACACCACATGATTTCATCCGTAATATCCGTCTGAAGAAGGCTGCCCAACTGTTAGCTAATCAGGGCATGAACGTCACTGAGGTGATGTACGCATGCGGCTTTGCCAATTCCGCCTCTTTCTCGACGGTCTTTAAGCGCTTCTATGGTATGTCGCCTCGTGACTATATGCGGGAGCACGAAGAGAGATAAGAAAACCGGCTAACAATTTGGAAGTTGTTAGCCGGTTTTCTTTTAGAATGCTGAAGCCTTGAGATTCAGCCCTAATCGTTCATCAATGCCAAACATCAGATTCATATTCTGTACGGCCTGACCGACGGCTCCTTTTAAGAGATTGTCGATGCAGGAGGTGACTAATAGCTTGTTGTCGAAAGCATCTATATGAATCAGACACTTGTTGGTGTTCACCACTTGTTTCAGGTCGAGCGGCTTATCAACATAATGCGTAAAGGCTGCATCCTTGTAGAATTCCTTGTAGGCGGAAATCACTTCGTCGGCATAGGCCTTGGTACGGATGACTTCCGTGGCAAAGATGCCGCGCGTGAAGTCACCGCGATAAGGAATGAAGTCGATGTCAACATCAAGAGAACCCTGTAGTTGGATAAGCGACTGGCGGATCTCTGCCAGATGCTGGTGGGTAAAGGGCTTGTAGATACTCAGGTTGTTATTGCGCCACGAGAAGTGGGTGGTTGCTCCTGGCTTTTGGCCGGCACCCGTAGAACCTGTGATGGCATTCACCGAAACATCATATTTCAGCAGTCCCATCTTGGCTGCAGGCAGCAGACCGAGTTGGATACAGGTGGCGAAACAACCAGGGTTGGCGATATGCTGAGCCTTCTGAATGTCCGCCTTGTTGATCTCCGGCAAACCATATACATAGTCATGATCTCCTTTGATGCGGAAATCCTGTGCCAGATCGATAATCTTGACATTCTCAGGAATCGTGTGTTCTTTGAGAAAAGCCTCACTCTTTCCATGTCCGAAGCAGAAAAACACAACATCGACGTCTTCAAAAGGCATCGCATCCGTAAACTTCAGGTCGGTCTCACCGTATAGCCCTTCGTGGACCTCTGCTACAGGATTACCCGCATTACTCTCCGAATTGGCAAAGATGATGTCTGCCTCAGGATGATCCAACAGCAGACGGATGAGTTCTCCGCCCGTATAGCCTGCTGCACCTAATATGCCTACCTTGATCATCTCTTTTCGTCCTTATGGATTCCATAATAGACGCGGAGTGGAGTAGAGCTGACCTTGATGAAGCCTTTGGCCTCGTCAGCCGTCCAACCTGTCTGCGTCTCACCATATTCGCCGAGTTTAGATTTCGTCAGGTCATTCTCAGAGTCGATTCCGACGGTCTCAAAGCCGTAAGGACGGAGTTTCAGGATAGAGGTTCCTGTGACGTTGCGCTGGCTGGAAGTCAGCATAGCCTCCATGTCGGGCATGACGGGCTCCAGATACTGGCTCTCGTGGAGAAACATGCCGTACCAGTTGGCAACCTGGTCTTTCCAGTACTGTTGCCACTTGGAGAGCGTTGATTTCTCCAACAGACGGTGAGCCTCGATGATCAGTTTCGGGGCGGCAGCCTCAAAGCCAACACGTCCTTTAATGCCGATGATGGTATCGCCGACGTTGGCGTCACGGCCGATGGCGTATGAGGCGCCAATCTCCTCAATCTTCTGAATGGCCTTCACCTTATCGTCGAAATGCTCACCGTTGACAGCCACGATCTCGCCTTTCTCAAACTGGATCTTCAGCAGTGACTCCTGCTCTTTGGCGGTGACGTGTTTCAGATAAGCATCCTCAGGCAGACCTTGAGTGGGATCGAGTAACTCTCCACCGCAGATACTGGTTCCCCAGATACCAACGTTATAGGAGTACTTTAGTTTAGTGAAGTCGGCGAAGAAACCGTGGTCATTCAGGTAATCCACCTCTTCCTTGCGCGTGAGTTTCTGGTCGCGGGTCAGAGTGATGATCTCTACACCAGGTGCCATCACAAGGAAAGTCATGTCGAAACGGATCTGATCGTTGCCGGCTCCTGTCGAACCGTGGGCGATGGCATCAGCACCGATCTCCTTTGCATAGCGGGCAATGGCGATGGCCTGGAAGATACGCTCACTGCTCACAGAAATAGGGTAGCAGTTGTTGCGCAGCACATTACCGAAGATCATGTATTTCAACGATTTCTCATAATATTCATGGGTCACGTCAAGGGTTACATATTGTACAGCCCCCAGTTTATAGGCGTTCTCCTCGTTCTTCTTTAACTGCTCTTCACTGAATCCGCCTGTATTGGCACAAGCAGCATATACGTCCCAGCCGTCCTGGGTCAACTTCATCACGGTGTAGGAGGTGTCGAGACCTCCCGAAAATGCAACTACAACTTTCTTGTTTGCCATATTTTTATCATATTTTATTGTTCTTCTATTTCTTCCAAATGACGAATGCGGTTGATAACCTCGTCGGGGATCTTCGCGGGCAGATGCTCTGTTGGGTCGTAGAGCATGGCTGTGCAAATACAGTATTTCCTGCCCGTGCGATGCAATACGTCAACGTTTACACAGCCTTCACATCCTTTCCAGAAAGCCTCGTCGTCGGTAAGGTCGGCAAAAGTGACGGGTTGGTAACCCAGTGCCGTGTTCATGGCCATCACTGCCGCTCCACTGGTCAGGGAGAATATCTTAGCGTGTGGCCAACGGGTACGGGCCAGCGTGAAGGTCATGTCCTTAATGCGCTTCGCTACATGTTTCCCTCGGAAGTCAGGGTGTACAATCAGTCCGGAGGTCGTAACGTACTGCTGGTTCTCCCATGTCTCGATATAGCTGAAGCCTGCAAAGGTGCCGTCCTTGGTCAATGCGATGACGGCTTTTGCCTCCAACATTTTCTTAGTCAGATATTCGTGCGTTCTTTTTGCTATGCCAGTACCGCGAACTTTAGCGGCTTCTGCAATCGTGTCCAAGATGGTATCGACATACTTCTCATGCTCTGGCCCAGCGACTAACACTTCTATATCTTCTTCGTGTTCCATAATTCTAATATCTCCAATATAATCTATTCGCTCTTGTTCTATCTCATATTTGGTACCACGTCACTTAGTGCCTCGACAACGTGCTGGTGGCTGATTCCCTCCTTAATGACGATGAAGATGGTGTCGTCTCCCGCAATGGTTCCAAGAATTTCTGGTACGTCGCTGTTGTCGATATTCCAAGCAATACTGCTGGCGTAGCCTGGACGGGTCTTGATAATGCCGATGTTTCCGGAGAAGTTAATGCTGATGAATCCGGGAACCTTCATCATCTCGCGAATACTATTGGGAGAACTGACACGTTTATACATGGTCTCATTGGGCAGTACATAGACATAGTTCCCGCTCATGGAGGCAGCCTTGGCTACTTTCAATTGTTTCAGATCCCGACTCAGGGTGGCCTGTGTCAACTTGAAACCCTCTTTCTGGAGGGCATTCAATAACTCGTCTTGACTTCCCAACTGTTGGCTTGAAATGATAAGTCTCAGCGCTTCTAATCGGTTGTTTTTAACTTTCATGCAGTATATTTATTCAAAATTCGGGTGCAAAATTACATATTATTTTGCACCCGGCCAAATATTTCTGCATATTTTTGCAAAACTACCTTCTCATATCAAATCCGACACGTACGCCATCGTATTGTTTACTGAGATCTCCAATGGTCTGCATATCCTTATTACCGCTCAGGGCTGACATGGTTTGGAGTACTGTCAGTAACTTGTTGGCTTCGAAGAGGATGGAAATGCCACTTATCTCGCGCTTAGTGTAGCAATTGACACTGAGAAGTAATCCTTTTAATGTAATCTTCTGAGTTGCCTCGTCAAAAGTGTATCTTCCGCTGAAAGGGGTGCCGTCGATTTTTGAGGCAAAAGTGCCGTCTTCCTTAAAGGTTATATATGTATTGCCCGATGAGATGCCCACTTGTTGATAATAAGGTAATAGTTTCTCCTCAATCTGTGCTGCGGCCACTTCGCCACCAGCTTTTGCCAACAGGTTCTCGCTGGTAAACGCACAACCAGGGCCCAGATAGTTCCATGTGCCAATTAATCCTCGGGCCGATACCTTGTCCATACCAATGACGCTGGTAATGGCATCCACAACACTTCCGTTGGAGATGGCACTTAACATTTGACCGCAACTTGTCATCATCAGGCAGATAGTGCCAATCATAATAATCTTGATCTTTTTCATATCTTTTCCTTTTAGTTCCAGTTTCTATAATTCGCTGCGAAGATACAACATATTTTGTGAATCCCCAAATAAAAACAAAGAATATTCCCCAATGAGACCATATTTATTGCTTCAGTGTGTCCGTGTGTCGCGCGTGTTATATATAATAATAAGGTTTGTGGGCTTTTCGTACCTTGATATTAATCAAGAGGTGTAAATTGTCCACCCAAAAATGAAATTTTCTTTTGAAAAAGTTTTGCTGGTTGGGAAAAAGTGTGTACCTTTGCACCCGCTAAACGAGAAACGCCTGTTTCGAGTGGTGCAAAAGAATGAGTTCTTTGAAAGATTTACATAGACAGAAGTAGTACAAGAAGCGTGTGCTGGCGCATATGCGTTGGCACATGGGTTAAATGAAACGAACCGTTTGATTCTTGAATTTGGATAGTCGTTCT